>Ga0209694_1000010_pt1 | contig 472411 bp, 415 predicted proteins | sample GluameincwithD2O_FD_187499 | JGI IMG/M metagenome (GOLD analysis project Ga0209694, IMG submission 187499) | Mouse cecum microbial communities from Vienna, Austria - Glucosamine amended microcosms incubated with D2O (SPAdes) (version 2) | ecosystem: Host-associated > Mammals > Digestive system...
CATTCTCTCGCATATCTAGTATAACAGATATCTTAAACTCTGGCGAATACTTTTTGTTTGTCCTTTTGCTTTTTTCCATTAAAAATGCACCTCCTCTAGTTGTGTCCAACTTTTGGGGTGCATTTCACACAGCAATACGGTATTTTTGTTTGCGAAAATTTTATCTTAGTATTTATTCGTTTTGTTGACGTTGAAATAATGGTCTTTTTTACACTCTCTGACAGATTTTATCAACGTTCCGCTACAGAATATTAGGATAATAGCCCATATCGCAAAACCGGTAATGCCGCATAGCGTTCGCATATTGTCGTTGATATTTCCGTCGACAGTCATTATCAATGCGTATTGTAAAGATAAAACTGATACTAAAGCGTCGACAACGTTGATTGATTTTAGAATAGTTATATTAAAGTTTTTGATATTTTTTGTTTTCACGTACCCGATGATCGACGCTGTTATTTTATATACGGTGTACGCCGCAATCGTTATTGCCGCGATCATAGAATAATTCACTGCTTTTTTCTGAGTCACCATAAGAAAAATGGGAACTATTAAAGTAAAGTCCAAAATAAAGAGAAGAAAGCCGGGAATAAGAAACAGCCGTCTTTGTCTTGGTGAAACAGATGTGGTTTTATTGACGCTAACATCATAAGACCTTCTGCGATTTAATTCCGATATTCCAACGTAAATACGTATCGCAACAATAAGAAAATAATATACGGATATGGAAATATTCCAATCCGAATTGTAGGCGATCCCGAGGAATAAATTGTAACAGCAAAATATTAACGTAATGAAAAAAGAAAAGGCGGACGTTATATACGTATGTAATGCGAAATTATTTTTCAAATTTATTATAAAGCGTAGAAGCCTTTTCTTTTTCATCTCGAATTATCCTTTGCAGTCATATCGCATTATCATATTGATATAAGATTTTATTATGACTGCGCGTCTTAATATTTTTAATGCTGATATATGTATATACATTTTTATGCTTTCTCACAAAATCAAATAGTTATAGGATCGGCGGCGATTCATATTAGATCGGCGATCAAAAGGCTATTGCCTTTCTCGAGAAGGTTAGCGAGCTTCTCTTCGTTATCGTCGATTATCGGAAGGATCTGTTTTGTCTTCTTCGCTGCCGCGCTCTTGTAGATCAAATAGTTGACAAAGGAGAGCGTAAGACCTAATATGCCGAGCGCTATTCCTCCTATAAGCGCGGGGATCCCTCTGCCTTCGAGCATTGTGAGCGACATACCGCCTCCGAATATCAACGTCGATACTATGCCGAAAATATAGGCGAATATGCTTGCGCCGCGCGTCTTTTGAGCGTGTAAATTATTGATAGTTTCGAATAGCTCCTCTGACTGTCTTTCAAGTTTTTTTAGTTCGGTTTTGTGTTTTTGTTTTCTGTCGCGTTTCAAAGAAATAGTGATTCCGTTTAGCGTAGACGGCGTTACTGAAGTTATTTCATAGCCGAACGCTTCGTACATATCTATCGCTTTGCTCTGGTCTTTTGCTTTTACCGTTTTCGTTGTGTATTCATACGAAATAAAGTCTTTTTCTTGCATATTGATACCTCTCAAATTTTATTATCGTCCGCCTGTAAAGTCTGCCGTTCGCGCGTTACGGTTGACTTATCGTTGAGACAGGTGTATCATATAATGGAAATGAAATAAAATCAAGCGTCGAAAACGGCGATGAAACATTATTTGCGAAGTGTTACGCAAAACGAGACAAAAAGGAGAAAACGTATCGTGGAATACCCGTCTGAACATTATACGAAGCATTATATTCTCGAGGCGCTCTTTAAGCTCATGAAAGAGTATGAGTACGAAAAGATAAGTATTATAGATATTACGAATAAAGCGGGAGTGGGGCGCGCGACGTTTTATAGGCATTTTAAGAAAAAAGAGGATATAATCGTATACTATTTTGAACATTATAAAAAAGAATTCGTAGCAAGCAGACGGTTTTATCCGAGATGCAGAGAAGACTATATAAAACAAGTTGAAGAAGTTCTAACATTATTCAAGAATCATACGGAACAATTCAAACTTATAAGGAAAGCTCATCTCGAGTACGTATATCTTGAATATCTCAATAAGAATTTTTCGAATATGTTTGAAGAGGAACATCGAACGCAGGGCGATACGCTCCGCTCGGATATGCGGGAATGTTATTCAATATATCTATGACGTGGCTTGACGAAGGCTTTGAAGAATCGATCGAAAGTCTTTCTAAAACGATAGTCGATTTGATTTATTTTGAAAAAGACTGCCGGGAAGAGCGTGTTTGATGCCGTTTTAACTGCGTTGCAATAAATCTTTTACAATATAAATAAGGAGCAAAATCATGAGAGAATACGATAAAATGATAAGCGGAGAGCTATACGATCCTACGGATATAGAGCTTCGGGAGCTTAGAAAGAGGGTAAGAGAACTTACGCGCGAGTATAACGCTACGACTGAGGATGACGCTGAGAAGAGAATAGAGATTCTCGATCGTATACTCGGCTCTCACGGAAAGAATTTTTATATGGAACCGTATATACGTTTTGACTACGGGGTCAATACGTGTGTCGGGGAGAATTTTTTCGCGAACTTCAATCTCACGGTTTTGGACGTCGCTCCCGTTATTATCGGAAACGACGTTATGTTCGGACCTAACGTTACCATAGCTACGCCGGCGCATCCTCTGCTTATCGAAGACAGAAAAATGAGAACGAGGGAAAACGGCGAACTTTACGACTATGAATACGCTAAGAAAATCACTATCGGCAACGGCGTTTGGATAGCGAGCAACGTAGTGGTGAACGGCGGGGTAAGCATCGGCGATAATTCCGTTATAGGCTCGGGGAGCGTCGTTACGCGTGATATTCCGCCGAACGTAATAGCCGCCGGCGTACCTTGCATAGTAATAAGAGAGCTGAATGAGTCGGATAAAATGAAGATGCCGAGGTGAATTTTCTCTTGATCCCTTGCGTGAAATAACCACTCGGGGAAACGCCGAAGCGAAGACCGAGTACTCACTCAAAAAATCATTTAACGCTAAATATATTAAAAATCATATACATATATATAGCTTTTGTTGTATTTATGATTGGCGTGATATATTCAAATTATAGGAGTATCGGCAGTTTCCCGATTATACGAGAGTCAAGGGAACGCTTTTATCGCATTTGCATTTCTTGAAATTTTAACGTCTAAGGAAAATCAAAGGTCTGCCATTAATTATGATCTTTGATAGAAAATACGGACGCTTGATTTCTCATTGAAATAAGAAAAAATACATTATTAAATCGGAGACCGATCAAAACTCACAAAGGCAAGTCGCGTTGTCGCTTGACTTATATTATATAATATTTTATACTTGAAATAGCGTTATGCGAAATTTTGAAAGCAAGAAAAGAAGGCGTTAGTTTGATGATGCGTCGGACTTTTTTGAAACGATAAGATTTCACGCGGCTAAGTCATGCGCAATAATAAGCGAGGAGCAATAAATGTTTTTACCGATAAAGAGAGAAGAATTCGATGGAACGCCCGATTTTATATACGTTATCGGCGAGGCGTACGTAGATCACCCGTCGTTCGGTCACGCTATCGTATCGAGACTTATCGAAAGCGAAGGATTCAGCGTCGTTATGATCCCGCAGCCTATGTCCGACGCCGATTATACGGTGTTCGGAGAGCCAAGGATCGGATTCCTTGTCTCCAGCGGAGTCGTCGACAGTATGGTCAATAATTATACCGTCGCGAAAATGAAGAGAACGAGAGACGTGTACAGCGAGGGCGGCGACGTCGGGAAGAGACCCGACAGAGCTGTCGACGTATATACTAGGACGTTAAAGAGACTGTATCCGTCGTCTCCGGTTATTATCGGAGGAATAGAGGCGTCGCTTAGACGTTTTGCGCATTACGATTATTGGGCGGACGAAGTTCTGCCGAGCATACTTGTGACTAGCGGAGCGGATCTATTGATTTACGGTATGGGAGAGCGTCCTATTAAGGAGATATGCTCGCTTTTGCGAAAGGGCGTTCCGATAGAGAAGATACGAGACGTCAGGGGAACGTGTTATTTCGACAGTTTTTCAAATCTTTCCGCAAAACTAAAAAAGGACATAGAGGAGCATAACGCGGAATTTTGTCCGAGTTATGAAAGCGTTAAGAGCGATAAACTAGAATACGTCAAAGCGTTCAATATCGAAAGCCGGATGAACGATCCGTATCGCGCTAAGAAATTACTTCAAAAGCACGGCGGAAAGTACGTCGTCGTAAACGAGATGCAGTTCCCTATGAGCGCTGATGAACTCGATAAGATATACGATCTGCCTTATGAGAGGAACTATCATCCGAGTTACGTAAGGGGCGTGCCCGCGATAGAAGAGGTTAAGTATTCTTTGACGTCCGTAAGAGGCTGTTTCGGCGCGTGCAATTACTGCGCTATCACATATCATCAAGGAAGGATAGTTCAAAAAAGAAGCAAAGAGAATATAATCAAGGAAGCAAAACTGCTTGTTAGCGACCGTGATTTCAAGGGATATATTCACGACGTTGGAGGTCCGACGGCAAATTTCAGAGATACCGCGTGCAAGAAACAACACGCGCGCGGCGCCTGTACCGACAGCTATTGCATAGGATATAAGAAATGTCCCAATCTCGAGATATCGCATAAGGAATATATAGAGCTCCTTCAAGCGCTGAGGGAGATAGAGGGCGTCAAGAAGGTATTCATACGTTCTGGGATACGCTTCGACTACGTTATGTACGATAAGGACGAAAGTTTCCTAAGAGAGCTTGTGAAGCATCATGTGAGCGGACAGTTGAAGGTCGCGCCCGAGCACGTCAGCGACAGAGTTTTGAAGGCGATGAATAAACCTGATTTTGCGGTATATAAGGCGTTTAAGGAGAGATTCGACGAGCTCAACCGTTCTATTAAGAAGAAACAGTATCTGGTGCCATATTTGATTTCGTCGCATCCCGGCTCTACGCTCAGCGACGCTATCGATCTCGCGTTATATCTGAAGTCTATAGGATATATGCCTGAACAGGTTCAGGATTTCTATCCGACGCCGTCAACAAAATCTACGTGCATGTATTATACCGAGCTCGACCCCGATACGCTTGAACCTATATACGTCGCGAAGACGAAGAGGGAAAAAATGATGCAACGCGCGCTCATGCAATACAGGAAGAAGAGCAATTACGATATAGTTCACGAAGCGTTGCTCCTTGCGGGCAGAAGCGATCTCATCGGATTCGGAGAGGGATGTCTCATAAAACCGACAAAGGAAGAGGCGCTCGAGCGTAATAAAGAGCGGGGCGTAACTAAAGTAAGGACTGCCGACGAATACGTAAAAAAGAGCGAAGCTAAAGAAAAAATCGTAAGAAACGATAAGTACTACGAAGAAAAGGCAAAAAACAAAGATAGTTTCGGCAATAAAAGGGGTAAACGCGACGGTTCGTTTAGCGCAGTGAAGGTCAATCTCGGAAGAAATAAAAGCGGAAAAAAGAAAGGCGGAAACAAAAAATAACGGCGAGTATAGATACTATCTCGCTATTAAAACCTGTTTTTGCAGCGATAGTATCGGCAAACTTAAATTGAGTTCACAAAAGTAAGAACGTATAGCGGTGACGCGGCGACTTTTACGCGTCGTTATCGGTAGTTTCTGAAGTTTGGTAAAATAAAAACTTTAGTTATTGACAATCTTTTCGACATAATGTATTATATAATAAAGCGTATTATAATTAAATATTATTAAGGATTTTGGAGGAGTTATGAACGTAATACCTAGACCGCTGAAACTTGAGGAGTCTACAGGAAAGATCAATTTTTCGTCGTCTACAGAGATGACGGGAGAATTCGACAGCGTGAGAGCGTTTGCCGTCAATATGCTCTGCGATGTGAAAGGAGAGGGCAGGAATACCGTCTGCTTTAAGAAAGACGACGCCTTTGAAGAGGAAGAGTATTCTATCGAGAAGAGGAGCGGCGACGTTATCGTAAAGGCAAAGACCGAGAAGGGCGCTTTTTACGCGGTCATGACGATGAAGCAGCTCTCGAGCGGCAGAGGATATTTTGAGAACGTAAAGATCCACGATAAGCCTAAGTATGCGTACAGAGGATTTATGCTTGACAGCGCGAGACACTTTTGGAGCGTCGACAAAATAAAGCAGATGATAGACGTTATGGCGAATCTGAAAATGAACGTCTTTCACTGGCATTTGACGGACGATCAGGGCTGGAGAATAGAAATAAAGAAATATCCGCTCTTGACAGAGAAAGGATCTATCCGTAAGGATACGCCGTTATCGCTGTATAATTATTGGAATAACAAAGAAGAACACGACGGAAAGGAGTATGGCAGGGGACTGTTCTATACGCAAGACGAGGCTCGCGAAATAGTAGCTTACGCAAAAGAAAGACAGATAGACGTAATGCCCGAGATAGATATGCCGGGACATATGGTAGCCGCCATATCCTGTTATCCGCATCTCTCTTGCAAAGCCGAGGAGACGCAGGTCAGCAATCGTTGGGGCGTTATGGACAATATTCTTTGCTGCGGAAACGATGAAGTATACGAATTCGCAAAGGATATTATCGATGAGATAGTGGATATTTTCCCGTATAAATATTTCCATATCGGCGGAGACGAAGTGCCAAAAAAGAGATGGAAAGAGTGCCCCAAGTGTCAAGCTAAAATGAAGGAACTAGGACTTAAGAGTGAGAACGCTTTGCAGTCGCACTTCAATAACGTGATGCTCAAACACCTAAACAGCAAAGGCAAGTCGATGATCGGATGGAATGAGATACTCGACGCGCAAGAGATATTGGAGCCCGAAGTCATAGCTCAGTGGTGGACGAATTATCATCCCGCGGCGGCGGAGAAGGCTAAGAGATGGATGAAGTCGGGTGGAAAGACGATACTTTCGCTCGTCAATTACGTATATATGGATCACGCTTTCGCTATACGTCCGCTCTCAAAGACCTACGGTTATTCGTATAGGACGATGGGGCTAGAAAACGACGATAACGTCGCGGGAATGGAGATACCGCAGTGGACGGAATACATAAGAGACGAGGAGAAGTTCGACATGAATACTTATCCGAGACTCATCACCTTCGCCGAAGTATGTTGGAGCGACGATAGCAACAAGAACTACGAAGATTTCGAAAGACGCTTTGAGAATATGCGCGGATACTTTAAGAAGAGTTACGGTTTCGAATTGCCGCACCAAAAGGTATACAGAGGAAAGACGACGCCGTGGTATTCTATCAATAAGAACAAGTATTGGGTAAAAGACCCGTATTTCGAAGTCAAGTTCAACAGAGAGCTCATGAAGAACGGAAAGTAAGTCTTTATAATCTTAGTATTATATCATAGTAGAATAAGGCGATCGTTTGCAGTCCGTTGTATACATATTAAAAACAGCGGACAGCAGTTGCCGATAGCCGTCTCATACGGCGTCAAAACTTTGGGGAAGCGGTATCGCGCTAATATTCGGTGCCGGAGAAAAATAGATGGGAAAAAGGGTAGTACTCGAGACGAAAAGACTGATATTAAGAGAACTCGACTTTGACGATTTTCATGATCTGACGACGATTCTTCAGGACGAAAAGGCGATGTACGCGTACGAACACGCGTTTTCGGACGAAGAAGTTAGGGAGTGGTTGGAGAGACAGATACGAAGATACGGCGAATACGGTATGGGTCTATTAGCCGTTATCGAGAAAGATAGCGGAGAGTTTATCGGACAGTGCGGTATAACTAAGCAAGAAGTCGACGGTGAGAGCGTATTCGAGATAGGTTATCTCATAAGACGCAAGTATTGGCATATGGGTTACGCTATCGAGAGCGCTTCCGCTATGAAAAATCACGCATTTATAAGCGGTATAGAGAAAGTATATTCGATAATCAGAACGAATAACATAGCTTCTCAACGCGTAGCGATAAGGAACGGTATGTTGCCTGAGAAGCTCATTGTGAAACACTATTACGGTATTGATATGCCGCATATCGTGTTTTCCGCAAAAAAGGAAGACGTATCATGATATGCGGAATAACGGGAAGGCGTCCGAAATCGCTGCCTTGGGGATACGACGAGAGCGATGCAAGAGCGGTCGATTTCAAAAATCGGCTCAAATATCGGCTCGGAGAACTGATCGAAAGCGGTTATAACGTATTCAATATCGGAATGGCTCAAGGCGTCGATACGTATATCTTCGAGATACTGAAGAAGTTCAGAGACGATGGGATATATACGAATTTGGAGCTTTGCGCGTACGTACCGAGCAGGGACTTTGCGGAGCGTTGGAACTATAACGACAGAAGACGTTATCAAGATATGTTATCGTCGGCTGACAGCATAACTTACGTCTCGGAGAAGTTCGGCGTCGCTTCGGCGCACGTTAGGAATATGGCGATAGTCGATAACTCGGATATCATTCTCGCAGTATACGACGGCGTTTCGTCCGGCGGAACTTACAGGACTATCGAGTACGCGAAAAAACGCGGCGTTAAGGTCGTGACGGAACTAATTTGAAAATATAGGAATATCATATTAACGTTAAGGTAAAACGCAGCGAGGTTAATAGAAGTTATTAACTTCGTTTTGATTAAATACGCCGTTTATTAAAGATTAAACGCGACGTGCAAACGAGGAAGGAAACTATGCTTGAAAAGATATTCATTAAGGACTATAAAGATATAGCGTTGCCGAGAGTGAGGAACGCCTACGGTATACTGGCCAGCGTCGTAGGTATAATATGTAACGTCATTCTATGTAGCGCTAAAATCGCAGTAGGCATAATTTTCGGAGCAGTTTCCATAACTGCGGACGGACTAAACAATCTCTCCGACGCAGGCTCGTCTCTCGTCTCGGTGCTCGGGTTCAGGTGGGCGAACAAACCTGCCGATAAAGACCATCCTTTCGGACACGCGAGAGTCGAATATATAATGGGATTCGTCATAGCGTTCATCGTTTTGTTCTTAGGCGTCGAACTGGCTATAAGTTCGATAGAAAAGATAATCGATAAGGGAACTACCGATACGACTATCGTCATGATGGCGGTTCTCGCCGCTTCCATACTCGTAAAGCTCGGGATGTTCTTTTACTATAGGAGCGTTGCGAAAAAGATATCGTCTTCGACGCTCAAAGCCGCGGCTGTAGACAGCGTGAACGATTGCATCGCTACGGGAGCGGTATTGGCGTGTACCGTCATCGCTTACTTTACGCATTTCGAGCTCGACGGTTACGTCGGAATAGCGGTCGCCGTATTCATATTCGTGAGCGGCGTGAAGTTGGTAAAGGAAACCTTCAGCCCGCTTCTCGGAGAAAAGCCCTCGGCAGAGCTGGTCGAAAATATTTCAAAGACGATACACTCCTATGACGGAGTTCTCGGAATACACGACCTTATTGTACATAATTACGGTCCGAACAGATATCACGCTTCCGTGCACGTCGAAGTATCGGCTTCCGACGACATAATGGTAAGTCACGAGATGATAGACACGATAGAGCGTAATTTCCATAAGGAAGGCATAAATCTCGTCATACATCTCGATCCGATAATAACCGACGACGAGAGAGTCGATAAGCTCAGAGATATGACGCTTGAAAAGCTAAGCGAAATAGACAAAGAACTCAAAATGCACGACTTCAGAGTCGTATGGGGAGAGAACAGAAAGAACCTCATTTTCGACGTCGTTATGCCGATGGAGATGAAGATGAAGGACGAAGAACTCATCGGGATGTTAGAGGAAAAGATACACTCCGCTGACAGTCAGTGCTTCATCATAGTCGATATCGACAGAAATTACGTCGGCGAATAATATATGGAAAGCTATTAGCTATATTATTCAATATTGACAATATGAAAATATTATGCTATTCTTAAAGCATTGCGAAGAAAGTTATTATGAAGCATAAAGTATTATTTTCATTATTGTTGCTTGTTATTATAATTTGCAGTTTTTCATTTTCGAGTATTATAAGTGCAGAAACTAAGATAGAAACTCAAGTCTATGTTGAAGAAATAGAGTATGCGATAGAAAAAAATAATAAGGTAATATATAAAAATGTAGCAAGAAAAACATATGTTGAAAATGGGAAATCAGTGGAAGACTGCCTTTTTTAATTCTGTTGCAGCTAATGCTAAAACCGCACGTCCGCCATCCATACCACTATATCTCATGATAATGTCAGCGGTATGAGTATAAAAATATAGTAAGGAGGAGAGATTATGAGACTAAACGTTAAAGATTCTATGTTGATCGTATTGTTAATAGTGATAGCGGTGTTGGTCGTAGCTTTGATATTCACGGCTACAACGTATATGGACGGAAGCAAACTTATCGGAAAAGAAACAAACAATATAAAAGGCATTAATATCAAATTTTCCATTCGCGATATGAACGAAGAGGAAAGAGTATTGGAGCTTGATCAAAACGAAGTGCAAAACTTTGTTAAAATTCTTCAAAGCAGTAAGTTCAAAAGAACGGGGAAGAAGATCGACGGCGGCGGTTGCAGTATCACCGTTACTATGACGGATGGAAGGGAAGAAAAATTCGCTTTGGTAGAAGACGGCGAGTATATACTGTATAAGAACAATTATTACAAGAGTTATTCCGCTATCGGCTATTTTGTTTCTGATTTATTCAAGACAGAGTAAAAGTCGATTTGATGTTTTATAAAAATCTTTTCATACCTTGAACTTGTTGATAAAGCATTTTTATCAAACATTTTTTATAACACATTATAGAGTGATTTCAGTGAGTCCGAAGTATATCGGACTTACTTTTTTTGCGATTAAATCAAACTTAAAATCAAGATAAAGAATAGATATTGTGAAAGTAAAAGTTTTTTACCGAAAATATTTAATTTATATTGCGCTAATTGCTTTTTGCCGCTGTTTTTTATGTGAAAATATAGTTAATTAGAAATTTGCAATTAAAAGAGAATCAAAGGATGCGGTCATCAAAGCTAAATATCGCTATCTTGTCATACGGCTTGACTAATATTATTATATTTAGTATAATTAACGAAGTATATTCGAAATCGGGAGTTATATCAGCATATATCGCTCGGCGGATATTCTTGTATATTAAGACGAATCATCGCAAAGCGGCGTTTGATATTACCGCGTCTTAAAGGGCGAAGATATTGCGTTACGTTGCGGCGGAAATTATTTTTGATTCGTACGGCATTTATTCGAAACCGTATCGGGTCATCGAAATATATGCCGCTCTTATGATTAAAGGTTATTATACGGAGGGATGAATATGTTAGGACTTGCGCTTGAGGGCGGAGGCGCTAAAGGCTCGTTTCAGGCGGGACTCATGAGAGCGCTTCTCGATCACGGATACGTATTCGACGGCGCCGTCGGCAGTTCGATAGGCGCTCTGAACGCAGCTATGCTCGTGCAGGGCGATTTTGAAAAGAGTTACGAGATATGGAACAATATGGAGTTTTCGAAACTTTTCGATTTCGAGGACGAATATGCTGAAAAGATAGCGAAGATGGAACTCGACAGAGAGACCGTCAAGTATTTTCTCGTAAAGCTCGGCGAGGCTATCAAAAACAGAGGTCTCGATACTACTAAGATAAAGAAACTCATAGATTACTATATCGACGAGGAGAAGATAAGGAATTCGTCGATGGACTACGGACTTATGACCGTGTCGCTCGAGGGAAAGAGCAAGGAGATAATCAAACCTTATCCGCTATTCAAGGAAGATATTCCTTACGGTAAGATAGCAGACTATATCATGGCGAGCGCCAACTTTCCGGGATTCAAGCGTCACACTATCGACGATAAGGCGTATAGAGACGGCGGACTCTACGACAATCTGCCAATCAATATGCTGATAGATAAAGGCTACGACGATATAATCGCGGTACACCTTCGCGGATTCTTTTCGCCGAAGAAAAAGCCTAAGGATAAGAACGTCAATATTAAATACATCATTCCGTCTGAAAAGCCGGGAAGGATGCTCGACTTTAATAACGCGTCTGTCAATAGAGGGCTCACTATGGGTTACTTTGACGGCATGAGGTTCATAAAAGGTTATATCGGGAAGCTCTATTATATCGACGATATCCGCGACTATAAGGTCTTTGACGATAAACTGCTAAGTTTGAGCGACGAGTTTTTCATTGAGATGAGCGGCGTCCTCGGCGTCAACTATTATCCCAATAAGCTCGTCAATATGTTCGATATTTACGCAAAGCTGAATAAACTTCTCGAGATCAAAGAGCCCTCGTCTATAGGCGAGACCGTCATGGAATTGCTCGAGAGATTCGCTATGGAGTCTTCGCTCGAAAGACTCAGGATGTATACTATGAAGGAGTTCACAGACAGCGCGTACGACGCGTTCGTAAACTCCGAGCATAATAAAAAAGGGGGTTCCAATAAGAAGAGAACGCAGCTCGAAAGCGCGTTTTTGACAATAACAAAATACTATAAGTGAGGTTAAAGATGGACGAAGAATTGAAGTTCAAACAGACCGAAACGAGTGCTACCGAGACAGTAGCAGAGGCTGCGGAGACTGCTGACAAGTTAGTTGCAGAGTCTACGCCGGGTGAAGTAAGCGTTAAGAAGAACGCGAAAGAGATGATAAAGGACGCTTTCAAGCCGTCTAACGCTTGGAAGAATACCAAGAGGCTTTCAAAGCGTTGGTTCATCGAGGCTTTCACGGGAATGGCTCAGGGTCTGTTCGTAACTTTGATCGCGGGAACTATCGTGAAGACGATAGGCGGATTCTTCGACGGGAGTTCCTTCGGAAAGTTCATCGTCCTTTTCGGCAACTTAGCGTCGGTGCTCATGGGCGCGGGAATAGGCGCGGGAATAGCCAGTCACTTGAAGACGCCGAGACTCGTCGTATTCGCAAGTATCGTCGCGGGTTTTATAGGCGCGTATTCGGAACAGATAATCGGAGCGAATTTTACGGGCGGGCTAATTACCGACGTCACGGGAAAGATAGCTAACGGAGTTCCCGGCAATCCGATAGGAGCGTACGTTGTCGCGCTTATGGCGTGCGAGATAGGCAATCTCGTAGCGGGTAAGACCAAGCTCGATATCCTCATCGTGCCGCTAACGTGCATGATCGTCTCGATGCTCGGCGTATATATAGCGTACCCGTTCATTTGGATCATCAATAAGCTCGGTATCGCCATAGCTTGGGCGACGAGCATAACGCCTTTCTTTATGGGCATAATCATAGCGGTAGTTATGGGCATACTGCTAACGATGCCGACGTCGAGCGCGGCTATATGGGTAGCGGTGGCGTCGGGAGTATTGAGCGGCGCTGCTTCGACTCCCGAACAGATAGATGCGATGCTAATCGCGGGCGGCGCCGCCGTAGTCGGATGCGCGTGCCAGATGGTGGGTTTCGCCGTTATGAGTTTCAAGGAGAACGGCGTGAGCGGACTCGTTTCTCAGGGAATAGGTACGAGTATGCTCCAAATACCTAATATAATGAAGAATCCGAAGGTATTCATTCCTCCTATAGTAGCGAGCGCAATATGCGGACCTATAGCGACGTGCCTGTTCAAACTCAAGTGCGGAGCCTCCGGCGGAGGTATGGGAACGAGCGGTTTCGTAGGTATTATCGACGCCTTTAAGTTCAGCGTACAGGAGGGCGATATGAACGCTTGGATATTCGCGCTCGCGGTCATATTGCTATTTATAGCTATTCCGGCGTTTGTAAGCTGGGGTCTCGGCGCGCTCATGCGCAAGAAAGGTTGGATAAAGGACGGCGATCTTTCGCTCGACTATAATAACTGACCGACACATTGCCGACAAATATCGTAAAAGTACGCGCATATGCGTAGCTTTTTGTTGCATACGGGTAAAATTCGGCAGGCGTTTCGCCGTTACAAGCATTATTACGGCGGCGAGAATGATAAGCGTTACATAATATAGAACGGCGCGGTTTGTATCCAAAAGAGACAGCCGTATTGCCGATATAGGACGGCGTTTTATGATAATAGATTCACATACTCACGTTTTCCCCGATACGCTCGCGGAAAGAGCCATAGCTAAACTCAGCGTCAATTCGGGACTCGTTCCGTCGACTGACGGAACGGTATCGGGGCTCATCGAAGGACTCGATGATTGCGGTATCGATAAAGCTGTCGCGCTCAATATCGCGACCAAACCTATGCAGGATGTCAAAGTCAACGATTTCGCGTTGGACACTGCGAAAAAGTACGGTGATAAACTCATAGTTTTCGGTTCCGTTCATCCGTATTCCGAATGTATGGAAAGCGAGCTTTTAAGACTAAAAGAAAACGGGATAAAGGGAATAAAGTTGCATCCCGAGTATCAGCGTTTCGAGGCGGATGATAAGTCTGTTTTCGATATGTATTCTCTTATCAGCGAACTCGGTCTTTTAGTCACGTTTCACGCGGGATTCGATATTGCCTATCCGAACTCCGATTACGCGTCGCCGATGAGACTCGCCAGAGTTCTCGACAGATTTCCCGATATGAGGGCGATATTGGCGCATATGGGCGGAATGTTGAAGTGGGACGAAGTCGACGAGCTGATCGCAGGCAGAGACTGCTGTCTCGACACCGCGATGTGCGCAGGCTATATCAAAGACGATACTCTTATGCGGCTCATCGAAAAGCACGGCGTCGAAAAGATACTTTTCGCTACCGACACGCCTTGGAATAACTGGGCGGACAGCATCGCGATGATAGAGAGACTGCCGCTTTCGAAAGAAGAAAAAGAAATGATATATCACAAAAATATAGAACGTATTATCGGCGAGAGGTGAAGAATGGTTTACGAGTCAAGAAACGATATTGATGAAAGATATAAGTGGGATCTTTCGGACATTATAGAGAGCGACGAACGCGTCGAAGAGATATTCAAGGAGATAAGCGAAGAGTATAAAGAAATAGTGAAGTTCAGAGGCTCTTTGAATGACCCGGACAGACTTCTCAAATGTCTTAAAGCGGAGAGCGCCGTCGGTGAAAAACTGTCAAGACTTTACGTCTATTCGAAGATGAATCTCGACGAGGACGCGCGCGTGACGAAGTACAAGGCTATGACGTCAAGGGCGGAAGCTCTAGCGGTCGAGGTGTCTTCGGCTGTTTCGTTCATAGTGCCCGAGATAGTAGCGAGCTACAGCGCGGAGGAGATAACCGCGTTGAGTCGCAAGAAAGAGTTCTCCGACTTCAGCTACACGCTAGAGCTCATCGCTAAGAAAAAGGAGCACTATCTCAGCGATAAAGAGGAGAGGATACTTGCGGAGGTCGGAGCGTTTTCCGGGATGTTCGAGGACGCGTTCAGGATGTTCGATAACGCGGATATTTCCTTCAAGAGCGTTATAAAGAACGGCGAAGAGATAGAGATGTCCCACGGCGAATACAGCGTTCTTTTGCAAGATAGCGACAGAACGGTACGAAAGGACGCATTCGAGTCGATGTTCAACGCATTTAAGAATATGATAAATACGATAGCGGTGCTTTACGCAGGCAACGTGAAAAAGGATTGCTTTTACGCTAAGATGAGGAATTATTCCGGAGCGATGGAGGCGAGCGTCGCAGGCGAGGACGTAACTATCGACGTGTATAACAACCTCATAAAGAGCGCGCATAACGCTTTGCCTACGCTTCACCGTTATATGGACGTGAGAAGAAGGGCGCTCGGCGTTGAAAAGCTCCATATGTACGATATGCACGTCTCGATAGTGGAAGGCGACAATATCGCCGTATCGTACGAAGAAGCGAAAGAGATAGTAAAAAAAGCTCTCCTGCCGCTTGGCGAAGAATACGGGAAACTCCTCGACAAGGCGTTTAACGGGGGATGGATAGACGTGTTCGAATCGAAAGGAAAGAGGAGCGGAGCTTATTCGTGGGGAACCTATTCGTCGCACCCGTACGTTCTTCTAAACTACCAAAAGACGACTCACGACGTATTCACGATAGCGCACGAGCTGGGACACGCCATGCACTCGTACTATTCGAACAGTTCCTTGCCGTACGAAAAGGCGGGATACGAGATATTCGTCGCGGAGGTAGCAAGCACGGTGAACGAAGTTCTGCTGCTCAAATACCTTATGAGAGAAAAGCCCGAAATGAAGAAATTCTTACTTTCGTATTTTCTCGATATGTTCAGAACGACGCTGTTCAGACAGACGCAGTTCGCCGAGTTCGAAAAGATAGCTCACGAGGCGGAGGAAAGAGGCGAATCTCTCACTCCCGAGTATCTTTGCGACGTCTATTATAAGCTCAATGCCGAGTATTACGGTAACGGCGTCGAAAACGACGAGCTGATACGTTACGAGTGGGCGAGGATACCGCATTTTTACTCGAGCTTCTACGTGTATAAATATGCGACGGGAATAGTTTCGGCGGTAACGATAGCCGACGCGATATCGAGCGGAGACAAAGAAGCGGTCGATAATTATAAACGCTTTTTGAGCGCAGGCGGAAGCATGTCGCCCGTCGAAATATTGAAACTTGCAGGCGTCGACCTCACCAAAGAAGACGCTTTCGACAGAGCAATGAGCGTTATGAGCGAGACTTTGAGCGAACTTGAAAAGCTCGCGTAAGGAGATAATTATGCCTGAGAAAAAGAATAATCAGAGAAGTACGGAGATACGCGGCAGACAGGTGCCGAACAATTACGAGGCAGAGCAGGCGCTTCTCGGCGCAATGCTCATGGACGCTGACGTCGTCAACGAGGTAATAGCTGATATTAACGCGGACGACTTCTATTACGAGAGCCACAGGCTGATATTTAACGCCGTAAAGGATCTTTCAATGGCGAATCAGCCGATAGATATCGTTACTCTTTCCGATAAACTGAGCGAAGAGAATCTTGCCAAGATAGGCGGAATAATGTACGTCAACGAACTAATGAACGTGCTTCCGTCCACGGCTAATTTCGGACAGTATCTCGGCATAGTCAAAAGGGACGGGAAACTGCGTCGGATAATCAGGAACGCGGAACGTATCATAGAGAACACGTACGGAGCCGAGAGCGAAGATATGGCGCTCGCCTTTGCCGAAAAGATGATATATTCGATATCGGAAGAGGGAGAGACGTCGGAGCTCGTATCGGTAAAGGAGACGGCGTTTCAGGTAGTTAAGAAATTTCAGGATATTCTTTCAAATCCCAACGCGAATCTCGGACTGCTCACGCACTTTAGGAATCTCGACGAGATAACGCACGGTTATCTTGCGGGACAGCTTATCGTCATAGCCGCAAGACCCGGCTGCGGTAAGACGACGTTCGCGCTCAATATAGTGGGCAATATAGCCGCAAGGGATAAGGATAAAAAGATAGCCGTATTCAACCTCGAAATGAACAGGAACGAGGTAACGGAAAGACTAATGGTCGGAATGGCGAAGGTAAAGCTCGAAGATATGCTGACCGCAAAGGGCAAAAAAGAGGACTACGAGCGGATATGCGATATCAACAAACTTCTTGCCGATTCCAACGTGTACATAGACGATACCGCGAAGATAACGCCGGAGCAGATAATGTCGAAGTGCAGAAGACTGGCTCAGCAAAAGGGCGGACTCGATCTTGTCGTCATAGACTATTTGCAGCTTCTCGAAAGCTCCGACAGAAAGAGAGAATCGAGCAAACAGCAGGAAGTAGCGGATATTTCGAGAGCGATGAAGATAATGGCGAAAGAGCTTCAGGTCCCCGTCATTTTGCTCTCGCAGATGTCTCGTGACGTCGAGAAGAGAGACGACAAAACTCCGAAGCTCAGCGACCTTAGAGAGTCGGGCGCGATAGAACAGGACGCCGATCAGGTATATTTCCTGTCCCGTCCCGATAAAAAGAGCGACGACGACGTTGACGATAAGTTTGTGGATCTCATAATAGCAAAGCACAGAGCGGGTTCTACTGGAACTATATACTTCAAGTTCGAGAACGAGATGCTCAAGTTCGTTCCGGCTAAGGAAAAGAGCAGGTATATAGAGAAAAATAGCGTTGAAAACGCAAAGAAAGACGACGCTGAAGAAGAGAACGTATCGGATGATAATAATTATGGTATTGATGCCGAAATGTCCGACGACGATATCGAAAGAATGGCAAGTATGTCCGAGGAGAGTATGTACGGCGACTTTGACAGCGATAAACTCATAGGCGAACTCAACGCTTCGCTAAGACCGATAGGCGGCGGAGACTCCGGGGAAGATATATAAAAAATCAAGCGATCTCATAGATGATACCGATACTTAGAGCGTGAGAAAAACTCATTCTCGGGAGCGAACGGTCTTGCGAAATTAGTATCGGTTTTTTCATATCATACAATATATTGACGAAACGAAAATTAATTTAGTTAAAAACAAAATTATATGTTCGGGAAGCGTTGACATTCGACAAAATATGTATTATACTTTAGTCTATACTGATGATAGAGTTGAGGTTGGATATGAAGGATTTTTTATCGATCGGAGAGGTCGCAAAGGCTAAAGACGTATCAATACAGGCGCTCAGATATTACGACAGGGAGGGAATACTGGTTCCGTCGTACGTAGCCGATTCAAATTACAGATATTATAAAGCCGAGCAGCTCAAAGAGCTCGATCTTATAAAGTTTGCTCTCCGTATCGGTCTCGAACTCAAAAATCTCGTGCCGCTCTTTAAGCGTAACGATATAGATCTATATGAAAAACTTCTCGAGATGGCTAAGCGCAATATCGAGAACGAAATAGCCGATCTTACGAAAATCAAAGCCAACCTTGAAATAATGACCGAGGAGATAAGCGAAGCCAGAGAAATAAAGTCGAATTCGGGCGTCTATTATAAAGTCATCAAGGAGAGGAAAGTCGCTACGATGCCCAAAAAGGCGAGCGATAACTACTATACTCAATATCAGGATAATATGCTGTTCAATCCGCCTGATACGTACGGTATATTCAAGGAATGCGGCTATATCCTCGAATACAATTTCGGCGCGTTCCGTCCCGTAAACAGTTATATAATTTTGGACGACGAGAATATGGCGGATAAGACGGTAATGACTATACCGTCCGGCAAATACCTTTGCGTGAACTATACGAAAGATACGAAAGAGGACGCTATCGCGGCTCTGTTCGATGAACTTAACAAGATAGGCGCGACCCCGAAGCTCGCTGTCGAGATGCAGCTTGCAGATAGAATAGTCGGCACCGATTCCTCCGCCTACGAGCTGGAGCTCATCGTTTGACGTATTATTATTGAAAGATTTTTATACAAAATACGGCTACAAGTTTATAATAGCGGAAATTACTCGAAATCGGCGTCTAGACGCCGATTTTTTTAATAAACACCGTCATTGATACGGCAAGACGTTTTACGCGTCTTTTGGGGTAACGTTCATATAACTTTCATAAATACTTCTTGCGTTTTGTTGTATTATATGCTATAATAGCTCTATTATGAAATAACTATGCGTTGTTGACGGCAGGGGAAGCCGTGAGAGAGAACATTGACGCGCTCATGCGCGCAAAAAAATAAGTAAAGAGGTATTAATGAAAGATTTTAACGAAATTATCAGACAGTACGCCGTAAAAATCGAAGCGCTTAGCGAGATGGCGAGGACGAGCACCATTATCGACCCGATATATTACACTAAGTACGACGTCAAGAAAGGTCTTCGAGATATTGACGGAAAAGGCGTGCTGGCAGGTCTCACGGAAATATCCGATATACAGTCGTCAAAGGTAGACGAGAGCGGGAAGAGCGTTCCTTGCGAAGGACAACTCTTCTATAGAGGATACAGTATAGAAGATCTTGTCGGCGGATTCATGCAGGACGGCAGGTTCGGATTCGAGGAGACCGCGTATTTACTTCTTTTCGGTAAACTTCCGAGCGGCTCGGAGCTTTGCGAATTCAGGACGTTGCTTTCTGACTTTATGACTCTTCCCGAATCTTTTGTCAGAGACATCATAATGAAGGCGCCGTCTAACGATATGATGAACGTGCTCGCAAGGAGCGTTTTGACGCTGTATTCTTACGACGATAGAGCAGACGATATCACTATTCCCAACGTTATGAGACAGTGTCTGCAGCTCATCGCGCAGTTTCCGCTCATATCCGTATACGGCTATCAGGTATACTGTCATTATCACAATTCGGGATCTCTTATAATACATAATTCGAATTCGTCACTCAGTATCGCCGAGAATATTTTGCATCTTCTAAGACCGGACAGCAATTTTTCGCCGCTCGAGGCGAAACTTCTCGATCTCTGTCTCGTTCTTCATGCGGAACATGGCGGCGGTAATAACTCTTCGTTTACGACGCACGTAGTCTCTTCGTCGGGAACGGATACATATTCCACTATAGCGGCGTCGCTCGGTTCTCTTAAGGGTCCGCGTCACGGCGGCGCGAATATCAAAGTCGTGAAGATGTTCGAAGATATGCGCGCCAATCTCAAGGACACTAAGGACGATACCATAAGAGAATATCTCAATAAACTCCTCGATAGGGAAGCGTTCGACAGAGCGGGACTAATATACGGTATGGGACACGCGGTATATTCGATATCCGACCCGAGAGCCAATATCCTCAGTAGATTCGCTAAGAAACTCGCTGAAGAAAAGGGCGCCGATAAAGAATACGCTCTTTACGAAAAGGTCGAGAGACTCGCTCCCGAGGTCATAGGGGAACGTCGTCGCATTTATAAGGGCGTCAGCGCCAATATAGATTTTTATTCGGGATTCGTTTATTCGATGCTCGGACTTCCCGTCGAGCTGTTCACTCCGCTCTTTGCGATATCGAGAATGGTGGGCTGGTCGGCGCATCGAATAGAAGAGCTGTCGAATAACGGAAAGATAATAAGACCGGGATACATAAGCGTCGCAGAAGAGAAGGAATACGTTCCGCTCGGCAAGAGATGATACGTTTGATTGAAGACGCCTTTATACGGCGTCTTTTTGATATTCCGATAACTTAAAATGCTAGTACAGAGATAAAAAAGATCTGTTCGCTTAGCTATGATAAGCTCATTTCGGAGACGGGTGGTTTCAAATGACGATATATCGCAAAACGGTATACATATACCGTGTTTTATGCGGATGATAAGTTTTGAGATATGGAGGAGAGACGTTGAACGAAAATAGCGATAACAAAAAAGATATAAAAAAATCGAGTCGTATCAAAACGCTCATAGATTATTTAACGGAAAGGATAATGAACGAACCGGCGTTTCCTAAGTGGGCTATTGCAAAGGGGAACGATTTGAACCCGAAGAGGATGCGTACGCTAGGCGCAAACGGCGAGGCGATATGGCATATGGACAAAGAGACGGAAGCGGCGAGCGACCATATCGAGATGAGCGGATTTTTATCGAGCGCCATTATCTCATACGGACGCGGCGAGGACGGCAGTTTGCTCCTCAATAAGCATCTCGTAGCTCCGAAACTCAGACTTATACCTAACGCGACGGGCTCGTCTTACTGTACGAATTTCGAGATAGGCGCAAAGATAAGCGTCGACGGCAAAGAAATCGTTTCTGAGAAGGCGGTAAAGTCGGAGATATTCGGCGGACTTGTCATAGAGACGGTCGCGGATAAGGTAGCGCTCAAAAGAGAATATTTTCCGTCGAATAATTATTGTATGCTCATAGAGCGTCTGAGCGTTAAAAACCTTTCGGATAAAGCAATAGAAGTAGAGGCGTCCGACGGCGGCTATGTCAAAAAAAGAACAGATACCGTGAGCGGTAAGCCGTTCGTATCCGAAATAAGGCTCTCAGACGGCGGAAAACTCGATATATCAAATAGGAGCGGAAAGAAACTTCGGAGAATCGAGCCGCTTGAAAGCTATGCGTTTGACGTTTTACACGTTTCTTACGAAGAAGGAGAGGAGTGGACTGCGGATATTCAAGACGAGATAGACGCGAGAGAGAAGTTCGTAAAAGATATCGTCAACGATATAGTTCTTAAGACGGGCGACGAGATAGTCGATACGCTGTTCAAACACACTATGATAAGAGCCAACGAGAGCATATTCAAGACTCCGAGAGGACTCATGCACTCTCCCGGCGGCGGAACGTATTACTACGCGTTGTGGACTAACGATCAGTGCGAATACGCCAATCCTCTCTTTGCGTACGAAAACTACGAGCCCGCAAGAGAACAGTCAGTCAACTGCTATAAACTGTATTCCGAATATATGGATATGAGCGATAAGCCGTTTGAGGAAAAGATGCCTCTCGTATCGAGCATCATAAGTGGCGGCGAGAGCTATTGGAACGGCGCGGGCGACAGAGGAGACGCGGAAATGTACGCGTACGGACTATCGAGATTCCTCTTGGTCAACGGCGATAAAAAGCTGGCTGTCGAAATGATGCCGTATCTTAAGTGGTGCGTTGACTTTGCATATTCGAGACTCGATAAAAACGGCGTGATACGCTCCGACAGAGACGAACTCGAAGGGCGTTTCCCTTCGGGCAAAGCCAATCTTTTCACCAATTCGCTTGTCTACGATATGCTCTATAACATAGCGCTCGTTGCAAAGGAGACAGGAGAGGAAAAATACGCGGACGAGTGTATGAGAAGACGCGGCGAACTCTATAAGAACTTAATTGATCATTTCTCCGCTAAAGTGCAGGGGTTCGATACGTTCAGGTATTATAAGACCAACAGAACTCTAAGGTCGTGGATATGTATGCCCATGACGGTCGGTATCAACGATAGGAGCGAGGGAACCGTGAAGGCTCTCTATTCTAAAAAACTTTATAAGGATACCTTGCTCAAGACGGGTTCTACGAGGAGCACGACTTGGGACAGATCTCTGCTCTTTGCCATGAGAGGAACCTTTAGAGCGGGATATTCCGATAAAGGTTACGAGATACTCAGGGAGTATTCGCGTTCGAGACTCATAGGAGCGCACGTTCCGTATCCGTTTGAGGCTTTCCCCGAAGGAAACAGGAGACATCTCTCTGCAGAGAGCGCGCTATACGCAAGGATAATCACGGAAGGAATGTTCGGAATACATCCGAGAGGTTTTGACAGTATGGCTATAACTCCGTCCATGCCGAGCGATCTTACGCGGATAAGTCTCAAGAATTTGAGAGGTTATAACCGTAGCTTCGGCGTCGAGATAACAAAGAGCGAAGTAAAGGTCGAGTACGGCGGAGTTACTCTTGCGGCAAATTACAAAAATGGCGATACGCTGAGAGTTGATTTCAACGCGGGAACGATCGCGAAGGAATGATGATGACCGCGGAGTATAAACGCTCATAAAGCGGTAAAAAAAAGAAGGGTAGATCATATTATGCTGCTTAGTCTTGAAGGCGTTTCTTTCGGTTACGATGATAAGACGATACTGAAGGACGTTACGGTTACAATAAACGAAGGAGACAGGATAGGTCTTATCGGCGTGAACGGCGCGGGTAAGACCACTCTTCTTAACGTCATAGCGGGAGATATAGAACCAGACGGCGGCAGTATAAACAGAAAATCGGGTCTCAATATCGGTTATCTCAGGCAAAACGGCGGGCTCGTATCTTTCAATACGGTCTATAAAGAGATGGAGAGCGTGTTCTCGTATCTTAAGGATATAGAGAACAAAATACGGGACGTCGAGAAGAAGATGTCCTTTATAGCTCACGGGAGCGACGAGTATAAGACGCTGGCTTGCGAGTATGACAGACTCGTCGGTATTTTCGAAGCGAAGGAAGGATACGACGTCGAAGTCAAGATAAAAAGAGTGCTTAGCGGTATGGGCTTCGAGAACGATCACGACAAGGAAATATCCGTTATGAGCGGAGGTGAACGCACGCGTCTCGCGCTCGCAAAGCTGCTACTTTGCGAACCGGATATTCTGATACTCGACGAGCCTACAAACCACCTTGATCTTGCGACTGTCGCATGGCTCGAGAAGTATCTTTCGGCATATAAGGGAAGTATCCTTACGGTGTCGCACGATAGATATTTTCTCGACAGAACAGTGAACGCTATATGGGATCTTGAAAATAACAAGATAACGCATTATAAAGGTAATTATACTAAGTTTAAGAGCCTTAAGAATGCGAAAATAGAATACGAATCTAAAGAGTACGAAAGACAGCAGTTGAAGATGAAGGCGATGAGAGAGTACGCCGAGAAAAATATAGTAAGGGCAACTACTTCGAAAAGCGCAAAATCGAGACTTCGGCAACTCGAAAATATGGACGTTATAGAAAAACCGTATATAGAGAGACGTCAGGCGAAATTTCGTTTCGAATACGATTACGAGAGCGTAAAAGAGACGCTCAAAGTCAAAAATGCGAGCGTCAATATCGACGGTACGCGGCTCGTGGACGGCATAGATTTTATGCTGTTGAGGGGCGAAAGACTAGCTATCGTAGGCGATAACGGTACGGGAAAGTCGACGTTTTTAAGGACGCTCATGGGTATGCGAAAGGACGAGGGAACCGTCGAATGGGGTAAGAACACGCGTCTTGCCTACTACGATCAGGATAACGCGACGCTCGATTTTAACAACACGGTTCTCGACGAATATTTCTCGGCATATAGAGACAAGACTTTGACCGAGACCCGTTCGGATCTTGCCCGTATGCTGCTTACTGGCGACGATATGGGAAAAAAGGTATCGTCTCTCTCGGGTGGAGCGCGCGCGAAGCTCTCCTTCGCTATGATGATGGCGCTTAAAGGAAATACTCTCATATTCGACGAGCCGACTAACCATATAGACCTCACGACGAGAGAAGAGCTTGAGAATGCTCTCCGCTCTTTCGGCGGCAGTATAATATTTGTGTCGCACGACAGGTATTTTATAGATTCGATATGTACGAAAGTGCTTGAGTTCAGCGGCGGCAGAGCGAATATCTATAACGGCGGTTATCAGAGTTATCTCAGCGAGAAGGCGAATATTGCGGAAAGAGCCGCTAGAGAAAAAGTAATAACAAAGAAAGCTAAGGGCGAGAATACGTACAGAAACGCCAAGATGAGGAGCGAAGAGGCAAAACTCAGGAACGAACTGAAGAGCGTCGAAAAGGAGATAGAGTCGCTCGAGACCAGGAGCGAAGAGATATCGTCGCTCATATCGGGAGAGAAGGACTATACGGTGATAATGGGGCTGTCGGGCGAACTTGAGGATATAAGGGTAAAACTCGAAGTACTTTATTCGAAATGGGAAGAGCTGGCGGAAAAGTTGAGCTGACGTTTGATATATTGCGAACAATAAATATCTATGATGTTTTAGGTTGTATTCAAAATGTCGAAAGATAGTTACGCGTCGGAATAACAATGACGTTTTGCATTAAAAGCGTATTTTGACGGTATTGAGTTCGGTTAAGTTAATAAACTGTGATATATTGTTAAATTTTCGTGAACCCTATTGCAATCTTTTTGCGTTACATATAAAATATATATCGAGAGGAAAACGAGTATATGAAAGATAACAGAAAAATGATTGCGGCGCTATCTGCGTCATTGATACTTATAGTAGCGATAGTTTCGCTGGGCGGTTGCGATATTCCCGGCGTCAGTATGGATGGGAATCTCACCGCAAAGGTCACGAGCGTCAAGTCGACGTCGGGCAGCGCGGAGTATCTAGTTGACGGCAGGAGAGAAACTAAGTGGTCGGCGGACGCGAGCGACGGCAGGCAATATGCGGAACTGGTATTTTCGGAGGACGTGACTTTCGATACGATCGTTATCGACGAGTCGGGAGATAGCGTCTCGGGTTTTGAAATATATATGCCAAAGGAAGAGAACGTTCTCGACGGCTGGGTGCAGATATATAAGGGAACGGTTCTAGGAAAGACCAACGGCGAAATGGCGAAGATAAGTCTTCCCGAGCCCATCACCGCGAACGCTCTTAAGATAGTGATAACCAAGAGCGACGGAAGATTTTCATTGAGAGAGATAGGAATATATCTTACGGAGTAAATATGGACAAAACTAACGCTATGCGTATTCTCGATAGGGCGAAGATAGAATACAGGACTTACGAATACGAGCACAAAGAAGGCTTCGTTGACGGCGTAAGCGTCGCCGAGAGACTGTGTCAGGATGTTGGAAAGGTATTTAAGACGATAGTCGCTGTCGGAGCTAATAGAGAATATTTAGTGATAGTTCTTCCCGTCGATAAGGAAATAAACTTCAAGGCGGCGGCAAAAGCGTTCGGGGTAAAGAGCGTCGAGCCCGTAAAGGTAACGGATATTACGAAAGTAACGGGATATATACGCGGAGGCTGTTCGCCGATAGGTATGAAAAAACTTTACCGTACTGTGATAGACGGCTCTTGCAGGGAGCTAGCGACCGTTATAGTGAGCGCGGGCAAGATAGGTATGCAGATCGAACTATCTGTCGATGAACTCATATCTTTGATAAACGCGACGGTTGCCGACATCACGGCGTAGTTAAAAGAATTTTGTAAAATCATAACGCATATTAAAAGTCGGTTAAAAGTTAGATAAAGAATCCCATAATAAAATGACGGCGTTTGCCGTCATTTTAGCGTACATATACGGTATGTTTTTTTGTTTTATTACTTTTATTCGCCGAAACGGGCGTTCTTTTCGAGCTTTTCCATAAGTGATTTCAGAGCTCTTGCTCTATGGCTTATCTTGTTCTTTTCTTCGAGATCGACTTCGGCGAGCGTCTTGCCGAGATCGTCCGACAGGAAAATAGGGTCGTATCCGAATCCTTTGTCTCCGCGTCTTTCGCTGATGATAGTTCCGTAGGTCTTGCCTTCCGCCGTAATGATATTCTCTTCGTCTAAGTATAGACATATCGACGCGGTGTAGTAGGCGCTTCTGTCGGTTTTGTCCTTGAGCTCTTCAAGAAGTTTATCGTTATTCCTTTCGTCGTCGCAGGGCTCTCCCGAATATCTCGCCGAATATACCCCGGGGCGTCCATCAAGGGCGTTTGCCGAGATACCGCTGTCGTCCGCTATCGCAGGCATGCCCGCGGCGTTCGATACGGCGCGCGCTTTTAACAGGGCGTTTTCCGCAAAGGTCTCGCCCGTCTCTTCGACTTCGATCTCGATGCCGAGTTCTCTTAATGAGTAGATGTTTTCGAAGTAGTCTTTGAGTATAGATTTTATTTCCGTTACTTTGTGCTTGTTATTGCTCGCTATTACGAGATCCATTGTCGTTCTCCTTGCCGCTTCCCGAGCAGATATTGTACGTTACGTCGGGATTTTTAGCCGTCAGTTCTTTTATGAAATCGTCGCGGCGTTTTTTCGATATGTTTACGGGCAGTATATACGCGTTTTTCGCGTCGTCGACGCATGAGAGTACGAATACGTCCTTTTCGTCGTCGACTATTATATCGGTTATATTTTCATACGCTATTTTCGTAGTGACGACGCATTCGGTGAAGACAAGCTGTCTGTCGCGGAACGAATATCTCGAGAGAACGGTCAGAAGTATCGCCGTCATCGCAAGAACGCATATAACTATCGCGGCAATGTCAAGCCAAAGATGGGTAGTGTCGAGTTTTCCTACCCCTGCTATCTTGAATACGTTGAGAAGACACGCGGATAAAAGTATCGCCGCCGCGATCGCCGCTATTACGTATACCGCTACGCTGAATTTTACAAAAAAACGTTTTTTCATCGGATTCTCCTTTGACCGATATTCGCTTGGAATATCGCTTACTCGTATATTATACCAAACTATTCGATAATATTAAAGCGAAAATACAGGATTTTAATTTAATATTATCAAATTCTCGCCGCTTTACGGATAAATTGTAAGGTAAGCATTTCCTTTTGTTTTTTCATTTATTCACTTGCCTTTATTTGATATATATAGTATTATATATTTTAATAAGAGAAATGTCGAATTTTAATTTATCAACGTCTAAATACAGGAGATATTGTTTATGATAAAACTCATTGACAGCGGTGTATATTATTATAACGGAGAATTCGTATCCGAAGGCGAAATGACCAAGAGAGGTATCGGAAAGGATATTCTCACGAGCGCGTATAAGGGCACTATGGCTTACGGCATACTTTCCGCTCACAATACCGTAGATACGGTAAAGGGCGGCGATATGCGTATCAGGTTCGACGCTATGGCGTCGCACGATATCACTTACGTCGGCATCATACAGACGGCTAAGGCGAGCGGACTTGAAAGATTTCCTATCCCGTACGTTCTCACCAACTGCCACAATTCGCTGTGCGCGGTAGGCGGTACTATCAACGAGGACGATCACGTGTTCGGTCTTAGCGCCGCGAAGAAGTACGGCGGTATATATGTTCCTCCTCATCAGGCGGTCATCCACACGTTCATGCGCGAGAATATGTCGGGAGTGGGCAAGATGATCCTCGGAAGCGATTCGCATACGCGCTACGGAGCGCTTGGTACGATGGCGGTCGGCGAGGGCGGCCCCGAGCTCGTCAAACAGCTCCTTAAAAGAACTTACGATATAAAATATCCCGACGTTATAGCCATACGTCTTAGCGGAAAGGTAAGAAAGGGCGTCGGACCTCAGGACGTCGCGCTCGCTATAATCGGCGCTGTATTCAAGAAAGGCTTCGTTAAGAATAAGGTAATGGAATTCGTCGGCGACGGCATCAAAGCCCTTCCTATCGAATTCCGTAACGGCATAGACGTTATGACCACGGAGACGACGTGTCTTTCGTCGATATGGGCGACGGACGATGAAGTTAAGGGATATTACGCGACGCACGGCAGACTCGACGCGTACAGGGAGCTAAAACCCGAACCTATCGCTTATTACGACGGTATGGTCGACGTCGATCTCAATAAGGTAGAGCCGATGATAGCTCTTCCGTTCCATCCGAGCAATGTTTATAAACTTCAGGACGTCATTGACAGTCCTTACGATATTCTCAGCGCCGTCGAGAAAGAAGGCAACGCTCATTTCGGCAGCGGCAAAGTGAAGTTCAATCTCGTGGACAAGATAAAGAACGGCAAAGTATACGTCGAGCAGGGTATCATAGCGGGCTGCGCGGGCGGTACGTACGACAACGTGATCGCGGCGGCGAACATATTGAGAGACGGCTCTATCGGCAGCGGAGTATTCACGATGAGCGTGTATCCTTCGAGCCAGCCGATATATTACGACCTTTTGAAGAAAGGCGCGATAGGCGATCTCATGAAGGCGGGCGTCACTGTCAAGACGGCGTTCTGCGGGCCTTGTTTCGGAGCGGGCGACGTGCCTGCGAATAACGCGCTCAGCATAAGACATACGACGCGTAACTTCGAGTCGAGAGAAGGCTCGAAGCCAGGCAACGGTCAGATAGCGTCGGTGGCGCTCATGGATGCGAGAAGTATCGCCATGACCGCAAAGAACGGCGGCGCGCTCACGTCTGCGCTCAACGCCGATTACGACGATACGGTAGCTCCGTTCGAATTTGACAAGTCGATATACGAAAAGAGATGTTATTACGGCTGGGAGAAGGCTGACGGCGGCGCCGAACTCACTTACGGACCTAACATATGCGATTGGCCGAAAGTCATAGCCCTTACCGACAACCTGATAGTAAAACTGGCGGCGGTCATCAACGATCCCGTTACGACTACCGACGAACTCATACCTTCCGGAGAGACGTCTTCGTACAGATCCAACCCGATGAAACTCGCAGAGTTCGCGTTATCGAGAAAAGAGCCGCGCTACGTCGGCAGAGCCAAGGAGATAGCTGATAGCGAGAAAGAGCGTCAGACGGCGGGAACTCTTCCCAAAGAATACGCAGATATGCTCGAAAAGGCGGGTATAGACGTTAAAGGTACCGTCAGCATAGGAAGCGGTGTTTACGCGGTAAAACCGGGCGACGGCAGCGCGAGAGAGCAGGCGGCTTCGTGTCAGAGAGTGCTCGGGGGAGTATGCAATATAGCTCGCGAGTACGCTACCAAGAGATACAGGAGCAATCTCATCAACTGGGGAATGATACCGTTCCTCTCAGACGACGCGTTCGAAGACGGCGACGTTATCTACGTCGAGAACGTAAGAAAGGGTATTATTGAAGGAGACGGCGAATTTTCCGCAAAACTGATAAGAGAGGGAGCTTCTTTCGATATTACTTTGCGTCTCGATAGACTTACGGCGGACGAAAAGGATATCATTTCGAAGGGCTGTCTCATCAATTATTATAAATCGGAAATGGAAAAATAAGACGGCGGTATCCGCGAATACGCGGTGAAAACCATCGTTTGTAAAACGTAAGAATGCGATACGTCCGCTTGAAATACGGAAAATGCGAGCGGTTATCGACATGATAAAAGTAAAAGATATTGCGGCGTTATAAAGCAGAGCCGCTTTAAGAAAAGGAATAAATTATGATATATGACGAACGAATAGAGACGATGTCCCGTGACGAAATGAGCGCTCTTCAGCTCGAAAGGCTCAAAAAGATAGTTAGATACGCGTATGAAAGAGTGCCGTTCTATACGAAAAAATTCGACGAAGCGGGACTTAGACCAGAGGATATAAGAACTCTCGAGGATATCAATAAGATACCGTTCACGACGAAGACCGATCTTAGAGACAATTACCCTTACGGGCTCATGGCCGTCGAAATGGACGATATAGTGAGAGTGCACGCTTCGAGCGGAACGTCGGGAAAGCCAACGGTCGTTTTCTATACTAAGAACGATATGGAGATGTGGACGGAATGTATGGCGAGACTCGTTGCCGCGGCGGGAGGCACGAAAAACGATATCGTTCAGATAACGTTCGGATACGGACTCTTTACTGGAGCGCTCGGTCTTCATCAAGGTTGGGCGAGGATAGGCGCAAGCGTGGTGCCCGCGTCGAGCGGCAATACCGAAAGACAGGTAATGCTGATGAAAGACCTCGGAGTCACCGCGATCGTAGGCACTCCGTCGTACGCTTTGCATATCAGCGAAGTTATGAAGAAAATGGGATATAAAAAAGAGGACTTCAAACTGCGTATAGGTATGTTCGGTTCGGAGGCTTCAAGCGTCGAGATGCACAGAGAACTCGAAGAGAAACTCGGAGTATTCCCGACCGATAACTACGGACTCAGCGAAATAATAGGACCGGGAGTATCGGGCGAGTGCGAGGCTAAGCTCGGTATGCATATCAACGAGGATCATTTCTATCCCGAGATAGTGTCGAGAGATACGCTCGAGCCGCTCCCTGACGGAGAGTGGGGCGAACTCGTTCTGACGACGTTGACGAAAGAAGGACTGCCGATGCTCCGTTACAGAACCAAGGATATTACGAGGATAACTCGCGGCAGATGCGACTGCGGAAGAACTACCGCAAGAATGGATAGGATCAGAGGCAGGAGCGACGATATGCTAAAAATAAGGGGCGTCAACGTATTCCCGTCGCAGATAGAAGGCGTGCTCATGAGCATAGACAAGATAACCGGTAATTACGAGATAATAGTTACGAGAGACAATCATATGGACAGACTCGAGATAAAGGTCGAAGTCAGCGACGGCAGTCTTCTCGACAGCTACGCCAATCTCGAGAATCTCGTAAAGGAAATAAAACATAAGTTAAAGACGGTATTGCAGATAGACGCGAAGATAACGCTCGTTTCGCCCGATACGCTCAAGAGATTCGAAGGCAAGGCGAAGAGAGTGACCGATTTAAGAAACATTTAAGGAGACGATTATGGATAAGAAAATAATGCTGGGTAACGAAGCGATAGCAAGAGGAGCTTACGAAGCGGGAGTCAGGGTTTCCACCGCGTATCCCGGTACTCCGAGCACGGAGATAACGGAAGCGATCGCCGATTATAAAGACATTTACGTCGAATGGTCGCCGAACGAGAAAGTAGCGGCGGAGGTCGCTATAGGCGCGTCGGTCGCGGGAGCGAGATCGCTCGTTTGTATGAAGCACGTCGGTGTGAACGTAGCCGCGGATCCGCTTTTTACATACGCATATACGGGGGTAAACGCCGGACTCGTTCTGGTAGTTGCGGACGATCCCGGTATGCACTCTTCGCAGAACGAACAGGACTCGAGATATTACGCTATAGCGTCGAATACTCCTATGCTCGAACCTGGCGACAGCGCCGAGTGTAAGGAATATATAAAGCTCGCGTACGAACTTTCGGAAAAGTACGATACGCCGATAATGCTGAGAACTACGACGAGAGTAGCGCACTCCCAGTCGTTCGTAACGCTCGAGGAGAGAGCAGACGACGAGCTGAAGCCATACGTTAAGGATACCCCCAAGTTTTCGATGATGCCGGCTAACGCCATAAGGAGGCACCTTGCCGTCGAGGCGAGGATGAACCGTCTTAAAGCGGACGCCGATTCGCTCGATATAAATAAGATAGTATATAAGGACAAAAAGGTCGGAGTCATATGTTCGGGAGTAGTCGCAAAGTACGTTGAAGAAGCTCTTCCGTCGGCGTCGGTATTGAAGCTCGGTATGGTTCATCCGCTTCCGACGAAACTTATAGAGGAATTTAGTAAGAACGTAGACGAAGTAATTGTCGCGGAAGAACTAGAACCTATTTTCGAGACGCAGATAAAGGCGCTCGGCATAAAGTGCAGAGGAAAGGATATCTTCTCGATACAAGGAGAGCTGTCGGTCGCTATCATCAAGGAAAAGCTGCTCGGCATACCGATGACGAAAGCCGATACGGATCTTCCCGTAAGACCGCCTGTCATGTGCGCGGGCTGTCCTCACAGAGGAGTTTTCTACGTCCTTAGTAAGAATAAAATAACCGTTACGGGAGATATCGGCTGTTATACTCTCGGCGCTCAGATGCCGCTAAACGCTATAGATACCGTCGTATGTATGGGAGCGAGTATCGGTATGGCGCACGGCTTCATAAAGGCGAGAGGAGAGGAGCAGGCTGAGAAGACGGTAGCCGTCATAGGCGACTCGACCTTCGTACACAGCGGTATCACGGGACTCGTCGATACGGTATACAACAAAGGACTATCGACTGTAGTTATTCTTGACAATTCGACGACGGGTATGACGGGACATCAGAACCATCCCGCTACGGGACTCACGATAAGAGACGAGGTAACTCACCAGCTCGATCTCGTCGAGGTCGCGAAGGCGTGCGGAGTAAAGAGCGAGAATATTCGCGTAGTCGACGCTTATAAAATGAACGATTTCGAAAAGGCGCTCAAGGAAGAACTGAACAAGAAAGAGGTTTCCGTCATAATAGCGAAGAGACCGTGCGTGCTTCTCGACAAGTCTAAAAAGCCGCTCTACGCTATCGTTTCCGATAAGTGCAAGAAGTGTAAGGCGTGCATGAAGATAGGCTGTCCCGCGATACAGTTCACGGAAGACGGCAGAATGGTCATAACTAAGGATCAGTGCGTAGGCTGCGGAGTGTGCGTCGATATGTGCAAGTTCGACGCTATCGTCAAGGAGGAGAGATAATGATATACAATATTCTTATAGTTGGAGTCGGCGGTCAGGGAACGCTTTTGGCGTCGAGAGTGCTTGGAAACTTTGCCGTAGATATGGATTATGACTGCAAACTTTCCGAGGTGCACGGTATGTCTCAAAGAGGCGGCAGCGTCGTGACGCACGTTAGAATGGGCGACGAGAGCATACATTCTCCTATAGTTCCTCAGGGCGAAGCGGATATCATCATCGCTTTTGAAAAGCTCGAAGCGATGAGGTGGAGACATTATCTCAAAAAAGACGGCATGATAGTCGTCAACGATCAGGAGATAATGCCTATGCCGGTCATAACGGGCGCAAGAGTATATCCGCATACCGTCATAGACGATATGAAGAGCGAGGGATTCAACGTGCTCGTCGTGGACGCGTTCAAGATAGCCGAGGAGCTCGGAAGCACTAAGGCGGTCAATACGATAATGCTCGGCGCGCTAGCGAAGAATCTCGGATTCGATTACGCTAAGTTCGAGTCGGCTCTTAAAAGAACGGTTCCGCCGAAATTCCTCGAGATGAACGTCTCGGCGTTCGAGAAGGGATACTTCGGGAAATAATAGGTTGAATATATTGTGAAAGCGGCAGGCTGTCGGATACGCCCGTCCGCTTTCGTTTAATACGCCGTAAACAAATGTGTCGGCGGCGTAAAATTTTAACTGTCGGTATGTAAAACGGAAAGAGAAAAGATAAAGTCAAGATATGTTTCAGCTCTTTTCGGGAAGGAGATAATTATGATATTTGATAAAAAGCACGAGTGTATGTCAAGGGAAGATATGCGCGCTCTCCAGAGCGAAAGGCTCGTAAAACTCGTCAAGAGAGTTTACGAAAATAACGCCGTGTACAGAAAGAAGATGGATGAGCTCGGCGTCAAGCCCGAAGATATCAAGGGAATAGACGACGTTACCAAACTGCCGTTCACGGTAAAAAAGGATCTTAGAGACGGCTATCCGTTCGGTATGCTGACGTCGCCGAAAAAGGATATCGTGAGACTTCACGCTTCGAGCGGCACTACGGGAAAACTCACCGTAGCGTGCCACACTGCGAGCGATATAGACCTTTGGTCTGATATGGCGGCAAGGTGTATCGGTATGACGGGCGCGGATCAAGAGGATATAGTTCACGTATCTTACGGATACGGACTCTTTACGGGCGGTCTCGGACTGCATTACGGTTCGGAGAGATTCGGTTCTATGACGGTGCCTTGCTCTTCGGGAAATACCGGAAAGCAGATACAGCTCCTCAAGGATTTCGGCGCGACGGTCATAGCCTGTACGCCGTCCTACGCCATATACATATCGGATCATCTCGAATCGGAGGGCGTAAAACCCGAAGAACTGTCGCTGAAATACGGAATATTCGGCGCAGAACCGTGGAGCAATGAGATGAGAAAAGAGATAGAGAGAAGGCTTCACATCAAAGCGTTCGACATATACGGACTCAGCGAAATAATGGGACCGGGCGTCGCTATGGAGTGCGAAGAGCAGAACGGTCTGCACTTTAACGAAGACCATTTCTATCCCGAAATAGTCGATCCCGATACGCTTAAGCCGCTTCCCGACGGCGAATACGGCGAGCTCGTCATAACGACGCTCACCAAAGAAGGTATGCCGCTCATACGTTACAGGACGAGAGATATTACTAAGATCACAAGGGAAAAATGCGCGTGCGGAAGAACACTCGCGAGAATAGAACGCATTACGGGCAGAAGCGACGATATGCTCATAATAAGGGGCGTCAACGTATTCCCGTCTCAGATAGAGAGCGTTCTTATGAGTATCGGCGACGAAATATTGCCTTACTATCAGATAATCGTCGACAGACAGGGAGCTCTCGATACGTTCGAGATACAGGTCGAGATCAATGAGAAACTTTTCTCCGACGAAGTCAAGAAACTTCAGGATCTGCAGAAACGCATTGAAAAAGAGATGCTTGCAAATCTCAGCGTAGGTCCGAAGATAACGCTCGTTTCACCCAATACGATCGCGAGAAGCGAAGGCAAGGCGAAGAGGATCATAGACAAGAGAAAGAAATAACGCTATTATCGTTTAACGGCGATAACGGTGAAACCGCCGCGCAGTTTTTAGCGTTACGGAGTAACGCCGATAAACGTTGCGGACGGCAGCTTATTGAAATAAATCAAATGCTTGAAGAATATATTATTAAGGAGGAAAAAGTATGTTAGTCAACCAGATCGCGGTTTTCCTTGAGAACAGACAGGGAAGGATCAACGACTTTGCCAAAGTTCTTGCGAACGAAAACATAGATCTCGTATCTATGAGCATCGCCGATACAAAGGAATTCGGTATATTGAGGGCGATAACGTCCGATAACAAGGCGGCTGTCGAAGCTCTGAGAAAGAGCGGATTCACCGTCACTACGACCGATCTTATAGGAGTAGAGGTCGACGACAGACCGGGCGGACTGTTCGATATACTGAATATTCTCAATAACGGCGGGGTCGATATCGAATATCTTTATTCGTATTCGAGAAGCAGCGAGAAGAAGAACAAAGCGGTCATTATGTTCAAAGTGTCAAATCTCGAGAAGACTTTCGAGGTCATAAAGGAGAATAATATACGCCTCATCTAGGAGGTCGTTATTCTAAAAAAAACAGTAAATATAGCGAATATAGTTTTTAACTTTAACGCGGCGAAAGAGATACTCAAAGACTCCAAGATACTTGCGGTCGTGAAAGCCGACGCCTACGGTCACGGAATGAAAGAGGTCGTATCGGCTCTCAGCGGTAAAGCCGACTATTTCGGCGTACACAGCGTAGACGAAGGGGTAAGTCTCAGAACGATTGATAGGCATACCCCCGTTTTGGTCTTTGCGGCTGATGCGAAAGACGCCGAACGCGGAATAGAAAGCGGATTGACGCTCACCGTATCGGACGAAGAGTTCGCTAAAACGGCGATTTTCGCGGCGAAAAAACTTCGCCGCGGCGTAAAAATACATATAGCGGTAAATTCGGGGATGAACCGATTCGGCTTTAGCGATTTTTGCGAGTTTCAAAGAACGCTGGAGTATTTAAAGGGAGAGACTTTAGCAGACGTTACGGGGATATATTCGCATTTTCATACCGATAACGTTCAGATGATGCTTTCGCAGCGCGATATATTCGATAGATACGTTCAGCGTACTAAAGACATATACCCCGATGCGATATCGCATATTTCGGCAACGTCGGGCATCAAGAATTTCGCGGCGGCGTACGATATGTCGAGACTCGGCATAGGTCTTTACGGAGTGGGATTGCAAAACGCGCGCAAAGCCATGAGCGTAACGAGCAGTATCGCGGTTATAAGAAGAGTGCAAAAAGGCGGATACGTCGGCTATTCCTGTCAATATAGGGCGGAACGCGATATTACCGTCGCCGTAGTATACGGCGGTTATGCTGACGGGATATTGAGAGCTTTTACGGGCGGATACGTGTCTATACGCGGCAAAAGAGCTGAAATAATAGGAAGTATAGCGATGGACGTGTTCTTTGTCGACGTAACGGACGTAGAAGGAGCGTCTGTCGGGGATAGCGTCGTTATCATAGGCGATAACGTTTCGGTCGAATCAGCCGCGGAGAATGCCGGCACTATTCCGTATGAGATCATGACTTCTTTTCACGGGAGGATCGTAAGAGAATATGAAAGATAACGCAAAAGAAGAGAGTGATCGCTCTTTGTTAAGGCGCAGAATGAAGGAGACGCTATCGTCGCTCGGCAAAGAGTATATATCGGGATCTTCGGTACATATATGTGAGTTCTTAAAAAAATATATTAGATCGAACGACGGCGTGAAGGACGTTTTCATATATAATTCTTACGGCAACGAGGTCAAAACCGATAAGATAATACTTTTTCTGTCAGACGGCGGCTTTAACGTATATCTTCCGATAGTCAGAGGCGACGATATGTATGCCGTCGCGGTAAATAAAGATACTAAATACGTTATAGGAGACTACGGCATAAGCGAGCCATTGGGAGAAGCGTATACGGGCGGTTTCGATATGGCCGTAACGCCGATGTTAGCGTTTGACAAAGACAAGAACAGAATGGGAAAAGGCAAGGGCTATTACGACAGATTTTTCGCGTCGCATGACGTGAAGATAAAGGTCGGACTGGCGTTCTCGGCGCAGGAAGCCGTCAGCGTATATCCCGAGAGCCACGACGTTCCCATGGACGTTATAATAACCGAGGAGGGAATATGCGAGTAATATCGGGAAAATTCAAGGGCAAGAGACTGTTTTCGCCGATCGGCAACGACGTGAGACCGACGAGCGATATGGTCAAGGAAAGTATCTTTGCGATGATACAGTTCGATATTGCAGGCGCGGTATTCGTCGATCTCTTTGCGGGAAGCGGAGCTATGGGTATAGAGGCTGTCTCGAGAGGCGCGAGAGAGGTGATTTTCTGCGATTCGTCAAGAAAGAGCGTAGAACTGATAAAAAAGAACGCCGCTTTCGTCGGCTTTGACGATGAAGACGCGTATTCGATAATCGAAGGCGATCATAGGAGCGCTCTTAAAAAGCTGAAGGGAAAGAGAGCCGACTTCATTTTTCTCGATCCTCCTTATAAGGACAAGCCCCTTGAAGAAATATTGAGTCTTTGCGAGAGCGAAAGCGTCATTGCAGAGGATGGGCTCGTTATATACGAGCATTTGTACAGCGACAAGATAGCGGTGGCAAATAGCGGATTCGAAATAAAAAAGAGCAAAAAATACGGCAGTATCGGCGTAGAGGTGATCGGAAGAAAATGAGGTGCTTGGTCAGCGGAAGTTTCGATCCGATAACGAAAGGACATATCTATCTAGTAAAAAAGGCTCTCGCTATCGCGGACGAGGTCTACGTCGCGGTGTTTAATAACGAGACGAAGTCCTATATGTTTTCTATGGAAGAAAGGGTCGAAATCGCAAAAAAAACGTTAAAAGATATTGCAAACGTCAAAGTTTTCGGTTATGATGGATATGCGGTGGATTTTTGTAAGGAATACGGTATCGATTTTATCGTACGCGGATTCAGGAACGAAACCGATTACGCTTACGAGCGCGATATGGCGAAGTGGAATATGGAACACGGCGGGATCGAAACGTTGATATTGCCCTGCAAGGACGAACGTCTTTCGGCAGTCAGCGCCACGTCGGCAAGAGAAGGAATAGATGCCGAGAGCGAAGAACTCGATAGATATCTTGAAGAAAGTACTTTGGAGACGATAAAGGAGCTTAGGAAAAAATATGGAAAATAAGATGGCGGGAAGTCAGGACGTAATGTATCTTTTGCGGGTGCTCGAAGAGGAGATAAGCGGCGCGAAGAAATCCGTGTTCGGCGGAGGAAAGATAATAGACGAGAGCAGATGTATCGCAATAATCAACGATATAAGGTTCAATCTTCCTTCCGCTATATCTAACGCGAACGCCGTCGTGAAAGAAAGGGATAATATAATAGACGACGCTATGGAGAGAGCCGACCGTATAGTGAGAGACGCGGAGGATAAGGCGCGTACGCTCATAGACAATCACGAGATAATAGCGAAGGCTACCGAGGAATCGGAGTATATCATCGCGAAAGCCAAGAGTTACGGAGATATGATAACCAACGAGACTCTCAGCAATATAGACGAACTACTTGAAGAATCGGAAAAGGGAATAGCGGATATTCTCGCCGCTATCAAGGCTAGCAGGAACGACGTCGACGGTATGAGACGCGAGGTAGAGACCGCTCCGCGTTCTTCGTCATCCTACGTTCGAGGCGATAATTACGAGGATAGGAGAAGGGAATCGCAAAGAAGGGAAAGAGACAGAGGATATAGAGACGATGGCATGAGAGGCGACGAGCGTTACGACGAATATCAGAGAGATACGAGACGCGACGAATACAGAGAAAGAGACGAGGAGCGGAGATATTCGAGCGTCGGAGGATACGACGACAAGTATTGATTAATAAGACGCTTTTTTTGAATAGCGTTATCGAGCAAATAATATCAATCGTTATTTTCATTTTTTCTATAGTTAAAGTTAATAAAAGCGCGAGCGGATGATTCGACAGGTCGGATCATCCGCTTTTTAATCATACTGAATATACCGTATATGTATATATGATTTTATATTTACATTATAAGGGTCACGGCAAGGAAGGCGACGAGCGAAGCTATGACGGCGTGCGTGAGCTTCGTAAGGAAATAGAAAGGAAAACTTATCTTTGCGTTTTTGAGATACGTGAGCGACTGAAAGGTTATAGACAGTCCGCCGAGCGATATTAGGAACGTTATTACGGGAACGACTTGCTTTAAGTCGAGGTTTGCAGCCGCGCTTATTTCTATCGCTCCGCGCGTGACTTCGAACAGAGAAAAGACGATGCCTCTCGCCATACCGCCGTCGATCCCGACTAGCGGAAGAAATTTTGACAGTATTCCTGCGAAAAAGTCTACGACTCCGATGTCCGACATTATGTCGCCAATTAGATAGAATAGCGCGATATATCCGCCGACCGTCAGTATCGAAATAACGGAAGAGGTGATGGTCTCTTCGAGAATATTATCGCTAGTTCTTTTCGGCATAGCGGCGGGACTCACAATCTTATCGCCGCCGCTCTTTTTCTTTGCGATACGGCGGAATATGAGTCCGTTCAACATAGCTCCGACGATATGCGATATCAATACGATATATCCGATATTCGGCGACTTGAATATGACGCCGGCTATCGTGCCGAGTATGAATATCGGTCCTGACGTCGAGGCGAACGAAGATATGACCTTCGCTTCCCTTTCGTCTATAGAGCCTGCCGCATAGAAATCTCCGATAAGTCTCGCGCCGACGGGATAACCGCTCATTATGCTCATAAAGAATATGTAACCGCTTTCGGGCGGAGCATTGTAAAGTCTTTTGAGAGGGAGTTTGAATACCGAACCGATACTCTCAGCCATGCCGATAGCAGTTAATAGCTTCGTGAAGAAAAAGAACGGAAATAGAGCGGGAAGTACGGAATTTGCAAATACCAAAAGTCCGTTCATCGTCGATTCGATGTAACGCGAAGGGTCTCGCAGTATCATGACGATAACGAAGAGAATGAGAAGAGAGAACAGCGTTTTCGGTACGCTTATATTTCTAATAATGATTAGCGTTCTTTCAAAAAAGTTGCTTGCTTTATTGACGCCGTTTTGTCTAAAGCGTCGGCTTGACCTTTTATAGGCGCTATTTTCTTTTACCGTTCCTGCTGTTTTTCTTTCCATATGATAGATATATGTTGAAAATCATGAAAAATGCCGCTTACTAAAAACGGCGATCTCATAATTTGTTTTTACTTTATTTCAAAATAATTTTTGCTTAATAAATTTTGTTTCGATACGTAATTAAAGACTCTTAGAAAAGTCAGTCTATTATTATCATCGAATGGCTGTCTATAGAGTCGCTCGAGACGACGTTATAGAGCGAGTTTGCTTTGAGGTCGATCTCCTTGAATACGTGAGACGTAGCGGCGTAGTCCTTATATTTGGTGACGAGCTTTACTTTCGCGTCTTTGAGAAGATGCAATCTATCGCGTTTGACGGCAAGAACAGTTATATAATCCAAAGAGTCGATACTATGAAGAACGCTTTTCTTTATATCGAGCAGTATGCTGAGCAGTATCCTCTTGATACGCGCCATGGTGTAACGTTTTGTCTTGACGCTCGAGAGGAATTCGCCGTATCCGCTTTTGCATAGAGAAAGCGTATCCCGTATTCTGTTATCTATGCCTTCCGATACGTTGTTTATTTCGCTTATATTCTTATTATTGACTAAAAGGTCGTATTTTAACAGTTTGACGATGAGATCGTTATCTATATCTACGCTCCTGATATGCTTGAGAATATCTTGTTGAAGATACGCTTCGACGTCTTTAGTATATAGAGAATTTCTTATTGCTTGAGCGGAAGTATACTTGGCTGAAGATATTTCTTCGGAGTTATAGCCTTGACCGATCCTTTTCAGCGTTATGGGTTTGATGTTACTGTCTTTAAGAGCTCTTATATACTCTATACCCAGTATATTGTTTGGCTTTTGAAGCAGCTCTTTCAGAGTTTCCGCCGTTATATCTGTCAAATTATTATTGTATTGAGATGTATTTTCCTTAGAAACGGCGTAGTGAGCATTGCCCGTTGATATCTTCTCTATGTACGCCTTTGAAAACGCCGACGGGTATGGCAAGCCTTCGCTAAGATACTTTTTCACGTCAATATCTATATCAGTCATAGAGTTTGCGACGGTTTTCAGCGTTTCGAGATCTCCGCATTCAGAACCGAACGAGAGGAAGTCGACGCCGCCTAGCATGGTCAATACTTTTACGCCGGCTTTAGCGAAGTGTTCCGCGCACGAGAGAACGGCGGCGGTAGGTATTTCAACGACGAGATCGGCTCCGTTTTCCACCGCAAATTTCGCTCTGTTGTATTTATTCGCGACAGCTACGTCGCCGCGCTCGGTAAAGTTGCCGCTCATAGCTACTATAACGTTATGCTCTTCTGGCAGGCTGTTTGTCATATGATATATATGTCCTGAGTGCAACGGGTTGTATTCCGCTATTATTCCGACGTTCTTCATCGCTACCTCGGGAAAAATACTGAAAAAAATCGTTTTTGACGCTCTATTTATTTTGCAAATCTATTTAGAATGCGTTATAATATATTAAAGTGATGCGCCAAAACGCGTTTCGCCGTATTTTTCAAAGAATATTATAAAATGATTATACACTTTTTTTCGGAAAAAGTGAACAACTTTTTTATTAGGAGAAATGACTATGAGTGAACTCATCAATTCGTTTATCGAAAGAGCGTCAAAGCTCAACAAAACAATCGTTCTTCCCGAGGGCGAAGAGGACAGAATTTCAAGAGCCGCCGCTGTTATTCAGGCTAACGGTATAGCTAACGTTATACTTCTCGGCGACGAGGAAAGGATAAAGGGCGATCATATCGACCTTACGGGCGTTACTATCATTAACCCCAAGACGTCGGAAAAGCTCGGCGAATACGCTAAACTTCTCTACGAACTGCGTAAAGATAAGGGTATGACCGAGGAAAAGGCTTTGGAGCTTGCCAAAGACAATCTCTATTTCGGCGCGTTGATGCTAAAGAGCGGCGACGCCGACGGTATGGTAGCGGGATCTATCAATTCCACGGGTAACGTTCTTCGTCCGGGACTCCAGATAATAAAGGCGGCTCCCGGTATAAAGACGGTATCGAGCTGCTTTATTATGGGATTCGAAAATACGCTCTATAAAGACAATAAAGTTATGGTATACGGCGACTGCGCGGTCAATCCCAATCCGACCGCGGAACAGCTCGTTGATATAGCCATAGCTTCCGAACAGTCGGCAAAACAGCTCGCCGGCATAGACGAGCCGAGGATCGCTATGCTTTCGTTTTCGACGAAGGGCAGCGCAAAGCACGAGAACGTCGATAAGGTCGTAGCTGCTACCAAAATGCTATTCGAGAAGTGTCCCGATATGCAGGTGGACGGCGAACTTCAGGTCGACGCCGCGCTCGTTCCCAGCGTTTCGAGACTCAAGGCTCCGAACAGCAAGGTAAAGGGCAGAGCGAACGTGCTCATATTCCCCGATCTTCAGGCGGGCAATATCGGCTATAAACTCACGCAGAGACTTGCGGGAGCAGAGGCTATAGGACCTATCTGTCAGGGATTTGCAAAGCCGATAAACGATCTTTCGAGAGGATGTACATCCGACGACGTAGTTGCGGTAGTGGCTATCACTGCGCTCCAAGCCGGACTTAACTAGAGGTGGATATATGAAGATATTGGTTGTCAACGCAGGCAGTTCGTCGCTCAAGTATCAGCTCATAGATATGGCTGACGAGAGCGTTATCGCGAGCGGCGGTTTCGAAATGATAGGTCAGGCAGGCTCTTTTGCAAAGCACAACGTAGGCGACGATTCCAAAAAGGTCGTCGAGGACTATAAAGATCACAACGTAGCGCTCAAGGCGCTTATCGCTCATCTTAAAGAGAGCGGCGTCGTGAAGGACGAGAGAGAGATCAGCGCTATAGGTCACAGAGTACTTCACGGCGGAGAGGACTTTGACCGTTCGGTATTGATAGACGACGAAGTCATCGCGACGCTCAAAAAGAATATAGAGCTCGGACCTTTGCATATGCCGGCAAACATCAGCTGTATAGAGCTGTGCAGAGAAGTCTTCAAGGGAAAGCCGAACGTTGCGGTTTTCGATACTTCTTTCCACATGACTATGCCTAAGAAGGCTTATATGTACGCTATCGACTACAGGGATTACGAGAACTATAAGGTCAGAAAGTACGGTTTCCACGGCACTTCGCATAAATACGTGTCTCAAGAGGCTATCAAGATGCTCGGCGCGCCCGAACATTCAAAAGTAATAGTATGCCATCTCGGAAACGGTTCTTCGATATCCGCCGTCAAGGACGGAAAGAGCGTAGACACTTCGATGGGACTCACGCCGCTTGAAGGACTCATGATGGGCACGAGGAGCGGAGATATAGATCCCGCCGCAGTTCAGTTCCTAATGAAAAAGAAAGGAATGGATATCGACGAAATATTGACGTATCTCAACAAGCGTTGCGGATTCCTCGGAATATCGGGAGTAGCTTCCGACTCGAGAAAGGTAACGGAAGCGGCGGCGAACGGCAACGAGAGAGCTATCCTTACGCTCGAAATGACGGCTTACCGTATTAAGAAGTATATCGGATCGTATATCGCGGCGTTGAACGGCGTCGACTGTATAGCGTTCACCGGCGGAATAGGAGAACATTCTCACGAGACCAGAGGAGATATACTGAGAGATATGGAGTTCCTCGGAATAAAGTTAGACGAAAAAGTCAACGAATCCAAGGATGCTTTCGGCAAGAGATGCGTGATATCGACGCCCGATTCTAAGGTGAAAGTTGTCGTTATCCCGACGAACGAAGAGCTCGTTATCGCAAGAGAAACCAAGGAGCTTATTTGATTTCGGCGAAAATATTGATTTTCTCGAGTGAAAATCGTTTGACAAGCTCATTATAATATTGTATAATTCATAGGACTATGGAGGCGTATTCTATGCAAATAGATATTTCAAAAGCGCAGGACGGGCTCTTTTACGGGTTTAGCGGCGAGGTCATATTCGACGACGCGCTTCTTGCTCATCTCGATGCGGGTTTTGCCTCTCCGGTCAAAATAGAAGGGAAGTACGTTACCGATAAAGGCGAAGTGTACGTTACCTCAAAGGCCGAAACGGAGCTTGACGTAAAGTGCGACAGGTGTCTCAAACCTATCAAGTACGAGCTCGTGTTCGAGGTCGACGAGACGTTCGCGCTCGAGGACAGCCCTAAGGTCTATGAAGACGAAGTGATGCGTTATTCGAGTAACGTCGTGGACCTTGACGAGGCTATCAAGCAGAGCTTTTTCTTGGCGCTTCCGATTCGGATCCTCTGCAAAGAGGACTGCAAAGGTCTATGCCCGCATTGCGGTCGCGACCTTAACGAAGGTGCTTGCGGTTGCGAGCAGACTGATAGCGAGATAGCGAAGGATGACGAGTCGTCAAGCCCCTTCGCAGTATTAAAGAATATTAATTTCAATACGGGAGGTGCAAGCAATGGCAGTACCAAAGGGTAAAATATCGAGAGCAAGAAAGCACAGCAGATCGGCAAACTGGAGAATATCGGCTCCTAACTTGGTGGAGTGTCCGCATTGTCACGAGATGATCAAGAGTCACAAGGTTTGCGATAACTGCGGTTACTACGACGGCAAGGCTGTAGTAGTCAAGAAAGAGGACTAATTGAGACTTAAGAATACGCCGAGAGTTATCTCGGCGTTATTTTTTGTCGATTTGCTTGTAATCGGACGCCTAAGCGGTTATACTATCAATATACGCTCGTGAAATTATAATACGGATACGTCTTTTTGCAGACAGTCCCAAGTCGTATTTTGCAGTTATATTTTATTGATAAAAGATATATATGTACAACGGCGTATTTCGAGCGTTTATAACAAAAGCATTGAAAATAAAAAACGGAGACGTGTATGAGAGTAATAGTTGACGCTTTCGGCGGAGATAACGCGCCGAGCGAAATGGTGAAGGGAGCGCTTAGCGCGCTGCTTAGAGATAGCGAACTGAACGTTCTATTTGTCGGAAAGGAAAAGGAGACGCTTGACGCGATAAAGGAGGCTGTAGGAGACAGCGAGATAAAGTGTATTGACGGCTTGGTCACTTTCGGCGGAGCTAAGAGCGCCGCGAGCGGAAGGATGACCGTCGCTAATGCCGACGAAGTCATCGGCTGCGACGAGAGCCCAACGCAGGCTGTCAGAACCAAGAAGAATTCTTCGATAGTCGTAGGACTCAATATGCTGAAAAACGATCCCGAAAACGTTGCTTTCGTTTCAGCCGGAAGCACGGGAGCTATCCTTACCGGCGCTTATCTTATAGTTAAAAGAATAAAGGGCATATCGCGTCCTGCAATGGCGCCGCTTCTTCCGACGCTCAAGGGCGGACAGGTGATACTTTGCGACTGCGGAGCTAACGCCGACTGCAAAGCGGAGCATCTAGTTCACTTTGCCGTTATGGCGGATAAATACATGACTGTAATGAACGGGATAAAAAATCCGAGAATAGGGCTATTATCCAACGGCAGCGAAGAGGAGAAAGGTAACGAGCTCACGAAAGAGGCGCACGCTCTTCTTAAAAATACCGAAGGTATCAATTTTGTCGGCAATATCGAAGCGAGAGATATCATATCGGGAGACGTAGATATAGTCGTTTGCGACGGCTTTAGCGGAAATATTGCGCTCAAGGCGAGCGAGGGAATGGCGAACGGCATCATGAAACTGCTCAAGGACGGCATTATGAACGGCGGTCTCAAAGGCAAGCTCGGCGCGCTGTTTATAAAGGACGTTCTCAGAAATATCAAGCATACCATGGATTATAACGAGAACGGCGGCGCGATGTTCATAGGCGTTGAGAAGGTCGTTGTGAAGGCTCACGGTTCGTCGAAGGCTTCGGCGATAGCCAACGCCGTGCTACAGGCGAAAGAGCTTGCTAAAAAGGACGTTATAGGAAAGATAAAAGAATCTCTTGGCGGGGTGACTTTCAATGAAGCGTGAATTTTTCGAAATCGAAAAAATCATAGGATACTCTTTCAAAGACGACGAGTTGCTTCTTTCCGCGCTGACTCACCCAAGTTACGGCAACGAACGAAATATGACGAGCTACGAGAGGCTCGAGTTCGTAGGAGACAGTATAGTCGACTTTATCATTGCGGACGAGCTGTACAAACGGTTTGAAAACGCCGACGAAGGTTCGTTGTCGAAGATGCGAGCCGGCATAGTGAGCCGCGAGCCTTTGGCTAATATCGTAAAAAGAAACGGGTTCGACGAGTATATTCTCATAGGCGGAGGCAGAGAACTCGGAGAGAAAGAGCTATCCAACATATTCGAATCGCTCGTAGGAGCGATATTCTATGACGGAGGGATAGACAAAGCTAGGGAATTCATTCTCAAATTTGCAAGCGAACTCATCAATTCCGATAACTCCACTATAAAAGACTATAAGTCGGAGCTTCAGAACGTTATTCAAAAACGAAAACTGAAGCCAGTCGAGTACAGCGTCGTTTCTCACGAGCGACTGGAGAACAATTCGCACAGATATGTCGTCGAAGCTCGCGCCGACGGAAAGAGAGCGGTTGGCGAAGGACACAACAGACAGGAAGGTGAGAAAGAAGCCGCAAGAAAGCTGTTGGAACTTATCTTTAAGAATAAATGATCAATAACGCGTTCCGATGAGGTTTGGTTATCGGAACGTTTTTTTATACGCTATGATAGATTTCATGGTCAAAATTCATTTGTGATACCGCTCGGCGTATTTTTGAAAAAATTTTCAAAAAGTTGTCAGTAATGGGTACGGATTTGAAAATTGCGTTATACAATTAGGGCGTAGAGAGCAAAGCGGCAAAAAAAGTTTTCCAACGCGACAACTTTGTCATATACGAAACGCTATACTCTCTATGTTGCAACCCAAAGCTGCCACAAGTTTCCCGTGGTATATTTTTTTAACAATCTATACGAACATATGTTCGAACACTTGGCTTGACATTACGCCCCGAAAATATGTCGAAGTCGAATTTGGAGGAATAATGAACACTTTATTAATCAAGTGGAGTAAAACATTGCTGTATAGTTATCCGCACATTGCGAAATTCGTCAGAGCGCTCGAGGAGGAGCTCAATTCCGTAACGTCTCTCGGTTACGGTTCGAAGCACTTTTCGTACGGGCAGTCTACTTACGATTTTCTCGAATCTATGCTCGCGCTCGGAAAGAGGATAAGAAATCTCAAAGAGATAGAGGAGACGATAGACGAGATACTCGTCAAGATAGGCGAGAGCGGAGAGATACTTTCTAAGCGTTACGTTAAACGCCGCTGTATCGAAGAGATAATCAAGGGAGTATCCTCGAGAACGATGTACCGAAGATTTGACAAGGCCGTCGGCGAATTCGCTTTCGAGCTCCTAAAGCAGGGCTATACGCCCGACGTTCTCGAAGAGATGTTCGGTAAAGAGCGCTTCGTGATAGCGCTAAAGAACAGAATGAAATGCGGCAGCCGTCCTATCTATTCGCGTAGAGAAGATACTGAGCAAGAGCGTGAAGAAACTTGCGACGGCGGCGATATTTCAGACAGCGCGGACGGAGAATACGCGGAAAGAAGTAGCGTACGCTATGACGCAAGCGGAAAACTCGACTCGGAATCAACAAGCGTCGTATCTGACGCGTCTTCGTATCGCGATAAGACTAGCGCCGAGCTGTATATCTTGCCGGTCGAGATAGGAGTTTCCGTAATAAAGAGATCGGCAGTGTGAATTTACGAGACTCGGCTAAGCCGACCTTAATCTAGAAAGAAATCCGAAAACAGAGAAACAATAATAGACGGTATAAAAAAGAAGCGGCGGACTGTCGGTCAAACGCCTCGATAAAGTATTGAAAAAACGCTTTAGGTCACATAAAGACAAAAGGGAATAAATAAAACGGCTTGGATATTTCAAGCCGTTTGTATTTCGCAAAAAATCAAATAATTTAGGACGCAGCGTTGCATTTTAGTATCTGTCGTCGATATAAGCGTCGTCTCTATCGTCGTCGTCGATCCTGTAGCGTCCGTTCTTTTTCGTACGCGTAGGCTTGAAGATGAGGAAGACGAGTATCACCGCAAGCAGGCATATCGCCACGATGAGGACTATCTTCACGACGTTGTTTGTCGGAAGTTTGTCGCCTTTGGATTCGTCGGGACCTATCGTGCCGCCGCCGTTATTGTTATTGTTATCGGTATCGGTATTAGGCGGATCGACGGGTTCGACGGGAGGCGTCCATGTAGGGACGGTTATTCCTGAGTCGGTCGTTATTGAGGCGTCTACGTAGCCCGCCTGTTTTGCGTCCGTCATGACGAGATATACGACTTCGCCTTTGTTGTTGTTCGTTCTCGAAAGAAAAGTAAGCGGCACGTCTTTCGTCAGCGTAACGCCCGTTCCCTTGGATAGGTCGGCGTCTTTTGAAAGAGAGATACCGCCGAATTTGACGTTTAGCTTCTTATCATGAACGTACTGGAGAACGGTATCGGATTTGAAATTGCTTCTCTGAGTCAGTTTGCTCTCGTCGCTCTGTTTGAACTGTACGACGTAGCCGTTATAGCTTGCGATAATACGCTCTTGGACATCGTCGACAGATTCCTTTTTGAGCCAGTAGCCTACGGGAAGTACGACCTTCATAAAGGGATCGCTGCCGTCGAAGAGTACGACGTCATCCTTTATTTGATAGTATACGTCGCTTTCTTCGGCGCTCAGTATGCTGACGCCTGCCGTCGCCGTAACTATTAAAATTATCGCCAATATCGAAATCACGAATTTTTTCATGTTCACTCCTTTAAGCGGGGATCGCCTTATCGCGCCTTCCGCATATTGCGGAAAATCCAAGCGCAGCCTTTATCCAAACGGCGTGTTCTCGCCTCGAGACTTGGTCTAAACAACTATAAGTATACTATAAGATTTATGAAAAATAAAGTGTTTCAAGGCGGTAAATGAAGCGAATACGGGTCGAAAAGTCGAAAATTTTGAGAAAAAATGTAGATGAGAAGGAGCAAAAAAGCGTGGAAAAGCGAGAGATCGTAGAGAGAATATTGAGAATAGAGAAGATACTCGCCGAAAGAGAGAAGAGCGACTGGCTGAAAAAATACAACACGGGAAACAAACGGCACGAAAAACAAATACTTTTTCACCGCTCGAAAAAGCGTAACAGGTGGGTATTCGGCGGAAACAGAAGCGGAAAGACGGAATGCGGAGCGGTAGAAGCGGTTTGGTACGCGAGAGGTATCCACCCATATAGGGAGAATCGAGCCAACGCCGAAGGGTGGGTTGTTTCGCTCTCGTACGAAGTGCAAAGAGACGTCGCGCAGGCGAAGATACTCAAATATTTGAATCCCTTATGGATAGATTCGATAAAGATGCAGAGCGGTAAGCAGTCGAGTCCCGAATACGGCGTTATAGATTATATAATCGTTAAGAACGTATTCGGAGGCAAATCAAAGATAGCGTTCAAAAGCTGCGATCAGGGACGGGAAAAGTTTCAAGGCGCGTCGCTCGATTTCGTATGGTTCGACGAAGAGCCTCCGAAGGATATTTACGACGAGTGCCGAATGAGGGTGCTCGACAGACGCGGAGATATATGGGGTACGATGACTCCGCTCAAGGGGCTTACTTGGGTATACGACGAAATCTATATCAATAAGAAGAACAATCCCGAGGTATGGTATACGCAGATGGAATGGGCGGACAATCCGTATCTTGACAGGGAAGAGACGGATATGCTCACGTCTAGCATGTCGAAGGAAGAGATCGAATCGAGGAGATACGGACGCTTTAACGTGGCGGAAGGACTCGTATATACGGAGTTCGATCCGGAAGAGTGCGTAGTCGAGCCATTTTCCGTTCCTAGCGTATGGCACGATAACGTATCAATAGACCCGGGGCTCAACAATCCTCTCGCGTGTCTCTTCTTCGCCGTCGATTACGACGGCAACGTATACGTTATAGGCGAGCACTACGAAGCGGGAAAGAACGTCGACTATCACGCGAACGCCATAGCGTCGCTTGCCGACGAATTGAACTTCAAACGCGATTCGCTCGGTCGACTGCACGCTCTTATAGACAGCGCCGCCAATCAGACGACTCTTTCTGGAACGAAGAGCGTCGTCGAACTCTTTTACGAGAGAGGGATAGTGTGTAATCCGGCGGTCAACAAAGACGTTTGGAGCGGCATAAATACCGTAAAGTCATATCTTCGGAATCGAAAACTTTTCATCTTTTCGAGCTGTAAGCATCTTATCGGTGAAATGAAGAGCTATTCCTGGGGAAAGGGGGACAAGCCTAAGAAAATCGACGATCACGCTCTCGACGCGCTCAGATATTATATTATGTCGAGACCCGAGAGCGCAAAACGCGAAAAGTACGTAAAGAGCGAAATAGAGAAAGATAAGGAGCGGCTTATAAAGAGAAGACGGAATTATCGAATATGAAGTCAAAGATTTTTAATAACGTCTGCGGCGTATTATTGCGTTACTTACGTGATCGATGCGGAATCGTTTAACGGAAAAGGAGGAGAAAGCGCGTGGAAAAAGAGTTGATGGACGCATTGTATAAAAAAGCCGTCGGATATGAGACGAGCGAGATTGTAGAGGAGTATAACGACGTCGGAGATATAGTAAAGCGTAAGGTATCCACGAAATATATTCCTCCCGACGTTACCGCGCTCAAGATATACGTCGAGGAGCGCGACAGAGGCGATCTTACGAGATTCGACGACGAAGAACTTATCAAGGAGAAAGAAAGATTACTTAAGTTACTTGGGGAGATGGAAAGAAATGAAACTGTTAAAGGAAAAGTATAGTATGCGCTGCGATATGGGAACTTGTCAGAATATTGCCGAGTTCGAAGTGGATCTAGGCGGAAATAAAAGATATAACCTACATATATGCCGTCGCTGTTTTGATGAACTTTACAACGAGATGAGCAAAGTCGTAACGCCTAAATCTCCTGCGAATATGGTGAAGGCGGCTGAAGAAAGGAGAAGAGAATGGAGAAAATGACGAAAAAAGATTTTGCTGCAAAAAAAAGCAAACTCGCCGAAAAATGCGAAGCGGAGATAGTCAAAGACGTGACGGAGGATTTCAAACGCAGACAGCTTTCGCGGCGTTCGCTCGAATTGCAGTGGAGGCTCAATATGAACTTTCTCATCGGCAATCAGTACGCGGAGATAACGGCTCTCGGCGATATAGACGATTACGGCAAAGATTATTTTTGGCAGGAGAGAGAGGTCTATAATCACATAGCGCCGATAATAGAGACGAGAATCGCCAAGCTCGGTAGGGTCAAGGCGAATATGAGCGTGAGACCTTTCTCGTCGGACGAGAACGACGTAAATACCGCAAAGCTCTCTACGTCCGTCCTTCGCAGTATTTCGGAGGACAACAGGATGTCGGATATAATGAGCGACGCCAATCTTTGGAGCGAAGTGTGCGGAAGCGCGTTCTATAAAGTCGTGTGGAACAGTTCTAAAGGAATGATAATCGGCGAGAACAAAAGAGGAGAGAAAATAGCGGAAGGCGACGTCGAAATAGCGCTCTGTCCGCCTTACGAGATATATCCCGACGCGATGGCTTCGGCGAACGTCGAAGACGCGAGGAGCATCATCCATGCAAAAGCGTACCACGTCGACGACATCTTCGATACGTGGGGAGTCAGAGTCGAGGGCGGCGACGTGGATATTTTCACTATGGACAGCGTTTTCGTAACGGGCGGACTTGGCTCTAGCGGAGCTTCGCAAAGCGTTATGACGGAAAAGGCCCGAGATCACGCGGTCGTCATAGAGCGATACGTAAAGAGCAGTAAAACTTATCCTAACGGACGGCTAAGCGTCGTTGCTGGAGACAAACTTCTATACGACGGCGACCTTCCCTATGTCAACGGCAAAGACGGGTCGAGACTCTTTCCGTTCGTGAGACAGTGCGCGATAACCAACGTCGGCAGCTTCTTCGGTTCGAGTATAATCGAGAGACTCATCCCTCTTCAACGCGAGTATAACGCGGTAAGGAACAGAAAACACGAGTTTCTCAACAGGATAGCTATGGGCGTGTTGGCCGTCGAGGACGGCTCGGTCGATACCGACAATCTTGAAGAAGAAGGACTCTCGCCCGGTAAAGTACTTATCTATAGACAGGGCTCCGCGCCGCCGCGGTTTATGAATCCGGGGAGCGTGCCGAGCGACTTTACGCTCGAAGAGGACAGGCTTCTTGAGGAGTTCAAGACGGTTTCGGGAGTCAGCGACTTCATGTCGTCGTCTAAAGTTCCCGCGAACGTAACGTCGGGAGTGGCTCTTTCTCTTATACAGGAGCAGGACGATACCAGAATATCGCTCACGTCCGATAGCTTGAGATCGGCGGTACGCACCATCGGCGAAATGATACTCCGTCTTTACAAGGAATACGCGACGAATAAGAGACTCGTGCGTATTGCGGGAGAGAACGGCGATATAGAGCTCAGATATTTCAACGCTTCCGAACTCAAGTGCGACGATCTGGTGTTCGATACGGATAACGAGATCTCGGACACTCCCGCAAACCGTAAGAATATCGTTTACGATATCATCAAGATGGGACTGCTCTATGACGGAGACGGCAAGATGTCGACGTATTCGAGACTGAAGGTCCTCGAAATGCTGGGATTCGGCAACTGGGAATCGAGCGCGGATATAGCGGAACTGCATAAGAAGAAGGCGATGAGAGAGAACGATTCGTTCGACTTTGACATTGTGGAAGTAGACGATCACGGATTGCATATCAAAGAGCATACCAAGGCGCTCATATCCGGTAAGTGCAAAAGACGCGAGGAGCTTCTCGAGCATATACGTATGCACGAAACTTATACCGATATGGACGGTAATACGGAGGCGAATATATGACGGAGAAAGAAAAGAACGTTATCGGAATAAGAAGCGGCGAGACGGTAACGACCGACGCGTTTCTTTCGGAAAGCGAAAGCGTTATAACTGCAAAAGAGGAAGATGAGGCTATCAAATGCGAAGAGGGCGACTCGGCAGAAATCTCTTTCGATAACGGCGGAGAGAGCGACGACGTCGGTGAAAAAGACGGCTGCGAATATGCGGATAATAACGCGGACGCCGAAAAAAATATACCCGTATTCATGCGTGACGACTGGAAAAGACGCGTTGAGGATTTTGAAGAAGAATACCCGATAGCAAAGCGATTCGGCAAAGAAATGGGCGAGATGATATTGGCGAGCGATACGCTGAAGAGAGATGGAGATTGCCTTTATAAGGCTCTTCTTAAAGTAATGAGCGATAGATATCTGCCCGACGCCGAGAAAGCGAAAGACGAAGCGTTCCTTCAAAATTACATATACGCCGATGAGAATATCGTAGCAAAGATAGTTGGGGATTATCTCGATTCGTTTGACGAAAGGAGACTTCCGAAGACTATGACAAAGGGCGGTCAGATATCTTTGACCCGTCCGAACCGTCCCTCGACTATTTCGGAAGCGGGACGCATAGCGGAAAGAATCATGAAAAGATAAAAGGAGAAAAAAGAAATGGTAAGTTTGGAAACAGCGGAAAAAGCGTTAAAGTCAGTATATCTCGGCGTCGTGCAGGATCAGCTCAACGTCGGAGTCAATCCGTTGCTCGCTAAGATACAGCAGACGACGAGCGACGTTTGGGGAAAGGAAATAATAAAGATGGTGCCTTACGGCATGAACGGCGGTATCGGAGCGGGTACCGAGATAGGAGAGCTTCCCGACTCTGCGGGCAATAATTACAAACAGTTCAAGCTCGAGCTCAAGAACCTTTACGGAACCATAGAGATATCCGATAAGGCTATCATGGCGTCAAGAAGTTCCGCGGGAGCGTTCGTGAATCTTCTCAACGCCGAAATGGAAGGACTTCTCAAGGCGTCGAAGTTCAATCTCGGCAGAATGCTTTACGGCGACGGCAGCGGAACTCTCGCTACGGTCACGGCGGTCAACAGTTCGAACAGAGTCGTGCTCTCTTCCGTAAGGAACGTTATGGAAGGTATGGTCGTAGACTTTTATGGCAAAGACAGCGGCAACGTTTACCCCAATATGAAGGGAAGAAGGATAGTTTCGATAGACAGAAGCAGCAAGACGGTCACTCTCGACGGAAGCGCCTACGACGCTATGGCTGTCGGCGATACCGTAACGGTACAGAAGTCAAAGGGTTACGAGATAACGGGACTCGGCGCAATATTCTCCGACAAGGATATATACGGTCTGAAGAGGAGCGAGAACGAATGGATGAAACCGTATATGAGATCATTCTCGGGCAACAATCTCGATACTGAAACTATTCAGCGCGCTATAGACTACGTAGAGGAAGTAGCCGGAAGCAATATAGATTTCATCGTGGCTAGTTACGACGTGAGAAGAAAGTATATCAACTACGCTAATACGATACGACTCAATATAGACTTTATGAATCTCGACTGCGGATATAAGGCGATATCTTATAACGGTATTCCTCTCGTTGCGGACAGATTCGTCGAAGAGAACGCGATGTATCTTCTTAACAGTAAGGATTTCAAACTGCATCAGCTGTCCGATTGGAGATGGCTCGAAGGCGACGGCGGAAGAGTCATAAAGCAGAAGGCGGGTTCGCCGTGCTATTCGGCGACGTTGGTAAAATACGCCGATCTCATATGCGATAAGCCGATAGGTCAGGTAAAACTGACGTTCTGATAAAGGAGCGAAAGGTATGATCAAAATAACTAACGACGTAATGGACATAGCGTCGAGAATTAAAGAGATAGACGAGAGATACGAAGTGTATTACAACCCCAAAACGTCGAAATTCGAGGTGCATACAGGAGACGTGCGTCAGGCGATCATACCTTACGCCTCTCTCGACGCGAGGGCTGAATTTTATTTACGACGCACTCGCAGAGAGAATATCGACAGGCTGATAAAGGAGCTTGACGAAGAAAATAGAAGATTGTCTGAAGCGCGTGACAAACGCGTTTTAGACAACGCTATCAATAATCTCGACAACGCGTTAAGATAGCGAGACGCTATTATCGGGAAAGGAGGAATATATGACGTTAAAGGACGTAATGAAAGTAGCGGTCATAAAGCTGGGACTTGAAGACGACGTGGATCTCGACGGCGGCGTATTGGCAGGAGATACTATCAAAAGATTGGCGCTCGCCGTGAACAATACCGTAACGGAACTCGCCGTATGCTATTTTCCGCTCTATAAAAGGGAAAAGATAACCGTAAAGGACGGACGATTCGATTACGGCTCTCTCGAGAAGAGAATAGTAAAGATAGTAGCGTTAAGGGAGAACGGAACGCCGAGAAAGTTCAAGGCGTATCCGAGCTCGCTTTCTGCGGAAGACGGCGAGTATGAGATAGAGTACAGCTATATGCCTAAAGAGCAGTCGCTCGACGGTACGCTGGAATGTGATTTTCGCATCAATAAAGACGTAGTGGCTCTCGGAGCTATAAGCGAGTACGCTCTCATGGTAGGCGAGTACGAAAAGGGTAACGTATACGATGAAAAGTACAAAGAGGCGCTTAAAAATATAGCCGTCAGCGCGAAAGAAATAAGGATAAAGAGGAGAGCGTGGCTATGATCTCATATCGAAAGAAAGGAAAATTCGTTAAAAAAAACGTTAAAAAATATTTGCTTTCCGAATTTCTCGGATTGAGGCGGGGCAAAGAAAATTCTACGCTTCCGGCAAATTACACCGATAAGTGCTTTAATTTCACGATGCAGGATTCGCGTCTCAAGGAAGGATACGGCGTAAAAAAACTAAAATCCGTAGACGGCGCCGATTACGAGCCCACGCAGTACACGATAGAGAGAATATACGCGTATCCGAGCAATAAGAGGAACGAAAGAGAACTGGTCCTCTCCGCCGAAGACGTTATTTACAGGCTCAAGGAGAGCGAAAAGTACTGGCAGTTTCAAAATCTTTTTCCAAGTCATGAAGAAGGCGCGCTGACCACGGTCGACGAAAGACCCGTCCTTTTGATACCGAAAAAGAACAAGGGGATATATATCTACGACGGTTTCAATTTTTCCGACGCGGAGGTCAATATAGCGCCTACCGCGATGTGCAGTCATTACGGCAGAGTGTTCGCCGTCGATAAGAACGACGAGTACAGACTCATATTCAGCGACGTCGGAGATCCTACCAACTGGAACGTTTCGCTCGACGAGGGCGGCAGAATATATATGGACGTTGAAGACGGACGAATATTGAAACTCATATCGCACGGAGGGCATCTCTACATATTCAGAGAATATTCCATATACCGCCTTACTGCTTACGGCGACCAAAGAGACTTCGTGATGAAAAAAGTCGCCAACACCACCGCTAAAGTATGGAAGGATACCGTCGCGCTTTGCGATAACAGGATAATCTTTCTCACAAGAGCGGGCGCGTATCAGTTCGACGGATACAACGTCGGAGAGATAATGAAAGGATACTCTTCGTATCTGACCGGTATCGTCGGTAAACCTTTCGGAAGTTTTTTTAACGGAAAATATTATCTCGCTCTCAAAAATAAATACTCGGACGGGAAAAATAGCGTAGAAGGCTCGGATAACATATCTAACGATGATATCAACGATACGCTCTTGACGTACGATACGCAAAGCAGCGACGTTTCGCTCTCGAGTAACGTGTATATCAAGAATATGCAACCGCTGAGAAGTCGAGACGGAGAGGAATGTCTTCTTGCCGTCGGCTACTCGCTATATTATCTCGGATACGTAGATAAAGGCAGCGGATTTTTCGAAAGACCCGTCGAAAAGATATGGGAAAGTCCGAGAATAGATTTTCTCTCCCCGGGCGAAGAGAAAGAGATAGACGGCATATCCGTACCGGAAGGCGGAAGCTACGTTTTCGGAATATCCGCCGACGGTTCGATACGGCGGGACTATCAAGTCGACGGACGTAAAAAGTATATCCCGATAGGTATACGGGGAAAAAGTTTCGTCTTTACGATACGCGCAAAGAGCGGTTCGAAAGATATACTATCGCCCTACGTCTACGTAAAGTCCTGATAATAAAATATAGAGGTATGTATGGCAAGAATAGATGAATTGGAAGAGAGGATAGAATATCTCGAAACAAAGGAAAAGAGCGAAATAACCGAAGTATTCGATAGGGATTTCAACGCGGAGTTTTACTCGTCGGGATACGTGACGGATATAGAAGTAGACGTCGTTTCCACGTCGAAGGCGTTTATCGCGCTGAGCGTCGGCGGCGAAACGAGGGAGTTTGCGGCAAACTTTGCGTCGGCGTCATTTAGCAGCGGGCGCAAGAACGCCGTGTCCGTATCTATAACGGAAGGGGGTGACGTATTATCTTCGAGGATAAGGATAAAAGGCATTGGTGTCAAATTGTTGAAATGATAGCGACAAGGAATTTCATTAAAAAGTATAGAAAGTATTTTGAGAGGTGAAAAATGAGTTTATGGGACGATATAGCCGACGTTTTCAAGCCGAAAAAGAAAAAAGAAGAGGAAGAAAAGCGTAAGGCGGAAATAAGCGCAAAAGAGAGCGAACTTTTGGACAGGCTCGCAGAGATAGATAAAGATTACAGGGAAAAGAATAAGGAGACGCCTCCCGATTGGGACAAGCTCATACCAAGCGACCTAAAGCTCGAGTACAAGGAGTATAAAGGACTCAGCGACGACGAGATAGAAGATAAGGCTAAAAGACAGCTTGCCGACTATTACTCGTCGAATAAGGACGGTATCGACAGAGACTATTACGAAGCCGTCGGGAAGAAGGAGAGCGCCGCCGAAAAACTAAAGGCGGAAACCGCAGGCAAAAGCGGCGACATCGAAAGGGAATACGAGAGAAAAAAGAAAAGCGTCAAAAACGACAACTTGAAAAACGGCATAATGTCGTCAAGCATAGCGGAGCTCATGGAAGAAGAGCTTAGCGACTATGAAGACGGCGAAAGACGCAGGCTTTACGAAGAGAGTTTCGCGAAACTCAAAAGTTACGGCGACGAGATAAAGAGGTTGGAATCGGAGAGAGACGACGCTCTCAAAAATCTCGATCTGCAGTACGCGACTAAACTCGAGAAAAATATAGACGCGCTCCAAAAGGAAAGAGATAAGGAGATGAACGACGTTAAGTCCTTTAATAACAAAGTAAAGGAAAGCGCCGCGAAGTACACCGCCGACAGACTGAACAAGATAGACAGACTGGAGAGAAAAATAAGCGACAGGAAGGAAAAGGAGCTTAAGAGAGAATCCTATTACGGATACGAGGGCGACAAGAAGAACGAATACGAATCGAGATATAAGCTCGCTCACAGCTTCTACGATACTCTGACTAAAGCCGAGGCTATAGAGTTGGTAAAGAACAACTGGGCGCTCAAACAGTATCTCGGCAGTTATTACAACACGTTGCTTCTCGATATAGGAGCGAGAGAAAAATGATGGACGGCATATTTGAAGCGATAGCGTCGAACGGCGTTTGGGCGGTGCTGTTCTTTTTCCTATTGGTGCTCGAGATCAAGGATTCGAGAGAACGCGAGGCGAAATATCAAGATACGGTCAATTCGCTGACGGAGACGCTCCATACTGTCGATAAGATAGGCGAGGACGTCGACGACATACTCGAGTGCGTCATAGACATGAAGGGCGGACGTTCGGACGGCGCGGCGAACGCCGAAGAAAAACGCCCGTAGAAGCGTTTTATCAAAGAGAGGTAAATATGAAAAAATTCAGGTACGGTTACATACTTTCGCTTATCAGCGCGGTATTGATACTTTTGCAGGTGGTTGGGTTCAAGATAGACGTTCCTTACGTGAACGAAGTGGCGACGGCGATTCTCGGAGTTTTGGTCACACTCGGCATCGTGAGCGGAAAGGATAACGGCGAAGACAAAAAAGATTCCGATTCGATGAACGATATTCTAGCTCGAAATGAAGAGATATACGGGGATGTTGATGAAAAAAATAAGAGCGGAGATGACTCCGCAAAGCAATGACGGTAAAGAATATTGAAGACAAGACGTTTGTCGCGTTCCGAAAAGACGAAGACAGGCGTCTTTTTTCTTTGCGGATCGCGAAAAATCGTCGAAATGCGAAGATCGTGACTTCATTTGTCGTCATCCGCCATCTTGAAAAAACGTGTGGTAAACTTAAAATCTACACAAAAACGGAGGTGAAATATATGGATAGGAAAATAGATAGGAATATCGCGCGCTGGGTGATAGCGCTGCTCGTTGTCGGGATAATCGTAGGACTTATTTTTCTCTATAACTATATCGATTCCGGAAGTATAGATATAGGAAATATCTTGGGAATAGATAAGGACGGAACTACGGCTGATAAGAACGGCGTGACGGGAGACGGAAACGGCGGCAATAATAACGGAGGCGGTAACAACGGCGGAAACGCGGGAGACGTAGGCGGAGGAAAAGACGATAACGTCGAAGAGCCGCCGAAGAGAACGCTGCCGAGAGCCGCAGTTGACGGCGTTCTCGAAATAGGCGGAGACGGCAACGACGTAGCAGTGGGCGTAGCCGACTTTATGAAAGGACAGGTGATAATAGCTTTATCCGACAGTAAAGAGGAGGATTTCGTCGGCGACGGTTACAGAAATATAGCCCTTGCGTATATCGAAGGAGACAGCGTTCTTATGACGCTCATACTTGAAGAGAACGAGGACGTCGACTACATAGGCTATAACGTCAACGAATACGGTCTCGCCGTGATAGGTAAAGGACAAAGCGACGTCATAGTATATCAGGTGAACTACTCTTTCAAGTTCGTTGAAAGACGTGTGATAGAGAACGTCGACGGCGGCGACGTAAAGATATTCGAGGACGCGTATAGCTCCGACCTCAATATAACGTATAGGTCGAACGGAAAGATGTTTGTCGGGGTATACGATACCGGACTGAATCTAAAATCCATACTTAGTATAGAGTTTAATTCGATTATCAAAGGCGTTTTTCAGAGAAGAGGCGGCGGTATAATGATAGCGACCGAGTCGGGCATCGTTATAGAATCCGCTTATAAGGGGATATCTAAGAGAGATATAGGGATGACGGTCGAAGAGATAGCCGTAGTTCCCGTTAAGGAAAGGAGCGGATACGCCGTCATAGGCGTTTGCGGCGGCGTTAAAAAGCTGGCGGTATTCGATATGACTTTCGACAACGCGGAGTACGTAAAGACCGACGCGGATAAGATCATCGTTGCCGACGCGTTATATACGCTCAGAACCTCCGACGGTCTTTTGACGAGACATTGCAGCTGCGCGGAAGCGGTCGAAAGTATCGAAACGGACATAAAGAACGTCGTTTATTCCGACTATCCCAACTGTCGCGTAGTATATACGAGTTTTGACGGAAAGAATAAGATAGCATATTTCGACGAGGGAATAGCAAGCACCGAAGAGACGAGCGAGGCGTACGTTTTCGTCTTGGACGGTATGTCGATATCGAATAACGGGGAGATAAGGGTAGAATTTCATAGAAGCGGCGTATGATCTTGATATGACCGCAAAAGACAGGTGATTATAAAAACGACCGCTTATCTAGGCGGTCGTTTTTTGTAAATTCGATATTGAACTTAGGTCTTGCGTTACGCGGAAAACGCGTTTTTTATCGCTCGGCTTGGCTACGGTTTTCCTTTATCACATTCACTATTTCGTCGACGATCTTTTTAGGAGTGTCGTTATCGTAGCGGTAGGAGTTTCGAGGCATATCTCTTAACGCGTTGAGCTCGTTTATTACGTTGTCGAGCGTAAGATATTCTTCTTCTAGCGCTCTGGCGAATCCCTGTTCTTCCAGTTTCCTCGCGTTGAGTATCTGGTCTCCTCTCGATGCGTCTTTAGATAGAGGGACAAAGAGAACTTTTTTGTTTAGAGCCATGAGCTCTTCGGCGGCGTTGGCGCCCGCTCTCGAGATAACGTAGTCTGCGGCGGCGTAATAGTTTTCGATATCGGATACGAATTGCGTTGACTTGTATCCCTCTGCGGATACGCTGTCAGCGCTCTTTCCCGTGATATGCAGGACGTTATATTTTTTTGTCAGAGCGTCGAGATTCAAGATGACGAAATCATTGATTTTTTTAGCTCCGCTGCTTCCGCCGACGACGAGAAGTACCGGCTTCGACGCGTCGAATCTTGCGTTTTCGAATACTTTGAGAGCGTTACCCGCAAATATTTTCTTGCGTAAAGGATTATTGTATACGACCGTTTTGCATTTTGCGCTGATATTTGGGTTAGTCGCTATCAGAAGTTTTGCGAACGACGATACGAGCTTGTTTGCCATGCCGAGCGACGCGTCGGATTCGTGAGTTATAACGGGTATTTTGAGAAAATGAGCGGCGTACGCCGTAGGAAGCGATACGAATCCGCCCTTCGAGAACACCGCGTCGGGAGTAAGCGCTTTGAGAATTTTTTTTGCTTCCGTTATGCCTTTTGGGAGAAGATACGGGATCTTTATGTTTTTGAGCGGTTCGGAGCGCGAGAGCTTCACCGTATCCGTATCGTAGTACGGTACGCCGAGTTTCGGAATTATATCCTTTTCCATTCCGTCGCGGCTGCCGATATAAAAGACTTCGTAACCTCTCGAAAGCATCTCTTCTATTATTGCGACGTTGGGGAGAACGTGTCCGCCCGTTCCGCCTCCTGTCAATACTATCTTATACATATATTCTTACCTCTTTTGGCTTTTAGCTATTACTAGGATATGTAAAAATTTGTAAAATTATGTACGCTATTGATAATATGACTTTCGATCCGGCTTGGTGGGATCTTGGCGGCGAGTTTTAGTCCGTAACGTTGCCCGTTTGGCATAAAATTTCAAGTAATGCGATAAAAATAAAACGGTATTACCCGTTTTGAGATTCGAAATGTCATTCATAATCGCTTATATTTGCGGTATATGTAAAATTTATCCGTTAAATAAATGACATAAAATTGACATATTATTGAGAAATACATTATTGACAACGCTCGCGCTATATGATAAAATATTATAAAATAGGCGAAATATATCGTTTATTTGGGAATAACGGCAGTAATACGCGGCGTCGAAGGACGAACGCATCGATACGTATATCACGGCGTTGGCGATAGTTGCATTTTTTGCTTTTTGGTCGCGAGCGTCAAAAGCTGCCGCAATTATCGCGAAGGCTGCGGTTTTTTATCGACCGCTTAAGGGAAAGGAATATGGGGAAAAAGTATATTATCGCGCTTGACGAAGGTACGACTTCAGCAAGAGCATTGGTATACGACGTCGAGTCGGAAAGGATAGTCGGCGTCGTCAATAAACCGTTCAGACAGATATATCCGCGCGCGGGATGGGTGGAACACGATCCCGACGAGATATGGTCGGAGCAGCTTGCCGCTTTGCTCGAAGTCAAGACGCTTCTCGAGATCAATTTCAACGACGTGTACGCTCTCGGCATTACCAATCAGAGAGAGACGGTCGTCGTGTGGAATAAAGAGACGGGAGAACCTATATACAACGCGATAGTATGGCAGTGCAGACGCACTTCCGAATATTGCTCTTCTCTTATAGACGCCGGATACAGCGGTATGATAAAGGAGAAGACGGGACTCAAGATAGACGCTTACTTTTCGGCGACGAAAATAAAGTGGATACTTGATAACGTTGACGGCGCGAGAAAACTTGCCGACGAAGGCAAACTGTGCGCCGGAACGATAGACACGTTCCTTATATGGAAACTCACTGCGGGAGAGAAGTTCGTGACGGACTATTCCAACGCGTCGAGAACGCTCCTATTCAATATACATACGCTAAAATGGGACGAAGAGCTTCTCAGTCTCTTCGGCATACCCGAAAGTATGCTTCCGAAAGTAGTAGACAGCAGTTCGAATATCGGAAAGACGGCTATTTTCGGCGATGAAATAGTTATAGGCGGTATAGTGGGAGACCAGCAGTCGGCTCTATTCGGGCAGGCTTGTTTTGAAGAAGGAATGGCTAAAAATACCTACGGTACGGGATGCTTTATGCTGCTAAACACCGGCAAAAAGTATATACCTACTAAAGAGTTGTTGACGACTATAGCGTGGGGCATCGACGGCAACGTAACTTACGCGCTCGAGGGCAGTATATTCAATGCGGGAAGCGTTGTGCAGTGGATGCGCGACGAGGTGAAGCTCATAGAGAAGGCGTCCGATACCGAAGAGATGTGTTTAAGCGTACCCGATACGGACGGGGTATATTTCGTACCCGCGTTCACGGGACTAGGCGCTCCGTATTGGAATATGGACGCGAGAGGTACGCTCATAGGTATTACAAGAGGGATTAATAAGAATCATATAGTGAGAGCCGGTATGGAGTCAATGGCTTACAATACCAAGGCTATATTCGGCAGGATGCTCGAGGAGAGCGGTATAACGCTCAAAGAGCTTCGTTGCGACGGCGGAGTGTCTAAAGACAATTTTCTAATGCAGTTTCAGGCGGATATGCTCGGTTGCAGTACCAACAGGCAGCAGAGCACAGAATGTACCGCGATGGGCGCGGTGTATCTCGCGGGACTTGCCACGGGCGCGTTTAGTTCGCTCGAGGAGATAAGCAATAAAGTTACGCTTATCAAAAGATTTACTCCGTCTATGCCGAAAGATGAGGTAGAGAGGCGTTATAACGGATGGAAAAAAGCCGTTAAAGTAGCAGAATACGCCTCGAAACTCTGATAAAAAGCGTAAATTATCGAATAATAATAGGGATTATGATAGAAAAAGAATTTTTGGGATATAACGATTATCCTATTAGAGTATATATTTGGGACAACGTCGACTCGCCTAAGGGCGTAGTCCAGATAGTGCACGGCATGGCTGAGCACGCGGGACGTTACGACGACTTTGCCAATTTTTTGAATACAAAAGGTTATATCGTCGTGGCGGACGATCATAGAGGACACGGCAAGACGGCTAACGGAAAGCTCGGCATCGTGCCCGACGGAGACTGTTTCCACGATACGGTGCAGGATCTTATCGCCATTACTTACGAGGCTATTTCGGCGTATAAACTTCCCGTTATGCTGTTCGGACACAGTTACGGGTCGTTCCTCTCGCAGGCGTATATTCAAAAGGCGAGCGACATTATCAACGGCGTAGTTCTTTGCGGTTCGGCAAGACAGCCGTCGTCGCTTGTAAATATCGGATCGCTCGTTTCGAATATTCAAAAGTCTATACTTGGTAAAGATAAGCCCGCGAATATGGTGAAGAATCTTACGTTCGGAAGCTATAATAAGAAATTTAAGAAAGAAGGAAGCCCAAACGCGTGGCTTTCCGTCAATAAAGAAAATTATATTGCTTTCGACGACGATAGGCTGTCGGGACAGACTATGAGTTTGGGATTCTATACGTCTTTCTTCAAGGCGCTCAAGAAACTCTATACTAAGAATAGTCTTTCGGGTATTCGCAAATCTCTTCCGATATATATTACGAGCGGAGACAGCGATCCGGTCGGCGGGTTCAGCAAGTACGTTGATTCGCTTTTCAATACGTATATATCGGCGGGTATCGAGAACGTATCGGTAAAACTTTATCCCGAGCTTCGTCACGAGATACTCAACGAGAAGGAAAAGGATACGGTCTACGAAGATATACTTGCATTTATAGACAAGTGCAATGCTCTTCAGAACGCTAAGAGCGAGACGGTATAAGATAAGTTTTGGCGATTTATCGCTTTAATTTCTAATTTTTAGCTTATTTTAATGATTCGTTCAACCGAAATTTGTTTCGGTTGAAGGTTTCGTGTTGTTTTAAGTCTAGAATATAGCTATTTGTCAGCCGAAGTTTTATTATGGTATAGATTTGCCGAACTTATTCTCATGATGACCTGCTTGACACTATGTATATCACATTGTTACGGTTTCGAAAAATGCAGTCTTTATCTAAATAACTTGAATTTTTAATACGCGTCGGCGGCGTTTGAGACGAATATGAGGTATATCAGAAGTCCCAATCTATAATTATTCATATTAATGTATAATTATTTATAAATGTGTTTTTAGAGCGTTTTTTACGGCGTTTTTCGATATTTTATTCATTTTCTCGAATGAATTGCTTTATTTTTATTTTAACGCGTGATATAATATATACAATCGCAAAAATACGGTTTCGGCGATAATATCGCTTTTGCCGCGTTATAGAAGCGGCTTACGGCTCCGGCGCGACGAAAAAGGTACGCGTTTCGGTATCGGAAACGTTGTTTTTATGCGAAATGCGATAACAGCGGAGCAAAAAACGTAATGAGTAAGATCGATTTCGATTTTGCGTATTGATAATATGCCTAAGACGATAGATATCGAGAGAAGAACGGAGGAAGGTATGAAAGAAGAGTATAGCGCCGAGCGGTTACAGGTTCTTGAAGGACTAGAAGCCGTCAGGGTCAGACCGGGTATGTATATAGGAACTACCGGTTCAAAGGGAATGCACCATATACTTTGGGAGATAGTCGATAACAGTATCGACGAAGTTGCCAACGGTTACGGCGAAAAGATAGATATAACTATCCATAAAGACAATAGCATCACCGTACGCGACGACGGACGAGGCGTTCCGCCGGATATTCACAAGGAGTACGGCATATCGGGTATCGAACTGATATTTACGAAACTTCACGCAGGCGGTAAGTTCGGCAATGATAACTATACGTTTTCTGGCGGACTTCACGGAGTCGGCGCGTCCGTTACTAACGCTCTGTCCAAATGGCTGACAGTCGAAGTATATAAAGGCGGAGTCAAGTATACTCAGAAGTTCAGGAGCTATACGGACGAAAAGGGCAAGATGAAGTGCGGAGAGGCGTACGGCGGACTCTTGAAGGAGCCGTGCGGATCGAAGGAAAGGGGCACGGGCGTAACGTTCCTTCCGGACGAAGAGGTGTTCAAGAAGGAGAAGTTCAGTTTCGATATTATCAACAGAAGGATAAGAGAGCTTGCTTTCCTCAATTCCATGTTGATAGTTACTCTTACCGACGAGCGCGAGGTAGAGCCTGACGGCGAGTTTAAGAGCGTAAGGTATCATTTCGGAGGCGGACTTTGCGACTTCGTGAAATATCTTGACAGCAACAAGACGTGCATATACGCAGACCCGATATATATCGTCAAGGAAAAGCCGAAGTTCAGACTGGAGCTTGCGATACAGCACACCGACGGATATAACGAAAATATATGTTCATACGTCAACAACATCCCGACGCCGGAGGGAGGAACTCACGAGACGGGATTTAAGGTGGCGTATACCAAGGTACTCAACGATTACGGCAGACAAAAAGGCTATATAAAGGACAAGCAGGCTAATTTTGACGGCGAAGATTTCAGAGAGGGCATGACGGCGGTCCTATCGATAAAGATGCAGAACGTGCAGTTCGAAGGACAGACCAAGACCAAGCTCGGCAATCCCGAAATAAGAACGGAAGTCGATAGCATCGTCAGCGAATGTCTCTTCGAATACCTTGTAAAGGCGAAGAAGGAGCTTCTCGACAAACTTTACGACAAAGCGGGACAGGCGGCGAGAGCGAGAGAGTCCGCGGTAAAAGCCAAGCAGCTTTCGAGACAGAAGAATCAAGTTTCCAACAATACGCTCGTAGGCAAGCTGTCCGCTTGTACGGGCAGGGATTATTCTAAGAACGAGATATTCATAGTCGAAGGAGATTCGGCGGGCGGTACGGCAAAGCAGGGACGCGACAGGTCGTTCCAAGCTATTTTGCCGCTTCGCGGAAAGCCGCTCAACGCAGAGAAAAAGAGGATAACCGAGATACTTGCCAACGAAGAGATAATCTCGATAATCAACGCTCTCGGAGCGGGATTCGACGACTCGTTCAAAGAGGAGAATCTGAAATACGATAAAGTCATCATCCTTGCCGACGCCGATCAGGACGGAGCGCATATAAGAGCGATACTCTTGACGTTCTTCTATAGGTATATGAAGGATTTGGTTTCGCAGGGGCACGTCTATATCGGTATGCCGCCGCTTTATAAGATAACTACCAAGACGAAGACCGTATACGCGTACGACGACGATGAACTTAGAGAGGTCATCAAGGAAGTGGGTTCGAGATACGAACTTCAGCGTTTCAAGGGACTGGGCGAGATGAGCGCCGAACAGCTTTGGGAGACTACGATGTCGCCGGAGTCGAGGACTATGATGCGAGTTACGATAGACGATGTCGCGGAGGCCGACAGAATGATATCGACGCTCATGGGAGACAATATCGAGGCGCGTAAGAGCTATATCAACGAAAATGCCAATTTTAACAAGGTGGACACTTTCGAAGAGATAGGGGGATAAACAATGGCTAAGATAAAGAAAGAGATAGTTGACAATTCGAGAATACTCGAGATGAATATAGAAGACGTAATGCACAATTCGATGATCCCTTATTCGGAGTGCGTTATTCTCGACAGAGCTTTGCCGAGAGTTGAGGACGGGCTGAAACCCGTTCAGCGAAGAATACTTTATTCGATGAGCGAACTGGGAGTTACTCCCGACAAACCTTACCGTAAAGCGGCGCGTATAGTCGGAGACTGTATGGGTAAGTATCATCCTCACGGCGACACGTCCATATACGACGCTATGGTCAGGATGGCTCAGCCGTTCAATATGAATATGCTGCTAGTCGACGGACACGGCAACTACGGCTCGGTCGACGGCGATTCGCCTGCGGCTATGCGTTACACCGAGGCGAAACTCGCGCCTCTTGCAATGGAGCTTCTTAAGGATATAGACAAAGATACCGTCAAATGGTCGCTCAACTTCGACGATACGCTCAAGGAGCCGGATATGCTTCCCGGCAGATTCCCAAATCTCCTTGTCAACGGTTCGAACGGTATCGCAGTAGGCGTTGCGACGAATATTCCTCCGCACAATATCTGCGAGACTATCGACGGCGTCGTTTCGTTCATCGACAATTCGAGGATAACGCTCGACGAGATGATGAAGATAATCAAGGCTCCCGATTTCCCGACAGGCGGCTACATCGTTGCGGGCGAGGGACTACGCAAGGCTTACGAAACGGGCAAGGGAAAGATAACGATAAGGGCGAAGATAGACATCGAACGCGAGCGTTCGGGAAAGTCCACCATCGTCATCACAGAGCTTCCGTATCAGGTCAATAAGGCGGCGCTTCTCTTGAAGATAGCAGAGCTTCGCGAAAAGAAGAAGGATCTTTACGGCGCGATAAGCGACGTCGTGGACGAGTCGGACAGGACGGGAATGCGGGCGGTCATACGCGTTAAAAAGGACGGTAACGTCGATAAGATATTGGCGAATCTTTTGAAGTCGACTTCGCTTCAGACGTCGTTTTCAATCAATATGATAGCCATTGCGAACGGAAAGCCGCAACAGTTAGGCCTGCTCGACATCATCCGTCATTACGTGGAATATCAGAGAAATATAATATATAAAAGAACGCAGTACGATCTTGCCGTCGCAAAGGCGAGAGTGCATATCCTCGAAGGTCTGATTATAGCTATCGAGAACATCGAGGAGATCATCAAGATAATCAAGAATTCTAAGAGCGTCACCGACGCGAAACAACAGCTTCGCGAGAGATACGCTCTGTCGGAAAAGCAGGCGCAGGCCATACTCGATATGAGACTTGCCCGTCTTACGAAACTCGAGGTCGAGTCGCTCAGAAAGGAGATATTGGAGCTAAAGGCGCTCATCGCCGAATACGAAGAGGTGCTTCAGTCCAAGAGGAAACAGCTCGCTATAGTCAGGAAAGAGATACTCGACATCAAGAGAAAGTATAAGACCGAAAGACGCAGTAAGATAGTCGGCGACGACGGCGCTTACGAGGATATTCCCGAGCTCAATTCCGACGCGATAGACGCTAAAGACGGCGTCGTGATGCTCACCGCTTGCGGCAACGTCAAGCTCGCTCCGCTCAGAAATTATACGTCGGCGAACAAAGAAGCGAAATTCTGCTCCGAGCACGAGCTCGTGAAGAAAGCGTTCGAGGCGTCTGGCAACGTTGCTATGTACGCGTTCACTAATCTCGGCAATACGCTCAAGTTTTCGCTTAAGGAGCTTCCCGAAGAGAAGTGGAAGTCGAGAGGGCAGAGTTTGCAGAAGCTGTATATAGATTCTCCCAGAAACGAGAAAATAATCGCATTGTTTACTGAGAAGGAGCTTAAGGATAAAGAGCTTATATTCTTCACGCGTCTCGGTATGGTCAGGAGAACGCCGTCGAGCGAAGTCATGATAGAGAAGAAGTATTATCAGTCGATGGCGATAAAGAATCCCGAAGAGCTCGTCGCTGTCGAGATATTCGATCCTGCAAAACGTATGCTTTACGTGACGAAGCAGGGAATGAGTCTCAAGGCGATGACCGACGATATACCGCTCCAGAGCAGGAAGTCGATAGGCGTTAAGGGCATCATGCTTTCGGAAGGCGATTCGGTAGCGCTTGCGGCGCAGACGGACGACGAAGGCGAGGTTATCGTAGTGACGGATACCGCGTATTCGAAGAGAGTCATCATAGGACTTCTCGAGGAGTCTAAGCGTTACAGAAAGGGAGTTAAGATAGAGCCGCTCGGGGGAAGACAGGGCGACGCCGTAGTATTCGCATCGACAGTCAAGATGCCGTACGAGATAGTCGCGTATCTAAAGAACGGAGAGAACGTCAGCGTCAATTCCGAAGACGTCGCTATAGACGAAAGAACCAACAAGGGCGCGCAGATAGTCAAAACGCGTGAAAAGGTAGCTCACGTTTACGCTCATACGTACGAGCTCGTCAAAATAAAATAGTATCGAGTCGGCAGACTCGTAAAGGCGTCGATATTATCGGACGCGGAAGGAGGCATGATGGTCAACGATGATAGGCTGGTGTTGGTATTCGACGCCGGCACGCAGAGTACTCGAGGTTTTCTCTTCAACAGGAAGGGAGACATAGTCGCTAGCGCCAAGACCAAGAATCATATATCGGACGAGTCGGATATTCCCAACCGTCACGAAAAAGACGCCGAGGAATATTGGCGTGAAATATCGCGTGTTTCGCTTGAGCTCAAGGAGATCTCCGGCGATAACTGGGATAAGGTGATAGCGGTATCGGTGACTATGCTGAGAAACTGTTATCTGTGCGTCGACAAAGACGCAAAACCTTTGAGACCCGTTATCACGTGGCTCGATCAAAGACTTGCAAAATTCGATAATCCGTACAGACTGGCAAACAGGATGTTATACGGTATAGCTGGAATGAAGGCGACTTCGATAGCTCAGTACGAGACGTCGTTCGCTAACTGGATAAAGCAAAACGAACCTGAGATATGGAAGAAAACATATAAATTCGTACCCATATCGGCTTACATAAACTATAAGTTCACGGGACGGCTCGTCGATTCCAAGGGCAACACGCTCGGACGTATTCCTTACGACTACAAAAAGAGGACGTGGATGAGCGAAAAGAATATAAGATTTCCGGTATTCGGCGTAGACAGAGACAAGTGCGGCGACATTGTCGAGCCGTGCGAGAGACTGGGCTACGTTACCGTGGAGTGCAGCAGACTCACGGGGATAAAAGAGGGATTGCCCGTCATAGCGACCGGCTCGGACAAAGCCTGCGAGGCTATAGGCTCGGGAGTTGTGGGAGACGAGATAGCGTCGCTTTCCTTTGGAACTGCGGCTTGCGTTCAGATGACGGTAGACAAACATATCAATCCTCAGCCTTTTATGCCTTCGTTCACTGCGGCGGCGCCCAATATGTTCAATCCCGAGATACAGATGTTCAGAGGATTTTGGATGATAACTTGGTTCAAGGAACAGTTCGCGGACGCTGAGCGTAAGATAGCCGATGATATGGGCGTACCTACGGAAGTGCTTCTCGACGAAATGCTCAACGAGGTTCCCGCAGGCTCTAACGGACTCATACTTCAGCCCTATTGGGGACCGGGGCTCATTATGCCGAGAGCAAAAGGCTCGATAATAGGATTTTCCGACGTTCACACGAAGGCGCATATCTACAGGGCGATAATAGAGGGGCTCGGTTACGCGCTTTACGACGGACTTAAAGAAATAGAGAAGAGAGGACGTTATAACGTTAAAAGGATAGCCGTATCGGGAGGAGGCTCGACGAGCGACGCGATATGTCAGATAGCCGCCGATATATTCGGAAGAGAGGTCGTAAGGACGCACACGTCGGAGACCAGCGGATTGGGCTCGGCGATAGTGACTTTCCTTGCAATGGGCGAGTATAAGGACATATACGAAGCCATTGACAATATGGTAAGAGTGAGAGACGTGTTCAAACCGAATATGGAGAATAACAAGCTCTATATGAATATCTACGGAAAAGTGTATTCAAAACTGTATACGAATCTAAGGCGTCTTTTTGAAAAACTGTATAATATAGTTTAGAGGTATGGGAATTGTCGTATTCGGTTAAAACTATACCGTCGTTTAACGCAATAAAAATGGTCTATATAATAACTTGAAAATATGAAACCTAAACGCGTTCGGAGCATTAGGGTCGAACGCCGAGGTTTTGAGGAAGCGGGGATCGTATGCCTAAATATAAAGAATTTGAGCCGAATTGGTGCGGCGAAGCAAAGAATAACAGCTTGAGAGCTATTGTAAAATGGGGAGACGGCAGTAAGTTTTATATTCCTGCCGAGCCTTTCTATAAGTTTCAAAGAGACGCTCTTAACATGACGGACGAAGATTTTAACGAGGCTTGTATAGGCGAGAGCGAAGCGACGTTCAAAAAGGAAAAGTCGGGACTCGATACAAAAGATTTCGATACGTTCAAAAGTATAGTCGGCGACGACAATATTTCGCTCGACGCGTCGGTCAGGCTTGCGGCGAGTTTTACGAAGAACAGCGTCGACGCTTTGAATATCAGGAGGGGGATACTTCCTCCGCTCGTCGACGCGGTAGTCTATCCGAGTACGGAGAGCGAACTTAGCGCGATACAGAAGTACGCGAAGAAGAGGAACATAACGCTCGTTACGGTCTCCGCGCTTATACCGATAGAAGTCGGCAAGAAGACGGTGGCTGTCGACCTTACGAAGAATTACAACAGATTGCGAGCTTTCAGCGAGGTCGATTCGTACGTCACGGTGGAGAGCGGTATGTATTTGACCGCGCTTGAGAATATCATCAACAACGCTTCCGACAGCTTCAGAGATTACCGAGTCGTCGGCAAATACACCGTCGGACATTTTCCGCTCGAATACGAAGAGTGCAGCGTTCTCGACTGCGTGAACGGCGTTAAATACGGCAGCGAATCGTGTTATTACGGTAGTTTCGACGATATAGTTATCGAAAAGGAATACGTTTGCGTTGACGGCGAGACGCGTTTCGAATACGAGGACGGAGCGATACTCAGCAGTGTAAAACTCAAAATGAGGAAGTTCTATCTCGAGAACAGATTCGGTTTCAGCTTTATGTTCAGAACGTTCCAAGAGGGACAGAACGCGCTTAGAGAGATATTCGCAAAAGAAGGCGGTATTCCGCATATGATAAGGCTGTCGGGAGCTAACGACACGTCTATGCTTATGAGCTATTATCACCTTACGGGAAGCGTCGTCGACGGATATTTGAAGGCGCGCAAGTATAAGGACAAGGAGAGATGTCTTATGATAGGTTTCAGCGGCGGAGCGTATTCGTATTCTAGGAACTCCTACAATACCGCGAAACGTATTGCTAAGAAGTATAGAGGGATATCGCTCACGACGGTACTTGCGGACGCTTACGACGAGTCGAGATTCAATGAGATGTACGTGTTCGAGGCTCTTGCCGATTTCGGCATAATGGCCGAGAGGGAGATGAGTTTTTTGCGTTGGAGCGAGATGCCGGAAAAGAATTTCGAGCTTGCCGAGGATGAAGGTACGTTCAAGAGATGCCGTATAGTTGCGCCGTCGCGTATGGGCGCGGTCGTCGAAGTCGTCACTGAGAAAAGGATCCCGATGGATAAAAGCGTCAAAAAGAATAAAAAATAAAAAAACCGATAAATAAAAAAAGACTTTCGTTACTTTGATAATACGGAAGTCTTTTTTTGTTTCATTTGTTAAATAGCTTGTATCGGTTTTTATTTGGAAAACCGCGCGATTTTTTGTTTTGGGGAATATAAACGTTTTTTACGTCTTGCCGTCAATTTGCGTTGGTCTTGCCGCTGTCGTTTCCCGTGTTGTTTATTATTTTGAAGAGTTCTCCCGTTTTATTCTTTTTGATAACGGAAGATGTTTTTCCGACAGCGGGTCTTGCATACGTCTTGATACTCATAGCGATATTAGTCATATGGTCGGCGATTCGCTCGAGATTGTTGACAAGGCTTATGAATATAGCGCCGTTAGCAGGCGAGCATAGATTCTTCGTGAGCCTTTCGATATGGTTGTCGCCGAGAGTCTTTTGACATTCGTCGACGCTGTCCTCGTGCGTTTCTATTATCGGTAGGACGGTAATATCCTTGTTTTCGAACGCCTTTATGACATTATCGTATACGAGAGACACTTTAGCGTACATATCCTTTATCTCGTCTATTGCGACGTCGGAAAATGTCAGAGAATCTTCGAACATCGAAGACGTGTACTCCATAATATTTTCCGCGTAGTCTCCGATACGCTCTATATCCGATATTACGTGATAATAAGAGGCTATCTTTAATTCGTCGCGGTAGGATATGTCCATTGTAGACATTTTTACGAGGTATTTGGAGATTTCCTTGTTCATGAAATTTATCTGTCTTTCGCGGCTGTTGAATTTTTCGATTTTGTCGATATTCTTAGTTAGTATCGAGGTGACTGCGAGATCGAGATTTTTCTTTGCTATGGAAGCCATGAGAAGGATCTCTTTAGTTAGCTGAGATACCGCTATCGCGGGCGTCTCCAATATACGATCGTCTATATATGTAAGTTTATTTTCAACGAATTGCTCTTCTTCGACGGACTTTGATTTCTTGTCCTTGACGAGTAATTCCGATATTTTGACGATGTATTTCGTAGCGGGCAATAAGAGCAGCATCGTTACGACGTTAAAGAAGAGATGGAACGTCGATAGTTGGAACGTTCTATTCGGGATGAAGCCGAGAACCTTGGTCCACACTCCCATATTTTCTTCGCCGAAGGCGTTGAATACCGACGTGAAGAACTGAGGAAGGAAGAATATCACGGCGCCGAATACGTTGAACATAAGGTGTATCACCGCGGCTCTTTTCGCGTTCGTCGACGTGCCGAACGTGGCTAAGAGTACCGTTACGCACGCGCCTATATTTACGCCTAATATTATGAATATCGATGAGTTCAGGGTAATGAGATTGGTATTCAACATTCCGAGGATGACCGCCGTCATCGCGGAAGAGCTCTGCATAAGAGCCGTGAATACTATTCCGATCAGTAAAAGAAGAAAAGGATTATTGATACTTGCAAGGAAATTTCTTACGGGAGCGAGCGTCTGGAAGTATCCCATCGCGTCGCCCATTATTTCAAGACCGATGAATAGCATACCGAGATATGCGAGTATTGAACCTATTTTTTTGATATTCGCCTTCGCGGACATCATCATGAACGCGCCTACGCCCGCGAGCATCGCAAGGAACAGCGTTACTTTAAGACTTTGCAGCGATACGAGGAAGCCCGTGACGGTAGTACCTATGTTAGCGCCCATAATGATGGGAGTCGCTTGCATCAGAGTCATTATTCCCGCGTTTACGAAACCGAGTACCATGACGGTAGTTGCCGAAGAGCTTTGGATCACCGCGGTAACGGCTGTGCCGATCCCGACGCCGACTAATTTTTTATTCGATATTTTATCGAACATCTTTCGCAGTTTGCTTCCGGCGACAGCTTCGAGATTGAGACCCAAGGCGCTCATCGCTATGAGGAAGACGCCGAGGCCGCCGAAGAAGAGCAAGACTCTATTGACAATATCCATAAATACCTCTCGTGTTTGACTCGCATAAACGTACGGTCTATTACATTATATTGATTTTTATATATCAAGTCAAACGCATTGCTTGCATTTAGGGTCAATTTCGGCAAATTTTCGAAAAACGGCTTGTAACAAAGGTAAAATTAAGCTATAATTAATAGCGGAGGACATTATGGAAGAAAGACTTGTTTTACTCGATTCTAACTCGCTTGCGAACAGAGCGTTTTACGCGCTTCCGCCGATGATAACCAAGGACGGGCTCTTTACGAACGCCGTTTACGGTTATCTCAATATGCTGATAAAGATAATATCGGAGATAAAGCCGACGCATATCGTGGCGACTTTCGACGTGCACGCTCCGACGTTCAGAAAGAGTATGTACGACGAATATAAAGCTCAGCGTAAACCGATGCCCGACGAGCTTCGCATGCAAATGCCGTGTATCAAAGAGCTTCTCGCGGCTATGAATATCGCCATTGTGGAGAAAGAGGGTTACGAAGCGGACGACGTTATAGGCACGCTGTCTAAAGACGCTAAAAATACCTATATCATCACGGGTGACAGGGATTCTCTCCAGCTTGTCAGCGACAATACTACCGTATGGCTCACGAAGAAAGGAATAACCGAAGTCGTCGAGTATACTCCCGAAAGGCTCAAGGAAGACGGACTCGTTCCGTCCGGGATAATAGATCTCAAGGCTCTTATGGGAGACAAATCGGACAATATTCCCGGCGTCCCCGGCGTCGGCGAAAAGACCGCTATGGGGCTCATTGCGGAATACGGCGATTTGGACGGAGTATATAAGAATCTTGATAAAATAAAGGGCAAACTGCAGGAAAAACTTCGCGATAACGAAGAGCTTGCCAGGTTGTCCTATAAACTTGCGACTATAGATACCAACGTTCCTCTTGACGTCAATATCGACGAGTGCAGACTGATAGATCCGTTCAATCAGAATAGCCGCAAGGTAATGGAAAGACTTAATTTCAAGTCCGTATTGCAGCGGCTCGAGTTCACTGATGGGGGCGGCGAAACGGTTTCAAACGACGACTTAGACGGGAAAGACTGCGAGAGCGTAGAGGTCGATAACATTGCAGAACTTAAGAAAACGCTTAGCGTAAAGGACGGCGAAATAGCCGTTTACGTCGGCAATACCATCGAGTTTGCGTTTGACGGGAAGCGTAACTACCGCATTAAACTTGCCGAAGGATTTTTGGACGACGGAATAAACTACGGAGAGGCTCTTTTGGAGATCGCAAAGGTTCTCGAGAACAGATCTGTCAAAAAATATATCTACGACGTAAAGAGTCTCATGCAGACTATGAATAGAGAGTCGAGACCCGTCGCCGTCGAGAATGCCGACGATATTCTGATTAAAGCGTATCTCGTGGATTCCAATATCAACTATAGAGATATATACGAGCTGTTATCCGCTTACAGTATATCGGATAAAGAGATCGCGTCGTCTATGTTTGGGTTAGATAAAAAAATCTCCCTGCAAATGTCTGAAAGTCTATATGAACTATATAAAAATATAGAACTACCGCTTGCATATCTTCTATACGATATGGAGATCAGCGGATTCGCAGTCGATAGGGATATGCTCGAAAGTTTGAGAGATGACTTCAGGAGACGCGTGACGGAGCTTTCGGATGCGATAAAGAGTATAGCAGGTAAAGACTTTAACGTCAATTCTCCGAAACAGCTCGGCGAAGTGTTATTCGTAGATTTGGGGCTTAAAGGCGGTAAAAAGACTAAGAGCGGATACTCGACGAATATCGAGACGCTCAGCGGACTCGTTGACAAGCATCCTATCGTTCCCATTATTCTGAAATACAGGGACGTTCAGAAGATACTCTCGACGTATCTTGACGGTATGGAAGGCGCTATATCTAAAGACGGCAGGATCAGGACTTCGTTCAGACAGACCGTTACGGCTACGGGACGGCTTTCTTCGACTGAACCTAATCTTCAAAATCTTCCGGTAAGAAAGCCCGAGGGAAGGATAATAAGAAAGATGTTCGTCTCAAGCGACGGCGGGAAACTCGTATGCGCGGACTATTCGCAGATAGAGCTGAGGCTGATGGCTCATTTTTCGGGCGACGAGACGCTCATCAAGGCTTTTAACGACGGAGTCGATATCCATACTCTCACCGCATCGAAGGTGTACGGCGTCGATCCGAGTATCGTATCTAAGGATATGAGGCGAAGCGCGAAAGCCGTTAATTTCGGGATAATATACGGAATTTCCGATTTCGGACTGGCGAGCGATTTGGGTATTTCGACTCGCGAAGCGAAGGCGTTCATTGAAAAATATTTCGAAACCTACCCTAAAGTTAAAGAATATATGGATAATATCGTCGCCGTTGCCAAAGAGCAAGGTTACGTGGAAACGATATGTCATAGAGTGAGAAAGATCCCCGAACTCAAAGCGTCTAATTATAATACCAGATCGTTTGGAGAAAGGGTCGCTATGAATACGCCGCTTCAGGGAAGCGCCAGCGATATTATAAAACTTGCGATGCTGAGCGTGGATAAGGCTCTAAAAGACGGCGGATATAAGGCTAAGCTCATTATGCAGGTGCACGACGAACTCATTATCGACACGCCGACTGAAGAAGTCGCCGCCGTGGAAAAGATGTTAAAAGACGCTATGGAGAACGTCGTCTCTTTGAAAGTCAAACTTGTAGCCGACGTAAGTCACGGCGATAATTGGTTGGAGGCTAAGGAGTGAAGAGGATCGTAGCGATAACGGGCGGGATAGGAAGCGGAAAGAGCGCCGTTCTCGGATTTGTAAAAGATATGGGTTTTCAGACATTGTCCGCCGATGATGCGAACAGACGGCTTCTTTGCGATCCCGAATATCTTTCGCGGCTTGAAGAGCTGTTCCCCGACGCGTTTATAGGCGGAGTTTTTGACAGGGCTAAACTTGCCGACATCGTATTTAACGACGATAATGAAAGATTAAAACTTAATTCGCTTGCTCGCGGCTGTATCGGAGATATCATACGCCGCGAGATAGATAGGGTAGACGGCGTTATTTTTGTCGAAGTGCCGCTGCTTATCGAAAGCGGACTTATTGATATTTTCGACGATATAATTGTCGTTACCTCGCCGAAGAGCGTAAGGGTGAAGAGAGTCGAGGCTCGCGACGGGGTTTGCGAGGATAAAGTATTGAAGAGGATGAACGTTCAGACTGACGACGAAACGCTCGCGTCTTTTGCTACTTACGTCATAGAGAACGATTCGACGCTTGACGAATTGCGAGATAAGGTAACGACGGTCAAAAACAGTATCGTTCAAAAAATGTAAATAGTTATACGTTTAGAATACAATGTTGAAATCAACATAAAATAGCTATATGAAGAAGTCCCTTTATATAGCTGTTTTTTTATTATTGTTTTTATGCGTTGCTGTCGTTGTTGCGGCGACGTCTTTGTTTTGCCTGTATCCGAAAGATCATAGGGAGACGGTATCAAAATACGCGCGCGAACGCGGTATCGACGAGTCGCTTGTTTATGCTGTGATAAAGTGCGAGAGCGGATTCAAGATAGACGCCGTATCCCGAAAGGGCGCCGTGGGTCTAATGCAGATAATGCCCAAAACGGCGGAGTGGATAGCTAAAAGTGAAGGGATAGGGGATATAGCGAACGTTTTGACCGATCCCGACGTTAATATCAAAATAGGGACGCTTTATCTGAAATATCTCCTTGACAAATATGGTAACGACCTTATAGAGACCCTTTCCGCGTATAATGCGGGAGAAGGGAATATTGATAGGTTAAAACGCGAAATTATCGCAAAAAACGGCAATATGAACGTGAGGCTCACGCTGGAGGACATAAACTATAAAGAAACGTATAATTACGTCAAAAGGGTGTTAAAATCTCAAGATATATATAGAAAACTATATAATTTAGAATAATAGTATTATGAATTAAGCTGATATTTATAATAATTTACTGTAAAATATATAATATTTTACTTATTTTGATACAATAATCATTATTGTCATATTATCGCAAGATATAAATATTTTGATTCGTAATCGTTGATTTTCGCAAATTTTTATTAAATATTTAATGCCTCGAAACAATAGGTATCAGTTGGTATCAATGAGAAAATAGCATTTGGAGACGTCGTAGAATTGCTTCTAGCATATGGATATACTAATAAGGTTTTTTCGCGTTGACGATTTTGGACGATAAAAAAATTTAAGAAAAAATAAATAAACTTATAAAAATTAATTGACAGCAAAGAAAAAATGTAATATTATAGTCATACAAATTAAGATATGCGGTCATGGCGGAATTGGCAGACGCGTACGTTTGAGGGGCGTATGGGAGACCGTCCGGGTTCAAGTCCCGGTGATCGCACCAAAATATCGGTAAATTCATTAAGAGTGAGTTTACCGATTTTTTTATTTTTTTGACATGAATCGAACGAATCGGTTTGAACGTATGTTGATCTTTATACGTCGGCGAGTATCGTCCGAATTATGTATTGATATGAATAGAGGCGATCGCGGCTTTTTGTTGCGGTCGTCTCTATTGGTTAGAAGGTGGGTGAGATATGGCGTGATCGATAGCAATTCTAATAAGCGATAATATTAAATGAGGAGGAGATCAGTGAGAGATTTTGAAGACGCGAAGAGAGAAGTAATAGAGTTATTTGCAACGAGTAGGTGGGTGAGATGGATACACGAGGGGTTCAGACCTGCGTATACGGATAAAGAAAAGAAGGATAATAGGGTTTTATCGGATGAAATGTGAGAAATCATTGCGGCATATGTTTGAATATCAACGGCTGTTGTTTTCCTGAGAACAATATGCCGAAGTATTTGCTTCATCCGCATTGCCACTGTTTTATTGTTCCGGTATATGATTTGACCGTAAGGGCTGAATGCGATATAGCCAAGTTTAGTGACTATATTTTCCTCCCGCAAGGAATAGAGGTAAAAAAGCATTGTACGAGGGATGGGGATATGATATAATAGACTCAAAGTGGTTACAGTCTGAGTTTATATCGCAAGCGACGCAAAAATATGCGGTCGTAGATTTTGAACTAGGACTCATTAACGAATACGGTCAACGGATAAGTATAAGGATAATAATTCCGAGGAAAGACAGGATAGGTGCGTTAAGCATTATTACGGGTTGGATGGTTTATCCCGACGGGTTGATAAAATTGGTGACGCCTTACGCGGGGCATGATTTTATCATGTGAAATATCGAGTGATTTTGATCGTATAGTATATAATATCATAAAGGAGGACGTATTTTGAAAGAATACAGCAGAGTAAGATTGATAGTCGAAAAGGAAGAGTATGCTAAGTACGGCGTACATAAGGGAATGGACGGTTGGATATGCGGTCCGATATGTGGCAGAGATATTTACGTATGTTTCGATCAAGACGGTCCGCTGCCTAATATTGCCGATATTCATATCAGAGAGGAAGATCTCGAAGTAGTGATAGAATAAAAATAATGATGTAATTTAATTAAATAGTAAGTTTGGGAGGGATATTGATGAAAGAATATGATAGAGTGAGATTGATAGTCGAAAAGGAAAAATACGTTAAGTACGGCGTACATAAGGGAATGGATGGTTGGATATGCGATCCGAGAAATATTGACGGATGTTGGCTCGTATGTTTCGATCAAGACGGTCCGCTGCCGAATATTGCAGATATTGCAGTGAAAGAAGAAGATCTCGAAGTAATGATGGGAATATGAAAAAATTCGTTTTTGATAACGGAGATATTTCGTATTTTGTTAATGAACATCGTTTTACAAAAATGCGAACTTGCGAAAATCGGTTCGCATTTTTGTATAAATATAATGGAAATCAACGCTTAATATACAAAAAAATATAATATTTGCGTGAGACTGTCATTCTTTTTGATTTTCGTTATTGACAAAACGCCATCTTTGGTATATAATCATAAATACTGCGCTAGGCGGGGAGCTAGTGGTGCCCTGTACCTGCAATCCACTACAGCAGGGCTGAATTACCGCCCGAGGTCTTTCGTATGGAAGGTCCGGCGACGATAAGGAACGTTGATCCTAAGGTCTTATGCAATTTTACGCCGTGAACCGTGTCAGGGCTTGACGGCAGCAGCACTAAGCGGATGTTAAGATGTGCCATAAGGTAGCTTTAGGGGAGTCACCTGTCGGACGTATCGCTTCGGTACGGACTATCGACGGCGGTTGCGCAGTACCCATTGAACGCTCGGAGAATATTTTCTTCGAGCGTTTTATTTAGAAAAACCGCCTATAAACGGTAGTTTGGAAAGCGGCGCAAGATTCAGTCGAATCGAGCGCGATTAGCGCCGCCGATACCATGCGCTTGAAGCGCTTGATCGAGCCGCCGGCTTAGTCGGTGGCGCTTGACTTTGATCGATTTTGACCGAAAAATTATATTTTAGCGTTTCGAGGCGGAAAAACAAGAGATGATGGCTTTTTCGATAAGCTGTATTTATTATTTATATATTTATTATTAATATCTTTATATAAGTTAATTCCGTTGACAGTTTACGCCGAATTTTATATAATTAACTAAACGTTTTGAATAATACGGTTTAATAACCTTTTTAGGAGAAGTATATATGTACAAGAAAGTAAGTTCGAATCTTGATTTCTGTTCGAGAGAAAAGGACGTTCTCGACTTTTGGAAGAGCAATTCCATATTCGAGAAAAGCGTAAAGAAGAACGAGGGAAAGGAAACTTTCAGCTTTTACGACGGTCCGCCGACGGCTAACGGCAAACCGCATATCGGGCATATTCTGACCCGCGTTATGAAAGATATTATTCCGAGATACAAGACTATGAAGGGGTATCACGTTCTGCGTAAAGCGGGTTGGGATACTCACGGACTTCCCGTCGAACTCGAAGTTGAGAAACTTCTCGGCATCGACGGCAAGCAGGAGATAGAAAAGTACGGCATTGAGCCGTTCATAAAAAAGTGTAAAGAGAGCGTTTGGAAATACAAGGGCGAGTGGGAGAAAATGAGCGACCGCGTAGGCTATTGGGTCGATATGGAGACTCCTTACATCACTTACGACGATAACTATATCGAATCGGTATGGTGGTCGTTGAAAAAGGTATTCGAGGCGGGACTTTTGTACAAGGGACATAAGATAGTTCCTTACTGTCCGCGTTGCGGAACCGCTCTTTCGTCGCACGAGGTGGCTCAAGGATATAAGAACGTTAAGGAAAAGTCGGTGTTCGTCAAGTTTAGAGTGAAGGGAGAGGAGAATACTTATTTCCTTGCTTGGACTACTACGCCGTGGACTCTTCCGTCCAACGTCGCTCTTTGTATGAACCCCAAAGAGGATTACGTTAAGATATTTGCTAATGGCGAATACTATATTCTCGCCGAGGCTCTCGCAGCGTCTCTTTTTGAAGAGTATGAGACGGTTGACAGAAAGAAGGGCGCAGAGTACGAAAGAAGCGAATATATACCGCTCTTTGATTTCTACAGCGGCGATAAAAAGGCTTTCTACGTCACCTGCGACGGTTACGTAACGCTCACCGACGGCACGGGTATCGTTCATATCGCTCCGGCTTTCGGCGAAGACGACGCTAAGGTCGGCAGAAAGTACGATTTACCTTTTGTTCAGATGGTCGACGAGAGAGGAAAGTTCGTTGAGGAGACGGGCGACTTGGCAGGCGTCTTCTGCAAAGACGGCGATAAGCACGTAATAGATAAATTAAAGCAAAACAATCTGCTCTTTAAGGAGCTTATGTTCGAGCATAGCTATCCGTTCTGTTGGAGATGCGACACTCCGCTTCTCTATTACGCGCGCTCGACTTGGTTCATCAAGATGACCGAGGTCAGGGACAGACTGTTAAAGAACAACGCGACGGTCAACTGGATGCCTCCTACCATAGGAACGGGAAGAATGGGCAACTTCCTCGAAAACGTCATCGACTGGGGTATTTCGAGAGAGAGATACTGGGGAACGCCTCTACCCGTATGGGTATGCGAGGACTGCGGAGAGATACACGTTATCGGTTCCAAAGACGAGCTTAGGGCGATGAGCGGACTCGAGGGAGACATCGAGCTTCACAAGCCCTATATCGACGAGGTCAAAGTGAAGTGTCCGAAGTGTCACGGCACGATGAAGAGGACTCCCGAGGTCATCGACTGCTGGTACGACAGCGGTTCTATGCCGTTCGCGCAGTGGCATTACCCGTTTGAGAACAAAGATATATTCGAAAAGCAATATCCCGCGGACTTTATCAGCGAGGCAGTCGATCAGACGAGAGGTTGGTTCTATACGCTTCTTGCCATATCGACGCTCATATTCGACAAGGCTCCGTTCAAGAACTGTATCGTATTAGGTCACGTCAACGACAAAGACGGTATCAAGATGAGTAAGCACAAGGGCAACGTCGTCGATCCGTGGAGCGTGCTCGACAAGCAGGGCGCAGACGCGGTCAGGTGGTATTTCTACACGTCTTCCGCTCCGTGGCTGCCGTCGAGATTCAGCGCGGAGAACGTCTCGGAAGCGCAGAGAAAGTTCATGGGTACGTTCTGGAATACTTACGCTTTCTTCGTGCTATACGCGGATATAGACAAATTCGATCCTACGAAGTATTCGCTCAAGGACGCAAAGCTCACGCTCATGGATAAATGGATACTTTCGGGACTCAATACGCTCGTAGACTTTGTTGACAAATGTCTTGACGAGTACAAGATAACGGAGAGCGCAAGAGCTATACAGGACTTTACCGACAATCTTTCGAACTGGTACGTCAGACGTTCTAGAGAAAGATATTGGGGTAGCGATATGACGGACGATAAGATAGCGGCTTATACGACGCTTCACCACGTTCTTGTCACTTTGGCGAAGATATCCGCGCCTTACGTTCCGTTCATGGCGGAGGAGATATATCAGAATCTTGTCAGGAATTTCGACGCCGCCGCCGAGGAATCGGTACATCTCTGTTCGTTCCCCGTAGCGGATAAGGCTTATGAAAACGTCGCGCTCGAAGAGGATATGAAGTTCGTCCTCGACGCTGTAGCGGTGGGAAGAGTCGCTCGTAACAAGTCGAATATAAAGAACAGACAGCCGCTCCAAAAGATATATATCAGTACTGACAGGAAGGTCAACGACGAAGAGATACTGACTCTTGTCAAAGACGAGCTTAATATAAAAGAGATAGAGATCATAAGAGAGGCGGGCGAATTCATAAGCTATGAGATAAAGCCGCAGCTCAAGACTCTCGGACCCAAATACGGAAAACTGCTCGGCGCTATCCGCAGCTATCTTAGCGGTCACGAGCATCCCGAGGAGATAGTAAAGGCTACGGAGAACGGCGTTTTCGAAGCCGTCATCAACGGTGAGATCGTCGCGCTCGGCAAGGAAGATATTCTCGTCAGCGTTGTCAATAAGAGCGGTTTTGCGGCGGAGAGCGACTTCAATATGACCGTCATTCTCGACACTAACATAACGAGAGAACTCATGCTCGAAGGAACTATGAGAGAGCTCGTTTCCAAGATACAGACTATGCGTAAAGACGCAGGTTTCGAGGTCACCGACCATATCGAGATAGGTTACGTAGCCGAGAATAGCAGCAAAGAGGTTCTCGAGAACGGCGATATGCTAAAAGTCGACGTTCTTGCGGACAGCATATCGGAAGGACTCTTCGAAGGATATACGAAAGAGTGGAACATCAACGGCGATAATGTTACGATAAGTATAAGAAAGAAATAAAATTATTCGATCATTTTGAATACGTAACGCTATTTCATACGCTTAGAGAGAAGGAAAACGTTACGGCGTTATATAGAAGCAGACGCGGCGAGAACGCGGAAGATACCCGCATTTTGGGCGGGGTATATAAGAGGCGGCGGCAGTCGTCATGAAAGAGAGGACTATGGTAAAGGTTGCGACAGACTGGGACGACTACGAGATCATTGCTACAGGAGACGGCGAGAAGCTCGAGAGATGGGGAAAGCTCATACTCTTAAGACCCGATCCGCAGGTCATCTGGCATGCTAAGTTTCCTTTGAAGTCTTATAAGGGCATCAACGCCGTATACAGAAGAAGCGAAAAGGGCGGCGGAGCGTGGTCGAATAACGCTAACGCTTCGTTTGAGGTAGAAAGGAAGGGTTTACGTTTTTCGCTGAAGCTAATGGGTTTCAAACATACCGGACTCTTTCCCGAGCAGGCTGTCAACTGGGACAGGATGCAGGAGCTTATAAAGAGAGCGAACAGACCTCTCAAGGTGCTCAATCTTTTCGCATATACGGGAGGAGCGACTGTGGCTTGCGCGAAGGCGGGGGCGGTAGTAACTCACGTCGACGCGGCTAAAGCTATGGTCGAGCGAGCAAAAAAGAACGCCGAACTTTCGGGAGTGGACAGCAGGAATACGCGATATATTGTCGACGACTGTATGAAATTCATTGAGAGAGAGATAAGACGAGGGAACAAGTACGACGCCGTGATAATGGATCCGCCGAGTTACGGACGCGGAGCTAACGGCGAAGTATGGAAGATAGAGGATTCGCTTGCAGATCTCGTGGAATTGACCAAGGGCGTGCTCAGCGACGATCTGCTCTTTTATCTCATCAATTCGTACACTACGGGGCTGCAACCTACCGTACTCAGCAACATACTGACGTTAGCGCTCAAAGGTAGAAAAGGAAAGATAGAGAGCTACGAAGTTGCGCTTCCGACAAAAGAAGGCATACTTTTGCCGTGCGGCGCGAGCGGTATGTATTTTGATATATAAACATTCGATTTGGAGAAATAACCGATGGTAACAGCAGACGATTTGAATATAGTATACGAAGATAATCATATCATAGCGGTAGTAAAGCCCGTCAACGTTCCGACGCAGGAAGACGAGAGCAAAGATACCGATATGCTTCGCCTTATTAAGGATTATCTCATAAAAAAGTATGACAAAAAGGGCGACGCTTACGTTGGTCTCGTGCATAGGCTAGACAGACCTACGGGAGGAATAATGATATTCGCCAAGACGTCGAAGGCTGCGTCGAGACTCAGCGAAAGCATAAAAAACGGCGAGTTCGAAAAGAAGTATCTCGCGGTAGTCGTCGGCGAACCGAGAATATCGACGGACAGACTCACGCATTATCTAAAGAAGAACCCGTCGAAGAATATCGTCAGCGTAGTTCCGATGCTCACAGAGGGCGCGAAGTTTGCGGAACTCGACTATAAAACTCTTGAGGTAAAGGGCGGATATTCGCTCGTTTCGGTACGGCTCCATACCGGCAGATCTCATCAGATAAGAGTGCAGATGGCGACCATAGGTCATCCGCTTTACGGTGACCAAAAATACGGCAATGACGAGAGAAGCAAAAACAAACAACTTGCTCTTTGGGCTACCGAAGTGCGTTTCCCGCATCCTGTCGAGGGCAAAATGATGATGTTCAGAGTATACCCCCCGACGGATAAAGCTCCGTGGAAAGCGTTCAATATCAATTCGTATTTGAATATAGATATTAACAACGCCTAAAGAATACTCGGCGAGCCGAGATGCCCGAGCGTAGAGCGTATCATATGCAAAGCGGCGGCAAAGAACGGTTAGTTTTGCGATACGTCGCAGTATTATTTTAATCCAATCAAATTTTTATTACATAAATGAAGGAGGTCCATATGGGTATTATTCCAAGTGATTACAAGTCTGTTTTAGACGTTAAAGAGACAGAAAAAGCCATAAAGATGATAAAAGATCATTTTCAGCTCGCTTTTTCGACTAAACTTAACTTGTCAAGAGTGTCTGCTCCGCTGTTCGTAGAGGTCGATACGGGTCTTAACGATAACCTTTCGGGTTTTGAAAAGGCGGTTTCGTTCAATATCAGCGCTATAGACAACACTCATTGCGAAGTAGTCCATTCGCTTGCAAAGTGGAAGAGAATGGCGTTGCACAAATATAATTACCACGTGGACGAAGGTATTTATACCGATATGAACGCTATAAGATGTCAAGAGGACGTTCTCGACAACGTTCATTCAGTGTACGTAGACCAGTGGGACTGGGAAAGGATAATATCGAGGAGCGAAAGGAACGCCGATTTCTTGAAGAGGATAGTAGAGGATATATATTCGGTGATATACGATACCGCTTCGTACGTTGCGACAAAGTATGCGAAGATATACAATTTTTTGCCTGAGAAGATAACGTTCGTAACTTCTCAACAGCTCGAGGATATGTATCCCGATATGACTCCGCAGGAGAGAGAGGACAAGGCGGCTAAGGAATTCGGAGCTATATTCATCATGAATATAGGCGGAAAACTAAATAGCGGCGCAGTTCACGGCTTAAGAGCGCCCGACTATGACGACTGGTCGCTGAACGGCGATATTATCGTATGGTATCCTATACTTTCACGCTCGGTAGAGCTGTCGAGTATGGGAATAAGAGTCGACAGCGACTCTCTCGTAAACCAACTGAAGACCGCAGGCATAACGGAGTATACTAAGTATCATAAGGATATTATCGACGGAGTTTTCCCGCTCACTATTGGCGGCGGAATAGGTCAGTCGAGACTCTGTCAGGTAATGCTGCATAAGGCGCATATCGGAGAAGTTCACTCTTCGCTTTGGCCGAAAGAGACCGTTCGTGAGTGCTTGGAAAAGGGCGTCGATCTTCTCTAAGTTCACGTTGATATATTGTATATGTGCCTATGATTTACGATATTATCGGTGAGTTTTGACGGTAGGCTTCGTTGTTACAGTTTGACGATCATAATGAAAGCAATGAGAAAGAACGAGATTTTCCCATTGCTTTTTTCATGCGTTTTTGATATAATTTATTAACGGACTTGAACTTCAATTTATGAAGTGCAATCGAATAAAAGGTTTGAGGGTAGCATTATTTGATAACAGACTTGAACCGCAGGTTACTTTTATTCTGTCGTTTAGGCGTTTGAAAGTAGTGTAATTTAGTAAAAGTACGGAGTTATGATATGAAAAAAGTCACGATAACCGTTATGAAAACGGCGCGTTACGAAGATCTAATCGAGAAGTATGAGAATCCCATCGAACACGCTTGCGATATGAAAGTCGGACAGGTATTTATTGCCGACGGCTTCGCAAAGCCAGATGGTTTTTGCGATAGCGCATGGGATAGTATATCGGCGTTCGTGATGACTTTAGCTCACGGCGGAGAGGATATTTATAACGGTTGGATGAAGAATAAAAGATCGGCGATGATTTCCTGCAACGACGGATTTCGCCCTGTGAGCTTTCTTCTCGAAGTAGCGGATGTAGAAACAGAATAAAAGACCATATTCAATTTTTTGATTAATAAGCATAGAAAGAGCCCGCCGCGCTCCGTTTTCGGAGACGGCGGGCTTATGCGTTATTTGAAAATCTATGCTTTTCATCAAGAGCCGTCAGCTCTACGCGTATTCGAACTTGTATTTTGACGCTCTGAAAGTCGTTCGTTAATTGACCGCGGTATTGATGTTTACGCTTTAACGTATCCTACGGTCTGCATGAATTTGTCAAGACCGATAGCGCCCTTGTCGGTATTCTTGAATACGGCGGTACATTCGAGTATCTTTTCGCACGTTTCGTTGACGTGGTCGGTAAGGATCTTATCGGCGGACTCTTTGGTGTTCGAAACGCCGAACTTATTGACTAACATATCTATCATATCGGCGTGCTTTACGAGCGGATTCTCTTCGCTGTGAAGAGACTTAGGCTCATACGGAGCGTTTCCGCTAAGTATCGATGATATATCGCCGAGCTCCTTTTTGAGTCTGCCTGGGAGAATGAACGTTCCCATGACCTCTATTATACCGATGCCTTCCTTCTTGATGTTGTGCATATCTTCTGTAGGGTGATATATTCCGTAAGGATGCTGTTCGTCGGTTCTGTTGTTTCTAAGTATCATATCGAGGACGTACGTCTTGCCGCTTTCGAGTCTTGCTATCGGAGTGATTGCGTTATGCGGCTCTCCGTTCGTCGACGCGAGAATATTCGAATCGGGATCGCTGTACTTTTTCCAGCCGCTCAGTATGTTAGACGCGTGCTTTAAGAGCGCGCTCTTGTCTTCGCTTTCGACGCGTACGACGGTATTGTACCAGTCGACTATGCTTACGCGTACGCTCTTGTCGCCGTCTTTTGCGATATAAGAGCTGCGAATAGGAGCGAGGAACATCGGAAGGACTTTATTACCGCCCTGATAGTGGTCGTGCGAGAGAATAGAGCCGCCTACTATAGGAAGCGCCGCGTTGGAACCTATGAAATAGTGGGGAAATATCTCCGTGAAATCGACGAGACGTTTAAGACACGCGTCGTTGACATCCATAGGTCTATGTACGTTCGAAAATGCTATTACGTGCTGATCGTAGTACTGATACGGAGAGAACTGCAACGACCAAGGCTCGCCGCCGAGCGTAATGGGAACCGTTCTCAGCGTCTGTCTTGCAGGATGATTGAGATTGCCCTTGTATCCTACGTTGTCGATACAGAGCATACACGCGGGATAGCCGCTCTTTTTTTGCATCTTTGCAAGAGCTATCTGTTTGGGGTCTTTTTCGGGTTTTGAAAGATTGATAGTTACCTCTATCTTTCCGAACTTGCCGTTATGAGCCCATTTGATATTCTTGTTGATATCGACGAGTCTAATGTAGTTATTGTCTTTCGAGATGCCGAAGAGCCAATCGGTCGCGTCTTTAGACGAAGCATTTGAATACGTATTAGCGAATTTCGATATAACGGCGGACGGCATAGGAGTGCAGTATCCGAGCAGTTTGGTCTCGAAAAGGATCTTTTCGTTTTCGTTAGTCAAATCGTTTTCAATAGCGTAACTCAAGATCGGGTCGATAATATCGTTTTGAAATTCTCCGTAAGATGAAACTTCCGCCGACGGGGAGTCGAGTCCGAGAAGATCGAGCAAGGAATTTCTGACGTATATAACGTCGTTTTTATCAAGCGAGAGTTTGTCGACGCTGTATTTGAGTAATTGTTCCACACAGTTTTTTACGGTTTCCGCACCAGTCATATCACACCTCAATATTTTATATCCGAAAGTCGAATATTTCTAACATACATTTTACAGCATTTTATATCATATTTCAAGCGAATTTCCAATATAGCTTTATAAGGCAAATAAAATTTTTAATATCGTTAAAGTTTTATCGTATGTATTGCTTTAACGGATATTATATGATATAATTAATAGAATTATATTTAAGGAAGCTTTAGCGGGTAATTATCGAAGAGATATTTTACGCCCGCGGGCGGATAGCATCAGACGAAAAGGCTTACCGAAACAGTCGAGCGAGTGAAAAATGACGTTTGGAGATTTTAATTTACGTTAAGATCCCTTTATTATAATGAAATATATATTTTAAGGATGAAAATTATGTTGAACGCAGAAACGATCGCTAATCTAAAAAATAACGAAAAGTTTGCAAAAGCCGTCGGCGAACTTTACACCGATGCCAACGGACTCGAGTATCAGCTCAAAAGATACGCGGATATTTATTCCGTCCACGCCGCTAAATATTCTAGCGACGTATTGTTCTTCTCTTCTCCGGGAAGGATCGAACTGTGCGGTAACCATACCGACCACAATAACGGAAAAGTGCTTTGCGCGAGCATCAGCGTCGATACGGTGGCTTGCGTTACTCCGACAGTTGACGGGACTATCATCGTCGAGTCGTACGGTTATCCTCCGATAAAGGTCGATTTGAATAGTTTGGAGATAGATAAGAGCCTATACGGAAAGAGCGAAGCGTTGGTAAAAGGCGTCGCGAGATATTTCAAAGATAACGGCATGAAGGTAGGCGGTTTTACGGCTACTACGTCGTCCGACGTATTTAAGGGAGCGGGAGTTTCGTCTTCGGCTTGTTTCGAGGTGCTTATCGCCGAGATACTCAACGTATTATATAACGGTTCCAAGCTGGACGCTATTACCAAAGCCAAGGCTTCGCATTATGCCGAGAGCGTATTCTTCGGCAAGCCTTGCGGACTGCTCGATCAGTCGGCGATTGCGCTCGGCGGAGTGAGCTACATAGATTTTAAGAATACTAAAATGCCGAAAGTCGAGTCTATAGACTGGAATTTCGACGATATGGACATAGTTTTGACCAATACGGGCGGAGATCACGCTAATTTGACCGACCATTATGCCGCGATACGCCGCGAAATGGAAGAGGTAGCGGTAATACTGGGACACAAGACTCTTCGCAAGGTCAGCGAGGAAAAATTCTACGCGTCGATACCCGCGCTCAGCGAAAAAGTCAGCGGCAGGGCGATACTCAGAGCTATGCACTTTTTTAACGAGAATAAGAGGGTCGTCAAAGCGGCTCAGGCTATACGCAAAGCAAGCGGCAAGAAGTTTACCGAATGTATCAACGGTTCGGGAGACAGCTCGTATATGATGCTACAGAACTGCTATCCTGCGGAAGACGTCAAGGAGAGAATACCGCTCGGCATCGCTCTTTCCAAAGGCTGTGACGGAGTGAAGGCAGTCAGAGTACACGGCGGCGGTTTTGCGGGAACTATACTTGCGTTCGTCGCAAAGGATAAGACTAAGGCTTATACCGATATGATGAAGAAGGTTTTCAAGGACGAGAACGTTTTCGTGATAGGCATTAGGAATCACGGCGCTTGTCTCGTGGATATTTGAAGAGACGCCGCTTTTTGATGAGCGGCGGGTTTTATAAGAGCCGATGGTACGTATAATATTTTCGATAGCGGACGTACTAGGCAATAATTGATGATTTTTGCGTTTTAATTATGATGACGCGGAAAGAAAGAGGCATAGATCTATGAATGACGTTGCATTTATAATATTCGGAATAGAGATAAAGTGGTACGCGATAATCCTTACCGCGAGTATGGTCGTCGCGCTCGTTTTGCTCGTATATCTGATGTCGAGGAGAAAGGACGAATTTTCTGCGGACGACGCGCTCGAGGTATTCCTTTTCACGATACCGCTTGCGGTCATATTCGCAAGACTCGGCTTCGTTGTGCCGAGAATGAATTTTCCTCCGACGTGGGACGACATCGCGGAAATATTCGCGATAAGAGACGGCGGACTTACGATAGTCGTAGGACTTTTCGGCGGCGCGCTGGGGATACTTCTCTATTGTCTTCTCAGGAAAAAATCATTTTTCAGAGTAGTCGATCTGATTATTCCGTGTCTTTTGATAGCGCAGGCGCTCGGACGTTGGGGCAACTTTGTCAATCAGGAGCTTTACGGTCTCGAGATAACCGATCCGAAATTTCAGTTTTTCCCGATAGCCGTATTCATAGACGCCGACGGAGCTTGGCACTGCGCGAACTTCATATACGAAGCCGCGGCGAATTTCATCGCGTTTTTGGTCATAATGTTCGTTATGCGCAAGTACGGTAACAAACTGAAAGTCGGAGCGATTTCCGTAGGGTACCTTATATGGTACGGCATTTTGAGAGGAACGCTCGAATTCGTCAAGATAGATCAGCTCAAATGGGGCAACGTGAGAGCCGTTCAGTTGATATGTTATATATTCGCGATGATAGGCATTGTCATATTCATACTTTTGGAGACGGGAGTCATAAAACTCGAGACGGAAGAGATGAAGAGGAGACATTTTTCACGATATAAAGACCCCGAGGTCATGTCTACGAACGAACGGTTCGACGTGACTCGCGAGAGAGTTATCACGTCCGATATCATAGATAACGCCGATAACGGCGGCGGGGAGGACGTCAATGAGCAATAAAAATTACGCTTTGATACTTCTCGGAGCGTGTCTTACGCTTCTATCGGGACTGATATTCCTTTTCGACGCGGTCGACATAGCGTTCGAGGGAGCGATACATCAGTGGTATCTTGTACTGATGTTATATCTTGCCGCCTTTGCGATAGGTATCGCCATCATAAGAAACGCGCCGCTTTATTTCAGCGTTGCGTCAATATTCATAGGCGTATTTTTGAGCCTTTCGCTAGGAAAATCTTTTGCGATGTTTTGGCCTATGATACCGATAACGATGTCGCTCGGAATGTTCGTTAGCTATATCGCTAGCCGCGGCAGACTGAAATATGTAAAACCTGCAATCGTGGTGATGATACTTTCGCTGATACTTCTCATAGGTTCGCTTACGAGAACGTGGCGCTATATCGTTCCTGTAGAGCTGATCGTTGCGGGCATAATAGTTATAATATTCGTTATGAGCAAAGTGCACAGACTTCCGAGACGCTCAAAGGCGGACAAGGAAGATTATCACGTGCGTCCGACCAAAGAGACGATCGAGAGGGAAAATCAAATAAGTAACGACGGAGAAGAAGAGTAACATATGAGAAATTTAACATTACTTACCGACTTGTATCAACTGACGATGATGTACGGCTACAGCAAGAGCGAACAAAAGGACAAGATTGCCGTTTTCGACGTATTTTATAGAGGAGTGGGAAACAACTATGCGGTAGCTTGCGGACTCGAGCAGGTGATAGATTACATCAACGAGTTGAAATTCAACGAAGAGGATATCGAATATCTGCGTTCGCTAAAGCTATTTGACGAAGAATTTCTCGGTATGCTCGAAGAGTTCCGTTTTACGGGCGATATGTATTCGGTGAAAGAGGGAACCATAGTATTTCCTCAGGAGCCTATTCTCACGGTCAAAGCCCGCCTTTTCGAAGCTCAGCTCATAGAGACAGCTATTCTTTGTATCTTAAATCATCAGACGCTCATAGCGACTAAAACTTCGAAGATTATCAATAACGCGAAGGGCGAGGCGGTCGCGGAATTCGGTTTGAGAAGAGCGCAGGGACCCGACGCGGGAATATACGGCGCGAGAGCCGCAATGATAGCGGGTTGTTCTTCGACGTCGAACGTGCTTTGCGGTCAGATGTTCGACGTACCTGTTTCGGGAACTCATTCTCATAGCTGGGTAATGTCTTTCTGCGACGAGGTGACCGCGTTCAGAGCGTACGCCGATATGTATCCCGATAAGTGCTTGCTGCTTGTAGATACTTACGATACGCTAAAGTCAGGCGTGCCTAACGCGATAAAGGTATTTGGCGAGTTGAGAGCCAAGGGATACGAACCGCTTGGAATAAGACTTGATTCGGGAGATCTGGCATACCTTTCGAAAGAGGCGAGGAGAATGCTTGACGAAGCGGGCTTTGAGAACGCAAAGATATTCGCAAGCGGCGATATAGACGAGCTCATCTTGCGTTCGTTGCACAATCAGGGAGCGAGAATAGACTGTTGGGGAATAGGCACAAAGCTCATTACGAGCGACGGCTGTCCCAGTCTCGGCGGAGTCTATAAACTTGCGGGTATCGAAGAGAACGGCGTTATCGTGCCGAGACTCAAAAAGAGCGACACGCCCGAAAAGATAACCAATCCGGGACTTAAGAAAATAGTGAGATTCTACGACAAAAAGACGAATAAGGCTCTTGCCGATATCATAGCGCTAAAGGACGAAGATTTTTCTTCGCTAACGTCTCTTGAGATATTCCATCCCGTATATACTTGGAAAAAGACTCTCCTTACGAATTTCTATATTGAGGAGCTCATGATCGATATATTCAAAGGCGGAAAGCAGGTTTACGAGTCTCCGAAGGTCATGGATATAGCGAAGTATCATAAGGAAAAGATAGGCGAGATCTGGGGCGAATATAAGAGAGATGTCAATCCGCAGATATATAAAGTCGACCTCTCGGACAGGCTATACGAACTCAAGAAAGAGTTACTGACAAAGAATACGTTCTGACGTTTTGTAAAGGTTTTTAATATTGAATTGATATATACGGTAAAACGTATTTATTCGAACGCTTTTAATAACTGTAAGCTAGTGTGATTAATATGAAATAACGAATCGATTTGAGTCTTTAGGCTTTTATCGGTTCGTTTTTTAACGTCTTCATAAGCGTCGGCAATAGGTAGCTTAGAAATAAAATCTTAAATGTATTATGCAAAAATGATAATACATATATGTATATTTTTAATTTTAGTGATCGTAAATTTTTTGGTATGAATGACGCTTCGATAACTATATGATTTTTGATTTTCTCTCTGTCAAGCGAAAATCGGGCGATAGACAACGGCTTTTAACGAGCGAAACGGCTCGTCGATAAAATTTACTTTCATAGACTAATAATCTTAAAAATAAAATTTTTATTTACAAATAAAATATTTTATGATACAATTTATAGGAAAAAATCGGTAAACAGCGTTCACAAAACGTTAAAAGAGGAAATTGCGGTGATTCTGAAGAAAGTTAAAATGTACGGATTCAAATCCTTTGCAGACAAAGTTGAAGTCGATTTCAGCGAAGGTATTACCGGTATAGTAGGTCCTAACGGCTGCGGTAAAAGTAACGTAGCGGAGGCTATTCGTTGGGTGCTCGGAGAGCAGAGCGCGAAGAGCCTTAGAGGCAGTAGCATGCAGGACGTCATATTCGCAGGTACAGACACGAGGAAGTCTCTTTCGTACTGTGAAGTCTCTCTTGTATTCGACAATACCAAGAGAATATTCCCGATAGAGTTTGACGAGCTCGTCATTACGAGAAAACTCTACCGTTCGGGCGAGAGCGAATATCTCATTAACAATACGGTATGCAGGCTGAGAGACATTATCGACAAGATAAAGGATACGGGTATCGGTAAGGACGGTTATTCGATAATCGGACAGGGCGAGGTCGTAAAACTCGTCGACAGCAAGCCTATAGAGAGAAGAGCTATATTCGAGGAAGCGACTGGAATATCGAAATATAAGGACAGGAAGACGAAAGCGGAGTCGGATCTCAGAAAGACTCGCGACAACCTCGTGCGTCTTAACGATATAATTCTCGAGATGGAGAAGAGACGTACTCCGTTGATGGAGCAGGCGGCGGTCGCGAAGGAGTATCTTAAATTCAGAGACGAGCTCAAAATGCACGAGATCAATAATTATCTCTTTCATTACGAAAACAACAGCGAAGCTATAGACGCAGTCAATGCGAAACTCAAAGCTATCGCAGAGGAAATATCATATAAGAACGCCGAGATAGCGGAGTCGGACGACAGCTACGCGCGAAAACTTGACGAATTGAACGATCTTGACGCGTACTCCGTAAGACTCAGAGACGAGCAGACCGCGCTTATGGTCGAAGCTCAGAAGATGATAGGAGCGGGAGAACTGCATACCGAACGCATGAGAGGTATGCGGCAGGAGAAAGAGCGTCTTTTGAAGACTATAGAGGACAACAAAGAGTTGCTCTTAGAAAAGAAGGACGAGCTCGAAGGACTCATCGAGTATAATAACGAGAATATGCACGATCTTAAGAGCGCGGAAGAGGAGAGCGCGGAGCTTGAGAAGAAGTATCTCGAGCTTGTCGACGAGATCCTTTCTAGAGAGAAGGAGATCGAGGAGTCCAACAAGGCGATACTTGCAACTATGGAAGAGCTGTCTTCTATAAAAGCGGACACGTCGAAACTCAAGGCGGAACGCGATTCGCTCATAACGAGAAAAGCCGAAGTCGAGGCTGAGATCGCCGCGGATAAGGCGGTCATAGAGGAGCAGGAGAGCGAGAAGCAGGAGATACATGCGGCTATAGTTCTTAACGAAAGCAGTAAAAATAAGCTGTCGGAGAGAAGAGCGAGACTCGCCGAAAAGATAAACGAGCAGAAGTTCGAAATCAATACGCTCATAGAAGAGACAAGAAAGCTCAACGGTTCCCTAAGAGGTATCGAAGAGAAGATGAAGATACTTGAGTCGTACAAATCGAGATACGAAGGTTTTGCTCCCGCGGTCAAGAGAGTTATGCAGGACAAAAAGGACAATCCCGTTCTCGACTCGAAAGTAATGGGCGTAATAGCAGATATAATCAAAGTGCCTTCCCAGTATGAAACGGCTATAGATATCGCGCTCGGAAATGCCGTCCAGAATATCGTTACCAAGAACGAAGAGGACGGTAAATATCTTATAGAATACATAAAAAGGAACGGTTACGGACGCGTTACGGTCCTTCCGATGACGTCGTTCAAGTCGAGAGATCTCGAAGTTGAATACAGGAGCGCTTTGAGAGAAAGAGGATGCGTGGGAATAGCTTCGGAGCTTGTCGATTACGATCCGAGGTTTGCTACGATCGTCAGCGGACTTCTCGGCAGAACCGTTATTGCGGAGGATGTTGATTCCGCAATCGCCATAGCGAGAAAATTCCGATACGCCTTCAGGATAGTTACTCTCGACGGAGAGGTCCTCAATCCTAACGGATCGATGACCGGCGGCTCGAATAAGAAGAACGACGCTGCGAATCTCTTGAGTCAGGAAAGAGCTATTAAGGAAGCCAAAGAGCTCTATACTAAGTACAAGTTCAGCTTTGACAAGAAGTCGACGAGGCTCGAGGTATTGAAGAAGGAGAACGAAGCGCTTTTAGAGGAGCTTAAGGACGTAGAGGACGATCTCAAAGACGCGGAAATAGCATACGCGAGAGAGGTCGAGAAGGAGAATAAGGTACAGCAGAAGATCGACGATACGCTCAAAGAGCTTTCGGGGCTCAGCGAACTGCTCAAAAATATCGAGCTCAAACTCAAGCTTATATGCGACAATCTTCTCATAGTCGACAGGCAGGAGGAGAATATCGCGAATAAGAGGTATTCGAGCGACGACGATATAGAGAAGAACAAACGCCTTTTCACGAACAAAAAAGAGGAACGCGAGCTTATAGAACGCGAACGCGCGGATATAAGGGTCGCCATAGCGTCCATAGAAAAGGAGCTCGAAAGTACCAAAGCGAATATCGGACGTCTCAACAAAGAGATAGGTGAACTTGAGCACTCGAACGTCGAGATGAACTCTGAGGTCATAGCTATCGACGTTAAGATGAAGCGCGCCGAAGAGGACTTCAACAACGCCGTAGTGAACGAAGACGATAAGGCCAAGAACGAGGAAATAAAGGGCAAGATCGCGGCTGTCGACGATAGAAAGAAGGTCATTCAGCAGGAGATGACGGATATTCTTTCCAAGAAGGACGATATGACTCGCGAGCTTACTTCGATCAACGAAAGGCGTATCAAAGAGGAGAATCAACTCGAGAAGATCGACGCCAATATGCTCCAGATGCAGTCGCACATAAAGGAAGAGTATGAACTCGAGTACGACGAGTGTAAGCAGTATAAGCTCGTCGATTACGATATCAACGCGGGCGTCAGCGAGATCAATAGACTTAAAAAAGCGATAGGAAAGCTGGGTCACGTCAATGTCAACGCTATAGAAGAGTTCAAGGAAGTGGACGAAGTATATACGGCGAAATCGGCGACGAGAGACGATCTCGAGACAGCAGAGAAGGACTTGCTCAAACTTATCGCTGACCTTTCGAGAGACATGATAAAACAGTTCGGAGAGAACTTTGCAGTCATCAACGAGCATTTCAAGATGATATTCTTGGAGCTTTTCGGCGGCGGAAAGGCGGAGCTCGTTCTAGACACTTCGACGAGCTCGGATCCTCTCGAGGCTGGTATTCAGATATTGGCGCAGCCTCCGGGTACGTCTCTGCCGAATATCACGCTTCTTAGCGGCGGACAGAAGACGCTTGTATCCATTTCGATACTGTTCGCTATTCTAAGGTCTAAAAAGACGCCGTTCAGCGTTCTTGACGAGGTGGAGGCGGCTCTCGACGATTCCAATGCGAAACTCGTTGCGAAGTACCTCAAAAAGTTCGCAATGGATACGCAGTTCATCGTTATCACGCATAAGAAGCCGACAATGGAGATGGCGGACAGGCTGTTCGGCGTAACTATGGAAGAAAAGGGCGTGTCGAAGATGGTATCGGTACAGCTCAAAGAGGCGATAACTCAGGCAAAATCATAAACCTAAATATTTATTTTCCGTTTGCGAAAGTCATAACAAAAAGCGATAAAAATCTTCGTTTGTGACAAGAATATCGATAACGGTACGAATAAACGCGTCAAATATGTCAAAATCGGGTCGGCGTAACGAAAACGTCAAGGAGAGAAATATGGGATTTTTTTCGAAGATAAAAGAGGGAATGAGGAAGACGAAGGAGAGCTTCCAAAAGAAACTTTATTCGGTCTTTTCGGGGCGAAAACTCGACGACGAGTTTTATGAAGATCTCGAGTCGGCTCTTGTTTCGGCGGATCTCGGGGTAGAGGCGACGGAAAAGATAATAGAAGAACTTAAGGACGCCTGCTTCGAGCGTAAGATAAAGACTACCGAGGAGGCGAAGGAGCTTCTTAAGGAGATAATGATATCGGAGATAGATTATGAAATAGTTCCTTATTCTTATCCGCTCGTGATACTTGTCGCAGGCGTCAACGGCGTAGGAAAGACGACCGCGATAGGCAAATTGGCTAACTATTTCACGCGTCAGGGAAAAAGCGTCGTGCTCGCCGCCGCCGATACTTTCAGAGCCGCGGCGTCCGATCAGCTCACCGTGTGGGCGGAGAGAGCTAAGGTAAGGATAATAAAGCACGAGGAAGGTTCCGATCCCGCGGCGGTCGTATTCGATGCCATCAGTTCCGTGAAGGCGAAGAATACCGACGTGCTTTTGATAGATACCGCAGGCAGGTTGCAGAACAAGAAGAATCTTATGAACGAGCTGGGCAAAATATCGAGAGTCGTCGAGAGAGAGTTCCCCGAGTGCGACTATAGAACGTACATCGTTCTCGACGCGACGACAGGACAGAACGCCGTATCTCAGGTCAATATTTTCAACGAGATACTCGACATCGACGGCATAGTATTAACAAAGCTCGACGGTACGGCGAAGGGCGGAGTCGTGTTCGCGATAAGCGTCGAAGAGGAGATACCTGTATGCTTTGTCGGCGTAGGAGAGCAGATGGACGACTTGCTGAAGTTCGATGCGACTGAATTTATCGACGCGCTGTTTTGATGCGTCTTTATGTTACGGCATATTCTAATCAAAACAAATATTTAATAATGATCGGGGAAAAATAATGATCTACACCGTTACTTTTAATCCTTCGCTAGACTATAAGACCGAGTGCGACGATTTTTCGATAGGAAAGACTAACCGATCGATACGCGAGAGCGTAACGCTTGGCGGCAAAGGCGTCAACGTGTCGAAGGCGCTAACGTCGCTCGGAGCGGATAACGCTTCCGTATTGTTCGTCGGGTCGGGAGAGATCGGATCTATTATAGAAAAAAGGATGAGCGAAGAGCTTGCCTTTCCGATAGCCGTAAAGACTCGCGGAGATAACCGCATCAATACCAAAGTAATTTGTTCGGGAACGGTCACGGAGATCAACGCAAGAGGGAGTCTCGATATATCCGAAGAATCGCTTATAGAGGCGCTCGAGTTGATGAAGATAAAGGGCGGGGATATCGTAGTTGTTTCCGGAAATACGGTAAAGAGCGGAGTTTTGACCGACTTTTGCAAAAAATTATTGGAAACGTGTCAAGACGTAAAACTCATACTCGACGTCGCGGAATCGGAAATGAAAGACATAATAGAATTATACGGCGATAATATAATATTGATAAAGCCGAATAGGGATGAGTTCTGCAAAGTTTTCGGCTCTTTCGACGGTTTGGACGCTAAACTTAGGAATATCAATACGCAGGCGGTAGCAGTGACCGACGGGAGCGGCGCCGTCTATTATCGAGGTGATAGCGGAGACGTTTACCGCGTCTTTCCTCCGAAAGTTACCGCAGTAGATACCGTTGGGGCGGGCGACAGCTTTATAGCCGGCTATCTCTACGCTATTTGTAACGGGATCGAAGGAGTCGAAGCCGTTAAGGTAGCGGTAGCAGTGTCGTCGTGTAAGGTCTCGCGATACGGGTTTTCTTCGCTTAGGAACTCGCTTGAGAGCTGTTATATAGTCAAAACGGAAAGAGCGGACTAATCGTTAAAATAGATATTTTACATTTTCATTTACGCTTAATAATCTTAAAATATTTGTTTTTTTAACGGAATTTTATAGCATTTAATGCGGCGGTATATAATGGAAATCGACATTAAAAACATAAATACGAAGTAAAATTTCAAAATAAATAAGCAACGTTATGTATATGCGTTGCTTATTTATGATTTATGGATGAGTGAGTATATCGTATTTGTTTCAAATCAAGTATCTAAATAGATTATATACCAACAGGTTGCCGTTGTCAACGAAAAATGTTAAAATTTTATGATTATTTAATAATTCGTTCCGAAAAAGTTATTTACATAACGCTTAAATTATGGTATCATATAAATATATGAAACAATGAACTAATCAAAGTAGGAGTTGTTATGGCAAGAAGAAAAAAAGAAGAAGAAGTATTATTGAGCTTTACTCCAAGGAGAAGGGGCGAAGCAGAACCTGAAAATTGGGATGACTTCGAAGAGGAGGCGCTTCAGGAAGAACAGGTTGAAGACGTAGCTCCGATTGTTGCCGAAGCGGAAGAACCGGTATACGAGGAAGTTGCAGCTCCCGTCGAGGAAGAGACCGTTGAAGAAGAAACTCCTGCCGAAGAAGAGTTCGTTGCCGAGGAGACCTCATTTGAAGAGGAGTCTATAGAGGAAGACGTTCCCGAAGAGGAGACGTTCGAGGCAGAAGAGACCGCCTTTGAGGAAGAATCGATAGAAGAGGATATTGCAGAGGAAGAGGAATTCTCCGCCGAAGAGACTTCGTTCGAAGAAGAGGCTGTCGTCGAAGAAGAGCCCGAAGAGGAGACGCTTGACGAGGTCGTTCTTGCTCCGCAGGAAGACGTCTACGAGAACGATGAAGACGAAGAAGAGGACGAGGACGACGATTCTTACGATAGAACGCACATCTTCGAACACGCAGAAGTATATTACGACGACGGAACGGTCATTCTTCCGCGTAATTTCGAATCGAGAATACGTCAGTCTTCCGCTGATGTCAAGAAGCTTTATTCCGAGATCAAGAACGTGCTTATGGAGTACAGCGGAGTTAAGTGCCGTATGACCAAATACGTCGAAGTATTCAGATGCGGAGGCGCGGTAGCTAAGATAAGAATTAAGGGAAAGAGCCTGTATCTCTATCTGAAACTCAATCCGGAGAGTATAGATCACGATTACTTGAAGGTAGTAGACAGATCGCATAGACGCAATTACGAAGAGACCCCTGCAGAGATAAAGGTCACGGGTAAGAGAAAGTGCAAGAGAAGTATCGAGATGATACGTCTCATGATGGAAGCGCTGCAGGTAGGACACAGACGTCATCCTGAAAACATCGACTATGCCGAGATGTATCCGTACGTTGAGAACGCCGTCATAAAGGGCGAGAATATGATCAAGGTCAATAAGCGTTCGGAGTACGTAGACGTCAACGAAGTCAATTCGTATTTCGTCAATAAGAGGATCAACTGAGCGTAGTTGGGAAAGCAAGTAATTGTATAAAGGTACCGAAAACGGGTAGTCCATATCGCAAAATACATAGAAAGATCGCGAATAGCCGGGCTTTGCAAGTAAATATTGATTCAAATGAATCGCTAAAGACTTGCATAAATAAACCTTAAATATATAAATAATGAATTGTATTTGTTTATTTGACCAGTTTTTGAAGAATAAGCACTAATTGTGTATAAAATGATTTAGTATTCAGTACAAAGAAAATACAGAATTAAATCATATGCAGTCAATTATGTGTGTAGTAATATAATTATTATACCAATATTTGTTGTAAATTTTATTATAAACAACAAATTTTAACCGAAAAATGCAACTAGTTATTAATAGCGACAAGTATTAATTAACTATTTATAAGCTACACGATATTTATATTTGCTGGATAGTATGAATATATTTCAAAGGTGTTTATTGTTTAATATTACGGTTCGGTGATACGCGATAAATAATTTTATGATTAATATAAGTCAGGTTATAACAATAAATATAAAAAAATTATTCGTTGGGGTAACTTTGTAATGAATTATATAGGTTCAAAGTATTCTTTAATTGAATTTATAAAAGATACTATAGAAAAAATATTAAGAATTAATAATGAAACCAGACTACCTAGTGAAATGATATTTGCGGATTTGTTTGCAGGCACTGGAATAGTGAGTGGCTCATTCAAAGAGAAAGGTTACTCTATTATAGTAAATGATATTCAGTATTATAGTTATATTATAAGTAAACACATAATAGAAAATAATGGCAATTTAGATGAGTATAGGTGTAAGACTTTAATAGATGAATTAAATAATTTAAAAGGAAAAAAAGGTTTTATATATAAAAATTATTCATATGGCGGTACAGAAGGACAAGAATATAGAAGAATGTATTTTTCTGATTATAATGCAAAGAAATGTGATGCTATAAGATGGACTATCGATAGTTGGTTAAAAAAAGATAAAATCTCACAAAATGAGTTTTACTTCCTTTTAGGATCTCTGATTGATAGTATTGATAAGTATGCAAATACTGCGTTAGTTTATGGTGCGTATTTAAAAGATTTAAAACAAAAAGCACAAAAAGAAATGGTATTAACACCTTTGCAAATTATACATGGTAAAGTTGAATGTTGTGTGTACAATGAAGATGCCTGTGATTTAATAAAAAGTATAAGAGGGGATGTATTATATTTGGATCCCCCATACAATGATAGACAGTATTGTTCAAACTATCACATTTTAGAGACTATTGCAAGAAATGATAAACCTAAAATTCATGGTAAAACTGGATTAAGGGATTATGAAAAACAAAAAAGTTTGTTTTGTAGTAAAACAAAAGTTTATGACGCGTTTGAAAATTTAATAAAAGACGCAAGGTTTAAATATATTTTTTTGAGCTACAATAATGAAGGAATTATGAATGATTACGAAATAAAAGCTATAATGATTAAATATGGTCGATATTTTGTTTACACAAAAGATTATCAAAGATTTAAATCGGATAGAGATGAGAATAGACATCATAAAGCTAAAAGAACAACAGAATATATACATTGTTTGATAAAAGAATTAGGGGATTAAGTAGAGTGGAAGCAAGCAAAAGATTAATTTGTGGTGATAATATAATCGAAGAAATGAAAATGAGATCTGAGGAATTCGATTATATGAAAGTTGAGCTAAATCAGATTACAAGTATGGAAATGGCTGGTTGGGAATTGGTGAAAAAAAGTAAATCATCAGCGCGATTGAAAAAAAAGAAAATTATTCCCCAAGATGAAAAATTCGAAAATGATGTCTGGCTATTATTCTATAAGCTTGGATTCACAACACTAAATAAAGGCAGATATTTCAAATTATCATATTCATCTAATGGAAATGAGTTAACACAACAAATCGATGTCTTTGCCGCCGACGAAGAATCAATTTTAATAGTTGAGTGTAAATCTTCTTCTAAACTAGATAAAAAGACTAGTTTCAAAACAGAGATTGAATCAATTGGTGGGAAAAGGGGTGGTTTGATACAGGCTGTAAGAAAACTAATTCCTGGAAAGAATTTAAAAGTAGGCTTTATTTTTGCAACCAATAATTATGCCGTATCACAATTAGATAAAGCAAGAATGAATGAATTGAATATTATTCATTTTGACGAAGATAAGATAAAGTATTATAACGAATTAATAAATCATATAGGGTTAGCTGCAAGATATCAATTATTGGGTAGTATTTTTGCTGGACAAAAAATCCCTGAAATGAACAATATTGTGCCAGCCATTGAAGGAGAAATGGGCAAGCATATTTATTATTCTTTTTCCATAGAACCTGAGAAACTCTTAAAACTTGGATTTGTTTTACATCATGATAATGCAAATAAGGATGAAATGCCTGCATATCAAAGGATAATAAAAAAAGGAAGATTGAGAGCAATTCAGGAATTTATAAATAATGGAGGATTTTTCCCTAATTCTGTTATTATAAATATAGTAACTAAGAAACCATTACGGTTTGATAAGTCTGAATTACAAGAAAAGCATTCTATTTCTAGATTAGGACTTTTACATTTACCTCAAGAATATAAATCGGCTTATATAATTGATGGTCAGCATAGGTTGTATGGATATTCGGATTCGGAGTGGAAAAGTAAAAACTCAATACCCGTTGTGGCGTTTATTAATCTTAAGCTTACAGAGCAAATTCAATTATTCATGGAAATAAATGAAAATCAGAAAGCTGTTCCAAAAAACTTGAGAACAACCTTGGAGGCAGATTTGTTATGGGATGCTAAAGATTTTAATGAACAAAGGAAGGCATTAAGTTCTAAAATTGCACAAAGATTAGGAGAGGATAAAAATTCTGCTTTATATAATAGAATAGTTACAGGTGAGAATTCATCTACGCCTTCTTGTGCAATCACATTAGATTATATATCGAAATCTATAAAATCTACTAATTTTTATAATTTATATAATAAAAACAATGCGGTTATAAAGGATGGCACTATAGATGTGTCAAATAACGATATAACATTTGAATACTTATATAATTTTTTACTTAAAATGTTTAATAAACTGTCGAGCTTGCTTGAACATGATTGGGAAATCGGTATTGACGAAGATAACTGTATTATATCAAATGTATTTATATATGGATATATTCGAATCTTCTCCGATATTATAGATTATCTTATTAAGTTTAAGAATATTAATCCTAAAATGCATAAAGTTGACTATTTAGTTGATGAATGTTCTCCATACCTAGATGTTGTAGCTTACAGAATAGAAGAGTTAGATTCTTCAGAAAGGAGAGCATTGCGCAAACAATATGGAAGAGTTGGTGATAACAAATTTTGGCGAATCTTGCAACAATCATTACATGAAAGGTTTATAGATTTTAAACCTGAAGGGCTAGATGAATATTGGCGTGATAATTCTATGAAATTTAATGAGGATGCGTATAAGCTTATCAGGGATATAGAATTATATATTAAAAATAAAATTATAAGCAAATTAAAGGAGCGTTATGGTGAGAATTGGTTTAGATTAGGTTGTCCTAAATCGGTATACGATAGCGCTCAAAAGATTGCATCTGATAAAAATTATAACAAACAATATGGTGTGCCTGATGAATTGCCACAAGATCAACTTCATCTTATTGACTACAGGGACATTATGTTACATACTTCTAATTGGTCTGAACTTTTTGAGAAGGACTTTGCCGATACAAATACTAAGGGTGATAAGAAAAAGAAAACTGAATGGTTATGTAAACTCAATGAAATTAGAAACCAGAATTTTCACACATATAGTGTAAAAGAAGAGGAATATCTATTATTGCAAAATATTGCTGGATGGTTATTGCATAAATAAATCTTTGTTAAACCTTTATTGTAAGTGATTGCGCTGACAAGTTCATTGCAAAAAAGAAAGAAACCGAATAAATAAATATATTAATGTTGCACAAAATAAGGACGCTAAAATGTTTGCAAATCGTATGATTCTTTGATGGTGAGATTATTCATGATTTTTACTTTTTATTGGTTTGTTTTTTCATTTGAATAGCGGTGTGATTAGTTTTTTACGGTTTATGATAATAGCTTTAAGATTCTATTATGGATTTATAATTTTGTTTTGCGAATTACAAAACGGAAAAATTATAAATATTTGATTAAATGGTTGTTATCATTTTAAAAAGTTGTTACTTTTATCAACCATTTTTCATCAGTTCGTTATGCGCGTTCGCCGTAACGCGTATCGACTTATAGTTTGTATACGTTACGAGTCCGAGAGTTCCGGAAGGATGACGTTTTACGTTCTTTCTCTCGGTATAGTCGCATTCGACGGCGTTAGATGTTTTGACCGCTGAATAGTATATCGCGATCTCTGCGGCTGTTTGCACTACGCTTTCGTCGATAGTATCGCCGTTAGTGACGAGCACGGCGTGCGATGCGTGGAAGTTTTTCGCGTGCAGCCATATATCGTGAGACTTTGCCGTTTTGAACGTCAATTTTTCGTTCTGAATATTATTTTTGCCTACATATAGGGTATATCCGTTGATTTCGTAGACGAATGGAGTGCTTTCCTTCTTCTCTTTTATCTTATCGACTTTGAATTTTTTGATTGCGCCGAGTTTGTTGAGCTCGATCTCGAGTTCGTATATATCCTGCGAAGTATAGCAGTTTTTAACGGCGAGTTCCGTCATTGAGATCTTGTCGAGAAGAGTTTCTATTTCCGCTATTTGTTTTGTAACTATATCTTTAGTTCTCTTCAGTTTCGCGTAGCGCTTGAAATAGTCTTGAGCGTTCGCTCCTGCAGAAAGCATAACGTTTAGCGGTATAGTTACTTCCTTATCGTCGTAATAGTCGTATGCGGTGAATTCCTTCATCCCTTTCTTTATGAGATAGATATTGTTCGTTATGAGTTCGCCGTATTTTTTCAGCGTCTCCGTCTTTTCGCATTCGATGAGCTTTTCTTTGCTCTTTTGCAACGTACGCATATTTTTTTCCTTGAAGCGTTTGAGAGACTGCGCGAGAGACTTTGTCTTGTCGTGTCTGCGCATTTCTCTGTCCTTTATCCTAAGGCAGCTGTCTATGGCTTCGCTTAGCGAGTCTTTCTTTATAAATGAATCGGAAAAAGAAGCGTAGGGCGTTACGAAGTAGTCGACGCCGACCCCGTTTTCGTCCGTTACGACGGAAGGCGAGAATATATCGCTTTCGTATACGTTGTAAAAAAGCGATACGGTATCTATGAGTTTTTCGACGTCGTTTTCGCTAAGCGCCGATACGGAATTTTCTATTCCCGAACGCTTGACTATCTCTTTTGCGGTAACGAGCGCGAATCCGGATATCGTCGACGTAAGATATTTAGCTACGTCGGACGAAGAGTATTCTCTGAGAAGTTTCCGTATCGCTTCGGTATCGGATATCGGCGTTTTCGACTGCGGCGGCGCCGCGTACGGCATAGAGGGAAGGATACATCTTTTCGTCGCCGTGTCGTACGATACGGTCTTCATAGCGTCGAGTATGACTCCGTTTCCGTTCAATAGGAGAACGTTGCTGTATCGACCCATCATTTCCGCTACGATATGGAATTTCACTTCGTCTTTCAGTTCGTTCTTCGCGTTGAATGAGAAGTCGACTATCCTGTCGTTCGATACCAGGGAAACGCTCTCGACTATTGCTCCCGAAAGATGCTTTCTAAGCAGCATCGAAAAGGGAGGCGCGACTAACGGATTTTCCTTCTTTACGCGTGTTATTGCGATTTTCGGAGTCTCGGCATTGCAGGAGATAGCGAGAAGATACTTGCCTTTGTTGTGTATCAGCAGGTTGATCTCGTCCTTTTCGGGTTGATATATTTTTTCGATTCTGCCGCCTTTGAGAACGTCGTTGAGTTCCGAAGCGAGCGCTTTCACAGTGATCAAATCGTTAGGCATACTATCTCCGTCGCTTTTTCCGTCGGATACCGCGGAAAGAGCGTTACATAATGTTATTATTATATATTATATTAAAAAAATTTGCAATACTAAGTTGCATAATCGTGAATTATGTGCTAAACTATGTCATAGTACAATTTCGGAGGATCCAGATGAGTTATCAAATCGAAAAGTTAGAAAAGAATCAAGTAAAGTTGACGTTTGACGTTGAATCGCAGGATTGGAAGGACGCGATCGCTCAGGCGTATAACAAGATGAAGAATAAATTTACCGTAGAAGGATTCAGAAAGGGCAAAGTGCCGCAGAAGGTCGTAGAGAGAATGTACGGAGTAGGTATCTTCTTCGACGACGCTCTCGATATAATCATTCCAAAGTATATCGAAGACGCTCTTAGCGGCGGCGCAGACGTTGCTCCCGTGGCAAGACCCGACATAGACATCGTCGCAATATCCGACAGCACGCTTAAGTTCACCGCTACGTTCCAAGAGACTCCCGACGTCGAACTCGGACAGTACAAGGGGCTCGAGTTCAAGAAAAAGGCAGTTAAGGTAACGAACGACGAAGTCGACGAAGCTATCAAAAAGGATCAGGACAAGCTCACTACTTGGGAAAAGGTCGAGGGAAGAGCCGCAGAGGACGGCGATAAGGTCATAATAGATTATTCCGGCAGCGTCGACGGCGTGAAGTTCGAAGGCGGTACCGCTGAGAATCAGGAGCTTACGCTCGGGTCGCATATGTTTATCCCCGGATTTGAGGAACAGGTAGTAGGAATGAACGTAGGAGAGAGCAAGGACATCACCGTTAAATTTCCCGCAGATTACGGCGTAGATACGCTCGCGGACAAAGACGCGGTTTTCGCTATCAAGCTCCACGAGATAGAGAAGAAGGTAGTTCCGGCGCTTGACGACGAGTTCGTAAAGGACGTATCGGAGACCGCTAACACCGTAGCCGAGTATAAAAAGGAGATCAAGGAGAACATCAAGGCTAGAAAGGAAAGCGAAGCCGAGATAGAGCTCGAGAACGAGATGATCGAGACGATAGCTAAGTCGTCTAAGGTCGAGATACCCGACGTTATGATAGACGCGCAGACCGACGATATGGTATACGAGTTCGAGTACAGACTCCAGTATCAGGGTCTCAATATCGACGACTACTATAAGTACACCAATTCCAACAGAGATCAGCTCAAGTCGCAGTACGTAGAGCAGGCAAAGAAGAGCGTTCTTATGAGACTTGTTATGGAGAGCATTATAAAGGCGGAGAAGATAGAGGCGACGGACGAAGAGGTCGACAACAAGCTCCGCGACTTTGCGAAGGGCGCGAACAAGGACTTCGACGAATACAAGAAGAGCGTCGTTCCCGGTCAGCTCAACTATATCAAGAACCAGATAGTAACGGATAAGCTTCTTGCTTTCCTCAAGGCGAATAATAAGTTTAACTAATCGACAGATTTCGCCGAATTAATTTGTATAACGGTGTCGGAGTTTGTGATTACAGGCTCCGACTTTGCATAAATAACAATATATAAGATATAATTAAATAAGTTTATTCGGCGTAGGCGCCGATGCGAAGGAGGTAACGCATATGAGTTTAATACCTATGGTCGTAGAACAGACTGACAGAGGGGAGAGATCTTACGATATCTACTCGAGACTTTTAGAGGACAGAATAATATTCGTGACGGGTCAGATAGAGGACGGTATGGCCAATAACATCGTGGCTCAGCTTCTTTATCTCGAAGCTAAAGATCCCGCTAAAGATATATCAATGTACATCAACAGTCCGGGAGGAAGCGTTACGGCGGGCTTTGCTATTTACGATACGATGAAGTACATACGTTGCGACGTATCGACGATATGTATCGGAATGGCGGCATCTATGGGCGCGTTCCTGTTGAGTTCGGGAACGAAAGGAAAGAGATTTGCTCTTTCCAACAGCGAAGTTATGATACATCAGCCCAGCGGCGGAGCTCAGGGACAGGCGACGGAGATAGAGATTGTGGCGAAACACATTTTGCGTACGAGGGAAAAACTCAACTCTATCCTTGCCGAGAATACTTCTCAGAGTATCGAGACGATAAGAAGAGACACCGAGAGGGATAACTATCTTACCGCGCAGGAAGCGAAGGAATACGGACTCGTCGACGCAGTGTACGAACACAGAAATTAAGAGGTAAAAAGTGAGCGATAATAACAACAAGATAGAGACAATCAGATGTTCTTTCTGCGGAAGAACGGAACAGAGCGTCAACGAACTTATAAGCGGACCCAACGGACTTTATATCTGCGACGACTGCGTTAAGTTATGCGTACAGCATCTTTTTGAGCTCGAGGAAGAGAAAGAGGCGGAGCGTAACGCCGCGTTCGTCGACAGCATCACGCTGTACACTCCCGAAGAGATCAAGGCGAAGCTCGACGAATATATAGTCGGTCAGGACGACGCGAAGAAGGTCTTATCCGTCGCTGTTTACAATCACTATAAGCGTATCATAGCGCTTTCAAAGAACGGCGACGAAGACGAGGACGTAGTTCTCGAGAAGAGCAACATTTTGATGCTCGGACCTACGGGAAGCGGCAAGACGCTTTTGGCAAAGACGCTCGCAAAGATATTGAACGTACCGTTCGCAGTTGCCGACGCTACTACTCTTACCGAAGCGGGATACGTAGGCGAGGACGTTGAGAACATACTGCTCAAGATAATTCAGGCGGCTAATTTCGACGTGGAAAGAGCGCAATACGGTATCGTATACATCGACGAGATAGATAAGATAACGAGAAAGGGCGAGAACGTCTCGATCACGCGCGACGTATCGGGCGAGGGCGTACAGCAGGCTCTTCTGAAGATAATAGAGAGCACCGTCGCCAACGTGCCTCCGCAGGGAGGAAGGAAGCATCCCAATCAGGAGTGTATTCCCATCGATACTACTAATATCCTGTTCATTTGCGGCGGAGCTTTCGTCGGCCTTGATAAGCTGATAGGCAAGAGGACGGATTCGTCTTCGCTCGGATTCGGAGCTAAAGTTCGCGATCACAAGGAAACGAAGTCCTTTAAGTGGATGAAAGATGTTCAGCCCGACGATCTCATAAAGTACGGACTTATCCCCGAATTTGTCGGCAGACTTCCTATAATCGTGGGGCTTGACGCGCTCGATAAGAATATGCTGGTCAAGATACTCAAAGAGCCGAAGAATTCTCTTATCAGACAGTACAAGAAGATGTTCGGAATGGACGGAGTGGAGTTTGAGATAGACGAGGAAGCGCTCGATGCGATAGCCGACAGAGCGATAGCTCTCAATACGGGCGCGAGAGGTCTCAAAGCGATCATTGAGAACTCGGTTCTCGATATTATGTTCAAGGTTCCGAGCGACAAGAGCATACGTAAAGTCGTTATAACTAAAGAATGTCTTCTCGAAGGCAAAGAGCCTACTGTTTTGAGAAGCGTCGAGGAAGCGGGCGAGACCGTAGGGTAACGTCAAAATAAAATTTCCATATTGACTGCAATAACGTAAAAAGGTTTGCGATGAGCAAACCTTTTTGTTATAAATCAGCGGCGAAACGCCGTGATTTTTCGATCTATAGACCGATAGCATGAAGCGATGTAATATTGGTAAATCAACGTGAGAATATTTCGAGAATAGCGATTTAGGCGAAGACTTACGTTTCGTCGTTATTTCTTTCGTCCGTTTCGCTGTTTTCGGACGGTTTGATTTCATTATCCGAGCCGTTGTCGGTTTTGCTTTGATACTTTGCGAATATGCCGTATTTGCTCGCGTCTTCTTTGGCGTTTTTGGAAAAGAGCGAAATGACTGCGAATAGGAGAGTTACGGCGGATATAGCGAGATAGTAATTTTTGAGCGGAGTCAGGAAACTGAGCAACAAAAGAAAGACCGACGCGACGAGAAATCTTTTCGCATTGTTTTTTGAAAATAGAATCAAAAGAATATCCTTAAAGCGTATTTTTTCGCTTTTAACGGAGATCGTATCTTTTGGTAGTATATTATTTGCTTTCGCCGCTTTATAGAAAACTTTACTCGGGATAAAGAAAAACTTTTTATCGGAAAGAGTCGTCGAAAATAGCAGAGCTTCTCTGTCGGCTTCGATACCGATAATATATACGTCCGTCGCGTTTTCCGATATCGCCGTTCTATACGCCTTTATGATATCGTCCTTATTGACCTTTGAGAATTTGTATGCCGGCATTATCACGGCGTTTGAAGCGGTCAACATATATCCGTTCTTTTTTTGAGAGCCCGGCAATATTTTTTCAATCGTTTCGGAAACGGTATCGAATCCGTATACTATCATATATGTATTGAATTTTTTGAGTTTCATTGCTTTTACTTTTTGCTTTTTTTCAATGCCTGCGATACATATTGAAATGATGAGTGTCAATACGGTAGATATCGCTACCGCAGTCAGCGCGCTCTTGACGAGAAAGAGGGCGACGATAGTTATTGCAACAAATATTATAAGACGCGCGATTATCGCGTCAACGATTTTTCCCATAGTTTATTATTCTCCTTATCGTGATTATTGACGAATAAAAATAGTATTAAACGTATTGATAGAAGCGTTTTTTTGTGTTACAATAAATATAACGATGCCGTCGGTCTTTCGGAGGATACGTCGATGAGAGCCGTCGCTTACGAGAATAGCCGACCGCATATGATCTGAAGGAAAGACAGCAATGAAAATAGGTTTGTTCGGCGGAGCGTTTAATCCGCCGCATAGAGAACATATCAATATCGTAAAAGAGCTGATGGAAGAGAGGAAGTATGACAGACTGGTTTTGATCTTGTCGAATAATCCGCCGCATAAGTCTAGCGTCAATACTCCTTTTGATACAAGGCTCGAGCTTCTGAAACTTGCGTTTTCGAACATAAGCGGCGTTGAAATATCCGATATAGAGGGACGCGATAACGAAAAACATTTCAGTTACGATATCATCCGATATTTCAAAGGAGTTTACGAAGGCGACGAGCTCGAGTTTATAATCGGCGGCGACAGCATGATAGATTTTCATAAATGGCTAAAGCCCGAGGAAATAATAAAACTTGTCAGGATCGTAGTCGTTCCGAGGGGCGGAGATATGGAGGAAGTCCTTTCTGCAAAAGAGTATTACGACGGTTTTGGCGCGGATATAGTAGTTTCAAACTATAGAGCCAATGCTATATCGTCGTCGGTTTTGCGATGCAGGATAGCTCTTGGCGACGATATGAGCGATATTCTTGAAAAGAATTGTTGGGAGTTCGTCAAAAGAGAGCGTTTGTACCGCGATTACGACGCCGTATTGGAAAGACTTGCAAGAGAGCTAAAACCTGAGCGTTTCGAACATACGAAAGGCGTCGCAAGATACGCTATGAAACTTAACGAAAATTTAAGACTCGATTACGATAGAGTTATGCTTTCGTCGCTGCTTCACGATTGCGCAAAGGGGAACGTCAAGTATTCTTATCCGATACGCGAGGACGCGGTAGGAGCGAACGTCGAACATAGTTTTATGGGAAGACAGGTCGCAATGCGAGAATATGGCGTACGCGACAGCGAGGTCTTAGACGCCATAGAGTATCACTGCACTGCGCGGCCGAAGATGTCGACGCTCGAAAAACTCATTTATTCTGCCGATATGCTTGAAGAAGGGCGGAATTTCGAAGGCGTCGAGAGACTGAGGGAAATAATAGAGAGCGACTTTGAAACGGGATTTTGCGAATGTCTCAAAGCGACTTATAGGCACGTGAAAGATATGGGATTTTCCATGTATCCGCTTACCGCCGAAGCGTACGGTTACTATATAGGCGGCGGAAATAACTGACGAAAAGATATACTGCGTATTAGCGGTTCCGCTCAGACGGCATAAATGACAGATTTTGTAACGGATCCGTAATAATATTCGATCAATACTAATAAAAAGGAGATTTTATATGAATACCGAAGAAATGAAGAGAGTGATATGCAAAGCTCTCAGCGATAAAAAGGGCGAGGATATCACTATTCTCGACGTCAGAAAGCTCACGGTACTTGCAGACTATTTCATCATATCGAGCGGAAAGTCCGCTCCGCAGGTCAGAGCGCTTGCCGAGAACGTAGACGAGGTCCTTTCCAAAGAGTACGGAGTAGAACCGCTGCACAGAGACGGCGTCAGCGAGGGAAGATGGGTGGTAATGGACTACGGTTCTATAATAGTTCACGCGTTCAGAGACGATACGAGAATGTTATACTGTCTTGAAAAGCTGTGGGGAAACGAGGAGAATATAGAAAAGTACAGCGACTGATCGCATTTTATATCAATATTTAATGAGCTTTATATAGCTATCGTTTATCGCCTTCGCATTTTGAATACTTTATATATAGCGTATTTGCGGTAAAGAAGCTCGCGAAAACCGTAAAAATATTTTTATTTGCAGGAATAATATGGAAATCTATGCGCATATTAAGGATATGAAGACTTTGATATGCGCAATTTTATTACTGCTTAACACGGGAAGCGTATCGTACGATATGAATATCGCCGACAATTTGGGCGAGCAGTTTCCCAATATTGAATACGTCTACGTTATCGAGTACGGTAACGAAATAGCCGTTCCGATGCGGATAGAACCGATTTTCCTTCATTCCGAAAAACTTGCATTCGTGAAAGAAGTGAAGAATTTCATCAGTAAAGAGACGGGTATCGGTAAAGATAATATTTATGTTACTTTTGACAGCGATATCTATTCGAAAGCGAAGAGATGCAAAAGCGACGAGTCGAAAGCCGAGCTTATCAAACTCGTCAAGTCTCGGGCGGCTTAGTAAATAACGATTATTATATCTTTAATATAACAAATACGGTAAATTAGTTAATAACGGCATTTTGTTTGCCGTTATTTATTATATTTTTCTATTAACATGTTATTCTTTTATAAAATTTTACGATTTAAGTTATTATAATTGACAACAATTATACGGTGTGGTATTATATATCCGACCAAAAAGGTAGGAATTAAAATGAAATTATCCGTTAAGGCTCGTTACGGGCTTAAAGTAATGTGTATTTTGGCGCTCGAGTATGGGAAAGGAGCGATAGCGCTCTCGCAGATAGCGAACGATAGCGGTATCAGCGAGGCGTATCTTGAAAAGGTGCTCATGATGCTGAGGAGAAGCGATCTCGTTAATTCGACAAGAGGGGCGAGCGGCGGTTACGAACTGAGCAAGCCGCCTGCCGATACCAGCGTCGGAGAGATAGTTAGAGCTCTTGAGGACGGACTCGAGATAGTGGAGTGCATAGGCGGCAAATGCGCGGATAAATGTAATTGCAGGACTTTTTCGGTTTGGAATAAGATGTACGAAGCGATCAACGACACTCTTGACAATATGAGTCTCGAGAGCTTGATCAGTGAGGATAGAAAATGAGAAGAATATATTTGGATCATTCGGCGACTACGGGCGTGAGGAAGGAGGTTCTTGACGAGATGTTACCGTACTTTTCCGAAGTTTACGGTAACGGAAGTTCACAGCACTCTTTCGGACGCGACGCGATGAAAGCAATAGACGAAGCCCGCAGAAAGGTCGCGAAAGCTATAAACGCTAAGCCTAACGAGATATATTTTACGTCGGGAGGCACGGAAAGCGATAACTGGGCAATCAAGGGCGCCATTTACGCGAATTTAGAAAGAGGAAAGCACATTATAACGAGCGCGATAGAACATCCCGCGGTGATGGACAGCATTAAGTTCCTAGAGAAGGAGCTCGGGATCGAAGTCACGTATCTTAAAGTTGACGGCGAAGGAATTATTTCGCTTGAAGAGCTTGAAAGAGCCATACGTCCCGACACCGTTCTTATCAGCGTTATGGCGGCAAATAACGAGATGGGAGCTATCGAGCCCATTGAGGAGATAGGAAGAATAGCAAGAGCGCGCGGCATATATTTTCATACGGACGCGGTACAGGCGATAGGCGCCGTCGATATTGACGTCGAGAAGATGAATATAGATATGCTTTCGCTGTCAGCGCATAAGTTTTACGGTCCTAAGGGCGTCGGAGTTCTTTATAGACGTAACGGTATCAGAGTCAAGAAGTTTATGAACGGCGGAGAGCAGGAGAGGAATCAGAGAGCGAGCACTCTCAATACTTCGGGGATCGTGGGGCTCGGCAAGGCAATAGAGCTTGCGAGCGAGAATATAGATAAAAATAACGAATATCTTGCGTCGTTAAGAGATTCGTTTGTCGAAAAACTTATTTCGAGAGTTGATAACATCAGATTCAACGGACCTAAGGATATGACGAAGCGCCTTGCTAATAACGCGAATTTCAGCTTTGAGTTCATAGAGGGCGAATCGCTTCTCTTGCGACTCGATCTCGACGGAATAGCCGTCTCCAGCGGCTCGGCATGTTCGTCGGCGGCTCTCGAAGCGTCGTACGTGCTGCTTGCGACGGGAGTTCCGATAGATATAGCTCACGGTTCCATAAGATTCAGTTTCGGTCTCGAAAATACAATGGAAGACGTTGACTATACTGTAGATAAAGTAGAGAAGATAGTAGGCGATTTGAGAGCTATGTCGCCGCTTTTTAAGAGAATAGACGGAGGAGAATTCAATGTATAACGATAAAGTAATGGCGCAGTTTGCGAATCCAAAGAACGTTGGATATATAGAGAACGCATCTGGTTACGGCAAGGTCGGTAACGCTTCTTGCGGAGATATTATGGAGATTTCTCTCGATATCGACGCTAACGGTATCATCAGAGACGCAAAATTCAGAACTTTCGGCTGCGCCGCAGCCATAGCGACGAGTTCTATGGCGACGGAGATGGTCAAGGGAAAGAGCGTTGAGGATGCCCTAAAGCTGAAGAACGCCGACGTTGTGGAAGCGCTTGAAGGACTTCCTCCGCAGAAGATACACTGTTCGGTACTTGCGGAAGAGGCGATAAAGGAAGCGATCAACGACTATCTTTCCAAGAAGTAAAATATTTCCTTGCTAAATATTATCTTGGCGTACATACTACCTATAGGGAGGATAACTATGAAAGGTCTACTTGTAGGTGTGGTCATAGGCGCTGTCGGAATGCATTGTATATCCGACGGAAAGAAATCTATGATAAAGAAAGGTAAGGAAAAATTAAAAGAGAAGATCGACGAAATGCTCAGCGACTAAAGCTGCAGACGTTTTGCCGAAACGTTGCAATATAAGCTAACGTTTAGAGGAAAATTCGCCCCGAACAGGGGCGAATTTTTTATACGGATAATTATCGTTATATTGCATCATACGTCGAGTCAAGACATATCAAACTGTATTACTGATATTTACTTTTGAGAAAATTAACGATGAGTATACGTCAAATTCGGAGATAAATCTATAGTAAATATAGATTTATGCGTATTTTGGGCAAAAAATTAAAAACACAATCAAAACTATATATCTCATATAGAGTTACAATATCTTTTGGCAAGTATCGTCAAATGGAGCTTTACGGCGGAATAAGCAATATTTTAGCGTAAACGTTTGATTAAAAAACGAAGTTCGTATATAATATTAATCTAGAAAGATATATAAATATATATTTTAAGGAGAAGCGTATGCAGGACAGATTGAAGAGAACGAGAAATTTTTGTATAGTCGCCCATATAGATCACGGCAAAAGCACGCTAGCCGACAGAATAATGGATATAACGCATACGGTCGATTCAAGAAACGCTGTAGACCAGCTTCTTGACAGTATGGATATAGAGAGGGAGAGGGGGATCACCATCAAATTGACTCCCGTCACCATGGAGTATGAGTATAAAGGCGAGACGTATAGGTTCAATCTCATAGATACGCCGGGACACGTTGACTTCACTTACGAGGTATCCCGTTCGCTAAAGGCGTGCGAAGGGGCTATACTCATCGTAGACGCTTCGCAGGGAATAGAGGCGCAGACGTTGACTAATGTATATCTTGCGCTCGATAACGACCTTGAAATTATCCCTGTTATCAACAAGATAGATTTGCCGTCCGCTCGACCCGAAGAGGTCAGACGCGAGATCGAGGACGTTATAGGACTTGTCGCAGAAGAGTGTCCGCTCATTTCCGCAAAAGAAGGCGTGGGCATAGACAAAGTTCTCGAACAGGTAATAGAAATGCTTCCGCCGCCTAAAGGCGACGATAAGGCGCCGCTTAAAGCGTTGATATTCGATTCGTTTTACGACAGCTACAAGGGAGCTATTTCTCTTGTTAGAATATTCGACGGCAGCGTTAAGGTGGGAGATAAGATCAAGATGTTTTCCAGCGGAAAGACTTTCGACGTTACGGAAGTGGGTATTTTTACCCCCAATATGCGAAAAACAGATTCTCTCACCGCAGGCGACGTCGGGTATATTTCCGCGAGCATAAAGAACGTCGCGGATACGAGAGTCGGCGATACGGTAACTAACGCGGCGGATCCATGTTCGAGTCCGCTTCCCGGATACAAAAAAGTATCTCCTATGGTATTTTCCGGAATTTATCCCGTCGACGGCGCTAAATACGACGACTTAAAGGATGCCCTTGAAAAACTCGCGCTCAACGACGCGTCGCTTCTTTTCGAACCGGAGGTGTCTTCCGCGCTCGGTTTTGGATTCAGATGCGGATTTTTGGGACTGTTGCATATGGAAATAATAGAAGAGCGACTCGAAAGAGAATTCGATCTAGATCTTATCACGACAGCGCCGAGCGTTTCTTACGAGGTAGTCAAGACGAGCGGAGAAAGACTCGTCGTAAGCAATCCTAGCAATCTTCCGCCGCTTGGCGAGATAGACTATATGGAAGAGCCTATTGTCAACGCTTCGATATACACACCCCCGGAATATGTAGGCACAATAATGGAGTTGTGTCAGGATAAAAGGGGTATCAGCAAGAATATGGAATATCTCGATACGTCGAGAGTCAGGATCGATTACGAGATGCCTCTTAACGAGATAATATACGACTTTTTCGATTCGTTAAAGTCTAGGACGCGCGGTTACGCTAGCTTTGATTACGAGATAGCGGGATACAAGAGGAGCGACCTAGTGAAGCTCGATATGATGCTCAACGGCAGTATTTGCGACGCTCTCAGTCTCATAGTTCACAGAGAAAAGGCATACGCAAGAGGTCGTATGATCGCCGAGAAGTTGAAGGAAGTAATTCCGCGCCAGATGTTCGAGGTACCTATCCAAGCGGCTATAGGCGGAAAGGTAATAGCTAGAGAAACGGTTAAAGCCATGAGAAAAGACGTTCTTGCAAAGTGTTACGGCGGAGATATAACGAGAAAGAAGAAACTTCTCGAAAAGCAGAAAGAGGGTAAAAAGAGGATGAGACAGGTCGGTACGGTCGAAGTTCCGAGCGAAGCGTTCATGTCCATACTCAAGTTCGATAAGTAATGAAAGACGTCGGACTCTACATCCATATCCCGTTTTGCCGCAGTAAATGCAGTTATTGCAGCTTTGTATCTGCAGTAAAGGACGAGGGGTATATCGCGCGTTATACGACGGCTTTAAGACGCGAACTTGAGCGCGTTTTGTCTAAGAATATAAATGTCGATACGCTGTATATCGGAGGAGGCACGCCGTCCGCTATAAAAGGCGAGCAAATTGAACGAATTGTCGATACCGTCAAAAAATATAGCGTATATGCGCCGAGAGAATTCACAATCGAGTGTAATCCCGAAAGCATTGACGATGAGAAACTCGCGGTATATAAGCGTGTCGGAGTTAGTAGGGTCAGTATAGGCGTACAGTCGCTGAGCGACCGTGTTTTGAAGTCTGTCGGAAGGCTTCACGATAGCAAAACCGCGATCGAAGCTGTGAGTAAAGCGGTGAAATACGGTTTTGACGTGTCTGTTGATATGATATTGGGACTGCCCGGTTCAACGTTCGAAGATATTGATACTTTCGTCGATACGTTTAGCGATATTGGCGTCGATCACATATCCGCGTACGCGCTTAAGGTAGAAGAGGGCACGCGTCTGTTTGAGGAAGTCGAGAGCGGGAAAACCGTTATTTTGGATGACGACGCTATGGCGGATCAATACGATCGCCTTCACGAGAAATCGTTGTCATGCGGCTACAGACGCTATGAAGTGTCGAATTTTTCTAAAGAGAATAAAGAGTCTCTTCACAATATGAAATATTGGGAGATGGATGAATATATAGGCGTTGGAGCGTCTGCGCACAGTTATTTCGGTTCAAAGCGTTATTATAACGTTGAAGACGTCGATAGATATATTGAAAATGTTGAGAACGGAATTTTTATAGAGGAAAAAGAAGAGGACGTCGTCGCCGACACTCTTTTTGAAGAGACTTTGATGCTCGGTTTAAGGTTGGAAAAAGGCGTAGCGCTCTCTAAATTGGACGATATTCTCGGCGGCAGTTTTGTCGATAAGTATCGCGGCAGAATAGATAAAGCGAGGGATTTTGTCGATATAAGTAACGGAAGGCTCGCAATAAAACCTGCGTATATGCCGGTTATGAATTCAATAATTATCAAATTGCTTTACGATTGACTTTTATACACTTATTAACGCTCGTTGTTTGTTTCGCGGATAATAAAATACCGCGAGCAGGGCTGTTGCCGGTGTGGCGGTATTGATTGGCAGAAGGAAGAGGATTCGCGTACCGAAGGAAAAGAGGTGCCGTCGAGCAAAGCGAGACTAATGTTCGTTCCCCGACCTCGGAGTGAAAGAAATACCGCGAGCAGGGCTGTTGCCGGTGTGGCGGTATTGATTGGCAGAGAGGAAGGGATTCGCGTACCGAAGGAAAAGAGGTGCTGTCGAGCAAAGCGAGACTAATGTTCGTTCCCCGACCTCGGAGCGAAAGAAATACCGCGAGCAGGGCTGTTGCCGGTGTGGCGGTATTGATTGGCAGAGAGGAAGGGATTCGCGTACCGAAGGAAAAGAGGTGCCGTCGAGCAAAGCGAGACTAATGTTCGTTCCCCGACCTCGGAGCGAAAGAAATACCGCGAGCAGGGCTGTTGCCGGTGTGGCGGTATTGATTGGCAGAGAGGAAGGGATTCGCGTACCGAAGGAAAAGAGGTGCCGTCGAGCAAAGCGAGACTAATGTTCGTTCCCCGACCTCGGAGCGAAAGAAATACCGCGAGCAGGGCTGTTGCCGGTGTCGCGGTATTGATTGGCAGAGAGGAAGGGATTCGAACCCTCGAAAGTGTTACCTTTACACGATTTCCAATCGTGCGCCATAAACCAAACTAGGCGACCTCTCTATATTTTAAGTTGTTTGCTATAGTATTGTATTGTTTTTGGTCGTAATTGTCAATAAAATACGCAAAGTTTATTAAAAAATATTAAAATTTCAGTAAGTATATTCATTTGGAATAGACGGTATATTATTTTACTTTGTTTTATGCTATTGAAGGAAAACAATATTATTTAATGCTCTTAATAAAGTTAATAGAGCCTGTTTATTTTCTTTTGACAGAGTTTTAACATATATAATCAGCTCTTCGTCAGGGTTATGCTTTTCATTAAAAAATTCCGATAGAGATATTCCGAATGCGTTGCAGATAGCGCGCAATGTTGATATTTTTGGTTCTGTATGTCTGGTATATAGGTTGTTTATAGTAGATTGTGTCAACTCTGATTCCATAGCCTTCGCTTAAGAAAGTAATTATAACGGGTAGTGAAAGTATCGGCTCTGATGCGTTCAAGGATTGCAGTAGCTTGACAAGTGTAACAATACCTAATAGCGTAACAAATATCGGTGAGTATGCGTTTTTTAATTGCATTAACTTAACAAGTGTAACGATACCTGATAGCGTCACAAGTATCGCCTATTCTGCGTTCTATAGTTGCAGTCAACTTAACAAAGTATACTATAAAGGCACGTCAGCGGAGTGGAGAGAGATTGGTATTGATAGTGACAACTCATATTTAACTAACGCTACACGTTATTACTACAGCGAAGAAAAACCTACAGATACGACCAACAAGTATTGGTGCTACGCAGACGACGGCGTAACTATAGTCGAGTGGTAATGAAGTAGTCGATCGTAGCCATATAGGTGGGTCGTTAATACATAAGGGCGGGCATTGAGCTGACGGCTAGCATATATGACGATCTAGACGATAATAAGGGAGAGGTAGTAGTAAACGGAATAAAATATATTTATTATAATATAAATAAAAGGAGAATGAATCATTATGGAAAAATTTGTAATTATTGCAGGCGCGGTGAGTGTAGGAAAGACGTTAGCTTCTAATAAACTCATATCTAAAATGCTGTCTAAAGGTTATGTTGTAGATAAATATTTTAACGACGGTTCTGAGCCTACGTTTTGGAATATTCTAAATAACGGTAAACCCGCAGGCGGTAGCGTGGTTCTAAGCAAGGAAGATAAAAAGATAGCTATAGTCGGTTACGGCGATTGCATAAAAGATTTGGACACGGTATTTGCTCAAATAGATTTTAACGACTATTACGCAGTAGTATGTTGTTCTAGGACGAGAGCTACAAGAGAAGTGTTCGATTATTTTCACAATAATATACTCCCAAATATCGACGTGACTAAGACGCAAGTCGTGCCTATATATAAAGATTTGATGGCTCATAACAATAGAGACAACGATGAAAATATCAGCATAGCCGATACTATATTAACTATTCTTGAAAATTAATATTGCAAAATTTATAGGGAGATGGATGTCGGACTTGACATCGACGATCGATACGGAGAAACGTACGATAATACTGTAGAGACAAAAAGCTGTGCGTTAAGGCTTGCAGAACATTTATACGGAATACAAAAATCAACGACTATAGCGAACTCGCCGCGCGGTTTGTTTTCGCTGTAGTCGTTGATTTTTGTAAAATGTAGAAAAAGAATTTATTGATTATGTATTTTGACTATGTTATAATGAAAATGATATTATGTTTACAAGAATAAATTTGTTCGTTAGGTTTTGAACAACGTACGGCTGAATTTATTTCCGGATCAAATTGAAGCCGATCTATTATCTATATAGTTTGAGCTAAGAGCGATAATAAGGGGAATTTATATGGCAAAGCATTTAGGAAAAGATACGACAAAAAAGAACGATGTCAACGTTTCATCTCCGCTAAGATCGGAGTTCGGGCATTTTGACGCAGTGTACGTCGATAGCTTTGAACAGTATCAACGAAAAGATTATTACAAAATTTTAGCGCAAAATAAAAAAAGCGTTAATCTATGGGCATGGAAGAACGATAAGGCAAATGCGGAATTTGCGATAATATGCGCGGACAAAAGCCTTGAAGACGTTTTCGTTACGCTCTCCGATCTAACGTCTCGCTCTGCGGTGATGGATTCTAAAAACGTAAAAGTTTCATTTATCAAAGACGTTAAAGCATATACGGGACACGCGGGATGGTACGCTAACAATCCTGCTAATTTTATGCCGAGAGGCGAAAGAGAGTATTATCCCGAGGTTATTTATTCCGATGGACCTGTGTCGATTCTAGAGAACAGCTTCCGATTGGTATTGCTTGAAATAAGGACGCCTAAAGAAATCGAGGCGGGATTGTATAGCGGCAGCGTAACTATCTCCGCTAAAAATGCCGATAAGACTGTCACGCTTAACTACGAACTCGAAATAATCGACGCGGCTATGCCCGATACCGAAAATTATTTGTTTGACGTCGAATATTGGAGCCATCCGTATAACGTGGCGTATTATTATGGCGTAAAGCCTTTTTCGGATGAACATATCGGTATTTTGAAGCAGCATATGAGCCTATATAAAAGTCTCGGCGGACACGCGATCACCGCGAGTATCGTAGAGGAAGCCTGGGGCGGTCAGACGTATGGCGGCAATAATAAGATACATTATCCGTCGATGATAAAGTGGATAAAAAGCCGCGAAGGGCAGTGGATATACGATTATTCCGATTTTGACAAATGGGTGCAAATGAATAAAGAGATCGGCATTGCGGATAAAATCATTTGCTATAGCATGATGCCGTGGAATAACGTTGTAAGCTATTATGACGAGTCAAAGAAAAAAATGATGAGATTAAGGGCAAATCCCGCGAACGCAAACAGATATAACGGGATATGGACGCCGTTTCTTCGAGACTTTGTTAAACATATGGACGAGAGAGGTTGGTTTGACAGCGCGTACGTAGGCTTTGACGAACGCCGCAATATGGGCGCTGCGCTCGACCTTATTTCTACGATAAAAAACAAGGACGGAAAGACTTTGAAGGTCTCGGCGGCTTTTAATGACTTCAAGCATAACGCTTCGATTTTTAATAGGCTGAACTATGCTTCGGTGGGCTTACAGCAAATAAGGGATAATTTGCAGGACTTTAAGAGCGAAGTTAAATCGAGAAGAGACAAAGGACAGGAAACTACGATGTATACAGCTACGGAACACGTTCCGAATAGTTTCACGAGATCCATTCCCGCTGAAAGTTACTGGACAATAATGTTTGCGGGTTCGCTGAACGCTACGGGCTTTTTAAGGTGGGCGTTTGACGCGTGGGTAAAAGATCCGCTTGAAGAGTCTACGCATTGGTCGTTTCCGGCGGGCGATTGTTTTCTTGTCTATCCGTCGAGCAGGGAAGATAAGGCGAGGGAAAGCAAGTTCACGTTACGCCTTGCAAAGCTGGATGAAGGAGTCAGAGACGTCAATAAGTTATATTTGATGCGTCAGGCAGGAGGAAAAATAGAAAAAGAAGTGGACGATCTATTTTCTTTAGTAAAAGGGGATAGAGAGGACTGCTATGAATTTTATACTATGTCGAAAACCAATATTTGGGGACGTAAGGCAAAGTGGCTCACAGAAGACGGAAAACGCGATATGCTTACCGATATGAAAAAAATCAAAGAAAAGATACTTGAGATATCTAAAGAGTATAGTAAACGGGAGAAGAAGTAGATTGCTGTCGATATTCGGCGTTTTCTAAGAGCCGGACGCGGGATAGCGGTAAATTTCAGCTATGCAAAGTTATTTATGATATAAGAAAATATCAGCAAAGATTTTGGAAATAAATAATACGGCGGCGATAGCATATTTATTTTAATATGACTATTTGAACCGAGCGGCTTTAAGGGAGAGGTATGTCGGACTTGACGTTGATGATAAACATCGGTAAAGAAATGGAAAGGAAACTCAATAGCGTCGGCATATATTCTTCGGCGGAACTTTCGTATTTAGGCTCGAAAGAAGCGTATTTCAGATTGAAAATGAAGTATCCAAACGTCTGCGCCGTGCATCTATACGTTCTCGAAGGAGCTATCAGCGATACAAAGTATAACGAGCTTCCGGACAACGTTCAAAGTAAGCTCAAAGATTTTGCCGATTCGCTGAAGTAATGATAGAATTGCTTTTATCCGCGTCAGTATAAAAACGCAGAACGGTAGTATCTCTGCGTTTTTTGTTTGGAAATTTTATATCATAAATCGCGAAATATAGCGTATATGTTACGCTGATTCGATATATAAAGATATTGGTCGATGATAATAAAAGCGTATAGCGTTATCAAAATGCGTTGATAAAAAGCAAGAGTAAACGTAACGCGTTGAGCGCGAACGTGAGACCCGACGGTGTTTATCCGTCGGGTAATTTTTTTATATTTTGAGGGTTTTGAGAGCGATAAAAAGGGATGTATTCTTTGATTTTAGAGATGAAAACGCTTCTTAAAACGCATATTGATCTGCGTTTAACTAAATTTTGCTTTTTTGCATACAATACCAAGAGGAGAAAGTATGTCGGTTCTTTACGCACTTATCGCAACGACTATAACTTGGGGAGTAACGGCATTGGGAGCGTCGCTGGTGTTTTTCGTGCGCAAGGCGAACGGCAAATTTTTGAGCGCCATGCTGGGTTTTTCCGGCGGCGTTATGACGGCGGCGAGTTTTTTTTCATTGTTGCTTCCCGCTATAGAATACTCGGAAGGAAGAAGTATTCCCGTATGGCTTATAGTACTTATAGGATTTTTATTCGGAATATTATTTATGATAGCTGTCGAGCTTTTGATGAAATCGGAGCGTAAGAGCGCCAATCTTATGCTCATATCCATTACCACGCATAATATCCCCGAAGGTTTCGTGGTCGGCGTCGCATTTGCGCTGGCAGGTATGAACGGCGGATATATGGCGGCTATAACCGTAGGTCTAGGTATAGCGCTTCAGAATTTTCCCGAAGGGCTTGCCGTAGCTTTGCCGCTCAGAAAAGAGGGGATGAGCCGTTTCAAGTGTTTTTTCTTGGGACAGATGTCTGCGATCGTCGAACCTATAGCGGGCGTTCTCGGAGCGGTGCTCGTGTCGTTCGTTACGGGTATCTTGCCCTACGCGCTGGCATTTTCCGCCGCCGCGATGATATGGGTAGTGGCTAAGGAGCTCATTCCCGAGGCGAACGAAATGAATAAACCTTTCGCCATAGGCGGATATATGTTCGGTTTCATAGTGATGATGACGCTCGATATAGCTCTGGGATGAGCTCTATGATATAATGAAATAGGGAAGGAAAAGCAAAAGACGGAACGTTAAGACGCTCCGCCTTTTGCTTTTGTAAGAGTATATTCGAAAACTATTACGATTGCGCGTAATAGCGTCGCGCGTTTGAGCTCACTTGAAATTGAGATCGAGAAAATCGCATTCCGTAAGAACGTTGACAACGTGCTTAGTGTAAAGCGATAGTATTCTGTTGCAAAGATTGCAGTCCTCGTCGGTCTCGATCATGTTGAACAGCTTAATGTATTCGGGTTCGTTTTTCTCGAGAAAATCGCTCTTATCGAGTATTAACGTAAGGAGTCCTTTTTTTGTTAATTCGCATCCTGAGCCGAACGGGAGAGCAATTTTTTTATCCATAGCGATTCCTTTTGTTGAAATTCAAGTATAGAATTTCAAAACGTGACAAGAATTAAATTTTCTTTTAAGAGATAAAACAGAAACAAACTATCTGCTGACTTTTATTATAGTAAGCTATCAGCTTATTGTCAAGCAAAAAATAAGCTGTTGGCTATAAAATCTTTTTCGGAGGCGGAACTATGAGCGATATTGAAGAGATAAGACGTAGGCTAAGAGAGTCTATCAAGCATTGCGGGATCAATCAAAAAGAGATAGCGAAAGCGGTAGGTATCTCGCAAGCTACCGTATCGGACTATATGAATAAAGAGAAACTTCCGAGTATAGACACGCTGGCGGATATATGCAAGGTAATAGACGTATCGCCGGCATATATACTTTGCTTTTCCGACGATATTTGACGCTGGATTTTTTCTTTAATATAAACGGAGGAGAGCTGTTTTTGTCGTATCAAAATTTAATAGAAGTCTTTTATTGACGCAAAATTTATAGAGAACGATCATATTACGGTCGGAGTTTAACGCCTAAGGAAAGCTGTAACGTTATTTGTTTTTTCAACTCGCGCGGCTTCGTTGACAATAAGGATATATATATATTATAATTAACGCGGTAACGGACGTAAAAATTCAGCCGCGTCCTATTTTGATTCGAAGGATAACAACTTATGAAATTCAAAGAGATAACCGTAGATACTACGAGAGAGGGATCGGAACTCGTCGCCGACATCCTTTACGATTTGGGAAGCGAAGGCGTGAGCATATTCGACAGCGAGGATCTAAAGGACGTGCTGAGGAGCAATATACAGTGGGATTACGTCGAGGAACATTTGCTCGTAAAGAGCGAAGTCGTTATGGTAAAGGGTTATTTCGGCGAGGACGCCGAGCTGACGGGAATTTTGAGCGAAAGACTCGAAGATATCAGAAAAAATTCAAATTTGAAGCTCGGTTCGCTCGAGACAAGCGTATCTGTCATCGACGACGCAGACTGGGTCAACGAGTGGCGTAAATATTATAAGCCCATCAAGGTAGGCGGCGTAGTAATAGTTCCTTCATGGATAAAGTACGAAAAAGAAAGCGATGAACGTATCGTCAAAATAGAGCCGGGAATGGCGTTCGGAACGGGAACGCACGAGAGCACGCATATGTGTATAGAACTTCTTACGTCTCTCGATCCTACGGGAAAGACCGTTCTCGATATCGGTACGGGTAGCGGTATACTCGGAATAACCGCGGCGGTCATGGGCGCAAAAGAAGTATATATGTACGATATCGACGATATCGCCGTAAAGGCGGCTAAGGAAAACGCTAAACTTAACGGGGTTGAAGATAAAACCTTTGTCGAGAACGCGAACTTGCTAGAAAAGAACGGCGGTAAAGGCGATATAGTTCTTGCCAATATTACGGCAGACGTCCTCATTTCGCTTTCGAAGTCGCTAACCGACAATATAAGAGCCGATGCTGCGATAATTCTTTCGGGTATCATTAAGTCAAGATGCAAAGACGTCGTGACTGCGTACGAAGAGAGGGGATACCGCGTCGTAAAGCTCGTCGAGGACGGCGAATGGAACGCTCTTTTGATGGAGAAGGATAATGGAAATTAAGCGTTTCTTTTTGGATAAAAGATTTTTTGACGGCGAAAAATTCGATATCGTCGGCGACGAATTCATCCACATGACTAAGGTTTTAAGACATAAGGTAGGATATAAGATAGTCGTATGTCTTGGCGACGGCAAGGATTATAACGCGACTGTCACCGATATAGGTAGAGACGGCGCTGTCGCGCGGCTTGATTCCGTTGTTGAAAACAACAGCGCGACAGAGTGCGGATTCACTCTATTTCAGGCGTTGCCAAAGGGAGATAAGTTTGACTTTATAGCTCAAAAGGCGGTAGAGCTCGGCGTTAAGAATATCGTTCCCTTCTTGAGCGAACACACCAATGAAAAGGACGTTAACCGTAATAGATGTATGCGTATAATGCAGGAAGCGTCAAAACAGTGCAAGCGAGCGGAGCTTGCCAGTCTAGATGAAGTCACGGATATAGACGGTCTTATAGAAGCGACGGCTAGTTACGACGTTATGCTGATGGCTTACGAGAACGAAAAGGAGAGAGTCATCGGCGACTACGCAAAAGAGATAGAATCGGCTGAGCGCATAGCCGTCATCGTCGGGAGCGAAGGCGGATTTTCCGAGAGCGAATATTTAAGACTCAAGGATGCGGGAGTCAAGACCTTTTCGCTTGGCAAGAGAATTTTGAGATGCGAGACGGCTTCGGTGGTTGCGGTTTCGCTCGCTATGTACCTTAGGGGGGAGATGAAGATATGAAGATATCGGTATACAATCTCGGGTGCAAAGTAAACCAATATGAAAGCGACTCGCTGATACGCGAATTGAGCATTCGCGGTTTTGAGGTGACTGACGAACTCGAGTACGCCGACTATTATGTGCTCAACACCTGCGCTGTTACGAACGAAGCTGAGAGAAAATCGCGTCAGGCAGTGGGACGCTGTTTGAATTTCAACCCTAACGCGAGGATAATCGTATGCGGCTGCGCGTCCGAGAACGATAAAAATCAATTTTTGAGCAAAAATAACGTGACATACGTCAGCGGCGTCGCGGGAAAATATCTTATCCCAGATATTCTCGACGTAGACGGAGAGAGCGAGGTCAGAGAACTTCCTAAGGAATACGAAGATATGTATTCTCCTCTCAGTATGCGTACGAGGAGCTACGTCAAAGTACAGGACGGATGCAATAATTTCTGTTCGTACTGTTTGATACCTTATTTGAGAGGACGGAGTCGCAGCAGGAGAATCGAGAGCGTCGTCGCGGAATGTGAGAGAGTCGCGTCGTCCGGCGAAATAGTGCTTACGGGTATCAATCTTTCGGCTTACGGACTTGACGTCGCCTCGTCGCTCACAGAGCTCATTGGTTCGCTCGGAAATATCGACGCGAGGATAAGGCTCGGATCGCTCGAAGTCAACGTTATAGATGAAGAGTTTCTTTCGGCGCTCAAAGGGTTGAAACATTTTTGTCCGCAGTTTCATCTATCGCTCCAAAGCGGCTCAGACAGCGTGCTCAAGAAGATGAACAGGCATTATACTACCGACGAGTTCTATGAAAAGGTACGTCTTATAAGAGAGACGTTTGAAGACGCCGCGATCACGACCGACGTTATATGCGGATTCCCGACTGAAAGCGAAGAGGAATTTCGCGAAAGTCTCGCCTTTGCCGAAAAGGTAGGATTTGCGGATATGCACGTCTTCGCTTATTCCAGCAGGAAGGGAACGAAAGCGAGCAGACTCGAACAGCTCACCAACGAGGAAAAACATCTCAGAGTCGAACGTATGGAAAGGGTCAAGAAAAAGAGCAAGGGCAATTACTTAGTATCGAAGATAGGGTCGTTTGTCAGCGTTCTTGTAGAGGAGAGCGACGGAGATTTTTCCGAAGGCTATTCCGAGGAATACGCAAGAGTACGCGTACAGGGATATATAAAGCAGGGAGAGATAGTAAAAGTATACGTAACGGGCGCGCTCGATAATGAAAAGCTCATAGGAGAGATAAGAGCGTAAGCGATATTTATGCAGTATCGCGATTTTGACGTTACGCATACGCGGCGAAAACTTTATAACGTCGCTTGGATACGAAACCTTACGATCATCGCTTATAACTTATAAAGCGATCGAAATTATAAATATTATCAAATAAGGAGAATATATTATGGAGAACTGTATTTTTTGTAAGATAATAAGGGGCGAGATACCTTCCGTCAAAGTCTATGAGGACGACGATATGGTGATAATCAACGACATAGCGCCGCAGGCTAAGAAGCACTATCTGCTTTTGCCTAAGAAGCATTACGCCAATATAATCGAGATGAGCGAAGAAGATGCCGTAACGTTGGGCAGATGTCTTAAAAAGCTGTCGACGCTCGTCGATAAACTTGGACTTGAGAATGGATTTAGACTTGTATCGAATAAGGGAGAGGATGCGTTCCAGACGGTACAGCATTTGCACGTGCACATATTAGGCGGGGAAAAACTCGGAGAAAAAATGTGTTCTTTTGATGCGAATATTCTTGACAATTGATAAAATATCAGTATAATAATATATATTAATAGAAAATAAGTCCGTTTGTTCCCGGGAAGGAGGGGATTATAGATGTCAACAGTCAGAGTTGGTGAGAATGAGTCGCTCGACAGCGCGATCCGCAGATTCAAGAGAAAGTGCCAAAGAGACGGTATCATCGGCGATTTGCGTCGTAAAGAGCATTACGAGAAGCCAAGCGTTAAGAGAAAGAAGAAGGCAGAGGCTGCTAAGAAGAGAATGTACAAGGGTTGATCCCGAAACGAAAGACCGCAACGAACAAAGTTGCGGTCTTATTTTTTATTTATTAACGTTTTTCAGTAAGTATTAAACTTATTTGAAGGGTTTCTTTTTCATAAAAGCAGTTATTTATTATACGTTCAAGGACGCGTTTGCGTATAGGCGTATCTATTTTTTCAATCGGATATTTTCGATCTTCGGCATATCTATGCTTTTCGTTACGTTCTTTGCGAGTAGACGCGACGTCAGTCTTTCGCCGTATTGCTCCATCATCGCCTCGGCTGTAAGGTTAGTGGTTATTATCATAGTTTTTTTGTTAGCGATCCTAAAGTCGACTATCGCCTGCATATATTTTAGATTGACGTTGTTTCTTATGGGTTCCGTGCCCAGATCGTCTATTATGAGCGCGTCGGCGTCTTTAAGCAATGACATATAGTCGATAGGCGCGCCGAGATGTATTTTTATAAGGATTTCCGACAGTTCGAACGCGGTGATATACAGTACCGATATGTTTCTCTCGAGCAGTCTTGACGCGATAGCAGATACGAGACAGGTCTTTCCTGTTCCCGACGTTCCGCTGATCATTACGTTTTGCGTCTTGACGTTCGGATATTTGTTCGCAAAGTCTTCGAAAAAAGCGTACAGTTTTGAAAGTTTCGTCTTGCTTTGTTCGTCGATAGGGAGCGAAGCTATATCGCTCTCTTCGAATCTGAACGTTGCGTTGGAACTTAGATTCGACAGCTTTTTGAGTTCGCTCGAATAGCGGTTGAGAAAGCAGCTACAGTATTTGCCGCCGACTTTGCCGGTGTCCTTGCACTTTTTACACTCGTAGTTGACGGTAGGAAGGTATCCTTTTACGAGACTTATGAAACGTTCTTCGAGCGTAGCGTATTCCTTATCGGTTTCTTTCGTAGCCGCGCCCGTGAGGCTCATCGCTTTTATTTCGTTGATACGTTTTCTTATTGTTTCTATTTCTTCGTTTTCGCCGGCTTTCGCGAGGGATTTGCGGAGAGTTTCGCGGTAACTTGCGTTTCTCTCGTCGTAGAATTTTTGAACTCTCGAAATTATATCTTTTCTGAGCATAGTATCATACCTCCGTAATGTCGAGATCGTCTATATCCGTGAAGAGACCGCTCAGTTCCTCTTTTGTGAAACTGCGTTCCTGAATATCTATCGATTTCTTTTTTGCGTTCGGGCTGTCGCACGCGATATCCGCTTTCATGACGTCGCCGATGGAGAAGCAGTTCTTTTCTTTGAGTCTTCCGAGCGTATTGTTGAGATAAGCGAACGATTGAGAGTGTTTTGAGACTGTTCCCGCGACGTATCTTATCGCTTCGACGGAGAATCCCCATACGTTAGTCCAAGTATTGAAATAGTCTCTGTCTGCGTTATTTACGAGTCTTGAAGAGCCCAATATCTCGATGAGCGATTTGATCGTTTTGTCCGTTTCTATCAGCGTCGCTACATAGTCGTCTACGGCTTTTTTAGTGAGTCTGCCGTTCTTGAAGAACGAAAGTACGCGGTTGTTCATGCCCTCGTAGCTTCGTATGTTGGATTTCATTGATATGTCGGCAATTTCGAGCAGGGCGCTTTCGTCGAATCCCATATTGAGCCACTTCGAAACGTACGTCTCTATTATGTAGTCGAGACTTTCGTAATAGAGCCCGAGTCTTGAGGTGACGTCCTTTGCAAGCTCGTAGAGTTTGTCTCTGTTTTTCTTGTATTCTTTCATCTCGCCCGAAGTGAACAGAGAGAGGCGATAGAAGTTGTCAAGCGTCTTGTCGAGCTTTGGGAAACCGCCTTTATTCTTTGAAAACGTAGCGGCATATAGTATACTTTCGATGTCGAATCCCCAGCTCTTCGTCCACTTGATATACAGCTCTTTGTCTTCGGGTTCGACCTCCGACTTTTTGCCTATAGCCTTTGCGATAAGACGCGTGTCCTCGCTGTTCGTTTCGTATTCTTTTATTCTGTTTTCCACGTCGTCAACGGTCTTTATGCCGCTTGCCGCCCAGTCTTTGGCTACTGTCAGGACGTAGGGATATCTTACGTTAGTACCCTTTAGATTGATGCAGTATTTGACTATCATCAAGATCGCGTCGAGCTGCATTTTGGTGTCGTCGGCAAATTCGTAATATTTGAGATATTCGCCCGACGGCACTTCTCTTTCGGGATACAGCGACTGAAGCGAAGTATTAAAGTCTGCGAATTTTTCCTTTTTATACAGCTTGATAGGTTCGTCTTTTATCGGAAGATAAGCTATTTCGAAGGGAGAAGTCGACGCGATGGCAACGAGCCCCTGTTCCTGCCAGTACTCGAACGCTTCCTTTACGGTGTCGATGGGAAGATCGGTCTCTTCGGAAAAGTTTTCGAGCGAGGACGAGACGTTGTTCGAGCATAGAAAAAGACCGTAAATGTACGCTTTTACGTATTCGTCTTTGGCGAACGGCATATATTTTGTAATGAACGAATTGTCCAAAGACGTGAATCCGTATGAAAGATAGCCGTTTGAAAATCTGCAAAATGCCATAATATCCGTCCTCTTTTTCAAATTTCTCTTGAAATTTCCAAATTATAGTTGTATACTATCATTAGCGGAAATATATTCGCGTAATTTATATGATAGCATATTTCGGCGGTATCGTAAATAGTTTTTACGGCGAAAATTGATTTTTGCATATTAAAAGCCGCCGCGGCGGCGTTATCGGTATAAAAGGAGGTATTTTGTGGAGAGCGTACTCAGAGTAGAGAATGTCAAGAAATATTTTACTCAAAAGAGCAAAAAACTTCGCTCGTCGGGCAAAACCGTGATAAGAGCGGTCGACGGAGTAAGTTTTGAAGTAAAGGCGGGCGAAATATACGGTTTACTCGGACCTAACGGAGCGGGTAAATCTACGATAATAAAGATAATAGCGGGACTCATCGGAAAAGACGGAGGAAAGGTATACGTCGACGGATACGATATAGATACGAAGCGAAAAGAAGCCTCGGGCAATATCGGAGCGATCATCGAGATGCCTACGCTGTTCAATAGGCTGTCAGCGATAGATAACCTTCGCTATTTCGCGACGCTAGAGGGCGGTATCGACGAGAAGAGGATCGACGACGTTCTCGAACTTGTGGGACTAAAAGGCAGAGAGAAGGATAAGTTTTCCAGCTATTCGCTCGGCATGAAGCAGAGGCTCGGTATTGCGCAGGCGGTAATGGGAAGACCGAAACTTTTGATACTCGACGAGCCTACTAACGGTCTTGATCCCGAATGGATAATCAAGATGAGGGAACTGCTGAAGCGTCTTGCGAGCGAATACAATATCGCGATACTGGTATCCTCGCATATACTTTCGGAAATGCAGGCTCTTTGCGATAGGGTAGGAATATTGATAAACGGCTGTCTCATCAACGAGGTGAACGTTGACGATATAGGCAAGATGAACGGCGAGGATAAGACCGTCGCTTGTTTCGTGTCGAACGATCCCGCCGCAGTCGGAGCGATTATGCAGGAACGCGGCTTGCGTTACGAGACGAAGGACAATAAGGTGTTCGTCGAACTGAAAGAAGAGGATATGCCCGACGTAACTAAGGCGATAGTTATGCAAGGCGTCAATATTTACGGCGTAGAGACGAAGAAGAGAACTCTCGAGGATCTCTTCAGGTCGATAATCTCTAAAGGAAATGAAAAGACCGCAGATCCGGCGGTCGAAGAAAAGGAGGCTCGAAATGCTGATGAGATGTTATAAAGCGGAGCTTTCAAAGCTCGTAAGGAGCAAGTCTATACTCATCGCGATCGCGGTCATGATAGTACTGCTGATATTCATGTCGATACTTTCGGCAGTGCTCAACGATATTCAGATAGACATAGACGAAGCCAACGGTATGGGACTCGGTATGCTCGACCCGAGCCAGTACGACGCGGCTATCGAGATCCTCGAAGAGCAGCTTGCATCGCTCGAGGACGAGACGAGATTCATAGATCAGAGAGGACAGATAGAGGCGAATATCGCGATAATCAAATATTTACGCGATAACGATCTAAAACCGAGCGACGTCAGTATACCGTCCGTTGGCGGCTTGGATTTTGCTATCTCCGCTAGCGGTTATCTCAATATGTCGATCAACGTTATAATGCAGATAGTTATGTTTTACGCCGTCATAATGATGAGCGGTATATTTGCGGGAGAATACAGAGACGGAACGCTGAAAATGCAGATATTGCGTCCAAATTCACGTTCTGAGATATTTACGGCGAAGTGGCTTGCGGTCATGACCGTCAGCGTCGCGCTGATGCTTATCGGCGTTTTGATAGCTTCGATATATTCGGCGATAGCGTTCAAGTTCGGGGCGAGAGAAGTGCTTTTGATAGTCGCCAATTCTTCGGTATTCACGGTTCACGAATCGGTATTCGTATTGATGTCGCTCGTGTTCGCTATAGTCGGAGTGTTCGCAATGACGATGTTCTCGTCGTTTATGAGCGTAATATCCAATTTTAACAGAGCGGGTTCGATGACTCTGCCGATAGTAGTACTTCTTTTCGGAGATCTTGCGATGTATCTTCTTCAGGTTGCGTATCTCGGAATACTCGACTTTTCGAGCAACGTATATCTGATGAATTTCTTTATGCTCAATTCCATTTCGCTTCCGCATATGTCGTTATATTCCGCGATACCCGTATTGCTTTTATATATAGCGGCGTTTATGACGACGAGCTATTTGATCTTTAACAAAAAAGAGTGCTGAGATATCGGCGGTCAGGCGGCGTTTGAAAGTCGGTCTTGAATTAAAATTTTGAGAACGCGGTTAAATTCGCCGCTTAGCGATATAATAAAACGAGAGGTAATTCCAATGAAAAGAAAATCTACGCTGATAATTACGGCGATATTGACGGTTATTTTGCTGATGACGTTGTTTACGGCGTGTTCGGAGAGCAGATTCGTATCGATTACGGGGATCAAAGATTTTTCCCGTCTCGAAAAGATAGAGATAGTGAGAAATAAGCTGTCGGACGGCGCTGTCAGCGGAGCCGAGATAAAGGGTTTTAGCGAAGAGAGCGATATTCTCAAGATATTTTCCATATTCTCAAGCGCCGAATTCGACGAGGATAAGCGTCTTGGAGAGACGAATACCGTAAGACCTATCCTTTCCGTCAGGTTTTACGTGAAAGGCGAGGACGGCTATCTCGAATACAGGTGGAACAACGGTTTTTATCAGTGTGATGGCTATTCGAAAAAGACCAAAGGTCAGTACTTCAGAATAGTGAACGCCGATATGATATACGACCGGATAATGGCGATATATTTCGGATAACGCATACGCGTATTGCAATTCGCGTTTGAAATTAGATACCGATTTAGAGTATATTCGTTTAGCGAAAAGTTATTAATAGGAAAGCGGCGGCAACGCCGCTTTTAACGTTGCTTTTTTATCAAAATCAAAAAATTTTCTTGCGGCAGAACGCATATCTATGTTACAATTATTACGATAATGATTTGATTCGGAGGTACGTTATGGATAAATGGGACGAGAGATTCATGGATATGGCGTTCAAGGTCTCTACTTGGTCTAGCTGTTTTAAGGAAGACAGGCAGGTCGGCGCCGTCATAACCAAGGATAAGAGGATACTGACTACGGGCTATAACGGAGCGGGCAGCGGTATAAAGAGCTGTAAAGAAAAGGGAGAGTGTCTCAGAGTAAAGCTCGGTATAGCTTCTGGCACCCGTCACGAGCTTTGTTATGCCGTTCACGCGGAGCAGAACGCTATAATACAGGCGGCGAAGCTCGGCGTTTCGGTCGAAGGGGCGACTCTCTACTGCACGCATCAGCCGTGCGTTATCTGCGCGAAAATGATAATCAACAGCGGAATAAAGAGAGTGGTGTATAAGCACGGCTATCCCGACGATTTTTCTATGGAGATGTTCAAAGAAGCGGGCGTCGAAGTATTGAGATACGACGCTCTTTGATATCGAATATTTTGAATAACGAAGGCGTATTTTGAATAGAGTACATATTATAAATGTTATATTTAAGACGATTAAACTATACTTCAAATATATGGATATAAACAGAACGTTACTTGTACGCAGTTTTATTTTATGCTTTTAGGTTTATTCATTTTGAAATTTGAATTTATATAAATAACGGACTTGGCGTTACGCTAAGTCCGTTTATGAATTTATATTTGTATTTTATGCCGCTTCTTCGGAGCAGGTGACTTCTTTTTCGGTCGGTTCGTTAAAGAACTGCTTTTTGTTCGTTTCGAATTCTTTTTTGAGGAATGCCAACATGAGCGGTTTCTTTATCTTACGGTGAACGACGTACTGCGCTGCGAATATTACCGATCCTCCGAGATGGAGCGACATATCGCTCACGGTATCCCATACGGTCACGCTGTACATGAGCTCGTAGAGGTTACGCTTGATGCCTGTGATGCCTTGAGCGTCCATTTCTTTGATGAATTCTTCAGTCGGGAATCCGAGTGAGTTCTGTCCCAAGAATATGTCGACGAACGTCTCCATACATTCCCATATCGACGCTACTCCCATACTCAGCACTACTATGAAGATAGTGAGCAAATAGGGATTTTGCTTTTCGTAATCTTTCCAACGCAGGAAGATGTAGAAGAAGAAAATACACGATACGTATCCGAATATGAAGTGCATTATTTCGTCGTAAGCGTTGTCGCCGTTATGAAAATTAAACGCGCAACCGAGAAATACGGCGCCTATCATATATAGCGTGAAGAAGATATGTTCCATGAACGAAAACCGCGTTCTGAATATGAGTTCTATGAGTAAAGGCACGAGGAATATCAATATCGAACCTATGCATGACCACGTTCTGTTGTTCGGGTCTCCGTTTACAAGGTAGACGATGAGGACGATAAGACTTGCAAGAGAAAGAGCTAATTCTATAGCTATCGCGACGGAATGTTTGATTTTTGCGTTCTTATCTACTTCGCTCCACTTTTTCAAATTATTTTTCACTGTTTTACACCTCTTTTCTATTATGAATATAATATGATAAAAATGCTCGGATATGTGGTTTTTTCGCTACATTTTTCAACACGTTTCGATTTTTTAATTGTTAGTTATATTTAATATACTATATTTTGCCATATTTTTCAAATATTTTAAGGGATCTAATTGTAATATTTGCGTAATAAATTTTTTCAAGCGATTACGTTGACTTTATAGTTTGCGGCTATATCAAAGTATATTTTTAGCGTCGAGTTAATACAATTAATATATGAAAGACAAGGAGCTTATATGGCGAAATTAGTCACGTTATACTTTTCGGGAACGGGAAACACGAAATACGCTGCGAAGAAGATGAGCGAAAAGCTCGAGCATTCAACTCGCGAGATATATTCTATAGAGGAAAAAATTGATTTTGCGGATATTATAAGAGAAGCTGACGACGTAATGATCGCTTATCCTATATACGGCGGAGATATGCCTATGATAATGAGAAGATTTCTTCTCCGTTACAAGCATTACTTCAACGGTAAAAATATAATAGCGTTAGCGACGCAAGCGGGATTTTCCGGCGACGGAGGAGCGCAGGCTATCCGTTATCTAAAGGATGCGGGAGCGTTCAATAAGGCGAGCGTACACGTGAATATGCCGACGAACGTGGACTTTATGGGATTCAAGGTCAGTAACGGCGAAGCTCTTCAAAAGAAAGTGAAAAGAGCCGACAGACGCATTGCAAACGCGGCGAAGCGTATCAACGGCGGATGCAGACAACGAACCGGTCAGGGATTTTTTCCTTTCGTGTCGGGATATTTTTTACAGAGAATATTTTTTGAAAAAATCGAAGGGAAACTGCGTAAGAAAGTTAAGATAGACGCCGAAAAATGCGTTCATTGCGGAAAATGCGTCGATATATGCCCGATGTCGAATTTTACGCGCGGCTTTGACGGTATGACTGCCGAAGGTGATTGCACTTTGTGTTTTCGATGCGTTCATTCCTGTCCGAGACAGGCGATAACGATATTCGGAAAGATCTCCGAGCAATATAAAGGCATACCGACGGATAGCGTCGGCGGAGAATATTGATACTATACTATAGATATAGAGTTATTTGCATTGTAATAGTATTGCGGTAAAATGCGTCGTATAACACTATACTTGATATATATTTATACCGTTGAGTGGATATAGAGGTAAAATGAAGAATAACCGTATTGATTACAGCTCGTATTATTGGAAAAATTACAGAGAGGACGACTTCGACGACTATGATAGAGAAGATAGAGGCGAGGGCTATCGCAGGTACTATTCTGACGAAGATAACGCCGCTACGGGAGAAAGAGACGTTTCCGACTGGACTCCCGAATACGCGCCGAAGGGGAAAAAACCTCTTCGGATGAAAAAAGGTGGCAGGATTAAAAAAAAAGTTCCTTTCAAGCGGACGTTTATCGTAATATGCGCCATATTGCTGTGTTTTTTTGTGACGATACTTGTAGCGGACAGCCTTACGGGCGGTTATGTGTTGGACGAATTGCAGACGATACTGACGAATGAGAGCCGCGTGAATAACGTATATTACGCCGTCGAATGTCGAACGTTCCAAGATATCGACAGCGCGCGGGTATACGCGAACACCCTGAGGGCAAGGGGTGGCGCGGGGTACGTGGTCAACGATAACGGATACAGAGTGCTTGCCGAAATGTATTCGTCGAAGAGCGATGCCGAGAGCATCGCGAGATCTCTCAAGCTAGACGGCGAAGACGCAAGAGTATACTCGGTAGAGATAAAGGACGTCGATTATTCGAAATTTCCATCTAGCACAAGGAATGTCGTTAAGAATACGTTAAAGTATATCGACGACGTATATATGGAGCTTTATACTATCGGGCTCGATCTTGCGAATAAACGCATAGACGAGAGCATGGCGAAATCGCGTATCATCGGACTTTATAAAAAGATGAACAATATATCGGTGGAGTTTAACGCGAATTGCGATAACGAGACTAACGATATCAATATTATAAAAGTGAAAGTTCAACTAAAGTCCGTAGAAGGAGTTCTTGAGAATTTGGGCGGGGATATCGTGGAGAGACCTAGCCTTATCGCCGACATACGGTACACTTCGTGTCTTATAGTAGTATCTCACGCTATGCTCACTCAAGACCTTTCGCTGAAATGAGTCCGCTTGACGGCTTTCGTTTTGGTATTACCGATAAGGAAGAGTTATATCGATAATAAGAAATGCTTCCTGCGGATTTTGTTAAATCGCTTGTCTGTTTATAACGATTGTGGCATAATTAATTACGAAAAGAGGACGCTTAAACGATTTACGTCAATCTGTATCTTTTCAAGAGGTATATAATGAGTAAGATAAGAGTTGGTATATTAGGTTACGGCAATCTCGGCAGAGGCGTCGAGCTTGCTCTCGGAAATATGAGCGATATGGAGCTCGTTGGAATATTCACGAGACGTAAGGGAGTTATTACGAAGAGCGGCGAAGCGCTAAACGTAGATAAACTTGCCGATTATATCGGAAAGATAGACGTTATGATACTTTGCGGCGGTTCGGCGACAGACCTTCCGAAGCAGGGCGTCGAAATACTGAAGAATTTCAATACCGTCGATTCGTTCGATACGCATGCGAGAATACCCGAGCATTTTTCAAATATGGATAAGGTAGGTAAGGAGAGCGGACGTCTCGGCGCCATTTCAATAGGTTGGGATCCGGGGCTTTTCTCTATCGCGAGAGTGCTCTTCAACTCCGTTTTGCCTAATGGCAAAGATTATACGTTCTGGGGAAAGGGCGTATCGCAGGGGCATTCCGACGCGATAAGACGCATTGACGGAGTAGTCGACGCGAGACAGTATACGATCCCTGTGGAGAGCGCTGTCGAAAAGGTAAGGAGCGGTCTTAACCCCGAGCTTACGACGAGAGAGAAGCACACGAGAGAGTGCTTCGTAGTCGCAAAAGAGGGCGCGGATCTCAAGAGAATAGAGAGCGAGATAGTCAATATGCCCAACTATTTTGCCGATTACGATACGACGGTGCATTTCATTTCCAAGGAAGAGCTCGATAGAGACCACAGCGGTATCCCTCACGGCGGTATGGTAATAAGGAGCGGCAATACTTATAGCGATATGGATCACGTTCTCGAACTGAAGCTCACCCTTGACAGCAATCCCGAGTTTACATCGAGCGTTCTCGTCGCTTACGCGAGAGCGGTATACAGACTCAATAAAGAAGGAAAGAGCGGTTGTGTGACCGTACTCGACGTTCCGCTTGCAAAACTATCTCCGCTTTCCGAAGACGAACTGAGAGCGAAGATGGTATGACGAAAAGCGTCGCAGACGCAAGATATCTCTCGTAACGCCGAGACGTTAATATTATTTGAAATCATCGATATACGCCGAGATTATCAGGCGTATATCTTTATTTTATTTGCATTTATACTTATCTAAAGATTTTCATGATTTTTGTGGTATCCGTTATTGAATGGGAACGCGGAATATAGTCGATAGGTCGTATATCGAGCGGGCTTAGCGTTAGACGGTCATACGTTCATATAGTACGGCTGACGTTAATATAATATTTAATGGAGACTACGCAGAGAATAAAATTTACGTTTCGGTTGATTTGATTCGGCGACGTTCCGCGTGAGTTATAAGGTTTATTTATATTATAAAAATATATTATATGCCTATTGATTTTGAGTCGTATATTCGTTTTAATAAATAAACGCGAGGAATCGAAAAAACGTCGATAAAAAAATTTTCAAAAAAATGTTAGCAAATGCTAACAAATGCTTGACAACGTTTTTTCACAGTGTTAGAATGTAGCTGAAAATGAGGAAAAACCATAATTTTTGTTTTGAACGTTCAGCTATTGAAAATTGTGGAATATGAAGATATTCGGAGGTAGTATGATCACTGTTGCTAAGTTGAAAGTAGGCGAAAGCGGTATCATAAAGAAGGTAAATATAGACGGCGACGCTCTTATTCGAATCAATGAAATGGGACTTACGGAAGGAGCAAGGGTCACTGTCAAGAAAAGAGCGCCGCTCGGCGATCCGCTCGAGATAACGACGAGAGGATACAGTCTCTGTATAAGAACGGGAGACGCTGATAAGATATTCGTCGAAAAGGAGTGATAGGTAATGGCAAGATGTTGTAAGGAAAAGAAAGTGAAGAAAAAAATATTCGAAACGGAGAAAAGATATACGCTCGCGCTTGTCGGGAACCCTAACTCGGGAAAGACGACGCTTTTTAATGAACTGACAAAATCAAATCAGCACATCGGCAACTGGCCGGGCGTTACTATAGAGCATAAGAGCGGAAGGTATCATAAGGATAAGAGCGTAGAGATAATAGATCTTCCCGGTATCTATTCGCTGACTCCGCTCAGCGTTGAGGAAGTTATTTCGAGAAACTACATAATCGACGAAAAGCCCGATATGATAATAAACGTAGTCGATTCGACAAATCTTGAGAGAAATCTGTATCTTACGACTCAGCTCATGGCTCTCGACGTCAATATCGTTATAGCGCTCAATATGAAGGACGAGGCGGAGAAAAAGGGTATCGACGTAGATACGCTGTTATTATCGAACGAGTTTAACGTGCCTGTAGTCGAGATATCGGCGCTCAAGAAGAAGGGGCTCGACGAACTGATGCAAGCCTGCGAAAATATGCGGGGAAAGGTTCCGATGAACAGGAAATATACGTTTTCCGACGACGTTGAAGCTGCTATCGGTTCGATAGAGGAGAGACACGGCGTTCATTTCGACGACAATCACAGAAGATGGCATATGATAAAGCTATTCGAAAAGGACAAAGTGGAGTATGAAAAGCACGCTTTTTCCAAGGAAGAGCAACTCGCTATCGAGAGCGTAGTCAAACCGCTTGAGGAAAAGTACGCGATGCGTTCCGATTCGATAATAGCGACTATGAGATATAACGACATAAGCGATATAGTGGACAGCGTTGTGAAGACTGTTTCGGTGGAGAAGCCGAATATATCCGATAAGATAGATAAGATAGTTACGAACAAGTGGCTTGCGTTTCCGATATTCGCGCTCGTTATGTTCCTTGTGTTTTTCATATCTATACAGACTATAGGAGACCTTACCGTTCAGGGAATGAACTGGATAATAACGTCGATCCAAGACGGCGTATCCGATCTTATGAAGAACGCGCCCGCGTGGTCGTCTTCGCTCGTTGTCGACGGAATAATAGGCGGAGTAGGCTCGGTAGTGCAGTACGTTCCGCAGATAATGATACTTTTCGGTATGATATCTATACTCGAGGCGTGCGGATATATGTCGAGAGTAGCGTTCATTATGGACAGAATATTCAGAGGACTGGGGCTTTCGGGAAAGTCGTTCATTCCGCTCATAATAGGTTGCGGCTGTACCGTTCCCGCGATAATGGGAGCGAGGGTCATAAAGAACGAAAAGGAGCGTAATGCAACGATAATGATAGCTCCGTTCGTTCCGTGTTCGGCAAAACTGGCAATGTTCTCGTTCTTTACCGCGACGATTTTCGGAGGCAACGCGCTTGCGGCTACGTCTATGTATTTTGTGGGCATACTTGTCGCCATAGGGGTAGCGTATATAGCGAAACTCGTATCGCGTTCTAAAGTAACGGCAGACGATACGTTCGTGATAGAATTGCCGCCTTACAGAGTCCCGAAACCCCGTAACGTCTTATTCGATATGTGGGAGAGAGGAAAAGCGTTCCTGATAAAGGCGGGAACTATAATATTCATAGCGTCTATAATATTATGGTTCCTTCAGACCTTCTCGTTTAGCTTCAAGATGGTAGATGCCGGAGAAAGCATACTCGCAAGCATCGGCAAAGTCATAGCTCCGATATTTATCCCGCTGGGATTCGGACGGTGGGAACTTGCGGTCAGCAGTATAACCGGAGTTACGGCAAAAGAGGTCGTAATTACCACAATGGAGATACTCGGCATAACTTCGGCGAACGCTTCCGAGTACTTTACCGCGGCGTCGGGATATTCTTTTATGGTGTTCAATCTTCTTTTCAGTACGTGTCTTGCGGGTATTTCCGCGACGTTCAGAGAGCTTGGCAGCGTTAAGAAAGGTTTTATAGCGCTCGGAGTGCAGATCGTTACGAGTTATATCGTAGCGTTGGTATTCTATCAGATGGGAAGACTTGCGACGGTAAACGCAGCGGCGTTTTGGAGTATTCTCACGGTATTGATAGTTCTCGTAGGCGTACTCATAGCGGTTAAGATAATTCTTTCGGAAAAGAAGAAAAAGAAGTGCGCGACAGGTTGTATAGGATGTCCACATAGCGCGGCATGCGGAAAAGTCGAAGTTATGAATATAGGCGAGTTTTCGAACGTCGGCGCAAAAAAAGCGGCGGATGCTTCCATCGCAGACGTTGAAAAGTCTGAGACTTTAACGGACGGCGTCTTGCCTAAAGAGAAGGAAGAAAAGTAAGAAAGCCGACAAGTCGGTATAGCAAACAATTATTTATAAGAGATGAAGACAGCAGATAAGACGTCGGCTGTCTTTATCATACGTCTTGATTTTGTATCGTATTTATAAATTTTATATTTTTCCGAAAAACTGTTTTTCATAGATGAGATTTGCATTTCAGTATCATAAAATATCGATTTTCGCTTTTATAAAAGCAAGAAAACCGTTTATATGCGCTATCGTCGCTGATTTTAAGTTTATCATAAAAATTTTTATATTTTATCTATTAAATTTACGTTTTACGGTTGACAAAACGGGTAGAATGATATAGAATAGCTGTAAAGGTCATAGCCTTTACAGCAAGGTTTATACCTTTACAACATTGATGCGCGGAGGTAAGACGTGGGAGCGGACGAGAGATATAACGTGAGTTTGCTTAACGACTATTACGGCAATCTTCTTACCGAACATCAACGCGATATGATAAGACTCTATTACGATTGCGACGTGTCGCTCAACGAGATAGCCGAGGAATACGGCATTTCGAGACAGGCTGTACGCGACGCGATAGTAAGGGGAGAAAAGACGCTTAACGAACTCGAGAGCAAACTTTCGCTTGCGAAAAGGGGTTCGAGACTGGTAAAAGAGCTAAAGGAAATAGCGTCGCTTGTTTCCGACGAGAGCGTAAGGAGCCGTATAGATACGCTCATACGGGAAGAGGAGGGAGAATAATATGGGAGCATTCAGCGGACTGAGCGACAGACTGTCGCACATCTTCTCGAAACTCAAGAATAAGGGAAAACTTACGGAGCTTGAAGTAAAGCAAGCTATGCGCGAGGTGAGGATAGCGCTTCTCGAAGCGGACGTTAATCTCGCGGTCGTCAAGTCGTTCATACAAAAAGTCAGCGAAAAAGCTGTCGGAGAGGATATTCTTAATAGTTTGACGCCGGCTCAGCAGGTAATAAAAGTAGTCAACGACGAACTCATCGAACTTATGGGTTCAACGCATACGAAGCTCAAAGTTTCGGATAAGCCGCCTACGGTCATAATGATGTGCGGACTTCAGGGCGCGGGTAAGACGACGATGTGCGGAAAGCTGTCGTATATGCTGAAGCGTCAGGGAAAGAGACCTATGCTCGTAGCGTGCGACATATATAGACCTGCGGCGATAAAGCAGCTCGAAGTCGTGGGAAAGAACGCGGACGTTCCCGTATTCCAAATGGGACAGATCTCTCCCGTAAAAATAGTTAAAGAAGCGCTTAAGGAAGCCGAGAGACTCAATCTCGATACTGTCATAGTCGATACCGCGGGACGTTTGCATATCGACGAGAAGCTGATGAACGAGCTTAAGGAGTTAAAGGCGTTTCTCGAGCCTACCGAGATACTTCTCGTAGTCGACGCTATGACGGGACAGGACGCGGTCAACGTCGCCGATACGTTTAATAAACTTCTCGACATCACAGGCGTTATTCTTACGAAACTCGACGGCGATACTCGAGGCGGCGCGGCTCTTTCGATTCGCGCGGTAACCGGAAAACCGATAAAGTTCAGCGGTACGGGCGAGAAGATAGGAGATGTAGAACCGTTCCACCCCGAGAGAATGGCTTCGAGGATACTGGGAATGGGCGACGTGCTTACGCTCATCGAAAAGGCGCAGAACGCGTTCTCGGAAGAAGAGGCGAGAAATCTTCAGAAGAAGTTCAAAGAGGCGTCGTTCACTCTCGACGATTATCTTATGCAGTTTGAGAAGATGAAGAGCATGGGCAATATGAAGGATATGCTCTCCATGATTCCGGGACTTTCTAATAAGATGAAGGGACAGGATATAGACGTAGACGAGAACAAGATACTTCATATGAAGGCGATAATACAGTCTATGACCAAGAAGGAGAGACGTAATCCCGAGATCATCAAGTCTACGCACAAAAAGCGTATAGCGGCGGGAAGCGGCACTTCGATACAAGAGATCAATCAGCTTCTAAAGCAGTACGAACAGACTAAGGACATGATGAAGAAATTCTCGTCGGGAAAGAAATTCGGCGGAAGATTGCCGTTCTAAGACCAAGTTCGCGGCATAGCGTTTAGATGAAAATAACGCATATGTATAGCGAATTTCGATATTTCGGTCATGATCGCAGACAAAAAAGAAAAAATGCCTTACGGCAAATAAATAAAAAATAAATTATTAATATATTTTCGGAGGAAATACAAATGGCAGTTAAGTTGAGACTTACAAGAATGGGAGCAAAGAAGAATCCGTTTTACCGCATAGTAGCTATGGATGCAAGAAAGGCAAGAGACGGACAGTATATCGAGAGCATCGGTTACTATAATCCCAAGACTGAGCCTGCAGACATCAAGATCGACAGCGAGAAGGCGCTCAAGTGGCTTCAGAACGGCGCTCAGCCTACGGATACGGTTCGCGATCTTCTTAAGAAGTCGGGTATCATTGAGAAGTAATAAGGTGAAAAATGCAAGAGTTAGTTAAATATATCGTTGAAAACCTCGTAGACGATCCGACAAAGGTCGAAGTTACGACCGAGAAGGATAATGACACCGTCGTTATCAACATAAACGCAGAGAAAGAAGAGATCGGCAAGATCATCGGCAAACAGGGCAGAATAGCTAAGGCGATAAGAACCGTGGTCAAGGCCGGCGGTATAAAGGAAAACGTCAAATATTCCGTCGAGATCAACGAGAAATAAATTAAGATATTCTCAAGCGGACTCTTTGTCCGTTTGAGAATTTTTTTAACAGCGAGGGATCTTTATGATAGTTATCGGAGAGATAGTCAAGGCGCAGGGCGTTAAAGGCGAACTGAAAATAATGCCTATGACTGACAACGAAGAACGTTTTTTGAAATTGAAGAGCGTCGTTATAGACGGCGAAACGCGTGACGTGACGTCGGCAAGGGTCAGTCCCAACGGAGTTTTTATAACGATAAAGGGAGTCGACGACAGGAACGCCGCCGAGCTTTTACGCGGAAAGAAAATATCGGTCACGCGAGAGAACGCCGTAAAGCCGCCGAAAGGACGTTACTTTATAGTCGATCTTATAGGTATCGACGTAGTAATCGAGGGCGATACCGTCGGAAAACTCGTAGATATCGCGCAGAGCGGTTCGGCAGACGTGTATACAGTTAAAGGAAAAGACGGCAAAAGCGTAGTTTTCCCCGCGCTCAAGGACGCGATAATTTCGGTAGATATAGAAAATAGAAAGATGACGCTTGATAAAAAGAGATTCGAGGAGATAGCATTGTATGAAGATTGAGGTACTCACGCTATTTCCGGAGATGTTCGAGGCGTTAAAGAGCGGCGTTGTAGGGAAAGCTCTCGAAAAGGAGATATTTACCGTAAATGTTACCAATATCCGCGATTATTCTAAGGACAAGCATAAAAAATGCGATGATTCGCCGTTTGGAGGCGGCGCAGGGATGGTCATGACTCCCGATCCTATTCACAGCGCGATAAACGCCGTAGACGGCGAGCATAAGTGCAGGAGGATATATATGTCTCCGAAGGGAAAGACGCTTTCGCAGGAACTTGTCGAGAATTACGCTAAAGAGGAGAATATATTGTTTTTGTGCGGAAGTTACGAGGGAATAGACGAGAGGATCATCGAACTTGATATAGACGAGGAGCTCTCGATAGGCGATTACGTATTGACGGGCGGCGAATTGCCGTGTATGGTCGCGATTAACGCCGTATCGAGATATATAAAGGGCGTTCTCGGCAGCGACGAGTCGACGAGCGAGGAGAGTTTCGCTTCGGGGCTTTTGGAATATCCGCAATATACGAGACCTCAGGAGTATATGGGACTAAGCGTTCCCGACGTGCTACTTTCGGGCAATCATGCAGAAATTGCGAAATGGCGTTATAACGAGCAAGTGAGGATCACTAAAGAGAGACGCCCCGATCTCATAAAGGAGGACGAATAGTAATGTATATCCAGTGGTTCCCCGGACATATGACGAAGGCGCTTAGAATGATGGAAGAGAACGTCAAGCTGGTGGATAGCGTTATTTATGTGCTTGACGCGAGATGTATATCCGCCTCGTTCAATCCGTCCTTTACGAAACTCATCAATAATAAAACAGTTCTCTATATCGTCAACAAGTGCGATCTTGTGGAAAAGAGCGACGCCGACAGATGGGCGAAGTATTTCAGAGACAAGAAGTACTCATTCATTATGACGAGCAGTTTGAGCGGAAAGGACAGGAGCAGGATAGTAGAAGCGCTGAAAAATATCAACAGAGATATGATAGAGCGTTACAGGGCAAAGGGCGTCAAGAAGAGCGTAAGAGCTATGGTGATTGGCGTTCCGAACTCCGGTAAATCCACTCTTATCAACTCGCTCTGCGGCGTAAAAAGAACCGTAACGGGAGATCGTCCGGGCGTTACGAGAGGCAAGCAGTGGGTCACTCTCGGAAGCGGCGTCGAGCTCTTGGATACGCCGGGAACGGTGTGGCCTAAGTTCGAAGTCAACGAATACGCCAAGCATCTGGCATTTGTCGGGAGCATTAAGGACGACGTTTTGAATATAGAGGAGCTTGCGGGCGAAATAATAGAATTTTATAGAGAAAATCACGCGGATTATTTTGAAAATCGCTATAATTTGGAACTATCGGAGTCTAAAATTGAGGATATTTTGAGTGAGATCGGCAAGAAACGCGGTTATATGCTTTCTGGCGGAGTGATCGACGTAGAGCGCAGCGCGAGGGCTGTAGCGGATGATTTCAGGAAGCAGAAGCTCGGAAAAGTGATGTTGGAGTTTCCTCCTGCCTATTGATAAGTTATTCATATAGATAAATATATTAGAACGGAGACGATACCGATGAGAAAAGAATCAAGAGAGAATTTCGATTGGGAAATAAACTATATGAACTCGAATAACGTTACTGCTCTCGCAGGCGTTGACGAAGTTGGAAGAGGTCCGCTTGCAGGTCCGGTTGTCGTCGCGTCGGTCGTTATGCCGCATACGGATTTTATCGGCGGTATCAAAGACAGTAAGAAGATCTCGGAAAAAAGACGCGAGGAACTCTTCGAGATAATAAAGAGCGAAGCGGTCGAATATAAGATCGAATCGGTAGAGCGCGAGATTATTGACGAATGTAATATTTTGAACGCTACTAAACTCGGTATGGTAAGAGCGATAGAGGAGATCGAGACGAAGTGCGATCTGTTCTTGGTCGATGGTAACAATATACGTTTAGCGACGGAAAGACGCGTCGAATATCTCGTCAAAGGAGACGCTCTCAGCTACTCTATAGGCGCGGCTTCGATATTGGCTAAGGTCACAAGAGACAGACTGATGCGAGAGTACGACGAGATATATCCTATGTATGAATTTGCGAAAAACAAAGGTTACGGTACGGCGGCTCATATAGAGGCGATAAAGAAATACGGACCGTGTCCTATACATAGAAGGACGTTTATCAAGAATTTCGTGTAATTGGTCGGAGACGTGAAGAATAATGAATAACAGAAGAGAAGGGCTTCTAGGCGAACATACGGCTGTCGAGTATCTTAGGAGCAAGGGATATGGTATACTCGAAAGAAATTACTCGACGAAGTTCGGCGAAATAGACGTTATAGCAGAGAAAGGCGAAACCGTTGTGTTCGTAGAGATCAAGGCAAGAGAAAATACGCGCTTCGGGATGCCCGTTGAAGCGGTTACGAGAGAGAAGCAAAGAAAGATAATATCGGCGGCAAATTACTATATCGTAAAGAAAAAGCTGACGCGGCGCGCCGTCAGATTTGACGTTATCGCCGTTTTACGCGACGATATCGAGCATATCGAGAACGCTTTCGACGCGGTAACGGCGCGTTTTTCTTCAAAGTTCGGATATTGATTTTTATTAGGGGAAAATACGCTTATAACGCTAGAAAAGATAAGCGAAGTTAACGATAAGATATTTGAATTTTAATAACGCCGAAAAAAGAAACGCCGATAACGTATTGCATATTTTGGGATAATTCGCCTAAAAACGTCGGTTTTTCAAGCATAAAAAACGAAAACGCAAAATATTTTCGTAAAATCGCATTTTTTATTATAAATCTCAAGATTTTCGCTTGCAAAGTATCAAAGATTATGATAGACTTAGCCTATGACTTCGGGTGTTCCTCTCGATTGAAAGACCATTGCACGAACACTTAGTATTATTAGGAGGATAAGTCAAAGATGAGCAACATTTTGGATATTGTAGAAAAAGAAGGTATGCGTAGCGACCTTCCCGCGATCAAGATAGGAGATACCGTTAAGGTTTTCTATAAGATCATCGAGGGTAACAGAGAGAGAGTACAGGCGTTCGAGGGACTCGTTATAGCGAAGAAGAACGGAAGCATCAGAGAGACCTTTACCGTAAGAAGAATTTCGTTCGGTATCGGCGTTGAGAGAACTTTCCCGCTTCACTCGCCGAAGATCGACCGTATCGAGGTCATCCGTCACGGTAAAGTCAGAAGGGCTAAACTCTACTACATCAGAGGCAGAGTCGGTAAGGCAGCAAGACTTAAAGAAGTTAAGTAAACAAAGCGCATAAAAGACGCAACGATCGTTGCGTCTTTTTTTATGCCGTTTCGGGCTTGTTTTTTCTCATTTTCGGTTTTGATTATTCAGCATAATATTGATAATAAATATAAATGTATAAATAAAATAAAAAAAATGAAATAAAGACTTGTCAAACAGGCAAAAATTATATACAATAGAAAATACATAATTATAATTCAAATCGCGGGGTTCTTTATGAAGAAAAGATTTCTGGCAGTTTTAGTATTGGCATTAGCGCTTATCTTTGTGTTCGCTGGATGCAGCGGCGCGAATTCGAATATCGTCAACGGCGATTTTTCATCGTACGATTCGGACAAGAGCGCTTTTTCGGATTGGCAAGTTTTCGGTACTGCGACCAATTTCGCAAGAGTACCGGCGAATTCGTCGGATCAGGACAAGGATAAGGGCGATTATCTCAAACTTACGGTCTCGTCGACCGGAGTCAATTATCTTTATCAGAATATCAAGCTGAAGCAGGGCAAGACCTATAAGCTCAGCGTCGATATCAAGACGACGTCGAAGATAAGCGGCGAGTCGGGAAAGAAGATGAGAGGCGCGTTCGTCGGTTTTATCGAAGATAAGGACTTTGCGGTAGAGCAGGTCAACAGCACCAACGGACAGTGGGCTCATCTCGAGGGGTATTTCACTCTCGCGACGGGCAGAACGCTCACTCTTGCCGTAGGTATCGGACACGAGGACGTAGGAAAAGCTAAGGGTACGGCTTATTTTGACAACGTTAAGGTCGAAGAAGTCGACGAAGTTCCGAGCGGAGTTTCGGTAGCCACGGTCAAGTACGGATCGTCGGGTTCGGATAAATATTCGCTTGCAACGGCAGGAAGCACCGCTGCGGTAGTTATCGGCGCGATACTTTCATTGGCGATAGTAGCGTTAGCGATATATCTGTACAGAAAGAGTCTTAACAAGACGAGCCTTACCGATAAGAAGATATTCTCGCCGACAGCGCTCTTTGTATACGTTATGGTAGTAGCGTTCATAATAAGATTTCTTATCGCGCTCTTTTCCGACGGAATGGCGGAAGGCATCAACGCTCTCGTTCAGAATATCATAGCGTTCGGCGAATCGGGCGCAAGCGGATTCATAGCAAGCACCGAGACTACGATGCCGACAGGTATGATGTATATGCTTTGGGCGCTCTTCGGTATTTCGAAACTGCTCAATATAGGCGGCGACGGTATGACGATACTCATAAGACTTCCGTTCATACTTGCCGATATCATCGCCGTATATCTCATATACATGGCTGTCGCAAAGTCGAGAAGCGAGCACGCCGCCGCGATTATGGCGGGTATATACGCCGTAATGCCTTCGGTCATCATGGCGTCGACAGGTTGGGGTATGGAAATATCCGTGGTAGCATGTTTCGTTATAGCGATGTATATCAGCATGCTCAATAAGAACTATATCGGAGTGGGAGTACTTTATACTTTCGCGCTGATGTTCGGAAATATTGCGATACTGCTTCTTCCGCTCGTTCTCGCGTTCTATATCAACGCGTTGATCAAGAATAAGGACAGCCGTATCAAGATAGGCGTAACGTCGCTCGTATGCTTCATTGCGTTCTATTGTCTCAGCATTACGTTTATGCTCAATATGATGTCGGGCGGTCATCCGTTCGCGGTATTCGAGCAGATGTTCAAGGATCTTACGGCGAACAATACGTACACGTCGAACGCGTTCAATCTTTACGGAATATTCGCGCTCAATAACGTCGAGGCTCATCTTGCGCTCAACGTTCTCACGTATATCTTCGTCGTTGCGGTATTTGCGTTCACCGCGCTATGCTATTTCAAGAACAGAAACAGGCTCAATATACTTCTGATGTCGGCGTTCACGCTGATCGCCGTGTCTACGCTCGGCATAAGAGGCAGCGTTGAGACTATGATACTCGGCATCGCGATACTGTTCGTATACGCAGTTATGTCTAACTCCAAGAGAGCGTTCGTACTCTTTGGCGGTTTCTCGGCAATATCGTATATCAATACGTCGCTTATTATGAGCAATTCAGGTTTTATCACCAATCAGCTCAACTCCTACGTAGTAGACTTTGCAAAGACGGACGGAGCGTTCATATTTATGAGCATAGTCGCCGTTCTGTTCACAGGCTACTTCGCATACGTCGTATTTGACGTATGTTTCAGAGGAAGGAGCTATGATATGTATCCGCTTGAGGGAAAACTTATAGACGAGTACAAGACGAGATTTGCAGAACTGAAGAAGAGAAAAGCCGACGCTTCTTCCGAAGCGTGAGTTAAAAACGACGCGATACAAACGATAAATAAAATTCAGCGGCGCGACTCATGTTATATATCGAAAAGGGTCGCGTTCCGATCGAACTTAAAGGCGTTATGCAATTATCTATCCGCCGATAAGTTTAATGATTTACAAAAGATTCCGCATACGCATGCGGAAGACAGGGGCAAAAGATAAGGAGAAGATATGCTATCGAAGGTAAAGAGTTTTGCGCTTGACGGTATCAACGGCTATCCCGTGGATATCGAGATTGATATCAATTTGGGCGTACCGTCGTACGAGACGGTCGGACTTCCCGATACGGCTATCAAGGAGTCGAGAGAAAGGATACGTTCCGCTATAAAGAACAGCCGTCTCGAATATCCGATAAAACGCATAACGATCAATCTTGCTCCCGCCGATACGAAAAAGGAAGGCGCTAACTACGATCTTCCTATAGCGGTGGGGATCATTGCCGCGAACGACGGGTTCGAGACTTGCGTCTACAAAGATTATATTATTCTCGGAGAGCTTTCGCTCGACGGCGGCGTAAGGAAGATTAACGGCATTATGCCTCTTCTCATAGCGGGAATGCAATCGGGTCATAAAAAGTTCATCATACCCGACGGCAACCGTAACGAAGCGGCGTATATAGACGGAATAGAGGCGTATGCTGTAAAGACTCTCGCGGAAACCGTGGAGTTTCTTAAGGATACCGATACTCTCGAGCCGATACGTCGCGTAGGTTTTTCAAGCGACGCGGCATATAACCGCTACAATCTTGACTTTTCGGAGGTCAAGGGGCAGAGAATAGCGAAACGGGCTTTGGAAATAGCCGTCGCAGGCGGACATAACGTCATTATGATAGGACCGCCGGGCGCAGGAAAGACGATGCTTGCGAAGTGCGTGCCTTCGATAATGCCGCCTATGACTTACGAAGAAGCCGTAGAGGTAACTAAGATACACTCGATAGCGGGAATACTCGACCCGAGCGTCGGGATAGTGAAGACGAGACCGTTCAGAACGCCGCATCATACGGCGACGGTGCCTTCGCTCACGGGCGGCGGAGCCAACTGCAAACCGGGAGAGATAAGTCTTGCTCATAACGGCGTTTTGTTCTTGGACGAGATGCCAGAGTATAACCGAAAGACGTTAGAGACGTTGCGTCAGCCGCTCGAAGACGGCATAGTGACGATATCGAGGGCGAAGATGACGCTGGAATATCCTTCGCATTTTATGCTGATAGCGAGTATGAATCCCTGTCCGTGCGGAAACTTCGGTTCGAAAAATCAAGACACTCCGTGCAGATGTACTCCGAATGAGATTCATAGATACATTTCGAAGTTATCGGGACCGCTTCTCGACAGAATAGACCTTCAGGTCGAAGTCGACAGCGTCGAGTATAAAGAGCTGCGTTCAAAAGAAGAGGAAGAGTCTTCCGAAAAGATCAGAGAGCGTATCGTAAGAGCGAGAGATATTCAGCTATCAAGATACAAAGGAAGCGGCATATACACCAATTCTCAGATGAGCAACTCTATGATGAAGAAGTATTGCAGACTTGACGCCGTAGGCGAGAGCGTTCTCGAGAACGCGTTCAAAAAACTCGCGCTTTCGGCTAGAGCCGGTACGAGGATATTAAAGGTAGCGAGAACTATTGCCGATCTTTCGGGAGAAGAAAATATATGCGTAGAGCATATCGCGGAAGCGGTCCAATACCGCTCGCTTGACAGGAAGTACTGGGAATGAGCGATATGGACGTTAAAGACAGAGCGTATCTTTGGCTTCAGCTTGCGGACAACGCGAGCGTGGGGAAGAAGCGAAGGCTTATAGAGTACGTCGGAGGGATCGAATCGCTGTATAACGGATTTCCCGATCATGCGAAAGAGGTCATAGACACGTTGGGCGAGAGCGGTTTTGCAAAGCTCAGTATCACTCGCGATGATAATTATATTGATAAAAAGATAGAGGAACTAAGGAAGGCAGGCGTCGCGATCGTCAGCGAAGAGTCGGAGAATTATCCGCCGCTTTTAAGAGATATAAGCGACGCTCCGATCGCAATATTCGCAAAAGGAAACCTGAACGCGCTGAAAAGTACCGATACGCTGGGAGTCGTAGGAAGCAGAACTCCGTCGCGTTACGGTAAGAGCGTAACGGAAAATTTCGTACGAGAGATAGTTCACGCCGATATAACTATCGTCAGCGGACTTGCGCGCGGCATAGATACCGTCGCTCACAGGAGCGCGATCGGCGAAGACAAGGTCACTGTCGCGGTAGTTGCTAACGGGCTCGACAGATGTTATCCGCCCGAGAATCATTCGCTCATGGACAGCATATGTTCAAACGGCGCCGTCATTAGCGAATATCCGCTCGGCGCGATACCGTATCCTCACAGATTTCCCGAAAGGAACAGGATCATAAGCGGTATGTCTCGGGGAATACTGATAACTGAAGCGGGCAGAAAGAGCGGTTCGCTTATCACTTTGAGATACGCTGTCGAAGAGAACAGGAACGTATATATTGTTCCGGGAAACGTAGATTCGCCTAAGAGCGCGGGAAGCAACGAAGCGCTCAGAGAATTGCAAGGCGCTATGGTCACCGAACCCAATCATATACTGGCGGATTACGGCGTTAAGGAAAGAGACGCAAGACCTCCGCAGATGAAACTTGACGTTCTCGAAGAAAGGATAATGGAGTTCGTTAAGAGCGAAGACAGGCATTTTGATGAAATCATAGAGTTTTCCGGTATAGGAGTCAGCAGTCTCGTGGCGCTTCTTTCAAAGCTCGAGCTGCTCGGACTGATAAAAAAATTATCGGGGAATTATTACGGAAAGTAAGTAAAAGGAATAGATATAAGGAGTAAAGAATGGATCTAGTAATTGTTGAGTCTCCAAAAAAAGCAAAGACCATTGCGAAGTATCTCGGTTCGGGATATGAAGTAATAGCTTCAGGCGGACACGTCAGCGATTTGCCCGAGAGAAGCCTCGGCATCGACGTCGAGCATAATTTCGAGCCGGAGTACGTTGTCAACGCCGACAAGGAGAGAGTCATCAAACAGATGAAGAGCAAGGTAGAGAAGGCTAAGAAAGTCTATCTCGCGACCGACCCCGATAGAGAGGGTGAAGCTATATCTTGGCACCTTAAGAACGTGCTGGGACTTAAAGAAGACAATATTCGTATAGAGTTCAATGAAATATCCAAAAAGGCGGTGACGAAAGCTATCAATTCGCCGCGTTCTTTGAACCTCAACCTTGTCAACGCTCAGCAGGCAAGAAGAGTCCTCGACAGGCTCGTCGGTTATAAGGTCTCTCCTATTCTTTCCAATAAGATAAAGAAAGGACTTTCGGGCGGACGCGTGCAGTCCGTCGCGCTCAAGATGATAGTGGACCGAGAACGCGAAATTCGTTCGTTCGTTCCGAAAGAGAGTTGGAATATTTCCGCTATCTTGCTCAAAAAAGAGGGAGATAAGAAGAATTATAAGGCTGCGTTTGCCGACATCGACGGCAAGAAGACGACGGTAAAGGACGAAAAGAGTTGTAAAGAGCTCGTTGAAAAGATAAAACAGGGTAGCTTTAGCGTCGATAACGTAAAGAGAGACACGTCTAAGTCGAGACCCAATCCGCCGTTTACTACGTCGACGATGCAACAGGACGCGTCGAATAAGCTCAATTTTTCAGCGCCCGACACAATGAAGTACGCTCAACAGCTCTACGAGGGTATCGATATAAAGGGCGAAGGACATATAGCGCTCGTAACGTATATCAGAACGGACAGCGTCAGAATATCCGACGACGCGCAAAAGGAAGCTATCGAATATATCAAAGAGACTTACGGCGGAGAATACGCTCCCAATAAGCCGAACAATTACGCGACGGCAAAGTCTGCGCAGGACGCGCACGAAGCGATAAGACCTATTGATATAAGACGAACTCCGGAATCGCTTAAGGACAAACTCGACAGGAATCAGTACAGACTCTACAAGCTCGTATACGAGAGATTCCTCGCAAGCCAGATGACGGAGGCTCTCTACGATACTCTTGCCGTGCATATCGTATCGAAGAGCGACAGAGACTACGGTTTTCAGTTAAAGGGAAGGACTTTGAAATTCGCGGGCTTTACGAAAGTATACGGTAAAGAAAGCGAAGAGGATAAGAAAGACGACGTCAATACGCTTCCTAACTTCGAGGAGAGCGAAAAACTTTTCCTTGAAGACATAAAGACGGAGCAGAAGTTCACGACTCCGCCGCAGAGATATTCAGACGCGACGTTAGTCAAGGGTATGACTGATAACGGAATAGGAAGACCTAGTACGTATTCTTCGATCATACAGGTCATATCGAAGAGACAGTACACCGAAAAAGACGGTAAATATATCAAACCGACCGAACTCGGAGAAATAGTCACCGATCAGCTCGTTAAATATTTCCCCGACATCATGGACGCGAAGTTCACAGCGGAGATGGAGTCCGATCTCGATAAGATCGAGGACGGCGACAGAGAATGGCGTAGCATAATAAGCGACTTTTATCCGCCGTTTATAGATAAGGTCCTTAAAGCGATGAACGACGGCAAGAGAGTGAAGCTCAAAGAAGAGGAGAGCAACGTTATTTGCGATAAGTGCGGCGCTAACATGGTCATAAGAGAAGGACGTTACGGAAAATTCTTAGCGTGTCCCAACTTCCCGAACTGCAGGAATACCAAGCATTTTACAGAGGACAGCGAAGGGAATATTACCGTTGTGGAAGACAAGTCCAAGACGGGCGAAGCCGTTGTAAGCGACGTCGTATGCGAAAAGTGCGGCGCTAAGATGGTGATAAAGGAGAGCTACAGAGGAAAATTCCTCGCGTGCCCCAATTATCCTAAGTGCAAGAATATAAAGCCGCTCGAAGAGGAAGAGAGTTCGATATGTCCCAAATGCGGCGGTAAAGTCGTCAAGAGGATAAACAAAAGAGGGAAGCCGTTCTACGGTTGCACCAACTATCCGAACTGCGACTTTATATCCAATCAGTTGCCGGCGGATCATTTCTGTCCTAAGTGCAACAGCATAATGAAGATAGAGGTTCAGGACGGCGTAAAGAAGAATATATGTATAAATCGCGCGTGCGGTCATGAAGAAGAGGCAAAATGAGAGTTAAGGTCATAGGCGGAGGACTTGCGGGCTCGGAAGCGTGTTATCAACTGCTCAAGAGAGGCTTTGAAGTGGATCTATACGAGATGAGACCCGTCAAAATGACGCCGTGTCACCGTAGCGGAGATCTTGCGGAGCTCGTATGCAGCAATTCGCTAAAAAGCGTCAGCGAAGATTCCGCTTCGGGAATGTTAAAATCCGAACTTAAGGCGATGGATTCGCTTCTTATCCGTATGGCGGAAGAGTCCGCCGTGCCTGCAGGCAGCGCGCTTGCAGTCGATAGAGAGAAGTTTTCGAATAAGGTGACGGCGGCGCTCTGCGATTTCGGCGGTTTTCGCATTATCGGCGAAGAGGTCGTGAAGATCGAAGACGGAGAGCCTGCCGTGATAGCTACGGGACCGCTTACGTCGGACGGACTTATTGACGAGATCGACCGTATTACGGGAGATAAGGATAACTTGCATTTTTACGACGCGGTAGCGCCGATAGTATCGGCGGATTCTATCGACGGCGACAAGGTGTTTCCCGCATCGCGTTATAACAAAGGCGAGGCGAGCGATTATCTCAACGCAGGTATGACGAAAGATGAGTACGACGCCTTTTACGAAGAATTGATACGCGGAGAGAAAGTAATTCTCAAAGAGTTTGAAAAGGGCGAACTCTTCGAGAGCTGTATGCCCATAGAGGAGATGGCGAGACGGGGAAAAGATACTCTTCGCTTCGGGATGCTCAAACCCGTCGGCATAACCAATCCGAATAACGGCGAGAGATATTACGCCGTAGCGCAACTGAGAAAGGAGAACGTCGAAGCCACGATGTATAATTTGGTAGGCTTTCAGACGAATTTAACGTTCAAGGAGCAGAAAAGAATATTTTCGATGATACCGGGGCTCAACAACGCGGAATTTCTGCGTTACGGAGTGATGCATAGAAATACGTTCATGAATTCTCCGAAGGTTCTCTGCGGATACGGCTGTCTTAAAGATAACGAAAATATATTTTTCGCGGGGCAGATAACAGGCGTCGAAGGATACGTCGAAAGCATGATGAGCGGTCTTATAGCGGGCGTCAATCTATCGAGAAAGCTAAGAGGTCTCGAAATGCTTACCTTGCCCGATACGACGGTTTCGGGAGGACTTATGAAGCACGTGTCCGCATCCGTAAGCGAAGATTTCGAGCCTATGAACGCTAACTTCGGGATTTTACCTGAGATAAAAGGAATAAGAGATAAGAAGCAAAGGAAAAGAGCGTATTTCGAAAGAGGAGTTAACGATATCAAGGCATTTATCGAAAAAAGCGGCTTCTTATCGTGAAAGATCGGATACTTCATTTTGACAGGCAAGTATGCGGTCGCAAGGTCAATAAGCGTATAAATCGAATTTTTTGAAGAATATAATAACGAAAACGTGAGAGTACGTAAGGCTCTTAACAAGGAGAGAAAAATGGAATTTAGAGGAACAACGATTTGCGCCGTCAAGAGAGGCGATTCTATCGCGATCGCAGGAGACGGACAGGTTACGTTCGGAGATAACGTAATATTCAAGGCTAACGCGGTCAAGGTGAAGCGTATATACGACGATAAAGTGGTCATAGGCTTTGCCGGTTCCGTTGCCGACGCTTTTTCGCTCAGCGAGAAATTTGAAAAGATGCTCCAAAAGTTTTCCGGTAATCTTATGCGTAGCGCTGTAGAGCTTGCGGAACTTTGGAGAGGAGACAGAGTGGGCAGAAAGCTCGAAGCTATGATGATCGTAGCAGACAAGGAGACTATGCTCATCGTATCGGGCGGCGGCGAGATAATCGAGCCCGACGGCGGCGTATGCGCCATAGGTTCGGGAGGCAATTACGCGTTAGCGGCGGCGCGCGCGCTTCTTAAGGAGACGGAGCTTACCGCAGACGTTATAGCGAGAAAGGCGCTCGAGATAGCCGGCGAGCTTTGCGTCTTTACCAACGATCACATTACGGTGGAGGTAGTTTGACATGGAATATACGCCTAAAGAGATAGTTCAGGAATTGAATAGATTTATTATAGGACAGGAAAGCGCAAAGAAGGCGGTCGCCGTCGCTCTTCGCAACAGATATAGAAGAAGTAAGTTATCGGAAGAGCTTCGCGAAGAAGTAACTCCGAAAAATATAATAATGCAGGGACCTACAGGCGTCGGAAAGACGGAGATCGCGAGGAGACTTGCCAAGATAGTTAAGGCTCCGTTCGTTAAGGTCGAAGCGACGAAGTTCACGGAAGTGGGTTACGTAGGACGCGACGTCGAGTCCATGATAAGGGATCTTATCGAGGTATCGGTTCGCCTCGTAAAAGAGGAAAAGATAAAGGAAGTAAATATAAAAGCTACGGACGTTGCTGAAAGGAAGGTGCTCGAGAAGATAATGCCGCTCAAAAAGTCGGCGAGTCCCGATACTCCCGACGCGGAGCTCAGAGAGCAGGCTCTCAGCGAACTTCGTAACGGTTATCTCGACAAGATACAGATAGAGATAGACCTCGTTGAGAATCAGAGACCGCAAGAGCTCATACAGGGATCGGGCGTAGAGATCAATATCGGCAACATTTTCGGCGGCGCGTTCGGCGGAAATAAGAAGAAAAAGAGAAAAGTCACGGTCAAAGAGGCAATGACGGCTTTGATAGATGAGGAAGCCAACAAACTCATAGATAACGACAGCGTCAACGAGGAAGCCGTCAAGAGAGCCGAGAACGAAGGAATAATATTCATAGACGAGATAGATAAGATAGCGGGAAAGGGAAACAATCACGGACCCGACGTATCGAGAGAAGGCGTCCAGAGAGATATACTTCCGATAGTCGAAGGTTCTACCGTTAATACGAAATACGGTCAGATAAAGACGGATCACATACTATTCATTGCGGCGGGCGCGTTCCACGTGTCTAGCGTATCCGACCTTATCCCCGAGCTTCAGGGAAGATTCCCGATAACCGTCAAGCTCGATTCGCTGACAGAGAAGGACTTCATAGATATTCTTAAAGCTACCGATAACGCTATTTTAACGCAGTATATCGAGCTTTTGAAGGTCGAGAACGTCAACATTAAGTTTACAAACGAAGCGATAGGACTTATCGCAAAGTTTGCCGTTGACGAGAATGAGAATAAGGAGAATATCGGCGCGAGAAGGCTCCATACCATTATGGAGAAATTGCTCGGCGAAGTTATGTTCAACGCGGGCAGCGAAGATTATACGGACGAGGTGATCGTCGACAGCAAATTCGTAGAGGAAAATCTCGGAGCTTCCGGCGAGACTAATCTCAAAAAATATATTCTTTGACGGCAAGTATCGTAAGGTAGGGAAGAAATAACTGTTGAAAGAGGTAGAATATTATGATCAATATTCCTAAAGGAACAAAGGACGTATTGCCCAAGGATTCTTATAAATGGCAGTATATCGAAGAGAATCTGCGTAAAATAGCGAGACTTTTCTGCATCGACGAGATACGCACTCCTACTTTCGAGCATACGGAACTATTTTTGAGAGGTGTGGGCGAGACTACCGATATAGTCAATAAGGAGATGTATACCTTTATAGACAAGGGCGACAGGAGCATCACGTTAAAGCCGGAGGGAACTGCGGGAGTAGCGAGAAGTTTTATCGAGAATTCTCTATACGCAGATACTCAGCCTACGAAGATGTTTTATATAACTCCTGTTTTCAGATATGAAAAGCCGCAGAACGGACGACTCAGAGAACATCACCAGTTCGGAATAGAGTATTACGGTTCCGATTCGCCTTACGCAGACGCAGAAGTCATATCGGTGGCGAAAAAGGTATTCGACTCTTTCGGCGTGAAAGAGCTGGTTCTCCATATCAATAATATAGGCTGTCCCGAGTGCAGGAAAAGATATAACGAAGCGCTCAAGGATTATCTCAGATGTCATCTTGACGAGATGTGCGCAACGTGTCGCGAGAGATTCGAAAAGAATCCGCTGAGGATACTCGACTGCAAAGAGGAGAAATGTAAACTCATAACCGCAAACGCTCCGATAACGCTCGACTATCTTTGCGACGGGTGCAGAGAGCATCATGATACGCTTATAAAAATATTGGATTCGCTCGGTATTGATTACGTCGTCGATCCCAAGATAGTAAGAGGTCTCGACTATTATACCGGTATGGTATTCGAATTCGTGAGCAATAATATAGGCGCGCAGGGTACGGTATGCGGCGGCGGAAGATATAACGATCTCGTATCTGAGGTCGGAGGCAAACCAATGCCTGCGGTAGGCTTCGGAATGGGAATAGAGAGACTTATGCTTACGCTCGAGAACCTAGGGCTTCCGATAGGAGAAAAGAATAAACCTAGCGTATATGTAGCCCCGATTTCTGATAATGCCAGAGACGTATATATGCCTATCGTCGCGAAACTGAGGGATATGGAAATATCCGTTGAGAGCGATATTATGGCGCGAAGCGTCAAGGCGCAGATGAAATTCGCAAACAAGATAGAAGCGCGGTACGTGGTAATAATAGGAGACGACGAACTAACGTCTGGCGTCGTCAACGTAAAGGATATGTCCTCAGGCATTAGCGAAGAGGTGGCTCTTAGCAAGCTGACGGAGTATTTTGGAGGTAAAATATAAATATGGCAGAGCTATTGAACGGACTTAAAAGAACAAAAATGTGCGGAGAGTTCAGAAGCTGCGACATAGGAAAGGAAGTCGTAGTCATGGGCTTTATCGGAAAATACAGAAATCTCGGAAATCTGCTTTTTATCGACGTAAGAGACAGAAGCGGTATAGTGCAGGTATCGTTCGACGAAACGACGCCTAAGGATATTTTCGAAAAGGCGGAGAGACTTCGTAACGAGTTCGTCGTCGCCTGCGTCGGTGTCGTAAGAAGCAGGGGAGGAAACGTCAATAAGAATATTCCTACCGGTGAAATAGAGATAATCGCGTCCGATCTTAGGATTTTGTCGGAAGCGGAAGTCGCGCCGTTTATCGTGAACGACGATGCGAACGTCGGCGAACAGCTTCGTCTTAAGTACAGATATATTGATCTGAGACGTCCGTCGCTTCAGAAGATCATGGCTGTAAGGAGCAAGATCTCGCATATCGCGAGAAATTATCTCGACGAACACGGATTTCTCGAGGTGGAGACTCCGTATCTCGGAAAGAGTTCTCCCGAGGGCGCGAGAGACTATCTCGTTCCGTCGCGAATACATAAAGGAGAGTTTTACGCGTTGCCGCAGTCGCCGCAACTTTTCAAACAGCTTCTTATGATAAGCGGTACGGATAGATATTATCAGATAGCGAAATGCTTCAGAGACGAAGACCTGAGAGCTAACAGACAGCCCGAATTTTCGCAGATAGACTTCGAGATGTCGTACGTAGAAGATCCCGAGGACGTTATGGAGATAGCGGAAGGACTTATCAAGGAAATATTCGGAGAATGTCTCGGTATGACGTTCGACGGCAAGTTCAGAAGGATGCCGTACGCGACGGCTATGTCGAGATACGGAAGCGATAAGCCCGATACGAGATTCGGACTCGAAATAGAGGATATATGCGATATAGTGAAGGATAGCGGTTTCCCCGTATTCAAAGACGCGGTATCGAACGGACTGGTCGTTAAGGCGATAAATGCGAAAGGACTTGCCGAGTCGCTTTCGAGAAAAGATATCGACAAATTGGTAGCGTTCGTCAAGGATTACGGAGTCAAGGGACTTCCGTATATAGCGATAAAAGAGAGCGGGGTATCTTCTTCGTTTATGAAATTCATGAGCGAAGACGAGCTCAACGCTATCATCGAAAGAATGGGCGCGGATAAAGGAGATATACTGTTTTTTGCGGCGGACAGTTACTATACGGCGTGTACGAGTCTCGGCGCGTTGAGACTGCACATTGCCAATACTTTCGATCTTTACGACAGGTCGAAGTACGATTTCCTTTGGGTCGTGGATTTCCCGCTTCTCGAATACAGCGAGGAAGAGAAGAGATACGTTGCGGTGCATCATCCGTTCACGAGCGCAAAGAGCGAAGATATACCTCTTCTTGACAGCGATCCGCTCAAGGTAAGGGCTAACGCTTACGACCTCGTTATCAACGGAGAAGAGTCGGGAGGCGGAAGTATCCGTATCCACGACGTTAAAATGCAGAAGAAGATGTTCAATCTTCTCGGCATGAGCGAGGAGGATATAAAGCTGAGATTCGGATTTTTCGTAGACGCGTTCAGATACGGCGCGCCTCCGCACGGAGGACTGGCGTTCGGTCTTGACAGACTCGTTATGCTTGTTACCGGAACGGATAATATAAAGGACGTTATCGCGTTCCCGAAAGTGCAGAACGCTTCGTGCCTTATGACTGACGCTCCGAGCGTAGTTGAGGACAAGCAGCTCGACGAGCTTAGTCTTATTATCGATAAATGCATAGACGAACAATAGCGCTTATCGGCGAAGAGAGATATAAAAAGATCGCCGCGAGCAAAGTAGCTGTTATCGGCGTCGGCGGAGTAGGCGGTTACGTCGCGGAAATGATCGCAAGATGCGGCGTCGGCGACATAACGCTCGTCGACGGCGACGCAGTCGATATCAGCAATTTGAACCGACAGATCATAGCGCTAGTATCTAGCGTAGGACGCTCAAAGGTCGACGTCGCGAAGGAAAGGATAGCCGATATCAATCCTAATATTAAAGTCACGGCGGTAGCGGAAAGAATATCAGAAGAGAATATCGAATATATTCTTAGCGGAAAATACGACTATATCGTCGACGCTATCGACAGCGTGAATGACAAAGTCGCTCTTATAAAATTCGCGAAGTCGAAGAACTTTAACATCATATCGTCAATGGGCGCAGGCAACAGATATAAAGATTGCGTATACGCCGTCGCGGATATATATAAGACCAAATACGATCCTTTGGCGAAGAAGATGCGCGGACTAATGAGAAAGGAAGGCATCGAAGAGCTTGAAGTATGCTATAGCGAAACGCCTGCGGAACCGATAGTCGGCGGCTTTATAGGAAGTATATCTTATACGCCCGCTATGTGCGGAATAACTATCGCCGCGCACGTTATAAGACGTATCATGGGGGAGTGAATCATGGTCGAAGTGGGACAGGTCATAGAGATAAAAAAGGATAAAGCGGTAGTTCGTTTTTCAAGGAAGACGTCGTGCGACAAGTGCGGAATGTGCGCCTTTAAGAAGGACGATATGTTCGTCAAGTGCACCCTTCTCAATTCGCTCAACGCCCGCGTCGGCGACAGCGTCAAAGTTCATATGGGAAAAGGTTACGTTCTGACAGCCGCGGTGATAGTTTATCTTATCCCGCTTTTGCTTGCGGGAATAGCGCTGTTAGCGACGTTTGCGTTTAAGGAATATATACAGTTTATAGCTGTGGCGGTAGCGCTTGTCGCAGGGTTTACGGCGGCGGCTATAATAGACAAGCGGGTCATCGCAAAGAAAAAAGGATTCAGACCTACAATGGTTGAAATAATCAATATCAATGACGGAGGTAATAAGGATAATGAGTGAAAAGGTGATAATGATAGACAAAGATAATTTCGGCGAAGTTATGAACGGAGATAAGTTGGTGCTTCTCGACTTTTTTGCAAGCTGGTGCGGACCGTGCAAAATGCTTGCGCCGGTCATAGACAAGATAGCGGAGGAGTATGAGGGCAAAGCGGCAATATGCAAATGCGATGTTGACGAAAATAACGAGATTGCTTCCGAATTTGCCGTTTCGTCGGTGCCGACGCTCTTCTTTATAAAGGATAAAAAGATAGTAGACAAGATAGTCGGACTCGCAAATCCTAAAGTGATAAAGACTATTCTCGATAATAATATCTAAAACAAAGAGACGGGAAACATAGATTGACAAGCGGGGAGCCTGCGATTTGATAGAACGCGATGATTTTATGCGTTACGTTACGTTTTTTGCTTACCGTTTTGCAAAAATTGAAACAACTAACAAGAAAATATATTTAACCGATTTACATTAAGGAGATTAAAAATGATTGATTTGAGTTTGATCAAGAGAGTGGACGAAGAGCTTTACGAGTCAATGGAGCTTGAACTTAAGAGACAGAGGAACAATATCGAGCTTATTGCGAGCGAGAATATCGTCAGTCCGGCGGTCATGGCTGCTATGGGCACGCACTTTACCAATAAGTACGCCGAAGGCTATCCCGGTAAAAGATATTACGGCGGCTGTCAGTTCGTTGACGTTGCGGAAGAATTGGCAAGAGAGAGAGCAAAAAAGGTTTTCGGAGCAGAGCACGCCAACGTTCAACCGCACAGCGGAGCGCAGGCTAACTTTGCGGTATATTTCGCTCTTTTGAAACCCGGCGATACCATTATGGGTATGAACCTTGCGCACGGCGGTCACTTGACTCACGGAAGTCCCGTCAACGTATCGGGAAGCTATTTTAATATAGTTCCTTACGGCGTCGAAGAGGATACTCTCGTCATTGATTACGATAACGTTGAGAAGATAGCTAAAGAGTGCAATCCCAAGATAATAGTTGCAGGCGCGAGCGCTTATCCGAGAGCAATAGATTTCAAGAGACTTCGCGAGATAGCCGACAGCGTCGGAGCTATACTCATGGTCGATATGGCTCATATCGCAGGACTCGTTGCGGCAGGACTCCACGAGAACCCCGTTAAGTACGCGCAGATAGTAACTACTACTACTCATAAGACGTTGAGAGGTCCGAGAGGCGGTATGATCCTCTGCACCGAAGAATACGCTAAAGCTATAGACAAGGCTGTATTCCCCGGAACGCAGGGCGGTCCGCTAATGCACGTAATCGCGGCTAAAGCAGTAGCATTGAAAGAAGCGATGACCGACGAATTCAAGCAGTATCAGACGCAGATAGTCAAGAACGCAAAGAAACTTGCCGAGACCCTTATGAACGAAGGCATCGATCTTGTCAGCGGAGGAACGGACAATCATCTTATGCTTATCGACCTCACGAAGAAGGGACTTACAGGTAAAGAGATAGAGAAACTCCTCGACGAAGCTCATATCACGGCGAATAAGAACGCTATACCGTTCGATCCCGAGAAGCCGTTCGTTACCTCGGGAATAAGAATAGGTACTCCTGCAGTTACCTCGAGAGGAATGAAAGAGGACGAGATGGTCGTTATAGGTAAGTGCATAGCCGATATTATCAATAATAAGGAAGCGGCTGTCGAGAGAGTAGGTAAGACTATCGGCAATCTCTGCGAGAAGTTCCCGCTTTATGAAAACGACGTAATGTAATTTTAACGATCGCGCAAATTTTAATAAAATAACGAATAACCGCAGTCTCGTAACGTGATTGCGGTTATTTCCTTGTTGTAAATTAATAGATAAGTTCGATATGCGGGTAGGCGTGCGTTTTTTTGTTACGTTTTACGATACGCATTGCGTAAACAACGACCGCAATAGTTATTGGATTGATGAACGCGTCTTAAAAAGACGCGTTTAAGTTTTGATTTTATCAATAATACGTTTATTAACGAATGAAATTATTTTTCGAGAATTACGGTCAGGAATTTACTCGTTCCGTTCATCGACACTTGCGCGTGCGGTTTGTCGGCGTTAAAATAAATGCTGTCGCCCTTTCTCAGATAGTATTCTCTGTCGTTGACGATGACCCTTATCGAACCTTCGAGCACGTAGTTGAACTCCTGACCGCTGTGTATGACGAGTTCCGGTTCTACGCCTTCGTCGAGAGTTACTATCATCGGCTCCATCGCTCTTCCGTAAAAGTTATGCGCAAGCGACGTAAAGGAGTATCCTTCGTATCTGTCGACTTTCATGCCTTTGCCTTCGTATACTACGCATGGCGCGCTGGAAAGATTGTCTTCGCCGGTAAGTATGACGGTAGGGTCGATAGAGAGCGCCGAAGCTATGCTGTAGAGATGCCCGATAGGTATGTCCTTTGTTCCCGCTTCGTATTCCATATAGTCTTCGAGAGGTATATGAGCGCTGATCGCGAGTTCTTTTTGAGAGAAGTCGGAAAATTCTCTTAGATCCTTTATTCTTTCGGCAATTTTAAGTATCTGACTGTTCATTTCGAGTCTCCTTTTGAATAACGAAAATATATTTACTGATAAACGTTTTATACTATTAGTATTATACATTATTTGTTAGCTATTGACAATAGATAAGCGTTAAAAGGGCGAATTTTTTTTAGCGCAGAGAGGTGTTTTTAAGAAACTTTGACGAAAAATATGCAGTTTCAAAGCGTTTCGATACGATAGGGTCGACCGAATACTTGTATTGAGCGCGGGCGGCAAGATACGCCTGTTGATACGCGGACGATATGGAGAGCGTCGCTCCGCAAGTAATTTCATATTTGACGATAGTAATACATAATATTATATTAAAAGCGAGGTTTTATATAATGAGTTTTATAGGCGAGATTCTTGATAAATTTTCAATAGATATGAAAGAGAACGTGAACGGATATAAAATTACCGTTATCAACGGAGTAGGCGCGCTGGTAGAGGGACATAGGGGCGTGATAGCACTCGAAAGCCACGAAGTAAAACTGCGAATTAACAAAAGTTACATACTAATAAAAGGCGAATCGCTAAAACTCAAAGAGATAGGAGACTCGGACGCTTATATTGTCGGCAAGATAGTCGGAACGGAGATAGTACGCAATGAAAAATGACGTCAGAATATTTGTTAAAGGCAATTCTACGAGGATAATAAACAAGCTCAATTATTTGCTTATAAACGTTTACGACGTGAAGAGCGTAGACGGAGGACTCGTAATAAGCGTTCGTTATGCCGACAGGGAAAAGACCGTCGCCGCGATGAAGGCAATGGATTACGAGTGTATAATTCTGAAAAACGGAATTTTAGAACGCATATATATTGGTTTTACGTCGTATCTCGGAGTTTTCGCGGGTATTGCCGTCGTACTTGCGATAATATTTATCTTCAGTATGCTCACATTCGAGATAAAAGTTACGGGACTTGATAACGTGCCTAGAAGCGAGATCGAGACGGTTCTTTCGGAGTGCGGGATCAAAAAGTTCGGATGGAAAGTAAAAGACGTCGGGTCTCTTGCCGAAAAGATACTTGAAGACGTGGACGGACTCTCTTACGTCAACTGCGAATACAACGGATTCGAGCTTAGGATAGACGTAAAGGAAGAGCTTCGCGGAGCCGATATGTCAAAGGACAACGAGGGCAATATAATCGCAAATTCAGACGGCATCATAACGCGTATCGCAGTTAAAGAGGGAACGGCTTTAGTCAAAGCGAACGATAGGGTCAGAAAGGGAGATATTTTAATAGCCGCATATATCACGGTGGGAGAGGGAGATTCAGAAAAGAGGATAGAGTGTAATGCGAGCGGCAAAGTATACGCCCGTACGTTTGAGAGCGAAAGCGTCGTCGTCGCGGAGACCAACGTCGTGAACGTGAGGAGCGGCAATGTCAAGAAAAAGACTGCGGTGTCTATCGCTTCTCTCAAGAGCAAAGTTCCCGAAAGTCCCTTTCAAAATTACGACGTCGAAGTCGAAACTCATACGGTATACGGCATCGTTCCGCTGACCGTCAAGACTTACTATTTTTACGAGCTTTGCGAAAAAGTTTATTCGATAGAAGACGGCGAATACAAAGACGCTCTTATCAATAACGCCAAGGCTCGACTCAATATGACGCTGACAGACGATAAAAAATTCATAAAAAGCTGGATAATCGAAAAAAAGCTGGACAATTTATATATAATAGATGTATACTATGAACTGGAAGAATTAATAGGCGGAGGAAATATTTGAACAGATTCGAATACGAGATCGACTCGTTTGACGAACTTAAGGCGCTTCTTGGAGACTACGACAAGAATTTGGACGCCATCTCCAAGTGCAGCGATACCCGCATAAGAGTAGGCAGCGACGCGCTCCTCATAGAAGGAGAAGAGGACGCCGTCACCCATGCGAAAAAACTTTTGGACAAGCTCGTCGAATATATGAGAGAAGGCAACGACATCAACGAGACCAATATACGTATTCTCGACGGACTCATCGCGGAAGGCAGAGAATACGAGATATACGATCTAAATAACGCTATAGCCGTTACTTCGCGAGGAAAAGAGATAAGGTGTAAGTCTTCGGGACAGATAAAGTACGTCAAGAGTATTCTCAAGAACAGCATCGTGTTCGGCGTAGGTCCCGCGGGAACGGGAAAGACTTATCTTGCCGTAGCGCTTGCCGTAAGAGCTTATAAGTCGAGACAGGTAGATAAGATAATACTTACGCGTCCTGCCGTCGAGGCGGGAGAAAAGCTCGGCTTTCTTCCCGGAGATCTCGGAGCGAAAGTCGATCCCTATCTGAGACCGCTATACGACGCTTTGCAGGAGATGTTCGGCGTCGAAACGTATTCGAGACTTATCGAAAAAGGAATTATCGAGATAGCTCCGCTCGCATATATGAGAGGAAGAACTCTGTCTAATTCGTTCATAATTCTCGACGAAGCCCAGAATACTACGAGAGAGCAGATGAAGATGTTCTTGACAAGAATGGGCGAGGGTAGTAAAATTGTAGTGACCGGAGACGTTACGCAGATAGATCTGCCGTCGGACAGACAGTCGGGACTTATTCACGCCGCTAAGATACTCGAGGGCGTAGAAGATATAGGGATCGTCAGACTTTCGGCAAAGGACGTAGTGCGGCACGAACTGGTAGCCAGGATAGTCAAGGCTTACGAAGAGGCCGAGAAACACATAGAGGAGAAAAAGTCAGGAAGCGTTCTTGATAAAAAAGATGATAAAAAATAAGCTAATTGACAGTTCCAAAAAGAATTATTCGTTCAATAGAGGCGATCTAGCGGTAGTTGCGATAATGTTCGCGACCGCCGTTTTGATTACTTTTGTTTCGGTATTCTTGCTTGTCAAGGACGTAAAGGCCGCGATTTCTCATTATCCTACGTTGATATTGACGGTGCTGTCTATATTTGCGCTGCTCATTACGGCGTATTTTTGCGTAAAGAGATATTCCAAACGCTCTCTCAATCTCGGCAGGAACGTAGCGATATCTACGACCACGATCGTGATCTCCGTTATCGTATCCGTCATTCTCAGCGTGTACGTTAATAAGATGTCGCTCGTTTTGTTGCTTGCGGTAATGCTTGTCGCGATCACGGTCGATATACACGTCAGCATATATATTAACGTCGTAACTTCGCTTATATATTTGGTTCTTCTCGTTTCGGAGGCAAAGATAACGGGCGGAAATATCGCTTATTCGTCGCTTGTCGCCGTTTTGATGTCGATATTGACGGGCATATTCATGACCAATCTTCTTAGAAAGAATTATACGAGATATAAGATGATAGCGGGTTCGGTATTCTACGTTATCATAGCTTCGGTAACGGTGATACCGTTTTCCGTTATATATTCGACCGATTATAAAGAAATACTTATGAACGGCGCGTGGTTTTTGGTGGGTTCGCTTATAGCGATAGCGCTATATACGGTCCTTCTTCCGATATACGAGAACGTATTCAAGGTATGGACGGATTTCAAACTTGCGGAAGTCGCAAGTTTTTCGCATCCGCTTCTGTTGAGATTGCGAGAAGAGGCTCCGGGTACGTTCAACCACAGTCTAGTCGTAGGTAATCTTGCGGAAAGTTGCGCTATGGCGATAGGCGAAGACCCGTATCTTGCGAGAGTCGCGGCGTATTATCACGACGTAGGAAAGCTCAAGAATCCCAAGATGTTCGTTGAAAATCAGGACGCGAGCTACAATCCGCACGACGAATTGATTCCCGAAGTCAGCGCCCGAATGATAACGAGACACGCAAAAGAGGGGTATAATCTTCTCAAGAAGAACAATATGCCCGAGGAAATAGCGAGAATAGCCGTCGAGCATCACGGCACGTCAGCAGTTAAGTTCTTCTATATGAAGGCGCAGAGGATAACGGAGGGAAATCTCAGTATGAGCAAGTACCGTTACGACGGTCCTAAGCCGTCTTCGAAGATATCGGCTATCATCATGATATGCGATACTATAGAGGCGGCGGTACGTTCGAGACAGCCTGCGGGAGAAGAGGAACTGAGAGCTTTCGTCAAGGCTATGATAAAGGATAAGATAGATATGAATCAGTTCGACGAGTCCAATATCACATTCGAGGATCTCGGCATTATCGAAGAGGAAATAGTCAAGACTATCCCGTCGATATATCACCATAGAATTGATTACAGCAAGGAGAAAAAATGATATCGCTTTTCGACGTAGACCCCGATTACGGTGAACTCATTGAAAGAGTATATTTGTCGGCGCTTCGCCGTCTTGGTTTGGACGACGTATTCGACGTCGACGTTTCGTTCGTTGAAGAAGAAAGAATACAAGAGATCAACAGAGAGACGAGAGATACCGACAGCGTGACCGACGTTCTCAGCTTTCCGAATATCGACGTCAAGTATCCGTTTCATATCGAGGACTATCCTTATGACGTTGACAGAGAGACGGGCAGGATAATGCTCGGAGATATTATCATATGCAAGAAGAGGATGCTCGAGCAAGCCGACGAATACGGTCACAGCGACGCGAGGGAGTGCGCGTTTTTGACTCTTCACGGACTATTGCATCTTTTTGGGTACGACCATATAGACGAAGAAGACAGGAAGAAGATGCGCGCTGTAGAGGAAGACATTCTTCTCAGCATGAATATTACGAGAGATTAGGAGAGAGCAGGCGGCGGATATATGTTTAAGTCGGGTATAGTAACTATTTTAGGAAGACCGAACGCGGGAAAGTCGACGCTTATCAACGAGCTCGTCGGAGAAAAGGTAGCCATAGTGTCGTGGAGACCGCAGACGACGAGAGATAAGATAATAGGAATAATGAACGGAGACGGTTATCAAGCGGTCTTTATCGACACCCCCGGTATCCATAACGTTAAGAACAATCTTTCCGAATACATGATGAAGAGCGTCGATTCCGCTATCGACGGCGTGGATATCGTCATGTACGTTATCGCCTGCGATAAAAAGATAGATAAAAAAGACGAAGATTATATCGCAAGGTTCGCAAGGTCGAGTACGCCCTTTATTTTGGTCGTCAATAAGTGCGACGCCGTTCAAAGGGAAGAGATCGCGAAGAAGATAGACAGTTTCAAGAATATAGACGGTATCGACGATATAGTTCCGATATCTGCGCTGACGGGCAAGAGCGTCGATATTCTCAAGGATATAATCGTAAAACGTCTCAAAGAGGGCGAACAGCTCTATCCAGAGGATATGTTTACGGACAAGACGTTACGCTTTATGTGCGGCGAAATAATAAGGGAAAAGGCGATGAGACTTCTTCAAGACGAAGTGCCTTACGGAATAGGCGTCGTCGTCGAAAGATTTTTCGAAAGAGAAGACGGGATCGTCGAGATAAGCGCGGACCTCATATGCGAGAAAAAACCGCACAAATCTATCGTCATAGGTAAGGGCGGAGAGATGATAAAGAAGATATCTACTCTGGCGCGTCTCGATATGGAAAAACTTCTCGATAGCAAAGTCTATCTCGAGCTTTTTGTCAAGGTAAAGGAAGAGTGGCGCGATTCGGAGCGGCTTTTAAGGGAGATAGGCTACGACAAAAAAGAGCTGTAGGGCAAAGTCTGCCGAATGTTTTTGTGATACGCGATAACAAATTTTGAACAAAGAGATAGACGGAGAATGAAAAACTCCGAATAAACGCCGTCGTTTTTACGCATACTGATAGCGGAGGATAGCTATATGTATGACGAAATAGACAAAACGCTTTGGAAACTTTTTGAAAAGACCGGTAATCCCAATTATTACGTTATGTACAAGGCGTACAGAGAAGAGGAAGAGAGTGAAGAATGACTGACGAGAGGTATCACGGTATCTGTCTTAAAGCAATAGAATATAGGGATAACGACAAGCTCGTTACGCTGTATCTCGAGGGGAAGGGTAAGATCACCGCTACGCTTCGCGGCTGCAAGTCGCCGAAGTCGAAACTGCGGTTTGCCGCTTCTCCTTTGTGTTTTGCGGAATATGAACTTGCTTTGAGCAGGGGCAGATATACGGTCGTGGGATGCGAGAGAGCGGAACTCTTCGATTCTCTTTGGAAAGATATAGATAAGTTTTACGCGGCAATGTCGATGCTTGAAGTTTTTTCTAAATTTACATATGAAAACGAGAAGAACGATATTCTTTTTTTGACTCTTTTGAAATCTCTTAAACAATTAAAGGACGGCGGCGACGCGGAAAAAACGCTCGCCTATTATCTTACCGACGCGGTATCGAAGATAGGTTACGGGATCGGCGCCGAGCGCTGTATAAAGTGCGGCAACGCCTCTTCGGGATCCAAGAAGTTTTCGCTTCGCGAAGGCGGTATAGTATGCTCCGATTGCGGTAACGGCATAGCTTTGAGCAGTGACGTCGCCGAGGTCTTGAGAGAGTGTTCTCGAGTTAGTCTTTCGGAGTTTTGCGATATCGAGCGCGACAAAAACGTGTTTTTCAATATTATCTATATCCTCAAACGTTATATAGAACATATTTTACAGGAAAAAATCGAAAGTTTATCCCAGTATTTGGATATTGTTTCGAAAAACAGTTGAAAATTATATGCGGTTAGTGTAAAATATATGTAATAAATTATATAGAAATAAAAATTTTATTATTCTTATAGATATGATTTGAATGATTTTAGGAGGACACACAATGGCAACTAAGTACGTTTACTTATTTAAGGACGCAGACGGCTCCAACAAGGCTCTTTTCGGCGGCAAAGGCGCTAACCTTGCCGAGATGACCAAGCTCGGAATGCCTGTTCCGCAGGGATTTACCATCACCACCGAGGCTTGTACGAAGTATTGGGCTGACGGCGAGGTCATCGACAAGGAGATAGAAGACCAGATCTTTAACGCTCTTCACGAGGTCGAGGCTATGGCTGGAAAGAAGTTCGGAGATATAGAGAATCCGTTCCTCGTATCGGTTCGTTCGGGAGCGAGAGCTTCGATGCCCGGAATGATGGACACGATATTGAACCTCGGTCTTAACGACGTTTCCGTAGAGGGACTTAGCAATCTTACTAAGAATCCGCGTTTTGCGTACGACTGTTACAGAAGATTCATACAGATGTATTCCGACGTCGTTATGGGCGTAGGTAAGTCTGAATTCGAGAAGATAATCGACGACGTTAAGAACGAGAAGGGAGTCAAAATGGACACCGAGCTCGACGCCGACGATATGAAAGAGCTCATCAAGAGATTCAAGGCGATGTACAAGGAGAATCAGGGCAGCGACTTCCCGCAGGATCCGGCGGTCCAGCTTATCGGCGCGGTCAAGGCTGTATTCAGATCTTGGAACAATCCGAGAGCTATCACTTATAGAAGAATGAACGATATCCCGTCGAGCTGGGGAACGGCTGTCAACGTTCAGTCGATGGTATTCGGTAATATGGGAGATACGTCGGGCACAGGCGTCGCGTTCACGCGTAACCCCGCTACCGGCGAGAAGAAACTCTTCGGCGAGTACCTTATGAACGCTCAGGGCGAGGACGTCGTCGCGGGTATCAGAACTCCCGAGCCCATAGATCATCTCAAATCTACCAATCCCGAAGTTTACAAGCAGTTCGTAGATATAGCTACCAAACTCGAGAATCACTATAGAGATATGCAGGATATGGAGTTCACCATCGAAAGAGGAAGACTTTATATGCTCCAGACGCGTAACGGAAAGAGAACGGCGAGCGCGGCTCTCAAGATAGCGGTCGATCTCGTCAACGAGGGAATGATCTCCATCGACGAGGCTCTTCTCAAGATAGAGCCGAAGCAGCTCGACAGCTTGCTCCACCCGACTTTCAACGCGGCAGAGGTAAAGAAGGCTAAGCCCGTAGCTAAAGGACTTCCGGCTTCTCCCGGCGCCGCTTGCGGTAAGATAGCGTTTTCTGCCGAAGAGGCTGTCGCAAGAGCTAAGTACGGCGAGAAGGTAGTTCTTGTAAGACTCGAGACTTCTCCTGAAGATATCGAAGGAATGGCTGTCGCTCAGGGTATTTTGACGGCTCGCGGCGGTATGACTTCTCACGCGGCGGTAGTTGCAAGAGGTATGGGCGCTTGTTGCGTAGCAGGTTGCGGCGCGCTCAAGTTCGACGAAGAGAACGGCGTTCTCTATATCGACGGAAATAAGTATAAGAGAGAAGATTATCTTTCTTTCGACGGTTCTACCGGTAATATATACGCAGGTCAGCTCAAGACCGAAGAGCCTAACGTAGAAGGCGATTTCAAAACCATTATGGATTGGGCGGACAAGTACAGAGTTCTTAAGATAAGAACCAACGCTGATACTCCTAAGGACGCTAAGCAGGCGGTTCAGTTCGGCGCCGAGGGTATCGGTCTTTGCAGAACCGAGCATATGTTCTTTGCAGAGGATAGGATCCCGGCAATTCGCGAGATGATAATAGCAAGCAACGAAGAGGCAAGGATCAAAGCCCTTTCGAAACTTTTGCCGATGCAGAAGCAGGACTTTATGGGTCTTTACGAGGCTATGGGCGACAGACCGGTTACCATAAGATTCCTCGATCCCCCGCTCCACGAGTTCTTGCCGCAGAAGAAGGAAGACATCGAGTCTCTCGCTATTGATATGAATATCACTTACAGCGATCTTAAGAACAAGGTAGACAGCTTGCACGAAGTGAACCCGATGCTCGGACACAGAGGTTGCCGTCTTTCCGTCACTTATCCTGAGATCGCCGTAATGCAGACCACCGCGGTTATCGAGGCGGCTATCGAGCTCAATAAGAAAGGTTATAACATAAAGCCCGAAATAATGATCCCGCTCATCTGCGAGATCGAAGAGCTCAAGTACGTTAAGAAGATAATCGTTGACACCGCAGAGTCTGTTATGGCTAAGAACAACGTAAGAGTTGACTACAAAGTCGGTACGATGATAGAGATCCCGAGAGCGGCTCTTACCGCAGAAGATATAGCTAAAGAGGCTGAGTTCTTCTCGTTCGGTACTAACGATCTTTCTCAGATGACGTTCGGTTTCTCGAGAGACGACGCGGCTAAGTTCCTTGACAGCTACTATGTCAAGAAGGTATTCGAGTCCGATCCGTTTACGAAACTCGACACCGTAGGCGTAGGTAAACTTATGAAGATCGCTATCGAAGGCGGTAAGGCTACAAGACCCGATATCAAGCTCGGTATCTGCGGAGAGCAGGGCGGAGATCCTTCGACTATCGAGTTCTGTCACGACATCGGTCTTAACTACGTTTCTTGTTCGCCGTTCAGAGTTCCCGCGGCAAGACTTGCGGCAGCGCAGGCAGCTATTAAACAAGGCAAGGGGAATAAGTAAGAAGCCTTTTTGGACATTTACCATAGGTTATGAAGAAGCTAAACGGTTTCATTTGAAACACAGCGGTGTAAATACTCATAAATCCAAATGGAATGATCTAATTGTTGATGTGTATATTTAAAGAAACTGCCATAGGTAACTATGGCAGTTTCTTTTATATTTGAAATTATAATAATTTATTGTCAATATACTGATAATTTTTTGAGATTTTTTTCAAAAACTATTGCATTAATAAAACGGCTGTGCTATAATTAGCACAAAGGAGATAAAAGATGGCTTTAGCAAATTCAGAAAATATTTTACGATTACTTTTTTCTTATAATCCTTGGTGGCAAACAGGAAATATACAGAAAGAGTTTAATAAACCGATGAAGAGATTTGCTTACCAAGAGGCAATTAATACATTAAAGCGCAAAGATATTAGGCGATTGGTTGTTTTATGTGGAGCTAGAAGAACAGGAAAAACAACTATTATGTATCAAATAATTTCTGCGCTTCTTGAAAGTGGGTTAAATCCTAAAAATATTTTGTTTTTATCTTTTGATCATCCGTTGTTGAAATTGTGTTCCATCGACCAGATTTTAGAAGTATATAGAACAAATATTTCAGTTGATGAAGAAATCTATTGCTTCTTTGACGAGATTCAGTATGCTGAGAACTGGAATAATTGGCTTAAAATACTTTATGACACTAATCCCAATATTAGTTTAGTAGCAACCGGTTCGGCAAGTCCTATTTTGATGGATAAAGTATCAGAAAGTGGCTTAGGGAGATGGAAAGTAATCCATGTTCCCACGTTGTCTTTCTTTGAATACTGCCAACTTTTGAACATTGATGTGCCGCAACTTCCTGAAGATATTAAGCCAACACAGGTTTATCTTAAAACTTTGCAAGAACAAACAGAGATATTTAATAAACTTTCGTGCTTGCAAGTTCATTTTATCAGGTATTTACAAGTTGGAGGTTTTCCAGAACTTGCTTTGAGTTCAGACGATTTATATGCGCAAAGAGTTTTACGGGAGGATATAGTTGATAAGGCTTTAAAGCGTGATTTGCCGTCCATTTACGGAATAAGAAACATTAGTGATATTGAAAAGATATTCCTATATCTGTGTTATACTTCGTCTAATATCATAAATCTTAATGCTCTTACAAAGGAATTGGAAGGAGTAAGTAGGAACACAATTGAAAAATATATAGGGTATTTAGAAAGTGCAAATTTGATTTATATCAGTCCGCTTGTGAACGTAAGCGGTAAGCAAATTTTAAAATCGCAAGATAAGATTTATATCGCAGATGCAGCAATGAGAAACGCTGTTTTAATGAAAGACGATATTACAAATGATCCTACTGAACTTGGGATTATTGCCGAAACAGCCGTATACAAGCATATTAATGCATTCTATTTTAAAGATGCGGCAACTGTAGGTTATTTCAGGGGAGATAAGAAAGATAAAGAAATTGACATAGTTGTTAAATCGGAACGATTCCGTCCAATAATGATTGAGGTAAAATATAGAGATCAGGCTAAAATTGCAGAAGAGGATGAGATTGTAATTCAGGCTAACGAACAGTTTCCCAACTTGGTAATAACAAAACGCGCAAACGACTTTGGAGAGTTTTTGTATGGAGATAAAAAGATATATCGTATGCCTGCTCCTGCATTTTTATATTTGTTAGGGCTTGTAGAAAGTAGAAGGAATAAATATTAATTTTAACATCCAAAGATGATAAGGAGAATTTAATGGGAAGCACTAGAGCTAAAAACGATGCGACTTTGACTAAAGTTGGCGACATTTATCAATATCTTATAGCCCTCAGAGATTGTTTTGAATTAAACGAAAGCGAAGTTCTTCAAATTGAAGTTAATGGAGATGTAAGTGTATTAAGTAACATTAACGGCGGATTTCAAAAAGAGGTAAAACATCACTTAGTCAATAAAAATCTTTCCAGTAGAGATATTGATTTTTGGAAAACATTAGCTAATTGGTACGATGAGTATGATAGGATAAAAAATTTTTCAGATTTAATATTAAACACAACTGCAAAAATTGACAAAGATTCTTCATTTTATAATTGGAATTCTTTATCGTGTGACGATAAACTGGATACTATTAAGAAAATTGGAGCATCTGTTAAGGAATCTGAAATAAAATTCAGAGAACAATTTAATAGAATTTTTAACGATACTTTAGATGAGCAAAGGCTGTTGAAAATTTTAAAAAAATTTAGAATAGAATCAGCGTGTGCGACAATAAGAGGTGTATCAAAAATATTTGATAAATACATATCAAATATTCCTAAGCAAAATCGGGATCCATATATCGGTGCATTGTTAGGTCGTATCTTAATACAAGTAAAAGATCCTCCTCACAAATGGGAAGTAACACGAGAATTGTTTGAACAAATTACTCAGGAAGTATCGCCTTCTTATATAAAACCTGGCGTGATACCACTTCCTGATGATTATGCAAAAACAGAAGTGCCACAAGAACAAATTGGCGTTTTACAACAAAAAAGATTTGTTGAAGCTATTAGAGAAATAGATTATGATAAAGTGATTCCTGAAGCTATTTCTGATTATTGGAAAACAGATTTAACTATTGCAAGATATTTTAGAAATAATCCTGTTTATTTAAAAAATTTAGACGAATATGAGGATTCTTTAGGTAAAAAGCTGTTTTATTCTAAATCTAATAGTGAATTGGAAGCGGATGGACTTTCAATTGCGGATAAGAAGAAAATATCTAAAAGATTGTATAATAACGTTATGATGTGGAGTGCAGAAGATTTTGGCTCTATAATAAGCAATAAAGATTATTTCCAACATGGTGTGATTCACAATATAGTTGATGAAGGTAATTTTGCATGGAAAATTGAGGAGAATGATAATGAGCATAAATAATATAAAGTGTTTATCATCCAATCCGCACTTTTCAGCGTTACTTATTCAAGGGTTTTTAAGTGGATATAGTAGAGAATGTGATTTGGGTATTTCTTTCCTTGTATTGCCAATTTTATTTTATTTAGAGTCACGCGAGAAATTGAAAACTGCAAATAAATTTAGTAGATTAGACACATTGTTTGGAACTAAACAAAGTGTCGATAGTATTCAAGTATCTGGTAAAACACGATTGGCAGGATTTTTTACGAGATACAATTTGCTTGAATCTCAAAGTAAGAATTCAGTTATAATACTAGCTTCTGAGAAGAAAATTAATTTAAAAAAAGGGAAGCTCTTTCTGGTGGAAAAGATAGATTATACAAAATATTCGGGTTGCGTAAAAGATTGGCTGAGATGTGCGCACTATTTAGGAGTTATACTTTCTCAATATACAAATAAAGAAATATTAGAATTTTTGGGGGCAGAGTAATTATGAGAAGTTTTTTAAAAGCAATTATTCTTTTTAACAATTTAGGAGCAAAGAGAGAAGTCGACTTAAATGAAGGTGTAAACATTATAACTGGTAGGTCGAAAACGGGTAAAAGTGCATTAGTAGAAATAATTGATTATTGTTTATGTAGTAGGAGATCTACCATACCTAAAGGAAAAATTACAGAGTTTACCCACTTATATGTGATTGCATTTTGGATTGAAAATAATACATATATAATAGCGCGACAAAGTTGGGAAAATGAAGGGAAAATGTGCATATTAAAAGAAGATGGGAATTTTGATGTGCAATCATTAGATTTACAATACTTTGACGATAAAAACTTTGTACCACGTTTAACGGTCCAATATGAAATTGAAACAGCATTAGGTTTAAAAATAACTAATCTTTCAATCAATGAAGAAGATGGAAGCAAAAAAGCATCTTTAAGAAATATGGTGTCCTATTTGTTTCAGCATCAAAATTTAATTGCAAGCAAGTTTGCTTTGTTTTATAGGTTCTCTGATTATTATAAACGTAAGGATGTTATTGAACAGTTCCCAGTATTTGCGGGGATAATTAGTCAAGAATATTATAGCGATTTAATAAGGCTTAATGAATTAAAAAATCAATTAAAGCTTCAAATGAAAAAGCAGCGAGAAGCTGAAAAGAAATCTTATTATGTAAAAGAGAATCTTCAAATATTATTGAAAAATTACTATGCATTACTTGATAAGCCGTATGCTCAATTTGATTCGGTTTTATCTTTAAATGAACTCAAAAATTTAGCGCTTAATCTTCCGGAATTTGACGAGTCTCAGTTTTTAAGTGGAGATCAAATTGATGTAAGATATAATGAACTGAAAAAGCAATTAGCCGAACTTAGGGAACAAGAAACAGAATGGAAAAATAAAATCAATAATTTAAAAGACTGCTCTAATAATGGTGAGAATTTTTCCGCCATGCTTAGGAATTTGAGCGAAGAAACTTTAGCAAGTCCAATCAATGTGGAAAATTATGTGTGCCCTCTTTGTGGGCATAAATATGATGAGTTAAATGCGCAAGATGAATTAATAAGACAATCGTCTGATTGGTTAGATAATGAATTGAAAATTACAGAGTTATACACATCTGATTTTTCTGAGGAAATAAGATTATTTGAGCGCGAAAAACAAAAAGTAATTGAACAGATAAAGAAGGTGTGGAAACAAAAAAAAGAAATCGAAGAAAAATATATTACATCTAAAGAGCTTTCTACAAAAATTAGTCAAATAAATTATGCAAAAGCCAAAATTGGTGTTTTTGCAGATATGTGTGACAAAGAGATTTTTGTTGACACGGATATTGAAATTAAAGAGTTGGAAGAGAAAATTAAATATTACGAGGAAAAAATAAAAGGGTTTGATGTTGAGTCAAAAAAAGCAAAAGCGGAAGTATTTATTGCTGACAATATGAACAGACTTGCTCAATGTCTAGATTTTGAGGAAGAGTATAAACCTATTAATTTAAATTTTGGATTATTGGATTCTTCGTTTGATGTGTATCAGCAAAATAAAAAAGAAAAAATTCATTTGGATGAAATGGGTAGTGGGGCTAACTGGGTTTCTTGTCACATTGCATTGTTCTTAAGTTTTCTGCATTATTTTGCAAAGCAGGAAGATTCACCAATGCCGTTAACAATGTTTTTCGATCAACCTAGTCAAGTTTATTTTCCTCAAGGAGATAGTAATAAGAAACGAACATCTGCCGATATTACTGCAGTTAATTCAATGTATAAAACTATTTTTGATGAAATAGAGAAAATTGAAGAAGAAGTGGGCTTTAAACCTCAAATTATAATAGTTGATCATGTGGACGGGGACGATTTGGAAATCAAAGAAGAATTCAATAAAAATGTCCGCTATAACTGGTTAATAGACGGAGCTTTAATATAAAATTTTATATTGTTTAGTTATATGACAGCTCAGGCTAACATTAAGAATCCGAGAAAGTAAGACGTTATCGGTAAATATTAATAATGGAAACGAACCGCATCCGACGCTCGTTGGACGCGGTTTTTCATTGTTTGGCGAAACGGTATATAGCGTTATCGCTCTTGCCGATAAAATATCGAAGAGGTAAATAATAATATACCGTAAAAACAGCAGATAGCTCTCTATGGCGGTTTCAAAGACTAGATAAATCTTTCGATATGGAAAATACGTTGCTTCGCGGCTCGTTAAGTGGTATAATTTCACTAGGGGAATATAAATAAAAAATAAACGCGTTGTCGGACGCGTAAAATACGTTTTAAGAATAAGGGTAGCAATTTTATGATCAACGTTTTACTTGCTTACGGAGAGGAAACCAACAGTATTGTTGAAGAATTCAAGAGTATCATCAACGGTGATAACGAGGAAGCGAATTATATAAATTTTCAAAAAGCCGATATTAATACGCGCGTTTCGGATTATGATAAGATGCTCGTTTTTATCGACGACGATAAAGGCGTTCTCGAGAGTTATTATAGGCTCTACAATGAAGCGAAAGATTGCGGAAACGTCGGCAAGATAGTCGTTTATTATAAAGAAAGAAGCGAGTATGAAACCAAAGAAGTTTATTACGCGAAGAAAGACGCGAATAAAAACAGGCTGATAAGATTTTTCGATTTTTGCGGAGTCGCTGATATTGTTTTTGATTTTATTGCGGCGCTTTATTGCGACGGGGTGATATTTGCAGACGTAAGACGCGGAAAGCTCAGAATTTCCGGAAGAAGTATTGCGAACCCTCTCTCGAATGTAAAGCTGATCGGAGAAAACGCCGAAATAAATGAGTACGCTCTGCGTATCGAAAGAGCAGAACGCACGCTTGACGACGTAAAAAAAGACGACCTTTTCGATAAAAGATACATTGACGAACTTACGGAGATGGCGAAAAATATCGACGGCATATATAGAGATTACGATAGACTTTTGACGATAGCGTTCGAACTGTATGCCGAGAGCGTAAGGGCTTTTTTGAATAGGGACATAGATGTAATAGATTATATATTTCTCAAAGAATACGTTATGACGGGTCAGTTCGGCTCCGCGCAGGGAGTATTCGTAACAAGGCGGTTCATGTCGCTCTTTGACTCGGTCAATGAAAATAATGCCGATAATATACTAGCCTGTCTTAAGATGAGAGCGTTGTCGTTCGTATTTAAGGAGGATAACAGCTTTAATACCCGCGCGCTGCGCGCCGTCTTTGAACTCGGTAAGAAGATAGAGAAAGAGTTTTCAAAGGATAGATTTTTTCATTACGCTTATGCTGATTTTGCCGCAAAATTGAGAGATGAAAGGGATAGAGCGAACGTAGTTAAGAGTGAGTATCTCGAATTTGTAATGGATGAAAACGTTATTGCCGACGAGAAACATTTGGTTGCGGCGTCGAGATTCGTCGCAGGCGAACTGGAAAAGAACCAACGCTTTGACGAAGCCTCGGATACGTTGAATTTTGCATTAGATCGCGTTCGATGCGAGATGAACGCCGCGTATATGGCAACTCTTCTCGGCGTTCTAAATTATGAGAGGGAGAATTACGAACTTGCAAAGGAATATTACGCTAAGGTTGCGGGTATCATGAGGAGCGTAAACGTTCGGGAACGTATAGCTTATATAAAATTCATAACGAAAATCACCGACGCATTTTTGCCTTTCGACGGCGCTGAGGAATGGCTCGGTAAACTGGTAGAGGAGACTGAAAAAGCAGATATCGAAGATTTCGATAAAGCAAAGATATATTTGCGTTACGCTATGATAATGATGAAAGAATACTCTCATACAGACGGGATAGAAAAATATTTTGAATCGGCGGGAAAACTTTTCGAGAATAGTATACGTCTGAGACCTACCGAATGTCTTATCGGGATACACGACGCGCTTATACACTCCGCGATGCTTTTTGAGAGCAAAGAAGATATGCCTAGGGCGGTCGAATTGTATTCTTTGGATAAGAAGATATTGGAATGTATCGGAAGTCTTTACGAAAACGTTGACGAAATGCTCGCGTATAACGAATATTTGTCCGGAATAATGAGTCGAGGCGGTTCTCCGTCAAAGTCTTTCAGGTTTTTGATAAACGCTGAAAGGATTTCGACAAAGTATATAGAAAGGACTAAAAATTACGTTAAGTATTATGCGAAGCTGCTTTTTGCGATCGTTGAGAGATATTATGCCGACGGCAAGAAGATACAGGGAACTATCATCGCGAGGGCAAAACTCGCAAAGCTGATAGACGCCGCGAATATCAACTGCGAATATTTGCGGGATCTTGCTTACTTTACGAGAAATTTAGCGCGCATATACGATACTTTAGGATACGACGAACTCTACGAAGAGTTTGCGTATATGTCCGAGAGCTACTTTTCCATTGCGACTAGGGCGAACGTTAAAGTTGACGAGAGCTTATTCGACGATATGCGAAACAGGATAGAAACGTTAAAGTAAAAACATAAGAGCGATTTATTCTCTTAAACCGTTCTGGTTCGCATTAATATAATATTATAATAAAATATAATGTAAAATTTCTGAAAAATTTTCAAATTAGGTCTTTAATTCGTTTGACTTTTGTGTTACAATATTAACGAAGAGAGTTGCATACAGTTATACTCTCGATAAGGAGGCATATATGAAGTTTGAGTTCATTTCAAAAATTGACAGACAGGCAGATGACAAGTCGATCGACAAGTTCAAGGATATTGTCGACAAGAAACTCGACAAGATGTCGAGATATTTTGACGACAACGCAAAGATAAAAGTAATGCTTAAATCGTTGCGCGACGACTATTTCGTACTGGAAGTGACCATATTTGTTGACGGCAGTAACATAATGAGAGGCGAGGACAAGTCCAAGGATATGTTCAGTACGATAGATTTGGTCATCCCGAAGCTCGAAAGACAGATACGCAAATATAAGACCAAACTCGGTAAAAAGATCAAAGACGATATTCCGAGCGATATGTTTGTCGCCGAAGATAGCGTAAAAGAGAGCGAAGTTAAGTTTGCGGAGCTTGCAAGAGTAAAGAAGGTTGATTTGAGAAAGATAAGCGTCAAGGACGCTATAGAGGAAATGGAACTTTTCGATCATGATTTCTACGTGTTCATAAACGCCGATAACGGCTTCGTAAACGTCATATATAAGCGTCATGACGGCAACGTGGGACTTTTGGACCTCATCTATTGACGCGAAAAACGATAGCTAAAGAGGAGAGGGATTGCTCTAGGGCAATCCTTCTTGATATATAGGGAATAAAACGCGAAGCATGATTCGGATAACGATATATTGTTTGCGGATCGTACGGGCGCGTTTAGAAGAGGTGCGAATATGCGTAAGATAACCGATATTGTACAGGGAAAACGCGATCCGAATAGCGTTAATCTATATATCGACGGAGAGTACTACTCCAATATTCCGATGGATTTTATCGCGGAATATTCGCTTTTCAAGGGCAAGGAACTGAGCGAAGACAATATAAAACTTCTCGATCGCGGAAGGATACGTTCAAAAGCCTATAGATTTATGCTTGAATCGCTGAGCCGAAAACTTTCGTCTGTTAAAGATATGAGAGATAAGCTCGCCGAAAAAGGTTATCCGTATTCGGTGATAGAGGAAGTCGTAGCGAAGGGCGAAGAATACGGTTATCTCGACGATGAAGAATACGCTAAGGCGTACGTTCAGTTCAACTCCAAGAAAAAAGGGGTCATGAGGATAAAACAGGAGCTTTCCGCGCGCGGAATATCGGGTGATATAATAGAAAATCTCGAATTTGACGACGACAGCGAAAGAGAAAACGCGCTTAAAGAAGCCAGGAAGTTTTCCAAAGGACTCGATATTAACGAACCTAAAGATAAGAATAAACTGATAAGACATATGCTCTATAAAGGGTATAAATGGGATATTATCAACTATTCGGTAGACAACATTGAGAATATCGAAGAGTAAAGGAGTAAATTGTATGTTGGACAAATTTGAGATAGGTCACTCGCAGGACAGCGATAAAGGTACCGGAGTTACCGTAATACTTGCAAAAGAAGGCGCGACGGGCGGCGTCAGCGTGAGAGGTTCGGCGCCTGCGACCCGAGAGACGGATCTTTTGCGATGCGGAAATCTCGTTGAGAAGGCGAACGCCGTGGTATTGAGCGGCGGCAGCGCGTTCGGATTGGAAGCTGCTTGCGGGGTCATGGAATATTTGAGGGAAAAGGGCTGCGGACACGCTGCGGGAACGCAGATAGTGCCTATAGTGTCAGGAGCGTCTCTTTACGATCTCGACTATAAAGAGTTTGCATATCCCGACAAAACTATGGGTTACAGAGCGGCGGAGATAGCTACGAAGAATAATTTTGCGAGCGGTTCTATCGGCGCGGGAACGGGAGCGACTATAGGAAAGGTCGCGGGAAGTCTGAGCGCGGTCAAGAGCGGACTCGGTATAGCTACTGCGAAGCTCGGCGACGTTGAAATGGCGGCTATAGTCGCAGTTAACGCCGTCGGCGACGTGTACGATCACTTAAGCGGCGAAAATATAAAAGGGGCTACCATAGGCGGAAATAGAATATCGTCGATAGATATGATACTCGAAGGAACAGAATATTCGCCGACGTATACGAATACGACTATTGGCGCCGTTATAACTAATGCGAAACTCACTAAAGAGCAGGCGAATAAACTTGCGGACATTGCTCACGACGGTTACGCTATGGCGATACGCCCCGTTCATACTATGGCGGACGGGGATACGGTATTTGCGCTTGCGAGCGGCGAAGCCGACGCTAATTTTATGATAATCAGTTGTCTTGCTCCGAAACTTATGGCGGAAGCCATCAAGAAGGCGGTAAACAATGCTTGACGTCATAAGTCGCGAGACAATGCGTCTTTCGGATAGGTATACTATAGATTCGCTGAAAGTTAGCGGCGGAGAATTAATGATGCGCGCGGCGCTCGGAATAAAGGAAGAGATAGACGTGTGCGAAAGCGTTGCGATAATATGCGGCGGCGGAAATAACGGCGGCGACGGACTGTGCCTTGCATATCTTTTGATATCGGAAGGCAAATTTCCCGACGTATATATTTTCGGCAAACGTTTTGATAACGAAGCGAAATTGTATTACGATAAAATATCTGAGTATTCCAACCTATATATTATCGACGGCAACGAGGACTATTCGAAATACGACGTTGTCGTTGACGCGATTTTCGGCACGGGACTTGCAAGGAACATTACGGGTATATATTTAGATACCGTAACGGCGCTCAACGCTACGGCAAAGAACGTCATCAGCGTTGATATTCCGAGCGGGCTTGACGGTAATTGCGGAAAAGTTATGGGCGCAGCGGTCAAAGCTGACAAGACGGTTTCGATCAATACCATCAAAAGCGGACTTCTTCTCGGGAGCGGAAAAGATCATAGCGGCAGAGTAGTTAATAAAGACATAGGTATAGAGATAGTAGGGGAAAAGTATAGGCTTATTGGAGATGACGACGTTGCGTTTCCTAGAAGGTTAAATAATTCGCATAAGAATACGTACGGGAACGTCTCCATAATAGCGGGCTCCGCAAAGTATATGGGCGCGGCGAAACTTGCGTATACGGGTTCCGTTTCGTTAATGGCGGGAGCGGGTCTCGTAAGACTTGCAACTCCGTCGGAGTACAGCGCTCTTCTTGTTCCGCACGTTGTCGAAGAGACGTTGTACCCTCTTCCGTCAAAGGACGGGATGATAGCGTTTGATAAAGAAGCGTTGACGCCGCTCCTCGCCTCGTCCGCGATTGCTTTCGGCATGGGCGTAGGAGACGGGGAGGAAATATTCGATATTCTTGAATTTATAGTTGAAAGTTACGGCGGCAGACTGCTTATAGATGCCGACGGACTCAACGCTCTATCGAAGGATACGGACGTCCTGCTACGCAAAAAGTGCGATATAGTTCTCACTCCGCACGTAAAGGAAATGTCGAGACTTATTGGAAAGGAAGTAGGCGACATCATGTCTGATCCGATAGGCGTAGCGAAAGAATTTGCGGCGAAGTATTCCGTTACCGTATTGCTAAAAGGAGCGTCGAGCGTGATAACCGACGGGCGTGAAGTCTATATCAGCGCGACGGGAGCGCCGTCTATGGCGAAAGGAGGCAGCGGAGACGTCCTTAGCGGAGTTATTGCGGGAATACTTGCTGGGAAACTTTTCGACGTTACGAAGTCCGCGTATCTAGGCGCTTATATAGCGGGAAAGGCGGGAGAAGAGGCTATGCTGACTTTCGGAGAATACGGCGCTCTTGCGCGCGATACTGCAAGGAGCGTTTCTTTCGTTATGAAGCGGTACGTGAGATAAATTATAAAGAAATATATTGACGCGATTTCGGCGTCGGACACTAAATATCAAAATCAAGTATACATATAGATATGTTTTAACATTTTGTTAAAAACGGTTTTTAAGCGGTATAAATAAGAGGCTCTTGGCAATAATAACCGATACAGGCGCAAAGCGAACTTAAGACTACATAACGGCATACATTGAAGTAATAGGGACGCAAAGTGCAAAACTTAATACGGAGTATCTTATTTATGATAAAGAGAGGAGAATTGTATTATGCGGATCTCAGTCCTGTCGTCGGAAGCGAACAGGGCGGCGTACGTCCCGTGCTGGTTGTGCAGAACGATATAGGCAACAAGTACAGCCCGACCGTCATTGCGGCGGCTGTTACGAGTCAAATCAATAAGGCTAAACTGCCTACGCACATTGAACTTCGGGCAAGCGATTACGGACTTCCCAAGGATTCCGTCGTGTTGCTGGAACAGATAAGAACGCTCGACAAACGTCGGCTGAAGGAAAGAATAGGAGAGATACCGCTCGATCTTATGACAAAAGTTAACGAGGCTCTGCTCATTAGCCTCGGATGTATGATCAATTAAAACCGTTTTTACAAAAACGCGACTAAAGCTGCGGAAATAAATATCCGCGGCTTTTTTTGTTGCAAAAATTAAACGCATATTTGGAAAAAACGGGAAATTTTGGAGATATGTTATTGACTTTAAGCAAATAAAAGTTGTATTATAATTATAATGATATTTATGTATAATGGAGGAGTTATGACAGAACAACTTGATTTGAACAAAAAGTACTTGAAAAAGTCGGAGTACTGGTCGTTCGGTATGGCAGGTTTCGGACAGAATATGATATATATGACTATGTCTACGTATCTAATGGTGTTCTATACCGAAGTCGCTTTGGTTCCTGCCGGAATCGTTACGGCAATGTTCCTGATCGCGCGTATATGGGACGCGATCAACGATCCGATAATGGGCGCGCTCGTTGATAGAGTGAATCCCGATAAGAATAGGTTTAAGAGTAAGTTTAAGCCGTTCTTGCTCATCACGCCGTTCTTTATGGCGCTATTCACTATTCTTTGTTTCGTAGTGCCGGTCAAAGACTATCAGCATGCCGAAGCATGGCAAAAGGTCATGATGGTAGTGTATATGTACGTAACGTACATCGGATGGGGAATGGTATACACCATCGCAGACGTTCCTTTCTGGGGTAGCGCGAGCGTAACTACGCCGAACGAAAAGGAGAGGGCTAACTTTATATCTATCGCGCGTATCTTCTGTACAATCGGTTCGCTCGTTCCTATGGTAGCGCTTCCGCTCGTTGAAGCGATCATAAAGGATACTTCGGAAGGCGGTAACGTTACGATAAAGCGTACGCAGTTCCTTGTAATGGCTATAATGATGGCTGTTGTAGGCGCAGGTCTGTTCCTTGCCGTGGGTATCGGTTCTAAGGAAAGAGTTAAGGTCGAGCCGACTCCCACTAAGTTTATAGATAACTTTAAGATGCTTAAGGACAACAAACCGCTCTTGCTTATAATTCTTGCCGGTATTATCGGCGCGGGAAGATTGATGGCGCAGGTCGGCGTTACGTACGTAGCTACATATACGTTCTACGGCGACGTTACGCTGTTCGGGTTCTTGAAGATCGCCGGCGCGGATACGGGTACCAAGACGACTCTGCTTAACGTAGGTCTCGGCGCAGGACTCGGTATCGGTACGTTCATAGCTCCTATCTTGCAAAATAAAATGGACTTTAAGAAACTGTATATAGGTTCTAGCCTTATCGGAGGCATCCTCTCGGCGATCTCATTCGTTATCTTCCTTATCGTAGGTAACGGCGGCGATCCTTCTAGAGTCAACGCTAACGCTTCTATTGCCGTAATAACGACGCTTCTTTCTTCGGTTTCCCTCGGTATCTATAACGTATTGACTTACAACATGATAGCCGATACCGTCGATTATCTCGAGTTCCAGACAGGCGAGAGAAAAGAAGGTATGTGTTTCTCGTTCCAGACGTTTATGACGAAGTTTGCCGCGGGAGTAGCGAGCCTTATAGGCGGTCTGCTCATTATTCCGGAACTTACCGGCTTCAAGGTCGTAGAAAACAATCTTTTCCAAGACCAGACTTGGACTGTAAAAGTTATATTGTTTGCAGAGATATCATTGATACCTGCGATAGGAAGCCTTATAGCTATCATACCTATGAAGTTTTATGATTATATCGGCGAGAAGAAGAACAATATACTTGCCGAGCTTGAGAAGAGACGCGAGGAAAAGGGCGAGATACTTGAAAACGCTCCCAGCATTGTTGAGATGATGGAAAAGCCGTCGTCCGAAGCGTAAGAGAGCGATCAAAGCGATACTTTGATTTGCGTTTATAAAATAAAATATGCCGTCTGCAGGTTTTTGCTTGCAGGCGGTTTTATTTTATATTTTGTATGGAAATTTTTCACGGCGTCAAAGAGCCCGTCATAATATATTATTAACGAGGTGATTACATATGGATTTTTCCAGCTACAAAAAGCATTACGGCGAAAGAGAACGTAAAAGTTGCTCATATGCGGATATGGGAGATACCGACAGGATCAAAAAGTATGCCGACAATACAGGATACGGGAAAGACGATAAAAAATGCAAAGAAGACGACGTAAAAAAGGCTTATGAGAGATATGAAGGAATGAATCAGGATCAGCTTATGCGAGCTCTTTTCGACGAAGTGAACGCTTCGAAAAAGAACGGTTCATTCGATATAGAACAGATAAAAAGATTTTACCGCGAAGTTTCTCCGATGTTATCGAACGAGCAGCGTGAAAAGATGCGTTCGATAATAAGCTATATGCAGTAAATCGAGTTTGGCAATACGTTTTTTGATATACATATACGATACCTTAGATGATTTATAAGTCATTTTTTATTGTTTTAAGTGATATTGACGAGGTAATAATTGCGTAGATTAACGTATAATAACGGCGAATATATTATAACGCTGAAAGACAGAGAGAAATTCACGCCCGAAGAAACGCGGCTCATGGCTGTAAAGAGACGCTTCCCGTTCATCAATGCCTTTTCTTGCGCTCTAAGCGCGCTCAACGCTCCGTATGCGGAAAAATGCAAGAAGGTAGATTCTATGACCGTAGATTACGACATATACGGAATAGACGCGGAGAGCGAAACGCGCGAAGCCAAAACGAAGATAGTCAAATACAATAGGTGTCATTCGTATAAGATATATTCGCCGTCAAGAAACAGCAAGTCGGTATGTTTCATAGATACCGGCGTCAATCCGCATCTGGATCTGACCGTTCCGAAGAATCGTATCGTGAAGTTCGTCGATCTCATCAACGGACTGGAGCTTCCCTACGACGATAACGGGCACGGCACTTTTGTGACGGGCGTGTCTATGGGAAACGGGATAATGAGCGGCAAGAAGATATCGGGTATAAATACGGTATCCGATATAGTGTCGATAAAGGCGATAGATAAAAGAGGGCACTCTACGGCGGCAAGGATACTCGAAGCTATGCAGTGGGTCGCCGATAACTATAGAATATATAATATCGGCGTCGTTTGTATGAGTTTCGGCAGCGAACGAATAGGTAACGATCCGCTTGAAAAGGGCGTCGATACGTTGACGTCTATGGGGATAACCGTCGTATGCGCTTCGGGAAACGGCGGAAAGAACGTTATGCGTTCTCCTGCAACGAGCAGGTGCGCTATCGCCGTCGGAGCGGTTGATAGCAAGCTCAATATTGCGGACTTTACGTCTCGAGGTATCGTTCGCGGCATGATGAAGCCGGAGTATTACGCGATAGGAGTCAACGTTATAGGGCTTGCGAGCATCAGCTACACAAAGATGAGCGGCACGTCGATCTCGGCGCCGTACGTCGCGGGGATATGTTCCCTCATCAAAGAAAAGTATCCTCATATCAACGAGGAAGAATTAAGGGAATACCTTGACAGGCTCTCGTTGAGATATAACGGCATCAGCATAATATGATTTGATTTACGGTGATGCGTCTTCGCCGCTCTTTTCAACGCTTATTGGGAGAGCGTAAATAGGTATTATCCGATTAGATCAAACGAAGAGATAGGGAATGTCCTATCTCTTCGTTTTTCTACTAATTGGGCGGCGTTATCGAATAGTTACATTTCGCTGATTATATCCTTTATCGTATCGACGAGATATTGGGCTTCTTCGACGGTGTTTGAATATCCTACGCTTATTCTTACCGCTCCGCTCTCAAAAGTGCCTAACATTTTATGAGCGAGAGGAGCGCAGTGCAGTCCCGCTCTTACCGCAATATCTTTATCGTTGAGATAATTCGCTACTTCTACCGAGTCGAGACCTGAAATATTGAACGATATTACGGGTGAAGGGTAAGGAGTATAGAGTTCAATACTCTCTAGTTCATATAGAGTATTGTAGATATAGGTTGAAATTTTGTATATTTTATTATTTATTGCGTCAAAGTTGTCTTTTACCCACGATACGCTTTTACCGAGTCCTACTATACCTGCGGTGTTGACGGTTCCCGACTCGTATCTTTCGGGTACTCCGTCGGGCTGGAAGAGAGATTGGCTGTCCGTTCCCGTGCCTCCGTACGTTATAGGCAACGGTTTCACCGATTCTCTATTAAATAATAGAAAACCCGTGCCTTGCACTCCGTAAAGTCCTTTATGTCCCGCCGAAGCCAGCATTGTTATAGGCGATTCTTTCAAGTCTATAGCTACGTGCCCGATAGACTGCGCGCCGTCAATGAGTAAGGGTATCCGTCTTTTGACTAGGTGATTGGATATGGCTTTTACGTCTATACGGTTTCCTATAACGTTAGACATATGGCACAATGCTACGAGAACTGTATTGCGTCTCACGAGTTTTTCTATAGCAGGTATAGATATATCGTAGTTATGCGTATATTCTACGAAGCTGATCGAGACTTTGCCTCGACGCTCCAGCTCAAACAGTACTCTAAGTATAGAGTTGTGCTCGAGTTGCGAAGTTATCACGTGTACTTTTCCGGAGAACGAGGACAGATATCCAATAAGCGCGAGATTGAGCGCTTCGGTGCAGTTTTTAGTAAATACTACTTCGTATCTGTCGTCGGCGTTGAAGAATTCCTTTATCTTTTTTCTGACCTCGAATACTTTTTCACCGCTTTTTATCGAGTCGTTATGACCTCCTCTTCCGGGATTTGAAGATGATGCTAGCTCTTCCATAACGGCGTCGAGGGTGACGCTCGGCTTGAATCGGCTGGTTGCGGCATTGTCGAAATATATCATAGATTACCTCAATTCACAATTAGTGGTGCGTTTTAGTATATTGTATTAAGGCATCGCGGCATTTTATAACGTTGAGGAGAAAAATATGGCAGATATTATTTATGTTTTCCGTTCGAGGAACGAGACGATGGCTTTTGCGGACGTGCTCAAACGCTCGGGAATAAGAAATACGGTCGTCAATACGCCGAGAGAGTGCATGTCCGGCTGCGGAATATCGGTAAAGATCACTATGCAGGATATGGGCAGAGTAAACGGAATATTCGGAGCGTTTCCCTATAAATCCACGTTTCAGGGAAGATTTTCTTTTGAAAAGATAGGGATCAAAACAAAAGTCGTAAAAATAGGGAATTAACGTTTTGCGAAATCGTATTCAAGAGTTGCGATCCTCTTAAAAAAGTTTTTTCGCTCGGAATTTTATTTACTGCGGCATATAGAGCGATGTGCCGTCAAAATGCGTTTTCTAACGCATTTTGTTATTTTATAGCGTAAAATTATGTTATCAAGACGAATTTCTCATTATTGCAGTATTAAAGATATTTAACGGCGCCGATGGCGTATATTTGCCCGTATTTCCGGGCGTTCTATATAATATATATTATTAATTTCTTAAACGCTTGAAATTTCTTGTCAAAATAGGTCGGTTATGCTATAATTACTTATATTATGGATAATTCGGTCGTTGAAATCATTATAAATAAGTTGGACGGATATCACAAAGAAGCGGTTTGCGAACTTGATTTCGGCAGCGTATACGAGCTTTTGGTAGCTGTGATATTATCCGCGCAGTGCACTGATAAACGCGTAAATATCGTAACAAAAGACCTTTTCGCCGTTGCAAACACTCCGGTCGAAATGCTGAAACTCGGTAGCGAAAGGTTGGAAAAGATAATACTTCCGTGCGGTTTTTATCGAAACAAGGCTAAGAACATACTCGGCGCGTCCGAAAAAATACTTTCGGACTACGGCGGCGAAGTTCCGGGTACTCTCGAAGAACTTATCAAACTGCCGGGAGTGGGGCGAAAGACTGCGAACGTCGTTTATGCCGTAGGCTTTGGCGGAGACGCGATAGCGGTAGATACGCACGTCTTCAGAGTATCGAGACGAATAGGTTTCAGTAACGGCGCCACGCCGCTCGATGTCGAAGAGGATCTCATGCGTATTATTCCAAAGGACAAATGGTCGAAGACGCATCATTTGCTCATACATCAAGGACGTTACGTTTGTTCTTCGCGTATGCCGAAATGCGACGTTTGTCCGATAGCGGACGAGTGTTCGAGCCGCAACGCAAAATAACAACAAAGAAATCTGCCGTCGAATAAGACGGTTTATATATCGAGAGGTAAGATTTATGAATAAATTATTGAAGATAAGACAGCTTGCTCCGAATGTCAAGGAGTACATCATTGACGCGCCCGACATAGCGAGGCATGCAAAGCCTGGGCAGTTTATAATACTTAGAGTCGACAAAGACGGCGAAAGAGTGCCTTTCACGATATGCGATTCCGACAAAGAGAAGGGTACGGTAACGCTGCTCGTGCAGACCATAGGTTATTCTACGGAGCTTATGGCGTCGCTTCCCGAAGGCGGATATATCGAGGATATGGTGGGGCCGCTTGGCAACGCGACGGATCTTAGCGAGTTCAAGAAGATACTTCTTATCGGCGGCGGAATAGGCAGCGCCGTCATTTATCCGCAGGCGAAGTACAGAAAGAGCGTGGGAATGCCGTGCGACGTAATAATAGGCGCTAAGAACAAAGAGCTGATAATGTATGAGGACGAGTTCAGGGCTAATTCCGAGAATCTCTATATCGTGACCGACGACGGAAGCTACGGAGACAAAGGGTTCGTTACGACTAAGCTCGAGGAGCTGATAGCCGCAGGAAAAGAATACGACTGCGTATTTGCGGTAGGACCTATGATAATGATGAAGGTCGTATGCGACGTTACTAAAAAATACGGTCTTCATACCGTAGTCAGTATGAACAGCATAATGGTAGACGGCACGGGAATGTGCGGCGGTTGCCGTTTGACGTACGACGGCAAGGTAAAGTACGCGTGCGTTGACGGACCGGAATTTGACGGGCATCTCATTGACTTTGACGAAGCGATGAAGAGAAGCAGATTTTACTATGAAAAAGAGCAGGAATGCCGTTTGAGAGGTAAAAAAATATGAACAGAGAACCAAGAAACGCAGCAAAGGTGCAGGAACCTAAGGAAAGAATAAAGAATTTTGACGAGGTATCGCTCGGTTTTGACGAAGAGACCATGCTTCTTGAAGCTGATAGATGTCTTAATTGCAAGAACGCGCCATGTATGAAAGGCTGTCCGGTAGGGGTAAGGATACCCGAGTTCATATCCTGTCTTAAGAATAAGGACTATGATAAAGCCGTGGATACCATAAAGGCTACCAACAGTCTTCCTGCGATATGCGGAAGAGTATGTCCGCAGGAAAAGCAGTGTGAAAGCCTTTGCGTGAGGAAAGCGAAACTCGGCGGTTCCGTCGCTATAGGAACGCTCGAGAGATACGTCGGCGACTATTCGCTTGCAAAAGGAGCTAAAAAGAGCGACGTAGCTAAGAACGGATATAAGGTAGCGGTCGTAGGCAGCGGTCCTGCAGGCTTGAGCTGCGCCGGAGCGCTCGCAAAGGAAGGATTCGACGTGACGGTTTTCGAGGCTTTCCACAGAGCGGGAGGAGTTTTGGTATACGGTATCCCCGAATTCAGATTGCCTAAAGACTTGGTAGTTGAAAAAGAGATAGAGGAGCTTAGGGCTTTGGGCGTCGAGATAAGACTCAATACCGTCATAGGCAAAACGATAACGATAGACGAGTTAAAAGAGGAGTACGACGCTATTTTCCTCGGAACGGGAGCGGGACTTCCGATATTCATGGGCATAAAAGGCGAAGGACTTAACGGCGTATACGCGGCGAACGAATTTTTGACGAGAGTCAATCTTATGAAAGCGTATAAGCAAGATTCCGTTACGCCCGTATACTGCGGAAAGAGAGTAGCGGTCATCGGCGCGGGCAACGTTGCTATGGACGCGTGCAGGACTGCTATGAGACTGGGCGCGGAACACGTTTACATAATCTACAGAAGAGGCAGAGAAGAGATGCCTGCGAGAGCGGAGGAGATAGAGCACGCTATAGAAGAAGGCGTCGAACTCAAACTTCTTACCAATCCCGTCGAGATACTCGGAAAGGATAAAGTTGAAGGCATAAGATGTATAAAGATGGAGCTCGGCGAACCCGATCAAAGCGGCAGAAGACGTCCGCAAGAGGTCAAGGGAAGCGAGTTCGATATCGAGGTAGACGAAGTTATCGTATCTCTCGGAACGTCGCCTAATCCGCTGCTTAAGAAGTCTTGCGAGGAGTTGGAAACTTCGCTGAAGGGCACGATAGTAGTAAATGAAGAGACGATGGAGACTTCGCTTGACAGCGTATACGCTGGCGGAGACGCCGTAACGGGCGCCGCAACGGTCATTCTTGCGATGGGAGCAGGTAAAAAGGCGGCGAAGGCTATAAGCGACAGATTGCTTTGTAACTGATTTTTAGATCATCACCGCCGAATATGCCTTAGGAGCAGGTTCGGTCAAAGTATACGGTTAATATCGAGAAAACGCGGAATAATAACCGTAACGACTTAAGATACTCCGTTTTCATAGGATCATATCGACGAAAGACGGACTGGAAGGAAAAGATGTTTTTAGACAGAGCGACAATTTTTATAAAGGCGGGCGACGGCGGTAACGGCGTAGTATCGTTCCATACCGAAAAGTACGTTGCGAACGGCGGTCCCGACGGCGGCGACGGCGGCGACGGCGGCAGTATAGTATTCGAAGTCGACGGCGGTATGTCGACGCTCAACGCTTTTCAATATACTAAGCATTATAGAGCGGAAGCAGGAACCAACGGATCTTCGAAGAAGTGTCACGGAAAGAACGGTAAAGATCTCATTATAAAGGTTCCTAAGGGAACTGTTATAAGAGATAAGGCGACGAACAGCATTATTACCGATATGTATTACGACGACAGCAGATTCGTCGCGCTCAAGGGCGGCAAAGGCGGTAAAGGCAACGCCCGTTTCGCTTCGGCGCAGAGAAAAGCGCCGCGCTTTGCGCAACAGGGCGAAAGATGCGTCGAGCATGAGATAATACTTGAACTTATGACTATAGCTGACGTAGGACTCGTCGGATTCCCCAACGTCGGCAAATCGACTATGCTTTCCGTCATCAGCGGAGCGAGACCCAAGATAGCTAATTACCATTTTACGACGCTCTCTCCCAATCTCGGAGTCGTAGAGCGTTACGGCGACAGTTTTGTCGTTGCGGATATACCGGGGCTTATCGAGGGCGCAAGTCAGGGCGCGGGACTTGGATTTTATTTCCTTCGTCATATAGAGAGGGTCAGGATCATCGTGCACGTCGTCGACATTTCGGGACATGAAGGACGCGACCCGTACGAGGATTACGTGAAGATACGCGAGGAACTTCGTTCGTATAGCGACAAGCTGAGCGATCTGCCTGAATTGATATGCGTCAATAAGACGGATCTTTTAGGCGAGGACGCCGACGCCGTTATCAGCGAATTCGAGAAGAAAACGGGAAAGAAAGTTTATAGGATATCGGCTCTTTTGCATAAGGGATTAAAGGAGCTTATAGACAGTCTGTCGGATATGTTGAAAGAACTTCCAAAGCCCGAACCTCTCGAGTACGACGAGTTCAGCTACGATATCGAGGACAATTCCGAATTTTATATTTCGAGAGCCGACGACGGCGCGTTTATCGTCGAAGGCGGACTAATAGAGATGCTGAGCAGAAACGTTATACTTAGCGAATACGAGTCGTTTAGATATTTCCAGAAGGTGCTCAACGACAAAGGCGTTATCGACGCGTTGAGACGCAAAGGCGCAAAAGAAGGCGACACGGTAGTGATAAAAGATTTCGAATTTGAATTTATCGAATAGGAGAAGAACATGACGAGTAAGGAAAGAGCATTTTTAAGAGGACTTGCAATGAATATGGATCCTCTTGTACATATAGGAAAGAACGGTATAAGCGACAACTTGATAAAACAGATAGACGATATACTTGAGGCTAAAGAAATCGTCAAGATAGCTGTGCTTCAGAATTCAGAGTATACGGCGAAAGAACTCATAGATACGATTGCGAAAGCTGTGAATGCCGAAGCGGTACAGGCTGTCGGAAGCAAGATTACGCTTTACAGAGTATCCAAAAAGAAGGATGTGAAGCATATTATGCCAAATACGTTTGTATAAAATTGGCACGCCTAACGTATTGAAAAGAACGATTATTTGAAGTATACTGAAGAATGAGGTGAACTATGGGTGAGAGAAGATTAAAATGTATACCGCTGAGGAACGTCGCTATAGTGGGCGGGATCATTACAAATATAGATATTAAGAGGAGTTTTTCGATAAAGGCGGCAGAGCTTGCTTTTGAGGAAGACAACGGATACGTTTTTGTGGTATGTCAAGTAGACGGCGCAGTCGTAAGACCGGAGTTTAGCGATATGTACCGCGTCGGTACGCTCGTTAAGATAATAGAGCGTTTCAGCATGCCGGGCGGAGTTACGAAACTCATGGTAAAGAGCGAGAAGAATTGTCCGATGATAGACTTTGACTACGAGGACGGAATGTATCACGCGGTGATAACCGACGAGGAGTTGTATACTTCTTCGGAAGAAAAACTCGAGATTTTAAAAAATATGTGCGGCGAAGTAACCGAAGAGCTTTTCAGGGAATCGCCTAGATATCCAATGGAGATATCGAAAGAGCTTTCTAGAGAGACCGACGAAGACGCCCGTCTCAATAAACTGGCGCAATACGTCTTCAGCGTTGACAATCAGCAGTACATAGAATATTTCGATAGGATAGAAAGATACGAATACGTTGTAGCGAAGATACGCGACGAACTCAACGTTATAAGCGTTGAAAAGAGCGTCGAAGATGCTATCAGCAATAAAATGCAGAACGTCAATAGAGACTATATATTAAGAGAGCAGAAAAAAGCTATTGAGGAAGAGCTTGGCGATTCGCTCGAAGACGACGAACTCGCCGTTTTCAGAAAGAAAATAGATACGCTAAACGTGAGCGACGATTTGAAGAAGAAATTTTTGAAAGAAGTTGACAAACTAGGCAAAATACATCCTTCTTCGGCGGATTATTTTATCGTATATAACTATATAGAGTACGTTTTGGAATTGCCGTGGAATACGTATAAGGACGACAGAGACGATATTAAGGAAGTTCAGAGAATACTGGATGAGGATCATTACGGACTCGAAAAGGTAAAAGAGAGGATAATAGAATATCTCGCGGTCAGGAAGCTTACGAACGGCAACAACAAAGGCACGATACTGTGTCTCGTAGGACCTCCGGGAGTTGGCAAGACCTCGATAGCGAAGTCCATAGCCGGAGCCTTAGATAAGGAATATATCCAAATGAGTCTCGGCGGTATCCACGACGAGGCGGAGATAAGAGGACACAGGAGAACTTACGTCGGAGCAATGCCCGGACGTATCATATCGAGTATGCACAATGCGAAGACCTCGAATCCGCTGTTTCTCCTCGATGAGATAGATAAGGTTTATAACGATATGAAGGGCGATCCGTCTAGCGCTCTGCTCGAGGTGCTCGACCCCGTTCAGAACGTTAAATTCAGAGACAACTATCTCGAAGTTCCTTACGATCTGTCGAAAGTCATGTTTATCGCTACCGCGAATAATCTTTCGACGATAAAACAACCGCTCCTCGACAGAATGGAAATAATAGAAATGGGCGGTTATACCGAATATGAAAAGCTCAATATAGCTAAGAAATATCTTATTAGAAAGCAGATGCTCGACAGCGGCGTTGATAATATAACGTTTTCCGACGGCGCGCTGCTTGAGATAATAAGGAATTATACGAGAGAAGCGGGCGTTAGAAATCTTGAGAGAGAGATAGGCAACGTCTGCCGTAAAGCCGCGAGGAAGATAGTAGAGGGCGGCGTAACGTCTTTCAAGATAACGCAGAGCAACGTAGCGAAGTATCTCGGTATCCCCAAATTTACAGACAGCGAGATAGAGAACGGCGTAGGCGTGTGTACAGGTCTTGCGTGGACAGGCGCGGGCGGCGATACGCTTAGTATCGAAGTTAGCGCGATAGACGGCAAGGGAGAACTGGTTCTCACGGGACATCTCGGCGACGTTATGAAGGAGTCCGCAAGGACGGCTTTATCGGTCGTGAGATCGAGAGCGTCGGAATTCGGAATAGATAAGACTTTCTTTGAAAAGCACGATATACATATCCACGTTCCCGAAGGAGCGACGCCGAAAGACGGACCGTCCGCGGGTATCACAATGACGACGGCGATAATGTCGGCTGTTACGGGTAGAGCGATCGTTAAAGGATTGGCTATGACGGGAGAGATAACTCTTAGAGGAAACGTTCTCGGCATAGGCGGACTGAAAGAGAAATCGCTTGCGGCGCATCGTCTCGGCGTTAAAAAGATCGTAGTGCCTAAAGATAATATAAAAGATATTGACGAGATACCGAATATCGTTAAGAACAGTATAGAGTTCATACCTGTCGGAACGATAGATCAGGTATTCAACATAAGTTACGGAGTATAAATGGAAATCAAACAGGCTAGATTCGTGATTTCTGTCGCGGACAAGGAAAAAATACTGACGGAAGAGATTCCCGAGATAGCCGTAGCCGGCAAATCAAACGTCGGCAAGTCTTCTTTTATCAATTTTATGACGAATAACGGAAAACTTGCGAAGACTTCGTCTACGCCCGGAAAAACGAGGCTTATCAATTACTTTGAGATAAATAAGGGCGAATTTATGCTTGTCGATCTGCCTGGGTACGGTTTTGCTAAGGTCACTGACGCGGAAAAGGCGAAATGGGCGAAACTCATGGAAGGATATATCCTCGAAAGCTGCAATCTTGCGAACGTCTTCATTTTGGTAGACGTCAGGCACGAACCTACGGCGCTCGATAAGCAAATGGTGAATTTTCTTCAGTATTATACTATTCCGTTTACCGTCATTGCTACGAAGTGCGACAAGCTGAGCCGCGCTCAAATATCCAGAAGAAAGAGGGAGATAGCCGCCGCGTTCGCTATGGGAGAAGGCAATATAATAACGGTGTCTTCTTTAACGAAAGTCGGTAAAGAAGCCGTTTTGGATAGAATAGAGCAGGTTATAACGCACTTTTTACCAAGAAGCGGAGAGGAAGATACAGACGCTTAGTTTGTTGTCTATAATATCTAAATTATATGTGATATACGGTACTGAGTATTCTTTTGAGATACATACGCTTTTCGTCTAGGAAAGCGTATTTTTTATATTTGCTTATTCTGGCATTTTTAACGCAATTATGAAAATGTAACATATACAAATACCTTATCATATATTATTTATGAAAGGAGGTGAGAAAATGTCATTTTCTAATAATTGTACTAAATCGGATAAAATACCGGGACCGATGCGCTCCAATCCCATGAACGGCATATGCGAAAAGGCGTGTATTCAGGTCAATAAGGTGTTTGACGCATGTATAAAGCAGGAGACTTTGCAAAACGTTCAGTTGACTTTGACCAACGTTACGCCCGAGACCGGACTCGTACTGCCTTATAAGTTTATCAGCGCAAAGTCCGTCGCTACAAGAGCGGAGATCGGCAATCTTATGGTAACGCCTACCGTCGAGGATCCTTGTTTTGCAAGAGTGAGCGGCGAGGTAACTATACCGATTCAGATCGTATTTGTCGACGCTAACGGCACGGAAGGCATGGGAACTGCGAACGTGGTCATACCTAAGGACGTTATGTTACATATTTCGGCGCCGTCTATTATGCCTTATTCTATCGAGGCTGTAGGCAATATCATATGCCCCGAAGGTACGTTCATTAATGCGGATACGCTTGTCGTATCGGCTTGTACTACGGTTATAATGAGGGTTATCATGCAGGTCGATCTGCTCGTTCCGACGTACGGCTACTGCTTTATCCCGCCGTGTCAAGAATATACCGAAGAAGTATGCGACGGCGTATTCGATTTGCCGTTGTTCCCTCAGGAATGCGGCGTAGAACCGAGATGCAAGACTTGCTGAACGCGGCAAAACTAAGGATCGATCTCTTTGCGGAGCTCGCGTAATAAGTTTAGCTATAAGCTATATGCTTTCGGGAACGGCGTCTTAATATGTTAAAATATACTTTTCGTTACCGATGATGAGAGACTAACGTCTTGATATATTTACGCTTTGATTTTGAAATACCGTCGATAATAAAGAGTGCGAGTGGGAAACCGCTCGCATATTTTTAAGCGTATTGATGGAATGATCCGTAAAAACGCCGTTACGTTACCGCGCGGCGTTTTTTTGCATTTGGCGTATAAGGCTTTTCTTTTGCGTTATTTCGGCGGTAAACGGTATGATGCGTATAAGTTGATTGAAAAAAGTTTTTTAATGTGATAGAATAATGTCAACAAGTTTTCGAGGTATGTTATAAGTGAAAGTGTTTGCAATAAGCGATCTACATCTTTCTTTTTCGACGGACAAGCCGATGGATATATTCGGCGAGAGTTGGGATAATTATTTTGACAAGATAAGCTGCGATTGGATGGAGAAGGTAGGCGAGAACGATATCGTGCTCATTGCCGGAGATATATCTTGGGCGATGGGACTGAACGATGCCGCGATAGACATCGGGCACGTTAACGCTCTATCGGGGAAAAAGGTCATCATAAAAGGAAATCACGACTATTGGTGGTCGTCGTATTCGAAAGTGAAGTCGATATTGCCGCCCGAGATGTACGCCGTTCAGAATAACTGCGTTAAGATCGGCAACGTGATAATAGCGGGAACGAGAGGCTGGAATAAGACGTCTAAGGAGGATGACTTGAAGATATACAATAGGGAACTCGGCAGAATGAAGCTGTCGCTCGATTCTGTCGAAAAAATCAGAGAAGAAGGGGATAAGGTCATAGTTATGACGCATTATCCTCCGTTCAACGTCGATCTTTCTAATAACGAAATGACCGACGTCATATCGTCTTACGACGTGGACGCCGTTGTTTACGGTCATCTTCACGGCAAGGATTGCAGGGCGGAAAGGAAGGTTTTCAAAGGTAAAACTTGTTATTATCTTACTTCATGCGATTTGGTCGGCAATCAGCTTGTTGATATCTTGGAGGATTGAATCTATCCTCTTCTGACTTGATAATTATGATTTTAAGGTTAATATATAGCAATTTAATTATAAATTAATCGTAATTTTATAATAATTCACCAATAATAGAACCTTATAGTCTTAATATTGATTTATATATCGTCAGACTAAAAATATGCAGATTTTGCTATTTCATTAATATTTATTTTAGTATTTATTAATATCCTATTTAGTTAAAACATATAATGATTATATATAGCGAATGAACGTCGTAAAATCATCGCTGCTATATTAGGTAATTATTTAATTGTATGATGATATAGTTACTCAGCGTTTTCTGGGGATCATTATAAATCATATATAATATTTATTTAGACGTTGTAAAATTTGAAAAAGACGTTTGTCTTATCACGATTTTGCTAAACTCCTATCGTATAGTTAAGGTTTAATATTATATATTTTATTATTAAATAAATTTTAATTTGTGTTATAAGATTTTATATCTATAAAGTTAAATGTAAATATATGAATATGATACTGGATGCAGAGTCAACGCCGAGCCGAAGCGTTGTTTGGGTAACGGAATTATATATAATGTATATTTATACAAATTTTTTATTATCTGCGCTTCGCAATCGCCAATGTCTTAACGTAAGTAGGGGAAGGGCGGCGTAAATTTTAACGCCGATCTATAGTGTTTGGGCGTAATGTATTTTGAGTTCGATGTCGTCCATATATCTTCAAGCGAACTAAAATAATATGATAAAAATTTTTTTCGCATAAAATACCGATTTCTTTGTTATCGTCGCAAATTTTGATGTTGTCGGCATAGGTGTTTTTATTGATAAATTGCACATATTTTGTCTTAAATGGCGTAGCTTTTTGTTGAAAATTTTCCTTTTTCAAGCATTGTTCTTGGTAAAGATTTTTGATGCAAAAACAAGCGTTTTACGTCTTTGATTTTGTTTGATTTCACGTTCGTTTTTGATTTGATTTGAATTTTCTGAAAATTGTAGGGAATGGCAACCACCGATATATATGCGTTTGTTAAAAAATTAACCCGTTATACTTGTATTCGAACATATATTCGAAACTATATATTGTATACAAACATATGTTTGTTTGAAAAAATATACAATATTTATGAAAAAGTGGTTAAAAGTGGTTGAAATTGGATAAAAAGGGTGATACAATTAGAACGTAAATAAAAGAAGGAGTTGCGACGAATGTTTTTAGGTAGTTTCGAACATCAGGTTGACCAAAAAGGCCGTATGAGATTGCCGGCGTCTTTCAGAAGCGAAATGAAGGGCGATGACATCGTTGCGGTTCAGGGCGCAAACAGAGCGATTTATATATACTCGACTGCCGATCTTAACGAAGAACTTTCGGAATATGAGAAAGTCGGTTTCGCGGATAGCGATAAGACGCACGGCATGGTGATGAGACTCATATCAGCATCGGCGCACAAGATTAGCGAAGACAATCAGGGAAGATTCACGCTTACGCAGAGACTTAGAGCCTTTGCGAATATCCGCAAGGACATAGTGTTCATAGGAAGCGGCAAAAGGATCGAGCTTTGGGACAAAGAGAATTGGGAGAATTATTCGAATTGCAACGACGAGGATTTCGATAGCTTGCTCTTGAAACTCACACCGAAAAAGAAAGGGGATTCCGACGGCGATGGCAGTATTCAATCATAAGTCGGTAATGCTCGGCGAATGTATCGAGAACCTCGATATAAAGCCCGACGGAATATACGTGGACGGAACGCTAGGCGGAGGCGGACATTCTCTCGAGATAGTGAAGAGACTCACGGGTAACGGCAGACTTATCGCAATAGACAAGGACGAGGAAGCGTTAATGTACGCTTCGGGAGTTCTTAAAGAGTATAAGAGCAAGATAACTTTCGTGCATGACGATTATAAGAATATGCCTGAGATACTCGATTCGCTTGGGATAGAAAGTATCGACGGAATACTGCTCGACTTGGGCGTATCGTCTTATCAGCTCGACAACAGAGAGAGAGGATTTTCGTATAACGGCGATGCCGATCTCGATATGAGGATGGACAGAACTCAGTACTTAACGGCATTCAACGTAGTCAACGAATATAACGAGAGCGAACTCGCAAGAGTTATATGGGAGTACGGGGAAGAAAGATATTCGAGACAGATCGCCAGAAATATCTGCAGGATAAGAGAGACGGAAAGCATTGCGACGACGATGCAACTCGCAAAAATAGTGGAGGCGAGTATTCCTGCGGCGAATAGATGGAAGGGCGGCAATCCCAGCAAGAGGACGTTTCAAGCGATACGCATAGAAGTCAACGGGGAATTGAAGGGACTGGGCGACGCGCTCGAGAAAATGACGTTGAGACTGAAGAAAGGCGGAAGGATATGCGTTATAACGTTCCATTCGTTAGAGGACAGGATAGCTAAGACGGTATTCAAAGAGCTTGAAAGATCGTGCGTTTGTCCTCCCGGTCAGCCGATATGCACGTGCAATAAAAGACAAGAAGTAAAACTGATAAATAAAAAGCCGTTAGTGGCGCAAGAGGAAGAATTGGAGAATAACTCGAGAGCGCAAAGCGCAAAGCTCAGAGTTGCGGAGAGAATTTAAGCGCAAAAGTAATAACAAAGAGGGAAGAAGAATATGTTAAAGACGAAGAGACCGACAATTTCATCGAGAAGCAGATATACGAATAATTACAATATCAAAGACAGTTATAGGGATTATGACAGAAATCGCTCCGCATACCGTTACGAGAAGGAGGATAAGTACGATACTTACGTAGATATCGACCTTGCGTACGACGACGATTACATAGCTAACAAAAGAAGGTACGTTCGTCCAGAGGGCGACCCGAGATACAGCAATTTCAGAAATAAATACGAGAAAGACAATAGCGCAAGGTATTCTGCGCCTGCGAAAAAGAAAGCACACAAGATGTCGAATAAAGTGAAAGTATTGATAGGCGTGTATTTTCTTATAGTAGCCGTAGTGGTATCGCTCCTTATTATCAACGCTCTTCCCGTAATGAACGAGGTCGGAAACGCGAGCGCTAACGGTCTAAGCGAAATAGAAAGAGTGGAGATAAGCCCCGAAGGACTCGGAAGAGTCGTAATGAGCGACGGAAGCATAGTTGCTTTGAACGTAACGCAAAGCTCTTTCGAATACGAATACAACATCAACACTAACTGGTTCGACAACATATGCGATTGGATGGAGAATATCGGAGCGTAAGTTTGTCGGAGGACTGACAGTGAAAGACATTTCGAATATAAGGATCAAAAAGAAGTTATTGGCGGTATTTTTGCTGATAACTTTTCTTTTTTGCGCTTTGCTTGGGCGGCTCATGTTCGTTGAAGTATTTATGAACCGCGAATTGCAGATGAAGGCGTTCGATCAGTGGACGCGAGAGCTTCCGCTGGGCGCAAAACGCGGAGTCATTACGGATAGAAACGGCGTGGTTCTCGCCGATTCCAAAACCGTGTATACGATGTATATCCGCCCTAATTCCATTAAAGCCCACGAAGAAATAGCGCGCGTGACTAGCGACGTTCTTTCGCTGAGTTACGATAGCGTATACGCAAAAGTCACGAAAAAAGGGTCGTCGGAAATAAAAATAGCTACGGATATAGAAAGAAGCGATATGTTGAAAATAAAGAGCTACGATTTCGACGGAGTATTTTTCGCGACTAAAAGCAAGCGATATTATCCTTACGGCAATTTTTTGACGCAGCTTCTCGGATTCACTAACGTTGACGGTAACGGACAAAGCGGTTTCGAGCAGTACTACGACAACTATCTTTCTGGCGTCGACGGCAAACTTTACAATGAAACCGACCTTATAGGTAAAAAACTGACGGGGTCTGCGGATAGGTATCTTCCTGCGATAGACGGACTCAATACGACGCTCACTATAGATTTCGAGATACAGGGATACGCCGAAGGAGCCGTACGCGACGCGATGCAACGCTACGACGCCAAGAGCGCGTCTTGCATAATAATGAACCCGAAGACGGGCGAGCTTCTCGCTTACGCGCAAGCTCCGTCATTCGATCTCAACGATATTCCGAGAGACGATCTCGATTCGCTTTTTGCAAACTCGAAGCCGAATATGGTGAGTACTGTTTACGAACCGGGGTCGACATTTAAGATACTGACTTCCGCTATAGGTCTCGAAGAAAACGCCTTTTCGAGCAATCACTCTTTTTACTGTCCCGGTTACAGGATGATAGACAATCAACGCATAAAGTGCTGGAGAAGTATCGGGCACGGTTCTCAAAGTTTCCCCGAAGGTATCGCTAACAGTTGTAACTGCGTGTTTATGGATATCGCGGGAAAGGTCGGAACGGCGACGATGTATGATTATTTCGATAAATTCGGACTTAACAAAAAAACGGGAATAGATATAAAAGGCGAAACCAGCGGACTGTTTATCAAAGAGAGCAGCGTAAAGAACGTCGATATCGCGAGAATAGGATTCGGTCAGGCGGTAGCGGTCACGCCTATCGGACTCATCAGCGCGGTATCTAGCGTCATAAACGGAGGATACAAGATAACTCCGCGCGTATTAAAGAGCGTTGAGGACGCGAACGGTAAAAGCATATCTACGGCTTCAGGCTCTTCGGGCGATAGAATAATATCCGAAACGACCAGCGCGACGATGAGAGAATACCTTGAAGGAGTAGTAAGTCACGGCGGAGGCTCGCACGCTTACGTTCCGGGGTACAGAATAGGCGGAAAGACGGGAACGGCTCAAAAATACGAGGACGGAAAAATCGCAAGCGGAAAATATATATCTTCGTTTTTGGGATTTGCGCCCGTTGAAGATCCCGAATACGCAGTACTTATGATAGTAGACGAACCTAAGGGATACGTTTATTACGGTTCGCTCGTCGCGGCGCCGTACGCGGGGAAGATCTTCAGCAATATTTTCGCATACAAGAATATGAAGCCGAACTATACCGATAAAGAGCTCGAGGAGCAGGGCAAGACCATAACAATGCCCGATCTTAGGGGTATGGGAATAGTCGAAGCCGTCAATGAGCTTAGACGTTTAGGACTCAATTACGAATACAGCGGCGAGAGCGGAAAGGTAATATATCAGTTTCCGGCGCCAATGGCGGAGATCAATTCCAAAACGGTGACATTCTTCGAACTTGGATGAGCAGCGGAAAGATTTTTGCAAACGGAATTTTTGAGAAAAGACGGCGCGTTTGAAAATAGCCGCATCGTGAAATCAAAATACACGTCAGCCTAACGGCGTCGCCGATTCGGTTTCGTATGCAAACTACCGCAAAATGCGACAATATATTTTGTCGTATATTGCGATAATTTAGCGAATAATGCGAATATCATCTAAAAGCATAATAATATAACTAAAATATTATTGTGTTTGCAAAATTATGACAGAGCAGACCGCTCTGTCTTTTTTTATGAGGTGATGTATGAGACTTGGCAATCTTATGAACGGGATAATTCCCAAGAGCGAAATATTTTTTATGAACGAAAATATCAAAAAAATCGAAACGGATAGCAGAAAATGCGATAGCGAAAGCGTCTTTTTTGCAATGAAAGGAAGGAATGATAACGGTATGAATTACATAGACGACGCTATCGAGAGGGGCGCAAAAGTTGTGGTAAGCGAAGAGACTATCGAAAGAAAAGACGTCAAGAGCATCGTCGTCGACGACGCCAGAAAAGCGTACAGCATCATGGCGGCGAATCTATTCGAGTGCCCCGCGAAGAGTATGAAGATAATTGCCGTCGTGGGTACGAACGGCAAGTCGACGACCGCGCACTTTATATACGAAATTTTGAAAAGCTGCGGACTTTGCGCGGGTATAATAGGTACTCACACCGTAAAATTTAACGGAGTTAAGCTATCGCACGATATGACGACACCCGATCCCGTCGATCTCAACAGGTATCTCAGGAGTATGGAAGAGAGCGGCGTGGAATACGTAGTTATGGAGGTATCGGCTCACGCTATATATCTTGAAAAACTTTACGGGATAAAATTCGATATGGCGGTGTTTACGAATTTTTCTCAAGATCATCTCGATTACTTTAAGGATATGGAGGAATACGGCAGGATAAAGGCGGGATTTTTCAAGAGCAGTAACGTAAGGCTCGCTATCGTGAATACCGACGACGTTCTTGGGAGAAATATCGCAAAAGGCGCGGATATTCCGGTGTTTACGTACGGGCTCGATAATCCTTCGGACGTGTTCGCTATAGATATAGAGAGCGGCGAGCGAACGAAATTCATCGTCAACATACTTGACGAGGTGGCTACGTTCGATACCGCGCTTCTCGGGAGATTCAACGTCTACAATATATTGGGAGCGTCGCTCGTGGCAAGACTCATAGGGATATCGCTTGAAGAAATACAAGAGAGCGTAAAAAATATATCGCCGTGCGAAGGGCGTTTTAACGTTATTATAGCAAAGGGAGTGAAATTCGTCATAGATTACGCGCATACTCCCGACGGACTCGAGAACATTCTTAAAGAGCTTAGGAATATGACGGAAAACAAACTGAGAGTGGTATTCGGTTGCGGCGGAGACCGAGATAGATCGAAGCGCGCGGTCATGGGAAAAATAGCGGGAGAATATGCCGACGAAGTAGTTTTGACTAGCGATAATCCGAGGAGCGAGGACAGACTCGCTATAATCGAAGATATACGCGCGGGAGTTGAAGATACTACTGTCGTCGTCCTTCCGAATAGGGAAGACGCTATAAGATACGCGTACGCGATGTCGAATAGCGGAGACGTCGTTCTGATCGCAGGAAAGGGCTCGGAAGATTACATAGAAGAGAAGGGCGTCAAGACGTATTTCAGCGACAAAGAAACTCTTCTCAGGATCAGGGAGGAGGAAAATGGCATTTGAATTGCGTTTATTGCTTGCTGTCGTAACGAGCTTTATACTGTCTATGGTTCTTGCGCCGCCCGTCATCAAAATGACGAAAAAATTCAAAGCGTCGCAGAGCATACTAGAGTACGTTGATAATCATAAGGGAAAAGAGGGTACGCCGACTATGGGGGGTATGATTTTCCTCGTATCGATGAGCGTCACGTCCTTTATTTTCTGCGGATTCAAGAGCAAGTTTCTCCTTGTCGGTATAGGAATAACTCTAGGGTACGGACTGCTCGGCTTTCTCGACGATTTTCTCAAAATTAAGTTTCGGCATAACGAAGGACTTAAAGCGTATCAGAAGATAATAGGACAGCTCGGCATAGCCGTTATAGTCACCGTTTTTGCCTACAAGTATTCGTATATCGGAAGCGTCGTCAATATTCCGTTTACCGATATAGAGTTCGATATGGGCTTGTTGTATATTCCGTTCACTCTTCTCATATTTATCGCGACGACGAACGCTGTTAATTTGACTGACGGCATAGACGGACTTGCGGGATCCGTAACGGGTATCTATACCGGTATCTTTACTCTTATTACAGTCGTTCTTTGTATCAGACTCGAAGGCGACGTTATACTAAGAGACGAGACCGCTTCTTTAGGCGTTATGAGCGCGAGTCTTTTCGGCGCGCTTCTCGGTTTTCTTTGGTTTAACTCCAATCCCGCAAAAATATTTATGGGAGACACGGGCTCGCTAGCTCTCGGCGGAGCGGTAAGCGTCCTTGCCGTTTTTACGAAAAATCCTTTTTTGATACCTATGATAGGCATAATGTATATGCTCTCCTGCATATCAGTAATTATACAAGTGCTTTATTTTAAGCTGACGAACGGAAAGAGAGTGTTCAAAATGGCGCCTTATCACCATCATTTGCAGTATAAAGGATATACGGAAAATAAGATCGTCACTTTCTACTCTATCGTTACGTTGCTCTTCGGCTTGACCGCGCTTGTAAGTACGGTGATAGGAAGGTAGGAAATTGAAGGCTTTGGTTTATGGCAGAGGGATCAGTGGCAAAGGAAGTGAAAAACTTTTGATCGAAAAAGGTTATTCCGTCGAATATGTTTCGGACGATACGGGAAACGAGGTTCTTGACGATGCGGATCTTCTCGTGTTGAGCCCGTCGGTTCCTCTGGAACGTCCTCTCGTAAGACGCGCGGAGCTTGGCGGGATCGAAGTCGTCGGAGAAATGGAGCTTGCTTCCAGATACGTCGATAACGATATTATCGCCGTAACGGGAACGAACGGAAAGACTACTACTACCATGATGATATCGTCGCTACTTACGGAAAGCGGACTGAAACACAAAACTCTCGGCAATATCGGCAAGAGTTTTGCGGGTAGCGTCAGCAACGTGGAGAAGGACGATATGATACTTCTCGAAGTGTCGTCTTTTCAATTAGAGACGATAACGTCGTTCAGGCCGAAGGTCGCAATACTTTTGAACATAGCGCCCGATCATCTGGAGCGGCATAAAACTTACGACGAATACGTAAGGGTCAAGACTTCGATATTCGAGAATATGACGAAGAACGATTTCGCTATCGCAAACTACGACGACGAAGCGGTCAGGAACGCGGCGAGCGGGATTATGCCGAGTACATATTATTTCAGCGTTAAAGAGAGAGTAAGGGGAGCTTACGTTCAAAACGGACACGTGTTTTTCATGGGCGAAAAGATGTTTCCGCTCGAAAATCTCAAGTTTAATGCGGAACATAATATCGCCAACGCGCTTGCGGTAATAACGCTTGCCAAGATATTCAATATACCCAATTCGATAATTCTAAGAAGTTTTAACAAGTTTACTCTTCCTCCGCACAGAATAGAGTTTGTCGGCAAATACAACGGAAAAAACTATTTTAACGACAGCAAAGCCACTAATATAGACGCGACCATAAAGGCGGTCAAATCAATGAGAGGGAGCACGGCGCTCATTGTTGGGGGCTATGATAAAGGCATCAGTTATTATAGACTTTTCGCATCTCTTGACAAAAAGGTAAAATGCGTCGTGATTTTCGGTCAGAACCGCCATAGAGTAGAGGAATGTATCAAAGATTTCGACATACGTTACTATGTTTGCGACACGTTGTCGCTCGCAATAACCTCCGCGAAAAAAGAGAGGGTCGAAAACGTGCTTTTTTCTCCTGCGACGTCGAGTTACGATATGTTCAGAAACTATGAAGAAAGAGGAGAGGTCTTTACTCAATTGGTAGGTGACATAAATGAAAAATGACGGGATCTCAAGAGGAAAAGCCGGTTTTCGAAAACGTTTCGGCAAGATGGAGAACGCTCTTTCTTTGAAAAACGATCTCTCCGTCGCCGTCGTCAATAAGAGGAAGATAGTTTCTTTTAAGGGAAAAGAACTTTCTATAGTTTTTATCACGCTCGCGCTCGTTGTCTTCGGAATAATCATGCAGTACTCCGCGAGCTGTTATTCTGCGGAGCGCGAGACTGGCGACAGCTTCTTTTACGTCAAAAAGCAGGCGGTATCGGCTATCGTGGGACTTGTCGCAATATTGCTCGTGCCAAAACTGAAATTGAAATACCTTTTTAAGGCTCGATATATTATCCTCGCGGTAGCGTACGTTCTTCTCGCGCTTGTATTCGTTCCCGGATTAGGCGTTGAAAAGTACGGCGCAAGGCGGTGGATTAATCTTGGTTTTACAACGCTTCAGCCTTCGGAAGTAGCTAAGTTCGCATTGGTAATATTCATCGCGGGAGAGCTGTCTAAAAAGAGCGCGGTAACGTTCAAAAATATGCTTCCGATACTCATAGCTACGGCGATCATGTGCGTTCTTATAATGCTCGAGCCCAATATGTCTATAACTATGTGCGTCGGCGCGGTAATGCTCATAATGCTCTTTATAGGGGGTATGAAGTTCAAACATTTCGCCGCGTTCGCTGTGCCGATAGCGGTGCTCATACCTCTCATGATACTGCTCGAACCATACAGACTCAAAAGGCTAATGGCGTTTCTCGACCCTTGGGCTTCGCCGCAGGGCGAAGGATATCAGCTCATTCAGTCCTTTTACGCGCTCGGTTCGGGAGGCTTTTTCGGGGTAGGTCTCTTTAATTCGAGACAAAAATATCTTTTTCTTCCTTTTGCGGAATCGGATTTCATTTTTTCGATAATAGGCGAAGAATTGGGATTCGTCGGCTCGTTCTTCGTTATCGCGGTCTTTGTGCTCATAATATTCTACGGTATCAGGACGGCGATGAGAGCCGAAGACAGGTTTTCGATGTTCTTGGTTGCGGGCATTACAGCGATAATAGCTGTTCAGTCGGTCATCAATATTGCCGTAGTCAGCGGTTCGATACCGCCTACGGGATTGCCACTTCCATTCGTCAGCAGCGGCGGAAGTTCTCTTGTTATGTTCATGTCGGGCGTCGGCATCATGAGGAGCGTAGCGCTAAGTCACACATAATTCGAGATAGCATACAATGTAAGTAGACATACTTAGGAGATGGCAAATGGAAAAATTGATAATAAACGGCGGAAAGAGATTGAACGGTTCTCTTGACGTTATGTCTGCCAAAAACTCTATATTGCCGCTTCTATCCGCGAGTATACTTACGGACGAAGAGGTGGTTATACATAAATGTCCCGAAATAAGCGACGTCGAGAGCATGATAAAAATACTCATGAAGCTCGGCGTAGACGTTAAGAGGGAAGGAAGCGATATAATAATCAATGCGAGTACGATAAACTCTTGTCTTATTCCGACGGAATTGGCGGGGGAACTACGTTCTTCGATATTTTTGCTCGGCTCTATCATAGCTAAACTAAGGTGCGGACAGGTGGCGTATCCGGGAGGGTGCGACATAGGCATACGCCCTATAGATATACATATAAAAGGACTCAAAGAGCTGAATATAGATATCAGAGAAGAGTTCGGACATATAGTATGCGACGGCGAAAATATGAAAGCCGCCGATATTATTCTCGATATACCGAGTGTCGGAGCTACCGAAAATCTGATGATGGCTTCGGTGTTTACCGAAGGAGTCACCGTCATAAGGAACGTCGCGAAAGAGCCAGAGATAGTCGATCTCCAGAACTTTCTCAATCTAATGGGCGCGGATATCAGAGGCGCGGGAAGCAGCGTTATATTTATAAGAGGCGTAAAAAAACTTCACGGTGTGGAATACACGCCTATTCCCGACAGGATAGTTGCGGGAACGTATCTTATCGCGGGCGCCATGTGCGGCGGGAAAATAGAACTGAGCGGCGTCGTTTCGGAACATATTCATTCGCTTATTGCAAAACTGACTAAAACCACTTGCAATATCGAAGTGAAAAATGATAAAATAAAACTGTATTCGAACGGTGATCTGAGAGCGATCGAAAAAATAGAGACGATGTATTATCCGGGATTTCCGACTGACCTTCAAACGCAGATGATGGCGATGCTTACGACAGCGTCGGGCACGAGCGTGATAGTTGAGAATATTTTCGAAACGAGGATGAGGGAGGTTCCCGAGTTTATCAAGATGGGCGCCGACATTATCGTAAAAGGTCGGACGGCGATAATACACGGAGTCAAGCGGTTGCACGGAGCGGACGTCGTAGCGACGGATCTAAGGGGCGGCGCGTCTATGGTGCTCGCCGGACTCAGAGCCGAAGGAGTAACTACTGTACGGGAACTTAGGCATATCGACAGAGGATACGAGTCGATAGAAAAATGTTTTGAGAGTCTCGGCGCGGATATAAGAAGGATGAATTGATGAACAAGAGACTGATAATAGCGTTCATATGTCTTGTAGTGATAGCGATACCCATAATAGTTATTTCGGCGGTATTCACTGTCGGAAGCATAGACGTTATCGCGATAGGAGACGGCTTCGAGTACGATGAAGAGGCTATTATCGAAAATACAGGCATAAAGCTCGGCTCCAGTATTTTCACCGTGAGCGAGAAAAAGGCGATCGACAACGTCGAATCGAAAGATCCGACTATCAAAGTAGTGAATATCGAGAGGATATTCCCAAACAAAGTCGTTTTGAATATAGTAAAACGTATTCCCATCGTCGCCATAAAGACGAAGGACGCTTACGCTCTTATCGACAGAGAGATGCGGGTCGTTGAAATAACGGATACTTTGGCGGGACGCGATCTCGTCATATACGAGGGATATACCCTTGATAAAGAGGGGCTTGATCTCAGCGGAATAATAGAGCTCCCGAAGAGCAATCTCGGCGTATATATACTCGACGGCATAGTAAAGGGCTTTGAAGCAAAAGAATACGTTAATTCGCGTCTTCCTGCGATAGTGAGAAGCGTATCGGTAAACTATGATTTATCGATCGCGAGCGTTAATATAGAAACGGGTACGTCGTTCGAGATATTCGTCAATTCCAACGTTTCGATAAAGGATCAGCTCGTTAGCGTCATAGGGATTTACGAAAAAGACAGGGAAGACGAAAGTTCCCGAATAAAAAGCGGAGCGTACTACTTCGACACGGATAATAACGCTTGGAATTGGAGAGCATGATTTTGAATAATGCCTACGCAAGACGCGTAGGTTTTTTATTTTGCGTTTTAACGCGGTCGATTTCTGTGGACGAACATAGCCGTCTGTATGTAACATACAAAGTTAAATCTGACTTTATATAATATTTATAATATTAAAGCGTTGACACGCGGATATTTTCGTTATATAATAAAAAATAACGGAGGATTCTTATGCTAAAGACGAAGAACGTTGCTTTACTTGACATAGGCTCTAAAACGGTAGATTTGTTTTACGGTAACGCTTACGGCAATAACTGTAATGTCGTCGCTATGGGTTCGGAGAGTTATTCGGGCTTTACTAACGGCGAATTTTTCGAGCCGGACAAGCTTAAGGACGTTATAGACAGCGTCGTCAGACAGGTTGAGAATCGTACCGGCAAAGCGGTTAGAAGACTTTACGTTGCCGTTCCCGGGGAGTTTACGAAGGTAGTGATAAGACGCGTTTCGGAGAACTTCCAAAAGCCGCAGCAGATAAAGGATTCCGATATCGTGAGGCTGCTAAAGAGAGCGGAGGAGCTAAGCGATAACAGCGAATACGTGAATATCAATACAGCGCTCATAGGTTACGAAACGGACTCGTTCAGGCAGCTCGGAACTTCTTCTGAAGAGCTATTGACGCGTTCTATCGACGCGATAGTTTCGTCGGTATTATGCGAGAGGAATTTCATTGACGTTATGAACGGAATATTCGAGTATTCGGGAATAAAAGAGGTCAAATATATATCCTCGTCTTTTGCGGAAGCTCAGTATTTGACGGATGAAAAAGAAAGAGATAAGGGCGTCCTTTTGTGCGACGTAGGATATCTTACGACGACGGTCATGCTCGCTAAGGGAGACGGACTTATGGATATGCGTTCGTTTTCGTTGGGCGGAGCTCATATCGCGGCAGATTATACGATGGCGTACGATTTGGATTTTCAGTCGGCGTCGAGACTTTTTGACAAAGTCAATCTAAAACTTGCTCCCAAAGGATTTGAGGATTATCGGGTCGAGACCAAGGACGGAATACTAAAATTCAATATGAGCGAGGTCAACAATATTACTTTCGACAGACTCGATATGATAGTCGATATGATAAAGAGGTGCATAGCTTCGTTCAAAGGAAATTGCAGAGAATTTACTCCGATATTTTTTACGGGCGGCGGCGTTTGCGGTTGCAAAGGCGCGTTTGAGTACATCGCTTTCAATTTGCAGAGAAAGTACGACGTAAGAGTTCCGAACGTGGTAAAGTACAACGTTCCGTGGTATTCTTCGTCGGTCTCGTCGTTAAGTCTCGCTTGTAAGATCGAAGAGAGCAATTCTTTTGTACGGGGATTCGTTAATAAGTTATTTGGAGGAAGAAAAAATGGGTGAATACAGCGAAGTCGGTTCGAACGTCAACATAATGGTCATGGGCGTCGGCGGCGGCGGAAATAACGCCGTCAACAGAATGATAGCCGATAACGTTAAAAACGTTGAATTCGTTGCCGTCAATACGGACAAGCAGGCGCTTAACGCATCGAGAGCTACGCGTAAGATAACTATAGGGGAAAAACTTACAAGGGGTTTCGGCGCAGGCGCCGATCCTAATAAAGGCGAACAGGCTGCGGAAGAGAGTAAGGAAACGATAAAGTCCACTCTCAAAGGCGTCGATTTGCTGTTCTTGACGGCTGGCATGGGCGGCGGCACAGGTACGGGAGCAGTCCCTCTTATTGCCAGCATCGCCAAAGAAATGGGAATACTTACCATTGCCGTAGTTACTAAGCCTTTTAACTTCGAAGGTCAAAGACGTATGGCTAATGCTTGTAAAGGTATAGACAGATTGCGTAAACACGTAGATACGCTTCTTGTTATCCCGAACGAGAGACTCAATAAGATAATGACGAACGGCACTTCCTTTGCAGAGGCGTTCAGATATGCCGACGACGTATTGAAGAAAGGTATCGCAGGCATATCAGATCTCATAACCAAGCAAATGGAGATAAATCTCGATTTTGCCGATATCAATACCATAATGCGAGATAAAGGTATCGCGCATATGGGCGTGGGAGAGGCAGACGGCGACGGCAAAATGCTCAAGGCTGTGCGTCAGGCTGTATCCAGTCCGCTACTTGAGACCAATATAGACGGCGCTACGGGCGTTATCTTGTGCTTTAGCGGAGATAAGAATATGCCGCTTGAGGAAATCGGAAAGGCGACGGATCTCGTGAGAAACGCCGTAGACGCGGAAGCTAACATTATTTTCGGTCTCGACATAGATAAGGAAGTCGACGAGGATAAGGTAAGAGTTATTCTCATAGCTACAGGTTTTAAGGAACCGGTTAGCGAAGAGGAGAAGATCAAGAGCGAAAGAGTCTCCGCGGTAAAGGCAAACGAGTCCAATCAGGCTTCGCAGAGACCGCAACAGAGCGAAGTTTCTCAGCCGCGTTCGAGATATAGATTCACTGACGCCGACGATATGAGGAATCGCTATGAAGACGACGGTCTCGACATCTATTTCCCGACGGATCAGGAGAGGAACGCGCCTAAGGACACGGGAAGACTTATACCGAACGATAGCGATTTGCCTCCGTTTATAAGACATCTTCAAGAAAAGAAGAAAAAATAATTTATAAAATATTCGATAATTAAAAATGCGTCTTAAGGTTGAGATCAACTGCTGCGGACGCATTTTTTATTAAAGTATGACGATGCGGGCAATACGTACGGTATTTTCTCAAACGGAGCGATTTAATGGATATATTTGATTTGATTGATCTATACAACGGCGCGGAAAGCGAAAAGGATACGGCGAAGTGTATGTCTTTGGCGGACGGTAACTATAAGTCTTTTCTTGCGAATATCGATAAAGTGATATCAGAGAGAAAAATAATATACGCTATTTTCATCCTTTCGCGAAAGAAAAAAGCGGCAGAATATATAGCAAAGGACGAAAGTCTTTTGTCTCGGATCAAAGATTATACGAACTCTGACGACGGAAAAGTCAGAAAGAACGCTTATTCGGCAATGTATAATATAGGCGCTGAGAAAGAAGAGTTTTTTGACGGACTCAAAAGAGAAGAGACCAATTACGTGATAGCGCATATCGTTAAATTGCTATTGAAAAAGGATAGAAATAACGTTTTCGAGCTGAAAAGTCTTTCAAAAAAGTGGGATTTGACCGATAAACATATAAAAGAAGCTATAGGTGAAATAAATAAAGTTCTAGAGATAAAAAAAGGCAATAATGGCAAAAGGCTGTATATGAAGCGCATTTGCGCGGGCGATAAATTATTGCTTACGTGTCCGAAAATCGGGGTTGACGCATTAAGGAACGACGCTTTGCATATCTTTGATAACGTCGTCAAAACGAAAAACGGCGTTATCGTAGAGGATTTGAAAGATATAAATGATTTGAATAGCATACGTACCTTTAACGATGCGTTCATCATTGTAGAGGGTTTGATCGACGTAAGGACGTCGTTTGACGAGTTTTGCGGTATGCTAGCTGATTCGCTTCATAAAGAAGAGATACTCTTCAGATTCGGAATAGAAGATCGCGTGATAGATTACCGTATCGAATACGACGCTAAATCTTCGTTTGAGGACAGAATATCAAAGACGCAAGCTATAGCGAGGGAATTAGATAAAAAAGAAGGATTTCGAAACAGCGCGGATAACTATTTCTTATTGATAAAAGTTGATGAAAAAGACGGCGTCTTGAGCGCGTATATGGCGTGCAGTTTTTACGACGTCAGGTTTTCTTATCGCAAAAACAAGTTGCCTGCATCCGTCAATCCCGTAACTGCTAATATTGTTTCAGCGCTTGCGGAACGTTATATCATCGGAAAAGAACGCGTTCTCGACTGTTTTTTGGGAACGGGAACTATGCTTATCGAGTTCATTAAAAGGTATTCTCCGAAATTGGCGGTCGGCGCCGATATCGAAAGAAAAGCGATAGCAATGGCAAAGGAAAATTTCGCGTTAGCCGATATCGTCGCAAAAACGCGGTTTTACGTATGCGACGCGGCAAAATTCGATTGCGGAGAAACTTTCGACGTTATTGTCTCCAATCTTCCTTTCGGAACGCGAGTACTAAGACACGACGCGGTAAAATTACTTTATAAAAATTTTGCGAGAAATCTAAGAAGTCTTCTTTCGGACGACGGCATAGCGATTTTGCTGACGACTGACGGCAAGGATCTAAGAAATGAGCTCGTTGCCAACTCTATGGATATATCCGCCGAATTTAGGATAGAGAGCGGCGGACTTATTCCGTTCGTATTTATAGTTTCAAAATAAAAGAAAAACGATTTGATTGACAGGGTTCGCCGATAGGCGGGCTCTTTTTTAATTCTAATACATTTATTTACTATTTTGTCGATTTGGCATATTGAAAACGCGTGAGAATATCTTGTAATAAGGTGAGAGAATGTTAATTGATTTATTGCCTCGAGACATCATGTGTATTCTCGATAAAAACGATAGAGTAGACAAAATTACCGAGCTCCGTTTGAGAGTCGGCAAGCCTATCGTGTATTGCGACGGAGCAACGTGGCATACGCTTTACGACGGTAACGAAAGCGTTATCTGTAATAAGGATTTTGTCGGTCATATATTGGAAGTCGCTACAGGACGCTCTATGTACGCCTATAGCGAACAGATCGCCCGAGGCTATCTCACCGCTAACGGCGGGATAAGAATAGGACTTACGGGGCAAGGCGTCGAAGAAAACGGAAGACTTGTAACGTATAAAAACATCAATTATCTTGCCGTAAGAATACCGCACGAAATAAAGGGGTGCGCTAACGAAACTATAGAAAAGATAGGCGGTTTCGATAGAAACGTACTTGTGATATCAGAACCCGGCGCGGGCAAAACGACGATGCTTCGCGACTACGTGAGACAAGCCTCTAATTTCGGAAATAACGTGCTGCTTCTTGACGAACGCAACGAAGTATCTGCAACGTATATGGGAAAGCCGACGCTCGACGTAGGGAGGAATACGGACGTCGTATCGAATACTTCCAAGACGGAATGTTATAAGAGCGCCGTGCGTTCGATGTCGCCCGATATAATAGCTACCGACGAGATATTCGGAAGGAGTGAAATAGAAGCGATCTTCGACGCCGTAAGGTGCGGGGTAAAGGTCATAGCGACGGTCCATTCTAACGGCATAGAGTCGCTCATGAGAAGCGAGTACGGAAGGCTCGGCGAGATATTCGACAACGCCGTTATACTATCAAAAAAGCCAAAGGTAGGGACTGTTAAAGAAGTTACGGCATTGAGGTGTAAAAATGCTTAAAATGATATGCGGCGCGATACTGTGCGTATGTCTCGGCTATATAGGTCTCGAGATAAAGAAAGTATACGCTGTGAGAGTAAGGTATCTCGAGGATTATACGGCGTTCATAAACGAACTCATAGAGGAAATATCTTTTTTCAAGAGCCCGATAGGCAAATTTGTGGAAGGAATCAAAGAGTTTAAGAAAAAGGAGTTCAGAAAGACTCTCGACGAGTTCGAAAAAGCGGTAAGCGAAAGCAGAGAATTCGTTCTCAAAAACGTATATCTGAATAAGCGAGATGTAGAAATAATACAAAATTGCTTTAATTCTATCGGAAAGACAGACGCCGCAACGCAGCTTACGAATCTCAAAAACAGTAAAATATACGCGGAAGGTATGTTGAAACGCGCGGAAAAGGAATATAAGACGAAAGGACAACTTTACGGAAAACTCGGAATATTGCTCGGACTTGCCGTAATGATAATTGTTGTATGAGGTGACTATGGGGATCGATATAATATTTAAGATAGCGGGCGTGGGGCTCATTACGGCGATAGTTAACAGTATACTTAAAAAGTGCGATAAAGACGAAATAGCTACGTTTGTAACGCTTGCAGGGCTCGTTATCGTGCTCGTTATGGTAATAGATATGGTGCTCGGACTGTTTGATAATATCAAGGAAATATTGAGGCTTTACTGATCATGGAGATATTCAAAGTTGTGGGAATAGGGCTTATCGGCGCGATAATGACTCTCTTTCTTAAAAACTCCAAATCCGATTTTACTATGCTTACCGTGCTTGCGACAGGCATAGTCCTCCTCATAATAATAATCAATTCTTTAAGAGACGTTATAGAGGCGTTCAATGAAATAGTATCAAAGAGCGGAGTCAACGACAAACTCTTCAGCGGTATATTGAAAATCGTAGGAATAGGTTACGTTACGGAATACTCGGCAAATATATGCAACGATTTCGAATGCAGCGCGATCGCAAAGAAAATACAGCTTGCAGGAAAGATATCCATTTTTCTCATGGCGATGCCCATAGTTTTGGCGCTCATTGAGGCTGTTTCGAAATTGGTAGGTGTATCATGAAAAAAACTCTTATTTTGCTTGCAATAATTCTAATTTGTTTGAGTTTTTATAATAATACCGTTTACGCAGACGAAAAAAGCGATATAAAAGAGGAACTTGAAGGAAACGTCGGAGACAATCTCGACAAGATAGATTTCGGGCAGTTCGACGAGTTTTTGTCTAGGGTTTTCGAAGACGGACAAGGTCTCGGCGAGGATATACGCAGTTTTGTAGAAAGCGTTATAAAGGGCGAGCAGAAACTGGGATTCTCGGATTTTCTTTCGATCGCCGCGAGGTACGTGTCGAAAGAGTTTACGGGATTTATTCCGCTCATCGTGACGATAGTTGCGATAGCTATTCTTTTTTCAATGATAGACGGGCTGTCTTCGTCTTTTATGAATAAGGGAACGACGGAGATAATTTATTTCGTATGTTACTCCGCAATTATCGTCATCATTACTGGAAGCGTCGGGGTATTGCTTGCGGACGTAGTGAAGACGTGTAATACGATGTTCGATCTTATGGCGATGACTTTTCCGATACTATTGACGCTTATGACGGCGCTTGGGGGAGTTGTCAGCGTCTCCGCCTATAAACCGTTAATGGCGGTTTTGACGGGCACTATAGGCGGTATTATAACAAAATTCGTTATTCCGTGTTTTATAGTTTCGATAGTGTTTGCTATTGCCGGAAGTTTGAGTAAAAATATAAAACTCGATAAAATGACAAAATCGGTAAAAAGCGTCGGTGAGTTCGTTCTAGGACTGATATTCAGTCTCTTTACAACGTTCGTAACGCTAGAGGGCATTACAGGTTCCGTAATTGACGGCATATCTGTAAAATCTGCAAAATTTGCTATTGGCAGTTACGTTCCCGTATTGGGTGGGTATCTTTCGGAAGGATTCGATTTGGTATTGGCGAGCTGTGTGCTCATAAAAAATGCTTTGGGATTTACCGGTATCATAGTTATGCTACTCATCATAATCGCTCCGATAATAAAGATAGCGGTATTTTCGATAGTGCTGAAACTCGTAGCCGGAATAGTAGAGCCGCTTTGCGATAGCAGAATATCATCGTTGATATATTCTATTTCCAAGAGTATGACTCTGCTTATAGCTATTCTGCTCGGTACCGCGTTCATGTTTCTCATTATGAGTATGCTCGTAATATATACGCTTAATATAGGAATTTAGGAGAATAACATATGGCGGCGTGGGTATTAAGTATAGTCGGTATAGTCTCTATAGGAGTATTACTTGACATTATTATCCCCGAAGGGGAGATCAATAAGTACATAAAGGGTATCTTTTCCATAGTTACGATATGCGTTATCATAGCGCCGCTTCCGAAGATCATCGACAAGAATTTCGATATTACGGACTATTTCGGAACCGAGAGCAGTATAGCGGTAGACGAAAGATTCGTCGAAGAGGTCAACGGGGAAAGAGTGGCGGAGCTTGAAAAGAGCGTGGAGACAATGCTTAAAAGCAACGGTATCGACGGCGTTAAGGTCGAGATAATAGTAAGATCTTACGATACGCTCGATATCGAGAGCGTAAAGGTGAGCGTGGACAAAGACGGCGCGGATAAAGAGTTCATAACCGATCTTGTCGCAAACAAACTCGGCATAAAGAAAACGGAGGTGAGATTAATTGTCAGCGAGTGAAAAAGAAAAGGTTTTAGACAAAAGAGAAAAGAGCGGTAGTAACGGCGAAGGAAAAGGACGAAAAATTTTCGAAAAAATTCGTTCAGTCAAGCATATTGAAGTGATCGTCGCAATAATATGTTGTGTAGTGCTCGTTTTGGTTTATTTCGGAGGAAGCGAACTTTCTTCGAATAAGAAGAATAACGTTGTTACAACGACGAGCGAGTCGGACAAACTGCTCGGCGACATGGAGAAGATACTCGGTAGCATCAAAGGAGTCGGGAAGGTAAACATCCTCATTAATTATAGCGGCGGAAAACGTATCGAGATAGCAAGCAAAGTCGAAACCGTTACCAAAGTCGATTCCGACGGAACCGTGTATACGATCACTGAGAATAGGTCGCCTATAATAGTGAGCGGTAACGGCGAGTCGAAACCGATAATTCTAAAGGAAGAGAGCGCGGCGATCGAGGGCGTTATAATCGTCGCGGAAGGCGCGGACAACGCAGGGGTGAAGCTACAGCTCATCAGCGCGGTAAAAACGCTTCTCGACATAAATCCCGATAAAATTAAGGTATTTTCTATGAAATAACCGAATAGAGTATAGACGTAAAGACAAACGATGAGCGGATAAGTAAGATGTACGCTTTAACGCCGGATGTATTTAGCGGAGCTTGGTTCATTTACCGAAGAGGAATGAAATATGAAAAATTCGATTTAGGTATTTGTAACATGAATACAAATTATATGGAGGTATGTTGATATGTCAGCAAACAAAAAGAAAATAATAGTATTGTGCACAATGGTATTATTGCTGGTCGTTACAGGCGTTCTTAACTTCTTTATCGGACAGAAGTTGCCGTCCGGAGACCCGAACGACGGTAATACCGTAACAACGTTCTTTGCAAGTCACAGAACGAACAGAGAGAGCGCGAGAGCGGAGGAGATTGCTTATCTTGACGCGATCATTTCGTCGGAAGCGTCTTCCGAAGCGGCGAAGACCGAAGCCGAGGCTCAAAAGCAGCTTCTTTGCAAAAATATCGAGACCGAGCTCGTTCTTGAAGGACTTATAAAGGCTCACGGATTCGAAGACGTCATAGTGACCATGAGTACGTCGAACTGTAACGTTATCATAAAGAGCGACGAGCTCACGAAGGAACAGGTAGGTCAAGTAAAGGGCATTATTACCGAAGAGACCGATTATCTTCCGACTCAGCTCGTAATAGTTTCGTATAATAAGTGATCGAACATCCGCTTTTTACAAATAGACGCGTTTTAACCGAAAGCGTCGGCAATGCAGGCGGAAGAATGTATTATAATAATTAATGCAAAATAAGGAAATAATCTTGTCAAGAGAAGATTAGTGTGATATAATCGTAAATAAAGAATTATTAAGGGGAACTTGCCGTACGGCAGGTTCCTTAAGGTATTTATAAGGAGAGGAACGTAATGAGCAAAAAAAAGAGCACTTCCATGGTCGATACTTACGTCAATATAATTACGTCGATAGTCGGCGTTGCCGCGAGTCAGACCGACGGAGTCGCGTCGGTAACGAACGAGGCCGGATCTCCGCTAAGTAATATCGGCGCTCTTAGAAGAGGGAGCAGAAGCATCAAAGTGGATATCATCAACGACAGCGTGACCGTTGAGATATCTATCAACGCTTACAGTACTTCTAATGTTCCCGAATTGGTTTGCAGACTTCAAGAGAACGTAAAGAGGGAAATAGAGAAATCAACGAGCTATAGAGTCAAGGCTATCAACGTGCATATCGTCGGCGTCGTTTTCACGGCGTGATGGATAATATTTTATCGTTTTAGGTTGCTTGGCAATGAACGCCGCGACGGGAAACGGACATTTTCAAAAGGAAAAATTTAAGGAAAGAGCAATATGAGTAGAAAAGTTGCGCGGGAATGCGCGTATAAGTTGGTATTCGAATATTTATTTAACGGTTCGAATACCGACGAGACGAGAACGGAACTTCTAAAGGACAAGCCGCTTACCGAAGCGGATACGACTTATATCGACGCGGTGCTTCGCGGCATGGACGAACACTACGGCGAGATATACGCGTTCGTATCGGAATTTACCGGTAATTTCAATATCGAGCGTATGTTCAAGCCCGATTTGGCGGTACTGATACTCGCAGTATACGAGATGAAGTATATGGATGATATTCCGCTTTCGGTCTCTATCAACGAAGCGGTCGAGTTGATAAAGAACTATTCGACGGAAGCAAGCTCCAAGTACGTGAACGGCGTCTTGGGCGCGATATATAAAAATTTGACAGGAGATAAAAGCAATGGCTGAGATCATTAGCGGTAAGATAGTATCCGCTCAAACGAGAGAAAAAATAAAAGCGATGGTATCCGAGTTCGAGACGGAGAACAAGCGTAAGCCCTGTCTTGCGGTAGTGCTTGTAGGTAACGATCCCGCTTCCGAGGTATACGTTAGGAACAAGATAAAAGGCACGGAAGAAGTGGGAATGAAATCGCTGAGTTTCAATATGCCCGAAAATTCTACGAACGCAGAGGTGGAAGAGGTCGTAAAAAGTCTTGCGGACGACGAGAACGTAGACGGTATTCTCGTTCAGTTACCGCTTCCGAAGCACCTTGACGAGAGAAAGATATTATCGCTTATTCCCGATACGAAGGACGTCGACGGGTTCAGTCCTAATAATCTCGGACTTCTTTCAATAGGTACGCCGAGAACCGTTTCATGCACTCCGCTCGGAGTTATGGAGCTCATTAAGAGCACCGGTATCGATCTGAAGGGCAAGAATGCAGTCGTTATCGGCAGGAGCAATACCGTCGGAAAGCCAATGGCAATGCTGCTCCTCAATGAGAACTGTACCGTTACTGTATGCCATAGTAAGACCGATAATATCGCTTTTTATACCAAGAATGCCGATATAGTAGTCGTCGCAGTCGGAAGACCTGAATTTCTTAAGAAAGATATGGTCAAAGATGGCGCCGTAGTCATAGACGTCGGTATCAACCGAGTCGACGGAAAACTTGTCGGCGACGTTGATTTCGATGCCGTTAGCGAAGTGGCGGGATATATCACGCCCGTCCCAGGAGGCGTCGGACCTATGACTATATCAATGTTGTTATACAATACGCTTATGGCGGCGAAAAAAATAAATGGGTGAGTATCTTTCGGTCACCGAGCTCAATACGTATATAAAGCAGATATTCGATGCGGAAGACTTACTGCATCGAATATGCGTGGTCGGCGAAGTGTCGGGTTTTTCTATCCGCGGTTTTCACGCTTACTTTACGCTAAAGGACGAAAATTCGCAGCTCAGATGCTGTTTATTCAATTACGCAAAGACTTACGTTCCCAAAGACGGAGAACTGATTCTTGTGGGCGGTAGCATCGATTACTACCTAAAAGGCGGATATATTTCCTTTAACGCGAGCGTTATCGAACCGTACGGAAAGGGACTTATGGCGGCGAAGCTCGAGGAGTTGAAAAAGCGGCTTGAAAAAGAAGGCTATTTTTCCGAAGAACATAAGAAGGAGATCCCTCGTTTCGTTAAGAGAGCTGCGGTCATAACGTCGCGAGACGGCGCGGTCATAAAAGATATCATAAAGACGGTAAGAAAATGCAATTATTTTACCGACATAGATTATTTTGACGTTAAAGTTCAGGGTATAGGTTCGGCGGACACGATCGTAAATACGCTGAAAAAAGTCGATCTTTTAGGTTACGATATAATAATCATAGCTAGAGGCGGCGGTTCGATGGAAGATCTTATGGGATTTAACGACGAACGGCTCGTATACGCGATATACGCCGCGAATACTCCGATAGTATCGGCAGTAGGGCATGAGACGGATTATACTTTATGCGATTTTGTCGCCGACGTCAGAGTTCCTACGCCTACTGCGGCAGGAGAACTCATTGCTTACGATATCGACGAGATAAAGGAACGTATCGGTTATAAAATTTCAAGAGCGCTTGGCGATATAAAAGGAAAATATCAGATTTGTAAAAATGCGTTTTCCGTCGATGCTAAACGCATGATATCCGGTATGCAAATGAGGCAGTTTGAAGCTATGAGGGATATAAAGTCGCTATTAAAGGACTTCCGCGTTGCGCTTCAGTATAAGAACGAAGGATGCGTAAAGAGAGTCGGGGAGTTGATAAGAGTGCTCGACGCGGTCAATCCTGCTAAGATCTTGGAAAAAGGATTCGTGAAAATAAGTAACTCTTCGGGAAAATTTGTTGAAGGAATTTCTTCGCTATCTCAAGGCGATAACGTTTATATCGAAGCAAAGGACGGAAGGGCAAAAGCCGAGATACTCGAAGTGATAAAGGAGAACGACTATGGAAAAGAAATTCGATAAAAAACTGGACGAGCTCGAAAGTATCGTCGAAAAAATTGAGAATAAGGAGACGGGACTCGAGGAAAGTATGAAGCTCTTTGAAAAGGGGATCGTTATCGCTCGCGAGTGTCTTGATTTCCTCGAGGAGAGCAAGGGACGTATCGAGGATATGACTGAAAAACTCGATTCGCTCATATCCGCCGAAAGAGAGGATAAAGATGAGTAATATTGCGGAAAAATTGGACGCATATAAGTCATATTTCGAAGATACGCTTAACGGGTTCTTTGACGGTATGTCTCAAAACGGAGCTCCCGAAGAGCCCGTTTTTTCTGCGGTTCGATACAGTGTGGAGAACGGCGGCAAGAGAATACGTCCGATACTCGTATATCTCGGAGCCGAGATAGCGGGAGGTAGAAAAGAGGACGTAAAGGAGCTTGCGATAGCGATAGAACTCATTCACGGTTACTCGCTTGTGCATGACGATCTTCCTAGTATGGACAACGATACGTTGAGAAGGAATAAGCCTACCACTCACGTTAAGTTCGGCGAAGGAATGGCTGTCTTGACGGGCGACGCTATGCTCAATCTGGCATACGAAAGCGTGTTGTCAAAGGAAAATATAACGGAAAAAGACGTCAAAGCTCTGGCATATATGGCAAAGCGCGCCGGGATATACGGAATGATAGGCGGACAGTGCATAGATATTCGAGATAACGAAAAAAAGAATATGAGATTCGAATCGCTCACCGAGCTTTACGAGCTCAAGACTTCGATGCTTATCGGCGCGGCGCTCGTTTCGGGCGCAATAGCCGTCGGAGCAGAGAGCGGACTCGTCTCCGCGCTCGAGTTGTATGCAAAGAACGTCGGTATCGTATTCCAAATAGTCGACGATATTTTGGATATAACTTCTACGGAAGAGATACTCGGTAAGAATATCAACAGCGATAAAAAACTCGGTAAACTAACTATTCTCGATTTTGTAACGCTTGATGAGGCAAAAGAATATATTGAAGAGTTGGGGAAAGAGGTAAGAGACGCTCTAAAGCCTTTCGGCGATAGCGCGGACGAATTGATCGAACTCGAAAAATATCTTTCGTCGCGAAAAAAATAATGCGGCTGTTAAAAATATACACAAGATGTATAATTCTTGTAAAAATTATCATTAATTTGCATTAATTATTGATATTTATTAATAAATATGATAATATATTTATTGGTGGTGCAGTATTCTAGTCAGTTTGATTGGTAACGAAGACGGGGTTAAAATTCCGTTAAAGGGCACATCGATGAAGTTTCTTGTGCTGGCTTTTATTGCCCAAATAAGGGTTGGTGCTGGGAGTTAAGAATTGTGGGCGACGCACAACGGCATGTGAAGGAGTGACCCACTTTTCGTGGAGACCTAATCGGGTGGCGTATATAACGCTACTCCTTGGGATTAAACCTGCATTGCGGTTAATAGCTGTGTGCAGTGTAGCCTGCCTTGAGTGGTGTTGGTGGATTGAATAGCCTGCGGCATTTCCGTTGGCCGATGGGGATGTCGCAGACATGAAACCAGCATTGCAAAAGAGGATAGGTACTTCTCTGACTGATAAGGAAATCTTCTAGACTGTTCGAAAGAAACAAAGTAGGGATTATAGTGTGTTCTAAGTGGCGATTCAGTGTTGTTCACGGCGACGGACAAAGATGCTTTTAATTGGAAACAACTCTATCGGCGACGAGGAGTAAGCATTAGGGAAATCCTACTGAACCTATGACGCAAGGTTTACTTATTTTGTTGCCACCAAATCAGATATTTACTTAAGGCAAAATAATATTGGCTCGACGCTCAAGAGATTTTGCCTTAATTTATATACAGTCGCAATTATAGCGGCTAATATCATATTCCTGAGTAGAGGAAAAGGCTTCCGAGAGGAGAAAAATGAATACTGATTTAAACGACGCAGATATTGATAACAAGATAGAACCGAAAAGCGGAGATAACGCTGAAAACATTTCGGTAAACGTTGAGAATAACGATAAAGAGATCGTTTGCGAGAGTAAGTGTCCGAGCGAAAAGATCGGAAAAGAGAGGAGAAGCAGGAAATCGAAAAAGCCCAATCTTTGGCCTCTCAAGATAACTATCATAACGTTTTTGCTTTCGCTGTTTTTCAGTTTTATTTCCGAGATCACAACGAAGAGAAGTAACGTTGTTATAGCGGGTCTGTTGCTCGTTTTGCTCATACTTATCAGTATAATTTTCGACGGTATAGGCGTTTCCGTCACGTCGTGCGATCTGGCTCCGCTGAACGCTATGGCGGCGAAAAAAGTTCCGCACGCGAAAGTCGCCATAAAACTCGTCAAAAACGCCGAAAAGGTCAATAATATTTGCGCCGACGTTATCGGTGATATTTGCGGTATCGTCAGCGGAGCTTGCGGTTCTGCGCTCGTCGTTAAGATAATCGAGATGACGAGGAGCGACTCGCATCAATTCATAATAGCGATACTCGTCAGCGCGTTCATTGCGGCGATGACTGTCGGAGGTAAGGCGTTCGAAAAGGCAATAGCTATTAAAAACTCGCAGGAATTCGTTATGTTTACGGCGAGGATAATAGGTATTTTCTATCACCCCGACAAAAAGAGGAAGAATAAGAATGTTAGAAAGAGTAAATAGTCCGAATGATATCAAAAGTATGTCGGTTGCCGAACTGAAGACGCTTGCGAAAGACGTAAGACAACTGATCCTTGATACCGTTCTCGAAAACGGAGGACATCTTGCGTCCAATCTCGGCATTGTCGAGTGCGTTGTTGCAATGCACTACGTTTTCGATACGCCGGAGGACAAGTTTGTATTCGACGTCGGACATCAGTGCTACGCGCATAAAATACTGACGGGACGCAAAGACAGTTTTTCAACGCTTAGAAAGTGCGGCGGCATATCGGGGTTTCCGAAAAGAGAAGAGAGCGTATACGACGTTGCCGATACGGGACACTCCAGCACTTCGATCTCGCTTGCGTGCGGTCTTGCAAGAGCGGCGTATCATAACGGATCCGACGAAGAGATAGTGACTCTCATCGGCGACGGCGCGCTGACCGGCGGACTCAGTTTCGAAGCTCTTAACGACGTCAATAATACTAAACATCGCCAGATAATCATTCTTAACGACAATTCCATGTCGATAAGCAAGAACGTGGGTTCTATGTCGAAGTATCTTATGAAACTTCACGAGAACAGCATTTACAGGTCGCTAAAAAGCAATACCGTAGAAATAATAGATAATCTCCAGCTTTCCGACAGAGAGAAGGCGTATTCCGTTCTATATAAATTCAGAGACGCAGTAAAGTACTTTTTGCAAGGCGGACTGCCTTTTTCACAGTACGACATCAGGTATCTAGGACCTATCGACGGCAACAACTTAGAAGAGGTCATCCACGCGCTCAATCTGGCGAAAGCGGTAAAAGGGAACGTGATCTTGCACGTTGTGACGATGAAAGGCAGAGGATTTCTCGAAGCTGAAGAGAATCCGGGAAAGTATCACGGATTTTCAAGTTCTTCGTCGGTAGGAGAGTCGTTTTCCGAAGCGTTCGGGAAGAAACTTCTCGAGATGGCGAAGGAAGACTCGACGATATACGGCATAACCGCCGCGATGAGTTCGGGAACGGGACTAAATTATATGCAGAAAGATCTGCCGTCGCAGTTTATCGACGTCGGTATTGCGGAGGCGCACGCAGTGTGTATGAGCGCGGGACTTGCCCTCGGCGGATTGAAGCCGTACGTGGCGATTTATTCGACGTTTTTACAGCGCGCGTACGATCAGATCGTACACGACGTATGTTTGATGGATCTCGACGTTACGCTGTGTCTTGATAGAGCGGGTATAGTTCCCGACGACGGAGCTACGCATCAAGGTATATACGACGTGGGATTTTTGACAGTGATACCTAATATCACTATAGCTGCGCCGAAGGATATCCACGAACTCTCCGATATCATGGAGTGGTCAAAGACGTTTACGCATCCGCTTGTAATACGTTACCCCAAAGGTTGTTACGATCTGGGTCATCAGTATATCAATAACGATAAGATAGAGTTAGGAAAATGGCAGTATCTTAAAAAAGAAGAAAAGGCTGAGATAACCGTTATTTGTTCGGGAGCGTTAATGTGTAAAGAATCGCTTTCGGCTCATAGGTTGCTAAAAGAAAATGGGATAGATATCGACGTCGTCAACGCGCGCTTCGTAAAGCCCATCGATAAAGAACTCATTGCCTCTCTTAACGGTAAAAAGATAATAACCGTTGAAGACAATCTTCTCGACAACGGACTCGGCAGTTTGGTTTCGGCGTACATAATAGATACGGGACTTAATATAAAACTCAAGAGAATGGGAATAACGGACGAAATAAAAGAACACGGAAAAGTAGGAGATATCCTCAAAAAGTACGCTCTTTCCGCCGAAGATATTGCTCGTTGCGTAGAGAAATCATATGAGACTTGACTGCTATTTGTACGTGAACGGTTCCGTTGATTCGAGAAACAAGGCTCAGCAACTCATAAAACTCGGTCGTATCTCGGTGAACGGCAAAGTCGAGACGAAACCTTCGAGAGAAGTAAACGGCGGCGACAGCGTGAATATATTGAAGGAACTTGATTTTGCGTCTATGGGCGGTTACAAACTCGATAAGGCGCTAAACGATTTTTCTCTTGATATTAGCGGAGACGTAGCTATTGATATAGGCGCTTCAAACGGCGGATTTACGAGCTGTATGCTTGGACGCGGCGTCAAAAAAGTGTACGCCGTAGACGTAGGAGAATGCGTTTTTTCGAAAGAACTTTTATCCGACTTGAGAGTAATAGTACGAGATAAGTTGAACGCGCGCGACGTAAAGGTCGATGATATAGGAGAGAGCGCGGACTTCATTTCGATAGACGTGAGTTTCATTTCATTGACGCTTATATTGAAGAATACGCTTGATTTGCTAAAAGAAGACGGACGTTGCGTAGCTTTGATAAAGCCGCAGTTTGAAGTGGGACGCAAAGCGCTTTCTAAAAAAGGAATGGTTCTTGACAAAAAAGAACGCTTAAAGGCGGTTTTCGCAATATTGGATTTCATCGCCGACATAGGATATAAAGTTACTGATTTTACAGTTGCGCCTATAAGAGAGAATCGAAATACCGAATACCTTATATTAATAGAAAGGACAGGCTTTAACGTCATGAAGAATAAGATAGAAGCCGTGATAATGGGAGAAAAATCGTTATGAAGATCGGACTGTACGTTAATTTGAAACGTGATATAGACGGACGGTATTCGAAGTATTTTATACAGCTTATGAAAAAAAGAGGTATAGAATACCGTATAATTGAGGCGAACGACGAAGTTTTTCTTGATGAAAAGTTTTACACAAGAGACGAGGTTTTGGATTTTGCCGATTTTATGGCTGTGTTCGGCGGAGACGGTACCGTGCTCGGTATAGCTGTCGACGCGGCTAGGAAAAATATGCCGATATTCGGTATCAACGTCGGAAATCTCGGATTCTTATCGGAAATAATTCCCGATAGGATGGAAGAAGCTCTCGATAAAATATTGGCGCAGGAGTACTTCATCGAAAACCGCGAATTGATAAAACTGACTTATTCAGATAAAGAGTTTTTTGCGCTCAACGAGATAATTCTCAACCGTACAAGTTTCGGAAGGATAATAAAGATAGAAGTTCTCATTGACGGAATATTGGCGGATACTATGCGAGCGGACGGTTTGCTCGTTTCGACGCCTACGGGGTCTACCGCATATTCGCTTGCGAGCGGCGGTCCAATACTCAGTCCTAACGTCAAGGCGTTCATAGTCAATTCGATATGTCCGCACAGTTTGAATACGCGTCCCATGGTGATATCTTCAAGGAGCAAAGTTACTCTTCGTTCTAAGCTCACCGATTCGGACGGAGGCATAATAATAGTCGACGGCAAAGTAGTAGACGAACTTCATTCTTATGAAGAGTTCAATATAGAAAGAGCAAATGCGAACGTTAGATTTTTGAGGATAGAGGAAACTAACTTTTACAACAGACTTCTCGACAAGATGAATACGTGGACAAATTGAGTTTCGGAGGAAGCATATGGCAAGATTACAAAGGCAGCTTAAAATATTGGAGATAATCAAGCAGCTTGAAATAGATACGCAGGAAGAACTGGTCGAACAGCTTGCAAATAACGGTTATAACGTTACGCAAGCGACGGTTTCGAGAGATATAAAGGAACTGGGACTCATAAAGGTTGCGTCTTCTAATGAAAAGAAATACAAATACGCTTACGTCGAGACTAAAGAACATCAGGTCTCTTCAAAGTACGTCAATCTATTTAAGGAAGCCGTCGTCGATATGAAGTCGGCGGGAAATATGATAGTTATAAAGACGATCACGGGCAGCGCGAATTCTGCGTGCGCGTTTATTGACAAATTGGGACTTTCGTCTATACTCGGAAGTATAGCGGGAGACGATACTATAATTATGGTTATAGACAATCCTAAAGATGCGGACGGAGTGATCGACGTCCTCAAGTCTTACGTAGACTAAGCGAGAGGTAAGCTATGCTGGAAACGTTGTCAATTGAGAATATTGCTTTGATAGACTCATGCGTCATCGAGTTCGGACGCGGTCTTAATATATTAAGCGGCGAGACCGGCGCCGGAAAGTCTATAATTCTCGATGCTCTCGGATTCGTACTCGGAGCGAGAGCCGACAGATCGCTCATACGTCACGGCGAGTCTTCGGCAACGGTAAAAGGAATGTTCGACATATCGGCTTCGGTTAAAACAAAGGCTGTTCTTGATGAATACGGTATAGAATGCGACGGAGAGCTTCTTATAGTCAGAGAAATGAACTCCGATAATAAGAATACGGTTAGAGTCAACGGAGAAAAGATAACTCTTTCGATGCTAAAAAACATTACCGACGGTCTCGTCGATATATACGGTCAACATGATAATAATAGATTGCTTTCGGAAAATAATCACTTGCCGATACTCGACGGATATATCGGGAAAGCGATCGAGACGCCTCTTCACGAATTGAAAGAACGCTATAGCGAACTAAGTTCAATAAGAGCCGATATAAAACGCATAGGCGATAACAGCGATATATATAAGAGGCTCGATATACTCGAGTATCAGATAAAAGAGATAGAGACTGCCGATCTAAAAGAGGGCGAAGAGGAAGAACTTATCAAACTTAACGATAAATACTCTAACGTTGAGACAATTCTCAGCAGTCTTAACGGCGTGTATTCGATATTTGCAGGCGAATATAATGAGACGAACGTTACCGATGCAATAGGAAAGGCGTTGTCTGAGCTTGGGAAGGTTTCGGAATACGACGCAGATATAGAATCTATCGAATCAAGAGTTTCGGAGATAAAGGACGAAATCAGGGATATCACGAGGGAACTGTCGGTATTGGTAGAAAACGTCGAGTACGATCCCGTTGACGCTCGGAGAGTGGAAGATAGACTTGACGTTATACGCTTGTTAAAGCGTAAATACGGTTCGAGCGTTAAAGACGTGTTAAAATGTCTCGACGATATGAAATGCGAATACGACGAATATTCGAACGCCGAAGAAAGGCTTGACGAGCTAAAGAAAAAATATATTTTGATCGCGAATAAGCTACTTCAAGCCGCCGATAAAGTCAGCGCAATACGAAAAGAGTACGCCGTAAAGTTTGAAAAAGCTATAATCAAGGAACTTGAAGCGCTCGGTATGAAGGGCAGCGTTTTCAAAGTCGACCTCAAAGGAGAGGCGGATATCGACAGCATAGAAAATATCTCGCCTAGCGGATACGATAACGCGATATTCCTGATATCCGCGAACGTTGGGCAAGACGCTCGTTCGTTGAGTAAAATAATATCCGGCGGAGAGCTTTCGCGGTTTATGCTCGCTATAAAGAATATTGCCGCAAAGAGCGATAATATAGATACTATGGTTTTTGATGAGATAGACACGGGGATCAGCGGACGCATCGCGGAAGTAGTAGCGGAAAAGTTATATTCCATATCAAAGGACAGGCAGGTATTAGCCGTAACTCATCTCCCGCAACTCGGAGCAATGGCTGACTGTCATTTCGGAATATCCAAATCGGTCGTCGGGAATAAGACGGTCACTAACGTGAGACTGCTTGATAGCAACGAGCGTACGGTTGAACTCGCGCGTCTTATAGGCGGAAGCGAAGGAAGTAAATTTGCGGCGTTGCACGCTGAAGAAATGCTTGAAAAAGCCGATATTTTCAAAAAGAACGCGATTTGAAATATTGATAAAAATATTTTCGATAATAATGACTTCTTATGGGATAAAATCCTCTTTTATTAAAAGACTAACTTAGTAAAGGAGGATTTTTCAGTGTTTAAGAGAATTACGAGCGTATTTCTGATGTTGCTCATATGTATGACTGTTTTTACAGGTATAGCTATAGAGCGTTCGATGGTATACGATATTACGGCGCTTACGGATATAGACGATATCGAAAGTCCCGTGTATCCTGTAACTAGAACGGTCGAAGAGGACGAAGACGGACAGACGCTTATATATAAATTACTTAATTTGATCCCGCTCAAAAAAGTCAGCACTCAATCGAGGAGCGTATATCTCGGCGGTGTTCCGCTGGGAATAAACGTTAAAGCGGAAGGTCTCATCATTACTGCAAAACAGGATGTCATTACGAGTCACGGCATAGAAACGCCTTTTGATGCCGCGGATATAAAGAGCGGAGATATTCTCGTCAGTATCGACGGAGTTGCCGTTCACACGCAAAAGGAGATAGAGGATGCGGTCGGAGACAAGAATAACGTCACGGTCGTTATTGCAAGAGGCGGAAAGAAGTATTCATACGCCGTTAAGACAGCCGAAGACGTATTGACAGGCAGAAAGAAGATAGGTCTATGGCTTAGAGACGGAATATCGGGTATCGGTACGCTTACCTACGTCGATCCGTCGAATATGCGTTACGGCGCGCTCGGTCATCCTATCGACGAGAGTACGGAATATATAGGCGGTGCTATATACGGAGCGAACATTTACGGATATATCAAAGGCGAAAAGGGCAAAGCCGGCGAATTGTCAGGTTCATACGACCCGAGCGACGTTATAGGTTCTATAGATAAAAATAATAAATTCGGAATTTTCGGTAAGTACAGAGGCGATATCGCCTCTAAGGAAATGATACCGCTTGGTTCTAAGAGTACTGTCAAGCCGGGTAAAGCGTATATATATACGACTATAGACGGGTGCTGTTCGAAGCGTTACGAGATAGAAATAATAAAATGTAATGTTCAAAATAAAGCGGATAGTAAAGGAATGGTAATAAGGATAACCGATAAAGAGCTACTTGAAAGAACGAACGGAATACTGCAGGGTATGAGCGGAAGTCCTATTATTCAAAACGGTAAACTTATAGGCGCGGTAACTCACGTGTTCATAAACGATCCTACCAAGGGTTTTGGAATGTATATAGACTTTATGTTGCCTAATTAATATAATAATAAAAGATTAAAATATATAGATCATGAGGTGAGCAGATCGGCAATCGTCAGTATGAACTGTTTGTTTGTCGGTTTGCCTTTATCTATATCGATAGTACTTTGAAAGATAGCGTATAGAATATCAATATTGCCGTATATCCATGCGGACGATATTGCGTTCTGGATATCTTTTTCAATACTTACGACGGATTTACCGTATTTTAACGAAATACATTTGTAGCCGTTTTGTTTTAGCGGCAATATATTTTCTCCGTTTAAGCATTTATATAAAAGATCTCTTATATATTTGTAACCTAAATGATTGCTCTTAAAGCCCATTTCCTGTAGTTTCATAAAGATAACGTTATGCATTTCTACCTCTCACGGAGAAAAGTATATCATGCAAAACGTCGCTTATTTTCATTCATAATGTCTTATTTGCGTTATTTTTGCATACTTGAGATACTATGAACTATTGCTTTTGATATTTTCGTATTTGAAATAGGAGTTATATTTTTTTACTGAAAAGATCTATCGGTGTCATATTGCGACAAATTATGACATATAACATTAATATGAGAGCGAAAGTAATGTGGTATAAAGTAAAATATTGTGTCAGAAATTATATTTATGATAATAAATGCGTGCTGTATCTCCCTATAATTTTTCTGGTAGGTATGATAATAGGTTTTGTCATAGCGGGCAAGAATCAGCTTTCAATGACAAATTTTATCAACTGTATGTTGGAAGAAGGCTCATACTCTTACGGCTTGGCTTTTGTAAAAGACTATTTCTTATACATCGGAATACTGCTTGCGGTAATGACGGTACTATTAACTGAATATTGTCATATCGTAGGATTCATAGCGTTATTGCTTTTCGGATATAGATTCGGCGTCACGATAGTTGCGGTCATAATAGGGGGCGGAGTGAACGGAGTTATATGCATACTCGTGTCGACGATACCGCTCGCTATCGTATCCGCCGTTATAATAGCTATCGCGTACAGTATGGTGATCGGCGCTAATCTTGCCCGCAGTTGCATCGTAAAGAGCGCTCGTTTTAAGCTGCTCGTTATAAAACTTATTATTATCTCTCTCGTATATATGCTTGCGGTTATTATATTCAATATACTCTCTCCGATGTTGTATTGCGCGATATTCATTTAAGAAACAGGCGTATTATTACAATAAATTGAATAATTTATAATAATTTAATTCTAAAATGGCTCGTTTTTCATAAATTACGGGCTATTTTTTTGATTTTAATACATACTAGAGACGGAGGAATTGATATGAGAAGAAAAGGATTTTTAATATTTGCAATACTCATACTTACCTTTATCTTATCGTTTTCGCTAATTTCGGTATCAGCGGAGGAAGTGACTTACGGTTCGTCGTTTTCCGCGTACATGGTAGAGAACGCTACCGGAAAGGTTCTCTACAAAAAGAATGAGAACGAAAGACATGAGATAGCCAGTATGGTGAAGATAATGTCGTCTCTTTTAGTGTTCGAATCTATTGAAAAGGGTGAGATCAAGGTTGATGAAAAAATTACAATATCGCATAACGCCGCTTCAATGACAGGTAGCGAACTGTTCATCGACGAAGGCGCCGAATACAGCGTACACGATCTCTTAAAGGGCGTTATTGTTGTTTCAGCTAACGACGCTTGCGTTGCTCTTGCTGAAAGGATCGCAGGAAATGAAGATAGTTTTGTCGCTATGATGAACGAAAGAGCGAAGTCGCTCGGGATGAACGATACTTTATTTGTGAACGCGACGGGACTTCCCGCCGAAGGTCAGTACAGTACGGCGAAGGACGTCAACACAATGACGAGAGAATTGATAAAGCATGAGTCTTATTATGATTATTCCAAGATATGGCTTGAAGATTATGCGCATCCGAGCGGCAGGATAACGCAGCTTGCCAATACGAATAAACTCATAAGACATTACGAAGGTTGCGACAGCGGAAAGACCGGTTTCACGAATAACGCTTTGTTCTGCCTTTCGGCATCGGCAAGCAGGAACGGAATGAGACTTGTGACTACCGTTATCGGCGCGAAGAGCAGTAAGGAAAGATTCAAAGAGGTTTCGGATCTTTTTAATCACGGCTTTAACACTTATTCCTATACGGCGGTAAAGAAGAAAGGCGAGATCGTGGAAAATACCGTTAAGGTCGAAAGAGGTAAGAAGAAGACGATAGAATTGGCGTTCGCCGAAGATATAGCGTCGCTTACGAAAAAGAGAGAAAAGGCTCAAGTGGAATTGAGATATGAACTGCCCGATAAGATCAGAGCCGGCGTGATTAAAGGAGATAAAGTAGGCGAATGTCACGTCTATGAAAACGGAGAATTGGTCAAAAAGTGCGATATAATAGCGAATGAAACCATTGAAAAAGCGTCTTGGTTTGATAACTTCAAGGATTTTTCGAATAATTTCAAATAAGATACGGAAAGTTTTCAAACAATAAAATAAAGTTACCGAATATTTCGTCGATATGATGCGTATTCGGTAATTTTTGTTTGTTCGGCTGACGTTACGCCTTTTATATCGGTATAGCAACGGCGTATTGTTCGGTTGCTATAAGAGTTTTCGCAAGGTTTATTACTTTTGGCGCGTAATGAAAATTTATCGGCGATACTGTCGATTTATTGAGTAGGATGTTCAATTTCTATGCAATTAAAATTTAATTTCAATGTTATTTCGACCGATTGACTTTTATATAGAGATAATATATAATACTCTAAATGAATAATACTGCGTTTTATTCGCGTATTTAGGAGCTCGTTATGAATTTTAGAGATACTATGAAAATAAATGACGTCGGACATCTTGAGATAGGCGGAAGAGATACCGTCGAACTTGCAAAAGAGTACGGCACACCGCTCTACGTAATGGACGAGAGTTATATAAGAAGAGTTATAAGAGCATACAAAAGCGCCATAGAAAGCGCGTACGGTCACGGCAATCTTGCGTACGCGTCGAAAGCGTTTTCTTCAATGGCAATATATTCCGTTATGAAGAGCGAAGGCGTAAATATCGACGTCGTGTCAGGCGGAGAAATATATACCGCGCTCAAAGCGGGATTTGATATCAAAAACGCTTATTTTCACGGTAATAACAAATTGATATCCGAAATCGAACTCGCGATGGATAACGGTATCGGCGTGATAGTCGTGGATAATATCGAGGATATTTCTATAATCGACGCTATTGCAAACGAAAAAAATATTGTTCAGGACGTTATAATTCGTACGAATCCGGGAGTCGAGGCTCACACTCATTCTTATATACAGACGGCGAAGGTCGATTCGAAGTTCGGATTTTCCATTTCTAACGACGATGCCATGACCGCGGTAAAAGCCGCTATCGCCGCTAAGAACGTAAGACTTAGAGGATTGCATTGCCATATAGGTTCGCAGATATTCGACAAGCATGCGTTCGTCGTTGCCGTTGACGTTATGACGGACTTTATCGTCGAGATAAAGAAGGAGTTGAACTACGATATAGACGAACTCAATATGGGCGGAGGCTTCGGCGTGCATTATACCGACGAAGACCCGAGATACACTATAGAAGAGTACTGCAATTACGTGAAAATAATCGTGAACGCGCTTAACGACGCTATCGAAACGAAGCGTATAAAAAAGCCGTATCTCATGATAGAACCGGGTAGGTCCGTCGTTGCGGAAGCGGGGATCACTCTATATACGGTGGGAACTGTTAAGGACATTAGAGGAATAAGAAAATATATCAATATCGACGGCGGTATGGGAGATAATATACGTCCGGCGCTCTATGAGGCGAAATACGAGGCGATCAACTCAACGAGAGCTAACGAAAACCCCGTTGAAAAGGTAAGTATCGCGGGAAAATGTTGCGAGTCGGGCGACGTGATCATAAAAGACGTATTGATGCCTAAAACGGTGAGAGGCGATATCATAGCGGTGTTTACGACAGGCGCGTACGGATACTCGATGGCGAGTAACTATAATAGGAATCCGATCCCCGCGGTTGTTTTGGTAAACGATGGGAAGAGCGATATCATAGTAAAGAGAGAAAGTTACGACGATATAATAAGGAACGACGTTATTCCGCCCCGTCTTAAATAGTTAAAGCATGGAAATCAAATGAAATATAGGTAAGTTATGCGGACGAACGGCATTTTGCTAAGTAATAGGATACGGCTTCATACCGTTTTGGCGTCTAGCGTGTGACATGATAAATAGTTAAGAAATAAAATAGCGTAGGGAGAAAACGAATAATGCTTATAAACATATTAAGAGGCGAAGGCGAGATAAGCGAAAAGTTGATAATGCTCTTTGCATATCTCGGAGCGATATTGCTTGCTATAATAATGCACGAGACCGCTCACGGCTATATCGCTATGAAAAACGGCGATTATACTGCGAAATTTTGCGGCAGACTGTCGCTCAATCCCGTGAAACATTTCGATCCGATAGGATTCTTGATGTTGGCGTTCGTGGGTTTCGGTTGGGCAAAACCCGTTCCGATAGATCCCAATAATTTTAGAAGTTATAAGAAGGGAATGATAACGGTCGCTATTGCCGGAGTTGTGACCAATCTCATTTTGGCGACGGTTTCGGCGATTTTACTCGCTCTCTTTTTGCTTCTTGTAAAGGCTATAGCCGCGACTGTAGCTACGAGTCTCTTCTTGCGCTATTTGGTCATACTTGTCGAGTATTTTTTCCTTTACTCGATAATCATCAATTTGACGCTCATGGCGTTCAATATTCTTCCTATATATCCGCTCGACGGATTCAGAATAGTTGAAACGCTCACAAAGCCCAATAACAAATACGTTACCTTTATGAGAAGATACGGCGTTATGGTTCTTTTCGGACTTTTGATACTCGGCAATTTGCTGTCTTATATCAGTCCGTACTTCGATATATTAGGTCTGTATATCAACGCGGTAACTAGCGGTTTTATAAAACTGTTTTCGGTAATATTCGGTTTACCGCTTTAACGGTTTAGGGAGGATCAAATGGCAGATAACTCGACGCTTTTCAATACGCATGCAAGTTCCGAGTATATCTTCAAGCTCGACGAGTTCGAAGGTCCGCTCGACCTTTTGCTTAAACTTATAAACGATGCAGAACTCGATATCGCGACTATCAGGATATCGGAAATAACGGATCAGTATATGAAATATATGGCGGGCATCGACACTGTCGATCTTGATAAAGCGAGCGATTTTATCGTTATGGCGGCTATGCTTTTGCAGATAAAGTCGTATAGCGTTCTGCCTCACGTGCTTGACGACGAATGGGAAGACGGTTACGTCGACGAGTACAATCCCGAAGAAGAGCTCAGGATGAGACTTATAAAGTTCAAGATATTTCAAGATACGGCTGCGGTTTTGAGAACGTTCGAGACGGCTAATCGCTTCAAGAGGGAAGCGGTGTACGACGACGATGACGTCATAGTAACGATAAAGAATTTCAGTTTGGAGAAATTAATAGACGCATATGCGTACGTTTTGGCAAAAGAACCGCTCAGAACTCAGCAGATCGAACCGAAGAATATCGAAAAAGAAAAGATAACGGTAGCGGACAAGATAACGTATCTTGCAGATACGCTCGTCAATAGCAATTCCGTGAGATTCTTTTCGCTGTTTAAGTCCGATTATACAAAAGACGAGTTGCTCTCTACGTTCCTTGCGTTACTGCAGTTGATACGGTGTCAGTTCGCAACTTGTATACAGGAAGGGCTCGACGGGGATATCGTCATAGAGCTTAAAGACGGTTATGATTATAATGTTATAAAGGATATAAGCAACATGAAGGAGGAAGAGCTGATTGGATAATCTTGAGCAGGTTGTCGAGGCTATCATCTTCTCGGCAGGAAACGTAATAACAAAAAAGGACATATTGAGCAAGTTGCCCGAAGACGTCAAGAGAAAAGATCTGAATAAGGCGATAAGACGCCTTTCAAAAAAATACAGCGGCAAGGCGGGTATTCATCTTACCGTTATGGAAAACGACGTCCAGTTTACGTCAAATCCCGATTACGGCGATATTGTGGCGGACGTGCTTCGCGTAACCAAAGAAAAGGAGCTTTCGAAAGTTCTTTTGGAGGTTTTGAGCATAATCGCCTATATGGGTCCGATAACAAAGACGCAAATAGAAGATATACGTAATACGAACAGCGAGTATGCGGTGAGCGCGCTTTGCAGATTCGATCTGATCTATCCCTGCGGCAGAGCGGATACGTTGGGAAGACCGACGTTGTATAAAACCACGCACAAATTTCTTCAGAAATTCGGACTGAAGTCTCTCAAGGATTTGCCGGACAAAGAGGAAGTTCTCAAACGGCTCAAAGACTTGAATCCTGTTGAAAAGTCCGATTCGCTCTTCAGAGAGATAGATACGGACAATCTTGACGATATTTTGCAAGAAGACGACGATATAGACGATAGGATCGAAGCGGCGAAGCGTGACTTTGTCGACGTATACATGAATACCGACGAGATACCTGATTTCCTTGACGGAGAGGAAGTTGACGTTATCGGCGACGAAGAGGCGGCTATTGCCGACTATTCGGAAGATGAGGAAGACGAAGATTTGGATGCCGCCGATGATTTTGAAGACGACGATTACGAAGACGAAGAGGAAGACGAGCAATACGGGGATGAAACTGACGACGAGGACGACTACGTGGAGACAAGTTCCGTGTTTGACGACGAGGATGAAGAATACGGCGACGATGACGAAAGCGATAACGGAGAATACGACGACAGCTTCGGCGGAGGACTTTACGACTGACTAAACGAAAATCGGCGTTTGTTATAAGATAAATCGAAGTGTAAAAACGAAAGTATTTTAATAGTTTTATTAGATTATCTATTGTTTAACGATCAATAAATACAAAACTGCGGGCTTGGATCGAAAAGGTTCAAGCCCCTTTTTATGTTCTCAATGATTCCAAAACTTATGACTTTATCATATACGGTTCTATCAAAGAATAGCGAAAAAAATACGATAATTTTTGAGAAAACCGTTGACAATAATATCGGCGTATGCAATAATAACTATTATAGAACATATGTTATAGAACGCCAGTTCTAAAATGGAGTGAATATGCCGCCTAAAGCAAAGTTTACAAAAGAACAGATAATTTCGAAAGGACTTGACATCGTTAGGGAAGAAGGGATGGACAATTTGACCGCAAGAGCGCTCGGAAACAGACTCGGAAGTTCGGCGTGTCCCATTTTTACCGTATTTGAAAATATGGAAGAGGTGCAGACGGCTGTAAAGAAAGCGGTAAAGGATATATACGCGCAATACGTTAGTATCGGTTTGGAACAAAGTCCCGCGTTTAAGGGCGTCGGTATGCAATATATCTTATTTGCCATGAAAGAGCCCAGATTTTTTCAGTTGCTCTTTATGTCCGAAGAGAAAGATAAACCCGACATTTTGAACGTTCTTAGCGTCATAGAAGATAGCTTTGACAAAATTCTATTATCCGTGAAAACGAGCTACGCGCTTGACGACGCGGACGCTTTAAGACTCTATAGGCATCTTTGGATATATACGCACGGAATAGCTTCGCTTTGCGCAAATAAAACGTGTAATTTCGAGATCGAAGAAATCGAAAGTATGTTGAGCGAAGTCTTTATTCCGCTGTTAAAGGATATAAAAGGGGGCAAAGCATGATAAAGATATCTAACGTGACTAAATCTTACGGAAGCGGAGATAGCAAATGCGACGCTCTAAAGGGTGTAGACGCAGTAATAGAAGACGGGGAGTTCGTTGTTATATTGGGAGCGTCGGGTTCGGGAAAATCTACGTTTTTAAGCGTCGTATCGGGATTGGAGTATCCCGATAGCGGCAGTATCGAATACGATTCGTTGGATATTACGAAATTGAATGATAGGGAATTGACGAAATTCAGAAGGGACGTCGTGGGATTCATATTTCAGCAATATTATCTGCTTGCCGATATGACGGTCGATAAAAACGTGAGAATGGGCGCCGATCTTGCGGGAAATAGAGATCATAGAGAGATAATAAATGCAGTCGGACTTGGAAATAAGATCGATAAGTATCCGAGAGAGCTTTCGGGCGGCGAACAACAGCGAGTAGCGATAGCGAGAGCCCTTGCAAAGAAGCCGAAAGTATTATTTTTAGACGAACCTACCGGAGCGCTTGACGAAGAGACGGGCAGGCAGGTTCTCGACTACATTACGAAATTGCATAGCGAGAGGAAGTTCACTATAGTGATGATAACCCATAATCAAAATATTGCGGAAATGGCTGATAGAGTCATAAAAATAAACAGCGGAACGATTGCCGAAACTTACGAAAACAAAACGCGAAAGACCGCATATGAAATAAGGTGGTGATTTGCTGTGATAATAGGTATAAAAGACGCTCTGAAATTAGTCGGGATATCCATTGTGACCTGTTGCGCCGTCTTCGTATGCGTAATGTTTTTGAACTATAACATGGATCTTGCCGCGATAAAGGGAGAAATAGTTACCGAAGCGGGCATAGCAATGTATAACGCCCAAGTCTCTATGGGCAAAGTCACTTCTTTAGTGACGGGCGGATGTCTTGTCATAACTTCCGTTATCATATTGCTTTTTTACGTCAAAAACTATATTGATACGAGAGGTAAAGATTTAGGAATATTAAAGGCGCTGGGGTATTCGAACTTCGCTATAGCGAAACATTTCCGGATATTCGGACTTAGCGTTTTGCTGGGAGCTTTGATAGGATCTATAGCCGCATATTTATATCTGCCGACTTTTTACAAAGTTCAAAATGCGGAGGGGCTATTCCCCGATATTTCCGTAAAGTTTCACGCGGTTTTGCCGATAACTTTGGTATTGTTGCCAAGCGTACTGTTTTCAGTTATAGCGATACTTTACGCGTGTCTCAAACTTCGTGAGCCTCTCAACGGTCTTTTGAAGGGGAATCGCGCCGTTAAGATCAAAAAAGTAAAACCGGACGCAAAAGAATCGACTTTTTTGAAAGGACTTGCCGTCAATACGTTAAAGACCAAAAAGGCGTTGACTTTTTTGATAGCGTTCTCGGCGTTTTGCTTTTCCGCAATGGTTCAGATGTCGATATCTATGAAAGATATAGCGAGCGAAACATTCGCGGTCATGATCATTTCTATAGGATTGACGTTAGCGTTTACAACGCTTTTGATGTCGCTTTCGAGCGTTGTCAAAGGAAACGTTAAAACGATAGCTATGATGAAGGCGTTCGGTTACGAATATTCAACGTGCGTTCGGTCGATATTCGGATCTTACAGGATAGTATCATATATAGGATTTGCGGTAGGGACAGTTTATCAATACGCATTGCTCAAGCTCGTTATGACGTTCGTTTTCGAAAGCATAGATAATATGCCGGAATACAAATTCGATTTTAAGGCGTTATTGATAACTTTCGTTACGTTCATCGCCGCGTACGAGCTGATAATGTATATTTACGCCCTCAAAATAAAAAAAACACCCGTAAAATGTATAATGTCGGAATAAGCGAAAAAACTTAAATATTTTATATCACTCGAAAAATTCGGGTTATAAGATCATCTAAAAGCGATAATAGCGGTCAATATGCTTATACTAAGGATATGATCACTATTTTTTTAATTATTATGTTGTGTATCGGAGTGAGAGTGAAACTGAGCTACGGTATGGAAGAGAGCTATTTTTCGCTAAACGTTATAATATTCGGAGGTATTTACGTCTTGCGTTTGAGGTTGAAGATAGTAGACGGTTTTTTGCATTTTTCCATCAATAACGGACGGATGAAACGAGTTACGTTGCCTCCGCCGTCGAAGGAAAAATTCGATATTATTATGCCGTCTTTTCCTAAGATCACGCTCCATAACGCGAGAATTTACGTAAGATTCGGCGTGGAGAACGCAATCACGTCGAGCGTTGTCAGCAATACGATAACGCTCATCCTTTTATATCTTCGTCACAGCGATAAGATAGTATTGAAAGATTCGAGTCTTAACGTAGTGACGGATTTCGGAGACGACGTGCTCAAATTGAATATCGATTTCACGCTTAAGTTTGCTCTCGTTAAAATAATTTTCTTCGTATTACGCATAATAATCGGGAAAAGAAAGAAAAGGGGGAATTATGGAACTCAATCCGATAGAAGAACTGATGTCGAGTACACTCGATAAACTGAGCGCTATAATCGATATCAACAGCGTAATAGGTAAACCGATAATACAGGATAACGTTATGATAATACCTATATCGAAAGTAGGTTTCGGCTTTTTGACCGGCGGAGGCGAGTACAGCGAAACTCAGCCGAAAATAAAATACGACGCGTTACCGCACGCAGGCGGAAGCGGCGGCGGAGTCAGTATAAAGCCGCTTGGCTTTCTTGTAGTCGAAAACGGAAAGCAGAGATATATAAACATTGAAGAAGAGGGTAAGGACAAATGGACAGAACTGATAAGCGCAGGCATAAACGTCATGAAGTCGCAAAAAAAGTAATAGTTGTAGCTCTTGCTACGCTCTTTACCGTGGGCATTTCGCTCTTTATTGCAGTGGGAATAAGGTATAACGATATGCCGATGAAATACAGAGAAAATAACGGAGCTTACTATAACGGACAGGGCGAAGTCAAACCGAGTTTTTCGCCTATAACTAAAGGCGGCAGTTCGTCGTGCATAATGGACGTTAAAAGCGGCAGGGTGCTGGGCGGAAGCAATATCGATACCCCGCTTCCTATGGCGAGCACTACTAAGATAGTAACGGCGATAGTGGCGATAGAAAAATGCGCCGATCTGGATAAAGTATGCGATATTCCGCGAAAGGCTATAGGCGTCGAAGGCTCATCGATATACTTAAAGGAAGGCGACAGATACAGCGTAAGAGAACTTCTTTACGGACTGATGCTTCGTTCAGGTAACGATTCCGCCGCCGCAATAGCGCATATAGTCGGAGGCAGCGAAGAGGGATTCGTCGAACTTATGAACTCAAAGGCAAAAGAGCTTTCGCTTTCGAATACTCATTTTGTCAATCCACACGGACTTCACGACGACGATCATTACACGAGCGCGTACGATCTTGCGAAAATTTCCGCATACGCTATGCGAAACGAGACGTTCAAGGAAGTAGTAGGTACTAAGTCCAAGGTAGTCGGTAACGCCGAAGACGGCACGAAGAAGTATTTTGTGAATAAGAATAAGATACTGAGCATGTACGAAGGTTCTACGGGTATCAAAACAGGTTTTACAAAAGTTGCCGGCAGATGTCTTGTCAGCGCGGCGGAAAGAAAGGGTATGGAAGTGGTGTCCGTAGTTCTCAATCACGGCGATATGTGGAACGATTCGATGAACAATCTTGATTACGCTTTCGCTAACTATTTTCCTATTGATATCGTTACGAAGGACAGGATGATCGAAACCGTTTCCGTAAACGGCAAAAATATAGACGTATGCGTAAAAGAGGATTTTACCTATCCGATCAAAAAAGGAGAAGAGAATTCGCTCGAGTACAATATAGATATCAACGACGTGAAAAACGCTCAAAAGGACGCTCATATAGGCAAATTCCAAGTTTATTGCAGTAAACGCTTGATTTTTGAAACGAAACTCTATAGTATGTAATACATCAAAGCTATAGGAGCGACAGATGATAAGAATCAATAAGTACCTCGCGGATTCGGGCGTGTGTTCGAGACGTAACGCCGATAAACTGGTCGAAGAAGGCAGAGTTAAGATAAATAACGTGACTGTGACCGAACTCGGCAAGACGGTCAACGAAAATAACGACACGGTAACCGTCGACGGCATCGCCGTGAAACCGGTAAAAAATTATATGTATGTCCTTTTTTATAAACCGAAGGGATGTATCACGACGGCAAGCGACGAGAAGGGAAGGAAGACCATATTCGATTATATAGACCTTAAGGAAAGACTTTTTCCTATAGGCAGACTCGATTACGATTCCGAGGGGCTGCTTATTCTCACTAACGACGGCGCTCTTTCGCAAAAGATATCTCATCCGTCCAACGAAATTCCGAAGACTTATATCGTAAAGGTCGAAGGAGATATGCCCGAGCATAAACTTGCTCAATTAAGAAAAGGAGTTTTAGTAGACGGAGAAAAGACGAAGAGGAGCAAAGTAAAACTGCTCGAATACAGCGAAGATACCAAGATTTCGCGTCTTGAGGTGACTATCACGGAGGGTAGGAACAGACAGGTCAGAAAGATGTTCGAAGCGGTAGAGAGGAACGTCATATTCTTAAAGCGCGTAGCGGTAGGAGAGTTGAGGCTCGGAGGACTAAAGCGCGGCGGATACAGACTGTTAAAGGATTATGAGATAGAATATCTTAAAAAGATGTGATATTTCACATAGATAAGAGTATATCAAAACGATATTTTTTCAAATCAAAAATCAAAGTCGAGACGTGTTGTCCCGACTTTTTTCGTATTTTCTCATCATCGTATAGGAAGTATATATTTTATTGATATATCTATAATATTTATTATATAAAATGGCAATATTTAGTTGCTAAAACTTTCACAATTCAGTATAATAAACAATGGGTAAAATCAAAGAAATTTTATGAATAATTTTTGGAGGTATATAATGGACAGCAATATGAATCTTAAAGAGAATATTAAGTCTATTGAGAACGCTTCTTCGAAGATAAGAAAGTTTTTAGACGGCATTATCGACGAGGGCAGTTTTGTCGAGACGGACGTTTTCGCTTGCGGTAAATCGTTCATAGACGAGACGGAGGCGCGCGGAGAAGGCGTTATTACCGGATACGCTACGGTCAAAGGCAATCCCGTTCATATCTTTGCGCAGAATTCCGAGGTGCTCAAAGGCAGTCTCGGAGCAGCTCATGCGGAGAAGATAGTAAGGTGTATGAAGAAAGCCGCCGCTAACGGAACGGCGCTCATTTCAGTATTGGATTCGGCGGGCGCGAGAGTCGGAGAGGGCGTTGAAATGCTCGAGGCTTACGCTAAACTCGTCAAGACGGCATACGACGTTTCCGCAAGTATCCCGCACATCGCTATAGTTAAGGGCAACTGCGTAGGAATGATGAGTTCGTTCATTAATATGGCTGACTTCGTATTTATGTCTAAAGAGGCGGTTATGTCGCTTTCCGCGCCGATGGTCGTTGCGTCCGATATTAAAGGATATCCTAAATTTAACGACGTTCTCGGTTATTCGGCTCATTCGGAAAAGAGCGATATAGCTCACTTCGCTTACGATAGCGTAGAGGACCTTTCCGATAAACTTTCCGAGCTTATGGAGTTCATTTCCGCAGACGAGATAGAAGATAACGATGACGATCCCAACAGAGAGGCTGTCCTTAACGCGGACGCTTCCGTTGAAGATATACTCGCGGCTCTTTGCGATAATTCGAAGAGTATCGAATACGCTAAAGATTACGCTAAAGACGTAAGATGTTTTCTTGCAAAAGTGAATTCGATACCCGTAGGTATCGTCGCTACCGATAAGAGCGTCAAGGACGGCTTTACGTCGTCTTGCGGCTTCAAAAAGGCGGCTAAGTTCATCGACAAGCTTGACGCTTTCAATCTTCCGCTCATTACGCTCGTAGACAGCAAAGGGATCAAGACCTGTATGGAGTGCGAGCTTAAGGGCGCGGCGGCAAACGCGGCAATGCTTATGGAAGCTATCGCGGGCGCAGGTATTCCCAAGATAGCCGTCATAACGGGCAACGCTATCGGAGCGACGTATTCCGCGCTTGCAAGCAAGGCTATAGGTTTTGATTATTCGCTAGCGTTCGATAACGCCGTGATCGCTCCGGTAAACAGCGTTGCGGCTGTAGATATGTTCTACGTCGACGAGATCAAGAACTCGGCGGATCCCGTAAAGGCGAGAGCCGCTCTCGAAAAGAAATATTCCGATATGGAGGCTAATCCCATCAACGTCGCAAGACAGGGATTTGTGGACAATATTATTAGCGCCGGAGCAATAAGACCTTACGTCGCAAGCGCGATCCTTATGCTTCTCGGACTTTGATTAAGAGGTGAAATATGGACTTTATGTTATTGGCTGACGGAGCGAAAATGACCGTCGGCGAAAAGTTTTCACTCGGCGGAAGTACTTTTCTTTTAGGTGTCGCAATGGTTTTTGTCGTACTCGGCATCCTTATCGGATTCATTACGATAATCAAGCTGATAATGGCGGCGTCGGCTAAGAGAAAGATAAAGAAGCTCGAGACGAAAGACAAAAAGGCTATCGAAGCTCCGCTTGCCGCCGTAAGTTCGGCTAAGTCGAACGACGACGAGATAGCGGCGGCAATATCCGCGGCGATCGCTATGATATACGCCGAGGAGAATAGAGCGACAAGTAAGAGCGTTAAGTTCAAAGTTCGTTCGATAAAAGAGATTCGTTAATTATCAATAAAAATCAAGGAGATAAATATTATGCGTAAATTCAATATCACTGTTAACGGTACTAATTATGAGGTAGACGTAGAGGAAATAGTCGACGGAGTAGCTCAGCCGAGCGTCGCTCCCGTAGCTCAGGCGGCTCCGAAAGCCGCTCCCAAGAAGGCTGCCGCTCCGGCAGTAGGCGCAGGCGAGCCCGTAAAAGCTCCGATGCCCGGTCTTGTTAAAGAGCTCAAGGTCGCTAACGGCGCAACCGTTAAGAAGGGCGATGCAGTCGTAGTTCTCGAAGCTATGAAGATGGATAACGATATTGCGGCTACTTGCGACGGCGTAGTTACTTACAGCGTATCGGCAGGTTCTAACGTGAATTCCGGCGACGTTCTTTGCACTATAGCTTAATCGCTAAGGAGGTAAAGGATGTTTAACGTATTTACGATAGTCTCCTCGGAGTCAGGTACTATTCTCGATTCTCTCAAGAATCTTTGGGAAAGCACCGGTCTCGTCGGAATAACGACAGGGGACTTTTGGCTCAAGATAGTTATGCTTGCGATCGCGGGATTACTTTTGTATCTTGCTATCGTAAAGCAATTCGAGCCAAACCTTTTGCTTGCAATGGCGTTCGGTATGTTTATCATCAATATTCCGGGCGCGTACGAGATATTATATCCCGTTAAGTTTCTAGAAGGTCAGATCGCCGCTATTGAGGCGCAGATCGCGCAAAATAGCGGAAACATAGCGGAGCTCACCGCGCAGCTTGCGAATCTTAACAATAAGCTCGCGACGACTTCGCCGGGTCTTTTCGACTTCATTTATTACGGAGTTGACTGGGTCATATTCCCGCCGCTCATTTTCTTGGGTATCGGCGCTATGACCGACTTCGGTCCATTGATTGCGAATCCGAAGAGTTTGCTCCTCGGCGCTGCGGCTCAGCTCGGTATATTCATAACGTTCTTCGGCGCGCTTTTCTTGGGCTTTACAGGTCCTGAAGCAGCTTCGATAGCTATTATCGGTGGCGCGGACGGTCCTACGGCTATATATGTTACGAGTAAACTTGCCAATCATATCCTTCCTGCGATCGCTATAGCGGCATACTCGTATATGGCTCTCGTTCCCGTAATTCAGCCGCCGATCATGAAGCTGCTTACGACAAAGAAGGAGCGTATGGTTGTTATGGAACAGCTCAGAACCGTTACCAAGACGGAAAAAGTTCTTTTCCCGATCATAGTTACCGGCGTCGTAGGTATCATCCTTCCGTCGGCAATACCGCTCCTCGGTATGTTAATGCTCGGTAACCTCATGAAGGAATCGGAAGTCGTTCCGAGACTCACGAGTACGGCTAAGAACGAACTCATCAATATTATCACGATACTGCTCGGCGTTATCGTCGGTTCTAAGGCGTACGGTCCCGTATTCCTCGAATGGAGCTTCTTGAAGATATTGATACTCGGTATATTGGCGTTCGGTTGCGGTACCGCAGGCGGCGTTCTTCTCGGAAAACTTATGTACGTGCTTACCAAGGGCAAGATCAATCCGCTTATCGGCGCGGCAGGCGTGTCTGCAGTTCCTATGGCGGCAAGAGTTGCGCAGGACGTAGGTCGTAAGGAGAATCCAAACAACTATCTGCTCATGCACGCTATGGGACCGAACGTAGCGGGAGTTATCGGTTCGGCAGTCGCCGCTGGCGTATTGCTTGCTATATTCGGTTAATAACGAAATAATAAGGAGAATAATAATATGTCAAAGAAAGTTTTGGTTACGGAAACAATCTTGCGTGACGCGCATCAGTCGCAAGCGGCAACTCGTATGAGACTTGACGAAATGCTTCCCGTATGCGAAAAATTAGATAAAATCGGTTATTACTCTATAGAATGTTGGGGCGGAGCTACGTTTGACTCGTGTCTCAGATTCTTGAACGAAGATCCGTGGGAGAGGCTCAGAGTTTTGAGAAAGGCTATGCCGAATACAAAACTTCAGATGCTTTTAAGAGGTCAGAATATACTTGGATACAAGCATTATGCCGACGACGTTGTAGACGAATTCGTGAAGAAGTCTATCGAGAACGGTATCGACATAATTAGAATATTCGACGCTCTCAACGATACAAGAAATATGAAGCAGGCTATGGAATCCTGTAAGAAATACGGCGGTACGTGCGAGGCGACTATTTCATACACGACGAGCGAAGTTCATACTACCGAGTACTTTGTAAAACTTGCAAAAGAACTTGTAAAAATGGGCGCCGACAATATCTGTATTAAGGATATGGCGAACCTGTTGCTTCCGTACAAGGCTTATGAGCTCGTAAAGGCTATCAAGGCGGCTATACCGAAGAACGTTCTTATTCACGTTCATACGCATAATACTTCGGGTACCGGAAATATGGTCTATCTTAAGGCTATCGAGGCAGGAGCAGACATCGTTGACCTTGCTCTTACGCCGCTCGGTAACGGTACTTCTCAGCCTGCAACGGAGCCGTTCGTGGCAACTTTGGAAGGCACCGAATACGATACGGGACTTGAACTTAATGCGATCAACGATATAAGCGAACACTTTAAGGGCGTGGCCGAGAGACTTAAGAAAGACGGTTTCCTTTCGCCGAAAGCTAAAGATACGGACGTTCGCGCGCTCATATATCAGGTTCCGGGCGGTATGCTTTCCAACCTTTACGGTCAGCTTAAGGAGATGAACGCTATCGACAAGTACGACGAGGTGCTCAAGGAAGTGCCGAACGTAAGAGCCGATTTCGGTTATCCTCCGCTAGTTACTCCTACTTCTCAGATAGTAGGTACGCAGGCGGTTCTCAACGTTATCAACGCAGAAAGATATAAGATGGCGACAAAGGAGAGCAAAGGACTTCTTAGCGGCGAATACGGAAAACTTCCGATGGAGCCGAATAGCGACGTTGTAAAGAAAGTTCTCGGAGACAAACCCGAAATCATTACTTGCCGTCCCGCTGATTTGCTAAAGCCCGAGCTTGAAGGTTATAAGGAAGATATAAAGGAGTATATCGAACAGGAAGAGGACGTACTTTCTTACGCATTGTTCCCGCAGGTCGCTCTCAAATTCTTCAAATACAGACAGGCTAACAAGGCGAGAATAGATTCCGAGGTAGGCGACGTTAAATTAGCTATTCAACCCGTCTGACCGCGAACCGATTGAAAATTGTTAATAAGGAATTATACGGAGGTCAAGGATAAATATCCTTGACCTCTTGTCATATGTTTGATAAAATGTTATACGGTATATGACGTTAAGTAACGTCTATTGCAGTAATATATAGAGTCGGCAGTCTTTAGGACTTCGACGATCCAATATATTGTGATTTGACGTTATGAGCTATATAACGTTTAAGCGAGGTAATATGAAAGTCGTAGTGATCGGCGGGGGAGCTAGCGGACTCATTGCCGGAGGATATTCCGCATTGAACGGTAACGAAACCGTAATTATTGAAAAGAACGAAAAGCTGGGAAAGAAAATATACATCACAGGTAAAGGACGTTGTAACGTTACGAACGCCGTAGGTTCTGAAGAATTTTTGACGAACGTTGTAAGCAATCCCAAATTTTTGATGTCGGCTATTCATTCTTTTTCGCCATCAGACCTTATGGAACTCATCGAGTCATATGGGGTACCGCTCAAAACAGAACGCGGGATGAGAGTATTTCCTGTAAGCGATAAAGCTAGCGATATCATAAAAGCTCTCGCAAATTTTGCATATTCTAGTGGCGTAAAGACAAGGCTTGAAAGCGAATGTAGCAAACTTATTATAAAAGACGACCGTATCAATGGAGTAGAACTCAAAACCGGTGAAAAGATCAAAGCAGACAAGGTGATCGTAGCTACGGGAGGCTATTCGTATCGCGCGACGGGCTCTACCGGCGACGGTTATGGATTTGCAAAGTCGGCAGGACACAGTATTGTTGAATTGAAACCGTCGCTTGTCGGTATTAATCTAAAACGCAAGGACATATCGGCATTGTCGGGGCTTGCTCTTAAAAACGTCGAGCTAAAAGTATACGATACGAACGGAAAGCCGGCTTCTTCGGGATTCGGTGAAATGCTGTTCACTCATACAGGAATCAGCGGACCCTTAGTACTTACGGCGAGCGCTAGGATAAATAGAAAGAATATTGACGGAGCAAGCATATCTATAGACCTAAAGCCGAGTCTCGACGCCAAGACGTTAGACAACAGGATAATTAGCGATTTCAAAAAGTACAATAACAAAATTGTATTAAATTCGTTTGACGATCTCTTGCCCAAAGCGCTTATACCGTACGTCATTGGTAACGCGAATATCGACGCGTATAAAAGGGTCAATTCCGTTACTAAAGAAGAACGTTCGAGACTCGTTGGCGCGCTTAAAGATTTTCGTTTTGAAATCGAATCTCTCGGTGATATCAATACCGCTATCATAACAAGCGGCGGAGTATCTACCAAGGAGATCGATCCCAAGACAATGGAGAGTAAAATCGTCAAAGGGCTATATTTCGTCGGCGAAGTGTTGGACGTGGACGCTCTTACTGGCGGATTTAATCTCCAAATCGCATTTTCGACAGGATATTTGGCAGGCAACGCGCAATAACCGCTATTTACATATTATTTACTTGCAAAATCAAAAAAATTTTATTATAATCAAATGTAACAAAGACTGTTAAATAATATTAACTAAATCGCATGATTCATAGGAGATACTCATGATCAACATAGCTATCGACGGACCTTCGGGAGCCGGTAAAAGTACTGTTGCGAAGGCGCTGGCAAAGAGTATGGATATATTATATCTCGATACGGGCGCAATGTACAGAGCCGTGGCTCTTAAGGCTTTGCGTCTCGGAATAGATCCGTGTCAGAGAGAAAAAGTTCTTCCCATCCTTAACGATACGGATGTTGAAGTTAAATACGGACAGGGAGTTCAGCATATATTTGTTGACGGAGAGGACGTATCTCAGGCTATAAGAGAGCACCGAGTATCCAAGGCGGCGTCTGATATCTCCAAAATACAGGAAGTGAGAGATCATCTTGTCGATATGCAAAGAGCGATAGCGAAAAATAACGACGTCGTACTTGACGGAAGGGATATAACGTCTTACGTGCTCAAGGATACGCCTTATAAGTTTTATTTGAGCGCAAGCGTAGACGTGCGAGCAAAGAGACGCTTTGACGAACTTACCGCAAAGGGTCAGGCTGTCGAATACGATAAGATAAAAAGCGATATCATAGACAGAGACGATAACGATATGAAAAGGACTTATTGTCCGCTGATGAGAACAGCCGATTCGATTTTCATTGACAGTAGCGATATGACCGTCGACGAAGTAGTCAAGGTCTTTTTGAAACATATCGAAGAAATCGGTAAAAGCGTTGGGAAAGGAGTATAATACGATATGAATTACAAATTGTTACGCGCAGTTATATCTCCGGCATTGAAGATGCTTTGGCCGACTACGTTTTACGGAACGGAGAACTTGATATTAGATAAGAACGTCGTGTACGTTTGCAATCATTATTCTGCGCTTGATACGAATGCAATGGTTGCGAAGATCTTTAAGAATAAATTCAACGTAGTAATAAAAGGAGAGGCGTTCAAGAGTAAATTCGGAGCTAGATTTTTAACGGGAATGGGCGGTATCCCTATAGAACGGGGAGAGGCTGACGTTGAGGCTGTAAAGAAAATATTGGGAGTGCTTAAAAGCGGAGAACCCCTCTTGCTTTTCCCGGAAGGTACGCGTAACAAATCGGGGAGCAAAGAGATGTTCAAGTTTAAGGACGGCGCGGTAGTTTTCGCGCTGAAAACAGGATCTCCCATTATACCGATGGTGCAGTACCGTCCGCCGAAGATTTTCAGACGCAACTACGTTTTGATAGGAAAACCGATGTATCTTGAAAAGTATTCTGGAATGCGTACGTCGTCTGTCAAATGCGAAGCGACGCAAGATCTTTACGACGAGATGCTTAGACTCAGACATCAGCTCGATAATATCGTCGAGAATTGCAGGGGCGATCTTAAAAAATACGAGTTGAGCACCAAGATGCGGCTTGAAAAGAAATAATTTAACAAAATAAATCAATTAGGAGTTTTCCGCAAATGACGAATGACGGTTTCGATGAATATCGACTTGATTTCGTTTTGTTGCGGAATTCTTTGTTTAAGGGACAGAATGGAAATAATAATCGCAAAAAACGCAGGTTTTTGCTTTGGCGTCGAGAACGCTGTCGATATCGCTGTTAAAAATGCGGGCAACGCTGTCACTCTCGGAGAGATAATACATAATAAACGCGTTGTAAATATGCTTGAATCTATCGGCGTTCCCGTCATAAACAGTATCGACGAGTACGATTCGGGCAATTTGATAATCCGCTCTCATGGCGTAAGTAAAGAGGTTATCGATACGCTTAATGCAAGGCATATACCGTATATTGACGCAACGTGTCCGTTTGTGAAGAAGATACGTAATCTTGTCAGAGAAAAATATCTCGAGAATAAAAAAATCATAATAATAGGAGAAAAAACGCATCCCGAAGTCGTCGGTATCAACGGTTGGTGCGATAATACTGCCGCCGTAATAAAGAGCGTCGACGAGATAGTATTCGCCGACTATTATAGCGATTTGACAGAAAATGATGATTTTGAACTAAAGGATAAAGTAGTTCTCTATAGAAACGCCGAATACGTCGCGGTATCGCAAACCACGTTTTCTATAGAAAAGTATGCGGAAATTACTAAATTTATAGAAAATCAATTAAAAACAGTTGAGTTTTTTAATACAATTTGCTATACTACCAAAGAAAGACAGAGCGAAGCCGAAAAGTTGGCGTCAGAGTGCGACGTCATGTTGGTGATCGGCGGGAAACATAGCTCGAACACACGGAAATTATACGACTTGTGTAAAGCCAAGTGTGAGAAAACTTATCTTATCGAAAATATTGCCGACTTAAACGCGGTAGTAGCAAATAAACATTTTAAGCTGGGTATAACGGCAGGTGCATCAACTCCGAAAGAGTTGATTGAGGAGGTAGTAGTAGTAATGAGCGAGTCTCAAGAAAAGAGCATTGATATGCTTAACGAAGAAGTTGCGAAGAAGGATGTCGCAAACGATGAATGTAAGAAGTCTATGACAATGGAAGAATTGCTTGATACGGCAGAAGGCAAGTTGGTTAGATACCGTAACGGTCAGACGATGAACGTTAAGGTCATTTCCGCTAATGCCGACGGTATCTACGTAAGTTTCGGCGGTAAGAAGGAAGGCTTTATACCGAAGGACGAAGTAGTTCTCGAAGGTGAATATAATTCCGACGATTACAAGGCGGGCGATTCGTTCAAGGCTATCGTTAAGGATGCAGGCAAGAAGGACAACGTTGAGTTTTCCAAGAAAGCCATAGACGTTAAGATAAAAGAACAGAAGGAATGCGAAGAGGTTCTCAAGGGATCTGAATTTGCAGGCGTTGTAGAAAAGGCTGTAAAGGGCGGCGTTATATGCAAGCTCGGCAGCTATACAGTTTTCGTACCCGGCTCACAGATAAAGATTGGCTATGTTAAAGATCTTGAGAAGTACGTCGGCAAGACTTTGAGACTCAGAATGATCCCCGCTAAGAAGGTTGAAGGAGAGGCTCAGGAAGAGCAGGATCTTACAATAAAAGGCAGAAGAATAGTAGCTTCGCAGAGAATCATACTCGAAGAGGAGAGAGCCGCAAAGGAAGAGAAGTTCTGGAGCGAAGTTGTCCCCGGAGCTATCGTTAAAGGTAAAGTCAAGAGATTCACGGCGTTCGGAGCATTCGTCAGCGTTAACGGTAAAGATTGTTTGGCTCATATTTCCGACCTTTCTTGGTACAAGATCAACGATCCGTCCGAGATACTCGAGATCAATAAGACTTATGACTTTATGGTTCTTAAGACCGTAAGAGAAAGCGATCAGGTTTCTCTCGGATATAAACAGCTTCAGAAGAAGCCCTACGAGCAGGCATTCGAGGAATTGCCGATCGGTACGACGATACACGGCGTTGTCGAGAGAGTATTCCCTTACGGCGCGTTCGTATCTATAAAGAAGGGTGTAGACGGTCTTGTTCCCGTGTCTGAGATCTCTCACGAGTGGGTCAAGAATGCTACCGAGAAGTTCAATCCCGGCGACGAAGTTGACGCTGTTATCATCAATTTTGACGGCAATAAGATCACGTTATCGATAAAGGCGCTTCTCCCCGCTCCCGAAGAGCAGCCGGAAGAGAGCGTTGAGATCAGTGATGAAGATATTCAGGAACACAACGAGAAGAAAGCAAGAGCCAACGCTAAGAAGTTTGAGAATAAGCCGCAACAGCGCAGAACTAAGACGAAGAGAGTTGAGGAGAACGACGAGCCTAAGTCTTGGTCGACGGATTCTTCTACGGCTACTATCGGCGACTTGTTCAAGGGCATCAGCTTTGATTTCGACGACGATAAAGAATAATAACGTTATTAACTACCGAAATTCGAGACTCCTGCATAGATTGTGGGAGTCTCGATTTTATTTCGGATAACAGAAGCAAATAGATGAACGAAAATACTTTTCGATATAGCGTAGCGAGACTTGTTCGTCCACTGTAAAAATATTCATATGCATTGATAGAGGTCTTAGAGTATTGAATGATTAAAAAGATTGATACGAGCGGTTTTTTGTTCAACAATAAGTCGCTGATAAAATTGATTATTCCGCTTTTGATCGAACAGTTCCTTACTCTCGCGGTAGGTCTTGCGGATTCGATAATGGTTTCGTCTGTCGGCGAAGCAGCTGTTTCCGCAGTATCGCTAGTTGATACCGTTATGATACTCATAATCAATGTCTTTGCGGCGATCGCCGCAGGCGGGGCTATAGTCGCAGGTCAGGCTCTCGGTCAGAAAAATCAAGAAAAGGGTTCGGAAGTAACGGAACAGGTATTACTCATATCCGTAGTATTTTCGATCGTAGTTATGGCGCTCATGTACGCTATGAAGTCGTTCATATTGAATATAGTATTCGGCAAGATAGAAGCCGACGTCATGAGTAATGCGAACAAATACATCCTGATAACTACAGCTTCAGTGCCGTTCATAGCTATATACAACGTAGGAGCGGCTATATATAGAGGAATGGGCGACTCCAAAACGCCTATGGTCACCTCGTTTGTATCGAATCTTATCAACATTGCGGGCAATGCGACGCTCATATACGGATTCAAATGGGGAATAGAGGGCGCCGCAACGCCGACGCTTACCGCCAGAATAATATCGGGAATAACGATGCTGATCCTTATCGGTAAAAAGAGCAATATACTTCACGTGAGGAAATATATCATACGCCCGAATTGGACGAGGATAAAGCAGATACTTCATATAGGCATACCTTACGGTCTTGAGAACAGTATGTTCCAACTGGGTAAGATTATTGTAATAAGTCTGGTATCGACGTTCGGTACGCCGTCTATCACGGCAAACGCCGTTTCCAACAACATATGCGCGTTCGCTATACTCGGAGGAATGGCTTCGAATTATGCGCTTTCAGCGGTCGCGGCTCAGTGTGTCGGAGCAGGCGATTATAGACAGGTGAGATATTATACTAAGAAAATAATATCGGTCGCTTATATAAGCACTGTCTTGATGAATATAGTCATAGTAGTAGCTCTTCCGCTCATAATGCGGGTGTATAATCTATCAAGCGATACGGCTGAGTATGCAAGAAATATTATCATTTTCCATGCGATATGCGCAAGTATCGTATGGCCTGCGGCATTTACGCTCCCGAGCGGTTTACGCGCGGCGAACGACGTTACTTTCAGTATGATAGTATCGGTAATATCAATGTGGGCGTTTAGAGTGGGGTGCAGTTACCTTTTAGCGTACGTCTTTAAGCTCGGCGTATACAGCGTATGGATAGCTATGATAATAGATTGGATAGTCAGAGCAATATTCTTTGTTGCGAGATATAGGACCGACAAGTGGCAAAGATTCAAAGTCAACGTCAAATCAAATTGTGACGGTCAAGACTTCGTAAATACGAGCGACGATGTTTTTGAAAACGATAACGAAAATTCAGCTGAGTAGTACATAGCGTCGAATTAAGCGCTTTTATATAAGAAAATACCGTATATGTTAAGGTATTTTTGCATTTAGTCGATAGTTTGAAATCTTTATAATGAATAAAATCGGTTTATTTTTCGTTATACATCGGATAACGGTATTTTTCTTCTTGCGTGATTTTCCTTACGACTTTGCAGGGAATGCCTACTGCGACGACGTTATCTGGTATTGACTTAGTTACGACGCTACCGGCTCCGATTACCGTATTATCGCCTATGTTTACTCCAGCCAGTATCGTCGAGCCTGCGCCTATCCAAACGTTGTTGCCTATCGTTATCGGTTTAGCGATCTCAAGTCCCGACTTTCGCTGTTCGGGATCAATAGGGTGTTCGGCAGTCGTAAAACAGCAATTCGGCGCAATGAATACGTTATCGCCGAAAGTTACTTCAGCGCCGTCTGTAATTATTAGATTGTGATTAGAGTAGAAATAATCGCCTACAGAGATATTATAGCCGTAGTCGCACCAAAATGGCGGAGTGAATATTACTTCTTTGCCCATCTTCCCCAACATTGAACGAAGCATTTTTTCTTGAGTTTCTCTGTCGTTTGGATTTAGCTGATTGTAGGCAAAACACTTATCTTTGCATTTTTTGATTTCTTCTTCGTATTCGGGATTGTAACAGCCTTGAAATAAACAATTAACAGGTATTTTTGCTTTCATAATTTTTCCGATAGTATTATTTCCTTTGATTATATCAACAATTTCAATAAAAGTCAATACGTGAGTTATTTTTAGACTTGACAACGAAAATAGTTTTGTGTACTATTAATTATATATGAAGGATGCAAAATATTCAATATTGGAACTCAATCGTTATATTTTATGAAAGATTTCGTAATTATAGCATATATTGCAGTTCCGATTGCACAATTTAGGGAAAATTATGGATAATACGAAAAAGTTTAATAACAAAGCTGATAAATATTCATCGGGTAGACCGTCGTATCCCAAAGAGCTTATCAAAACGCTTTATGATATGTATGGATTTAATAAAAGCTCGGTGATTGCAGATATCGGCTCGGGAACGGGTATATTGACGAGGCAACTACTTGAAATGGGAAGCGAAGTATACGCGGTGGAACCGAACGAAAATATGCGTAAAAAAGCTAAGGCAGAACTTGCACGTATTGAGAAATTTCATTCCGTTAACGCTACCGCGGAGAATACTGCGCTGCTTGACCGATCCGTCGACCATATTACCGTAGCTCAAGCGTTCCATTGGTTCGACACCGCGTTATTTAAGAAAGAATGTAATAGAATACTAAGAGAACGCGGAAACGTCGTTCTTATATGGAATACGCGGGATATAGATGCCGAAAGAAATAAAGTGCAGAGTAGGGTGTTCGAGAAGTATTGCCGCGATTTTAACGGGTTTAGCGGCGGTATGAAGAGAGGCGACGATAGAATAAAGGTATTCTTTGACGTTTGCGGATACGACGTTCTCGAGTTTAAGAATCCTATATTATATGATAGAGATCGCTATATTTCAAGGTGTCTTTCAAGTTCGTATTCTCTAATGGAAGGAGATGAGAATTTTGATAGATACATGATAGAATTGAATATGTTATTTGATAGATTTTCCGAAAGCGGGATTCTAACTATTCCCAATAATACTATCGCGTACATTGGGAAAATTAATTGACGCTTAAGTATAATAAAATGGCAATTAGAGTAGAGCCTATATTAAATCTTTATATAAAATATTCAAATCAAATTCATATAATTAACATCTGCTGACATTTATATAAAAAATAAGAGCGATTAAGAATTAATCTTAATCGCTCTCTGTTTTTATTTTAGAAACTGATTAATCGTAAAAATTAAGATTTATCGTTTCACTATGATTTAGATAGGGTTACACCTTCCACTTCTTCTTGCGAGCAATGAATACTGAAAGTACTATGATTCCTGCAAGAACAGCCGCTGTCGCAACAACTATACCTATGATAAGACCAACGTTAGTCGTCTTAGGAGCTTCCGGATCCGGAATAATCGGTTCCTCAGGAATTACAAGATCCTTAATTCCGCCCGTGCCTTCGATAGAATTCGAAACGCCTGTCTCAGTATCAACGATGACTTTAACTGCTTCAACGATCTCATTGCCTACGAAACGTTTAGCCGCCTCGATGGCAATATACTTGATTTCAAGCTCGTTATTGTCGCTGAGTTCATCATAAGTAAGGGTAAGTTTACCGTCTTGAGCAACTCTATCTTTTATCTCTTTGTGATTGAGCGTTACCGAATATATCATGTATCCTTCGTTCGGAACGATAGTATAGGTGTAGCTATCGCCGGGTTTCAACACCTGGATCTTACCGTCCTCACTATTCAGCTTACCGCCTTTACCTTCGATAGTAGCATAGATGGTCTTATCTGAAGAAACTTTACCGGCGTCAACTGCTGCGACCATATACGGTGAGAAACTGGTAACTGTAGCAACTATACCGAACTGCGTTACTACGCAAGGAATCTCTTCGATAATGTACTCGTCGTCCTTGATATGCTTACGATGGAAGAGCTTGAACTTGACACCTGCGTTATTCGGACCGTAACCTTCAGGGAAGCCTAACATTATCTTTACGTAACTTCCATCGGGGATAGTCGGGTACTTACCGCAAATTTGCAGGTTGATATCGTAAGTAGAGCTTTCGATGATATCGTCTTTACCAATACCGATTCCGTCGTGGTTATCAATTTCATCAAGCATAGTATCGACAGTATCGGTAGAAGCCTTTTCTGCAACGAGCATCATCTGGCTTCTTTCACCTTCTGTGAACGAGCTGGTACCATCTTCTTTGAGGAAGTTGTTTGCAGAAAGGTCTGAGTTATCGGCAAGTATCGGCTGAGCGCAACTCTCGATCCAAAGTCTGCCGTCGTAATTGAAACGAGCAGGGCAGGCGCCGGTAAGTCTTCCGCAATTGAAATAAAGAGAGTTAGGCGCTTTGTCGGAAGTTTCGAAAATCGTTTCGCCGTTTACTATTCTTGTAACAACTTTTGCCGAACCGACGTTCTCGAAGAAGAAATGATAACCTTCACGATTGTGTTCGTACATAAGACTTACGCCAAACTTAAATCTAAGCGTGTTCTTAACGAGCGTAGGATCTGCTGAATTTTTAGGTCTTTCGACAAGCTCTATGTAAACAGGGTCACCATTCGCGTCTTTGTTTACAGGGAAGAATCTGCAGTATTCCTGCGCATTGGGGTGCGGTGACGTGAAATATACGGAAATAGGTTTCGATTCATCGAGAATATGCAACGGTTCGGTGTACGTAATTTCGAAAAGAATCGCGCTGTTCTCAGACATTAAGACCTTATCTTTGATTTTTGAATCGCGCATACCGTCGTTAATGGTGTATTCTTCCTGATGATTAGGCGTAGAACTCTGAATATACGGTGGGGGAGTATACGTGCCGTACGTTTCGTTTACCTTAGCTTCAGTGATCTCAACCGGGTTACTTTTATTCAAGAGTTCGTCAGTGAATTGATAGTGGAATATCATTCCGTTATATTCGGGGAATACGTCGGAATGAATCGGCACCGTAGGTACGTCCGGATTTGCATCAAAGACAGCGAATTGCATATAGTAAACGGAAGTGTTTTCGTAGAATATAGTTTCTGCGCCGTTATCTTCCAAATAACCGTCGATACTAGCGACTATACTCATATATTCCATCATAGGAGATAACGCATTCCAAGAATACCAAACCAACTTTTTATTTCTGTCATAGGCTGCATAGCGGTAAGAAAGATAAAGTCCGTCTTCTTCAAGCAGTCTGTTCGCGCTTTTGCCGTTATAGCTTACTGTTACGTAAGTATTCATTAAGGTATTGCCGTAATCATCATTGCCTTCGTCGGATTCGGTATAAACGAAAGAAGCCTGAAGACCTTCGGTGTTACCGCTTGTACCGTAATTGTGAGAAGAAAGTTCGGGATATTGCAATTCGTACTTAGAGGATGAAATAACGCCGTCGTTTACGTGAATCTCGCTATCGCTCGTCTTCTGCAAGAGCGTATACCTATTTTTGTTATACGAAGCGTGGTTCCAAGTAACGTCTACAGAGTACCAGTCGCCCTTCGCATTCTCACCGGCGAGCGCTACTGATTGAGCGTCTGTAGGAACACCGAGATATACGTAGTTCCACATATGATAAACGCTGGAAGGAGAATAATTACCGTATTCGTCTTTTGAGTTACTGCTACCGTTAACGCAGATAGTCGGGATTTCAAGTTTATCCATAACTACTTTGTATGCTTTCGAGAAGCCGCCGCAAACAGCTTTGCCTTCTATGATACCGCCGTAAGCCGTATTTATGTTGGCAGCGGCAACGTAGTTAGGATCGTCTTTGTTCTCGTATGCAGCGTAATCGTATTTTATGTTTTCAGCAAGATATTTGTTGACTGCTCTTGCGAGGAAAGCGTCTTTCGCGGAATACTTATCCTCAGCTTGCTTTGCGTTGACCTCTGCAACTATCGCGTCGATCTTATTTTCAAACTTTCTTATTGCCTCGGTAACTTCTGTTTCGCTAGTGAAGCCGTTATCATAATAAAGATTAGCTTCGCGTCCGCTATCGATATATGCGGTATAGACTCCGTTAACGCGACCGACACTGATAGTCATTTTATAAAAGTCAATATAAAAGAGCTCAGGGTGATCGGTAAGATACGCATCACGCGCGGCGCTAAACGCTTTGGGTATATCAAGATTACCGTTAAGGACGTAGTTTTGAGCTTCTTCGGAAGTTACAATACCGTGCTCGTTAAGTGAGTACTGAACAACTCCGTCCTTAAAGTCGCCCGAACGATTGATATCGTCAATGGCTTTGTAAAATTTCTTGGCAAGCGCATATTCCTGCTGGGTGCCATCTTCATCTGCAATGGTAAGATGATCGTAGAAGTATGTAGACGAAGGAATAGTCGTTTTCGTGTCTGCAGTTGCCGGTGCGGTAGGGATAAGCATACATACGAAAATCGAAAGCACAACGTATACTGCAACTAAACTTACCGTCGCGATGCGTTTGGTTAATGATTTCATAAACCTCCAAAACCTCCCAATTGTCAATTTTGTATAACTATAATTATACAACAACAATATATTGTATGAAATCCGGTTTTGTCAAGTCTTTTTATGTAAATTTTTCTTTAATATGAATACATTTTTCTGAAATCAAAGAAAATTGTTAAAAAATAGACAATAAGAGCATTTTTGTTTTATAAAACGCTGTTTTTGCCAATAAGAGCGGTATTCGGAACAATTTTTTAATTGAATATTTGAAAAATATTTTTGAATTTAGCGATTCGAAATCGTAAATACTATCGATATCGGAAAACAGATGAAGTAAATTTCAATTAAGTTGTAAAGCCTGCGATATTATATATTTCTATATGATGAATTTACGCAATATATTGATAAATAATATACAGAAAACGCTTATAGAACTACAAATTACGAGTTCTGTTGGGTTGACGATTACAACGGCGAAAAGGTTTTGTTTTTGGACGAGTTTTGCAGTTCGTTCAAAATCTCGGAAATATTGGACTACTTGGACGGGCAACCGATACGAATACGGGGGCGAAATTATAACCGTGTGGCTTGCTATGATACAGTGTATATCGTTTCAAATATACCGCTTACGGAGCAATACAAGAACATACAAGACAACGAGCCTAAAACGTGGGCGGCGTTCTTACGGCGAATAACGGCGGTATATAATTTTGACATAAGCAAGGAAACGCCCGTAAACAAGCATACGGGCGAATTAAAAAAGCCGCTTTCGCTCATACCTATCGACAACGACAGCGACTTGCCGTTTTAACGGCTTACAGGGTGGGTTGCTCTTGGGTGGAACATAGAAAAAGCAGAAGGTTAAATGCCTTATGTTTTTTCCTTACTGGTATGCGAAAAGCCCGCGACACCGTTCACGAAAATTTATTCCGTTTTAGGGTGTTCAAACTTTAACGACATTGGTGGAGCGGTGACGATCCAAAGCGAATTCTTATTTAGACTTAACGTGAATATTCAAAAGGTGATTGACAATGCTTTCGACTGTGCGATATGCGCAATACACAACAAAAACAATCCAAGTGTATTGCCATTTTTGTGATATTACACTAATTACAATATATAATAAAGCCACAACAATGGCAATAATCCAATTCATAATTTTTTTATGCTTACGTATTATGTCGTCACTTCTGTTCAGTGCGCACTTTACGTTTTCTTCCGAAACGTTTTTATAATCGCTATCGTTTATCCGTTCACCGTTTAATATTTCATTTATGTTCACATCATAAAATTTGCTTAAAATTTGTAGCATTTCAACAGGCGGTAAATAATTTCCGTTTTCCCAACGTGAAACGGTTTTATTCGTTACACCAATTTGTTCGCCCAATTCATTTTGCGTAAGATTTTTTTCTTTCCGCAATTCAGATAAAAAGACGCCGATTTTTTGCATATCCATAATGAATACCTCCTTTATTACGGTAACACGATTATAGCATAAAAATATGTGAAAGCATTGCCCATAAACAGCGAATTTGAAACAAACATTCATCATATCATAGGACTTGTGGCATTGTAGCGATGTTTGATATAACAAACGCGCCGCTTGGCAGCGTTATCGACACTATATTAAAATAACAACAAAAGAAAAAACTAACACGAACACTTTCATAGTGATTCGTGTTAGTTTTTAGGTGGTGGAAGGAGATGGATTCGAACCATCGAAGGCGGAGCCGGCAGATTTACAGTCTGCTCCCTTTAGCCACTCGGGAATCCTTCCATAAGATAGCGGGTAGTAATTTTTGGAGCTGGTGATCGGAATCGAACCAACAACCTGCTGATTACAAATCAGCTGCTCTGCCAATTGAGCTACACCAGCATAACATTTTTGGTGGCTTGGGGCGGAATCGAACCACCGACACGGAGATTTTCAGTCTCCTGCTCTACCGACTGAGCTACCAAGCCAAAAAAAATGGCGACTCGGATGGGGATCGAACCCACGACCTCTAGCGTGACAGGCTAGCGTTCTAACCAGCTGAACTACCGAGCCACATTACAATGTGCTTTGATTAAGATGTTATTAAGTAATAATGGTGGGCCTTCAAGGACTCGAACCTTGGACCGATCGGTTATGAGCCGATTGCTCTAACCAACTGAGCTAAAGGCCCATTATACTTAATGGTCGGGGTGAAGAGACTTGAACTCCCGGCCCCATGGTCCCAAACCACGTGCGCTACCAAACTGCGCTACACCCCGTCGAACCATTACCAGCCGTCTTTGCTGACGACTTTTACAATATACTATATGTTAAATCTTTTGTCAACGGTTTTTTTGCATTTTTTTTATTTTATTTCGAAAATTTTCAAATCGCATAAATTAACGACGCATAACGATAGTATTCAACCGAACGGCGATCGCGTTTACGTCAAAAGTCAACCGTATTCGACACAAATTACCAAGAATCGGTTTTTACAATGCATTACTATATTGCTACTGACATTCAGGAGGAGATAATGAAGATAATTATTAATAAGACAGACGGCAATCTGTGCTTCAGCCTTTGCGGCGAACTCGACGAATGTTCGAGCAACGCGGTTCGCATGAAAATCGACGACGTACTCGAGAGCCGTGACTATTTGAGCGTAACGTTTGATTTTGAAAATCTTTCATTTATGGACAGCACCGGCATAGGCGTCATAATAGGAAGATACAAAAAATTAAAACCGAAGAACGTGCCGATGTACGTTCGCAATCCGTCGAAACAGGTCGATAAAATACTTACGACCAGCGGTCTTTATAAAATAATGAAAAAAATCAGTTGAGAGGTGTATTTTGGAAAACATTAATTCATTCGATATGAAAATAAAAGCAAGAAGCGAAAACGAAGCGTTTGCAAGACAGGTCGTAAGCAGTTTTGCGATCGGAATGAATCCGACGATCGACGAACTCGAAGACATCAAGACGGTAGTTTCCGAAGCTGTTACGAATTCTATAGTTCACGCATACAACAATGATTCCGACAAAATAATCGATATTAAAGCCAGTTTAGATAACGACAGTATGGAAATAATCATTGAAGATTACGGCGTCGGTATCGACGACGTGGATAAAGCGGTAGAACCGTTCTTCACTACGAAACCCGAGGACGAACGCAGCGGTATGGGATTCACGCTCATGAAGAGCTTTATGGACGAATTCGAACTCGTATCGAAACTCGGCGAAGGCACGAAGGTAAGAATGGTAAAACGTTTTGTCAGGGAGGAGGAGAATGCTGGAGCATGAGGAAACGCTGGCGCTTATCGACAAAGCTCACGAAGGCGACGAGGACGCTAAGTCAAAATTAATCGAGCATAATATGCCCCTTATAAAGAGCATCGTGAGAAGATACAAGAATAAGCAGGTAGAGTACGACGATCTCATGCAGCTCGGACTGATGGGATTGGTAAAAGCTATCAACAATTTTGATAAAAGCTATAACGTACGATTTTCGACTTACGCCGTACCGATGATAGCGGGTGAAATAAAAAGATTCATAAGAGACGACGGAACGATCAAGGTTTCGAGGGCAATGAAAGCTCTTTCGTCTAAGATCTCCAAATTTATCGAAACGTACAGACAAGAGCATAACGGCGACCCTCATATAGACGAAATCGCGAAAGAATTCGAGATAACGCCGCACGAAGTGAATACGGTATTGGACAGCGCGAAATATCCGTTGTCGCTATATGAAAAATATGACGATGAAAAGGGACGCAATCTCATAGATAAAATACCTTCGAACGAAACGCAGGACGATATGCTCGACAGGATCATAATAAAAGACGCGGTAAAGGCGCTTCCCGAACGCGAGAGAATGGTAATAGTGTTACGTTATTATAGAGATAAAACGCAGAGCGAAATAGCTTCGCTCATGGGCGTTTCGCAGGTGCAAATATCGAGAATAGAGAGCAAAATCATTGATAAACTGAAGAAATCTTTGACGGGTTAAGTATCAACCGTCAAAAATTAAAGTAAAACTCATTATTATAATGATAAATATATAAATATAATGAGATAAATTAATGTCATTTTGTATTAAAGAGCATGAAAATCGTTCGTATATATCGAGCGATTTTTTATTATATGCGAGTTCTTTAGTGAATATTTTCCATATTTTAGTAAACACTCATATTTGAGGTGAAGATATTATGCCTGTATTTTTGTTTTATGAAAGTCCCGAGGATAACGAAATATTCTACGGACAAGTAAGAAATGTGGAGGAAAGAAGCAGTGGAAAAGAAAGAGTATCAGGAGTATATATCGAAAACAACTCCGAAAACCAATGAACTCAAAACCATACTGACGGCGTTCGTTGTCGGCGGATGTATTTCGATAGTCGCAGAGGGCGTTAAAGATATACTTACGCTCATTTTTCCGTCGTTCGATGTAAAGAGTATAGCGTCGCTAACGACTATAATCATGATATTTCTCGGCGGTTTTTTTACGGCGCTCGGACTTTACGATAAACTAGGTTATTATGCAGGAGCCGGCTCGGTTTTGCCTATAACGGGATTTGCAAACTCTGTAGTATCGCCTGCAATGGAATATAACAAAGAAGGTATCGTATTCGGCGTTATGGCTAAGATGTTTACGATAGCGGGACCCGTTATCGTTACAGGCATCAGCGCGTCGGTCTTGGTAGGGATTATTTACTATTTGCTTGGTCTTATGGGGGTTGCGATATGAAAGTCGGAAAGGAAAGTTTTAAGATTGAAAGCGACGTCAGGATCACGTCGACGTATACGATCGCAGGACCTATGGAAGGGAACGGAAACTTCGGCTCGTATTACGATATAGTTCTCGAAAACGACGAATGGGGGTGTGATTCGCACGAAAAATGCGAAACGAAAATGCACAAAGAAGCGATAAAAGGCGTAATGGAAAAGGCTAAAGCGACAGACGAGAGCGTCGATATGCTATTCGGCGGAGATCTGCTCAATCAGATAATCGCGACTAGTTACTCCGCAAGAGATTTTGACATCAGCTACGTAGGACTATACGGCGCGTGTTCGACGTTTGGACTTTCTCTTGCTGTAGGCGCGATGCTTATCGGCGGCAATTATATCCGCAACGGTATAGTGTGCACCTCGTCGCATTACGCTACAGCCGAAAGACAATACCGTTATCCTCTGGAACTCGGTACTCAGCCGACTCCGTCTTCGCAGTGGACTGTCACCGGAGCGGGGGCGTCTTTTCTCGAAGCGTCGTCGGATAGAACTTATCCGAAAATTACGGGCGTAACTATAGGCAGAGTTATCGATATGGGCATTAACGACGCAAATAATATGGGAGCGGCGATGGCTCCGTCGTGCGCCGATACTATAATGCAGCATTTGTCTGATTTCGGACGCGACGCCGAATATTACGATATGATAATATCGGGAGATCTCGGTAAGTACGGCAGACAGGTATTGCATTATCTCTGTAAGCAGAACGGATATGAGCTTGCTAACGTATTGAACGACGCGGGAGCAATGATATACAATAATTCGCAAAAGAAGAGCGTTCAGGGCGGCAGCGGCGCGGGATGTTCTAGCATAGTATTCAATTCGTACTTTTATAAAGAAATGATGAGAGGTAACTTCAAGAAGATACTTCTCGTACCGACGGGAGCTTTGCTTTCTAAAATAGAAACCCTTCAGGGCGAAACTATTCCTGCGGTATCTCACGCTATAGCTATAGAAATGGACGATTGACGAAACGGTAGATCAATAAATATGTTTGTTAAATAAGGTATAGAAATGAATTAAGGAGAGCAACTGAAATGATGTGGTGGGAATATTTACTGAAATATTTTCAAGTATTTTTGGTCGGGGGAGTAATATGTATACTCGGTCAAATACTTATCAATAAGACTAAAATGACTTCGGCGAGGATCCTCGTATTATTCTTGTTAATAGGTGTATTGCTTGAGGCTGTCGGTTTGTTCAAGTATATAGAGCAGTTCGGACACGCAGGAATAACGGTTCAGATAGTAGGATTCGGAAGCACGCTTGCAAAGAGCGCTATAGAGGGAGCTAAGGAAGGATTTCTCGGAGCGGTCACAGGAGGCATGAGAGGTGCGGCAGGGGGACTCACGGCGGCGATAGTATTCGGCTTCATTTTCTCGTTAGTTTTTAAGTCGCATTCGAAAAAGTTATAAATTACAGCTTAATTTATAATAATTAAGAGCAAATTAGGCTTGTTATGTGCAAATTTTGTAGAATATAAATCATTCTTCGTTTAGGCGGCATATACTGGATTGATGGTAGTCCGAGTATTCAGAAAACGAAAAATTCTATTAAAATTACTAATAATAGCCGTTATATTTATTATCGCGGCGGTATCGCTTATGAGTTATTTCAAAGGAAATATATTGCCGGTAATATCTACGATGAGCGAAGCCACGGTCAGAGCGCTCGCCGTCAACGCCATCAATAACGCTTCGCATACGGTCATCGACGAGTCGATAGATTATTCCGAACTCGTGAAGATAGATAAAGACGAAAACGGGAATATCAATTTGATACAGGCGAATACCGTTCGTATCAACAGACTGGCGAGAGACCTTGCCAATATGTCAGAGAAGAATATCGAGGAAATAAAAGAACAGACTATAGAGCTTCCTATAGGAGCTTTTACGGGATCGGCGGTGCTTTCGGGCGTCGGTCCCGTAGTAAACGTGAGCTTGCTGCCTATCGGCAACGTTACGTGCGACTTTGTATCGAGTTTTGACGACGTAGGCATCAACCAGACGAAACACAGCATTTATATCTATATCAATACCACTATCAGTATTGTTTTACCCGTGTCCAGCGTTCCCGTAAGCGTTTCCACGTCGATTCTCGTAGTCGAGAATATAATCGTCGGAAAGGTACCCGATGTCTATCTCAATATGAGCAGTAATTCAACGCCGATAAATTTGGTGCCGTAACGTTGTATATCCGAATATATTCAGGACATTTTATTTATTATTAATTTTAACTTTTGAAATTCTTAAAATTTGATTGACAACCTTCGCCGTATCGGTTAAAATATTTCTATCGACTGTGACGGAGATAAGTAGTATCGAAGAATGCTGTTAAGAGAGGGTATATAAGGTGAAAGTTACCCACAGTAGTTGCGATAATGAATTCACTCCCGAGTTCTTTTCCCGAAAATAGCGAGTAAGGAAAGGCGTTGGTTGCGTTATGACCTCAAAGTGATCTGTCACGGCGTTTGACGGATAAATTAGGTGGTACCGTGGAAATTTTTCACCCTAATGGCTGATTTTGGCTGTTAGGGTGTTTTTATTAGCGTTGATATACAAATGACTATCGACGTTAGTATTGAAATAAAGTAAGGAGTATGACAATGCAAGAGAAAATTAAGACTTTGATTTCAAATGCAAAGAACGCGTTAAAGAGTGCGGCGAATATGTCGGATCTTAATTCCGTAAAAGTCGCCTTTCTCGGAAAAAGCGGCGAACTTACGAGCGTTCTTAGAGGTATGAAGGACGTTCCGAACGATAAAAAACCTCTCATCGGTAAACTTGTCAACGAGGCGAGAGACGCTATTCAATCGTTTATTCAAGAGAAGGAACGCATACTTATCGCAAAAGAGACGGCTGAAAAACTTGAAAAAGAAAAGATCGACGTCACTTTTAAGGGAACGAAAAAGGAACTCGGAAGTTTGCATCCGTGTACGCTCGTTATCGAGGAAATACTCGATATATTCACAAATCTCGGATTTACCGTTAAACACGGACCGGAGGTCGAGACGGATTTTTATAATTTCCAAGCGTTAAATATACCTAAAGATCATCCGGCAAGAGAGATGCAGGATACTTTCTATATTACTGAAGACCTATTGTTGCGTACGCACACTTCGCCTGTACAGGTCAGAACTATGCAGTCGGTAAAGCCGCCTATCAGAGTCGTTAATCCCGGTAAAGTATACAGACCTGACGACGATGCTACGCATTCGCCGATGTTTCAACAGATAGAAGGACTTGTAGTAGACGAGGGTATAACGATGTGCGATCTTAAAGGCATACTGGAAGAGTTCGCGAAAAGACTCTTTAACGATCCCAATGCAAAGACGAGACTCAGACCGTCGTTCTTTCCGTTCACTGAGCCCAGCGTCGAGGTCGACGTCACGTGTTCGATGTGTCACGGCAAAGGTTGCAGACTGTGCAAGGGCACAGGTTGGATAGAGGTTCTCGGAGCGGGAATAGTTAATCCTAAAGTTCTTGAAAACAGCGGTATAGATCCTGAAAAATACAGCGGATTCGCGTTCGGTCTCGGTATCGAGAGGATTGCTATGATAAAGTACGGAATACCCGATATGCGTATGCTTTTTGAGAACGATATACGTTTCTTGAAACAGTTTAAGTAAGAGGAGGCGAATCAATATGAAGGTTTCTTTGAATTGGTTAAGAGATTTTGTGGATATAGACGTTGCCGAAGACGAACTTTGCGCCAGGCTCGTGAGCTGCGGTTTTGAAGTTGAAGAGGTCATCAGACTTGCCGATAACTGCAAGAGAGTCGTAGTCGGACGCATAGAAGGTCTTGAAAAACATCCCGACGCCGATAAACTTCAGATATGCAGGATCAACGTCGGCGACGAAGTTATACAGATAGTGACGGGAGCGAATAATATCAAAGTCGGCGACCTTATTCCCGTGGCTTTGGATAACTCTTATCTTCCTACGGGAACAAAAATAAAGAAAGGAAAGTTGAGGGGCGTAGAGTCAAACGGTATGCTTTGCTCCGGAGAAGAGCTGAAGCTAACGGAAGCCGATTATAAAGGCGCGGGCGAATACGGTATCTTGATATTGAGAGAAGACTATCCGTTGGGTATGGATATTAACGAAGTTTTCGGCAATAACGACGTTGTATTGGATATAGGCGTTACTGCGAATAGACCGGATTGCAATAGCGTGATAGGTATCGCAAGAGAAGTTGCGACACTGCTCAAAAAGCCGCTCAAGATGCCGAAAATGACGTATAAAGTCAATTCTTCCGACATATCCGAATACGTGGCGGTAGACGTTAAAGCTACCGATCTATGTCCTAGATATATGGCGAGCGTCGTTAAAAACATCAAGATAGGAGACTCGCCCAAATATATTCAAAACAGGCTTAAGGCGGTAGGTCTCAGACCCATCAACAATATTGTCGATATCACGAATTACGTCCTTATCGAAATGGGTCAGCCTATGCACAGCTTCGATCGCGATAGGCTTTGCGGCAGCAAAATAGTCGTAAGGAGAGCGAACGAGGGCGAAAAGATAGTTACTCTTGACAATAAAGAGCACACGTTAGACACTTCTATGCTCGTTATCGCCGACAGTGAAAAGCCGCAGTGCGTAGCGGGAGTTATGGGCGGACTTGGCTCGGGAATAAGCGAAGAGACTAATACCGTCGTATTCGAGTCCGCGAAGTTTATGCGCGACAATATAAGACGTACGTCGAGAAAACTCAATTTGCGTTCCGATTCGTCGTTCCGTTTTGAACGCGGAATAGATATCGCGACGCAGGAATACGGCATGCGCAGAGCGCTCGCTCTTATAGACGAATGCGGATGCGGCGAGATCGTGTGCGGAACTATAGACGTTCTCTCTGCGTCTCTTGAAAAAAAGACGGTTACGACAACGTTTGAAAAGATAGATTCTATTTTAGGCATAAAGGTTCCCGAAACCGTTGTCGTAGATATCCTAAACTCGCTCTCTATAGAGACTGAAGTTAAAGACGGCGTTATCACGGCTGTCGCGCCGCTCTTTAGAGAAGATATTGAGAACGCAAACGATTTAGCCGAGGAGATAATACGTCTTTACGGTTACGATCATATCAACTGTACTCTTATCGATAAAGGAAAGCAGACGCTAGGCGGAAAACCGGAAGACGTTAAAGACGTTGACAGGATAAGAAATATTCTCGTCGCTAACGGCATGAGCGAAACGCTGACGTATTCGTTCACGTCGCCGAAGATATTCGATATACTTACTATCAAAGAAGATAGCGGATTGAGAAACACGGTAAAATTGCTCAATCCTCTCGGCGAAGATCTATCCGTTATGCGTACTACGCTTGCGTACAGTATCATGAATACGATGCGTTCGAATATCGTCAAGAGCGTGAAATGCGGAAGATTTTTTGAGATAGCTAACGTATATTTACCGAAAGATATGCCGGTGAGCGAGCAGCCGGATGAGATAAGACACGTTGTTATGGGCGTATTCGGAAGGGACGAAGATTTCTATTCAATGAAAGGCATTGTCGAAAATATTCTCGATAAGTTCGGAATAGTCGATGCGGAATACGAGTATACGTCTCTTGAATGGCTGCACTCGGGACGCGGAGCCGATATTAAGGTCGGAAACGATATATTGGGTTACGTCGGCGAGGTTCATCCGACCGTTCTTAATAATTTGGGTATAAAGGAAAAGCTGTATATAGCCGATATTAATATAGAGACGCTCGGCGCCGTTAAAAATACTCAGTACGTTTTCGAATCGATTCCGAAATATCCGTCGGTTGAGAGAGATATAGCGGTTCTTGTCAAAGAAAGCGTATCGGCAAAGAATATCATAAAAACCGTTAAAACCGCAGGCGGAAACCTCTTGAAGTCTGTCGATATATTCGACGTATACAGAGGCGGGCAGGTCGCTAAGGGAATGAAGAGCGTGGCTATATCTCTAGAGTTCAGACTTCCCGACAGAACTTTAACGGAAGAGGAAGTTAATCAGAAAATTAATAAGATACTAAAGCGTCTGGAGGTTGACTTAGAGGCAACTTTAAGATAAAATCAAAGGTGATCGCAACTAATTGCGGTCACCTTACTTTTTTTCGGAGGAAAATATGGCAGAATTGCTTGCGCCCGCGGGAAACTTTGATTCGCTATATAGCGCCGTCTATAACGGCGCCGACGCCGTATATCTCGGACTCGACGTCTTCAATGCAAGAATAAAAGCCGATAATTTTAATCAAGAGAATATATGCGACGTAACGAGGTTCTGTCATATTCACGGCGTAAAGGTCTACGTCGCTTTCAACGTTTCGATAAAAGAGGATGAATTCGACGCGCTCAAGGAGTGTATTATTGCTTGTCGCGAAGCGGCGGTCGACGCTTTTATCGTGACCGATATAGGCGCTATCGATCATTTTGATGCTTACGCTCCCGATATACCGTTACATGCGAGCACACAGATGGCAATACATAATGCGGAAGGCGCTATAGTTGCTAAAAAACTCGGATTTTCGCGAATAGTAGTGGCAAGAGAGACTTTGCTTTGCGACATAAAGAAAATCAAGGAAGAGACAGGGCTAGAGATAGAGTACTTTGCGCACGGAGCGCTATGCGTTGCTTTTTCGGGGAACTGTCTGTTGTCGGGAATGATCGGCGGTAATAGCGGCAACCGCGGCAGATGTTTGCAACCTTGCAGATTAAAATATACGTCTTCACTCAACGGAAAATCTTCGCATTGGCTTTCGCCTTCCGATCAATGCTTGATAGAAAAACTCGAAACGTTAAATAACGCAGGAGTTGACAGCTATAAGATAGAAGGACGGCTAAAATCGGCAAATTACGTAGGCAGCGTTGTGAAATGTTATAGATACGCTATCGATAATGACGGAAAGATCGATAAAGTTTTGTATGAAAATATGGTAAAAACGTTCAACCGCGGCGATTTCACGAAGGGATATAATTTCGATTCAACAAAAGAAATAATGTCGCATAAAGTGCAGGGCAATATAGGACTTCGCATCGGGAAAATAACAAAAAGCGTTAAAAACGGCTTTTATATAAAGACAGACGTTAAATTGTCCGACAAGATGGGCGTTAAGATCTTAGACGGCGACGGTTACGAAATAGGCGGGTTAGGTATAACTGATCCTCAAAAGACGGGCGACGGTTACTTTATAAAGTCCGTAAATACGTTTTATCCCGATAATTCCGAGGTAAGACTCACTCTTGACGAGAGCAGTGAAAGTTATGTAAAGAAAAAAATACCGATAAAGATAACGGTAAATCAGGATAAAAACGTTCTTACCGTAAAATTTACTGATATGCGTAACGGATCATCGTCGGAGATAAGCGAAACGTTCGATTACGCCGAATCAAGACCGACGTCTAAGGATGAACTTGCCGATCAGATAGGAAAGCTCGGAGACACCGAATTTTTTGTTTCGGATATAGATATTTCGTACGAGGGTAATCTATTTATGAGAAAGGCAATAATTAACGATATGCGCAGAACGGCGGTCAAGCGACTCGAAGAAAACGTTTTATTCGATTATATAACGTCGAGAGAAAATACCGTTCGCGAAAGCGGTAGAGCGGTGATGATCGAAAACCGCAATAGGTTAAAATACTCTCTATGCGTAGAGATAGAGAACGAGTACGCTATCACTTCTTATATAGCGAATAATGCGAATATTATAGTCAATATGCCTGAATTTTGTATCGATACGCTTAAAAGTATTATAAAATGCGTGTTAAAATATAATACTTCACCCGAAATAGTACTTAAATTGCCAAACGTAGCCAGAGGCAAGGATATAGACAACATATACAAAATAATAGAAGGTTCAAAGGAAATAAGCGGAATATACGCGGATAATCTATACGCTATAGAGATAGCCAATAGATTTGATTTGAAAGTCGTAGGCGGATCGTTGCTCAATATTTATAATTCGAAAACGGTAAAACGTCTTGAACTTGAAAACTATATGATCTCCGCAGAACTTAATCTCGGAGAGTGTAAGGAATTTTCAAGCGACGCGTTCGTATTCTCATACGGATATATGCCGCTCATGACTTTGACTCATTGTCCGCTCCAACTAGCAGGCAAATCGGCATGCGGATGCGGTTGCAGGTATAGCGGACCGTTCTCATACAGCGATGAAAGACACGCTTTCGCTATCAGACGTATCAAAAACGTAAACTGCATTTTTACGCTCATGAATTCCGTTATTCATGATATAAGAGCGAAAATAAATTCGGTAAGATTCAACAAATTCGTGAGTTTTGTGAACGTCGACGCGGATTATGACGGCGTGGCTAGAAGCTTTGCGGAAAACAAAACCGTAGCGCCGAACGGAAATTTTACGTACGGTCATCTTATGAGAGGTGTTAAATGATTGACAGTAAGACCTTAAAAACTTTGGAATACGATAAGGTTCTCGATATTCTTTCGGGATACGCCGCATCGTCATACACAAAAGAATCTATAAAAAAACTGATCCCGAACGTTTCTTTTAACGACGTGAAGAACGAGCTTGAGCTTACAAAAGAGGCGTTCGTCGTTTTGTATGAACTGGCATTGACTCCGAATAGGTATTACGACGATTTGACGGACGAGTTGAATATTGCGAGAAAGAACGGCGTTCTTTCCATGCGCGATCTTTTGAGAGTAGCGGTTACTCTTAAAAATATACGCTCAATGAAGTCCTGCATTGATTCGGTAAACAGTGAAAAAGTAAGTTTATTACATGAAAAAGCCGAGTTTTTATATACTTACGAAGGACTTGAAGAAGATATTACGCGTTGCATAATCGGCGAGAACGAGATGGCGGATTCCGCATCCTCGAAACTTTACGATATAAGACGCGAAATCAAATCGACTATCGAAAAAATAAGGAGAAAACTAAACGCATATATTTCAGATCCGACATATAGAAACTATCTTCAAGATACGCTCGTAACTGTTAGAAATAATCGGCAAGTCGTGCCGGTAAAGAGCGAATGCAGAAGTTTTATCCCCGGACTTATACACGACGAATCTCAGAGCGGAGCGACCGTATATATCGAGCCTCTCATCGTAGTCGAGCTCAATAACGACTTGAGAAAACTCTATATCGAAGAAAATAACGAAATAGAGCGTATACTCCGCGACTTTACTTCTCGCATCAAGCTCATAGCGGAGAATATTAAGATCAGTCAAGATACTATGAGATTTTTCGACGAAGTTTTCGCAAAGGCGGAATATGCAAAGGATATAAAGGCGATCAAACCGGATATCGTTATCGACGGCAGTTTTAATATTATCAAAGGGCGTCATCCGCTGCTTGATCCAAAGAAAGTCGTTCCCGTCGCCGTATACGTAAACAAGGCAACTTCGATATTGCTGATAACGGGTTCGAACACCGGAGGAAAGACCGTATCTTTGAAACTCGTAGGACTGCTTTCGCTCATGGCTATGTCGGGAATATTTATTCCTGCGGAAGACGGCTCTCTTATATCCGTATATGAGAATATATTTTGCGATATCGGCGATGAGCAGAGTATCGAGCAGAGCTTATCTACTTTTTCATCGCATATCAAGAATCTTATAGACATTACTTCGAATCTAACGGCAAATTCACTGGCGCTTCTCGACGAACTCGGAGCCGGCACCGATCCCGCCGAAGGGTCTGCGCTAGCTATCGCGGTATCGGAAAAAATCATTGAAACGGGAGCGAAAGCTATCATTACCACGCACTATAACGAGCTCAAGGAATACGCGTTTTCATCAGAGAAGATGGAGACGGCGTCGATGGATTTCGACCCGAATACCTTCGCTCCGACGTATAAATTATTGATGGGTGTCGTCGGCGCGTCTAACGCTATAGAAATAGCGTCGAGGCTGGGACTCGACAGCGGTATCGTCGATAAAGCCCGCAGTTTGATAAGCGCCGACAAATTGACTTTCGATAAAGTTATGATGTCTGCCGAATACGCAAGAAAAAAAGCCGAAGAATACTCCGAAAGCATTGAAAACACGAAAAAGGAGATAGAAAAACGTCTTGAAGAGATAGAGCAAGAAAGAATGAAGATAATCGGAGAGCGAGAAAAGCTCAACGCTAATATTCATAAAGAAGCGAAGAAACTTCTTTCGGAGTATATGGAAGAAGCAGATGAGCTGGTTGATGAACTCAAAGAGACCGTAAAAATAAAGACGGAAAAAAATCTTTTTAAGGCAAGACAGCTGCGGAGCAAATTGAGTAAAATATCCTACGACGAAGAAACCGACGAAAACGTAATGAAATTCGACGATAGCGAAATAAACGTAGGCGACGAAGTATTTATAAAAAGAATAAATAATAAAGGCGTCGTTACGTCTATCAACGAGCGCCGCCGAGAATACGGGATAAAGGCCGGAATAATAACGACGACTGCAAAATTTGACGAAGTAAAAAAGCTCGTTAAAACAGAAAAGAAGACGGCTGCGAAATCATATCAGTCAAACCGTATAACGGCAAAAACTAAGTATGAGATAAACGTTATAGGACAAGAAAGCGAAGAGGCTATTTTTAACGTCGATAGATTCTTAGATGACGCAGCGCTTTCAGGAATGGCGGAAGTGAGAGTCGTACACGGCAAAGGAAGCGGAATATTGCGAAAGAATCTGAGAGAACACTTCAAAAGACATCCGGGCGTCGCAAGTTACAGAGAAGGCGCGTACGGGGAAGGCGATGCGGGGGTAACGATCGTGACGTTGAAATGAAACAGTAATTTTTGAAGCGAGCCGTTTTCTGGAATATTAGTTAAATTTTCACGGTTTTGAGCGCGTACGATAAAATTGGAGGAAGGCAATGCCCAACGATTATATACTTGAATATATACCTGAAGATTACTATCGAAAGGATAGGATAAGAAAAATAATGTTGTTTATTGCCTTGATCTTGGATTTTGTCGCGATATTAACGCTCGGCGCCGCTATTTTCGATTCGAAATTGTGGATAGCAATCGCTACTATCGTTCTTTTTGATAATTCTATGAGGATTGGCGTAAACCTTTTGCCGAAAAAATACCGTTACGGTATAAATAACGGAAAGTTCGACGTTGTCGAGGTAACGCCTCTCAAGAATAAAAGTATTATTTCTCATGAAATTAACGAAGTCGCCGTAAGCCGTATGGATCCGTTAGCGACGGATATTTCTAAAGATACTCTTAAACTTACCGATAATTCTTGTCAACTTACGCCGTATATGGTAAAATTGGGTGAAAAACAAATCATTATCGGTCTTGATGAATACTTGTACGCTCTAATCGACGGAATGTATTCGAAGATAAGTAACGCAAAATAAACGATCGATCGGGATATTAATAGCAATGATATATTTGGATAACGCCGCAACAACGAGAATGTATGACGAATGTATGAAAGAATTTGAAAGATATTCTCTATTTGAATATTTTAATCCTTCGGCTCTATACAATCTTTCTCTCGGAGTCAATAATTCCGTCAAAAATGCGAGACGCGCGATAGCTTCGGCTATAAATGCCGACGCAGACGAAATAATATTCACGGCATCGGGCAGCGAAGCGGATAACTTGGCTATTTTCGGAGGGCTAAAACGTAAGAATAAAAAACTTATCTTTTCTTCAGTCGAGCACTCCGCCGTGTATAACAGCGCTTTAGAGCTCAAAAATCAAGGATATACCGTTATTTTTGCTCCTGTAGACGAATTCGGAAGGGTAGACGCCGAAAAGTTTATCGAGTTACTTGACGAAGACGTCATATTGGTATCTATAATGCAGGTATCTAACGAAACGGGAGCCGTAAACGATATCAAAAAACTTGCGGAGTATACGAAAGAATATGCGGAGAACGCATTATTTCACGTAGACGGAGTACAGGGCTTTATGAAAATAAAGACCAACGTAAAAAATCTCGGTATAGATCTCTACAGTATGAGCGCGCACAAAATACACGGACCGAAAGGCGTAGGCGCGCTTTATATACGAAAAGGCGTCAATCTTAAACCGATAATATTCGGCGGAGGACAAGAATTCGGGATTCGTTCGGCGACCGAAAACGTCGCCGGCATCGCCGCCTTTGCAAAAGCGGTCGAAATAACGTCAAAGAAGGAAGATTACGGTTATTCCCGTTCAAAAGAGCTATTAAGCTATCTTGCGGATACGCTTTTGAAAAAATACGGCGGACATATTATTGTCAATACGGATCTTAGTAACTGCGCTCCGCATATCTTATCCGTCGCCTTTGACAATATACGCGGAGAAGTCATGCTCCACGCTCTTGAAAAGAGGGGAATAATAATAGGTACGGGATCGGCGTGTTCTTCAAAGAAATCAAATAAACGTATTCCGATATCTCTGGGGTTGAGATCGGAATTTTTCGACGGTATGCTGAGAATATCTCTTTCTGCCGACAATACGAAAAACGATATCGATAGGCTTATCGAGGCGATTGATATTGAGTACGTTAGTCTTAAAAACTATAAATGAGGTATGGGTATGAAAAAAGTTATATTAATAAGATACGGAGAATTGTTCTTAAAGGGCAGAAATAAAAGATTTTTCGAAAGCGCGTTGATAGATAATATCAAGAATTCGCTGCGCGATCTGAAATTCGGCTTTTTCAAGATGCAGGGCAGATATTTCATAAAAGATTTTGACGAAGACAATATTGAAGAGTACATTTCGCGTCTTACAAAGGTATTCGGTATCCATTCCGTCAGTCCCGCCTTTGAAGTATCGAGCGATATGGATACGATATTGAAAACGTCGCTTAAAGTCGCTCCGAAAAGAGGTTCTTTCAGAGTCACGGTAAATCGCGCCGATAAGACGATCCCCATGTCGAGCACGGATATAAGCCGTGAAATCGGCGGATATATACTTGAAAACCGTCCTGCTCTTACCGTCGATCTTCACACGCCCGACAATACCGTTAATATCGATATAAGAGAAGGCGGCTACGCTTACGTTTTCTCTAAGCACGTCATGGGCGTAGGCGGTATGCCTGTAGGGACGGCGGGAAAGGGACTTTTATTGCTCTCCGGCGGTATCGACAGTCCCGTTGCCGGATATAAAATGGCGCAAAGGGGAATGGAGCTTAACGCGATCTATTTCCATAGCGATCGCTTCGTCAGCGAGCAGGCGAAGCAGAAAGTTATAGATCTTGCGACGATCGTGAGCGGTTATGCAGGGAACATACGTCTGTTCGTCTTGCCGTTTAGCGATATTCAAGAGGCTATCCATAATAACTGCAAGGAAGAGTTTATGATAACTATAATGAGGCGCTTTATGATGGAGATCGCTGAAAAAATAGCGATGAAGTCGGGTTGCGGCGCTCTTGTAACGGGTGAAAGTTTGGGGCAGGTTGCGTCGCAAACGATGGAAAGCATATTGGTATCGAACAATGCGGTTGAACTTCTTCCCGTATTCAGACCTCTTATAGGTATGGACAAGAGCGAGATCATGGATATATCGTTGAAAATAGGAGCTTACGATACGAGTATAAGACCGTACGCCGATTGTTGCACGGCGTTTCTTCCGAAGAATCCGGTCATAAAGCCTCGCCTTGAAGTAGCGATAGCCGAGCAGATGAAGATAGCTAATAAAGACGAACTTATTGACGAAGCTATCCGTAACGTTGAAGTTATAAAAATAGGAAATAGCGGTATCGAGGATCTAATATAACGATCGTTTAATTTGATTTATTGGTATAAAATAGCTCGTTTTTTTGGAATATTTCTAAGAAACGAGCTATTTTAGAATACTTTTATGTCTTATCAGTCAATAATATAGCTTTTTATCGTATTTCCGTTATACCGAATTTCTATTTCGTAGCTATCGAAAAAGTTAGGTCTCAGACGGGCCGTATATATATCTTCGGAATCGATTATTTCACTATATAAAGATTTTTCTCCGAAGAAATTGATTTTGTATATTATTATATCGGTTCCAGAGATTCCTTTTATCGTTATTTCGTCTCCGTTTAATTCGATTTCAACGTCCGATTCGACTGGAAGTTTATCTTGAGGAAGGTATCTCGTATCAAAAATATCGCGTATTGTATTTTCTCCGCTCGAAAGGAGTATCTTTCCGTTGCTTAAATAGTTTTCCGCGTCAAACGTCTTGTATTCGACGCCTTCGGGCATTTTGAAGTCGGAAGGATAATGGTCATCATACAGTTGTCCGTATACGTTTCTTGCTATTATAGTGGGTAAAGAGCCTCCCGTTATATTGTTTTCCAACGTTCCGTACATAGATACGAACAAAGTGTTATCCTCTGTGAAGCTGATATTATACGCGTCGCTGTTCTTATTTTTATCAGCCGGATGACTTACCGTTCCCGTTTTTGCGGCGACGTCGTACGGTAAAGACGAGAGTTTTTTTGCTGTTCCGCTTTTCGCTACGTTCTTTAGTATATCGGTCATGAGATAGGCGCCGCTTTTTTCCGCCGCTAACGTCGATTTTTTTTCGTGAGAGTATATTATCCGCCCGTTCTCATCGTATATTGCTCTTATCGCGGTGATGGGAGAGTATTCGCCTTGTTTTGCAATTACGCGATAGCCGCCGATGAGTTCGGCGGGCGTAAAACCTTTATTTGTTCCGCCTAACGCCAACGAAAGTCCGTTATCGTCAATATCTATGCCGATCTTTGACAGGAATCTTTTCGAATTATCTATGCCGAGAGCAGAAAGAACGTCGACAGCGACGATATTCGACGACACTTCAACAGCTTTTCTAATAGAGATATTTCCGTAATATACTTCGCCGTAGTTCGACGGCGAATAACAGCCAAAGTCTCTTTTTGAGTCGTCAAAAACGCTCGCGGGAGTTACTATGCCGTTTTCGAGAGCAGGAAGATATACCGCGAGCGGCTTTATTGTAGAACCAGCTTGTCGTCTTAACGTGAAGATATTGACGGTTTTATCGGAATATATCGCTTTGATCCCTGCAGTTTCGTTATCCGTAAGGATACAGAGCGCGTTATTATCGTCGAAATTTTTCAAGTCCGATACTATTCCGTTAACGCTGCTTTTCAAATATTGTTGTTCTTCTTTTTGATAATAGGTCGCTATTTTGTAATTGCTTCTTACGAGGTTCTGTTCGCTTATTCCCAAAATCCTCGACGCCTCGTATAGCGCGTTAGATAAATATATCTTTGATATATCGGCGTTTTTCATATCCGCGACTACGAGTTCTTTTTTGATATAAGAGTTATATTCGTTTTCGCTTATATAGTTCTCTTCTTTCATCAATCTTAATATCAGATCGCGTCTTTTTTTAGAATTTTCCGCGTTGATCATCGGCGAATAATTGAGCGGACTCTTTACGACCCCCGCTATCGCCGCGCATTCGTCGAGAGTGAGTTCATTAAGTTCCTTTCCGAAAAAAGAACGGCAGGCGTCTTTGACCCCGTATATACCGTTGCCGAAATAGATAACGTTGAGGTATCTCTCGAGTATTTCTTCTTTCGAGAGTTTCCTTTCCAGCATGAGCGCGAGTTTTATTTCTTTGAGTTTCCTGTCGATTGACTTCTCCGACGTCAAGTGGGTATTTTTTATGAGTTGTTGAGTTATCGTAGACGCGCCTTGCCTTACGCTTCCGTTTTTGACGTTGGTTATCGCCGCGCCGAACATCCTTTTAACGTCGATTCCTTTGTGCTTGAAGAATCGCTTATCCTCAACTGCTACGAACGCGTTTATAAGATCGGAAGGTATTTCGTCATACGCGACGTAGCCGCCTTCGGTAATGATTCCGTTATCGTTATCGAGAACCGTAAGCGACGGTTTTTGCGATAATTTTTCAAGCTCTAACGTAATATCTTTCGTAACGACGTTAAAATATATAGTCGCAGCAACAAACAACGAAGTTACGATAAACAGCGTCGTCAACGCTGCCGCCTTAAGAAATTTTTTCATACTTTACCTCTAAGCTATTATTTATATTAATATAAAAATTATTATTTTTTCTTGATTGATTTTACTTTTGAATGTATAATAGTAGTTGATCACATACATCGGAGGCAATTTTGCTATACAAAATAGAAACGTACGGCTGTCAGATGAACGTACACGAATCGGAAAAAATCGCAGGCATACTCGAATATTTAGGCTATAAAGAGACCGACGATATAAAAAACAGCGATATTATTGTATTTAATACCTGTTGTATTCGCGATAACGCGGAAAAGAAAGTACTTGGGAACATAGGCGCAGTCAAGAAATTAAAGCGTGAAAAGAAGGAACTTATAGTCTGCGTCGTAGGGTGTATGACTCAGCAATTCGGAAAAGCCGAAGAGTTAAAAAAGAAGTACCCGTTTATAAATATAATACTCGGGACAAGCAATCTTTATAGACTTAAGGAACACGTTGAAAGCATTCGAGAAGGCAGAAAAAAGACGATAATAGATATAGAGACGAACGAAAAGCCAAAAGTTATCGAAGGCGAGAGCATATATCGCACGTCAGGCGCGAACGCTTGGGTAAATATAATGTACGGATGTAATAATTTTTGCACGTACTGTATAGTGCCGTACGTTAGAGGACGCGAGAGGAGCAGAGCTTTTAACGATATTATTTCGGAAGTTAGGGAGCTTGTCGCTAACGGATATAAGGAGATAACTTTGCTCGGGCAGAACGTGAATTCTTACGGACACGACCTTGACGACGAGCGCGCTACATTTGCGAAGCTCCTTCAAGCAGTCGCCGATATAGACGGCGATTTCAGAATACGTTTTATGACTTCGCATCCTAAAGATCTTACCGACGACGTGATAGACGTTATTGCAAGAAATGAAAAAATATGCAATAACATCCATCTTCCCATACAGTCCGGCTCGAATAAGATACTCAAATTAATGAATAGACATTATACTCGCGAGTACTATCTCGATTTGGTAGAGAAAATAAAGAGAAAGATACCGTCGGTAGGAATAACGACCGACATTATGGTAGGGTTCCCTTACGAAGAGGAAGAAGATTTTAACGATACTCTCGATCTTGTCAAAAAAGCGCGGTATTCCAGCGCGTTCACGTTCATCTATTCGGTAAGGAGAGGAACAAAGGCGGCGGAAATGCCGCAAGTAGACGAGGACGTCAAAAGCGAAAGAATACAAAAGCTCATAAAAGTTCAAAACGAAATAACGCGCGAACTTTCAAGAGAGTACGAAAATAAAATCGAACGAATTCTTGTCGAAGACGTAAATCCAAAAGACGGATCCATGTTGATGGGTCGTACGGATTCGGGAAGATTAGTAAATTTTCACGGAGACAAAGCCGAAATAGGTACGTTTGTAAATGTAAAAATCAGCCGTTCGCAATCTGCGACGCTATTCGGAGAGGTAGTAAAGTAAATGGGAAAGTTATCACCAATGATGAGACATTATATCTCGCTAAAAGAAAAATACAACGACGCTATAATTTTATACCGTCTCGGAGACTTTTACGAGATGTTTTTCGACGATGCGAAAAAGGTTTCGTCGCTTTTAGATCTTACGCTTACGGGACGCGACTGCGGACTTGAGGAACGCGCGCCTATGTGCGGAGTGCCGCACCATGCCGTCGATACTTACGTTGCGAAACTCATTTCGCACGGACTCAAAGTAGCGATATGCGAACAACTCACCACTCCCGACGAATCGAAAGGTATGGTAGAAAGAGACGTCGTTAGAGTTATCACGCCTGGAACGGTCATGGAAGATACTATACTCGACGAAAGGAAGAACAATTATCTTGCGGCGCTCGCTCTTGACAATAACGGCGAAGCGTCGATAAGTTGGGTCGACATATCGACGGGCGAGTTCAATACTATGTGTTTCGGCGAGCAAAATATCGACGAAGTCGAAGATATGCTTATAACGATCGCTCCCGCCGAGATAATCGCGAACTCAAACGCGAAGGAAAGGTTCTCCGCTCTCTCGAGCATAAAAATCGGCAAATTACCGCCGTTATCGCTATACTTTGATTGGGCGTTCGATTTTCACACAGCAAAGAAGAAACTGCTCACGTCTCTAAAGGTCGAGTCTCTCGAGTCGTTTGAACTCGAAGATAAGAACATATGCATTATTTCGGCAGGAGCTATCCTCGAGTACCTTTCCGACACTCAAAAGCGTTCGCTCGATCACATAAACAGCGTCAAATTCGTCGCCGACAACTCTTTCATGTTTCTTGACGGCAATACGAGACGAAATCTTGAACTTACCGAAACGATAAGGGATAAAAAGAGAAAAGGTTCTCTGCTTTGGGTGCTCGATAAGACGATGACGAGCATGGGCGCGAGAAATATAAGAAAGTGGGTAGAACAGCCTTTACGCGATGAAAAAAGCATCAACGACAGATCGGGCGCAGTTGAAGAATTTGTATTGAGCGGCAGATTGAGATCGGAAATATCGGAAACTTTGAAAAATATCAATGACATAGAGCGTATTTCGAGCAGAATAGCATACGGCAGCATATCTCCAAAAGATTGCGTCGCTCTAAAGTCCAGTCTGGCACTTATGCCTGGTATAAAATCGCTCGTTGCGGGTATGAGATCGAACGAGATAAAACGAGTCGGGTCGAATATCAAGGATCTATCGGCGCTCACGACACTTCTCGACAACGCCATATCTGACGACGTTCCTACGGGACTTAAGGAATTGGGCTTTATCAAAACAGGGTTTTCGAAAGAACTCGACGAGCTGAGAGAGATTATCGATCACAGTTCGAGCTGGATCCCTGAAATGGAGGCAAGAGAACGCGAGGCTCACGGGATAAAGGTAAAAGTATCGTATAACAGGGTATTCGGTTATTATATCGAGGTACCGAAGTCGATGAGCGATAAGGTACCGTACAATTATATAAGAAAACAGACTCTTGCCAATGCGGAAAGATACATAACCGAAGAATTAAAGGAACTCGAAGATAAAATTCTCGGCGCCGAAGAAAAAGCGAAAAAACTCGAAAGCAAAATTTACGATTTCGTAAAGAGCGAACTTTCCAAAAATCTCAACGACATCAAACTGACGGCAGTCGCGATAGCGGAACTCGATTCGCTTTGTTCGCTCGCTACGGTAGCAGTTGAAAACAATTACGTGCGACCTAAAATAAACGCGAAGGTAAAAAACCTTATAATAGAAAACGGACGTCATCCCGTTGTTGAAAAATTGCTTTCCGGTAACGAATTCGTCTCTAACGACACCTATCTCGATACCGAAAAGAATAGAACTATGGTAATTACAGGTCCTAATATGGCGGGTAAAAGTACCTATATGAGACAGGTCGCGCTGATAACGCTCATGGCGCATATAGGTTCGTTCGTGCCTGCTTCGAACGCGGAAATTTCTTTGACGGACAGAATATTTACAAGAGTAGGAGCGAGCGACGACGTAGCGTACGGCCAAAGTACATTTATGGTGGAGATGATAGAGGTTGCTACCATAATACGCAATGCAACGAATAGAAGTTTGCTCATTCTTGACGAAATAGGTCGAGGAACGTCCACGTATGACGGGCTCTCTATAGCGTGGGCGGTCATAGAATATATTTCGCGCAATATTCAGGCGAAGACGCTGTTTTCAACGCACTATCACGAACTTACCGAACTTGAAGGTTTGGTCGAAGGTATTAAGAATTACAGAATAACGGTGAACGAATTGAGCGGAAGAATTATCTTTCTCCACAAGATAGTTCGCGGCGGCACGAATAAGAGTTTCGGTATCGAGGTAGCGTCGCTTGCAGGAATACCCGCCACCGTAACGGACAGAGCTAAAGAAATAGCCAGAAGACTTGAAGAAGTGAATCTCGGCAAAGACACGAATTCCATCGTGCTCAGCGCTACTGATTTGACAAAAAAGAATACGGCTCAATTATCGTTCTTTGAAAACTCGGTAGGAGAGGAGATCATAGCTATGCTAAAGAAGGTCAATGTCGACAATATGTCTCCTATGAACGCGCTGATGCTCGTTGCCGAGTTGAAGGAAAAAGTAAGGTAAACGAAAAGTCGTTCAAATCGATACAAAAACTCTTTCGGTATACATACCGAAATATAAAAGTTAATTAACGAAAAATTCGGGAGAAAATATGGCAAAGATAAATATACTTGACAGCTCGATATACAACAGAATATCTGCAGGCGAAGTTGTCGAAAGACCTAGCAGCGTAGTAAAGGAACTTGTTGAAAATTCGATAGATGCGGGAGCTAATCTTATTACCGTTTCTATAAAGGAAGGCGGTATAAAGAATATTACGGTCACAGACAACGGTCTCGGTATAGATAAGGACAATATAAAGAATGCTTTTTTACCTCACGCGACGTCTAAGGTCTCGTGCATTGACGATCTTGATAAGATTTCCACGTTAGGCTTTAGAGGAGAAGCGCTCGCTTCGATAGCTTCGGTCGCGCAAGTTACCGTAAAGTCCAAAACTCCCGATAACGACGCAGGAACTGTTCTTTATATTTCCGGCGGAGTATACGGAGATATGAGCGAGTGCGGCATGAACGTCGGAACCGTTATGTCCGTTGATAATTTGTTTTTCAATACGCCGGCCAGAGCGAAATTTCTAAAGAAGCCAAAGAGCGAAGAGAACGAGATCAGGAGCGTGATGACGGAATTTATAGTCGCGAATCCAGATATTTCGTTCAAATTCATCGCCGACGGCAAAACGGTATATCAAAGTAGCGGGAACGGTCTTGAAGACGCTTTATACGCCGTATATTCTAAGGATATTGTGGATAAGCTCATATTCATGGACGAAGTTTACGGCAACATCAGAGTATACGGTTACGTCGGCTCGCCGCAACTTGCTAAACCGACGAGAGCGTACCAAACGGTAATAGTCAACGGAAGATTCGTAAACGACAGTACAGTGTCTGCGGCGGTCGCTAATGCGTACGGAGATACGATGATGAAAAGAACTTTTCCCGTATTCATAATCAATATGGTAGTTCCATTCGAAGAAGTCGATATTAACGTCCATCCCAGCAAGACAGAGGTGCGTTTTTGCGACCAAAGACGCATTTTCGTCGCAATATTCAACTGCGTTCGCAATGCGCTGCAAAAGGGGAAAACGGTTTTTGAGGCGACTTTTTCCAAAATCGAAAAAGCAACTGACTCGAAGACACTAATTGACGAGACGGCTCAAAACGCCGTTAACAAAAACGACGGGAATAATACTATCAACGTTACAAATAAACCGCTTGCAGATACCGTAGAAATCACTAAAGAATTTCCGTCGATAGGAAAACCGCAAAGAAATAATTTGAACACGTCGGATTCTTTAATTAAAACCGAGTCAAAACCCAAAGTTACATACGATAATGATATTAGCCGTCCTATGGAGCAAAAGGAGAAGGAAAGTATTCCGAGGACGTTTGAAGACTATATCAAAAAGGATGATAAAGCGGTCAAGACTTACGATATTTCTGCAATATTCGAGAAGTCTTCAAAGCTGACTGTCAAGGACAGTTATTCCGGCGCGCCTACGGCAAAATATAGCAACTCTCAGCAACTAAAGAAACTTGAAACGGGCGATCTGTTCTCGCAGGCTGAAAAACTTCTTATTAAAGACTATAAAGTTATAGGACAGATTTTTAACGCGTTTCTCGCTATAGAATATAACGGCGAATTGTTATTGATGGATCAGCATGCTTGTCACGAGCGGCTTCTCTACGATAAGCTTATCGAAGAGATCGACAATAATAAAGTGACGATACAGCAACTTTTGTTGCCGTTTATGCTCAAAGTTTCTCCTGACGAAGATAATTTCATACGCGACAATATGGATAGACTTAAGGCCATGGGCTTTGAAATCGAAGAGTTCAGGGATCTCGAATACAGAATCGACGGCGTGCCGGCAATTTTGGCAGGTATTGATCTCAACAAGTTTTTCTTTGAACTATTAGGCGAAAAGAATCGCTTCAAAAATATCAAATTTTCGGAGCTCATTAACGACAAGATAGCTCAAACCGCATGTAAAGCCGCAATAAAGGCAGGTTCTGAACTTAATAAAGAACAGATAGATATGCTGATAGACTTATTTAACGCGCAGGATATCCCGCTTCAATGTCCGCACGGAAGACCTGCGGTGATCAAAATAACCAGAAAGGATATCGACAAACTCTTCAAGAGAATATTATGAAAGAAAAGGTGATTATAGTAGGCGGAGCTACGGCGTCGGGAAAGAGCGATTTTGCCGTAACTTTGGCAAAAAGTATTAATAGCGAAATCATTTCGTGCGACTCGATGCAGATATTCAAGGGAATGGATATCGGTACCGCAAAGATAACGTACAACGAAATGAATAACGTTAAACATCATATGCTCGATATAGTCGAGCCGACCGAAAACTTTAGCGTATCTCAGTACGTGACAAGGGCGAGAAAAATAATATCTTCGCTCAACGCCTCCGGAAAGGTTCCCGTTATCGTTGGCGGTACGGGACTCTACATCGACGCGCTCATATATGATTTTGGCTTTTCAAACGCAGGCAGCGACGATACGTATAGAGAAGAGCTATTTGAGTTAGCACAAGCTAAAGGCAACTCTTATCTTCACGATATGCTTAAGGAGATAGACCCGCCAGAAGCCGAAAAGATACACGAGAACAACGTTAAAAGAGTGATAAGAGCGCTCGAAATATATAAGCTGACGGGTAAGACAAAAGAGAAGAACGACAAACGCTTGATATACGAAACGTTGATATATGTATTACAGGATAATAGACAGGATCTATATCAAAGAATAAATTCAAGAGTCGATATCATGTTGAAAAGAGGATTTGCCGATGAAATAAAAGAGCTTCTTGATAGAGGCGTTACGTTCGATATGCAAAGTATGCAAGGAATAGGATACAAGGAGTGGAACGGCTTTTTTGACGGAACAAAATCGCTCTATGAAGTATCTGACGAAATTAAAAAAGCCAGCCGACATTATGCAAAACGACAGCTCACGTGGTTCAATAACAAGTATAAAGATATAGCCGAATTTGTGACGAGGCAAGATATTGATCGTTGCGTCGATGAAGCTATCGCTTTTTCTAAAGAAGGTATAGACGCAGTCAATTAAGAGGAGATATATATGAACGATAGATTCAATGAAATCATAGAAAACGCGGAAAAGGATCTTTTTAACGATTTTAAGTCGATTGAAAATATTGCGCTCATCAATACGGAAAAGGTGTTGAACGCTTTTCGCGCTCATCAGATAGCCTTAAGACACTTTAACGGTACTACGGGATACGGATACGACGATATAGGACGTCAAAAGATAGCGGAAGTATATGCCGATATATTCGGCGCAGAGTCGGCTATCGTATCTCCGCTGATCGTATCGGGTACGCATGCGCTTACGATCATGCTATTTTCCGTATTGAGACCGAACGATATTTTATTGAGCATATCGGGCAAACCTTACGATACTCTTCAAGAGGTTATCAGCGGAAGCGGAATAGGTTCGCTTCGCGATTATAATATTGCTTATGACGAGATAATGCTCAAAGATAACGATTTCGATTACGAAGGGATAAAAGAATATTTTACGAATAATTCAAAAGTCAAAGCCGTATTTATAGGAAGAAGCAGAGGATACGAGTGGAGAAACGCGCTTTCCGTTGAGCAAATCGAAAAAGTAATAAAGTTTATTAAATCCATAAATAACGATATTATCGTTATGGTAGATAACTGTTACGGCGAGTTCGTTCAAACTATAGAGCCGACGCAAGTAGGCGCCGATATCATAGCTGGTTCGCTCAATAAGAATCCCGGTGGCGGTTTGGTAAATGCAGGAGGATATATTGCGGGAAAGAGCCGATACGTCGAACAAGCGGCTTATCGCTTGACAGCTCCGTCTATAGGCAGCGAAGTTGGCTCGTATTCAGCAGGATATAAGAGTTTCTTTCAAGGACTCTTTATTGCTCCGAGCGTAGTTATGAACGCTATAAAAGCAAGTATGCTCTTCGGACAAGTATATCACAATCTAGGCTACGACACGATGCCGCTTCCGCATACGCAAAATTACGATATTATCAGATCAATTAAGTTCGATACCGAAAAAGAACTCGTCGAATTTGTTAAAGCGATACAGTACGCATCGCCTATAGATAGTCACGTAAAGCCCGAGGCGTGGGATATGCCGGGATATGAATCGAAGGTTATTATGGCTGCAGGAACTTTCGTCGAAGGCGCTTCGATAGAACTCTCGGCTGATTCTCCGATACGAGAGCCTTATATCGCATATTTACAAGGCGCTTTGACATATGAACATGCCAAACTCGCAGTTATCGAAACTCTTAAATATTTAGGAAAGTAAATAAATGGTCAATATATTATAGAGTAAATTTTAGGGAAATTTTTAGTTGTAAAGTTGAAGATTCTTTTTATATTAGAACGAAATAATTTTTGATTAATTTTGATAAGCTCGACACGTTTAGACGTTTTCTAAATGCGTTGAGCTTTATTATAAAAACATTATTAAAAAACATATTATTTTATCAGTAATAATTTTTGTAATAAGATTCAAAGTTAAAGTTTATCTATAAATAAAAACGCTCGTCTTGTTGATATGTTTCTCAAAAGAGAAAATATTAGCAAATGAGCGAAAATTGATACTGAAGCAGTTTGTTATTATAATTGTTGATATCCTAATTGCTTTAATTCAATCAAAACTGTCTGATAGAACCGACTAATTTTCCAAGCACTGCAAATGATTGGTCTTGAGTTACTATAATATCGTTAAGCATCGAATTTTCAGGATGAAGTACGATATGATCGTCTTTAAGATAGAATCGTTTGAGCGTTGCCTCGTCATCGACCATAGCAACTATTATATCGCCGTCGTTACACGTATTCTGCTGTTTGATAACGACAAGATCTCCGTCAAATATTCCTATATCAATCATACTGTTACCGCTGACTCTGAGCATAAACAGATCGTTGCCTCTGAAAAAGCCTTGACTTACCGATACGTTATCTTCGATATTTTCAACAGCGGTTATAGGAGTTCCTGCCGCGACTTTACCTACAAGAGGAATATTTACGACATTATCGTTAAAAGACTCGACTTTTTCTACGTTTGTTACGTTGTTTGAAACAGAGTAGGGAGAACAGAGCTCGATGGTTCTATTCTTAGACGCAGTTTTTTTGATATAGCCGAGAGAAACGGCTTTTTCAAGATAATAATGAGCCGTTGCCGTTGATTTTATAGAAAGATTCGAACATATCTCGCGAGTACTTGGCGGATAACCGTTGGTCTTAATAAATTTTTGTAAAAACGTCATTAATTCGTCAATTTTGTCCATCGTATCATCTTTGATCATTATCTGTCTCCATTATTTATTGATAATAATATTCATCTTTAATATATTATAACATTAATTTGCAAACAATGCAAACAAATGTTTATATTGATTTTGATTTTCTTAACATTTTTTACCAAATAAATACTTATTGTCTCGAAGAAACAATAGAAGTTTATAGTTTTATATTGTTATTCGTTTTCGTCGTTCCTTAAGAGGGTAGTTTTTCTCAAAATCACTTTGTCTGAAGCATCGCGTTTTATATCTTCGCTTATTGCGGCGTAATGCTTTTTCGTCGTATTGACGTCTCTATGTCCGAGAACTTCCGCCACAACGTATATATCTTTAGTTTCGCGGTAGAGATTTGTGCCGTACGTACTTCTGAGTTTGTGCGGCGTAATATGTTTGAGCGGCGTTGCAAGACTTGCGTACTTTTTGACAAGGAGCTCAACGGCTCTAACGCCTATACGTTTTTTTTGCATTGAGATAAAGAATGCTTTTTCGTCCTTTCTGATCGTATTATCGTTTATTCTTTCTATATAATAGTCGTATAAGGCATATTTTACCTCGTCGGAAAAGTAGAGTATCGTTTCATTTCCGCCTTTTCTTGTGATTTTGAACGCATTGTTTTCAAAGTCGATATCATCGATATTTATTCCCACGAGTTCGCTTATTCTTATGCCGGTACCAAGAAATAACGTCAAAATCGCAAGATCTCTAAGTCTTGTGATAGAATGATACGAGCTTTGATGTTCGGAAAGCGTGATGCCGGAATCTACAATGCCTAACATTTCGTCGATTTCGTCGTTATCGAGTCTAATTATAGGCTTATCATGTAATTTCGGCGTTGAGACTTTTGAAGCGACGTCGCGTTGTAGTTTATCTTTATTATAAAAATACTTAAAGAACGCGCGTACCGTCGACAATTTTCTCGCTTTTGTTTTCAATGAATTTTGATAGTGATTTCCGTCAAACTCATAGCTTGAAAGGTATTCCATAAATAATTCTATATCGGTGCTTGTGACGTTTTCCAAGTCTTGTATCGTAATATCTTTAATGTTTTTACCGTCAAAATAGACGTTTTCACTGATAAGATAATCAAAAAATATTCTCAAATCATAACAATATCCAAGTCGGGTAAGGGGAGAGGTTCTCGTTTCTATGCCAACGATGAATTCCGAACAAAACGGCGGTAATTCCTTACGCAAAATTCGTATTTTTTCAAGATTTTCAATGTTTCTCTGAGTAAAATAGTTTTTTTCTTTCATTTTAACGTTATTTATATTACTTTTATTTTATCATAATTGATCACTTCTCACAATCTCCTAAAATAAATTATGACATTGTAAACAAATGTTCATATGTATAATAACATATATTTTATCAAAAGTATAGGACATTTTATTAATTTATTGATTTTAAAAACAAATTTATATCTTTTTAGGAATATGAGTTGTTTTTGTCGAATATAAAAATGCAATCTATATAAATCAAAATTATTGTCAATTCATTTATTTTCATATTAAAATCAAATAAATTAAAAATAAAAATCAATGAGCTATTGAGCTATATGGATATTGGATCAAAAATCAAATCTTATAATATCTTTTAATATATCCGGCATCTAATTTGAATTTTATGAATTTTATAATGTGCATCAGATTAAATGTTCAATAAGTATTTAATATAAAAATAAAACAATGTTTTAGCCAAATATTGTTAGCTTTTGTGCTAAATCACCACATTAATTTCGCAAAAGTTGTGTTTTGCGAATAGTTTCAAAACGCCCACCTATAGCAGAAATTCTCAAATTCACCTGCTTTACAAAACTTATCGTTATTCATAAAATATACGTTTTTTATATTTTTGATTGCGTTTTTAATGTTTTTTTCAGAGAGTTGATCCTGCTTTCATTAAATAAAGTTAGAATAAACATTGATATTGATTGTTTTTATTGATTTGATCAACCTATTTTAATGAATAATAACAAAATGACTTTTAATTACGTATGAATATATTATTACCTATTATTTAATTCAAATTATACAGATTATTATGAAAATCTGTATAATTTATAATAATTTGATAGATTTTAAGTCGAATTTCGTAATAATTTTTGTTTTGCATAACGTTTTATAATTGACTTCTCCCTTTATTTAGTTTAATATATTAATAGGAGTAAAAAATGGATAATACGAATGCTAATATCGATCTTATTAGATCTCATGTCGATATCATTATCTTAAAGCCTCTTGAATCTCAGGACAGATACGGATATGAGATATTACGAGAAATAGAGACAAATAGCAACGGGTTGTTTAATCTCAAACAACCTACTATGTATAGTTGTCTCAAACGACTCGAAAAACAAGGATATATCCGTTCTTATCTAGGAGACGAATCAAACGGCGCCCAAAGAAGATACTATGCCCTAACGGGACAAGGACGCGACTTTCTTGAGAGTCAGCAAAATCAATGGGAATTTGTAAGAACGATACTTAGCGGATTGGTTTCTTCGGAAGATTTTGATAAGGATAAGGACGTTAAGCCGTTCGATCCTTCAAAATACCGCCCGCTTACAAAAAGAACGAGAAGCGATGACGACGAGGAAAACGTTAAAGTTATCGAAAAAATCGTATACGTCCCTATCGATAAAAGCGATGAGACGAATAGAAATGTCGAATCTGATTCCGTTAACGATTTTAATAAAGACGTTGACGTTGAAAAATACATAGAAAACATCGCAAGCGATGAAATTGACACGAATATAGTTACCATAACAGATTATCTTAACGAAGTCAATGCCGATGAAACGATCAGCAACGTTTCTAATCGTGAAGATGAAAATGCAAGTATTGAAATTGAAGAAGATATGTCTGTTTCTCCCGATTCGTTATCGTTTACGAACGGCGATAATACTGTTATTGAAAGAACTTTCATTTCAATAACTCAACAAATTGCGGAAAATCAGACTACGGAAAAAAATTTTGACCCCGAATATATCGACGACTCATACGGTTTAACCGAAAGTAATGAAGTTATCGAAGACAATATTGACTTTATTGAAGAGTTTAACGCCGAATCTACCGACGACGTTTTTGATAAAATCGAATCTATAGAAGAAAGCGTCAACGATGATTTCAAAGAGGAATTCAGCGAAGCGTACTATGAAGAAGAGCTTACGGCTATTGACGCGGAAACCTTTGATAATTATGAAGATACTACCTGTTTTACCGATAAAAAAGCCGTCAACAGAGAAAAAGCCGCTAATAGCGACGCAACAAACGTAATCAATTTTAATGCGGGCGACGAAGCTGACGAGAAGAATAATAACGAAAGCGAAAACTACGACGTAACCGAAGAGAGTATGTTCCATGACAATAGTACGTCAAACGAAATACAGTCCAAACGCGAAGAGTGGCTTGAACATTATAATTATGAGAATATAAAATATTCAACTTACGAGGAAACTACCGATAATGAGCTCGACGTAACGCCTATTGATAACGATAGCTATAATGATAAGGTTACGTACGTTACTTCTTCCGATGTAAAGCTCGATGATGATATAGATAATTATGAAAGCGAGATCAATCTATTCAGCGTTCTTGATAATATCTATACGGAAAAAGATGGAGTCGGCGCTGAGACGTACGACGAAGAGTCATTGAAACCGCGTTCTGTCGATTATTCTTCAACAGCGGATAACGAAAACTTGCGTCCCATGCTTACGATCAACGATCTTAAGATAAAGCTTAAAAACGAAGGCTTCAACGTTAAACCTTATACGAAGATCAATTCAAGCGAATACTACATCAATAACTATTATTACTGCAACAGAACGGGCAGAGACGCATCTTATATAACGTATTTGTTACTATTTTTTGAAAGTTTGATCGCGCATTTTGCTCTTGCGAAAACTTATTCTCTTCCGTTGTGGTATTTGCCTATAGTATGGGTATCGCTCGCAGTAATACCTACTATAGCGACTGTAATATGGTCTATTTCACCGTATCACAAAAAGCGTACGCGCGTTAGTTTGCGATTATCGTTGCTCATTGGACTGATAGCGTTACTTAATATTGCTCTTGTCATATTGCTTATAGGTTTCTTTGGTTTCGGAGCAGACTATAGAGATATCAAGACAATGATGTTACCGATAATAGTACCGATGATATTCTTATTGAATATACCGCTTTATTCGTTGATATACTACCTTCTCTACAAAACAAAGAGATACAATTTGCGGTAAAATCAACGCATAAATTTCTAACAAAAATAAAATCTCCTTTTATACCGTAAAATAAGTGTAGAAGGAGATTTTTTATTATATTTATAATCAAAAAGCACGTTATTCGTTTATTTATATATGGATAAATAGTGTCTTATAACCACTTTATAAACGCTTTCTTATCATTGCCGTTATATCCTGCTTGCCTATAAAAATCGAGAGTACCGCTATCTTTTGCTCCCGTCAGCAACATGATTTTATAACAATTATTTTCTTTAGCGATCTCGGCGGCATAATTAAAACATTGCGTCGCTAAACCTTTTCTTCTATACAGGCTCTTTGTGACAACGTTTTCGATCAAGCCATACGGACGCTGAGCATGCATAAGATTCGGAACAACGACAAACACGCAAGAAGATACGATACTTCCGTTATCATCGGCAATAATGACGTGATGATCTTTATCGTTTAATATCTTATTCCAAATACCGATAACGCGATCGGTTTTTATCGGTATCTCGTTATTATGGAGCTCCGTATAAAGCTGCATTAATCCGTCAAAATCATTTGCATTTATTTCTCTTATAATATACCCCATACCGCTCATCCGATCTACTTAACGATTTCTATTTCTAAATCCTTTTGCCGCTCCGCCGTAAGTACTGACGAATCGGTTATTGCTAATAACGTTGGCGTTTTTAATAACAGCGTATCTGTTTATATCCATTTTATCGATCTTAGCGCCCTTGACCTTTCTTGCCTTATTAAAGTGCATATCAAAAAAATACACCATTCTATCCTGCAGAACGTTGCCATACTTCATTAATAGCACAATAGCAATAACGACCGCCACAATCAAAACGCCCCATACCACTAGTCCCCATCCAGAAAGCGGTATATATGCCAGCAGTTTTGACGAAACAGACGTTACACTGACTCCGATGGGACGCGTTATGAGCATCATTATAAAGAATGACATATAAGACATATTAGTCAGTCCTGCGACTATACATAGGAGATCGTCGGGGAAAAACGGCAAAAGGAACATAAGGAACAACATCATCTTATCCTTACCTTTCACGATATTTTGATACTTATTATACATTCCTTCGCCGATAGTTACTCTGACAATCTTCATTCCGAACGTTCTACCGAGGAAAAACGCGAACATCGAGCCTATCAAAAGCCCTATCGTACTATACAGTATCGAACCGCCTACGCCGAACGCAACGACGCCTGCGACTATCGTTATGGTTGAAGGAATCGGCACCAGAGTGACCTGCGCGAACGTTATCGCAACGAATATTATTTCGCCCCAAGGCGAAGACTTTCCTATCAGGTTACGGATATTTTCTTCCGAAGAAAGATATTCGAGCCATCCCATATACTGTAGCAATACGTAACATGCAAGAACGGCGAGCGTGATAATAGCGGAATAAAACGACAGCGTTACAGGCTTACTCTTTTTCTTGACGACGCCGAAAATGAATAACGCTATCAGCGCGAGATAAAGGACTGCGATCAAGATTGTTTCAAAAAGCCCGTTGACCTTAGCGTAGAAATATACGGTCACAGCGCTGGCTATAACCGACAATATCATGACTATACTTTTGGCAATCAATTTTCGTTTTTCTTTATTCTTATCCATGAGTTTCCTCCGATATGAGAGCTATAGCCTTTGCCGTCTCTTTCACTGCCTCTTTATCGCAACGGTTATTATACTCGTTGTCGCTATGCCCTTTGACTTTGACGAAATTAACGACGTGTTTTCGCGTCTCGATCAGCAACATCCGCCAAAGGTCGTCGTTTTTGACTCTTGTTTTCGCGTTCATCATAAAATTATTTTTTTCCCATTTTTCGATCCACTTTTCATTGAACGCATTTACAACATATGCGGAATCGCTGTAAATATTGACGTTACACTGCTCTTTTAGCTGCTTGAGTCCTTGTATAACGGCAAAAATCTCCATTCTATTATTCGTTGTGTCTTTATTATATCCGCTCACGAGTTTTTCGTGTCCGTTATATATCAATATTGCGCACCAACCGCCTGCTCCGGGGTTTCCCGAACAAGCGCCGTCGGTATATATTTCTACCGTTTTCATTATAAAGCTCCTATCATACCGCTATGATTTATCAAACTCTTTTGCATTTCAAAAGATATGTTTTGGCGTATACCGTCGTTATGAGGGTCAACCCTTTAGTTCTTTTGAACGAAGATAGCATTTATACATTCCGTCCTCGATAATATTTTCAAGTCCTTGTTCTCTAAAATGCTTTACAGCTTCTATGGTTGTTCCGCCCTTACTGCATACGGCGTCGATCATAGCTTCTATATTATCGCCCGTCTTTGCCAATTCGCTAGCTCCGATAACCGTGGATATCGCCAATTTTTTTGCCGCGTCGAAAGTCAGCCCGTGTTTTACTCCGCCGCTTATCATCGCGTTTATGAACATATATACGTACGCAGGACCGCTTCCGCTTACCGAAACGACAGCGTCAAAAAGCTCCTCTTCTATTTCTACGAGTTCTCCTGTAGAGCGTAAAATATCGAATATCATTCTCTTGTCGCTTTCCGGAATGTCAACTTTTTCGATAGCGGTCACGCCTTTTCCTATCTTGCACGGAGTATTAGGCATTATTCTTATCACTTTCGCGCGGTCGTTATTGATATATTTTCGGATGGAATCGGAACTCACTCCCGCCATCATACTTATCACGTATTTCGCGTTGACGTTAGGCAAGACGCTCTCTTTTATCTGAGCGAATACCTGCGGTTTGACAGCGATAAAAACTATCTCAGAGTTGTTAATAACTTCCGCATTATCGAGCGTCGACTTGATCCCTTCTATACCTATATTTTTAGTCGGATCGGCATGCGAAGCGATAATATCTTTACTATTCACGATGCCGCCGGCAATAACGTTCTCGATTATGGCTTTTGCCATATTACCTGCGCCTAAAAAACCGAGTTTGAAATCATAATTCATAAAAAACCTCTATATTTCTGTTGACTTCGTACACAATATAATATATAATAAGATAGCTTTCATAGGGGAGTGGCTCAACGGTAGAGTAGTGGTCTCCAAAACCATTGGTTGCGTGTTCGAATCGCGTCTCCCCTGCCAATACGCTTGATTCGCGATATAGCGGTTTAAGCGTATTTTTTATATACTGAATAATGTTTTTCCGCAAAGCATCCACGCTACGTATCCAACTAAAACGTTCGATAAATTATCGAATAAAACATATTTTATAAATATATTTTGTTACTTCGTTTAAGTTAAATAAAATCTTATTTTGATTGTACAGAAAATCATATAAAATGTCAATTCAAAGACGCTCCATATAACAAATTTTATTACCCAAATAGCTGAAATCATAATTGCGTCGATATTTACGGAAATTAATGTAAATCATATAGATATACGCGTTTTGATTTATTGAAACGGATATGCAAATATTATATGATATATAATAACTAAACGACCGATAATATCGGTCGTTTAGTTTCTTCATTTTGCGTATTGAAGATAAAACCTTTATAAAAATATGCTTTGATTCTATTCGTTATCTTCATTTGAGCCTTCTATATTACTGTCAACGGTTTCTATTTCCGTAACGCCTTTATTTAGCTCTTTCTTTGCCTTACGCTTCTCTTTGAGAAGCTGTTTCCTGTACTCGAGATTTTCCTCTATCTGCGTGACTCTTAGGTCAATGAGGTCCTTTGCCATCTCAAAAGCCGCTTCGCCGTCTACCGCCATCTCGGTCTCTTCTATCTTTATCTCTGCGTCATTCTCTCTTGCATTCCTGCGTATAGTTCTCAGTCTCTCGTCCTCGATCCTAAAGTACGCCATGACTTCTCCGTCCTTGACGCTGAGCTTGACAACTTGCTTCGTTCCTTTGCCTACCGTTAGGTGGTACTTAGCGAACGACGGCTTCTCTCCCGACCTCTCGATAGCGTAGTCTCGTAGTCCGAATATGTACCTCTTCTGGTCGTCGCCGAGTCATAATAACGCAAATAAACCGCGGTCAACCGTAACCCGCGTAAAGTTATAAAAACGCAATATATAAAATAAGCGTACGGCGCTAAATGCCGTACGCTCTTGACTTATCGATCATCGCCGAGTAAGACGGAAGATATAACGAAGTCCGCAGTCGCCTTATTTGTAGCGATTGGAATATCGTATACGACCGCTATCCTAAGAAGCGCCTTCACGTCGGGATCGTGCGGTTGAGCCTGTAACGGATCCCAAAAGAATACCACGAGGTCTATCTCGCCTTCGGCTATCTTGGCGCCTATCTGCTGATCTCCGCCGAGAGGTCCCGAAAGATACCTTTTGACGTTGAGATCAGTCGCTTCTCCGACTAGTTTAGCCGTTGTACCCGTGCCGCAAAGCGTGAACTTTTTTAGAACGGAGGCGTTTTTCATCGCCCAACTTACCATTTCTGCCTTTTTGTTGTCATGAGCTATCAAAGCTATGTTCTTAACTTTTCTTTCCATTCGTACCTCTTATAATATTTTGTCAAACGTTGATCTCAGATCTGAAACCTTTGTCGCTCGAATACTTTTTGAGAATCGGCTCTATCTCGCTATCAATGAACTCCACGACTTGCTCGTCGGCTCTTCCTATAAAGTTTTTAGCGTCCAATATATCGTATATGTATGAGTGTATCGGCTTGAACGCGTCGTCTTTCATTATTCTAGAAATGAGGTCATTATCCTTACCGTTGAGCTTTACTTCTCTCGACGCCTCCATCGAATATACCCTGATCTTCTCGTGAAGCTCCTGTCTGTTGCCGCCGCGCTTAACGCATTCCATGAGAATAACTTCGGTCGCCATAAATGGAAGCTCCGCCTGTATGTGTTTGTCTATCACCTTGTCGTATACGACAAGTCCGTCGGTGACGTTGATGAGCAGATCGAGAATAGCGTCTATTGCAAGGAAAGACTGAGCCATAACGAGACGCTTATTAGCGGAATCGTCGAGCGTTCTCTCGAACCACTGCGTGGACGCAGTCATCGCGCCGTTCACAGGAAGAGACATAACGTATCTTGCAAGAGAACAGATTCTCTCGCTACGCATAGGATTACGCTTATATGCCATAGCGGACGAGCCTATCTGCGACTTTTCGAACGGCTCCTCTATCTCCTTCATATTCTGAAGTATCCTTATATCTCCGGCAAGTTTATACGCGCTCTGCGCTATCTCGGAGAGAAGCGCCAATATGTTATAGTCGACTTTACGCGGATAAGTTTGACCCGTTACCGCAAAAGCCTTGTTAAAGCCCATCTTTTCTATCACTATCTCATTGAGCTTCTTGACCTTATCGCCGTCGTTATCAAAGAGCTGCATGAAGCTCGCCTGCGTTCCAGTCGTTCCCTTCACTCCTCTCAATTTGTAATTAGACATCACATGTTCGAGATTATCAAAGTCGAGAGTGAAATCCTGCATCCAAAGACACGCTCTTTTACCTACCGTCACGAGCTGAGCCGGCTGTAGATGAGTAAAGCCGAGCGTAGGAAGAGACCTGTACTTCATAGCGAAGTTTTTGAGTATGTCAAGGATGTTCACAAGCTTTTTCCTGACCAAAGTCAGCGCCTCGTAATAAACTATGAGATCGGTATTGTCGCCGACGTAACAGCTCGTAGCGCCAAGATGTATGATAGGCATTGCCGACGGACACTGAGCTCCGAACGCGTGCACGTGCGCCATAACGTCGTGCCTTACCTCTTTTTCCTTAGCTCTCGCGACGTCGTAATCAATATCGTTGATATGAGCCTTCATCTCATTTATCTGTTCGTCGGTTATGTCAAGTCCGAGACTCTTTTCGCCCTCTGCGAGCGCTATCCAAAGTTTTCTCCAAGTGGTGAACTTGTTATCGTCGGAAAAGATATACATCATTTCCTTTGAAGCGTAGCGCTGCGTTAGCGGATCTATGTATTTTGAAGTATCCATTTTCATCTCCTTGCAGTTCTCTTATATGTTTTCGTTAAATATACGATAGCGACAGCTATGAGCAACGAACGCGTCTTTACGCGCGTTTGATATTATAGCTTACCGACATTTTTCAGTATCAGTCGCCTCGTCACATCCATTATATAATAAATAATAAAAAATATCCAATATTTACAGCATAAAAAATCCGCTCGGCGGAAAATTCCGTCGGCGGATCTATTACCTTACGATTATTATTTCGCATACTCCACGCTACGCAGTTCGCGGATAACGTTAACTTTAATCTGTCCGGGATATTCAAGCTCAACTTCGAGCTTTTTAGCAATCTCTTTTGCCATAAAGATAGTCGTATTGTCGTCAACCTCTTCCGGTTTTACCATTACTCTTATCTCTCTGCCTGCCTGAATTGCATATGACTGTTCAACTCCTGCGAACGAATTTGCCAGTTTTTCCAATTTTTCCAAACGCTTTACATAATTTTCAAGTGATTCTCTTCTTGCTCCGGGTCTAGATCCCGAAATTGCATCGGCAGTCTGCACGAGTATAGCCTCGAGCGTCTTCGCCTCTTCGTCACCGTGGTGCGCAGCTATCGCGTGAACGACCGCCGCATTTTCCTTATATTTTTTAGCAAGGTCTACTCCTATCTTTATATGCGTACCCTCGACCTCATGATCTACGGCTTTGCCTATATCGTGGAGTAATCCGGCTCTTTTTGCTATCTTAACGTCTGCTCCAAGCTCTGCCGCCATGATACCCGCAAGATACGAAACCTCGAGCGAGTGATTCAATACGTTCTGACCGTAACTCGTACGGTATTTAAGCCGACCGAGAAGTTTTATCAGCTCGGGATGCAAGCCGTATATACCTGCGTCAAACGCAGCGTTTTCGCCTGCCTCTTTCATCTCGGATTCAATCTCGCGTCTCACCTTATCGGTGATCTCTTCGATCCTAGCCGGATGAATACGTCCGTCTGCTATGAGCTTTTCGATAGTAAGTCTCGCCACCTCGCGCCTTACGGGATCGAATCCCGACAGCGTTACTACGTCCGGCGTGTCGTCAATGATAAGATCTACGCCCGTAGCGTTCTCGAGCGCGCGGATATTTCTGCCGACACGTCCGATAAGGCGACCCTTCATCTCGTCATTCGGAAGCGGTACGACCGATACCGTGATCTCCGCGGCATGGTCTGTGGCGCATCTTTGAATAGCCAGTCCCACTATATTCTTAGCTCTCTTCTCTGCCTCGTCTTTAGCCTGTTGCTCTATTTCCTTAGCCTTGATGCCTGCGTCTTTCTTAGCAGACTCCAAAAGCTCTTCCATAAGAATATTTTTAGCCTCTTCGCAAGTGAGTCCTGCGACTTTTTCGAGCTCTGCAAGCATTCTGTTATGAGCTTGCTTGACCTCTTCGTCCATACGGGCAATACTTTCCTCTCTCATATCGAGAGATTTTTTAACCTGTTCGAGCGACTCGGACTTCTTATCAAGAGCGGATTCCTTCCTGTTGATGTTCTCCTCTCTTTGCATGAGTCTCGACTCGGTTCTTGATATTTCAGAGCGTCTTTCTTTGGATTCCCTTTCAAATTCGTTACGCAATCTGTGCTGTTCTTCCTTTGCTTCGATGAGAGCCTCTTTTCTGAGCGTCTTGGCTTCCGACTTAGCGTCTTCAAGTATTTTATCGTACTGAGCCTTCGCAGATCCTACCTTTTTAGATACCGACTGCTTGTACACAAACAGCGTTAACGGTATGCTGACGGCAGCTGCCAAAACCAATCCGATTATACAGAAGACAATACTCGCCGTTACCGTAGACATAGCTCCCAAAATATGCGCAGTATTGCTTAACATTTTTACCTCCTATTTATATTCAATTATCAATGTGCATCGGGATTACTTCGTTCGCAAGTTATAATCCCCTTAAATAATATAATACTCCAAATTTTTAACAATGTCAATACTATATATGGTAAGAAATCAATTCTTTTTCGATAACGACTCCAAAATCTTGTTATTGATCTCGTCGGCAACTTCTTGATTGTCTTTAAGATACTGGATAGCCTTGTCTCTGCCGTTAGCGATTTTTTCATTATTGTAAGACACCCACGCTCCGCTCTTTTTTATAATGCCGTTCTCGATAGCAAGATCGAGTATACAACCGTATTTGGATATGCCTTCGCCGAATACGATATCGAACTCTGCAGTCTTGAACGGAGGCGCGAGTTTATTCTTAACTATCTTTGCCTTCGTCTTAGCGCCGTACGCGTCGCTGCCGTCCTTTATGGTCTCGCCCTTTCTGATATCTATTCTTATACTGGAATAGAATTTGAGAGCTTTACCGCCCGGAGTGACCTCGGGATTTCCGAAAAGTACGCCGACTTTTTCTCTAAGCTGGTTTATGAATACGAGACACGTCTTGGATTTGTTGATGATTGCGGTGAGTTTACGGAGCGCCTGCGACATAAGACGAGCCTGCATTCCCACTACCGAAGCGCCCATATCTCCGTCGATTTCGGCTTTAGGCGTTAGCGCCGCGACAGAGTCGACGACTACGATATCTATAGAACCGCTCCTTATGAGCGTCTCTGCTATATCGAGAGCCTGCTCTCCATTGTCAGGCTGAGAAACGTAAAGGTTTTTGATATCGACGCCGAGCTTTTCCGCGTAGATCGGGTCGAGAGCGTGCTCCGCGTCTATAAACGCCGCAGTTCCGCCCGCTCTTTGCGCCGACGCTATAACGTGAAGCGCTACCGTGGTCTTACCTGAAGACTCGGGTCCGTACATCTCAACTATACGTCCTCTCGGCAATCCGCCTATGCCAAGCGCCAAATCGAGCGTCAAACAATCCGTAGATATGACCTCGACGGGCACTATCTGATTATCGCCGAGTTTCATTATAGAACCTTTTCCGTGCTCTTTCTCGATCTTATCGATAGCCTGCTGTAAAAAATCCTTTTTCTCCGAATCGTTTGTCGGAGTCTGAAAACTTTTATTCGATGATGCCATTATTATTCCTTCCTTTATCTTTAATCAATGTATTTCAATATGAAGAAGAGCGCATAATTTACGGCGCATTGCCTTATATTCTCTCTATCTCCTTCGATATTAAGTTCTTTTACTTCTATGTATCTTCTGTCGCCGTATGAAACGAAAACTTTACCTATCGGCGTTCCGAAATCGTCGCTCAAAGGACCCGCGCATCCCGTAGTCGCGAACGCAAAATCTATCTCCTTATTCTCCAGCAATCCCTTAGTCATAGCTCTTGCAACTCCTTCGTTGACTGTGCCTTCAGTCTCGACAACGGATAGCGGTACGTGTAATCTTCGCACTTTGGAAGCCGCGTTATATGATACTATTCCCTCGTAAAACACTTGACTTGCTCCGCTCACGCTTACTATTCTCGAGGCGATATATCCTCCCGTCAACGATTCCGCTACGGATATATTCATATTTTTTTCTTTAAGAGTTTTTACAAGTTTTTCTTCAAGCGTTATATCTTCGTCGGCATATATGTAATTCGCATACTTTTTATTGATTTTATCAACAAGATCGGCGAACGTTATACCGTCGTCTTCCTCGCCTGTTATCTCTATCCTTACGTCTTTATATTTCTCGTATATATTAACTTTCAAAGTGTCGCTCACGTGATCTTTTACAAGATTTTCAATAAGCTCGCTCGGAATGTCAAACAGCTTGATAACACACCTATTGTAACAGCTATTCATAAATTATCTCCCTATTTTTATTAGTAAAACCGCAGTCAAGACAACATTATCCATTGATAACGCCGCTAAAACGTAAATATCTGACCCCGCGTATTTCCGTTATCAAAATATCATATTTTCAAGTCGTCCGACGGGCTATCATCCGTTGCCGTAACGTCGCCGTCTTGATGCTCGTCGTTATCTTCAAATACCTTTTTGTTCGATACGATATAGTTGTATCCGGAAACAACGGTCAATATGAGCGATATAACGAACATAACGAACCCGAATATGTAGAATATGTAGCCTATAACGCGTACAAACGTAATATCGATAAAAAGTAGCCGAGCAAGAAAAATCGCAGGGATAGCGATCAGCGTGAACACCGTCTTTAATTTCCCGAGTTTATCAGCCGCCATGATCACGCCTTTCGACGCGGCTATCTGTCTGAACGCAGATATAGCAAGCTCGCGTCCCAAAATGATTATCGCGCCTATCACGCCGACTAATTTGAACATGCCCATATTGACTATGATAATAAGCCCCGTAGCGACAAGCACTTTATCCGCTATCGGATCGAGAAACTTGCCGAGCGTAGTCACCATATTCCTAGAACGGGCAATATGTCCGTCAATAAAATCGGTACACGACGCGATCACGTAGAAAGCAGTCATCGGAATAACGAACCAATTCGAAACTCTTAGTAATGCGTAAAACACAATTACTGGCAAAATGAGAGCTATTCTCGCTATTGTTATCTTGGATGGTAGATTAAGTTTCATTCTATTACCTCTCCTATCAAATCTATATTATCTGTATCAACTATCTTAACGTTATAGAAATCTCCGATATTGAGCGGAATTTCCGAGCGCATATATATGTTCGTATCGATATCGGGAGCGTCAAACTCGCTTCTTGCAATAAACAGTCCCTTATCGTAATCGATCCCTTCATAAAGAACTTTCATCGTTTTACCGACTTTGTCCAAAGCCTTTTTCCGCATCACTTCGTTTTGAATAGCGTAAAGTTCTTTGAGCCGTTTATTCTTGACTCTTGCCGGAATGTGCCCCTTCATGCGCGCGGCGGCGGTTCCCTCCTCTTTTGAATACGCAAAGAAACCGCATTTATCTAGTTCATACTCATTGACGAAACTCTTAAGATCGGCAAAATCTTCTTCGCTTTCATTAGGAAACCCTACTATAAACGTCGAACGAATGGAAATATCTTTGTCTTCCTCGCGAATTTTTGTTATGAGTTTTCTTATCTCGCTTCCGTCTACGCGTCTGTTCATGAGCTTTAATATCTTATCGCTCGTATGCTGCAAAGGTATATCGAGATATTTTACGACTTTATCGTTCTGACTGACCGTCTTTATCAATTCGTCGCTAACGAGCTCCGGATAGCAGTATAAGAGTCTTATCCAACTGACGTCGATTTTGCTAAGCTCTTCGATGAGCTCGATAAGAGCGTATCTTCCGTATATATCTTTTCCGTACTTCGTAACGTCTTGAGCCACGATATTGAGTTCTTTTACTCCGTAGTCGTAGACCAAACTTTTAGCTTCGTCAATGAGAACGCTCTTTTCTCTCGACGTGAACTTTCCCCTTATAGACGGTATTGCGCAATAAGTGCAATGATTACTGCACCCTTCCGCGATCTTCAGATACGCGTAATGATACGGCGTAGTAAGATATCGTTTCGACGTAAAATTGCGTTCGTCCTTATCGTTTTTCAACGCTATTTTCATTCCGCTTTCGTTATATAGCTTGTTGACAACGTCTACTATCTTGTCATAGCTTCCAGTGCCCAGGAATGCGTCTACTTCCGGCATCGCTTCCGAAAGCTCGTCCATATAACGCTGAGGAAGACACCCCGTTACTATGAGATATCTACATTTAGCGTTTTTATACTCGGACATCTCGAATATCGTGTTGATCGCTTCTTCTTTAGCAGATTCAATGAACGCGCAAGTATTGACGATGATAATATCCGCGTCCTCCGCGCTCGGCGTTATCGTATATCCTGCCTCGCTCAAATATGCGAGCATATTTTCGGTATCCACTCGATTTTTATCGCAACCGAGCGATACTACTCCAATTTTGATATCCATATCGTTATTCCTCTGAGCCCTCGTCTTCCGAGAACAACTGATCGAACTCTTCCTGAGTGATATTGACTCTATTTCCCGTTATGTATCCGTAACTCTCCAGCTGATCGTGTATTTTCATAGCTCTCGGATAACCGATACCTAGTTTACTTTGGATACGGCTGACGGTCGCAGTCTTGTTCGTAATACATACCTGCAGCGCGTCGGCAAATTTTTCATCTATAGCAGGTCCGTTGCTATCGCGTTTCAGACCGGGCTTCTCAGCGGCTTTGATTTCCTCTTCTCCCGCTTCTTTTTCTATCGATTCGCGTATGCTGTCGTCGAATTCGCTGGAATTATGGTCTCTTACGTAGTCGGTTATAGATACGACCTCTTCCTTTGAAATAAACGCGCCCTGAATACGTTCCGGCACCGGAGAAGACGAATCCATAAATAACATATCGCCGTATCTCAAGAGTTTTTCCGCGCCTATCTGTCCGAGAATAGTCTTAGAATCCTCCGACTGAACGGTCGCAAAAGCAATTCTCGAAGGCAAATTCGCCTTTATCGGTCCCGTGATAATATCAACGGACGGTCTTTGCGTCGCAAGCACTATATGTATACCCGAAGCTCTTGATTTCGCCGCCAATTTATTGATCCTATCCTCGAGGTTCTTTTTGAGCGTGATCATAAGATCCGCAACCTCGTCGATCACTATAACTATGTAAGGCATTATCGGCATATTTTGCATAGCGACTTTATCGTTATATTCTTCGATTTTCGCAACGCGCATATTTTTGAACGCCGTATATCTTCGCTCCATCTCGTCGATAAGCCAGTTAAGCGTATTGATGACCTGTGTCGGATCCGATATTGTATCTTTTAAAAGCATATGCGGCAGAGCGCTGTAGTCATTGAGCTCTACCTGTTTCGGGTCGATAAGGATCAGTCTCACCTGATCGGGCGTACACTTATAGAGAATACTGCATAAAAGCGCGGATATTCCGACGGATTTACCCGATCCCGTAGAACCTGCTATCAAAAGATGCGGCATTTTAGTAATATCGCATACGTGCGCGACGTTATCTATATCAACGCCGAGCGCGAACGGTATCTTTATCTTCGGATTGTTAAATTCCTTGGAATTGAACACTTCCTTGAGTCCTACGGTACGCCTGTCTTCGTTCGGAACTTCGATACCTATCGTCGTTCTTCCGGGAATCGGCGCCTGTATATTAACCTGTCCTTTAGCTCCGAGCCACATCGTAATGTCTTTGCTAAGACCGGTGATCGCTTTAACTGATTTGCCGGTTCCCGGCTCCATTGCGAGCTCGAATCTCGAAAACGTCGGTCCGACCGTTATATTTTTAACTTTCGCGTGAATATTGAAAAGTTTCAAATTCTCTTCTATTATCTCACGCTTATTATTAAGTTTTTCTATATCCTCTCTATTTTCTCCGTCGAGAGTTTTCAAAAGGTCGATACTCGGCGGAATATACGGCGACTTGCTCTTTGAAATGAACGGTTCGTTCTTCTTCGGCGCGACTTCTTTCGGCTTTGCTTCCTCGACAGCTTTGTTTTCCATACGTTGCTGCGCGAACGGATTGATGAATTTCGGCTGCGATTCGACCGCGTCGTCTTTTTTAGGAACGCTAACGTCCGAAGAAGTATTGTGCGTGCCTCCGAAATCCGAACGTCTCTTTACATCTTTCAAACTTTCGGTTTCGGTATCTTTTCCCTCGCCGAATTTATCGAGTCCTCTTATACCGCCGCTACGCTGTTTGATACTGTACGTCTTATCCGTAACGTCGCTGAAGTCCTCTATCTCTTTAGTTTCCGACAGATCGACGACTTCGACGTCTTCCTCGTCAAGCGACTCATTCACGTTCTTATCGCTTCCGTCCGATTTTTCCGCATCCGAAAAAATCTTGGCGGGATCGAAATCAAATACGTATTCTTCCTCGTCCGTATTATCCCCGTCATTTTCCTCCGAAACGTTGTTTGCGTTCGATTCTACGCTCTCTTTTTCGATAACCGTATCGTTAACGTCGCTTTCAGTATTATCTCTATCGCTATCGGACGAAGTTTCGGCGGCACTATTAGCCTCTTTTACTTCATCGTCTTTGATGATAACGTCCTCTTCTTCATCCAAGCCCAAAAGATGTTTCTTTTCCGCTTCTCTTCTTTCCCTTGTAAAATACTCGTTAGAATAACTGGTGTATTTACTCTCGTCGGGATTTTTGATTATAACGCTGTCCTCGTCGTCATCGAATGAGTCTTTCTTCGAACTTTCGACAGGCGTCTTGCTTTTCATATCTTTTTGAAGATTTTCTTCGATTATCTTCATCCTTGTACTGGTATAATATTCTTCGAAATCGTCGTCGCTGTACTTTATGCCGTCAAAGATGGATCTATCTTCGCCGTTACGCATTTTTTCGACCGACTCCTTGAAACTCGCTATATCGCTATCGCTCACGCTTCTGTTTTTACCGCGGAGATATTCGATATCGTCGTCTTCAACGCTGTTTGAAGTTGATTCCGAAGCGTCGGACAAACGTCTCTTTTCCTGCGCCTCGCGTCTCAATCTCGCAAAAGTATTTTCCTCGACATCTTTAAGCGAATCGAAAGGACTTTTCTCAGTTTCTCTTTCGTTTATATCCTGTTTTTCTTCAACGCTGACGCTGTCGAACGCAAACTTATCTTTATACTCGACCTCTACGCCGTCGTCAAAATTCATATCGTAATCGTCGTCAAGCGGCGTGTAATTGACCCCTTTTCTGTTAAAACGCGACTTATGTCTTATATCGCCTAGTTGTTTTCCGTCGATATTTTCATTTTTAAGACCGCTGCTTATAACCGTATGAGTTATCGTATCGGATTCCTTTTTGCGTCCTCTCATTTTTACTGTTCTCGAATAGAAGCTGTTGCGTTTTACAATGCCTCCGAAAAGCGTCCAAGCTATAACCGCAAACAATAGAAGCGACAATATAACGAGCGCGAAAACGTAATTTATCTTGACAAGAGGATATACGATGAGACCTGCGATAACGCCGCCCGCGGTATCCGCTTCGTGATAACAGTATGAAAGATACGAACTGTATCCCGACGCTATTTCGGCGTAATTTACCGACGTTACGGCATGAAATACCATTATAAAAAGCGAATAGATGAGCGCCGCCTGCAATATTCTCGTTACAGACAATGAAAAATCGAATTTAACGATACGTAAAACGCCTATTATGAAACCTGCAAGCGCAAGACCGTAAACGGACAATCCCGCAACGCCTACAAAGAAATTCGTTACGTACTTTCCAGACGGATCAAAAACGCCGAAAAAAATAAGCAATAATAATGAAGTTACGCCTATAAGTATAGCTCCGTCGATTATGTAAGATGAATTGTTTTTCTTCTTTTTCCTGTTGTTCACTTCTTATCTCCCGAATTTCCCGAAAGCTCATATCCCTTTTTTTGAGAAATTCCGTTCTGTCTGTCAAAATTTTCTTTGTTTTTACTGAGATATATCTCTAGCATTTCGTCGGAAGTCATTCCCGCATCCAGACACATACTTATATAAAAGTGGAGCACGTCTATAAGTTCTTCCTTCACTCTTCGTATATCTATCTCTTTTGGATTTTTCCACCATTTATAATTCGTCTCTTCGATGACCTCGGTAAGTTCGCACAATAACGCCGTAGCGTGCTTTTGGATAGCGGTGTTAAAATCACGCATCTCCGTCAAATTTCTCGAAGACTGAATGTAGCCGTTCAGTTTCGCCTGCATATTGAAAATAACGTCTAGTTTATCCATTTTCCCTTCGGTACACATATTTTATTCCTCATTCTGCCGTTATTCGTTTTTAGTTTATACCGTTTCAAAAAAACGTTAGTCTGAAATCATATCAATTCATGAAGCGTTCGAGCGCGTTGAAGCCTATTTCGCGGCCAACGTATGAAAGACTCATTTTATCGTAATCGAATATCTCTCCCAACACCCTATTGACGTCTTCAAGCGTCGCATTGTCCACTCCGTCGATGAGTTCGTCGACGTCAAACGTCTTATCAAGACACAATGCGTTACGTCCTATAGCTCTCATCATAGACATACTGCTCTCCTGCCCGATAGTAAACGTTCCGCGCAGTTGCTTTTTCGCTCTTTCGAATTCTTCTTTTGTAAATCCGTTTTCCTTTAGCTTGTCTATTTCTGTTTTTACAGCTTTTAACGCTTTTTCTACGGAATTGGGATTAGTAGATACCGCTATAACGAAAGTTCCGTTGTCGATATAGGAATTCTTATACGAATACACCGAATACGCAAGACCTAGCTCTTCCCTTATTACCTGAAACAGTCTCGACGACATTCCGCCGCCGAAAGCAACGTTGATGATCTCTATAAGCGGTTCGTTTTCGTGTCTCATAGGATAAGACGGGAACGAAAGCGCAAAATTCGCCTGTTCGACGTCCTTTATCTTGTATCCGTAATTCTGCTTTGTAGTATGCAGCTTGTCTTTCCAATCGACTTCTATCGTTGAAAGTTTTCCTTCAAAATATTTTTTCACAAGGCTTTTCGCATCGTCAAAAGAAATATTGCCAACTACCGATATGCAAGAGCTGTTCGCCGTATAATGTTCGTTGACGTACTTCAAGAGCATATCGCGGGTAAACGACGACACGTTTTCCCTCGAGCCGAGGATAGGTCTTGCTAGCGCGTGAGAATCGTAATATAGAGACGACAGCAGTTCGAGACAAACGTCTTGCGGATCGTCGTCGCTTATCGATATCTCTTCAAGCACTACGCTCTTTTCCTTCTCAAGCTCCTTCTCGTCAAACGTAGAGTTTAACAGAATATCGGAAAGCACGTCAAAACACTTTTCTATCTCTTCGTCTATAGAAATCGTGTAATAGCATGTCATGAGTTTCGAAGTGAAGGCGTTGACTTGAATCCCGTTCCCCTCGAGCTCTTCGACGATGCCGAACGCGCTGCGGTTCTTCGTTCCTTTGAACATCATATGTTCTATCATATGCGATATGCCGTTATTTTCCGCCGTCTCGTTCGCACTTCCGACTCCGAAGAATACGCCGAGAGAGACCGACCTTATATTATCAACTTTTTTATGAGCGAGCTTCAGTCCGCTAGGAAAAGTATATATTGTGTTCTGCATAAATTTCTCCTTATGAACAATTATACATTAATTTTATTATAAAGTAAAGATTTATAATAAAAAATATGCAAGAAAATCAATGCGTAACGATAACGAAAATTATAACCGTATCGAAACATAACGGTTTTGATAGATGTTATTTATATCATCCCTATTATTCCGTCAACTCGAATTATTGCTCCAAGCCGCCGTTTATATACTCGTTCATAGAGTCAAGCGAAAGATTTTATTGTATTTCAATGTTAAAATCTCAAAGCCAATGCTGTTTGAAGTTCGCCTGCGACAGTTTAGCGATCTTTTATTAATTGATCATAGATACGTTCCTTGCATTCTTGATGTTCTCTCCGACGATTACCTGCGAAAATCCGTTATCTTTATAGTACTGCAAAATACTATCGAGAGCGCTAAGAGTTTCTTGAGTTGGATGGGCGAGTATAAGATCTCCGCCCTTCACTCCCTTCGTCGCTCTCGAATATATGAGCGATTTATTCTTATCTCTCCAATCTATAGTATCTTTGCTCCACATGATGGTCTCCATATTCAGTTCTTTTGCGACCGTTAGCGTCGTATTCGAATACGCTCCTGAAGGCGGAGCAAATAACTTAGGCGTTATTCCCAAATATTCGTTCACGATTTTATTAGTCATTTCTATTTCATTTCGATTTTGCGTCATAGAAAGTTTATCGTGATCTTTATGGAAATATCCGTGATTCCCTATCTCGTGTCCGCTGTTATAGATACGTTTGAGCATTTCGCCGTTTTTTTCTACCCAAGTGCCTCCGACAAAAAAAGTTGCTTTAACGCCGTATTTGTCAAGGGTGTTCAAAATCCCGTCAAGGTATTCCGTCCCCCAATAAACGTTAAACATGAGCGATACATTATTAACGTTCGTGTTGCCTTGATAATAAGGCTTTTCGGAATCAGGATTAAATACCGTCCTCGAATCCACGGTAAAACTTACGATCGCTAACGAAACTAGCATCACCGCGATAATACAGTTCGTTAAAATTACTATCCTTTTCTTTGATATATCCGACATTTCTCAACACCCTCCAGATATAATATAGATATGAAGAGCGTTCATTGTAATATTCGAAATATATCAAAAGTCGTTGCCTTTCGCATATTTCGATCGTAACGCGTCAAAAGAGCGATCGTGCGATTTGGTCGATAATGACACTTATTAGAAAATAAAAAAGATAGCCTACTTAGTCGTAAACTATCTTAATTATTCTAAATTACGTCAAATAATAGAATTATCAGAACTTTTTAATCAACTTAAGGTCTATACCTTTTTCGCTGACTTTGATTACTTTAGCCTGTACTCTGTCGCCGATATTGACAACGTCTTCCACCTTTTCTACTCTGTCTTTAGACAGTTTGGAAATATGGATCATACCGCTTCTTCCGGGAGCAAATTCAACGAACGCGCCGAATTGAAGTATTCTGACAACGTCTCCTTCGAGTATATCGTTGACCTCGGGATCTTTTGCGATAGCGAGAATGATACTCTTCGCTTTATCTGCCTTTTCGCTATCAGGCGAAGCTATGAATACGGTACCGTCGTCGCTGATATCGATCTTAACGCCGGTGTCTTCGATTATCTTATTGATAACTTTACCGCCGGAACCGATGACCTCTCTGATCTTATCGGGATCTATCGAGAACGTTATTATCTTCGGAGCATACTTCGAAAGCGACGGAGCAACTTTAGGCTGCACCTCAAGCATCTTATCGAGAATAGCCAATCTGCCGACTCTTGCCTGCTCGAGCGCCTTCCTCAATATTTCTTCATTGATACCCTTTATCTTAATATCCATCTGGATAGCGGTAATACCGTCGGTCGTACCTGCAACCTTGAAGTCCATATCGCCAAGGAAGTCTTCAAGACCCTGAATATCCGTAAGGACTGCAACTTTGCTCTTATCTTCGTTACTTATAAGACCCATTGCAACGCCTGCTACAGGAGCCTTGATCGGAACGCCTGCGTTCATAAGAGCTATAGTCGAACCGCAAACGCTCGCCTGCGAAGTAGAACCGTTCGAACTCAATACCTCCGATACCGTGCGGATAGCGTACGGGAATACCTCTTCACTCGGAAGAACGGGCTCTAAAGCTCTTTCAGCCAATGCGCCGTGACCGATCTCTCTTCTGCCCGGGCTCTTTAACGCTCTTGCCTCGCCTGCGCTGTACGGCGGGAAATTATAGTGATGGATATATCTCTTGAATACTTCGTCGTCAAGTCCTTCGAGTTTTTGAACTTCGGATATCGAACCGAGCGTTGCAGTTGTGAGGACCTGCGTCTGACCTCTAGTGAATACGCCGCTTCCGTGTACTCTCGGAAGTATGCCGGATTCGCACCAAATCGGTCTTATCTCCGTCAGCGTTCTGCCGTCAGGACGTATGCCGTCGTTCAATATCTTAGCTCTTACCTTCTCCTTCTTCATCGCATAGAGAGTTTCGTTAACGTCTCTCTTTGCATCGGGATATTCTTCAAGAAAATGCTCGTACACTTTCTTATCGAGAGCGTCTTCGGCAGCCTCTCTTTCCTGTCTGTTGAAGTTCTCGAGAACCTCATCCATCATTTTATCGGCATATTCTCTTACCTTTGCGGCGATCTCATCGTTCGGATGATATATTTCAACTTCTTTTTTAGCCTTACCGACTTCCGCAACGATGCTCTCTATCCAAGCTACGATTTTCTTTATCTCTTCGTGACCGTAAAGAATAGCTCCTATCATTTCCTGTTCGGTGAGCTCGTTCGCGCCGGCTTCGACCATCATGATAGCGTCCTTAGTACCGGCAAGATTGAGCTGAAGTCTGCTCTTTTCTCTCTCTTCGGTATTCGGATTGATGACGTATTTTCCGTCGACGTAACCCAATACGACAGAACCCGTAGGTCCGTTGAACGGAATATCCGAAATGCTGATAGCTATCGAACTACCGAGCATAGCGTATACTTCCGGCGGGATATCGGGATCGACCGAAAGACAAGTCGCTACAACTGCGACGTCGTTATACATTCCCTTCGGGAAGAGCGGTCTGATAGGTCTGTCGATAAGTCTCGAAGTAAGAATAGCCTTATCGCTGGGACGTCCCTCTCTCTTCTTGAATCCTCCCGGTATTTTACCTACCGAGTACATTTTTTCCTCAAAATCAACTCCTAGCGGGAAGAAGTCTACTCCGTCTCTCGGTTCTTTTGCCATTGTAACGTTTACCATTACCGCGGTCTCTCCACACCTTACGATACACGAACCGTTAGTCAAACCGCAGTATCCACCGATCTCTGCAGTGACTTCGCGTCCGCCGATAACGGTACTGAATATTTTGCTTTCCTTCATTTTTTCCTCCAATTTTATGATAAATGAGACGACAAAACCTCACCGTCTCATTATTTCACGTATTTATTACTTTCTGAGTTCGAGCTTTGCAATTATAGCTCTGTATCTTTCGATATCGTTTTCTTTAAGATAATTCAAAAGGTTTCTTCTCTTACCGACTAAGAGCAAGAGTCCTTTTCTGCTGTGATGGTCTTTCTTGTGAACAGCGAAATGCTCGTTGAGCTTTTCGATTCTCGCCGTCAAAAGAGCGATTTGAACTTCCGGAGAACCCGTGTCTCCCTCGCGCTGAGCGAACTCCGCGATAATTTCCTGCTTAGATCTGTTGTAATCCATTGTAATATCTCCTCATATTATGATTAATTTGCCTATAACCAAGTGAAACATTGGAGAGTTGTTAGACGTAGTAATAGGTACGCATTAAATATTATCACATAATTTAATAATTGTAAACCGAATTAAACCCCTTCTAAGAGAAAAATTTACGTTTATTTTCAATAATTGCGTCGATTCTGTCAAGATATACGTCGATTCCTTTAGGATTTGCCAATCTTTCGAGACGATTTTCATCAGCGTACAATCTTTTAGATATTCCTCCCGCGCCGTTTGCGACGATCGAAAGGCTCTCTTCCATTACATCGATATTGTAAAGACACGCAGTATTGTCTTTGGCGTATCCGGTATTTTCAAGATTGCCGCTCATGTACTTTTGTCTATACATGTAATACGGCTTATATCCTGCTTTTTTCATACTTATCGCAGAATACCCTATCATTTCGCCGGCAAGAGCCGACATATCTCTTTCATAACTGCTTTCGCGGAGTTTAGATCCTCTTTTTAATGAAAGGGTATGAACAGTAATATTGTGCGGGCCTAACTCGATCGCTTTATCTACCGAATACTTGAAGTCAGCTAGATCTTCATTTGGAAGCATTGCGATAAGATCCATATTGATCGTAAATCCGTATGTTTTCGCCTCGCGATAAACTTTCAATATATCCTCGACGCTATGATTTCGTCCTATGGCGGCTAACGTTTTATCGTTAAAAGACTGCGGGTTTACCGATATTCTGGTAACTCCATGTATTTTCATTATTTCAAGTTTGTCCCTTGTTATAGTATCGGGTCTGCCTGCTTCGACGGTAAACTCCTCATTTTCGAAATCACATTCTTGTAATATCGATTCCAAAGACTCTGTATCGAGCGACGTAGGAGTTCCTCCGCCGATATAGACGGCACGAACCTTGTATTCGAAATCATTTATCCACCGTTTAACGTCGCGTATCTCTTTAATAAGGTCGGACACATAGCTTGGAATATACTTTTTAACTTTTCCTATCTCCGCCGAAATGAAAGAACAGTAACTACATCTTGTTGTACAAAACGGCACGTTGATAAATATATCCACAAGTTTATCGTTGCAAACGTATAAACCGGATTGTTCCTTCACTATCGAGTCTATAAGTTCGGTTTTTTCTTTTGAAACGTGAAGAGTTTTTTCAAAGTATTCCGCATTACGGTTTGATTCTCTGTATAGTTTAGTCGGGCGTATGCCCGTTAAAGAGCCGTAAGGCAGCGTTATTCCCGTTAGAGAAGAAAGAATCTCATAAATTTTGAGTTTTGCAAGTCTCTTTGCCTTCGCAAAGTCTTTAAGCGCGTCTTCACCGCAAATCACTCTATCGCATACAGTATCAGCCAAATGTTGTGCGTTATTAGTTGTTTTATTATAAAATATGTCATAATTTATAATAATTTTAATATCAAATTCGCTTTTTTCAAAATTGACCGTTATCCTATCGGCGTTGATATCGTTAGAATCGGAACATATGTCAAAGGCTCTTATCATCTCTGTAAGATCGCCTATATAATTCTCGACATTTGATTCTATTATTATATTGTTCATTAAATCGTCATCCTCTTCACATCAGTCATCACCGACCGACCATACGTTAATTACCCCGTTACGCTATCGTATTGATTTTATAATCAAAGTAATGATTTGTGTATTCCTATTTCAAATCGACTCATTCACCGCCAAGCGTAAACCATTGGTATATATTATATAAGCAATACATATATACAACAAAATCAATTATGCGCTCTACAACAAAATCATATTATATTTTCTTTCAAAGCTCAAACTTGTTTCCCTGCCGTGTCCGGAAAGCAATCTATAATCGCCGTCAAGCGTAAAAAGTTTATTTATGATAGAGTCCTTTATTTCCGAATAATTGCCGCCGATAAAATCATATCTTCCGTATGAAAGATACATTATAGTATCCCCCGCGAAAATAGTCTTTTCGCTCTCTATAATATAACATACCGAGCCTTGCGAGTGTCCGGGCGTCGCTATAACCTTTATTTCGAAGCCGATAAGCGTTAAAACGTCGCCGTCACTCACGTAACCGTCAGGAACGAAACAGTCGAAGTCAAATCCTAAACTCCACGCAATACTTCGCTGAGTATCCGTATCGGCATCTTTTTCACTTATATATATTTTTGCGCCATTATTTTCTTTTAACTTACCGCATGCTCCTACGTGGTCGAAATGTCCATGCGTCAAAAGTATATATTTTGGAATTTTTCCTATAGAGTTACACTTGTCGATTATCGCGTCATAGTCGTTTGCGGGATCGATAAGTATACACTCGTTATACTCGTCATTATATAAAATATAACAATTAGTACCCAATTCCCCGATAATAATCTTTTCAATCATATATAATCTCTCAGTTTCCAATATTTTATCAAAATAGTTGCCGCTACGCTTATTACGCGATTATTTTGACTGCGTTCTGAATACGTCTTGAACAACGCTCAAAGACTTTAGCTTTTTCATCAAAAATTCTAGATCGTCCGTATTTGAAATATCTACAGAAACGGTAATGACAGCGCTGCCGTTATCATCCACCCTTGCGTTCATAGAATTCATATTCATATGCATTCCAGCAAGAAGCGCGGTAACTTTCGACACGAACCCAATCTCATTCTCTCCGATAATGTTAAGCTCTGCGCTGAACTTTTGATTTACTCTCTCCGGCCATTGCGCCTCTATGAGTCTGCTAGGCTCTATACTTTTAAGATTAGGACAGTCGGCTCTGTGTATAGACACGCCTCTTCCCCTTGAAATATACCCTACGATTTTATCGCCGGGAACAGGTTTACAGCAATGAGATAGTCTGATAAGAAAATCATCATAACCTTTTATAAGTATCCCGCTATCTTTCTGTTTCTTTTTATCTCTGCCGGCCGTAACTGGCGAAGGCGTTTTTATCTCAAGAACGGTTTCCTTTGCGCCTATATCGGTCTTAAAGCAATCTATCAATCTAACTATGACCTGATTAGTCGTGAATACTCCGCAACCCACGTTGACGTAAACGTCGTCGATATTGGATATATTATATCTCGATTGAATATATTTTTTCCAATTATCGTTGGATATGAGATCGCCGAGGTTATACCCTCTGTGCTTTGCTTCCTTTTCAAGCATATCTTTACCGCGTTGCAGATTCTCATCTCGCATCTCACGCTTAAAAAATTGACGTATTTTAGACCTCGCCGACGGTGTTTTTACAAATTTTAACCAATCTCTCGAAGGACCCTTAGATGCGTTCGACGTTATAACTTCAACTATATTACCCGTCTCAAGCTCTGTATTGAGCGGAACGATTTTGGAATCTATCTTAATTCCGACGCACTTATTTCCTACGGCGCTATGGATCGCGTACGCCAAATCGACGCCTGTCGAACCTTGAGGAAGATTGATAACGTCTCCCTTAGGCGTAAACACGAATACTTCGTCATGGTACAGATCAAGTTTTAACGAATCAAGAAATTCGCTGGAATCGTTAAATTCCTTCTGTACTTCCATGACTTGTCTTAACCATGCAAGCTTATTGTCTATTTCGCTCTGAGCGCTCTTTGTTTTACCTTCTTTATATTTCCAATGCGCAGCGATACCGTACTCCGCTTGCTTGTGCATTTCATACGTTCTTATCTGCACCTCGAACGGCGCGTTACCAAGCGGTGATAGCACCGTCGTATGCAATGACTGATACATATTGTTTTTCGGCATAGCGATATAGTCTTTGAAACGTCCGGGGAGCGGCTTCCACATAGTATGTATCTCGCCGAGAAGTTCGTAGCAATCTCTTACCGTTCCGACAATGATCCTCACAGCTATGAGATCGTATATCTGATCGAAAGTCTTACCCTTATTCATCTTCTTAAAGATACTATAGTAATGCTTTTGTCTTCCGTTGACTTCGCCTTTTATACCGAGTTCGCTGAGCTTGTCCTCTATTTCAGACATAACTATTTCAATAAAACGCTGTCTGTCCTTCAAGACTTCCGTGACTTTATCTACTATTTCGCCGTATTCCTTAGGATACAGATACATGAACGACAAGTCCTCGAGCTCACCCTTGATCTGTCCTATACCGAGACGAGCCGCAATCGGAGCGTATATCTCCAATGTTTCTTTGGAGATGCGTTGACGACTAGCTTCCTCCTTGAATTCAAGCGTACGCATATTATGAAGTCTATCGGCAAGTTTGATAATAATGATTCTTATATCGTAGGACATTGCGAGGAGCATCTTTCTCAAATTCTCAGCCTGCTCATCCTCTTTTGTCTTGAACTTCAACTTGTTGATTTTAGTAACGCCTTCAACAAGCTTTAACACGCTGTCTCCGAACATATTCTTCATTTCGTCCGCAGTAACGCCCGTATCTTCGAGAACGTCGTGCAAAAGCGCGGCAATGATTGTCTCGTAATCCATTCCGAGGTCGATAAGTATATTTGCGACAGAGCAAGGATGAACAAAATAGTCCTCGCCGGATTGTCTCTTTTGTCCATTGTGCGCCCTTTGCGCGAACTCGAATGCCGTCATTATTTTAGCGTAATTATCTTCCGAGTATAATTCTTTTGCTCTTTCTCTAATTAGCGTCTGCATCGTTCACAAATTCCTTCAATTCACTGTAAAAAACAGAGTTGTCAAGTTTAGTTTTTGCCGTTCTGTCCACTGTCATTATACCGTTTTCGAACACAATGATCTTGAGATCGAAAAAGGTATAGAATGCGATCGAAAACGTCACGTAATCAATATCGAGCGTTTTCATCACTGCCTCGTAAAGCTCGTAGAGTCTGTTACCGCCGTATTGTTTTGCGTTAAGTTCGTTACGGATAGAAACGAATATCTTTCCGAGACATTCATAATCGGGTAACGTTATTTTTTTAATTATATCACGCTCTTTTGACTTTGTAAATACCCTACACGACGAATTGAGTTTCAAATAGTCGATAACGCCTTTATGAACGATTGGCGTCAAAAATACTATATTGTCGTAAAAACGGTAATCGTTATTAATATCAAAACCGAGTTCCAGTCTGTTTAGCGGATTAACGCTGTCAAAAGACGATATATCGTACGATGATATATATTCGCCGTATTGTTGTTTTGCATCAAAGAAACTCTCTTTAGTAAACGCTATAAGACACGTACCGTATTTCGACGACTTCAAAACCGAATCGTCAAATTCTTCGACGTCGAACACGCTCTCTTTATCCCTGAGAAAAGTTTTTATATATTCCGATACGGCGAACGAATCGTCGGCAACGGAATTTTCTGCGTAAATAATATCCGAAATGGTTGCTCCTGCATAATCAACGTTATTGAACACCGAATACTTTAGTTTGAATTCAATGCTTTTATGTGCGCCTGAGTTGAGTCTTTGCATTTCTCTCAGCATATTGAATCCTACGATCTCAAATTCGCCATGAACTCGGTATTTTATATGCTCCGATGAAGATATACGGCGAAAGTCGCTCTTACCCATAGCAGTTACGAACTTAATATCGGGATTGGACTGACCGAACGGCTCGAGCAATGCCAGTTCCTTTGCAAATTTTGCCGTTATCTCATTTTTATCATTGATCAATATAGATTTATCTTTTTTTGTAAGCGTCAGATCCATATCGACATAGGAATTAATAGTGTCTCTGAGCTTATCGATATTTTCCTTTTTAATACTGAGTCCGCACGCCATCTTATGTCCGCCGAAGTGTTCCATAAGCTCCGCGCACTTAGATAGTTCTTCGTATAGATTAACCGCTTCTATACTCCTGCAAGAGCCCTTATAAATACCGCCGTCGTCTTTTGCCAGCAATATCACAGGTCTGTTGAAAAGATTTACAAGTTTCGACGCGGCAATGCCTATTACGCCGCTATCCCATTTATCTGAGCTGAGAACGATGACCGACCTATTGGAGACTGAATAAGTTTCCAACATATCGAGCGCGTCCTTTACGGTGTTTTCCGTTATTTCCTGCCTCTCGAGATTCATGCTGTCGAGTTCTTCGACTAACGTCTTCATCTCAAAATAGTCGTCGGATATAAACAGATCGACTACGCGGTTCGCATCATCTAGTCGCCCCATAGAATTTATTCTCGGCACTATCTTAAAACTAACGTCGTACGAGGTAATATCGTTATTCTTTTTACCAAGCGAATCGACAAGTAATTTCAGTCCCAATCTCTTCGTGTTCTTTATCGCTTTGAGTCCTAATGACGCTATTATTCTATTGTCTTTGACGAGGGGTACTATATCTCCTATAGTCGATATTGCGGCTATATCAATATACTCCATTGCCACGCCGATATCAGACATGTATTCTATGAGTCTAAAAGCTATGCCTCCGCCGCTATATTCGTCGAATATCCCCTTGTTCCTATCGATTTTTGCGTCAATGACTATCGTATCAGGCAATACTTCGCCTGGTTCATGGTGGTCTGTCACAATGACGTCTATCCCCATCTCTTCCATTATCACCCTTATTTCTTCGACGGCACCGATACCGCAATCAACGGTTATGATGAGATCGGGAAAGTAATTTTCCGCAATATTTTCAACGGCTTCGAGATTGATCCCGTAACCGTCTTTATGCCTGTCCGGAATAAAATATCCGACTTTAGCTCCTCTTTTCAACAAAAAATCATAAAGCATAGCGACGGAACATATGCCGTCTGAATCGTAATCTCCGTATATAACTATAGTTTCGCCGTCGGCAATTGCTCTCTCAATTCGCTCTTTTGCCTTCTTAAAACCGCTGTACTTTGTTATATCGCTCAAATTATTTATATCGGGATACAAATATCTTTCAATAGCTTCGTCTCCTTCTACACCTCGATCTTTCAATATTTCAATAAATCTGTCGCTATATCTCATATCACTCTCTGCCGTATCAAATTATCTTCCTTCCATATTGCTATCGTGAAATCAACTATTTTCACATAATTATTATACTATAAATATGATATAAAAGCTATAATAAATTATAAACTGCTCATAATTGCCTTTTGAAGTTTTACTATAAGATCAACAAAAAAGACTTGCAAGATTTGCAAGTCTTTTAACTATCTGATCGTAACCGTTGATTTAGAATACGTTAAGCTATTTCGTCTCCGACTTTCGCTTTCTTTTCTTTTTTCGGTTTTCTAACAGCTATCCCTCTGCTCTGTTTTGCTTCTTTGCTAAATCTGTTCTTAAGCAAACAGAATAAAGACGGAGAAATAACGAGCGACGAGTAAGCGCCGAGTATCAATCCGAAAATAACCGGGAGAGCGAACTCTCTTATCGACATATCGCCGATTATAGCAAGCACGGTGATAGCTACAAGAGTAGTAAGCGTAGTATTGACATTCCTCGTAAACGTATCTTTTATCGACATATTAACTATGCTTCTATTATATTCGGCAAAATCGCCGCCCTTCATAACGTGAAGTTTGTAGTTTTCTCTTACTCTGTCGAAAAGGACTATCGTAGCGTTGATCGAATATGCAACTATCGTGATAATTGCCGCAATAAACGACGAGTTGACCTGTATATGGAATATTATAGTCAAACATACCATCATTAGAACGTCATGAATAAGAGCGATAACCGCCGCGAATGCAGCCCAAAGTTCGAATCTGAATATAACGTATACCAAAATAAGGAGCGTAGACACTACTATCGAAAGAACGGCAGTCCAAATCAAGTCCTTACTTGCAGACGCGCCTATCGTGGTATAGTTAAGATCTTCGTTGACGACGAACTTATTGTCGTACGCCGCGTTGATATCGTTAAGAATAGCGTCGTTAGTCGTATCGTCGAGAGCGTCGTACTTGAACATAATTCCCGCCAAAGCTCCGGTGTTAGACTTTTGTATATAACTTACGTTAACGCCGTGAGAAGAAATTATATCGGATATTTTCTTCGAGTTCTCGTCAAACTTATTTATCGCATCCTCTTCGCCCATTATAACGGTAAGAAGAGTGCCGCCTTCAAAGTCGATACCTATATTGATACCGTTCGAAAAACCTTTACCGATAGCTTTTCCCCAACTGTCTCCGCTCTTACGCGCGTCAACGACTGCGTTAATCCCGAACGCCGTGAAAACTATCATAGCCGCAAGGAGTATCACTAAAGGCACAATGAACCAAATCTTATATTTTTCAACGATTTTACCGCCCAAAAGGTTCTTTTTCATTATTCTTTACCTCCTTCGTTAGAAGTTACGGCAACGAGATCCTCGGGAAGCTCTTTAGCCTTTTTCCTCAATGCGTACGCCTTCGGATTCTCTGTGAACGCAAGGAAACACTTCAAAACCAATCTCGTGATAAGGAGCGAACTGATGAGCGAGATCACAATACCGATAAGAAGCGTTATAGCAAAACCTTTGATACTGGACGTTGCTATGAACATCAATACTACCGCACCGATTATCGTTGTAACGTTACCGTCGATGATCGCGCTGAGCGATCTCTTAAATCCGCTCTTAATATAAGTGCCTATGGACTTATTAGACGACATTCTATATTCTTCTTTTATTCTTTCAAATATGATAACGTTAGCGTCGACCGCCATACCGATACTCAAAAGGATACCTGCGATACCGGGAAGCGTGAGCTGTACCCACGGGAATATCGAAAGGAAGAATACATACGTCATCGTATACCATATCAAACTGATACTTGCCGCAACGCCCATCATACCGTACATTGCAGAAAGGAATATCACGATAAAGAGAAGACCTACTCCGCCGGCGATAATACCGCTTTTTATAGCGCTGTCTCCGAGCGTCGGCGATATCGTAGCCGATTCAGTCTTTGAAAGCGGAACCGCAAACGAACCCGATTGAATAGCGACAGCGAGCTCATAAGCCGAATCGTAGGTATAGTTACCCGAAATGAGCGCCTTACCGTCGTTGATCGCGCTGTTGACGGTCGGCTCTATAAGCAGCTCTCTGTTGACGTAAATATATATAGGCTTGCCCGTAAGTCTCTGAGTCGCTTCTGCAAACGCTTTAGTACCTTCGTCGTCAAACTCAAGAGAAACGGCATACTTACCGTTCTGATCGAGCGTAACGTTAGCGCTCTCGATATTGCTACCGTCCAAAATTACGTTAGCGTCGTCAAACTTATTGTCCTTCGTCTCCTTGAAGTGCAAAGTCTTAGGTCTGCCGATAAGATCGAAAATAGCTTCCGGATCGTCGACGTCCGGAACCTCTACTCTTATCTTAGTACCCTTTCCTACGCCGCTCTTGGATACAACCGCCTCCGTATAGCCCTTGGAAAACAAAAGATTCTCCAAACTGTCCGCCGTACCTGCCAGAGCGTCGTTAAGCGCCGAATCGTCATCCTTAAGCGCGTCGCTCAATTCGTTTTCGTTGACTCCGAAAACCGCATATACTCCGCCTTTAAGATCCAAGCCAAGTTTGATGTTATTCGGATACGCCTTGTAATCGTATAATCCGAGTTCGCCGTTATCGAGCGATACGAATGCGAATACAGTACCCAAAATCAATACGATAGCTATCAGAACCAAAACTACGGATGATTTTGTCTTATTCACGTTGAGCCTCCTCAATGTTAATCGAATTAAATTCATTCGATTAGAATAATATTCATTTAATAATTATATATATATATTAATATATTGTCAATAAATAAAAACCAAATTTTAGCAAACTTAACGAAATATTCATCAATCGACGTAATCTTCGATAAGTTTTTGATATATTTCGGCGTTACGAAGGTTTGCGGCAACTTCTTCGTCGCTCAAACTGCGTTTTACTGAAAAAGGACTTCCTACCGCGAGACTTCTTTTCGGAACCGTCTTATTTTGCGCTACGAGCGCTCCCGCTCCGATAATGGATCCTTCTCCGACGACTGCGCCGTTTAGCACTATAGCTCCCATACCGATAAGCGCCGTATCTTCTACGCTCGCGCCGTGAACTATAGCGTTATGCCCTACGGTGACGTTCTTCCCTATAACGCACGGATACTTAAAATCCGTATGTACCGTAGCGTTGTCCTGTACGTTGCTTCCGTCGCCGACAATAATGCTTCCCTCGTCTCCGCGAAGAACCGCGCATTCCCAGATACTGACATTATCGCCTATTGTTACGTCGCCGATAATAACCGCCGCAGGCGAAATATAGCAGTTCTTGCCGATTTTCGGCGTCTTACCCTTATAGCTCCTTATCATCGGTCAAACTCCTTTCTATCGCGCTTATCGCAAGCGAAAGCTCCAGTCTCTTCTTCATCATTTCGCAACTTATTTCATAGGGCTTGTCCATACTTCCCATAAAATGCGTGTTGTTAGCCGCGCAACCGCCGCTGCAGTAATATTTCGCAAAACAATCGGAACATTTTTCTTTTTGCGTGACTATATTGCGCGAAAATTCCTCGGAAACAGCCGTGGAAAAATCGTCTTTGAGCACGTTGCCCATATAGTATTTTGAGTCTTCTGCAAATTGATGGCACGGATAGAGGTCTCCGCTCGGCGATACCGACAGATATTCGCATCCAGCGCCGCAACCCGTAAGCCTCTTTTTAATACACGGACCGTTATCGAGATCTATCATAAAATGGAAAAAGTTGAACCACTTATCGCCTTTGCGTCTCTTGATATACTCTCCGGCAAGACGTGTATACTCCTCTTTTATCTTAGGTAAATGCTCTTCTTTGAGAGCCATATCCGATGAAGGCGGCAAAACTACGGGCTCCATAGATATCTGATCGAAACCTAAATCGTTGAGATACAGAACGTCGCTCGCAAAGTCTAGATTATACGCGGTGAACGTAGAGCGAACGTAATACGATCTATTGCCCCTTACCTTTCTGAATTCGAGAGCATTGTTCAATATCACGTCGTAAGCGTCGTTACCGTTTACCGTCTTCCGTACTCTGTTATGTATATCTTTCCTTCCGTCTATACTGAGGACAACGTTATCCATTTCTTCGTTAAGATAATCTATCTTGTCCTTAAAAAGAAGCAGACAGTTGGTAGTCATCGTGAACGAAAACTTTTTTTCGCATACCTTCTCTCTTTCTCGAGCATACGCGACAATCGCCTTTACCGTATCGAAATTCATAAGCGGTTCGCCGCCGAAAAAGTCGACCTCTAAAGAGCGTCTGTTTCCCGAATTGGCAATGAGAAAATCTATAGCTTTCTTACCGACTTCTTCCGACATATATTTTCTCGAAGTATGATAAGTTCCTTCGTCTGCGAAACAATACTTGCAACGCAGATTGCAATCGTTGCAGACAAGTAAGCAAAGCGCTTTGATCTCTCCGATCTTTTTCCTATCATCCGCAGAAACAGTCTTAGACATGAGAAAACCGCAAGCTTCGAGTTCACGAAGCTCGCCGGTTATCTCTTTACGCGTATTATCATCAATGTCGGAAAACTCTTTCTTCTCGTCGTTATCGAGAGAGCCGTATGTATCTTTTGCTACAAGATACGCCTGTCTGTCCACGTTGTGCAAACTTCCGCTCTCGATATCCCATAAGAAATGATGTTCTCTTCCGTTATGATTATATGAAAAGAAGTGAACCATCTTGACGAAAATTAAAGAAGCGGTTTCTTAACGGTATTAACTTTCTCGTCTCTGTTCTTACAACTCTGGTTGCCGACCGTACAACTGGTCTTACAAGCAGACTGACAGCTGGACTGGCACTCTCCGCAACCGATATGGTTCTCTTTCTTCAAAATAGTTTCTGCAAGCGTATTAATATGCTTCATAGTAAAATCTCCTTACTTAGATATATTATTTCAAATCAATTATATACATTATAATATATTTATTAATAATAATCAAGGAGAAAAATCAAGAAATTTTCATCATACGCTTATTTTTCTTTTGCATATGTAAATCATTTCGATTTTACGTTTACCGCTATTATACCGCTCACCACGCCTGCGATGAATGCCGATCCGCTATCTATGAGCATCGACGCTTTAAGCGAAAAATCCGAAGCTATGATGCCGAATAGCACGTAAGTAAGCAAAATGTATAAAACGGATACTATAATGCCTTTCAAAATCCCCTTTGACGGCTGTTTAACGCCTATCAAAAGTCCGAGAAGAATACTGACGATACGTATCGCAATATTGATGATATTAACTATTCCTACGTCGATACTGACGAAATGAACGACTATCGACATGATAAGAGTCAAAATGAGAGATATAAGTACTGCAAATACCGCCGATTTTAACGAATCGGATATAACGCCGTTACCTTTTATGCTTTTCTTTTCCATATTGTATAATTACCTCCACGATTTAATATACATAACGCGCGGTTAAATTATGACAGATATTTAGAAAGCCTTATATGTCGGAAAAAATCTATGCCGAAGCTAAGCAAAACTCTTATTCAAAACCAATTAAACTCATTTGCCGCTCAAATCGTATTGCGAATATAAAAAACCGCCTGAACGCATAATCGCGTTCAAGCGGTTGATCAACTTATTGATATTTCTCAATGCTCGGCATTAAAAAGTGATATCGTCGCCGTTCTTTTCTATACTTACGTCTTCGACGCTATCTATAGACTCGTCATTTCCTTTTTTATTCTTCTTAGACGGCTTGTTAGCCTTCTTCTCTTCCGCTTCCTTATCGTCTGCGGTGATAACGCCTACGCTCTCGTCTGCGACAACAGTCTTATTATTATCGAAATTTTGCGCCGGAGTCGGATTCATTACAGTATATACCGCCGACTTGTCTATAGTAACGATAATATCTCTGCCGTCTGCTCCAACGTTGATATCCATAGTATTATTCGCGCTGTCGATAGCTACGATAGTTCCTACGAATCCTCCGATGGTCTTGATCTGATCGCCCTTTTTGAGCGCCGACATCATCTGCTGCGCCTGCTTCTGCTTCTTACGCTGGGGTATGATAGTCATAAGTATCATTCCCACCATAAGAACGCCGAGAACAACCAACATAATCCACGACGAATTGCCCGACGAAGCGCCTTCGGCTGCTAAAATAATATTAAACATAAATTATTTTCTCCTTGTAACTCTATTTTATAGTGTTTCCACACGAATAATATGATACCGCATTTTGAATCTATTATCAAGCAAAATAATGTCAAATAATGTGAATAATGCGTGTACAGCTCATATTTTTTTATTCCAATCGTAATTTGAGATAAATTCCTTATAAAAGTCCCCGAATCTATCTTCATTGATAGCATTACGAATATTTTCGGTCAGCTTAATAAGAAAATGAAGATTATGGAGCGTGAGCAGCTTTCCGCCCAATATCTCTCCCGACATTATAAGATGTCTTATATACGCCCTTGAAAAATTACGGCAACAGTAGCAATCGCAATCTTCTTCTATAGGCGTAAAATCCTCTTTATATTTTGCGTTCCTGACGTTGAGATTGCCGTACTTCGTAAAAGCAGTGCCGTTTCTGGCGATCCTTGTCGGCAGAACGCAGTCGAACATATCGATCCCGCGCATTATTCCCTCGACTATACAGTCAGGGCTTCCGACGCCCATCAAATATCTCGGCTGTCCGCTTGGATAATGCGGCTTTAAGATATCGAGCATCTCGTACATAACTTCTTTCGGTTCGCCGACAGAAAGTCCGCCTATCGAAAAACCGCATTCCGCATAAGGAAGAATTCGCTCGAGACTTTCAAGTCTCAGATCTTTATACATATTACCCTGAACTATCGGGAAAAGGATCTGATTTTCGGCAGTTTTATTCTTATATTTATAGCATCTGTCGAGCCATGACATGGTTCTGTCAAGAGCCTTTCTCGCAGTTTTGAAATCAGCGTTCCCTTCCGTACATTCGTCGAACGCCATCATTATATCCGAGCCCAGAGCCTCCTGTATCTCGATAGATCTTTCGGGCGTAAAATAGTGTTTAGAACCGTCGATATACGAGCTGAACGTTACGCCGTCGTCCGTTATTTTTCTCATTTTAGAAAGAGAAAATACCTGAAAACCGCCGCTGTCGGTAAGAATCGGCTTGTTCCAATTCATGAATTTGTGAAGTCCGCCCGCTTTTTTTACGAGATCGTGACCGGGACGCAAGTACAAATGATAAGTATTCGAAAGAATTATGCTCGCATTTATGTCGTCGAGATCCCTCGGCGCTAGAGATTTAACGGTAGCATTCGTACCTACAGGCATAAATACGGGCGTATCGACGATACCGTGCGGAGTATAAAGTTTCCCTATTCTCGCTCCCGATTGTTTACAAGTTTTAATAACCTCGTATTTGAACATTATTTCTCCTTTCTGATTCAACTTTTTAAAAATAATTACGCATCCGCTGATCAATAACCGATATATACCAACTAAAATGATTCAACTATCGACGCATATCAAATGAGCAACGTAGAATCGCCGAAACTGAAAAAACGATAACCTTCTTTGACCGCGGTATTATACATATCGAGAGTCTCGTCTCTTCCGACAAACGCGGAAACCAGCATTATCAGCGTCGATTCCGGAAGATGGAAGTTGGTGATAAGTCCTTTTACCGTCTTGAATTTGTATCCCGGATAAATGAATATATTCGTATTGCCGCTAGTTGCCCGTACGAACCCTTTGTCGTCGGCAACGGATTCGAGAGTTCTGACCGACGTCGTTCCGACCGCGATCACTCGCCGTCCTTCTCTTATTGCTGAATTTATTTTTTCAGCGTTCTCTTCGTCTATCTCGTAATACTCCGAATGCATCTTGTGTTCAAGAACGTTGTCGACTTTTACAGGTCTGAACGTACCGAGTCCGACGTGAAGGAGCACTTTCGCGATTTGCACTCCGCTATCCTCTATTTTTTTGAGAAGTTCGTCGGTAAAATGGAGCCCTGCAGTCGGAGCCGCCGCAGATCCGTTCACCCTGCTATAGACAGTTTGATAACGGTTCTTATTCTCAAGCCTCTCGTGTATATACGGAGGAAGCGGCATGTTTCCTATCCTGTCCAGTATGTCCTCGAATACGCCGTCGAACGTGAATTTTACAGTTCTTATACCCTCTTCGCCGTAAGCTACGATCTCTCCGATGAGCTCATCCGAGAAGATCAGTTTCACTCCGACTTTAAGTTTCCTCGCGGGACGCGTTATACACTCCCACGTATTGATGTCTATGCGTTTCAACAGCAAAACTTCGCATACTCCGTCATGACCTTCCCTTTTTGCAAAAAGCCGCGCCGGAATGACTTTTGTATCGTTGACGACGAGAAGATCGCCTGCTTTCAGATAATCTACAACGTCGTAAAAATGCCTATGTTCTATTTCTTTCGTATCCTTATGATAGACGAGAAGTCTCGAATTGTCTCTCGGCTCTATCGGAGTCTGCGCTATCTGCGATTCGGGCAGATCGTAGTAAAAATCGCTTGTTTTCATTAACCGTCAATACCTTCCATTCTGAGTTGTTCTATACTGCCGGTAGGCATTTTCTTGTTAAGATGATCGTAAGCGCCCTTTAGACATACCCTACCCCTCGGAGTACGGGCGATGAAGCATATCTGCATTAGATACGGTTCGTATACGTCTTCTATGGTGTTGGAATCTTCCCCTATCGACGCCGCGAGAGTGTCGAGACCTACGGGACCTCCTCCGAAATTATCTATGATCGTATTGAGAAGTCTCCTATCGATGGAATCAAGTCCGAGTTTATCTATCTCCATCTTATTAAGCGCCTCGTCGGCGATATCATAAGTTATAACGCCGTCGCTCGTGCATACGTCGGCGAAATCTCTGATACGCTTGAGCAATCTGTTTGCGATACGCGGCGTGCCTCTGCTGCGTCTTGCGACCTCGATGCTTGCGTCTTTTTCTATCTCCGTCTCAAGTATCGCCGCGGAACGCGTGACTATGGTAGCAAGCTCTTCCGGCTTGTAGAGTTCGAGTCTCAGATTGACGCCGAATCTGTCTCTCAGCGGCGAAGTGAGCATACCTGCCTTCGTAGTCGCGCCTATTAAGGTAAACGGCGGAAGGTTGAGCCTTACGCTTCTTGCCGACGGTCCCTTACCGATCATTATATCGAGCGAATAGTCTTCCATAGCAGGATACAGTATCTCCTCTACGGTTCTGTTAAGACGGTGTATTTCGTCTATAAAGAGAATATCGTTAGCGTTGAGATTGGTAAGTATTGCCGCAAGATCGCCCGCTTTTTCTATAGCAGGTCCCGAAGTGACCCTTATCTGCGCGCCCATCTCGTTGGCTATTATGTGAGACAGCGTTGTCTTTCCAAGTCCGGGAGGACCGTACAAAAGCACGTGGTCGAGAGCCTCTCCTCTCTTTTTCGCCGCCTGTATGAATATCTCGAGGTTCTTTTTTATCTTTTCCTGCCCGATATAGTCGGACATTGTTTTCGGACGCAGTGAGTTTTCCGCATCTTCATACGCCGTCTCTCTAGTACTGAGAAGTCTCTCATCTTCCATATTGAAATCCATATGTTGCACCTCTTATCTATCCATACTGCGAAGAGCGAGCGTAATGAGTCCGTTGACGTCGTCCGTCTTTTCACGAGCTTTAAGAACGCTGTTTAACGCTTCGGTTTTCGAATACCCGAGCGAAACCAACGCCATTACCGCGTCGTTTACCGCTGAATCTTTGATATTCACGTCTCTTGCCGCTCCTACGTCGGATACTCCGACTATGTCGGTGATATCGACTTTCTCTCTAAGTTCCAAAATTATTCTTTCTGCGACTTTTTTACCTATTCCCTTCGCCTGAGTGAGCACTTTGACGTCGGAATTCGCGATCGCTAATATGAGCGACTTAATATTGCAACTCGAAAGGACTTGAAGAGCCATTTTTACCCCCACGCCCGATATAGACGTGAGTTGTTCGAACATCCTTCTCTCCTCTATGGAATAGAAGCCGCAAAGAGACATATCGTCCTCTCTGACTATAAGTTTAGTGTATAGCTTGACTTCGTTGCCGATATTACCGCACTGAACTATCGTATTGTTGGAACAATTTATATAATAACCTATACCGTTATTGTCGATAACGACCGCTCCGTCTTCTATACTGTCGAGCCTGCCTTTAACAAAAGCGTACATATTTCCCTCCTATATCTCAAATAGCGACGACATTCTGTTTGTCTGCGCGTGCGTGAGCGCAACCGCCAAGGCGTCTGCAGCGTCGTCGGGCTTAGGTATCTCTTTTAGTTTCAAAAGTATCCTTACCATTTGCTGAACTTGTTTCTTATCAGCCTTCCCGTATCCCGTTATAGCCTGCTTTATCTGAAGAGGCGTATATTCGTACAGCCTTCCGCACTTCGTTATAGCGGTCAAAAGGATCACTCCTCTTGCTTCGGCTACAGTTATGGCGGTCTTAGCGTTAGTTGCAAAAAACAGCTCTTCTATAGATATATTTTCAGGTTGATACCTATCTATAAGTTTACTCAAGCTCTCTTCTATCATTTTCAATCTTACGGGAGTGCTCTCCTCTTTCGGCGTAGTTATAACGCCGTAATCGAGTACCCTGAAATTACCTTTAACAGCCTCAATGACGCCGTATCCCACTATAGCTATTCCCGGGTCGATTCCCAATATGATCATAATAGCACCTCTTTTGCATTGCTTGTCTATTATATATTAATATTAACATTAAAATAAGTCAAATGTTTGTGAACGAATGTTTACATATAAAATACCTTCTCCGAAAATTGCGAAGAAGGTATATATGATTTTAAGCATATTTGATTTGTAACGGCGTAATATAAAGCCGAAGTATCGCTCCGTTATGAAATCAATATCTTATATTTTTTAACTGACGTCATTTAGGCGTTACGCAAAAGTTTTATTTTCTTACCTGCCCAGTGCCTATCGCAACGTACTTTTCGGAAGTAAGCTGTTTTAATCCGAGCGGACCTCTTGCGTGAAGTTTCTGCGTGCTTATACCTATCTCAGCTCCGAATCCGAACTCGAATCCGTCAGTAAATCTAGTCGAAGCGTTGACGTATACCGCGCCTGCGTCGACTTTTCTTGTAAATTCGTCGGCGATGTCGGTATCTTTAGTAACGATGGCTTCCGAGTGCTTCGTTCCGTGCTCGTTGATCCAATCGATAGCTTCGCCGTGGCTGTTCACCGTCTTAACCGTCAGATAATAGTCGAGATGTTCTTCGTAATAGTCTTCCTCTACCGTCTCCTCAACATTGAGTATAGCGGCGGCGACTTTATCGCCTTTTATTTTGCAACCGCCTTTAATAAGAGGCTCGACTAGATAAGGAAGTTTTTCAACGATCCCGCTGTCAATCAAAAGCTGTTCGCAAGCGTTGCATACGGTAGGTCTTGACATCTTCGCGTTCTCGAGTATCTCTCTCGCCATATTGATATCGGCGCTTTTTTCGATATATATATGACAGTTTCCTCCGGCGCTCGCTATAACGGGCATAGTCGCGTTAGAAAGTACGAATTTCTTGAGTCCGTCGCCGCCTCTCGGGATGATAACGTCTACGTATCTATCGAGCGAAAGCATCTGTTTACTGGACTCCCTCGACGTGTCGTCGATAAATCCTACGATATCGGGATCGAAACCGTTACTCTCCAAAGCGTTCTTTATAACGTTATATAGCGCTCTGTTGCTGTTGATAGCTTCTTTACCGCCGCGAAGTATTACTGCGTTACCGCTCTTTACGCAAAGTCCGGCAACGTCGATAGTAACGTTAGGTCTAGCCTCGTAAATGACGCCTATAACGCCTAACGGACTCCTCGTCTTTCTCATCTCTATACCGTTATACATTTTCCACGAAGCGGTAACTTCGCCTACGGGATCTTCGAGTTTTATTATCTCGTATAGACCTTCCGCCATCTTTGCGATACGGCTTTCATTGAGCATCAGTCTGTCTTTGAATACCTTTGCGCTCTCGTCAAGAGCCTCGACATCTAATTTGTTAGCTTCGATAATGCCGTCGGCATTCGCAACGAGCTCTTTAGCGATACACTCCAACATCTTGTTCTTCGTATCGGCAGAACATACTGCTAAAGAATAACTCGCATATCTCGCCTTTTTCGCAACTTCCTCAACGTTAAACATATTCATTTCTCCTAAACGGAATGCCGTTATTCGTCCATCTCCGCATTATGATATACGTTCTGAACGTCGTCGTTATCCTCGAGCATATCGAGAAGTTTTTGAACTTTATTCTGCGTCTCGCTATCGGGAGTCACAGTGTTATTCGGTATCATTTCTATAGAACTCGAAAGAATGGTGATATCCTTATTTGCCTCAAGCGCCTCTCTTACCGTCGAATAATCGGAAGAATCGGTGAATATTTCGAATACGTCTTCGTCGCTAACGACGTCTTCGGCGCCTGCATCGAGAGCTATCATCATCATATCGTCTTCGCTATAATCAGCTTTTTCGACCACGATCACGCCCTTTCTGTCGAACATATACGACACGCAACCCGAAGTTCCCATTGAACCTCCGCACTTATCGAACGCGTGACGCACGTCTCCCGCCGTTCTGTTCTTATTATCAGTGAGAGTCTCGACAATGACGGCTACGCCGCCTGCGCCGTATCCCTCGTATATGTTTTCTTCATAGTTGACGCTTCCGAGTTCGCCGGCAGCCTTTTTGATACCTCTCTGGATATTGTCGTTAGGCATATTGTTAGCTTTTGCCTTTGCAATAACGTCTCTGAGCTTCGAGTTCGTATTGGGATCGGAACCGCCTTGTTTGACGGCTACGGCTATCTCTCTTCCTATCTTTGTGAATATATTCGCTCTTTTAGCGTCGTTTTTTCCCTTAGTGGCTTTGATGTTCGCCCATTTGCTATGTCCTGACATAAACTTTCTCCTTTTATAAATATAATATTCTGTACAATGCCGCCGTTAAACTCACTCCCGCGTTCAGCGATTCAATTTTTTCGCTCATCGGAAGAGACAACACTCTGTCGGCTCGATTTCTCATAACGTCCGAAACGCCGCGTGATTCGCTCCCGACCGCCAAAACGAACTTTTCGTTGTTTGCCGTGAAATTACGATCGAATACGTTTTCGCCGTTCATATCCAATATATATACGTTATGGTCCCTTATGAGCTCCAATGCCTTTTCGTAACTGACGCTCGTGACCGAGGCGTTGAATATACCGCCCATACTCGAACGAACGACTTTCGGCGAATATACATCGACGGAATTGACGGTCAAAACGTCTTCTATACCGAGAGCAACTGCCGTCCTTATGATAGTTCCCATATTCCCGGGATCGCTTATGCCGTCGAGCAGTATCGCTCTATCGCCGAACGAATCTCTTTCCTCTTTCATATCGGCAACGGCGAGCATACCGGAAGGCGTTACCGTATCGCATACGCTATCCATAACTCTTTCCGAAAGCTCGTACGACGCTCTTGCCCTTTTGATCAAATCTTGAACCGAAGAATATCTCGCCGCAGTATAATATAATTCAAAGCCGACGTCTTGCGGAATATCTTTTACGATATTGACGCCTTCAACGACGAATTGACGGTGTTCGTACCGATACGGTTTATTCTTCAACAGCGACTTTATGTGCTGCGCCTTTTTATTAGTAGTAGACGTGATCGTCTCGATCATAACTTCCTCGCAAATCCTCTATGGAATTTATATACGTTCATTGTACAATATATCCGTCGCTTTTGCAATAAAATATTATAATTCGATATAAAAAAAGCCTTCATACCTGAAGGCCTTATTATCATAAACGATTATGCAAGCTGCGCCTTAGCCTTCTCGCAAAGTACGGTAAATGCCTGAGCATCGTTTACTGCGATATCGGCAAGAACCTTACGATTGAGATCGATACCCGCAACCTTGAGTCCGTGCATAAGTCTGCTGTAAGAAAGACCGTTGAGTCTTGCCGCAGCGTTGATCCTTGCTATCCAAAGCTGTCTGAAATCTCTCTTCTTGAGCTTTCTGCCTACGTAAGCGTAGTTCAAAGACTTCATAACGGCCTGTCTCGCCACTCTGTAAAGTCTGCTCTTCGAACCGAAGTATCCCTTAGCCTGTTTTAATATCTTTCTGCGTTTTTTAACGCCGTTGACCGCTCTCTTAATTCTCATATAGCTTTACCTCCGATTGCTTATATCATTCTGATGATTGTCTTTTCCTGAGTCTCGCTCACATAAGTAGCTTTTCTCAAATTTCTCTTTCTCTTAGGAGCTTTCTTCGTCAAGATATGACTGCATCCCTGTTTTGCTCTCTTGATCTTACCGTTCTTAGTTACGCTAAAACGCTTCTTTGCGCCGCTATGCGACTTTGCCTTTGGCATAATAATATCCTCCAATCTTTATTTTTTTGCGCTAGGCGGATTGAGTATCATTGCAATACTTCTGCCCTCGAGAGAAGGCTTCTTATCCACTGTTGCAGTTTCTTTCAATACTTCGATGAACTCTTCCATGACCTTGATACCGATCTCTGGACGAGCCATCTGTCTGCCTTTGAGTCTTATTGATACTCTCACTCTATCTCCGCCTTTAAGGAACTTCTCAGCTTGCTTCGCTTTAGTTAAGAGATCGTTAGTATCGATAGTTGCCGAGAGCCATATTTCCTTCATCTCGACTACCTTCTGATTCTTCTTGGCTTCCTTAGCTTTCTTTATCATTTCGTACTTAAACTTCCCGTAATCCATTATCTTGCATACGGGCGGCTTTGCCTGCGGTGAAATCATAACGAGGTCAAGTTCTTTCTCCATTGCGATACCGAGCGCGTCTCTCGACGACATGATACCGAGCTGATTTCCCTCTGAATCAATAACGCGAATCTCCCTTTCTCTGATCTGTTCGTTCAGTAATTGCTGATCTTTGATAGTTGTATCCTCCAGACATAAAAAATATGTGAGTAACGAAATAGTTACTCACACCAAATTTCATAAATATATTAACGAATATCGGCGACCTAGACGGATATATCCGCAAGGTGAGAAGTAACTTCTGCTTTCATTACTGCATTAATATACCAAACTTTTTATTAACTGTCAACGATTTTTTATAACTTTTCCGAAAATATATCGTATTTTGTCCTAAAACCGTCGCAAATATATGAAATGCTTTGATTTAACAAAAATATTATATCGCCGCGCTTTTATTTATCAAGCCTTCTCGTCTTTATCTCCTCCGAAACTCGCTTGATGAATTCGTCGATATTCATTTCTCCGAGATCGCCGTCCTTTCTATGACGCACCGATATCTTTCCGCTTTCGAGTTCCTTATCTCCCAATATTATCATATAAGGCACTTTTTCCATCTGCGCGGATCTTATTTTGTATCCTATAGTCTCGCTCCTCGTATCGACTTCGGCTTTTATTCCGTTATCTCTCAGCATGTCGGCGATATTTTTTACGGCGCCGTGCGTTCTGTCCGTAATACCTATGACCTTTACTTGACAAGGAGAAAGCCATAAAGGCATAGCTCCCGCATACTTTTCTATCAAAAGCGCAAGCGTCCTTTCATAACAGCCTATAGCGGTTCTGTGAATTATATACGGTCTTTTTTTCTCTCCCGTCTCGTCTATATACGTCATATTGAATCTTTCGGCAAGGAACATATCGACCTGAACGGTAACGAGCGTATCCTCTTTACCGTAAACGTTCCTTATCTGAATATCGAGTTTCGGTCCGTAAAAAGCAGCTTCGCCTATCGCTTCGACGTAGTCTATACCGAGAGAATCGAGTATCGATTTCATTTTCGATTCCGCCGCCGCCCAAGTCTTCTCGTCGTCGATATATTTTTCCCTATTGTCGGGATCCCATTTCGAAAGTCTGAACGACACGTCTTCCTTGAGTCCTACGCTCTCGAGCATGAACATATTGAGTTTAAGAACTTCCTTAAACTCGTCTTCGAGTTGCTCGGGAGTACAGACTATGTGTCCTTCGCTTATAGTGAACTGACGTACTCTTATAAGTCCGTGCATCTCTCCGCTCGATTCGTTCCTGAAAAGCGTCGACGTTTCGCCGTATCTTAGCGGCAGATCTCTGTAGCTCTTAAGCCCGTTATTGTAAACGGTATACTGGAACGGACACGTCATCGGACGCAGCGCGAATACTTCTTCGTCCTTTTCTTCATCGCCCATAACGAACATCCCGTCCTTATAATGATCCCAATGTCCGCTTATCTTATAGAGATTGCTCTTCGCCATGAGCGGAGTTTTCGTAAGGAGATAACCCCTCTTTTCTTCTTCGTCCTCGACGAATCTCTGAAGCGTCTGTATGATTCTCGCGCCTTTGGGCATGAGCAGAGGAAGTCCCTGCCCCACGTTCTCGTCAGTCATGAATATACCGAGCTCGCGTCCGAGTTTATTATGATCTCTTCTCTTTGCCTCTTCCATTTTTTCAAGATATTCTTGAAGATCGGATTTTTTATCGAACGCAGTACCGTATATTCTCGAGAGCATTTTGTTCTTTTCGTCGCCTCTCCAGTACGCTCCCGTCAGCTGAGTGAGCTTAAAACATTTTATCTGTCCGGTACTTCTAAGGTGCGGACCTGCGCAAAGATCGATAAAATCTCCCTGTTCGTAAAAAGAAATGGTCGCGTCATACGGAAGAGCTTCTATAAGCTCTATCTTATACGTTTCGTCAAAACCTCTCATGAGATCTACGGCGGCCTCTTTTGCGAGCGTAAATCTTCTTATAGGATAATCGGCTTTGACGATTTTTTTCATTTCGTCTTCTATTCTTTTGAGATCGTCGAAAGTGATCGGCGTCTTGAAATCGAAATCATAATAGAATCCGTTCTGTATGGAAGGTCCTATAGCAAGTTTGACCGTAGGGAAAACGCTCTTTACAGCCTGCGCCAATATATGCGAGCACGTGTGTCTGTAAACCTTCTTTCCGTCCTCGTCTTTGAAAGTAACTATTTCAAGCCGACAGTCCTTGCATACGACGGTATTAAGATCGCACAGTTCGCCGTCTATTCTGCACGCAAGCGCCGCTCTTGCAAGCCCTTCGGAAATATCCAACGCTATTTCGTAAGCGGTCATTCTTTCGTTATATTCTTTAGACGATCCGTCTTTGAGCGTGATAAACATATAAAATCTCTCCTTAACAATAAAAAAATAACCCGTCCGAATTTTAGGACGAGTTATCGCGGTTCCACCTAAATTACCGAATGATCGGTCACTCTTTACGGCAATTCGCTGCCGACGTATACCCAAACGGCGGTATTGAACGGAATCTTTACTTAATCCCTCTCAGCAAACGGGATATTCTCTGAAAGCAAGTGTTTCCGCAACGTGTCCGAATGTTGCTTGAACGCAGTATAATTGATTTGTATGTTAATTATATCCGCGAAATCAGCATTTGTCAACAAGAAACTATGATTTTATGCAAATTATCAATGATTTTATACCGTTTTTATCTCTACCATATCCTCAAAAAGATTCAAAAACAACATAAATTTTTCGTTCTTATCTATATAAAGCGTCTTCGGCTGTCCGTAAAGCAGAGTAGCTATAAGGTTAAATTCTTCTTCGTCGTAAATAGAGATATTATCTATCCTTTTGCCTCTTTTAGTGTCTATGACGACCCTCTTTCCTCCTTTCTCCGTAAGATAAAGAGCGTTCTCTTCATCTCTTCCCGATTCGATTATATACTTCGTAACGTTCCTTATATCCTCCGAACTGCCGTACACGTTATTGTATAGATCTATAACGAAATCCCAATTCTTCTTTAGCTCCCCGAACTTAAAATTGAATATCCCGTCGAGAGAATATTCATACTGTCTCGAAAGTATTTCTTTTACGTATTCCTCTTCGTATTTTCTGTCAAAGAACAGCATTGCGGAAAAAAGCGTGCTCGTTTCCCTGTCAAATTCCTTTACCAACATCTTTGATTTCATATAATCGAACTTCATATCCACAAGTAATATCTTAAGTATGAGCTTATTTAGTTCTTCTCTCAAGTTTCCGTCGTCGCTTGCAATGCTTATTATATCTCTCGTCTTACTGCGAGATGCCGTAAACATTATTCTGCTTCTGTCAAAAGCCTTCTCAAATACTTTTCTAATATCATACCGTTTATCGACTGTTATATCAGCCTGCCACATAATCCACCTCTTTACCGTATTATTATATGCCAAAGCCTTATTTTTATTAAGTTGTCCCGCAATTTGAAAACAAGAAAATAACGGCGAAGCGTAAAGCGTTTTTCAAAAGTCGCGAAGACTGTCAAAAGACGCGAAACGATCGCCGTTAATTATCTTTTTTTTATATTTCCTATTTTTTTATTCCGCCATATCGTAAAGCGCGACGCTGTTCTCGCCGTCGTTTTCCGCAAGATTTACCGAAACGATCTCGCTTAGCGAAGTCGGAAGATTTTTACCCACGAAGTCGGCTCTTATCGGCAATTCCCGATGTCCTCTGTCTACGAGCACTGCGAGTTGTATGCACGACGGACGTCCTTCTGCGATTATTCCCTCTATCGCCGCTCTAACTGTTCGTCCCGTAAAGAGAACGTCGTCGACGAGCACGACCTTCTTGTTCTCAATATCAACTGGAATATCCATTGACTTCGGCATATCGTCGCTCTCTACGTCGTCTCTGTATCTTGTTATATCCATAACGCCGACGGGAACTTCGACTCCGTACGCCTTTGCGATATTCGACTGAATACGCTTCGCAAGCGGTACTCCTCGCGTCTTGATCCCCACCAACAAGAGCCTTTCGGTCCCGCTGTTTCTTTCGATTATTTCATGGGATATACGTATCAGCGCCCTTTCGATTTGCAATTCATCCATTATCTTCGCTTTCAATACCATAGTTTTCATCTCCCTTGCCAAGTACTTCTAAAACTTCCTTAAAATAATCGGGAACGTCCCGACAAAATTCCATTTTTTCATCCGTTACAGGATGCGTAAAACACAATCTGAACGCATGCAAAAGCTGTCCGTTCACGTTGAATTTATTACTTCCGCCGTATACCGAGTCTCCCACTATCGGATGTCCTATAAATTTGCTATGTACTCTTATTTGGTGCGTTCTGCCCGTCTTCAACTCGTATTCCACAAGCGAATACGGTTTATCGTATTCTTTCAGCACTCTATATAACGTCAACGCGTTTCGCCCCGTCGGCGATACCGCCATCTTTTTCCTGTCCTTTTTTGACCGCTCTATGGGCTCGTTGATCTCTCCGCGTTTTTTCGGCATTTTGCCGTCGACGAGCGCGATATAATATCGCTTTGCTTCCTTTAACGCGATTTGACGCTGAAGAGAGATATGCGCTTCGTCCGTCTTCGCTACGACCAAGAGTCCGGACGTATCCTTATCGAGTCTATGTACGATACCCGGTCTTATAACGCCGTTGATACTGCTTAAAGACTTGAGCGAATACAAAAGAGCGTTGACAAGCGTATTGTCGGGAGACCCCGGAGCAGGATGTACTACCATCCCTTGAGCCTTATTGATAACCGCAAGATGATCGTCCTCGTATACTATATCGATGGGTATATCGCACGGCTCGAGACTAAGCTCTTCCGGCTCCTCTATCTCGACGGTAACGGCATCGCCTACTTTGATAATAGCGCCTGACTTTTTCGCCGTCTTATCGTTTACGGCGACTTTACCGCTTTCGATAAGGCTCTTTATTCGCGAACGGGTCAAGCTGTCGCTGCTCTCCATAACGAATATATCAAGACGCTTACCGCCGTCCGTATCCTCTGCAATATAAGTCAATAATTCTTTCATTTCGTAAGTTATTTGCTTTTTTTCTTAATAAACGTAAAATCGTCCTCTTTGAACACAAATATCACGTATACTATCATCATGAGAACGCCTACGCAAAGATATATGTCCGCAATATTGCCTATCGCGAAATCAATACCGAAAAATGTATCGAGAAAAGTATAATCGATAAAGTCCCTTACGTAACCGAGAAATATCCTATCGTACAGATTGCCTATAGCGCCGCCCAATATCAAAATAAGAGATATTCTGAAAAATTTAGGCGATTTTCTCTGCCAAAGCAAAAACGCCGCTAAAAGTACGCATACGACGCAAGTCAGTCCTATGAGCAAAAATTTATTACCCGCAAATATTCCGAACGACGCGCCCGTATTTTCCGAATATATGAAAGTAAAAATTTTATCTATTATTACGTAACTGCCCGTCTCTTGAAGAAACGGCGCCAAAAGAGCCTTCGAAACGAGATCGCTCGCAACAACGAAAGCAAAAATCAATAATTCGACAATCATCTTTTTCTATTCTTCTCCACTCTGTCTTTTATATATTCAAGCGGAACGCTTATGCTCATTCCCGTAGGAGTCAGCAAAAATACCGAATCGGTGATTTTCTCAATGCACCCGTCAAGGGCGTAAACCGCGCCGTACAAATAGTCCATAACGCGTTGTACCGATTTATCTCTGATCCTTCCCAAATCGACTATAAGCGCCTGCCTTGTCTTCAGCGCGTCTATGAGCTTCTGTATATCTTCAAATGAATTCGGCGAAGATATCACGAAATGTTCCGCTCCGCCGTTTCGCAAATCATAGTTCCTCGAATTGCCGGCAGGTATGATCTCTCCGCTTACTTCTTTATTTCTGCGTCTTTTAGGCGAGTTTCTGAAAAAACTTCTTTCCTTTTCTTCATAATAATCGCTATTGTCGTTCGAGCTTCTCCGCCGAGTCTTCGTATATTCGTCGTCGTATACTTCTCTCTCTCTTCTGTACTCTCTCGCATCGTACATTCTGTCAAAATTAGTATCTTCTCTATCGTAATCTCTTCTGCCGTATCTGCCGCCGTCTCTGAAATCTCTGTTATTCAAATCTGCCTCCTATCGCCGAATATACTGCGTCCTATGCGTATCATATTGGCTCCGTACTTTAACGCAATTTTGTAATCGTTCGTCATTCCGACGGATCTTATCGTAAATTCTTCGCCGAATACCTCTCTCAGCGAATCGAATATCGTATTGAATTCTTCAAGATATTTACAAAGAGACTCGCTATCCGAAATGTTTGGAAGCACGCTCATCATACCTTTTATCTTGATTCCGCTAAAGTTTTTGACGGCGTTTGCAAACTCCGTAACGGCGTCTTTCGATACGCCGCCCTTGCTCTCTTCACCGGCTATGTTTATCTCTATAAGACAATCTTGAACGAGCGAATGTTTTCTAGCCTCTTTATCTATCTCTTTTGCAAGGGACAGCCTGTCCAAAGAATGTATCAAAGTTACTTTATCTATTATGTACTTGACCTTATTCGATTGAAGATTTCCGATAAAGTGCCACGGAATACCTTCCTCGTACTTATCGAGAAGTTCCTGAACTTTATTGTCGCCTAAAGCGTCGAGCAGTGAGTTTTCACGAACGTAATCGGTGATCTCTTTAGGCATAGTCTTGCACGCGCCGACTATTACGATATCATCGTTCTCCCTTCCGACCTCTTTTAGCGTTCTTTTAACTTCTTCTTTTAACGTCGCGATATTATTCTTTATTTCCTCGTTAGTCATAGCCATAATACCTCACATAGCATTTTATCATAATAGCGAAAAAAAGTAAAGATGATAATTTATTATTTATAATAAAAATGCCGTTACGTATGTTGCATAACGGCATTTTCCGACAAAATCATATCATTATCTATCTTGCGCCCATTCCGCCGCCTCCGCCGAAGCCGCCGCCTCCGCCGCTGAAACCTCCGCCTCCGTGACCGAAACCGCCTCCGCCGCCGAACTTTTTATCGATTTCATTAGCTTTTGCAATGCTTCTCGCCACCTCGAGCGAATTCGTGACCGACATCATATTACGCGTCACGTCAAAGTTCATATTTACGCGTATCCGCGGAGCAAAGAAGTACCAGAATAGAAATGTATTCGTAGGAGAATAGTCGCTCTCATATATCCTTGCAAACTCGGGATATACTATTGACAGCTGCTTGGACACTTGATCGGCTATACCCATAGCCGTAGCCCATATGAGATAATCTTCCCATATCGTCAAATCGGGTATATCCTTCTCTGCAAAATTACTGAAATCGAGCATATATTTCCCAAACGCATTTATTCTGACGTAATCTTCCTGCCCTTTAGGCATAAGCGGCAGAGGACGTACGATTTTCACGGCGTAAGATAATATTGCGGCGATTATTACGGCAATTCCGGTAAACACGAAGCTAAGTCCGAACAACACGTTCGCGCCCATAAGCGAAAACATCGTGATCATAAATCCTGCAATTATTGTAAATATAAGTACGAACGTCTCTTCCTGTCTCATTTTTCTGGGACGAACGCCTACGGTCTTGGATCTTGCTTCGTCTTTGTAGCTTTCTATTTTCTTAAAAACTGATTCGCTGTGAGATTTGACGTATTTTTCGAATTCTTTCATCGTGAAAGAAGAATCTTTACCGACTTTACACAACAATTTGAGAATTATTTTTTCATATTCGGTAAGTCCGTCTTCATTTACATTGATCACCGTGATCTCGGCGTCTTTTTTCTTTTGAGAAGGAAGTATCGTAAGCCTTTTTTTCTTAAATAGACTCATTATAGTCGCGCTTATCGTATCCGACCACCAATTTTTTTCTTTTCTGTCTGAATAGTAATAATAAAGCGGCATCGCTTCCTCAAACGTGTACCCGTCTATAGGTTCGCGTTCGTATTCGGGAGCGTTGGCGACTTTAGGAACTCTTCTTTTTTTGAACGTACGTACCGAATACCCTATAGCAATGGACAATACCGCCACGGCAACTACGATATCGACGATCAATATCATTTTCTCTTTTCTCTGCTTGTCGAGAAATTCGTTGTACCACTCCAATTCTTCGCTCTTGATCGACTCCAAACTCACGCTCGAATCGATCTTAGCGTAAGTGTCAAAATGCTTATCGAGAGTTATTCTCGTCTCCACGTACATCTTAGCGGGGATCTTATCGGCTTCGATCTCTATATGAGAATTATTGTTTTTACGAATACCGCCTCTGCCGTTATCGACGTGGAGGTAGAAATAAAGATTATCCTCGCTGTTTTCGGGAAATTTTATATTAGCGGTCATTTTCCTTATCGGAACGCTATTATTGCTAGGCGTTAATTGATAATAAAACGACGCGACGTCGGAATTCTCTATTAAAACTTTGTTAAGTCTATAAGATATTTTGATCTCCCTATTTCCTTTGACAAAATCGCTAAGCACGACGCCCACTTCGAATTTGCTATCGTATGCGGTATTGACGTAAGAATGTCCTACGTAAATATTTTTATTGTACTGCGTCGCTCTGTCGTCAAAATCGAGTTCCTCGAGCCACATCGGATACTCTACGCCGTCAACGTAAACCTTGAAGCTATCTCTATCGACGTTCAAAACGTCTTTTCCCGTAGCAAGAATCTTATAATAATTCCACCAAGGTCTGTCTCTTTCTTCAAAATTCAACTTATGCGTTTCAACAACGTAAGCCGCGCCGCTTTTATCTATATCGATATCGACGTTATATTCGTTAAGCGTAGGCTGCCCTTCTACCGTCATATCGTCGTCGGAAATAGAGCTAAAAACTATAAATCCGATTATAAATACGACAATCACCGCTATCAATAAAACGAGCGACTGTTTCAAATACTTCCCAGCTTTTCCCATAATAACCGAATAGTCCTATTAAAAATTGACCTTTGGCGCGGTATATACCGCTTCTTCAGCCTTAAAATACTCAGCCGCAGTGAATTTGCTCTTATTCGCATTAGCGACCAAACTCGACGGAAAAACTTCCATTTGCGCGTTATATTTTTCAACGACGTCGTTATAGAACTGTCTTGCGTACGCTATTTTGCTCTCTACGTCCTTTAGCTCGGCTTGAAGCTGTAAGAAATTAGTATTAGCTTTGAGCTCGGGATATCTCTCGACGCTCACAAGTAGTCTTGACAACGCGCTCGAAAGACCGTTATTAGCCTCAATGACTTCTTTTGCATTACTAGCATCGCCCGCTTTGCTTCTCCACATAGTCACGCTATTGAGAGTTTCGCTCTCGTGCTTTGCGTATCCTTTAACTGTTTCTACAAGATTTGGTATCAGATCGTATCTTTTTTTCAACTGAATTTCTATCTGAGACCAGCCGTTGCCTACTCTTTGCTTTAAGCGAACGAGTTTATTATAAACGCTTACCCACCATGCTACCAAAGCTATCGCGGCAATAATTACGACAGCTCCTACGATCAATCCTATTGCCCATCCCGGCATAACAGAATCCTCCTATATACTTTATTTTATGTAATTATACTATCTCTATCGGCAAAATGTCAATATTTACATTAAAAAATAAAACGTCGACTGCATTTACAATCGACATTTTCTTTATTGATAGAATTTATTTTATACTCTATTTACACTCTTGATATATTATTATAACGCTGATGTTCATAATGCTTTATCGCTCGATATCCGTTAAAATCGGCATTATCAGCTGTAAAGCTGTTCTTCATCTTGACGCGACAAATTATTCTCTTCAAGGATATTGATCTTGTTGACGGATACTTCGTAAGCGACCTTATTCACGTACTCGTTTTCTCCGACGGCTTTTTGATATATCCTGCTTTGGATCCTTCCCGTAATGACGATCTTCGAGCCTACGTCGATGCTCTTGATAAACCTTGCGTTACGCCCCCATGTAATACACGGAATATAATCGGACTTATTATAGGCTCTGTTGACAGCTAGCAATACGTCGCATATCTCCCTTTTGAACGGGGTCGTTCTATAGATAGGCGGCTTGCATATGTATCCCGTTATCTCGATCATATTGGGATTCTTCTCCTCGTCGATATCAACGATATCTCTGACGAATACGGTCAGCATTAGCTTCGACTTATCGTCAACTATCTTGTTGTAACTCCTAAACTGCCCTTCTATGCTTATCTTTTCGCCTACCTCGATAGGTCTTTCTGCCAGCAGTCTTTCCGAAATAGTTATAGGTATTTCGTCGCACTGTTCGGAAAGCCTTTTCACGGACAGTATACATTCGTAGAATCCTTCGCCGAAAACTTCATGACTGAACTCAGGAGCGCTCACTACTGTTCCCGTCAATTCTACCTTGTTGTTGTTCATCTCTTCGTAGTTCATTATTCCTCCATTTTCTTAAGGTGTTGTACACCGTTATTGTCTATTATGTAATTATCATCATATACTAATTCGCTCATCGTTACGAATTCGTATCCTTGATTCTTAAGATTAAGAATTATCATAGGCAAAGCCTCGACAATGTGATCGCTATTGTTATGGCACAGTATTATCGAACCGCTTTTAACTCGCGAACAAACTCTTTTTGATATTTCTCCGCTGCTTAGTCCCTTCCAATCCAGTGAATCGACGTCCCACTGTATGGTTTTCATACCGAGTTCGTTTACCGTCCTTATCAGTCTGTCGTTATAGTCTCCGAACGGAGGACGGAATACCTTCACGGGTTTTCCCGTTATAGCGGTTATCTTTTCGTTCACGCTCGAGATCTCTTTGATTATTACTTCCTCTTGGATCGTAGACATCTTGAGATGATTCGCGCTGTGATTGCCTATTTCCATTCCGTTATCGGAAATATATTTGACCTCTTCTCCGTATTTATCGATCCAAAATCCTACAAGAAAAAACGTTCCTTTTATTCGATACTTATTTAGCGTATCGACGATACTTTTGGTTTTGTCCGCTCCCCACGCCGCATCAAAAGATATGGCTATCTTTTTGCTGTCGGTATCGACCGAATATATCGGAACCAACCTTTCTTTTGCGGCTACCGACGCTATCGTTCCGCCTATCATACCCGAAAGCGCTATAACTACCAACACAAGAACAAGAATTAACTCGACCGTTTTTTTCTTAACCGTTATGAACATCTCTAACTCCTTCTATTTTCTAACGGCAATTACAATTATACAAAATATTTTATATTTCGGCGTGTCTATTCCCGTCGATTTATGGCGTATTTTGTCGAATTATGTCAAACCGCATTTCTATTTTCTAAAATATACTTATGAGATTTCGTCAAAAACTATTCGCATTTAATGAAAGTAAAAGGATTAATTACGTTATCGAACCGACAAAAAACGCTAAACGCCGTTTGATAAAAGCAAAGATGCGTATTTTCGATCAAATATGATATAGAGCTAATGAAAATAAGCGTTAAGATATACGCCATCAAATATCTATCTAATGTTTTATTGAAAAACAAAAATACGCGTAGCGCGCTACGCGTATTTTTCTTAAAATTTTAATTCTTAGCTAATTAGGCACGCAATAAAATATGCCTTCCGTATCGTGATTACTTGAAGTATTTGACTCCCGATGCAAAAAGTCTCATATCGTAATTACCTTCGACGTTCTTATATAGATCGTCGTCGATTCTCTCGGCGTGTCCCATCTTTCCGAGAACTCTGCCGTCAGGAGATATGATACCTTCTATAGCGTACATTGAACCGTTTGGATTATACGGCGATTCCATAGTAGCGTTGCCAAGCATATCCACGTATTGCGTAGCCACCTGTCCGTTCTTTATTATCTTATCGAGTTCTTCTTTCGAAGATACGAATCTTCCTTCTCCGTGACTTACCGGAACGTTAAATATCTCGTTCACCTTAATGTCGTTGAACCAAGGCGTTTTGTTTGTCGCAACTCTTACTTTGACTATAGTGCTGACGTGTCTTGAAATGTTATTGAACGTAAGCGTCGGAGCCTCGCTAGACTGCTCTCTTATATCGCCATAAGGAACGAGTCCGAGCTTTATGAGCGCTTGGAAACCGTTACATATACCTATCGCAAGACCGTCTCTCTTGTACAGCATATTCATGACCGCGTCCGCAACTATCGGATTTTTGAACGTCGTAGCTATAAATTTACCCGAACCGTCAGGTTCGTCGCCGCCGGAAAATCCTCCGGGGAAAGCTATTATCTGACTTTCGTCTATGAGACGTTTTAACTCTCTGACGTCTTCTTCGATGTCATGAGGCTTTTGATTCTTAACGACGAATATCTCTGCTTTAGCGCCTGCTCGTTCAAATGCTCTCGCGGTATCATACTCGCAGTTCGTTCCAGGAAATACCGGTATAAGAACTCTCGGCTTAGCTATACCAAGCGAAGTCCTCTCCTTCTTTAATGCAAAACAGTTGAGATTGCCTACCTCGCCGCTTGCCGGAGCTTTCGACGGGAATACGTTTTCGAGCGGTTTGGTGAACGACTCGATTATCTCGTCCATTTTTATCTTAACGTCGCCGATCTCTACCGTATGCGTACCGTTAAGATATCCGATATAATCGACGTCAAAACCGCCGAATCCGTCGACGTTATCCGCAACGAATACAAAATCGCCGAACTTAGGAGCAAAGAATTCGTTATCGAATCTGTCGAAGGTGAATCCTACCTTATTGCCGACAAACGATTTCAGCAATGCGGCGATAAGACCGCCCTCTTCGACTACGCTGCACGCCTTTATATTTCCGTTTTCTATCTCTTTGTGCATTGCATGAGCAAGCGAAACGAAATAGTTGAAATCAGGAATATTGTTATCGTCTCTTCTAACAGAGATGCGGTATACCTTATCGCCCGAGCGTTCGCTTACGGTATTGGTTATCATTTTACTTGCTTTCGTTATGCCCATCGCAAAGCTGATAAGCGTAGGCGGAACGTCTATCTTTTCAAAACTTCCGCTCATCGAATCCTTACCGCCTATAGCTCCTACTCCGATATTAACTTGAGCGTAAAGAGCTCCGAGCAAAGCGCCGAGAGGTTCGCCCCAACGTTCTTCGTCTTTGCCGAGTTTCTTGAAAAACTCCTGAAGAGTCAATCTTATAGTAGAGAGTTTAACGCCGCTCGCAATGAGTTTAGCCACGGAAGTCAATACGGAATACACCGCTCCCGTGAACGGAGAACTTGACATAAGCTGGGGGGAACAAGCGTACGTCGACACCGTAGCAGTGTCGGTATATCCTTTTACGGGCGGTTTCGCCGCCATAACTATAGAAGGCGTCAACTGATACTTTCCGCCGAAAGGCATTATTACGCTGGCGGCGCCTATAGTTCCGTCGAATATTTCGCCGAGTCCCTTAGTACTGCATACGTTGAGTCTTGACATATTATGTAGTACTGCGCCCTTTATATCTTTCGCGTCAAGATATTCTTTTACGCCTTTATCTATATCTTCGATATATTTGCTTACTCTGTCTTTAACAACGGCTTCCTGTCTCTGTTTGACTCCGTTAGTATCCAAAAATTCGCGTTTGAGATCGACTATGGTATCGCCTTGATACGTCATTCTCATTCTGCCGTTATCCGTGACCTCGGCAACAACGGTAGCTTTAAGATTTTCGCTTTCCGCATATTTTATGAATTTATCGAGATCATGCGGCTTGATAACGCAAGCCATTCTTTCCTGGGACTCCGAGATAGCAAGTTCCGTACCAGAAAGACCTTCGTACTTCTTCGGAACTTTGTCAAGATATATATCGAGACTGTCGGCAAGCTCGCCTATCGCTACCGATACGCCGCCCGCTCCGAAATCGTTACATTTTATTATCATTTGGGCGACTTCTTTGATCCTGAAAAGACGCTGTATTTTTCTCTCTGTGAGCGGATTGCCCTTCTGCACTTCTGCGCCGCAGACTTCTACCGACTTCTCGGTATGAGCCTTAGACGATCCCGTAGCTCCGCCGCATCCGTCGCGTCCCGTATCTCCGCCGAGAAGAACTATGATATCGCCCTTTTGCGGTTTCTCTCTCTTTACGTTCTCCCTCGGAGCTCCCGCTATAACGTAACCGGTCTCCAACCTTTTAGCTTTGTAATTCTCGTGATACATTTCAGCTACAAGTCCCGTCGAAAGACCTATCTGGTTGCCGTAGCTCGAATAACCGCTTGCCGCAGTCTTCGTTATAACTCTTTGCGGGAGTTTTCCTTTCAACGTATCGCTGAGTTTTTCCCTCGGATCTGCCGAACCCGTTACGCGCATTGCCTGATACACGTAAGTTCTGCCGCTGAGCGGGTCTCTGATAGCTCCGCCGAGACAAGTCGCCGCGCCGCCGAAAGGCTCGATTTCCGTCGGATGATTATGCGTCTCGTTCTTGAACATTATGAGCCATTCTTCATCTTTGCCGTCAACGTCTACGTTCACGACCACGGAACATGCGTTGATCTCGTCCGAAGTATCGAGATTGTCAAGAAGTCCCTGACTCTTAAGTTTTTTGACCGCTATGGTCGCTATGTCCATAAGACACTTATATTTATCGCTTCTCTTAGAATTGAACTCGTTATAGAGTCTCTCGTATTCTTCAAGAGCCTGTTTCAAATGCGGATTATCGCTATCTATCGTGATCTTCGTTATTTCGGTATTGAACGTAGTGTGACGGCAGTGATCGCTCCAGTAAGTATCGATAACCTTGAGCTCGGTCTCCGTAGGAGCTCTTCTCTCGTCGTTAAAATAACTTTGAACGAATTTCAGATCCTCTTTGCTCATTGCGAATCCTATTCTTTCATGATATGCAAATAGCTCTTCTTCGCTCATTTTAACGAATTCGTCGAGTTTTTTCACTTTTTCGACCGCATTTATCTCTTGAACCAACGTCTCGGGCTTTTCCATAAGTCCTTCTCTTGATTCTACGGGGTTGATGAGATAATGCTTTATCTGCGGCATATAAGACGCATCGCACTTAACGGCGTAAACCGTCGCGCAACGTATAAGCGGTTTATTTCCCATCGAAAGAAGCTGCACGCACTGCATCGCGGAATCGGCTCTCTGATCGTACTGTCCGGGGAGATATTCTACGACGACGTAGTTATACCCGTCAAAAGCGGGAAGATCTTCTTCGTACAACTCGTCTACCGGCGCTTCGCTGAATATGGTATTTTTAGCCTTTTCATATACGGTCTCGTCAATGTTTTCAATATCGTATCTAATTATGATCTTCACGTCGTCGACTTCGAGATTGAGTACGCTTCTGAAGTCGCCGAGCGCTTTCTTCGATGCTACGTTATTTCCTTCTTTCTTTTCTACGAATATTCTTCTGATCATTTGAGTTTTATACCTATATCCTTTCTGTAGTGCATATTCTTGAATTGAATATTTTCTATATTCTTATACGCCTTCGCTCTGGCGTCCTCTATATCCTTGCCTGTACAAGTTACTCCGAGAACTCTGCCGCCGCTCGTGACATAACCGCCATTACCGTCGCTCTTCGTGCCTGCGTGGAACAGCATAACGTCTTCATCCAGCTCGCCTATCGATATCGGAAGTCCCTTTTCATAACTTTCGGGATAGCCGCCGCTTGCAAGAATAACGCAAACGCAAGCGTTGTCGTCCCATTCTATGTTGAGCGTATCGAGTTTTCCGTCTATAACGGCGTTAAAGATGTCGACGATATCGGTTCTAAGTCTCGGAAGCACGACTTGGGTCTCGGGGTCTCCGAAACGGGCGTTGTACTCGAGAACTTTGACTCCGTCACTCGTGAGCATGAGTCCGAAGTAAATAACTCCCTTGAACGTTCTGCCTTCGCTATTCATAGCGTTGACCGTCGGAAGAATTATCTTCTCCGTTACTTCTTTCTCTATCTCTTTCGTATAAACTTTCGACGGCGAGAAAGTTCCCATACCTCCGGTATTGAGTCCTTCGTCGTTATCGTACGCTCTCTTATGGTCTTGCGACGATACCATAGGAATGATAGTTTTGCCGTCGGTAAAGGCAAGTATGGATACCTCTTTGCCGACCAAAAATTCTTCGACGATGACTTTGGAACCCGCCGCCTTGAATTTCATATCTATCATCATATCGGAAAGAGCCGCCTTCGCTTCGTCAAAATCATTCGCGATAACAACGCCTTTTCCTAGAGCAAGCCCGTCGGCCTTTACGACCAAAGGATATTTTGCGTTCTTTACGTAATCCACAGCCTTTTCGTATTCGGTGAACTCCTCGTAATCTGCAGTGGGAATCGAATACTTTTTCATCAGATACTTACTGAACGACTTCGAGCCTTCGATTATCGCGGCATTCTTATTCGGGCCGAATACGCGTACTCCGTCAGCCTCAAGAAGATCGACAAGTCCGCCTGCAAGCGGATCGTCCGGGGCTACCATGACCATATCTATATTCTTATTGCTCTTTACGAACGAGCGTATCGCATCGAAGTCCATTACCGAAATATCTACGCATTCCGCTATTTCGCTTATTCCGGCGTTACCGGGCAAGCAATATATCTTGTTTACCTTTGGGCTCTTGTTTAGCGCATAACATATAGCGTGCTCTCTACCGCCGCCGCCGATTACTAAAATATCCATTATATGTACCGCTCCTTTTAATGTTTGAAGTGTCTGTTGCCGGTAAAGATCATACTGATACCGTACTTGTCGCAAGCCTCTACGCTGTCCTTATCTCTCAAACTTCCGCCCGGCTGAACGATCGCGCTGATACCCGCCTTATGAGCTTCGTTCACGCAGTCGTCGAACGGGAAGAACGCGTCCGATGCCAAAACGGCGCCTTCTGTAGACGTGAGCGAGTGTTCTATAGCTTGCTTCGTCGCCCATATTCTGTTGACCTGACCGCCGCCTATACCGAGAGTAGTCCTGTCCTTTGCGACAACGATAGCGTTGCTCTTCGTATGCTTAACAACTTTCATTGCGAAAATCATATCTTCAAACTCTTTTTCCGTAGGACGTTTTTTCGTAACGTATTCTATCTTACCGTTATCTATGACCATATCGTCGTATTCCTGAACAAGCAATCCTCCGAGCACTTTTTTCATGTCGTAGATGCCGTCGTCTACAGGCGTATCGAGTCCGTCCATTGTTAAAAGTCTTATATTCTTCTTCTGAGAAAGTATATCGAACGCTTCCTTAGAGAATGACGGAGCGACTACTATCTCTATGAATATCTTATTGATCTCCTCCGCCGTTTCCTTATCAATCTCCTTATTCGACGCTATTATTCCGCCGAATACTGACACGGGATCGGAATTGTACGCTTTCTTAAAAGCCTCCGATATCGTATCTGCAGAACTTACTCCGCACGGATTGGAGTGTTTTACGGCAACGATGGTAGGAACGTTTCCGAACTCCTTGAGAAGAGCTATCGCGCCGTTAGTGTCGTTGATGTTATTATAGGAGAGTTCTTTTCCGTGAAGCTGCTTAGCTCCCGCAAGCGAACCGCTGACAGGAAAGTTTTCCTTGTAAAATACCGCTTCCTGATTCGGATTCTCACCGTATCTCATATCCTGAACCTTTTCGTATGCGAAAGTGATCTGTTCCGGGAACTTGATACCTATCTTATTCCTGAGATAAGTTGAAATAAGCGTATCGTATACCGCAGTATGCTGATAAACCTTATACATAAGATAAAACTTAGTATCTTTGCTGACTCCGCCGCTTTCAAGCTCGCTAAGTACGATCGCATAGTCTTTCGGATCGACTATAACGGTAACGTCCTGATAATTTTTCGCTGCGCTCCTGAGCATCGTAGGTCCGCCGATATCTATGTTTTCGATAGCTTCCTGAAGCTCAACGTTAGGCTTTTCTATAGTCTTTTTGAAAGGATAAAGATTAACGACCACAACGTCTATAGTATTTATGTTGAGCTTTTCAAGCTGCTGCATATGCTCTTCATTAGAACGCATTGCCAAAAGCCCTGCGTGTACGGCAGGATGAAGAGTCTTTACTCTTCCGTCAAGACATTCGGGGAAACCTGTTATATCGCTTATACCTATTACCTTTATACCCGCGTCTTTGAGTACGTTAAAAGTACCGCCCGTCGATATTATCTCATAACCGAAACTTTCGAGGTTCTTTGCCAAGTCAACAATACCTGTTTTATCAGAAACGCTTATGAGCGCTCTTTTTTTCATTTCCATACCTACAAATCTCTCCTTATTCTTTGCATAATTGAGCTACCACTTTCGGAAGTAATCTATGTTCGAGTTCGAGAACTCTTTTCTGTAACGTTTCGGGAGTATCGCCTTCTATAACGGGTACTTTTTCCTGTCTTATTATAGCTCCCGTATCGGCGCCTTCGTCGACGTAATGGACCGTAGCCCCGCTTTCTTTTTCGCCGTTTTCTATAACGGCTCTATGTACTTTCATTCCGTAAAAGCCCATTCCGCAGTATTTCGGAATAAGCGACGGATGAATATTGATTATCTTGTTTCTGTACTTATCGACTAAAATCGGAGTAACGATATTGAGATAACCTGCGAGAACTATGAGCTCCACGCCGCGCGATTCAAGCGTCGTAATAATGGCTCTATCCATATCTTCCGCCGACGCATAACTCTTTTTATCGAAGACGTAATATGCTATATTGTGTTTTTTACATCTTTCTATCGAAAATATTCCGTCTTTACTGCAGATAACGCACTCTATTTTCGCATTGATATCGCCTTTTTCGACTGCGTCGATAATGGATTGCATATCCGTGCCGCCGCCCGATACGAATATCGCTAATTTTTTCATATCGTTACACCCGAACCTTCTACCACTTCGCCGATAACGTATGCTTTCTCGCCGAGTTTTTCAAGTTCTCTTACGACGTCGTCTTGGATTTCTGGAGAAACAGCCATTACCATACCGATACCCATATTGAACGTATTGTACATCTTTTCATCGCTGATGCCCGCGATCTCCTGAAGTGCGACAAAGAGTTTGGGAAGCGCGTAACTCGTTCTGTCTATCTTGACTCCGAGTCCTTTAGGTATGATCCTGGGGATATTCTCTATGAATCCGCCGCCCGTAATATGAGCGATACCTTTTATCTCAAACTTCTCAATGATATTAAGAACGGTCTTTACGTATAACTTAGTAGGCGTCAAAACGACTTCCGCAGGAGTACATCCGAGCGTTGCGTTATATGTATTGAGAGCCTCTTTGTCCTCGCCGAAAAGTTTTCTTACGAGCGAATAACCGTTACTGTGTACTCCCGAAGAAGCGAGACCTATGAGTTTATCTCCCTTCTTTATCGTTTTTCCGTTGATTATTTTGTTCTTCTTTACGATACCTACGGCAAAACCCGCTATATCGTATTCTCCTTTAGAGTAAAATCCCGGCATTTCGGCAGTCTCTCCGCCGATCAACGCGCATCCGCTCTCGAAGCATCCCTGAGAAACGCCTTTGACTATAGTCGCGACTTTCTCGGGAACGAGTTTATCAAGCGCAATGTAGTCGAGGAAAATTAGCGGCTTCGCGCCTTGACATACTATGTCGTTGACGCACATAGCGACCGCGTCGATACCGATGGTATCGTGTTTGTCAAGGACGAACGCATACTTGAGTTTGGTGCCTACTCCGTCCGTACCCGCAACGAGACAGTCTGCGTCGTCGCCATCTCCGAGAGCATAAAATCCGCCGAAACTGCCGAGGTCTCCGAGCACGTTATCGTTATAAGTTTTCTTTACATACTGTTTCATCAATTTAACAGCTTCGTAACCGGCCTCGACGTCGACACCGGCGCTCTTGTAATCTATCGCCATCTAAGTCAATCTCCTTTTCTCTTTAATACTTTTTCTTCGATATTGTCAGGATACTTACCGTCAAAACATGCGGCGCAGAAAGTATCTCCTGCATGAGCCTTACAGCAATCTATTAGGTCTTCAACGTCCATAAAGTGCAATGAATCGGTTCCTATTATCTTACTTATCTCGCTTTCGTTTCTGTACGCGCCGATTAGCTGATCGTAAGTCTCGATATCTATGCCCGTATAACACGGATGCTTGACTATCGGAGAAGCTATTACCATATGGACTTCTTTAGCTCCCGCCTTTTTGAGAATATCGACGATCTTTTTCGAAGTCGTACCTCTTACTATGGAGTCGTCTACAAGTATTATTCTCTTTCCCTGAACGTTCGCTTTATGAACATTCAGTTTTATCTTTACGCTATTCTCTCTGAACGCCTGCGTCGGCTGAATAAAAGTACGTCCGACGTATCTGTTCTTCTCGAGAACGTCTATATACGGTATACCCGAACCTGCGGCGTACCCTCTCGCGGCAACGACTGCCGAATCGGGAACTCCTGCGACCATATCGGCGTCTATTTTTATCTTTTCCGCCAAACGTCTGCCGCATTCGAAACGCGCCTTGTAGACGCTTCTCTCATCGATAACGCTGTCGGCTCTCGCAGTATAGACATATTCGAATATACAGGGACGTCTCTCTATATTATCCATATAATAGGACTTTGTTCCCTCATTGTTGATAACGAGTATTTCGCCCGGAGCTACGTCTCTCTCAACGTCTACTCCAAGAGAATCTAGGGCGCAAGATTCGCTAGATACGTAATAGTCGTCAAAGTGCGTTCCGAAAACGAGCGGACGCAAGCCGAACCTGTCGCGTACCGCGATGACCGAAGTCGAAGTTATGAGTACGAAAGCAAAGCTGCCTTCGAGAACTTCCACAGCCTTTTTGACTCCTATTATCACGTTCTCGCCTTCGGTATATTTATTGATAAGATTGGCGATAACTTCGAGATCTATATTCGACTGGAATATAACGCCTTCTTTTACCAGACTTTTACGAAGTTCGTCGGCGTTGGTTATCTTTCCGTTCATTGCCAAAGCGAAGTCGCCGCACTTACCATGATAAACGATAGGCTGAGCATTGACAACGCTTACCTCGTCTTTGGTACAATACCTTACGTGCCCGAGCGCGATATCTCCTTCGGGAAGTTCCTTAAGTATATCTCCTGCGAAAACTTCCGAAACAAGACCCGTATTTTTGTAATATTTTATATCGTTTCCGTATGAAATCGCTATACCTGCGCTTTCCTGCCCTCTGTGCTGCAATTGATAAAGTCCGTAATAACACGTCGACGCCAAATCCTGCGTCGTCGCGCTATATATTGCGAATATACCGCATTCGTCCTTCGGTTTATCTTCAAAGTTCATACACATATTATTATTTATGTTCTCCCATCAATCTAGCCAAAACTTCTTGGTAAGCCTCTTCTACTCCGCCCATATCGCGTCTGAATCTGTCCTTATCAAGTTTTTCGCCTGTCTTTGAATCCCAAAACCTGCAAGTGTCGGGACTGATCTCGTCGGCAAGAATTATCTGTCCTTTATATCTGCCGAACTCGAGCTTAAAGTCGATAAGCTCTATATTGATATCCTTTAGATAATCTGTAAGTATCTCGTTGATCTTAAGAGCGTAAGATTTGATAGTATCAAGCTCGTCCTCTGTTGCGAGTTCCATAGCGAATACGTGATAATCGTTGATCATCGGATCTCCGAGATCGTCGTTCTTGTACGAAAATTCAAGAACCGTCTTAGCAAGTTTAGTTCCTTCCGGAATACCCAATCTCTTAGAGAGCGAACCCGCCGCAATATTTCTCACTATTACTTCGAGAGGAACTATTTTAACCTTCTTAACGAAAGTCTCTCTATCGTTGATCTCCTCTACGTAATGCGTAGGAATACCCTTTGATTCAAGCATTTTGAAGAGATGATTAGAGCATCTATTATTTACTACGCCCTTGCCGAGTATAGTTCCCTTTTTAATGCCGTTGAACGCCGTAGCGTCATCTTTGTACGATACGAGTACTACGTCGTCGTTATCCGTTAAATATACCTTTTTTGCCTTTCCTTCGTAAAGTTGCGTTGTTCTTTCCATTATTTTAGTTCCTCCTGAAGTTTCTTATCGTCATTCATCACTTTTTCTTTAAGATTCGTCTTGTAAACTACGAACTTATCCATAATATCGGCATACTTTAAGGCAAGCATCTGTATGGCAAGTAAAGCCGCGTTTACCGCTCCGTTGATAGCTACGCACGCAACGGGCACGCCCTGCGGCATCTGTACTGTAGAAAGCAGGCTGTCCATACCGTCCATAGTACTGCTCTTTATCGGCAAACCTATCACGGGAAGCGGTGTGAACGCCGCTATGACTCCTCCAAGATGCGCCGCCTTGCCTGCGCAGGAAATGATAACTTCTACGCCTCTCTCAATAGCGGTAGATGCGAACGTATGAGCTTCCTCAGGCGTTCTATGAGCGGAAATAACTCTTGCTTCGTATTCGATACCGAATTCTTTGAGCGTATCGATCGCAGGCTTTACAACTCCGAGATCGCTTGCGCTACCCATTACAATAGCTACTTTTGGCATGACAATATCTCCTTATTAAAAATTCAAAAAGGCACAACAAGATCTGTCGCACCTTATCTTTTCGATTTAATTATTATGACGCGCGGATACAGTGTCCCTGTCGATGAAAGACGGCGTAAGCTATTCTTTACATTTGGCGAAAAAATACCTGACATATCCTGTTCTCCTATTGCCATTACATTGTAATATATTTTTCGATTTTTGACAAATGTTTTCGACAGGGTTTTTCATTTTCCTTAAATAAATTTATTATATATAGCATACGCTGTGATTATGGCTTCCCTAACGTGATTGACATATTTATCCAAAACGGATATTCTTTACGTCGATTTTCGTTTTCGCCGCAGTTAAAAATCATCGCACAACACTGATAAAGCGACAACTTGCTCGAAACAAATAAACTATATACGATACAATATTTCCTATGAGCTTGATCTTATCAAGCATACAGCATATAAAAACGGACGGATACGTAGAAACGGCTCCGTCCGAAATTTTTTATCTATTCGGTTTCAAAACTTTTACATTTTTAGCTATTCTCTATCAGTGAGAGACAAAGATAAAGTTACAAACGAACAATATCGCTATAATGATAGTGATAATATTCGGCTTTCTCTTCGCCGGATCTTTGGAGAACGGCGTGAGTATACAGTGCGTTATCATACCGAGCGCTATACCGTACGAAATGTTATAAGTGAGCGGCATCATAGCTATCGTAAGGAACGCAGGCACCGCTACCGTTACGTCGCTGAAATCTATTTTCGTAACGCCGCCGATCATAAGAACGCCTACGTATACGAGAGCGGCTGCCGTCGCGCACGTCGGTATAAGGAACGCGATCGGAGAGAGAAACATCGCTACAAAGAAACAAATAGCGACTATAAGAGACGTAAGACCCGTTCTTCCGCCTTCTGCAACTCCTGCCGACGACTCAACGAACGTCGTGACCGTAGAAGTACCGCAAACCGCGCCGACGACCGTTGCGGTCGCGTCTGCAAAGAGAGCCTTCTTCATTTCAGGAAGTTTACCGTTTTCGTCGAGCATATCCGCCTTCTGAGCCGTTCCGATAAGAGTGCCGATAGTATCGAACATATCTACCATACCGAACGCAAGTATAACGGAAACGATGAGCATGAAACTCGAGAAATTGAAATTCTTGAACATATCTCCGCTCTTATAGAAAAGAACGCCGACGGAATCCGTTCCCCAAGACTTAAAGCAAGCTACGGGATTATAGCTTGTCCATACGTCCTTAAGATTAGGAAGTCCGTACCACGTTGCGGCGTCTGCCCACGCGTTACCTGCGGCTACGTGTATACCGCACGCGATAAGAGCTACGATATAGAATATTCCCGTACCTGCCAGCATACCCCAAAGTATCGAACCTTTGATCTTAAGTTTACTCATAATTGCTATGATAGCGAAAGTAATGAACGTAGCGAAATACGGCCAAAGAGTAGAAAAATTGATTTTCAAAATATTTAGCGGCGCAAGCGTAACTCCTGTAGATGCGCTAGGAATAATTATTCCGGCATTCTGAAGTCCTACGAATGCAATAAAGAGACCGATACCTGCGGGAATAGCGAGTTTTACCGAATCGGGAACGCAATCGACTATCTTCTCTCTCACACCGATAAGAGTGAGCAGTAAGAATATAAGCCCCGAAATCAATATAATAACGAGAGCGCCGGCGTAACCGAAAGTAGAACCGCCTATTGCAGTACCTGCAACGGTAAATGCAAAATATGCGTTAAGTCCCATACCCGGAGCTTGCGCAAACGGAAGTTTTGCGTATAAAGCCATAATCAACGTACCTACGATAGCGCCTATAGCCGTAGCTATATATACGCCGCTTGCAGGAGCAACCTCACCTAAAAGGTTGGGGTTGACTATGAGGATATACGCCATTGTCATAAACGTTGTCAAACCGGCAATTATTTCAGTTTTTATATTACTACCCTTTTCGGTAATATGAAAATAATTGTCAAGAGCCGCTGAAAACTTTGACATAACCTAGGTTCCTCCTCAAATGTATTTTATTAAATTAATAATAGCATGGATTGACAATAAATAGCAAGCGCAACTTTACAAATTTTTTACACGTTTCGACATTATCGCATAGCAAAATTCATATTCAATGAAACTCCGTTTTCTTAGCGACGTGAATCAGCGTAAAAATACGCATACAAGACGAATGGTACGTAAAACCAAAACGATATATTTATGCAATCCGCTCCTTGGATTTTGCGGTATTCTTGCAAACAAAAAACGACGATTTATTTGAAATTCCGTCTTGCATTTTTTCTCTATACATTTATTCATTTTGAAAAAAGTCCTATAATGTATGCCGTTTTTCAAGAAATAACAGTAAAAATTTCAAACTTATTCACATTTATTGTCGGTTTTCCACATAGTTATCCACATTTTCATTAGTTTTATACAATTTTTATTAAAACCTACTTTTAGCGTAAAATAATAGACCCGTATCGAAAAAACGCGATCATATGACGGCGACAAACCGCTTTATGGAATCTCAATATTCGAGTTTTCGACCATCTTTATCGAACTTAAAATTTTGAGGTAAAATAAAAGACGGCAAGTAAAAAATACCGCCGTCTCCATTTTAGCTCTTATCGCCTTATCAAATTACTCCCTGCGCCATCATTGCGTCGGCAACCTTGAGGAAGCCTGCGATGTTAGCTCCTGCGACCAAGTTATATCCGAGATCGCAAGACGCCGCAGCGTCTCTCGCGTTAGCGTGGATGCTCGTCATTATCTGGTCGAGTTTTGCATCGACTTCTTCTCTAGTCCAGCTATATCTCATGCTGTTTTGCGACATCTCGAGCGCAGATACCGCAACTCCACCGGCGTTTGCAGCCTTAGCAGGTCCGATATTAACGCCGTTAGCCTGAAGATATGCGATAGCTTCGTTCGTAGTAGGCATATTCGCGCCCTCGGCTATGAACTTAGTTCCGTTAGCAACTATCTTCTTAGCCTCGTCGAGATTTATCTCGTTCTGCGTTGCGCAAGGCATAACTATATCAGCCTTAACGCTCCACGGCTTCTCTTTCGAGAAGAACTTAGCTCCGAACTTGTCTGCGTAATCCTTAAGAGTCTTGCCCTTAGTTCTCATCGCTACCATGAAGTCGAACTTCTCCTGGGTGTTGATACCCGCTTCGTCAAGCACGTAACCCTGCGAACCCGATATCGTAAGAACCTTTGCGCCGAGCTCAGTGAGCTTCATAGCCGCGCCCCAAGCGACGTTGCCGTAACCGGAAAGCGCTACGGTCTTACCCTTGAAGTTATCGCCGAAATGCTTGAGCATCTCACGGCAGAAATACGTTACGCCGAATCCGGTAGCTTCGGGTCTTATAAGGCTGCCGCCGTAAGAAAGTCCCTTACCGGTAAGCACGCCGTTCTCATATGCAGTTCTTATCCTCTTATACTGACCGTAAAGGAAACCTATCTCTCTTGCGCCTACGCCTATATCGCCTGCGGGAACGTCCTTATCAGGTCCGATATATTTATAAAGCTCGGTCATAAAGCTCTGGCAGAATCTCATGACTTCCGCGTCGCTCTTACCCTTAGGATCGAAATCGGAACCGCCCTTTCCTCCGCCTATCGGAAGACCTGTCAAGCTGTTCTTAAAAATCTGCTCGAAGCCAAGGAACTTAATGATACCGAGATTGACCGACGGATGGAAACGGAGACCGCCCTTGTACGGTCCTATAGCGCTGTTGAACTGTACTCTATAACCTCTGTTTACTCTTACGTTGCCGTTATCGTCGATCCAAGGTACTCTGAACATGATCTGTCTTTCGGGCTCCACAATTCTCTCTACGATATTCGCGTCGACGAATTCGGGATGCTTTTCGACAACCGGCTCGAGCGACTTCAAAACCTCTTCGACGGTCTGAATGAATTCGGGCTGACTTGCGTCGTTAGCCTTTACCTTATCGACTACGCTCTGAAGATACTTATTGGTAAATTCCATAATGTATATTCCTCCAAAATTTATTCTTGTATTTACAGAAAACGAGTATTACGCTCTTTTCTATTTGAGTTTAGCACAATAACCCTCAAATTACAATTATATTCGAGCGAAAAAATCGTCGGAATATATAAAAAATACTTATATACGCTATTGACATATCGCACATATTTCCTTACAATATTATTAATTTGACATCATTAATTCAATAGATAAATTTACGGAGCTAAACATGGTAGATAAACTTTTTCAAATGTATATGGAACTTCTCACTCATAAAAAACTGACCGCCGCGTTTCTTGCGCAAAAGCTAGAGGTTTCGACAAGGACTATATACAGATACGTCGACGCGCTTTCGCTATCCAATGTACCGATAAGAGCCGATAAAGGCACGAACGGCGGAATAATGCTTTGCGAAGAGTCGAAACTGTACGCCAACACGTTGACGAAGCAGGAATTCAACACCGTCATCACAGCGCTCGACAACCTTGAAAACACGGGAGGAAAACTCGATACCGTCGATAGAATAAAGCAAAAGATAGCTTCTCTCGAAAAGCTGTCAAAGAACGATAGTTTTTCGCTCGCTAACAGAAACATAGTAGTTGAAAACTCCTATCACGCTAACAGCAAAAAAATAGAATCTAAGATCCGCGCTCTCGACAAGGCGATAGATAAAACACTTATACTAAAAATAAAATATCACGACAGAAGCGGCATCGTTACCGAACGCGATATTGAGCCCTACTCTTTCGTTGTCAAAGACGGCGAATGGTATATATATGCTTGGTGTCTTTTACGTAACGAACAGCGTCTTTTCAAACTCACGAGAATTACGCACATCATGACCGACGAGAGAACGTTCGTAAAACGCAACGTCTCTAAAGATTGGAAACTGTTTTACGATACGTCCGCAGATACCGTCGATATAGTCATCAAAGTCAATGAAGAGAGCCGCTACGACGTGGAAGAATGGCTTGGAATAGAAGCGTTCTCTCAAAACCGCAATAAAGACATTGCGACAGGCTCTGTCAAAGCTGATAAAACGCTGTATTCGAAACTTCTCTCTTTCGGCAACGGTATCGAGGTCATATCACCCGACTCAGTACGAAACACCCTGAAAGAAACCGTCATCATGCTAAATGAAAAATATAATAATTGATCTATAAAAAAACGGCGTCGCTAGTGAAATACGCGCTCGCCGTTTTTATAACATATTTTCAATAATTTTTTTAATATCAATACAACTCAATATTTTCAGATCTAAACCCGAAAAAGCATATCGTCAAGGATAATATCATACGTTACCGCTTAGTCAAGAGCGTGAACCATATTTCCCTGTATCTTTTTCAAAAATTCTTCCGTTGAAAGTTCTACGACCTTTACCCCGTCCTTTTTGAACAATGAAGCAAGATCCTTCGTCATATATCCGCTCTCAATGGTAGCTATAGTTGCTCTTTCGAGTTTATCGGCGAACTCGGCAAGTTCTTTATTGCAGTCTAGTTCTCCCCTCTTCCTTAAAGCTCCGCTCCACGCGTAAATAGTGGCGACCGGGTTAGTAGACGTCGTTTCGCCTTTAAGATGTCTGTAATAATGTCTAGTTACAGTACCGTGAGCCGCTTCGTATTCGTAATTTCCGTCGGGAGAGACGAGCACCGAGGTCATCATCGCGAGAGAACCGAACGCCGTTGCGACCATATCGCTCATAACGTCTCCGTCATAATTTTTGCATGCCCATATCATACCGCCGCTACTTCTCACGACTCTCGCTACCGCGTCGTCTATGAGCGTATAGAAATATTCTATTCCAGCCTCTTTGAACGCCTTTTCATATTCGCTTTGATATATCTCGTTAAAAATATCCTTGAATCTATGGTCGTAAGTTTTGGATATCGTATCTTTCGTTGCAAACCAAAGGTCCTGCTTTACGCTGAGCGCGTAATTAAAACAGCTTCTTGCGAAACTCGAAATCGAAGCGTCCGTATTGTGCATTGAAAGAGCTACTCCGCCGGTCTTTGAATAGTCGAAAACCTCTATTTCACGTTTGCCGTCCTCGTCCTCGATCACCATAGTACACTTTCCGCCCTTCTTGACGTATCCTTCGACGTCCTTATATATATCGCCGTAAGCGTGACGGGCTATGGTTATCGGGCTCGTCCACGTGGGAACGTACGGAGTAATACCGTCGACCATTATCGGCGCGCGGAATACAGTGCCGTCAAGTATCGCCCTTATCGTTCCGTTCGGACTCTTCCACATCTTCTTGAGATCGTATTCCGTCATTCTCTGAGCGTTCGGAGTTATCGTCGCGCACTTTACGCCAACTCCGTATTTCTTTATCGCGTTAGCGCTATCGACAGTGACCTGATCGTCCGTCATATCTCTGTTCTTAAGTCCGAGATCGTAATACTCGCTCTTGAGCTCTACAAACGGAGTTATCAATATATCCTTAATGCCCTGCCATATGATACGGGTCATTTCGTCGCCGTCCATTTCGACAATCGGCGTCGTCATTTTAATCTTCAGCATATCTTCACCTTGCATGATTTTTCTTATATTCTACACTAATATCATCATTTAATCAACTTGTTAGCGGAAGTTTTAACGCAATTAAGCACCGAAGAATTGTAATATTTTATTAGTTTCCTATCTCGATCCTTCTCCTTTAGCGCGTTATCTATCATTATATCTATTAATTTTCCATACGGTATTCCTTTGCTTTCAAACAGATAAAAAGCCAACGAGCCGGGAATAGTATTCACTTCGTTAAGATAAAGCGTACCTTCCGAATACAGATAATCTATACGTACCGCGCCTTTCATACCCAACGCGCCGTACACTCGAAGCGTTGCGGTCTCTATCTCTTTCTTTAACTCTTCCGATATATTCGCGGGCAACTCTCTATAGCCGCCGTTCATCTTCCCGCTTACGAGATATTTATCGGCAAAACCAAGCATATTATCCTTTACGGACGGCTTTTCTATTTCTCCTATCAAAACGCCCGCATCGGTTTTCACCGCGGCGCAGTTATATTCGTCGAATCCGACTAAAGCCTTTTCTATCAAAACTCGGTTGTCATAATAAAACGCAAGCTCTATAGCGTGAACAAGAGCTTCCCTCGACGATACTCTTTCTATACCTATCGATGAGCCGAGTCTCGAAGGCTTCACAATCATCGGGTATCCGAGTTTTTCTTCTATTTTATCGTAATCTATCTCGTTTCCGCTCGTTATCGCAACGTATTCCACAGTATTTATACCGAGCGACGAAACGACGTATTTCGTCGCGATCTTATCCATACCAACACCGCTTGCAAGAACTTCCGACGAAGTATACGGTATACACAAAATATCGAAAAATCCTTGAAGAGATCCGTTTTCTCCGTTTCCGCCGTGCGCGCAAATGAAGACGGCGTCGACCTTCTCGTTCTTACGTCCGAAAATGCCTCTCGTTCTGATACCGCCCTTTGTAAATTCTATCTTCTCGGCCTTACTCGCGTCGAACGAGATAAAACTGTCGACGTTCATATCAAAAACTCGATAAAATTCCGAAGAATAAAAATATACGGGTATTACTTCGTATTTTTCCTTATCTATATTTTCATATGCCTGAACTCCAGAGATTATAGAAATATCTCTTTCGCAAGAATCCCCGCCGAAAAGTAAAACTATTCTTTTCATATCCACCTCTTTACGATACTATAAATATTCCCTGATTCGACAAAATATGCGACAATGCGAAAATCTCACTCGCATATCCCACCGAACGAAAATTATTTGAGCCATTTCCGAATATTCCGATGACCAACGTCCTTATAGCAAAATCAATAATTATCCGGCAAATCATTCTCGATAAGAAGAACGTCTCCTACTGCAAGCAACTTTGGGAAATAAGTCTTCGCGGCGTCGAGCGTATGGACTTTAACGACGTTTTCCATGCAAAAATCAGCGTCTTTCAATCCGATTTCAATATATTTCGCTCTGCTTCCTATGAGAATAACGTTATCGGCGTACTTTGCTATAAGTTTCCCGACTTCTATATTAATACTTTTCTCGTCTTTTCCTCCTTCTACTATTCCCGGAGTCATAACGACTTTCTTTCCGCTAAATAGCGTCATAGTCTCCAGAGCGACCTCAAATCCCCTTACGTTAGAATTAAACGAATCGTCAAGTATAGTTATTCCGTTAGCCGATCTTACGACTTCAAGTCTATGAGGAACGCTCTCCAACATCTCGATACCGAATTTTATATCGTTTATGCCGACTCCGAGCTTATATGCCGTAAGCGATGCGAGAAGAATATTGATAAGGTTATGTTTGCCTATAAGTTTCGAAAAGCACCTGACGCTTTCACCGAAAAGTTCGAGAGTAAATTTCGCGCCGCTATCCGACATCTCTATATCCGATATGTTTGCATATTCGCTGTCTGTGAGATAGACTACGGTATTATTCGTATAATTATACATTCTTTTTGCAGTCTCATCAAATCCATTGAATACCGCAAAGCCTTCTGCGGGCAATCCTTTTATAAGTTCATATTTTGTACGCTCCACGTTCTCAAAGCTATGGAAAGTTTCGATATGTTGCTTTGCCACTCCTGTTATTATCCCGTAAGAAGGTCTTACGATATCTACGAGTTCTTTTATATCTCCGACGTGTCTTGCGCCCATTTCCGCTATGAAATAATCTTCTTCCCCCGTAAGTCTATCTATGCTCATCGATAATCCCAACGGAGTGTTAAAACTCTTCGGCGTCATATAAACGTTATACTTTACGGACAATATCGTATATAGTATATTTTTAACGGTAGTCTTTGCGTAACTGCCGGTTATCCCTATGACTTTTACTTGCGGCATCGAAGCTAATTTTTGTTTTGCTCTTTTGATATACTTGTTAGATATCGCCTTCTCGATCGGCAGCGTAGCATAGAGCGATAACATCAATAGAATCGGCGAGAGCACGTATAGTAATGAAAAAAACGCTAATTTATGATAAATAATTATAAATTGAGTCGATATTAATAATAATATCCCAGTTGTCAGAAACAAAAAGAGTGTGGCCGTCAAATATAGACGAACGAACCGTTTTGTAAATCTCGGATGCGTTTTCCACTTTCTATTAAGAGAAAGTATCAAAAAGACTACGGAAAATACCGATACCAACACTAAAAACAGCTTCGATATATCAGCGTTTACAAAGTGATCTATTAGCGCGTTAACGCCTAATAATAGCGCATTGACAAAGAATACGAACCCGAATACGCCCCACTCCCTAAACACTTTAGAACGTCTCGATATAGAATATCCGTCGAGTTGTATATACCCGACGCTCCTAAATAAAATAAGCGTAGCGCTTACAAATACTATTAAAGAATATATGTATATCATTTTATCCCCTCGACAAAACTCTTCACGATAAGAGTAAACCTTTTACTCTCTTCAAGATATGCAAAATGTCCCCTTCCCTTAAACACTATAAGCGCGGAATCTTCTATTTCTTTTTTCATTTTCCTCGCCATATACATAGGAGTGTCTTCATCTTTATCTCCCCATATCAATAAAACGGGAATATGTATATTATACAGTTTTTTATCTAAATATTCATTAACGATATTTACGAACGTGCCGCGCATAACAGGCGATAGAACCCTATAATCGGAAGAACCGCTATTCGACACGTCTATTCCGAGTCGTTTTTTTATCTTATAAACTCCTACTTTAATATAGTATGCGATCTTGCGTCTCGGCTTGAGTCCTGCGACGTCGGCAAATACGGCTCCGATAACTTTCGTCTTTCGTTTCGATGAAATATGATCTATGGCGACCCGCCCTCCAAACGAGTGAGCGATAAAAATACACTCCCCGATATTCAAACTGTCGAGAAGCGTATCCAAATCATTAGTATAATCGCATAATGTATATGCGTTCTTCGGTTCGGGCGTATCTCCGAATCCTGCGAAATCTACAAGCAAACAATGAAATTTTTCGGATAAAACTTTTGCCGTTCCCTCAAAACTTCTGACGCTGCCGCCCCAACCGTGCAAAAATACCAGCGTCTTATTATTGCGGTCGCCGTACTCAATATAGTTGATGTCATTCCTCCTTGAGTACCCGCTTCATTATAAGCGCGTCCTCTACGCCGTCATAATATTTTTTTCTGATGTTTATAACCGAAAAACGGTGTTTTTCATAGAGTCCGATCGCCGCGGCGTTACTAACCCGAACTTCGAGAAATATATTGTCGATACCGAGCGATAACGCTCTTTTTTCCATATCTTCGATAAGGAAATTACCCAGTCCTTTTCCTCGAAATTCACGCTTTACTGCGACGTTCGTAACCTCAGCGTCTTCAAAAATCTTTATAAAGCCGTAATAACCTACAACTTTTTCTTCTGGATCGACAAGAACGTAATGAAAAGAATTGTTTTTATTAAGTTCAGCCGCATACATCGCCTTGCTCCAACCGTGACAAAACGCTTCCCTTTCTATCGACTCCACCTCGTCGAGATCTTCCTCTTTCATCGGCAAAATACGCATATCAGGCATTGTGTTTCTCCCGATATTCCCGCTCTGCCTGCGAATCCTTCATATAGAGAGGCTTTAACGTCTCAACAAATTGTCCGAAGTTCACTTTATGCTCGGCAACGCCTATAAGGGCGTCGATATCGTACTTTTCGCTGTCCTGCATGACTTTCTTTCCGTCAAAAGCGTCAAAATCGGCGACGGTATTGCACAATAACGATCTTATATGCGTATAGTCTTCATCAAATACGGCGCTGTATAGATTTCCGTGCCTTGCGTCGATACTCGTCATGATACTTCCGCCTTTTATATTATATGCCAAAATCTCGAGCGCGTTAATACTTACGAGCTTCTTTTTGAAAACGTCGTTGAACGCGTTCATCGTCGCTACGCCTATTCTTACGCCCGTAAAAGAGCCCGGACCTACAACGCATGCGAAGCAGCCGACGTCGGTTATACCGACGTTAAGTTCGTCAAGAACGTCGTCGATAGTCGGCAACACCAACGAATTATTCTTTTTCATGCCGCAGTCTATTATGCGAAAAGCAACTCTATCACGGCTCTTCAACGCAACCACCAATTTATTATATGAGGTATCTACAATTAATATATTCATATTCTGCCGCTCACCGTTATTTTTCTTGCATTTTCATTGATTCTTTCTATCTTTAACGAAATTATAGGTTTAGATATATTCCTAAACTTATTCCATTCGATAACGCAAACGCCGTCTTTGCTCTCAAGATATTCGTTAAGTCCGAGTTCGTATAGTTCGTCCTCATCCGACACCCTATACATATCAAAATGATATATAGGGAATTTCCCGAAGTACTCCTTCATAAATGTGAACGTAGGACTCGTAACGTTAGCTGTAACTCCGAGAGCTTTTGCGAACGCTTTAGTAAAAGTCGTTTTTCCCGCGCCCAAATCGCCCTCTAAGAGTATTATTTCCCCGCCTTTGATATCTTTTGCAAGCTCCACTGCAAGTCTTTGCGTATCTTCTACACTGTAACTAAAATATTCCATGAACAAATATTAACATTTTTACAGCGTTTTTGCAATTTATTTGAAGTTTATTTCGCATTTTACTTCAATTCGGTTGCATTTCGATATTCTATGGAATATACTAATAGTAACTTAACTAAATTAATTTAACGATTCTTTGGGGCAGAGTGAAATTCTCGACCGATGGTAAAGTCCATGAACGCCTTATCGGCGCCGAACAGGTTCGATTCCTGTACCGACAGTATAGTCTGGATGAGAAAAGAGTCGCCGTATACCGTATTTAGGTATATGTCTTTTCGTTACGCTCCATAGATTCAATATGGAGGTTTTTTATGAAAAAAGCAAACACTTACCGTATTGCATCTATCGGAATTCTCTCGGCATTGTCGCTTGTTATCATCTTTGCGGTGCCGACGTTCAAAATCTTTCCTCAAGTTCCTTTTCTTGAGTTTGATTTTGCCGATATTCCGATATTCATCGCAGCACTCGTCTACGGACCGCTAACGGCGCTAATCATCACTTTAGTCGTATGTTTCGTCCAAGGCATCACTATTTCCGCTATATCGGGAATCATGGGCATACTGATGCACTTTGTAGCTACGGGCTCTTTCGTTCTTGTCGCAGGTCTCATACATAAGCGTTTTTATTCGATAAAAGGCGCTATAGTCGCGCTCGCAGGAGGAATACTTACTTGGAATATCGTCATGGTTCCGTTCAATATACTGATCACGCCGATATTTTTGAATATGTTCTACGGCATGCCAAAAGAAGCCATCTACGACTACCTCGTGCCGTTCATAATTCCGTTCAATCTAATAAAGTCGAGCGTAAACGCCGTGATAACTATCATTCTTTACAGATGTCTGTTCGGTTTCTTTAATAAGATAGCGCCGCAAAGAAGCGTCAAAGCAAAAGCGGAAAACACAGCTCCCGACCGACAAGCAGTTGCAGATAACGCAATCGATAACGATCCGTCGATCGACAAATAAATATTCGATAATCACAATACGGACAGCCGATAACACCGACTGCCCGTATTTTTATAAACGAATAATCAAATCTCTTTTCTCCGATATTTCACGATTGCAAATTCAAACGGCTTTCAAAGATACCGTTCTTTCTACAACTAAACGAGTAAGATTTTAACTGCACTCTATCTCGTCGAAAATCTTTACGGATCTCTCAACTAAGTTCATTCTGCATATCAGCATACCTATCGCAACTACAACGTACACGATCGCCCAATAAATAACGTAAGCCCATGCGCCGATATCTTCATATAGCGCGCCAATGAATATCGGAGCCAGCATAAGTACTAATCCCACGCCGATAGCGGTAAACATCGGGATCATCATACCGAAATTCTTCTTCGTAATATCTTTGACGCTCACCCAATTAAGTATAGGCTTCTTTATGTCTCGTCTTATATACCAACCGTTCATTATCATACCGAAAAGAGCCGTCGCTACAGTATAAGCGATAACGTTCAACACTCCGACGTTAGAGACGGCGATAAGAACTATACCGCACAGTACAGACCCTATTAGAGAAACGATATCGGAAAATAGCAATTTAACTTTAATTATCGTAGCCGAACTTACGGGAAGCATTTTGAGCATACCGAGTTTTTCTCTTTCTCTCGATATCGCGATTATCGGAGCGTAGCTGGAACAGCCGAGAATAAGAGACATATACAGCGCGAGACCGAGCGTAATGAACTTTATCATATGGGGCGGAATTTCTTCTGCAAACGATAGATTTCTCGACATCATAACTACCAATATTCCGACCATCAACGGAGCCATAACGATGCCCATGAACGTATAAAAACTCAGTGAAGCGTCTTTTACCGTTGTCTTGAATTCCCTTGACAAAAGAGCTTTGAATACGCCCTTTTGTTTTTCCACTTTATATTCCTTCGTTTTAGCGGAAGTACTCGTCTCTCCCATCGACGTTAGGCTCCTATGGTACAAAAATCTCGATACGGCATAGGATAAAGCGAACAATCCTGCAAGTATGGCAATATATATTCCGAAATTCGCAAAGAAATTTCCGCTACCTACCATAGCTTTTGCAAGAACATAATTTGGGTACACTATCTTGCCCATGACTTCAAATGACTTTATAGACTCCTCCGGCAACGTCGGAACGTCCCCGCCCGACATATTCATAACAAGGATCATATATCCCGCCATAATGCCGGCAAAGAGTATAATGCCGAAAATCGAAGTAAGCGTACCGTTCTTTTTTGCAAACGATATTATATAAATAAGCGGAAAAGATATAACGGTGATCAAAAGCAGCGGAATAAGCGGAGTAAAAACGATTGATACGATCATCAGTATCCAGTATTCGAATCCTATCGTTACGCCGCCGGCGATAGCTCCTATTCCCGCCGCAATCGTTACGGGAAGCAAAACAAACGTCGTCAGCGCTACCTCTCCCAAATATACGATTATCATTTTCGCCCAATAGATCTGACTTTCCGAAACCGGCAGAGACAGCAAAAATTCGTTATCCTTTGAAAAGAACATAACGGACATAAACGCGAACGTTCCAAAGAATATCACGATAAGTTGACTTGCCGTCATCAGCATAGACAAAAACGCATCGAATATTCCCATTTCCGCCGTGACGCCCGCTACGGAATATCCTACAAGCACCAAAATAACGAGCAACGGCACCGCTATCAATAACGAAAGCAGGATATACGTTATTTGTTTCTTTTTGTTTTCCTTGAACACAGATACCAAACCTTTATAATTTTGTTTCATCAGCGTTGCCAAAAGAACAGAAAAAGTATTCTTCATTTCATCATACCTCTTTCTTTTCAAACATATCGCCGTTTTCCTTGAGAACTTCGTCAATCTCACTGCTCGAGCCCGTAATATTAAGGAAGAAGTCTTCAAGCGAAAGTTCTTTTCGATTTTCTTTAAGTTCGTCTATCGACGCTATTGCGAGTAATTTTCCGTTATCTATTATCGCAACTCGGTCGCAAACTTTTTCGACTACCTCGAGAACGTGCGAAGAGAAGAATACGGAATTACCCTTTTTGCAGTGCTCTTTCATCAATTCCTTGAGCAAATACGCCGATTTAGGGTCGAGACCGGTAAGAGGCTCGTCGAGTACCCAAAGTTTCGGCTCGTGTATCAACGCTCCTATAACGCATATTTTTTGTTTCATACCGTGAGAATACGATTTGATGGGGTTATTCATAGCGTTTGCAAGATCGAATATATCAGCGTACTTCCTTTTTCTCTCCTCTCTTATATCTGTGGGAACGCCGTATATATTCGCCATAAAATCAACGTACTCGTTGCCCGTGAGTTTATCGTATACGGCGTGATTGTCGGGAACGTATCCCATAAATTTCTTGGCTTCTATGGGACTGTCCTTGAGATTAACGCCGTTCACTTCAACGCTTCCCTCGCTAAACGGAAGAATACCCATGATACATTTTATCGTCGTCGATTTTCCTGCGCCGTTAGGCCCCAAGAATCCCAGTATTTCGCCGTCTTTGACTTCAAACGAAAGATTCTCAACGGCATATTTATCCGATTTATTATACTTTTTTGACAGATTGCTTATCTTTAACATATTGCCTCCCATATTTTTATGTTTATCTAAATGTTATCACTGCGACGCGCGTTTGTCAATATTATTTTCGTCTTTTCAACAAAAATATAAAAGCACGCCGGCAAAAAATGCCGTGTGCTTTTATATTTCATCCCTTATTCTTTTTTATGATTTTTGCCCTTATCAACTTCGCCTCGTAACCGTTTGAGGACTGTTCGTAGATCTTTGCGTCTTTCAGCGAATCAGGCAAATACTGCTGTTCCACGTATCCTCCGAAATCGTGAGGGTACTTATACCCGACGATTTTTTCGCTCTTATAATTTCTGTCTCTCAAATACATAGGAACGTTATCGTCCTTGTGTATTCTGACGAGTTCTTCGGCTCTCGATAACGCCGTTACGACAGAATTCGATTTCGACGCCTCGGCAACGTAAATTATAGCGTTATAAAGAGGTATCTTTCCTTCCGGAAGTCCTAGATGCTCGTACGCCACGATAGCCGACGTCGCGATCACAAGCGCCCGAGGGTCTGCCATTCCTACGTCTTCCGAAGAGTGAACGACGAGCCTTCTTGCAATAAGGAGCGGATCGCATCCCGCGGATATCAGCCTTTCAGCCCAATAAAGAGCGGCATCGCTGTCGCTTCCTCTTAGACTCTTACAGAATGCGCTGAGCATATCGTAATATTCGCTTTCGTCAACGGAAAGAGCTTTCTTCTGTATCGACTGCTCCGCGATATTAACGTCGATATATATTTTACCGTCCTTATTTTGCGGCGTCGTCAAGACGGCAAGTTCGAGAGCGTTGAGCGCCGTACGCAAATCGCCGTCCGCCGCCCATACGATATGAGATAACGCTTCTTTGTCCATATCGACGTCGAATATACCGAGTCCGTCGTTCTTGTCCTTTAACGCCTTAGATAAGAACTCCGCAATATCTTTGTCGCTCAGCTTGCGAAACTCAAATATCCTGCACCGCGACACTATAGCCTTCGTCATGCTCACGTAAGGATTTTCCGTCGTAGAACCTATGAATACGATATAACCCTGCTCTATCGCCGCAAGAACGCAGTCGGACTGAGCCTTGTTCCACCTATGACACTCGTCGAGCATCAATATGGTCTTCTTGCCGTACATTTCAAGATTGTTCTTCGCATCCTCGATCACCTTTTTCGCATCGGCAACGCCCGAAGAAACCGCGTTCAACTGTACGAACTTACTCTTCGTGGTATTCGCGATTATATTCGCAAGCGTCGTCTTACCCGTTCCCGGCGGACCGTAAAATATACAGCTTCCGAGTTTATCCGCGGATATCGCTCTCCGCAAAAGGCATCCGTTGCCTACGATATGCGACTGTCCTACAAAATCGTCAAGTCCCGTCGGTCTCATTCTCTCGGCAAGAGGCTTAGATTTGTTATTCATAGCCATAGAGAATAAATCTTCCATTGAACGCACCTCGCATTTTTACTATTTATAATTTTAGATAATAACGTATAAAATGTCAAGGTAATCGGAGTCAATAGTAAAAATCTATCCGATGTTCTTTTCCGTCGCTGAAAAGTTTTATTCTATCGGTAAACTCCACCTTTTTACCGTCGATAGCGAGGTCTTTTATAGCGCTCGAAATGAACCTTATAATATGCTTTGTATTCTTAAAATCGTATCTAACGGTATAATTGCCCATCTTTCTTACCGACTTAGGAGCAAGAACCAAATACTCCCCTTCGACATCGATCCCCAAAAGATGATTGAGAATATATTTATATGCCCACGCCGCGCTTCCCGTATACCACGTCCAACCGCCCTTTCCGTTATGATCGTCGTGACTGTATACGTCGGCAGGCATAACGTAAGGCTCTACCGTATACTTATCCGTCATATCGTTATCAAGCGACTTGGACACGGGATTTATCATATCGAAAAGTTCGTACGCTCCTTCCGCGTCGCCGGAAAGATGCTTCGCGATGATATACCATATAGCGGCGTGAGTATACTGCCCGCCGTTTTCCCGAATACCTCGCGGATAGCTTGAAATATACCCCGAATAGTTATCCTTATCGAACGCGGGAGAAAGCAGTTTTATCAGTCTGTTTTCTCTGTCTATAAGAACGTTACACGCATCGAGCGCTTTTTTATTCGCCAGTTGGTTGCCCATACCGCTTATCACAGCAAACGCCTGCGAAAGTAAATCGATCTTCATGACGGCGCTCTGTTCCGTGCCGAGCCATTCTCCGTCGTCGGTATAAGCTCTTGCGTATCTCGAATCCTTATACGTCAGCTCGACCGCATCTTTAAGAGCTACTTTAACGGCGCGGTATTCGTCCTTTTTCTCTGCAGACACGTACTTTTCCATACGTCCCAAAACGTCGTAGAGGAACATAGACAGCCATACGCTTTCGCCTATTCCCTTATTGCCAATCTTATTGAGAGCGTCGTTCCAGTCTCCGCTTCCGATAAGCGACAGTTTGTGTACGCCGAATTCGAGACTTATGTCGACAGCCTTTATCATATGGTCGAGAATACTTCCTCTCTTTCCTCTTCCGCTTGCGTCCTCAAGTCTCGATTCTTCGCCCGGGGCAAGCCTATCGCTATATAGATACTCCGCGACCTCGTTGATTATAGACTTATCGCCCGTCACGCGTATATACTCGTCGACGACGTAAGGTAAGAATAATCTATCGTCTTTCATCGACGTCCTTACGCCCAGATGCGGCGGATGCCACCAGTGCATTACGTCTCCCTCTTCATACTGATGCGCGGCGCATTCTATGATATGATTTTTGACGAAACTGCTGTCGCTGTATAACATAGCTAGCGAATCCTGCAGTTGATCTCTGAACCCTATCGCGCCTCCCGCCTGATAATATCCGACTCTTCCGTATATCCTGCTCGACACTATCTGGTACATCAGATACTTATTGAAAAGAATATCCAAAGATTTATCGGACGTCTCGATCTCGAACTTATTGACCAGCGAAAAATACTTCGCTGTATTGATCCTCTCTATTTCGGCATTGAGCGAATTCACCGCGTCCAAACCCTCTCTTGTTTCGGAAAACAGTATCTTGACCCTCGTCTCCTTATTTCTTATAAGCTGTATACCTATCTTTAGCGATACGTCTTCGTTGCCGGTATCCGATTCAGAGCTTACGACTTTAGTATATTTTGTATATCTGCTGCGAACGGATTCGCGGCGGACGTCATCGCTGCCCAAAACTTTGAGATACATCTTCTGTAACGTTCTCAGATTCAGCCAAACGTACACGCCGTCGTCTTCTCCGGCATATATAACGTTATTATCGTCGAATACGCCGAGCGCGCTTTCGAGTTCGAAGTAAATATCCGCGCTCTTGTCATATCCTCTGTTGATGAGCGATATGTCGTATAGCTGTACGCTGCCGTTACATACTATTGTTCTTATTACTTCTATATCGGTATTCTTTACGTGATTGACGTACTTCGTGTACCCGAGCTCGTGAACCGTATATCCTTTTGAATAACCGAGATTCACTCTTGTCGCGGTGAGATCTTCCACATAATAAAGCATTTCCGACGGGCTGTCCGATAACGCGTCGTTTTTCCAAGCCGCTATTTTATTCTCTCTCGAATTTACGCCGAACGAATGCGCGACTCCGTTTTCCGTAGCTACGAATCCTCCTTCCTGCATAGCCGCGACGTTAGAGTAAGGCTCGAGCGTTTCTCCCGTAACGGTATAGGCGTCGTTTTCGTTAAATCCGCCGTATTTAGTTTGGAATTTGAGTGTCGGCTTTTTGCAAGATATTCTCTCGCCCTCAGTTAGTTCCATCCCGAAGTTTTCGTTATCCGATTCTTTGATGTCAAGCTCTTTGATCACCATCGCGCTTCTATCGAGTCTTTCCGATACTTCTTCGCTTGCCGTATCCTTGCTATAGTAATTGATATCGAAACGTACGTCGAATAGCTTGAGATACTCTTTTATCTTGACAAGTTTCGGTATATCGCGAGACGTGTCTTTGCCTGCGTAAGATACTATCTTTACGAGTTCTCCGACTTTCGGAATGATACCTTCGTTTTTAGCCCTTATGATAGCGGTAGCGCTTGACGCGCTGTACGAACCGTACGCCAAGCGCGCGGCAAGTCTCATAGCAAAGCGATAATCGTCGGCGTCTTCTATATAATCGAAAGCCTTGTTAAGAGATCTCAAACTCTCGCCTACGCTGTTACCCGAATCGGATAACAAATCGATAGTCTCTATCAACTCCTCTCTTCTGTCGCTCATGATAAGATATATAACGATTTCCTTCTCCTCTTTCGCTTTGAGCGTAACGCTTCCGCTCAGCGCAAAGCACGGCGACAGAACGTCTCCGAAAGACGTCCTTACGTTTTTGAATTCCACGCCGTTCATATCTTCCACTCTTCTGTATCTTCCTATAGCGTTGTATCTATTGCTCTCGAACTTCAATCGCTCCAGTCCTTCGACGTACATCGCCGAATAATAATCTCCGTACCTTTCCATACTCTTACGTTTCGCGATAAGCGTGTTCATATTCCTTATCTCTTCGGTAAACACGAACATATTGTTAAACGCAGGATGCGACGCGTCCGCCTCTATCCCGTTGAGCATAAGTTCTTCTATATAAGCGACGTTATATATGGCGGCGCTATCGGAGTCGTTTCTTAAAGTCAGCGTTTTTTTGACGGCCTTCAAGCCGTGAGGAAGTTCTACCTTGAGCGTAACGCCGCTCTTTACGTTCCTATACTCGCTCGAACTTTCGGTGAACTCCGTCTCGAAATCGGCAATATCGCCGCTCTTTCTAGCCGTATACATCGGCGACGTCAACTCTCCGTCTTTCTCGACGTAAAACTGTCCGCCGTAAACGTACTTTTTATCAAAACGGAATTTGCCGAGGTAACGTCCGTCGGCATATTCGAAAGAATTTCCGATATCGTCGCATAGACAGGATATTTTGCCGTTATACAGAAGATTCACCTTGACTTCGTTACTCTTCTTCGCTATCACTTCTTTATACTCGAATTCGCGCTTTGAAGATGCAAGAATCTGCGTCTTCGACCTTTTGGGGAACTTTCCTTCGATCTGTCTTTCAGTAAGCAAAATACGTCCTCCGTTCACAAGCGGATATTTCATGAACAACTTCTTAAAATAGTCGTCGTAAAGATAATTTATCAATGCAATGAGACTCATTCCCTGATGGTGCGACATATAAGACTCCACTCTTTTCTTTCCGTCGCGCATATCCAGAGCCTCGAAGAATCCGTATTCGCCGAGCATGCCGCTGCTCTCTAGTTTCTTAAGATTGCGATATACGGCTTCTACGTCCTCTTTCACGCCCATGATCGAAGCGTAAGACGACACTACCCTCGAATCGTCCTCGTTCCTCTCGGAAAGCGAACTGAGACCAAATGCGTGATATTGATAATTCAACTTGTCGTCAAACTCGTAATATCCGCTTTCGCTTATACCGAATATGCCGTTTATGCTGTTGTGTTTTTGCGTTTTAAACGCATTTCTCACGCTTGTTCCGAGTAGCGACATCTTAGGCTCTTCCATAAAAAGCGACGGCATCAGATACTCGAACGCCGTGCCTGACCACGACAAAAGCGTATTCCCAAAGAGCGAAGTACACTCCCTCGCAAGATTGTTCCAAACGTCTATTCTGCCAGTCCTTAACGACGCGACGTAATTAAAGAGTCTCGCCTCCGACGCCAATATATCGTAATTCCCCGAAAGTCTGCCGCTATCGACGTCGTAACCTATAGCGAATACGCCGCGCTCTTTGAGATAGTAAAGATCAAACTCCATATCCGTAATTAGCGAACGCGCGCTATCGCAATCGAATCCCTGTTCCGAATAAAATTCGCAGGCAATGGCAAGCGCGACAAGCAGATTACCGTTATCGACCGCCGATACGAAATGCGGAGGCGCCTTTGCGCCGCTTCCTACTTCATACCAATTATAGAGATTTCCCCTATACTTTTCGAGTGAGTCGATCTTGCCTATAATAGCGTCCATTTGCGACTTCGCGGTTTCAACGTCGCAAAGACCCAGTTTATATCCCGCAATCTCCGCAAGCAATGAAAAAGCTATGTTGGTAGGCGAAGTATACTTTGAGTTCCCGACGTAAGGTTTTATCTGGTAATTATCAGGTATGAGTCCCGCATCGGAATTTACTTTTTGGAAATACCCGTACGTCCTCTTTGCAATTTCGGTAAAATATTCCCTATGCTTCTTGTTGCCAACGGCTTCGACCTTTTCTCCGAACGCAAAATTGGCGAGTATAACGGCATACGACATGATAGAGTATATCAGTATCGGTATGTTAAAAAAAGCAATTCCTACAGCCGATATTATCAACAATACGACAAAACTAAACGAACATTCCTTAACGTACGCATAAAAACTTCCGCCCTTCTGCCCTGAAGAGAACGTCTTCCATTTCATCATATTCTTTCTCGTTATCATTCCTAAGAACGTACGAACTATACAAATCAACGCGTTGACAGCTCTGAACGGTAAAACGAAAAAGTCCTGAACGGCGCTCGCCGCTATACCGGCAATGTCTATGATGATATACCTGTAACGGCGGTTTGAACTGAAGCCTGCGAGTTTCATAAGTATTTCATATACAGGCTCAAGAGCAAACGCTATCAAAAAGCCGACTGCGACCGCAAGCCTGCCGCTAAAACACGCAAATAAAAGCAATGCGAATAGAGATACGTCTTTGAACGCGTTCACAACGTTCGAAAACATCAAGTATCTGTATATCAACGGTTTCGGCGACTTAATTTTCCGCTCAGACGCGTCCTTGTGTTTATTCCCTATGAACGGGATGAGCTGAATATCTCCCTGCATCCAACGCATCGTTCTCTTGTTTTCGGAGCTGAGACTGCTTGGAGCATCCTCGTATACGGCGTTGCCCAGCGTTCCCGTATCGAGTATCGCGCCCTCGAGAAGGTCGTGACTCAGTACCGCGTTATTGCGTATCTTACCGCTTAGTTTTGCATGATATTCGCGTACCCTGTATATTCCCTTCCCCGTATATATTCCGACGCCCGACATATTGTAGAATAGATCGGAATACGTCGAATATTCCTCTTTTCCCGAAAGATAGTAATATTTCTTTGCAAACGGAGTGGATAACGAATACATATTGTACTTCGCGCTGAACGCCATAAGGTCGTAACGCATATTAAGCGGATGCGTTATAGCGCCGATAGCGTTGAGAAAAGTATCGGGCGTGACTTCGCTGTCCGTATCGAGAAGTATGACGTATTTAATATTTTCGCAGGCGTTCCTTATCTTCTGAAAACGCGAGCCTTCGCCTGACGCAAGATATTCCGTAAGCGTCATTATCGCGCCCCTTTTCCTCTCTTCGGCAGAGTATTTACCGCCGACTTTGACCCTCTTTCTCAGGAAAATATTCACTCTCTCGCTAAGTCCGTCGGTAAGTTTCTTATAGAGGGCTTCGTCGTTGTCGCTCCACTCCCTATCGCTTTCGGCAAAGTCGACAAGCGCCGAGATAATAATATTTTCGTCGTTGTTGACGGCTGAAAGACCGTTCAATTTTCGCTTAATGCTATCAGCGTCGCTTTCGCTTGCAACGTACGTTGAGACAGCGACTAACGTCCTATTCTCTTCGCCCGCTTCTTTGACGTCCATTCTCGGTATCGCTCTGCGTTTTACAACGTATACGGACAGTTTATTGACAAGAGATTCCACCGTCTTGAATACCGCCGCAAGAGAAAATACCGCAAATAGCGCCGACCATACGGGATGGTAAATGAACAGAGATACCGCGGCGATAACGACGACGGAAATAGCTGCAATCGCCGTAACGTACAGTCTTACCCTTACCTTTCCCGAATCGTATATTTTCCCTATCTCTTTGCCTGAAATATGTCTTTTGAGCGTTCTAACGTTATCAAAAAGATAAAATCCAAAATGTTTTCCCGTCATATTCTCGAGTTCGAACGCCTTTTCGATAACGCTCCTTTCGGAAATGCTTTTCGACGAAGCTATTTTGCATACGCTCTCAAGATAACTTCCTTTGGACACGTTATCCATATTCTTGTAAATCGCGTCTTTCTCCATAATGCCGTTCGAATAGGAAAGCGAAAGAGTATTCTCTACGGAAAACACTCCGGCAAGCTCTTTTATGAGCGTCACCGCCTTTCCGACCGACTTCGCGTCGTCTATGAGGTGACGTTCGAAGACAATCTCTATGTCCTCGATATTTCTTTCTATCTTATTGAATACTACGCTGTTCTTATCAATACTGTGATACTTAAAATAATAGTACATATAGCTATCGTAATGCGCAAGGCGTTCGCTCGGCGTGATACTGCAACGGGCAAGTTTCATCATCTTTGCGTATCTTATATTTCTCTTCGCTACTTCCCTTATCTTCTCCATAACGGCATAAAAAACCGCTCCGAAAAGAGCCTGTATCTCGGAGTAAGAAAGCGGCGTATATTTATTGAACTCATCGACGATCTCCTTTACTCTGTCATAGCTTAGTTCTATATCAGAACCGTTGACTATGAACTCGGCGAGCGTTACGACCCGTACGCTCTTTCCCTTATGCGGAAGCAGCTGAAAAGAGTTAAAGTCGAACTTTTTGAGCATACGCATAATGTAGTGATAATTCTCGTTGATCCACTTTTCGCTCTCGTAGACCCTGTCTCCCGACGCCATTTTGCGTTTTGTCGCAACGTACGAGCGTCTCAAGGATCGCTCTATACTCTTAACGTTGACTCCTCCGCCTACCTTATCGACGTTTCGAAGCGAAAGCGCAAGTTTTTTGACGTTGCCCAAAAGAGCTTCTCCGTCGATATCCGCCGTGATCTCTACGTGTTCCCTTTTTCTCGTCACTACGGCGAGTATGGACGAGATAACAAGTAATATTATAAATACGATAAGTAATGTATATATCATTTTGCCGCACCTCTTTTGAAAAAGTATTGCCCGAAGAATAAGCGATATACCTGCAGTACTATTACGCGAGATAGCGGCTATCGAATATTTTATAAAACGCTTATTTTCAAATAATACTTGTCCTAACGGTAAAAACGTGCTATAATATATACGAGTTAACCAGACGGTCGCATCGTAAAGATGAGGAAAGTCCGAGCACCGCAAGGCAGAGTGCCGGCTAACTACCGGTGAAGGCGACTTCAAGGAAAGTGCAACAGAAATAGACCGCGTAGCGATACGTAAGGATGGAAAGGCAGTGTAAGAGACTACCGTGCGCTTGGTAACAAGCGTAGCCCTGTAAACCCCACTCGGTGCAAGAGACAATAGCTATGGGTAGCCTGCCCGCTAGACAATCGCTTGAACCTATCGGCAACGATAGGTCTAGACAGATGACCGCCAAATACAGAACTCGGCTTATAGGTTAATCTCACTCGTCAAAAGGACAAGGTAACTCCTTGTCCTTTTGCATTTTATCCCTATATTCGTATTCACTTGTATTCGTAACGTTATGTTGATATATTTCAATCCGCGAAACGTATTATTCACTGTCTTCGAATACATAGTTATCCGCGCTACACAAAAGGCGTTCTTAATCATTAAAAGAACGCATTGAAATTTGATTAAAAATACAACTCCTCTTCTATTATCCGTCTTCTTATTTTTTCAAGAGCTTTTTTCTCGATCCTAGATATGTAGGAACGCGAAATACAGTGCTTTTTAGCTATTTCTCTCTGCGTAAGCACTTCTTCGTCCTCAAGACCGTATCTGTACTTAATAATATCGAATTCACGCGGAGTAAGCACTTTCTTGACTATCTCCAGCAATTTTTCTTTGACTACTTCGTCTTCGACCTGTTTTATTACGTTATCGTTATCTCGGCTCATCAAATCTATGAGCGTTATTTCGTTGCCCTCCTTATCTGACGACACCGGCTCGAAAAGAGATCTGTCGTTCTTATACTTTTTTGACGCTCTTATCGTCATCAGTATCTCGTTATCTATACATCTTGCGGCGTACGTTGCAAGTCCCGTCCCTTTGCCTTTTTTGTAGGTGTTGACAGCTTTTATTAACCCAAGCGAACCGACGGATATGAGTTCGTCGGAATCGTAATAATTATTGTACTTCTTCGCAATATGTACGACAAGCCGCATATTGTGCTTTATCAACGTGTCTTTCGCGTCGTTATCGCCATCCCACATCTTGTCAAGTAGTTCTTTTTCCTTATCTTTCGGAAGCGGTTTTGGAAAAGAGTTCTTTTTCTCCAACATACCCGTCATAAAAATCGCGCTTGAAATCAATGAAAATATTCCTGTTAAAAACATAAAAAATCACCTCATATATTTATATGAGGCAAGTTATGATATTATAAATTATAAAAAATATTTTTTTGAGTTAATTTATTATCAGTTATGCTAAAATATCAAAATGCGATCAATACGGACTTATTACCCGTATACTGATAATATCTATAAATTATAAAATAATACAAATCTGTTATTATTATATTTGATTTATTTATTGTTTCCTTTAGCCTTAAGAACCTCTTCTATCTCGGAAAGCCACGTGCTTATATCCTTGAACTGGCGATGAACGGCTGCGAATCTTACGTACGCAACGTCGTCGATGTCCTTAAGTCCTTCCATGACCAAATCACCGATGAGCTTTGACGTAACTTCAGCGTCGAGCTGATTAGCTATGTGTTTTTCGATATCCTCGATCAGTTTGTCTATCTTATACATCGGCACGGGTCTTTTCTCGCACGCCTTCAAAATTCCGTTCTTTAGCTTCTGCGGTGAAAACGTCTGTCTGTTACCCGACTTCTTAATGACCATTATCGGAGTCATCTCTATCGTTTCGTACGTCGTAAAACGCTTAGCGCATTTCGTGCACTCTCTGCGTCTTCTTATCGACGAACCTTCGTCAGTCAGTCTCGAATCTATTACTTTGCTGTCTAAAGAACCGCAACTCGGACACTTCATATTTTTCTCCTCCGTACTTTTTGCGGCGTACGATACGTCGCATTCTAAGTTTTATTATATATTTTCATTGCAGGGAATCATCTGCAATTTTTCTCTTTCTTTTCCTCTTCGATAAGCGGTCGCGGCGCGCATCCTTCGCCCAAAAGTTCCACCAAGATAGCGTCCTCTCCTATCTTTACGATGTTCTTCCATGGAATAAATATGCTTTCGTTACCGGTAATGTTCTTAAAAAACTTCTTATCTCCCGGTACGATTAGCCCTATTATCTTACCGCTCACGGTAAACGCCATATCTATTATTCTTCCGAGTTTCCTTCCGTCGACTATATTGAGCACGACCTTTTCTCTCAGTTCGCAAAACGTTAAATCTATCATAAGCCACCTCGAAATATTCTATGTTGAATAACGGCGGATAATGTCAAAAAAACGTTTTTGCTCTCTAACATAAGATCCTACGGCTTAAAGTATAGTATAACGATCACGCAACGATAGTAAAATATGCGATATATGTATCGCTATTTTATATTATTTTGTAACGATAAGACGCGCGAGGCGTTCTTTCAATCTCTCTTTCATCCTCTTTTTATCATCTACGCCGACCCGTCTTGAATCGCATATCTTGCTAACGCTCTTTCTCAACACTCTTTCCGAAAGATCGCATTCTTCGAATATCTTCTCCGTCGCGTCGCGATCTCTGACGTAAGCGACGGATATTGCCCAAGCTATCGCCATATCGACGTAATAATCGTCGTAAGCTCTTACGCTCGCTATCTTTTGAAGTACGCTATAGACTCTATCTTCAAGCATAAAGTTACTCATAAGCGAGACTACGCCGAATCTAATTCTCCACGTGTCGGAACTTTGAAGAGCGTTCTCGAGAAATACTTCGTATTCCCGAGAATTTATCTTGATGGCGCCCGATACGACATCGACGGTAGCCCAGTTATCAATGCTATCAATAAAAGAATCGAGTAATTCTATACGCTTTGAAATATCGATATTCTTCATATAAGCTATAACGAGTCCTCGTAACGTCGTGAGCTCAAAGCTGCCGTCGTAGTTAAGAGAAATGAAGCCGTCTGCTCCTTTGGAGCGAGCTATCTCCTTAGCTGTCTTATGAAGTTCCGGAATACGGACTCCTATTATTCTCGACGGCGTATTTACGATACGCGCGTTAAATTCTTTGAAAGCCGTATCGTCGCTCTCAATCGACTTTTCGAATGTCAGTATATTTTCATCGTTCCAGTCGTCGAATATCTTTATCTCTCGCATACCGATTTCCTTACTCTATTACCTCTTCAGCCTTTTCGCTGGGAACGAATTTTTCCTTATGCCATTTTGAAAATGTCTTTCCGTAACGCAAATTAAAATATATTGCCCAGTCCTGATCGTTAGCCCACGGATCGTAAAACTCTCCTCTCTTGCCGTTAATGAGATAAGGATAAACGTACGCGCAAGAGCCCCTTCCTTCCTCGGTAAAGAGACATAGATTGTTAGTAAGGCAAATCTCAGCTCTGTTGGAATACGTTTCATTGCCGGTAATATACGCATATTTTGCGAATACTGCCGCCGTTATACAACTCCAATAGTGCGGGAACGTATCGCCGTACATCTTTCTCTTGCCGAACCAGAATCCGTCCCAGTGCCTTATTGAAACTTCGTTCATATGGAACGAAGGCTGATGCCCGTTGAACGCTTCGAGCAGTTTCAGCTGTTTTTCCGCCTCGTCAAGATATTTCCTATCCTCTGATATGAGATAACATTCAAGAAGCGTATCGACGCTCGGCGCGACGATAGATTGCTCGTACTTGACCTCGTGAGCGGGATATTCGATACCTATCTCGAGGATCCTGTCGCCGTGAGATAAAAACATCTCTTTAAGCTCTTTCGCCATCGAATGATATCCGTTATTCTTCGCTTCCCTATACATTGTATTCATAGGAATATTGATAGCGTAGAATCTTATGCCGCCCTTTTTGTAATATCTTTTAGCGATCAAATACGCTTTGTCAAGATACTTTTTATTCTTCGTGACCTTGTACATTAGGATATAAGCTGTCATGTACATTGAATAGTTATAAAGTCTATCTACGAAAAGCATCTTCCTGTATATGGGAGCTTCGAATACCGAACCTCTGTAGTTTACGATATTCTTATCAACAAAATCCATACCGAGATCTATAGCCGAACGCAGTTTCTTTGCAAAATCTTCGTTCATATCGCCTCTTAGATACCTCTCGAGCATCGCGCACAGCATTCCCACTCTTTCTCTTGCGATATTTCTATCGTTTATCGGACGGTTTTCAACGAAAGTCCTCTCTTCCTCGTTGTCATAGAGGAAAATAGCTCCGTTGAATATTCCCTTCTTTCTGCACTGCTGCTTGTCGATAATGAATTCGATACGTTTGTCAATCAGCTCTTTAACGGAGCTCACGACGTTGAGCTCGACAAAAGTATGCCTGTCGTCGCCGTAATATACGTCTATTCTCTTCGCTCCCGTATCGCCAAACGAATATTTGGCAATATTAGTGTACTTATCTACGTTTTCAACGGCTATAGTCTCGCCGTTATAGCTGACGGTCGGCGTAAGCTCGCCTCTTAAAACTATATTGAACGTCTCGCCTACTTTTACGGTATATTTATTACATTTAACGTTCATATAGTTATCGAACGCCGCGGTTTCGACCAAGAAATCGCTCGGCGAACCGTATTTGAAAATTGTAAAGCCAAGTTCGTACTTTTTTCCCGCTTTTATCGTCATTGCCGGCAATAGTAGCGATATATCTCCTCTGTCGTTGCTGTTCCATTCTCTGTTGACGGCGTACTTCGCTATAGCGCCTTTATCCACGACGAGCGCGACGTTATCCTTGAATTCGCCGTTCATCCTTATTCCGCGAATATGAGTCGTATTGTCGCCCGTCCATACGTGCATATGACATTTTTTATTCAAAGCAACTTTTGCAATATCGTAATTGTCGTTAAAACACGTCATGATCCCGAGATCGCCTATCTCGAACGTCTTATCCTCATCGGTAGCGTTCTTGAATACGTATCTCTCTGCGAGTCCCGAATCCGTAAGTTTTCTCGTGACTGAAAGTTGCAGATCTCTGTATCCGTAAAGTACTTTGACCTCGTTTTCTTTATCCGTATCGACGCCTAGAACGGCGAACTGACCGTAAGGCGTGCCGTACGTCTTTTCTCCCTGTAACCAATTAAGTTCGTGTTCGTCGCCTGTTACGACGAGCGAATCGATACCTCCGTTTGAATTTACACTGATCTTAAATAAGTCGTTTTGCATATTAAACCTGACTCCTTTTATCTCCTAACACTAACGTAAATCAATATCAATAACTTATCGTCTTATATTATTACCTCATTTTTTAACGTAAAGCACGTAGAACGAATACTTTCGCCCGTTCCTCGAAAATACGTATCCGTCGTATGCGTAACGGGAATTCTCAGCCCTTGCGTAAGACATGTAAGTTCCGATATACGTATCCTCTTCTTCTATTTCGCCGAAAATAATGTTATTCTTTATTGCGGTCTCGTATACCGCTATGCCCACGGTTTCGCCTCTCTTAAAGGCTTCTTTATACTTAGACGCGACGCAACTTGCGTCAAGGCTATTCTCAACTCTATGCGACGATACGAACGTTCTGTCCGGATATTCTTTAGTACCGTCGATAGAAAAATACGAGTTAGCAATATAATCGTATACTATATTTGCAATATATTCGCTGCCGAACTCGGGAGTATGATCGGTATTGATATCCTTATCCGACATCAAAGTATAAAGATGATTGAACCACTCTCCTTTGAGTCCGTCTTTTTCGATATTAGACTTCGAGTTGCCCCAAGTCGGGTCGCTCGCATACCATACTCCGTCTATAAGTACCTTGTTCCATGCATGGCTACCGCCTGCGCTGCCGGTTATCTTGAGCGCGCGTATACCTTCGAGTCCGCACATTACGGTCATAGCCTTCGCCATACCGTTACATACCGCTATACCGTCGTAAAATACGCCTTCGAGATAGAAACAGCGTCTCGGATAAACCGTATGATAATTATTGGAGTTTAGCGTCCCTTCGTATCTTGCCGAAGCGTCGTCGTAAACGACGTTCGCAACTATCCATTCGAATATCGCCTTTACCTTATCGTAATTGCTCATTGTATCGTCAACTATGCTTCGCATAACTTTCTTCACGGTCTCGTACATCATCTCGGCAGGCGAACCCGCTATCGGCTCAGGTCTTACTCCCTCTTCTATAACGTAGTAGAGTTCGTCAACTGCGTACACCGTTTGCGATTTTTCCCACGAATATATCTTGAATTCGTCAAAATCCGCGTTTCTCGGAGTATCCGTTTCAAACGGTTTTTCATAGTTGAGCTCGACTCTTTCAGCGGTCGGCATATAGTTGCCCTCTCCGAGCTCGTAAGGAACGTTGGTCGAACTCAGATTCCACTTAAAGACGAGCCTGTTCCCACTATAATTTATTTGGAACTTCAGCGACACAGGCTCTTTGTAATTCTTTATGGCTTTACGCATAAATTCTTCGGCTTTCTCCGCAAGCGGCTTGTCTTTGAGTCCCATATACGTCGAGTACACCTCAAGCGAAAAAGGATACGCGTCTACAGAACTGCCTACAGTCCAGAGCATATTATCGAACGTCGCGTTGGGATACGCTCTCTTTTTTGAGATAGTCATGAACGAATAGAAAAACAGTATTTCGAATTCCTCTTCGGAAGTTATCACCGAGTCGTACGTCTCGCCCATATACTCGAACTTAGCTATTTGATACTTGTTCTCGTACTGTATGCGGCGATAGGTCTGCTCTTGCGACGCTATCTCTTCGCCTCCGACTATCCTTACGACCTTATATTTGTCGCCGTCAAGGAAATCTTTCTCTTTGGCGTATATAACGTTTGAGTTCTCCTCTCCGTAATATTTCTTACCCGTACGCAAATTCACAGCGTAGACGCTGCAACCGTCGCCCAGCTCTTTATACGTTATCTTGATATTGGGATAGCTGTTATCAATGCTCGCTTTTATTCCCCTCGGAGTATAATCGCTTACGTTTATCTTGACTTTAGTCACGAAATCGTAGCCGCTCATATGAACTCTTATCTCGTGCGATCCGTACCCTACTTCGTCCAAAAAGCCGGAACTTATTGTGAGCGTCTTCGAGTCGACGGAATATTCGCTCTCCGAAAGACGTACGCTGTCAAAACTGACCTTCGCCGAAGTTATCCTTCCCGACAAGCCGATGGTAAGCGGTACTCCCGAATAAAGTTCGTATTCGTATAAAGGTTTTTCCGCAGAGACGATACTCGCGCCAGACAGATCCGATACCAATATGTTGAAGGTATCGTATTCCGAACCGAAATATACACGTCCCGTGATAATCGCGCCGACGGAAAAGTCCTTGAAGTAATCGCTCTTGACACTAACTACTCCGTTGCCTATAGAAAAATCGTTCTTGTCCGCAAACGGCAACTCTACGTCGGTCACGGTGTTCTCGCCGTCGAAGTAGATCAAAACGTCCGACGAAGACGCCGCCGCATACGTGATAAACGAAGTATATACATCTACGCTTCCGTTGACAAAGGCGTATTTTACCGTCTTCTCGTATATAGCGCCGTCGGAAATATTGATAAATCCGAACGTAAGCGTCGAATCTTCGTCAACAGCGTAATCAATGTTCTTAACTACGAGTTTAGCGCTCATGCCGTTCACCGAAAGAACGTAATCTCTATCCTTTTCGAAATCTATCCTTTTTCCGTCTCGAATAATATACGCGTAACTCAGCTCGTTCCTATACATTTCGAACGATACGGTCGGCAATGCCGATTTACGTACCGAAACATATTCCTTATCGTCTAAAGATACGCGTCTTACGTCCTTTATCGTAACGTTAACTACCGTCAGCTCTCCGCTATCGAAAAGCACGAACAGTCTCGGAGCAGTAGTTCCCGAATAGTTATCGAAAATCTCCGCGCTCAGCTTCAGCGAACAATCGGAAAATGTATATTGAGTCGCGTCGACGACTTCGTTCTCGATGCGTACTTCTTCAACTGCTTTATTCCCTACCTCGAGAGAAGAATACGTTACTTCGGCGAACTTTCCCTCTCCTACGTTATGTACCAAAGCTCTCGTTTCGATAACGTCGCCGATTTTTACAATAACGCTCGTCTTTTCGCTGTCGATAGAATAATTGTTATCGCCTTTGCCGTATACTACCGCTTCGTATTCGCCGATCGCGAGCGAACAGTCCAAAAATCCTATATTATCCGTCACGGTGTAACTGTTACCGCCTAAAGAAATAACGTATCCCGCGCTGTCTCTATCGTAATTTTTGATAACGTACCTTACGTTTCCGCCTGCCAAGTAAGCGAACTCGACGTCGGGGATCTCTATAGCAGTCTTATTGACTACGGCTATCTTAGCGACGTCGGAATCCTTATATATCATACCGTCGCCGACTGCCTGTACCGAAACTTCGAACGAGCCTCTATCTACCAACTTATGGTGCGGCTCTATCGACGTGAACTTTTTGTCGTTATAGCTTATACGATATTCGCTTGCGTTAGGCACAGCGTCCCAGTTTACCGTAGAGGTCTCGGCATTATAACTCAACTTCGGCGTAGCTATCTTGCCGAAAAGAAAACATCCGCCAAGCATAGCAATGCTTGCCGCGATCACAATCACCACAGCTATATATTTAAGGAATTTCATTCCGTGTCTATCCATCTGAATATATTCCTCCGATTCTATCTTTACGTTATCATTTTAACATATATTCCAAGCATTTTCTACACTTTTTAATATATTTGCATTATAATTGCGTTAATTTTAATTAAATATTAATAATTTTATTATGAAAAAAGGAGCTTACTCTCCGTAATGCTCCCGATTTTTCCATATTTTTCATTACCGTTCGCGCTAAAGCGCGACAAAGGTCGATTTTTCGATTAGTTTTTATCTTCGTCCGCGACGGCTTCGTTTTGATTGGCTTCCGCGGTGTTTTCGTTATTGGTAAGCGCGTCGTGTATCGTCTCGCGCATAGAAGGCGTATCCAAATCATGAAGATGATCGTATGCCGTAGACGACATATCGAGCGGCTTTTCCGCGATAGCGTTCGCTATCGAAGGAACGTTCCCGTCGCATAAGTCGCTTGGAAGTTCTACGCCGACCTGATCTGCCGCCATTTCCTTTTTCGATTTTTTATAAGCAAGTTTCAAAAGTATCGGCGTCATGAGCGACGATACTACGACGAGCAAAATAGCCGCCGTCAAATATTGAGATTCCAAAAGTCCTGCCGTTATGCCCTTCGTTGCGACGATAAGACAAACTTCGCCTCTCGCCATCATTCCGAGACCCACCTGCGCGGACTCTCTCCACGTATACTTGCATATCTTGGCGCCTGCGCCGCAACCTAAGAACTTAGCAAGAAGTCCTGCTACAACGAAAGCAACGGCAAATCCTATTACCGCTGGATCGAAAAGTCCTTCTGAAGTCGCTGAAAGTCCTATATTGCAAAAGAACACGGGAGAGAAAAGCATATACGAGTTAATATCCACTTTTCTTTCGACGTATTGCGTCTCTTTCATATTGGAAAGCATTATACCTGCCATATATGCGCCCGTAATATCGGCAATTCCGAATACTGCTTCCGCAATATACGCAAAGGCGAAACATATAGCCAAACTTATAATGGGAACTCTTCTCTTATTCGGAAACTTCTTCCCCATCCACTTGAAAATATAATGGCACATGATACCGACGACTATAGCGAACACGAAGAATCCCGCGGTCTTTAGGAAAATATCCAAATAGTTTACCCCGCCTTCGCCGCCCGACTGTCCGCCGATACCGATGATGATCGTAAGTATGATTATTCCGATGATATCGTCGAGAATAGCGGCGCTCAATATAGATACGCCTACCTTTCCCTTAAGTTTTCCCATCTCCTTGAGCACTTCGACCGTGATACCTACGGACGTTGCCGTCAAAATAACGCCGACGAAAAGGTTCTTCAAGATATGTTCCGAACCGAAACCGAAGAACAGTCCCGCAACCAGAAAGCCGAGCCCCAAAGGCACGATAACGCCGAGTAACGTTATGACTACGGAAGGCAAACCGTTCTGCTTTATCTCTTTAAGATTGGTATCGAGACCTGCGGAAAACATTATGAGAATAACTCCTATCTCAGCTATTACCTTAAGTTCGGTACTCGTTGTGATTATTGCGTGGTCTCTAAGAAGAAACGGTCCCAGCAAAAGTCCCGTAAGTATAGCTCCGACAACCTGAGGCAAACCGAGTTTTCTCATCAAAATGCCGAGCACCTTAGTAGTGATTAGTATTATAGCGAGGGTCAGAAATATCCTGTAATCAAAAGAAGGTACTTCCGATATGCCCAATAAAATGCTGTTCATAAATATAAAACCGTCCCAATCGTAGTTATATAATATAAAAGGTTCGAAAAAAGCAAATATACTCTCCCCGAACTTCTAATACATTTTAAGTTACTTGAGCGTTATTGTCAACCATATCGACGGTGTTTTTAGCAAAATGAAAAATAAAAAAATTAGCAACGCCAAAATAATGGCATTGCTAAATGTCTGAATCAATAATATATTTTCGCTCTATTGCAACGGATGCGTTACAAAATAACGGAAATTTTATCCGATAGGATCAGTCGAGATCTATCTTGTTAAGAAGAGCTTTGAGATTAGCCATCTCTTCCTTACTGAGCGTCACTCCCTTGCCCATCTTTTCGCCGTCCGGCGCCCACTCGCGAATATCGTATTTAGGCTCTTTGCCGTTCCAACTGATATAATTGACTACCTTTTTCCAACCCTTATTAGATTCGGATAAACTGCCGAGAGTCTCCACTATCTCATAATTGAAAGTTGCCTTTTCGTCTGCCATGATTGCCTCCTCAAGATACCGCTTGTTTATATTATTATATTTATATAATATCATATAAATATTATAATTACAATCTAATTTTGGCAAAAATTTGATTGAATTTTATTAATTTTTTATTAAGATTCGTCATATAGTGCTCTGCAATGCCGATTTTGCGTATCCGCGCCTTCCCATCTCCGTATATCTGTAAAAGTTATGGCAATAATTTCGTTATAAAGTCAACAAGGAGACGAACATATGAATTATTCAAATTTAGCACAGTCAAAGACGTATTCCAATCTAGTCAACGCGTTCGCGGGAGAGTGTCAGGCGCGCACCCGCTATACGATGCTCGCAGAAAAGTGTAAAACCGCCGGCTTTTGCGCTTTGAGCAAATTCGTAAAAACCATAGCGAAAAACGAATTCGAACACGCGGAAAGAATATACAATTTCATCGCGGCGTCTTCGGATAAAGCTATCCCCTCTCTCAACGTCAATTCCGGCTATCCGTTCAAGGAAAAAGAAAACGACCTTATCGAAGCATTCCGCTATGCTGCAGAAAACGAAGGAGAAGAGGCGCAGGAAATATATCCCAGCTTTTCCAGAATAGCGCGCGAAGAAGGTTTCGATATCATCGCGGACTTCTTTGAAAAACTCGTACAAATAGAAAGCTGTCATAAAAAAGCGTTCACCGAACTTTACGAGCATCTCAAAAACGGTACTCTGTACAAGAGAGTAAATTCCATCAAATGGAAATGCTCTCTCTGCGGATTCGAAGCGACGGCAAAAGAAGCATGGCAGAAATGTCCCGTTTGCGGAGCTGCGCAGGGCGAAATAATGCTCGAAATGAGCGAGTGACAAAACGTCCGCTCATAAATCGGTTTTTATAAACGGAACTCTTAGATAAAACGAATAATATAAAAGGAACGGATCCGACGCGGAAACCGTTCCTTTATCTTATTCAAAATGCTTTACGCCTGCTCTTTCTTTATAGGAACGAGTCTAAACGAATAGCCGTATTTTCTTCCGAGAATCAACCTGAATTCGCTTCTCGCGTCGGGTCCGCAACTATTAGAACCTATTCCTCTCATAAATCCGCTTATATGGACTATAGTATTGCCCGAATCGTACACGTCCTCTCTGTGCTTCGCCTTCGCCAAAACCGAATCCTCGATTCGCGTCGCCTTAAAATTGAACGGCGTATTCTTCGCAACTATCTTGAGTCCCGCTCCCGACTTGTTCGTGATCTCCGCCCAACGGACTTCGCTCATATTGCCCGAATCTTGCGGTTTGATATAGTTATCTTCGAACTCTCCTACCTTTTTAGAGTGTATGCCCATAAGCGCGTGCGACTTGCAGTCGGAGTAGTTTTCAAAATCGCCGAGTCCGTAGAAGCGTGTATTGACAAACTCCTTAGGCATCTCCAAAACGCTGCCTATCTTCGGCATATCTATCTTCTCTCCGCTTTGCGTAACGTCTACGTCTATATCAACTACACCGTTAGAATGTATCTTATATGTATACTCGAATCTTAAAGTAGCTTTCTTTAATCCGAACGACTGATACGTCGTCTTGAATACGTAATGATTGCCGTCGACGTAAGGTATGTCGGTCATATCGCTCTTAATGAAAAATACTTTATCGAGACCTATCTGCGTCCAAGATTTCATAGCGTACATATAGTTGTCGATAGGCGCTCGCCATACGCTGGGTATTATTCCCTTCTGTCTCTTCGGATTCTCGGGACGCATACTGACGTATTCTACTCCGTTCACATTATACGCGCGCAGAAAGCCGTCGATCTTATTGAACATTATCTCACCGCCTACGAATCTCACGCCTATCGTGTCCTCGTTCTTGATGACCTGCATATCTTTCGTAGCGCGTACCATCTTCACTATCTGCGGAATATATTTGTTGAGTTCCAACTGCTCGAACGCAGCCTCTACGCCGTCCTTGAAATATCTGAAAGTAATATACGTATCAACGTCTTTTGCTATGCTCTTATGCTGTATTTCAACCGTCTTAGAAGTCATCGGCGCTACGCTTTCCGATAACACGCCGTCCTCCGCAACTTCTCCGTTCTCAAGAAGCTCCCAACGTATCTCGTATTCGCTTGCATCTGTAAAAGACGTCCTATTGGTTATCTCATACTCCCTTTCGCCGATCCTCGTTATCTTGAGCGGTCTATACGCGTTCTTCATCATATACGCGCCTATCGAAGGAGTCCTATCGGGATAGAAGAGTCCGTCCACGCAGAAATTGCCGTCGTGCTCGTATTCGCCGTGATCTCCGCCGTACGTATATTCGTATCTATACTTCGACTTCTTGCCGTGCTTAACGGCATGATCCGCCCATTCCCAAATACAGCCGCCCATGAGCCCTTCCGACTTATAAAACAAGTCGACGTAAAGATCGAGACTTCCCGGTCCTACGCCCATTGCGTGAGCGTATTCGCAGAGGAAAAACGGAAGTTTGTAATATTTCTTCGGCAGTTTTCCATTCAAGTATCTTTCATAGTGTTCGGTAGACGAGTACATATGCGAAACTACGTCGTAAGCCCAACGCTTCGTGCGACATACCGCCTCGTAATGCACGGGTATATCGACGTTCTCCTCTTCTTTGAGATACTTATAACAGTAATCCTGACACTTATATCCTCCGGCTTCGTTACCCAAAGACCACATTACGACGGATACGCTGTTCCTGTCGCGATAATACATCCTCTTAACTCTGTCTTTATAATGCTCCTTCCATCTAAGGTCGTTACTTATCATATTCGGTCTATAAAGCCTCAAATTGTACAAAGTGCCGTGAGTCTCGATGTCCGCTTCGTCAACTATATACAGACCGTAATAGTTAGCCGCCTTAATAAATAGCGGATCGGGCGGATAGTGCGACGTACGTACGGCGTTGACGTTGTACTGTTTCATGAGTTCGATATCTTTTATAATGTCTTCTACGCTCATTACGTAACCCGCGCTCTCGGTCATATCGTGATGATTGACTCCCAAAAGTTTTATCGGTACGCCGTTGAACTTGAATACGTTCTTATCTACGCTCACGTATCTGAATCCGACTTCCTGTCTTATACATTCGACGGTTTTTTCGCCTTTTATCACTTCTATGTAAAGAAAATACAATTTCGGCTTTTCCGCGTTCCACTCTTCGACGTCAAGCGTAGTATCTATGATCGCGTTGAACTGAGAAGTTCCCTCTTCAGGCTCTATAGTATTTGTGTATTTTACGTTAGTCTTTCCGTCAAAAAGCGTATATTTGACCTTTACGTCATCAAGATCGCCCTCTATTTTAGCCTTCGCCTGCATACGGTAAGCGCGATCGCCGACCTTCGACGTAATAACGTGCATATCCCAAACGTAGACGTCTTCAAACTCCGTAATATAAACATCGCGGAATATTCCGTTCGATCTGAACATATCCTGCGCCTCAAGATAAGATCCGTTACACCACTTATATACGAGAACAACTATCTCGTTCTCTCCCTTTTGCAAAATATCCGTAACGTCAAACTCCGCGGTATTATGGCTGCCTTCGCTGTAGCCAACGTACTTTCCGTTGACGTAGATCTCCATACACGAAACGACGCCGAGAAAAGTTATTATCCTCTTCTTGTCCTTTTTCTGTATGTCTATCTTTTTCCTGTAAATGCCTATTGAATTGTATAGCGTAACCTGCTCGTCGGTATCCAAACGCATTTTATTCGGAGACTCGAGCGGAATTTCTTCGGGAATATTCGGAGGATCGCAAGGGAATTCGTAACGCTGGTTGACGTAAAACGGTTCTTCATATCCCGTATACTGCCACATAGACGGAACTTGTACTTTACTGAAAGAATACCTGTCAAAATCTATCTCGCTCTTAGGAACTTCGTAAATATTCCTGAAATAAGCAAAGTCCCACTCTCCGTTCAATACCGTAACGCGTTTACTCTCATAACGCTCCGTAAGATACGTCGTATCGTCGCACGCAGTCTTTGACGAATGGGGAATAAAATATGCCCTCGGAGGAAGTTTATTCTCCTCAAACAATGAAAAATCCTTATACTTTTTATGCTCGAATTTATACTTCATAATTTGCTCCTATATATAATTTTGAATTAATAACGTCGATATAACCATTATGAATTTATTATAGCATAAAATATGTACTAAATCAATACAGAATTAAAACATTATAATATAAATTAAATTATAATCTCATTTTAGTTCCTCAATGTTATTTTATAGAAACATATACGACCGATATGAAACCGGAAATTCGATATTTTACCGATAGAGTATAACGGCTATAAATAAAACTTTACAAAACAATAAAACTATACCTATATAGCTATAGTAGGTATAGAGTTAGTCACACGATAACGACTCCAAACGGAAAAATAGTCACTCTCATCACCTTTAACCATTGATAAGCAAAAGGTAACCCTATAATAGTTATAGATAATAGTGCTACCCAAAAGATAGAAAACATAAGAAAAAACAAACCGACCGTCAATCCCCATACTATATTAAATACGGGATGTTTGACGATCGACACCACCCCGCATCTTCCAAAAGGTTTCCAAGCAAAATAGGCTATCCTATAACATTTCAGAGCTATAGGAAATCCGATAAGAGTGAGCGAAAGCGCAACGGCTACCGCCGTCCAAAACAACGCCAGAAAGAGTCCGCCGACGATCTTCCACATACTGTTCGCTATAAACTTTACGCCGAATCTTATAACTTTGCCCATACTCTAGTTATCTTTAATAAAATAACATCTATTCCTATCGGCAAAAATAATTGCGGTCCGCCGCATCAAATACGCGGCAGACCGATGAAAGCTATCATAAATATATTATATCAAAACTTATAAGCAAACTTCGATACTGATATCAGTCGAGATCTGCAAGTCCGTTTTCTCTGATATATTCTTCGAGTATCTCTATCGCTTCGTATACGAATTTAACGCAAGGACGAACTTTATAGTATTCCTCCGTTCTCTTGTCGGGAACGTATCCGTCGGTTATGCCTTTTATATTCTTAAGAAGGTCTCCGCAATTGAGAAATCCGTTCTTTTCCACGAACTTGTCAGTAAGTTTACGAACTTCGCCGTAAAGATGCTTTTTGTTCTCCTCTACGTCGTCGCCGTCCTTATGAAGCAGTCCCAGCACCATGCCCATACCGGTTACAGTTCCGCACAAGTTCCTCGTTCTTGCGAATCCGCCGCCGAACGCGCCGGTGATCTTAAGAAGATTTTCCCTATCTATCGGAAGAACGTCGTCAAATGCGAAAATCACCGCCTGCGCGCAGTTATAACCGAGCTTGAAAAGGTCTACGCCTTTTACTCTTCTGTCAATTTTTTCCATAATATACACCTCTTTCAAGCCGCATATACCGAGCGGCATATATAAACATAATGATTATAACATCAATTTGAAATTAATGCACGGATTTTATCTCAAAACAATAAAAATACGCCGAAAAATTTCGCCGTATTTCATAATTCTCGACTAAACCGTCAATGCTTTTCGCTCAATCGTTAGAGAGATATTTCCGAACGTATTCAACGATAACGTCTGCGACCTGTTCCAGCGTCAAATGCGAAGTATTGATAGTCAAGTTATAGTTCTTCACGTCGCCCCATGTAAGATCTGTATACGTATTGTAATACGACGCTCTCTGCTTATCTGCTTTCGCAATGGTTTTTGAAATATTCTTATCCTTAACTCCGTACTTTTCGACAAGTCTCTTCTTTCTGCACTCGATATTCGCATGAAGGAAAACGTTGATAACGTTCTCTTCGTCGCGAAGAATATAGTCTGCGCATCTGCCGACGATTATACACGGCTCCTTTGCGACCTCTTTGATAATGTCCGCCTGCGTATAAAAGAGTTTATCGTTTATCTGAATATCGTTGTATATCGGAATAAAATAGCTGTTTGCCGAAGACATCGAAAACATACTTGCGAATTTTGTTCCCGCTTTCTCGTCGAAATTCTTATAGAACTCGCCGTCGACTCCGTTCTGTTCCGCAGCTATATTGATAAGCTCTTTGTCGTAATACTTTATTCCCAGTTTATCGGCGACCATCTTACTGACGGTCCTTCCTCCGCAGCCGTACTGTCTTGCCAGCGTAATGACAAACTTCTTCATAAAACCTCCCTTTGGTAGTATTAAACTAACCGTCAACGTTCTCAAAACGCCGTTAGACGAAGCGATTACTACCCTTCAATTACAGTATAATACCAAAATTTGACGTTGTCAATACCGACAAAAAAATAATTCTCCAAACGCTATCAATAATTCCGTATAATATAAAAAGAACTCAAAACGCATTTAGATAAATCGCCAGAATTTTATGCCGTTCAATATCTATACGATATTCTCAAAGCAAAATTCTGCATAAAAAAATACGTCCGAGATATATCGAACGTATTTATTCGTCTTAAACAGTTAATTAAAAGCGTTAAAACCTTATATAGCTCTATTCTTTATCTTAAAATTCAGCGCTTCCCGTAGTACGAGGGAACGGTATAACGTCTCTGATGTTAGACATACCCGTCAAGTACATGATGAGTCTCTCAAAGCCAAGACCGAAACCCGCGTGTTTGACCCCGCCGTATCTTCTCAAATCAAGATACCAAGAATAATCTTCTTCTCTCAGTCCAAGCTCTGCCATACGCGCAGTAAGAACGTCGTATCTCTCCTCTCTTTGACTTCCTCCGATGATCTCTCCAACGCCGGGAACTAACAAGTCGACAGCCGCTACCGTCTTGTTGTCGTCGTTCATTCTCATATAAAACGCCTTTATCTCCTTGGGATAATTGGTGACGAACACAGGTTTTTTGAATATCTGTTCAGTAAGATATCTCTCGTGCTCAGTCTGAAGATCGGCGCCCCAATATACGGGATACTGGAACTTATCTTTGTTCTTCATAAGAATATCTATAGCCTCGGTATACGTCACTTCTGCAAAGTCGCTCTCGACTATAAAATTCAGTCTTTCGAGCAAACCTTTATCAACAAAACTATTGAAGAAGTTCATCTCCTCGGGACATTTTTCAAGAACAGCCTTTATGACGTACTTTATCATATCCCTTGCAAGGTCCATATCCTCTCTCAGATCGGCAAAAGCGATCTCCGGCTCTATCATCCAAAATTCCGCAGCGTGACGCTGAGTATAGCTCTTTTCCGCTCTGAACGTCGGTCCAAACGTATATATATTCGAAAACGCTAACGCAAAACACTCGCCGTTGAGCTGTCCAGAAACGGTAAGATTAGCCGCCTTTTCGAAGAAATCCTGCTTGTAATCAACGGCGCCGCTATCAGTCTTCGGAACGTTGTTAAGATCGAGCGTGGTAACCTTGAACATTTCGCCCGCGCCCTCGCAGTCCGACGCCGTAATAAGCGGCGTATTGACGTATACGAAATTACGTTCCGCAAAGAAAGCGTGTATTGCCTGAGCCGCTACCGAACGCACCTTAAATACAGCAAGAAACGTATTGGTTCTCGGTCTCAGGTGAGCTATTTCTCTCAAAAACTCCAAGCTGTGTCTCTTCTTCTGAAGCGGATAGTTTGGCGTAGATGTCGCTTCGATACAGACTTTTCCTGCCCGTATCTCATAAGGCTGCTGCATATTCGGCGTCAAAACGAGCTCGCCTTCGACGCTTATCGCGGCGCCGACGTTTAGTTTTACAATATCTTTATAATTATCGAGCGATTCGTCGATAATGACCTGCGTATTCTTAAAAAAAGTACCGTCGTTGATCTCAATGAACGCGAAACTCTTGCTGTCTCTTATCGTTCTCACCCAGCCTGAGACGCAAACCTTTTTGCCGCCCAAACTTTCATACGATTCTCTGATGTCTTTTAACGTTGTCTTCATCTAAAACCTCTTTATTGCTTCGCGATAATATCGCGAAAAAAGTTATTCTTTTATAGTTACGGCTATGCAAATAAGCTATGAAGCCGTATATTAAATTCCCGATATATTGTTAAGTATACCACACAAAAGCCGCGTTGACAAAGTAATTTCATTCATTTCGGTAATAATATCTAAAAGATCATTGATTTTTTATCTTAGTTTGGATATACTATAACTGTACTCTCGGCACGGCGTTTGCGCAATGTAACCGCACTTATTAAAAGGGAGCGTGAGTTATCACTTCGATATTATGCCTTTGACTTTCCGTGTAAAGTCCCATCAAACGATGCGTGGAAAATAGACATTTGATATAACGCACCCACCTGCTATCAGCGGGTTAAATATTGCCTGCGTCTGCTCGAGGGTACTTTTTTATTTCCTTTTTCTCAATGCTTCTATATCAAATTCGCCGTATCGAAAAACTCCACTCTTCCGCTTTCGGTATCGTAGATCGCGCCGATTACCGCATTGGCGTTCTTTATGCCGTTCTCTATATCAGCTATCGAGCCGCTTACGTTAATACGGCACGCCCGAGCCTCGTCTCTTTCGCCGCCTATCTTAGACAGTATCTTATCAATGAGAACGCCTATATTCCCGTCTGCTTTTCCGCCCATAGCGGAATGCAGAGCGCCGCAGTGAGTATGCCCGAGCACTACCGTAAGCGGACAGCCCAAATGTTCAACGGCATATTCGATACTTGCAAGCTCCATTTCGCCGATAACGTTGCCTGCAACTCTTATAACGAAAAGTTCGCCTATGCCCGCCGTAAAAATACTCTCCGGAATAACTCTCGAATCGGAACAAGTCACTATAACGGCGTACGGTTTCTGCCCCTCTCTTACGCTCTCGGCTCTTCTTTCCTTAGATACGTCTCCTTCGTTGCGGTCTGCAAGAATGTAACGCTCGTTACCGCTTCTCAATCTTTCATAAGCGTCTCTTGACGACATAACTCCGATATTATCCATACTAAGTTCTCCTCCTTCGGTCGGAAAATATTATAATTTGAAAAATTTCATCTCGCTATGCAGTTTTATAGCAAAACAGAAGCGATTTACATTCGCCTCTGTTCAATAAATAGCCGGTATCTTTTGGAGATGTTTCGTTATACTATCTCCGATTTCGCGTCTATTACGTTCTTTGGCTCTATATAGTACTTATGGTCCTGATCTCTATAATAGATGACCATATCAATGATTCTCGCAATGACAACGCACATAGCGTATCCGAGGAAAAATCCGACGCCTAAAGTCGTGATACCGAATATTACCGTGAACGCTAACATCAAAAGAATAGCCATAACGTAAAGTCCGAATACCTTAAGGAACTTAGGCTTTAACAATCTAAACTGCTCCTTTAAGCACTTGAAAACGCCGTTCTTCGTATATATTATATGCGGAAGCCAGAAAGAAAGGAGCGTCTTTTTCAACGCGAACATTATAACTATCAGCGTAAACGCAATAACTATGCCGATTATATTGGATATCAAGAATACCAAATAACCTATTCCGCAGATAAGCGCCGCGCATACCAAATAATACGGAAGCGTCACTATGAACTCGGCAAGCGCGTATCTGAACGATATGCCGATATTGTGTATGAAGTTACTCGAGAAGCCGTATCTCGAATTATACGCCATAAAATTGTTAACTACGTCGGAAATGGGATAATGGCACAGCGTCATCGCTATCTTGAACATTACGAGCACTATCACTATCCATACGACGCTGAGCGCAACGGACGCGGTATTCGAACTGAACGCATTCTTTACCGCATTAAAGTCGGAGACGAGCAGATCGTAATTCGCCTGCTGATTCTCGACGTTACCTTTGACTATATCGAAAAAAGTGTCGTAAAGATGCGTCGTTATCGCTATCTCATCGATAGCCGTAGTAAGCGGCTTTATCATAGGAAGAAGCGCGCAAACGCCTATTATTCCAAAAAATATTATGACTATCATAAGATACAGCAGCGTCTTATACGTCAATGAAAATCTTGACATCAATATAGATATCGAATGTTTTAACGGCATTAGGAATTTACCTCCCAAATTTTCTTCTTCTTCAAATCTTCCCTGTCTGTACCCGATATATCGCAGTAAGCGACGAACATGAGTACTGTATAATAACCGATAAAGAATATATATGCAATGAGATCTACGATAAATCGCAATATCTTAATATCGAAATAATTCGTCACGTAAATGAGCGAAAACACAGGAATCACAGGCAGAACCACCGCAACGAAGATACGCCAGAAATTTCCCTTCGTGAGACGCAATTCAGCAATCACGGCTTTACGTCCGTTAAGTCCCGTAAATACCATCGTCGGACACCAAAGAATACTGTAGGAGACGACGATCGCCGCAAGAAACGTGATCATAACGACGGATATTATAGATAGAGCAAGCCTTATCGCCTTAGCCTTGAACACTTTGATCCAAAGGTATATAAGCGACGAACAAATGAACCCGTAACACTCGAGAATGATTATCATGACGACAAATACTCTGAGCATTATGAGAAAATTGTTATTGACTCTTGCAAAGAAATGCCTGTTGCTGAGATCGCCTAATCTCATATCGCGTTCGAAAAGTCCGCTCATCGCGCTCACGAATATAATAAACATCAGTCCGCCTAAAAGCAGAAACGCAACGCCTCTCCAACTGATGTCCGTAGCCGATAGCCACATCTCAAGAAAATTCTTCTCGACTGACGACGTGAAATCTATGAGCAGATTATATACGGACGCAGGCTCGATCATGAGCGCAAGCACGAGCGCAGGCAAAATCGAGTATTCCAAAATGTAAAAAAATCTTCTGCCTATATATTGCATTGACAACTTAATGTACCGCATAATCCTCCCTCTGCGCTAAATCGGTTCGGCTAAGCTATCTGCATATCCTTTACAGTCAATGCGACGATAGCTTTCCCGTTCATATTTAATATTCTAACATATAATTCTTATAATTTCAATAGACAAAGGAAAATTATAGAAAATTACGACAGGAGCTCGATAAGTTCGCCAACGCTCCGTACAAAATACATCGCTCTATTTTCTACGTCTTTTTCTCCGTATCCCCATGATACGATAACGTTGTCTATGCCGACCTTTTCCGCGCCCTCTATATCGTAATCGGTATCGCCTATAAGAACGCATTTCGACTTATCGGCTTTCAGACTGCCGACCGCGTTCAAAAGAACGTCTGCCTTGCTGTTTCTCCCCGCTTTTTCGTCGGCGGCGAAAACTTCGTCGATATATTCCCTAAGTCCGAAGCAGTCGACTACCGTATTCGCCATATAATACTGTTTCGAAGTTGCAGTCGCTATGAAATATCCTTTGCTCTTTAATTTCGCAAGCATCTCCACGACGCCGTCGTAAGGACGGTTTTCATAAACGCCTCTCGTCATATAGTATTCCCTGAACACGCCGATAGCTTCCTTCCGCTCCTCTTCATCGGGGAAATCGCGTCCGAATGTCAAAGAAAGAGGCGGACCTATGAACTTGTAAAGTTCGCTTTCTTTATAACTCTTCCCGAATTTTCCGTAAGTAAACTTAACGCCGTTGGTAATGCCCTCGTACGAATCGGTAAGCGTTCCGTCAAGATCGAATAGCAGATAATCGTATTTTTTCATAACATATACATATGCCGCCTTATATCAGCTCTTCAGCATAGCAAGCTGCTCTGCGAGTTTCTCTCTCTTTTCTCTATATTTTCCGAGTTTGACAGTCTCTTGCTCGATAAGATTTTTAGGCGCTTTTGCCAAAAATCCTTCGTTCCTCAGCATCTTGTCGCATCTTGCTATTTCCTTGTCAGCGTTATCTATCTCCTTTTGGATCCTCTCTATCTCTTTTTCTGTATCTACGAGATCGCCGAGCGGTATGAGTATCTCGCCGAGCGACGTTACAGCAGACGATACCTTTTCTCTTATCGCCGCCTTGTTTTGGATGTATTCTATATCCGTTACGCCCGCCAGTTTCTTTATATATATTTCCGCGCCTGAAAGCGAACTCTCGCCGATAGTCGTCATCATCCTTACGGGCTTAGACGGACTGACGTTCATCTCCGCTCTTATATTACGTATAGTCGTGATCATACCCATCACGTTTTCAAAGCTTTCGCACTCGTTCTTATAAGAGAATTTATTTAGCGCAACGGGCCAGTCGGATATCATTACCGACTTCTCGTCGTGCGGGAAATTGAGATATATCTCTTCCGTTATGAACGGTATGAACGGATGAAGAAGTTTCAGAATATTCTTCATAACGTACACAAGAACGCTGAGAGTATTGATCTTCTTATCCTGATTGTCGCCGTAGAGATATGGTTTTGCAAGCTCGATATACCAATCGCAGAACTCGCTCCAAACAAAGTTGTAAAGTTTGGTCGCCGCAAGTCCCAGTTCGTACTTTGCAAGATTAGCGGTGACTTCTTTTATCGTTCTGTTGAGTCTTGCGAGTATCCATTTATCCGCCGGCGTATATCTGAAAGTACCGAGTTCCTTTATCTTATTTCCTTCAAGATTGAGAAGAACGAATCTCGAAGCGTTCCATATCTTATTCATGAACGCCGACATATCTTCCGTCTTTTTCTTCGAATACCTTATATCTCCGCCGGGAGCTACGCCCATAAGGAGCGAAAATCTCAAGCTGTCCGCGCCGTATTTATCGATAAGTTCGAGCGGATCGATACCGTTGCCGAGCGACTTCGACATCTTCCTGCCCTCCGAGTCTCTCACGATACCGTGTATCAAAACTTCTGGGAACGGGATCTCGCCCATGTGCTCTACTCCCGAGAAGATCATTCTCGCGACCCAGAAGAATATTATATCGTACGCCGTTACGAGCAAACTCGTAGGATAGAAGTATTTGAGGTCTTTGGTCTTTTCGGGATAGCCGAGCGTAGAAAACGGCCACAAAGCCGAAGAGAACCACGTATCTAAGACGTCCTCGTCCTGTCTGAACGAAGTCGACGAACACTTCGGACACTTTGTCGGAGCTTCTTCGCTGACGACCATATGTCCGCATTCTTCGCAGTAATACGCAGGTATTCTGTGTCCCCACCAAAGCTGACGAGATATGCACCAGTCCTTGATGTTTTCCATCCAGTTATAATAGACTTTCGTGAACCTTTCGGGTATGAATTCTATTTTCTTTTTACGAACGACGTCTATAGCCGGTTTTGCAAGCGGAGCCATCTTGACGAACCACTGTTTCGAAACCGTAGGTTCTACCACGTTTCTGCATCTGTAGCATTCTCCGACGTTATGCTTATAGGGCTCAGTCTTAACGAGATAGCCGAGCCTGTCGAGGTCTTCCGCTATCTTCTTTCTTGCCTCGGCTCTGTCCATACCCTCGTAACCTATAGCGTTAGCGTTCATAATGCCGTCGTCGTCTATGACTTTGATGACATCGAGAGAGTGTCTCAGACCGACCTCGAAGTCGTTGGGGTCGTGCGCGGGAGTGATCTTGACCGCGCCGCTTCCGAATCCTATTTCTACGTAGTCGTCGCCTATTATCGGTATCTCCTTATTGACAAGAGGAAGAACGAGCGTCTTGCCTATTGCGTCCTTATATCTTTCGTCCGCGGGATTGACTGCGACCGCCGTGTCTCCGAGAAGCGTTTCGGGTCTCGTAGTCGCGACTACTATCTCGCCGCTTCCGTCTGCGTACGGATAACGGATATGCCATAGGAACGAATCCTTTTCGCTATACTCGACTTCAGCGTCGGAAAGCGCCGTCTTACACGAAGGACACCAGTTGATGATCCTGTCGCCCTTGTATATGAGTCCTTTGTTATAGAGATTGACGAAGACATGTTTTACGGCCTTGTTACATTTTTCGTCCATAGTGAACGCTTCGCGGCTCCAATCGAGCGACGAGCCCAACCTCTTCAGCTGTTCTACTATGCGTCCGCCATACTGATTTTTCCACGCCCAGGCTCTTTCCATAAAGCCGTCGCGTCCGACGTCGTTCTTTGAGAGTCCCTCTTCTTTCTTCATCTTCTCTACGACTTTGACCTCGGTAGCTATAGAAGCGTGATCGACTCCCGGAAGCCAAAGCGTCGAATATCCCTGCATTCTCTTGAATCTGACTATCGTATCTTGAATAGCGTTATTGAGAGCATGTCCCATATGCAACTGCCCCGTTACGTTGGGAGGCGGTATAACTATAGTGAACGGCTCCTTGTTCTTGTCGACCTTAGCAGTAAAGAAACCGCTGTCGTTCCAGAATTTATAAAGTTTTTCCTCAAACTCTTTGGGATTATACGTCTTTTCCATTTTCATTGCGTTACCTCGTATTTTACTCTATGATTAAATTATTGCTTACGTATTATAATATCTGTCTTAGCCGAACGCCGCCATGATACAGCCTATGACGACAACGACCAATCCCACTATCTTAAATATATAATAATAGTCGGGCGTACCGTCGTTTTTCACGAATACTGCGCTCGTTTTCACTTCTGTTTTGTCCTCTTTAGATACCTTTTCCGCGCCGCCGTCGGTATCGTCTTCGGCAAACACTTCCTCTTCATCATCCGTCTCGTCGGGCGTTGAAAAGTCTTTTGCGCCGTGTATTTCGCCAAGAAACGCTTCCGCTTCCCGACTTTCGTTTACCTGCTTCTTCCCGCTTGTCTTTTTAACTATCGCCGCGTCGATTTTCTTTGCGAATATAACGATAATAACGCCGACTAGCGCTATAATAAGTCCTATTATTACCAGCGGATGCGTAAAACGCGTCAAACTAAAGTCGATTACTCCGATAATAAAGTTCATACTCACCTCTATAAAAAAATCATTCGCCCAAACAATAGGACGAATGACCGCGGTACCACCTAAATTCCGAATAAATATATTCGGCTCTCTTCGACGTTAACGCCGTCTAAGCGCGCGATGCTAAACTATTCACACCGCAAGTTCAGCGACGACCTTCGCCGTCTATCCGTACGCGTCTCTCAGCTAAAAACACGCTCTCTTCAACGGAATCGCTCGGTTACTCCTTCGCATCATCACATTATATTCTAAGTATAGAATGAACGCCGAACCTATATTCTTTCGACGTTAACAAACCGCGTGTTCCGCAATGTCTATAGGAAAAAGGTCGGAATAAATCCTTTTATATCTAACAGTCTACCATAATCCGTATCTCTTTGTGAAGCAAATTAAAAGAATTAGTAGCTATTAATTATCCTTTTTATCCAAAACTTCGATCTCCGACTCGTCAACGTCTATGATTATCGCGCTACCGAGCGTATGCTCGCTGTCGGGAACAAGTTTATCTTCGCTATTCGCGGTCTCGCAGGAAGCGGCTTTGAGCTCTCTTAACATAATAACGGTATACTGTATCGCCGCAACTATCATGAGTATACTGCTTATCGTAAAGAGGAATACGTCGAGGTATATCCTGTTTTTCTCGAAAAACGGATGGAAGAACGAACAAAATACCGCCATAGCCATAAACACAGTGCCGAGTTTTCCCCACAAATTAGACTGGATAGTGACCTTCTTACGCGCGATCTTGAGCAGTATCGCCGCTCCTATTATCATATAGAGTTCCTTGATTATCATGATGATCGGGAACACTAGGTGTATAAAATCTATAAGCGTAAGACAAATATACGCGGACATCTGTAAAAGTTTATCCGCGAGCGGATCGAGAACCTTGCCTATATCCGACACGAGATCGAATTTTCTTGCGATAAAACCGTCGACGACGTCCGTCACCGACGCAAAAATGAACACTCCGAACGCATACCAAATGTGATTCTTTCCAAAAGTTATTTTATCAAGACAAAACCAAATAAAGAGCGGCACGCACAAAAGCCGTATATACGTAAGGATATTCGGTATCGTAAATATATCCTTTTTTGAAAACTTCATCATCTCTCCTTAATTAGCCGAGCTAACTTAAACATAAGTATTCCTACTTCGATCTTCCACGTTTATAGTCATAAGTATAGCATAGCGTGACCTTGTTGTAAAGAGCAAAAGCTCCGAGGTTAATAATTTTATGTAAATTTTACACTAAAACAACTTTGTCTTAAATGCAATTTTCAGAAAGTTATGTTCCTGCAACAATTTTCTTTCCGCCGAATTTTCAAGCGACAATTCTTTTTCTCCTTTCCGAATACGGAAATATAGACAAAAAATGAAATAATATACGCTATATACGCAACTCCGATAAAACCCTCTACGGGATAAACGTACTTCACGAGCGTCGAAAAATCCGCGTTGAAAGAAAGCGCCGACGTGACCGCAAGAAGGAATATGGGCGCGTATGAATATTTCGCAACGTCCAATACCTTGTTGTACACGACTTTGCCGGTCCCGATGAGCGTAGAGAGTATCGCGAGATATATTATGAGTCCTGCAACTATCCCGACGCCCTTCTTCGTAGCCAAAGCGTATATCGGCATCGACGCAAACGAAAAATCCGCTATGACGCCCGTCATCAAGAACAAAAGTATCGCGAATATAACTCCGACTGTTACTGCCGACGCTACTATCTCCCGCTTCTTCATACGCGACCCTTCGTCCATTATTATATATCCGCCGAGCAGCATATTCATACCAGCATACGTGCAGCTTTGCGCTATCCCGATATTCCCGACGACGTTTATCTTTTCGCCCGCTCCGAGATAGAAGATCATCGCAAGAAGAGCGGGAACTATCACGAGATTTATCTTCTTTATCGAATTCATAGTGAACGACGACACTATGGCTACCGCGATACCAGTTAGAAGTCCCAAATATTTGACTCCGAATATTTCAAAGAGCAGTTCCTCTCCGCCGCTGACCATAATGATATAGCTCGCGAACATGGTGAGAGTCATAATGGAATCTATTATTTTCCCCATAAGCCCGTTACGGCTCCGCAGAAACGTTTCGCTCCGCCCGACAAAAAGAAACAGCGCCATCAACAGCCCTATGATAATGCCGGAAAGGCTCGCCGTAAGCGGCGAATATCCGTAAAAATACACGGTCAGCTCCCGTCCCGTAGCAAGTCCCGCGCCAACTATAGTTCCAATAAACAAAACGACGGTTTTCAATACGTTCATCATATATAAAAATATATGCTTACTTGATAACGTTTTATGATTTTGCAACGTCGACGCCGTTTCTGCAGCTACAACTTCATCTCTCGTTTATATAGCTGTCGTTGATCATCAGCCTAAATCGGCAGTTGAGATAACTCGAAGCATGTTCGCTCATCGTCATCCTCTTAAGATATATCGTAAGATATTCCATAACAGACGAAGTAGCATCCATATAATATTTCGACGTGATTAGCCTCTTTTCAGGATCTATCTCGAGAATGTTTTTCTTGATCGAATAGTTGACCCTGTCGTGTATATCCTGCTTGTCGTAACTGCCCTTTTTGACTCTCGTTCTGTGCGCGTCGCTCTTATCGGCTATAACGAGAGCCGCCGATATTTCGCTTATGATGGCGCCTATCTCCTCTTCGTGATTGCCGACAGCCGAAAGTATCTTGCCTATTTCGACTATATCCATACCCATATCTCTGAGTATCGGAAACAAAAGAGCGCCGCCCGTCACACCGTGATTGAATCTGTTCACGGCGTTGCCTATATCGTGCACGTATCCCGCTATCCGTCCCAGTTCGCGGGTACGTTCGTCGTACTCCAGTTTCGAAAGGATCTCGTACGTAGTCTTCGAAACGTTCATCGCGTGTCTCAAGCCGTGTTCCGTATAACTCATCGCCGAGAGCACGTCGTTAGAAGCCTCAATGAGCGAGCGGATCTCCCTATTAGCGTATACGTCATCAAAAGTGACCTCTTTTTTCACATTGAATATATTTCCCGACATTTTTCACTTCCCAGTAACATAATATTATAAATTGCTCGATTTTGTAACCCAAAACCGATTTTATCCCATATAGTATGTATTTCGATCATACAAATATCCAAAGATAACCTTTTCGCAACATCGAGCGATAAATGTAAAAAAGTATCTCCAAAATATATAAGAAGATACTTTTTTCTCCATAAAATAATCTAATTAAAACTTTTATTTTGCTTCTAAACCTTTCTTTCGTCTTTTATACGAGTTTCGCGTTCTTAAAGATAACGGTTTTAACTTCGCCCGCTCTAACTATTATATTTTCGATACGTTCTAGCTCGTCCTCCATGATATTCGATGCAACTATATGATCGTAACTAAAAGCCGTATTAATATGAACGTCGGTTTCCTTTCCGCAATTTTCATAGAGCCTCACTACGATGGAATCGTCTCTGTCCGCCTTCTTTACGGTCTCTATAACGACGTTATCCTTATCGGAAGACACCAAAATTTCAAAACTCGCGATATCGTCGCAAATACGCAGAGGAGAAACCAATCCGTATCCGAGTCTCGTCATAGCGTTCACGTCCGCGCCGCCTAAGACGCCTAAAGTAAAATAATGAGTTCCTATATCGCTCGTAGGATCGGGACTGCGCGTAGAACGCAAAAGGGCTACGCTTATCGTCTTATCCGATACTCTATATCCGTATTTCGAATCGGCGGCTATACCGAGTCCTCCTGCAAGCACCCATTTGTTAGCGGCAAATTCTCCGTGTCCTCCCCTCTTCGAATTGGGTTCTCTCTCCATAGTTCCGAAAGGAATATCGCTTGCGACTTTGTCAATGTCCGACTTCGGCGTAAACTCTATCCTTAGCATAGTGTTCGTATCTTCCCATTTTACCTTGGCGTCGATCCTCACGCTATCGCTTCCCTCGAGAAGCACAACGTTCATAAGAATACTGTTCCGTCTAAATCTCAGTACGTTCTGCCATACTATCATTGCTCCTTCCTTAAAAACTTTATGTTTTCGAAGTTTCAGCGTGGCTTTGATACCCTTATAATAGTTGTCGCTTATATTTATCGCGTTATCTTTGAGTTTCGGATCGTTATACATATATATCCGAGCGGACGCTCCGCCTATATGTTCTTCGTTAGTTTTCTTATTAAACAGCGACACTATCTCGCCGTTTTTGTTGAAAGTGACCCTGATCACGTCGTTTTCTATGCTTTTATCGGTATACGACAGTTTGCTTTCGTCGGGTTCAACGGGTTTCCCTACCGTTTTGACACTATACGGCTCAACGTCGCATTTGCGCCAATTAGAACCTATCTTGAACCATTCGCTGCGAGCGAACGGAGAAGAGTTGACGACCCTCTTAGCTTTTGAAACGTTATCGGAGGCGAGCTTTTCCCTCGCGGCTTTTATCCTCTCTCCGAGAACGTTATATCCTACCCTAAGCGCGTCGTTGACCTCCTTGATATTATTGCCGCCGAGCGCGTTATAGCTCGCATATTTTAATGCGGTCATATAGAGTTCGTCTATTTCGCTATGCGGATACTCGTGACCCGTAAGATAGCGGCAAGTAGCAAGAAATTCGAGGTCGTGCAGCGACTGTTCTATCTGCCTATTATAGACTTTTAATCTAGCCATCGTCGTATACGCTCCCTGCGTATCATCCCTTACTATCTCTCCGCTATAGATTTCGTATTCAGGCGTTCCCGCAAGTCCTCTTTTTATCATTTCCGCCGAAAATTCGCCCGTAAGCATGCCTTCAAGCTCGTTATCAAGTATGTCTACTTCTGTATAGATACCTCGAAATTTCCCATATCTATACTTAGTATATAGTTTATTGATACCGGCATCGCAAAGCAAATCAGGTAAATTTTTAGGAAGAGTATAACCGTTGAACGTCGCGATATTGCTTCTGAAACCGTATAAGCGTTCGCATAGATTTTGCCCGAGTTTCAATCCTCGCGCGATAAACTCGCCCGATACTACCGACGTGTCGAGATCCGTAAGATTGGCGCTCACGACGATTTGAGAACTAAGAACGGCTCTCCTTATATCGTCTCTTAACGCTTTGTCCTTTATGCTAACGATATCGTATACGCTCGACGTTAGATACTTTACTCCGTCGGAAACGTAACAGAGAGCCTTTTTCATCTCGTGCGTCATCTCTCTGGAATATCCGCCGAGCGGTCTTAAATGACCGTAAGATATATTATTCGTCAAAAAAGTTTTTCTATCGTTATTTTCGCCATTGAGCTCGGCAAAAGCATTTCGCGCCCTTTGAATCTCTTCTTTTCTGTAGTCTTTTATTCCGAAAATAATATCGGAAACCTCTTTTTTGTCTCTTGCCGTCAGATAACGGTAAAGAGCGTCGTAATATAACCCCATAACATCGTCGCGTCTATATGCGAATACGGCTCGGAAAAAAAATGCGGGAAAAGATCTCGGACGCTTCGGAGCGTTATTAACTACCTCGATATAAAACTTGAAAGCTTCGCCTTCAGATATATCCAACGGAAAAAATTTATTCCCTCGAGTAGAAGAAAGACTGTCGGCTCTGTTTTTCCTGTTGTTAAGAGTTCCTACGAGTTTTCCGCTCGCGTCGTAGATGAGCGCGTCTCCGTCAAACGCAAGATAAAGACCGCTTGTCATCCCTTCGCGTCTTTTCATGGCGCCGCAGATCATGAACCAAGCGCTGTCAAAGCGTTTTGCCGCCCATCTGGAATACGGTCTCATCTTACGCATGGACATATCCTTAACGTCTTCAAACGCTACTCTATCGCCGTAACACTCACGACAATATACGTCGATTCTTTCTCCGTATGTAAAAATTTTATTCTTGACTTTATTCAAAAACGCTATCATATCGACCTTCCCGTAAATTTATCCGTTGTACAACAAAATAAAAAAGCATAGCGCCCGATAAAACGGTAACTATGCCTTTAACTATTCAATAACAAATGTAAGTCAATGAATCCACTAATTGTCTCGGCGTAAGACTAACTTACATCCAATCCTCTTTGTTATAACCTATCAACTCGTCGAGCGTGATGTTGAAATAACATGCAAGCTTGCAAAGATAAGTCATGTTAGGTTCGCAATCTCCTCTCTCGTAATGAGAAACAGTTCTCTGTGATACTCCGAGATATGCTGCGAGTTCTTCCTGCGAAATTCTGTTACGTTTTCTGATGCTTCTTAAATTCTCTTTAAACCTCATATAGCCACCTAATGAATCAAAATTTATTTCGAAACAGGTTACTTCGTTTCGTTGTCATTATCATATCATATAATTTCTTATTTTTCAATAGTTTTTACACATTTTTTGAAACTTTTTACGAAAATATTGCGATATAATATTCTTAATGGTTATACTAATTAACTTTTCATTGTTTTAGACCCTATAATTATCTTTTTTCAACAGCGTAATTACCAATATGTAAACATATGTTTATAGTATTAGGCAAAATATGCCTAGCAAAATTTACATCGTCAAAACCATTGCTTCAAACGCTCGATTTTCTCACGGAATATTATTGCCGAGCCGAAAGACGCCATGTATGCGTTTTCGGCTCGACGATCAAATATCATATCAATCTTTTCGATACTTCGTAATAGCTCCAACGCGTCGACGATATTTCCTCTATCACGGCGTAATCGGAAGCCGTATGCAATATATAGTTATTACCGAGATATACGGCAACGTGTCCTATTCTCTCTATTCCGCTGTAATGTTTTCTCTCCGCATTAGTAAAGAACATCAGATCTCCGCGTCTTAAATCGCTCTTTTTAACCTCTTTTCCCTGCAATACCTGAGTTCTCGTAGTTAGCTCGAGATTAACGCTCGCTCCGTGATAGTATATGTACTGCATCAACGCCGAACAATCGAACTGTCCCGCCTTAAAATCAGGATTCAGTTTACCGTTACCCCAGTGATATCGCTGACTTCCCCATACGTACGGATAACCGAGCAATTTTTTGCCTTCTTCGAGAACCTTTTCCACTTTAGCGTTTTGAGACTTTTCGAATTTCATCTCTTTCACGTACTTTGCGGAAACGTACGCCGTTCTCTCCTTATAAACGGTTTTGTACCAACCGTCAACGGCGCTGCCTATCTTTGCCACGGCGTCGCCTTTATCAATCTTACCCAAACTGGCATACGAACTGCCTCTTCCCGTTCTTATATTCAAGTCGTTAGTTAACGACACCAATAGAACGTCGTAAGTAACTTCCGGTTTAGGAGCCGGAGGACTGACCGCAGGAGGCTCAGGAACGCTGTCTTCGGGCTCGGAAGGATCGTCTTCGCCGTTCGTTTCGTTATCGCCGGAAATTCCGCCGTCGATACTGCCGTCTTCCGAAACGCCGTTATCGAAATCATCTTTTTCGCCTTCTCCGCCGGCGCAACCGGCGAATGCCAACGTCAACGCGCAAATAATTATAAGAACAGTCATTATAGTCATTAGTTTGTTTTTCATGTTGTCTCCTTTTCTATATAAAATTTACAATCATATTCTAATATAGAAAATACTGAAAATCAACACACAATATTTGGAAATATCGCATGAAAAAAGAACGCCGTTGATCGGCGTTCTCAAACGTTTTCTTTAACTATCAATCGATACTGTCTTTTGAAATATCGGAATATCTTTTTATTTTAGAATATCCGATATGAGTTTCTTCGCTCTCTTTATCGACAGCTGCGACGATACTTTGAGTACGAACGGGGTCTTTGCGTACGTCTTTTTGTCGCCTGCGTCCTTATGCGGTATCTTCGCGTACGCCTCGTCGTTCGGGTCTAAAGCAAAGTATACCTGAAGCCCTCTCTTCATTATCTTTATCTTTGCGATAGGCTGTCTCTTAATAATAAAATTATGACACGTCTTCGTAATACGATCCTTAACGCGTTTGTCTTCAAGCGCCGATATGATCTCGTTATATATCGCCTTTACGCTGTCGTCGGCTGCGGCAAGTTTTTCCTCAAAAGTCAAAGATCTGGACTTCGCCTTGATTTTCATTGTTACGTTTTCCTCCGATGATTTTTGTTCTTTATCCAAAATCTTTACCGGTTCGCTCTTTTCCCGTATAGTTTTGGCACTATTACGTATATCCGCTTTTCTCGCTTTTATACCTTCCAGTCTCAAATACGCGCTCGCGCACGGAAATTCCTTTTCATTTTCGCAATACGCGCAGTAGTCGTATTCTCCGCACATATCCCTACCCTTTGTTTCGCTCTCAAGCCATTTTTCAATATCCAGTTTGGATTGCAACTCGGTTCTTATCATATTAGCCTCCTTGGGTGACTCCAACAATTCAGTCGCATATGCCAAACAATATATTTAATATTATTGCCCGGTCATATTCCAAATATAATTATAAACTATTTTTTTCGATATGTCGATACCATTTCAAACATTTTTTTGATTTTATACTTATTTTGTTTATTAAAACGCATATCGCAGTATATATACGCAATTAGTTATATCCGCATATATTTTGATTTTCGATATCCGATAAGCACAATTAATTAATACTTAATATTTATATTCAAAATTTTATTATGCAAATCCATAGCGGTTATGATATACTTATCACTATAAAGAAAAACCTATCGGAGAATCTTTCGCATGGAATCGCTAAGGGAACTCATATGCCGAATAATTGTCGACAAGTACGGCGCCGCTCCCGAACGTCTCTGGAGTCGCTATCCCAATTATACCGTATTTCGCCGAAACGATAATAAAAAACAGTTCGCGGTAATAATGAACGTTCAAAAGAACAAGTTAGGACTGAGCGGAGATGAAAGCGTCGATATCCTTAACGTGAAGTGCGATCCTTTTCTTGTAAGTTTATTGATAGACGAGGACGGATTTTTGCCCGCTTATCATCAAAACAAAAAGAACTGGATAACCATACTCCTCGACAACTCGCGCGATATTGAGCGAATTTAAGAACTCATCGAAACAAGTTTTCAAGCGACAAAAAGACGGTAAGAAAAAACACTACTTAATATTAAGGAGATAAATATATGACGGTAAAAGAAGAATTCATTGAAGTATATAAAAGCAAGATAACAAGAGACGGATCGATAAAACTGCTCGATTGGCTCGAAAAGTCCGACTTCTTTACCGCTCCCGCATCGACAAGACGTCACTCGGCGTACGAAGGCGGTCTTGCAAAACATTCGCTGAACGTATACATGCGACTCATCAAACTGCTCGAGAGCGAATACGGCGACAACTGGAAAGATACCGTCAGCGAAGAGAGCGTCGCGATCATGGGACTGCTGCACGATATATGTAAGGTAAACACCTACGTCGTGGATATGCGTAACGTCAAAGTCGACGGCGCGTGGATACAAAAACCGTATTATAAAGTCGAGGACTCCCTTCCCTACGGTCACGGAGAAAAATCAGTGTATATGATATCCGGCTTCATGCGGTTGACGAGAGAAGAAGCCCTCGCTATAAATTGGCATATGGGCGAATACGACAACAGAGTAATGAACGGAAGCTATATGCTCTCGGACGTATTCTATAAGTATCCGATATGTTTCCTAACGCATCTTGCGGATCTCACGGCAACGTATCTCGACGAAGAAGTTCCCGAATAACGAACAACGCGAACTTCGACGGTAAAATAGCTGGAAATATCAAGATATAAATAAAAAACTTCAAACGGTATTTAGGAGGAAAATATGAGTAAAAAAGATAAAATTTGTTATGGACTTATGGGCGGCTCCGTTCTGCTCATAATATTCGGGATAATGTTCCTTTTGAGCGCGGCTGAAATCGCGCCGATCTTCACCTTTTTCAAGTCGATGGACAACGTGCTCGTAAGATATATCATAGTCATACTTACTATGGCTTCGGGAATAATGCTCTTTTCAAACGCGGCGGCAAACCTCTCGAATATAAAACTGCGTCGCTCGTTGAGCATCGGGATAACTACTTTTTCGACAATACTTACAGTCCCGCTCGTATACGTCTTCATCGCTATCTTCTTCGCTCATAACGGCAAGGTAGGTCCCGTCGGCGAAATAATGATGCTATCGAGAATAGCGGAAGGCTTCGTCGAGTGGTTCGGCAACGGAGCTTTTATTTACGTCGTATATACGTTCATGCTCATATTATCGTTCGTATTCATCGCGGTTCCAATCATAACCTGCATATCGACTCTGAAAAAATCGAAATAAACGTATCGCCATTAATATCAGAGACGATAAGCGTCAAAGCTCAAAACGTATGATAAACCGCAAATTATTTTTACATCGATCTTGATCATAAAAATACCGTTACTTGTCTCGTAACGGTATTTTTTAATAAATCCGACAAAAAACGGCGTGCAAGGAACAATTATTTATTTTATAATGGATCATAATATATGCGGTCGTCATATTATCATATTTCATCTCAGTCACCTATTTAATTCTCATACGGCGGCAATATTTAACGTTCGAAAAACTCTCGGAGAAATTTTAATGGATAAACAAAGCTATGAGTCGCGTCTGAGCGAAGACCTGAAGCAATATGAATTTCGCTATGCTAAATTAAAACGTTACGAAAATCTGCTCATCGACTTAACGGATAACCGGTTAGAAACCGTAACAGCCCTTCCCATATGTAAAAACGAATACAAGAACGACGTTAAAAAATTTGAAAAATACGATAGATCGTACGAATTATTATACGACCTTTTAAGACTCTTCGAATATTACGGCGTGAACGTAGAAACGCCCTTTTCCATGACTAAACCAAGCGAATAAATCAAATAAAATAACAACTCTCTACTCGCTTGATTATTGATATATTTTTCAGTAAAAACCAACGTTTTGAAAATCGTATCGTAGACGCATCATAACAACGTCTTCCGTTTTGAGATCCTTAAAAACTATATCCCCGCCGTAAATTCGGCGGAGACATAAGAAAATCAAATAACAAAACTGTAAATTTCAATACGAATACGTTATCGATCGACAACGCGAATTTTTTCAATTTAGCCGTTTGCAAAAATGCTCATTGCCTTTACGATAGCGCTCTCTTCGAGGATATTCGCCTTTATCTCAGCGGTAATATCCGTAGTATCGAGAGCGTATCCCTCGCCGTGGATATTAGTAAGCTCGTTTTCTTGCGGCGTGCCCTTTTCTCCGAGAACGTAATACTTTCCTATCGTGACGTGAAGCGTATACTTGTTCGTACTTTTGAGCGGGAAATCGGCCTGCGCTATACCCTTGCCGTAAGTTCTCTCGCTCTCGCCTATTATAGCGTAATCGGAAGCGTCCATATAGTGTTTTATATTGCCGATGAAAGCCTCGCTTGCCGACGCGGTTCTGTCGTTGGCGACTACTACGAGCTTGAAGTCTTTGCCCGTTTTTTCCTTGATAGCATCTCCGATATAATCGTTAGTCTTGCTGAATACGAGATCCATACCGTCGTACTCTTGAAGGGTATATCTGTCTGCGAGCGTATCTCCGAAGTTCTCCTTTCCCTTGATGCTCAATACCAAGTCTTTTGATGACGGTCTCGGAATAAAATTCCTGATTATCTTCGCAAGCTCCGCAGTCGAACCGCCGCCGTTATCCCTAAGATCGAGAACCAAAACGTTGTTCCCTGAATTTTCAAATTCATACATCGCCGCCATAAAATCGTCGGACGAATCAACGAAAGACGCAAGAGCGATATATCCGACGCCCTCAGTCGGAGTGTCGAGATAATACGCTTCGGCATTCGAACCGAGAATATAGGTCTTTTCGATGAGCGGCGTTATTATCTCGGTATCGCCGCGCTTTACTTTGAGCTTAAACGCGTTTAGCGACGATACGAAATTCGAAAAGTACGCGCTGTCAAGATACTTTGCGTCAATATACTTCTCTCCCTCTGAATCGCTGTAATAAAGTCCTATAACGACGTCGCCTCTCTTTAGTCCCGCGCCGTCTGCAGGAGAATTATCCGTTACCGCGCTTATAGTTTTGACGTTATAATACGTATCGAGGCTGAACTTTATTCCTGCCTGCAGAGTAACGGACGCTGTCGACGAAACGAGTCCTGTATAGGGGTCTAGCTGTCCCGAAAGAGATTTTGAAATAAGTTCGTCCATCTCTTCTTTCGTCAAATCTTCATAGTAGTACCGTTCGAGATATTCGTATATCTCGTCGAAAATCGGAAGATCGTCATTTTTTCTCGAAAAAGTTGACTGACCGATAAATATCCCTATTATCAACGCGCCTATGACCGATAACGCTATGATGAGCGCTATGATGAGTCTTGCGTGCGGGAAGACTTTCGGTTGTTTCAAAGGAGCGTTCTTATCCTCTTCGTTACTGAAAAATATCTCGTCTAGTTTATCCATCTTACTGCCTCTTTTATCCTTCTATATTATGCAAAAGTCCGATCTATTATAACGCAAAGCCGATACGGATAAGACCGTATATCGAAGAATTATAATACATATATACGATATTCGCATTTGCAAAGTTTCGCGGAGCCGCGTTATAGCGGCTCTTTGAACTACGCATTATCCAAGTATTACTTTCTTATGACTCCGTCGGCGACAGCCTGCTCGGCTACGGCTTTAGCGACTGCCTTTCCGACTCTTTCGTCAAATGCTCTCGGAATAATATACTCTTCATTAAGTTCGCTATCAGATACGAGAGAAGCTATGGCTTTTACAGCCGCAAGTTTCATATTCTCCGTTATCTCGGTAGCTTTCGCATCGAACGCGCCTCTGAAAATACCGGGGAAAGCAAGAACGTTGTTGATCTGATTGGGATAATCCGACCTTCCCGTTCCGACTATTCTTGCGCCGCCCTTTATAGCGTCGTCTCGCGATATTTCGGGAACAGGATTGCTCATAGCGAAAACTATTGCGTCATTATTCATTTTCTTTATCATATCCACACTGACCGTATTAGGTCCGCTGACTCCTATAAGAACGTCCGCTCCGGAAAGAGCCTCTTCAACTCCGCCTGACACATTGTTCTTATTCGTAAGAGCCGCGAGCTCCTTCTTCGACCAATCCATTCCGTCTCTGCCTTCGTAGAGTATTCCCTTTCTGTCGACCATTATAATATCGTTAACGTTAAGACTTAAAAGAAGTCTAGCTATCGCCCCTCCCGCGGCTCCTGTGCCGAGAATAGCTATCTTTATGTCCTCAAAGCGCTTGCCCGCTATCTTAAGAGCGTTCGTAAGTCCTGCGAGAGTAACTACCGCCGTACCGTGCTGATCGTCATGGAATACGGGAATATCCAACTTCTTCTTTAGTTCGCGTTCTATCTCGAAACATCTCGGAGCGGAAATATCCTCGAGATTGATCCCGCCGAAACTGTCGGCGATATTTGCAACGGTGTCTATTATTTCCTTAGTATCCTGCGTCGAAATACAAAGCGGAAAAGCGTCGACGTCTGCGAACTTTTTGAACAAAACGCATTTTCCTTCCATAACGGGCATACCAGCCGCGCCGCCTATATTTCCAAGTCCCAATACCGCGCTTCCGTCCGTTATTACGGCTACCATATTGTGTTTACGGGTGTATTTGTACTGAAGCGATTTATCCTTATTGATCTCAACGCAAGGTTCGGCAACGCCTGGCGTGTACGCCAGCGACAGATCTTTCGCGTCTTTTACCTCTACTCTCGAAATTACCTCGATCTTACCTTGCCATTCTTCGTGTTTCTTAAGTGCTTCACTCATGAATAAATTGTCTCCTTTATTTCAATTTGCAAAAGATATTCTTCTCTCTGCATTCTTATCGTATATTGCTACGGACGACGCCGCGACTCTAACACTGTCGAGCTCTTCAAACGCTTTGGGCTGAGTACGCATAACGAGATCGGCTCCGCTTCTGTCAAGAACGACGTAGTCGCAGTCAACTCTCCTCGCGACTTTCCTCACCGCGCATCTCTCTCCGCTCCCGTCCGCTATTATATCTTCGGGAAGAACGCTCGCTATGACTTCCTTTCCCAAATATATGCCGTTGATATTAACGTAATGTTTTCCCAAAGCGTCGACGTAATATCCGCCTTCGTCCTTTTTTACTGTCGTCAATATTTCGCTGTTGCCGCCGTCGCTCAAAAGTCTGACGCTCTCGAGATATTCTGCGCTCCGATATATATCGGAAATATCCCCGCGCTCGAGCATTACGCCGCTTGATAATATCGCGGTATTACGCCCCGATACCTGACTGACTTCGTCGAGCCTGTCCGTCGCGTAGATAATAGTTCCGTCCATATGAGATATAGCAGTGTTCATCGCGGTCATAACATCGTCTCTATCGTCTTGAGAAAAGACCTTTAACGGATTATCGAAAAGATATATATCGCTGTCTCTAACGAACCCTCTCGCTATGAGTATTCTCGCGTACTGCGCTCTGCTGACATATCTCACGCTCTCGTCAAGAACGTTGTCAAGATAAAAAAGTTTCGCTATTTCATTGACCCTTCTATTTATTTCGTTCTTATCGGTTCTTCTTATGATGAGCGGATACGCAAGATTATAAAAAACGCTCTTCCTTCGAAACAGTCCGAGTTCGTCGGTAATGAACGATATATTTCGTCTTTCTATCGGCACGTCTTCCAATCGGGCGTCACCCAAAAATACTTCTCCCGAAGACGGTTTCTCAAGTCCCGCAACGACCTTCAAAAGCGTAGACTTGCCCGCTCCTTTCTTGCCGAAAACAGTCATGACTTCGTTATTTTCGAGCGTAATATCCGCGCCTTTGATACCGACGTATCCGCCGAAATATATCTTTTCCACATTGTCAAGTCTCAGTTTTGCCATACTGGTATTATATTACTTTGAGTAAAATATTACAAGTATTATAAATGACCGCAAAGCAAAAAAATCGAAACTTACGAAATTTTCACATAACCATGACAGTTTTGACATATTCGAAAAAATATCATTATATACAAGCGAGCGTTAGATATCGCTAAACGTCGTCTTATAAAAGAAAACTTACAAAATATAAAATTGCCCTTGCCATTAAGATAAAACAGTTATACAATATCAATAGCGGATATTATATAAACAAAGCGAAACGTGAAACATAAGGAGAACAAAAAAAATGAGCAGTTTTTACGCATACCTCGGAAGAATGAAGTATATCGAAAGATGGTCTCTCATGCGCAATACGACCAAAGAAAATATTCTTGAACACTCGGCGCAAGTCGCGCACCTTGCGCACGGTATCGCGACTGTCGCAAACAAGTATTTCGGTATGGATCTAAGCGCAGATAAAATAACTACCCTCGCGCTATTTCACGAGACGTCTGAAGTCATAACGGGAGACTTGCCTACGCCCATAAAGTACCATAATAACAGAATAACCGAAGCATACAAATCAATAGAAACGCTTGCTAACGACAAACTGGTCTCCACGTTGCCGACTAAGATGCAGCCCGTATACAGAGAGATCACTGGATCGAATAGCGACTCTGTCGAAAAGAAAATAGTCAAATACGCCGACAGACTCGCCGCGTATATAAAGTGCGTTGAAGAACTGAGTTCTGGAAACAGCGAATTCAAGAACGCCGAATCGTCGGTAAAAGCAAAACTCGATAAAGACTCTGAGAACTTTCCTCCGCTGAAATACTTTATCGACAATTTCGTCGAATCGTTCTCAAAAACGCTCGACGATCTAACGCTCTAAAGGAAATAACCTATGTCTTACAGTCGTTATTATATTAGCGCTATAATATTAAAAATTAGTATACATATATTTATGTTTTAATATTTAATACGGCAAGATCGAAAAAAATATCTAAGATAATATTTAACGTATAAAAAGACCGACGATCACCGTCGGTCTAATTTACTGATACTATTAAGAGATCATCTCTCTCAATCTATTGAGAGCGTTCTTTTCAAGTCTCGAAACCTGCGCCTGCGATATTCCGATAGCTTCGGATATCTCCATCTGCGTCTTACCTACGTAATATCTGAGAGTTAAAACCTGCCTTTCCCTTTCCGGAAGTTTCTTGATCGAATCCTTTAGATATATGCTTTCCGACCACACGTCGTCCATACTCTTATTGTCGGATAGCTGTTCCATCAGCATCATACTGTCGTCGCCGTCGCTATACACCGATTCGTAAAGGGAACGCGGCTCGCTGACTGCGTCCAGGGCGCACGCGACCTCCGATATGGGAATATCTATTTCCTCGGCTATCTCCATCATACTCGGACTTCGCTGATTGTTTATCTCGTATAGTTCTTTCGCCCGAAGCGCTTTATACGCGACGTCGCGTAAGTTCCTGCTGACCTTTATAGAAGTACTGTCTTTAAGATACCTTCTTATCTCTCCGATTATCATCGGGACGGCGTAAGTCGAAAACTTTACGTTAAAAGCCGGATTAAAATTATTCACAGCCTTCATAAGTCCTACGCAACCTACCTGAAACAGATCGTCGCTGTTACCTTTTCCGCTGAACCGCTGTACTACCGAAAGTACCAGTCTCAAATTCGACATAACGAGCGTCTCTTTCGCGTCGCTGTCTCCGTTTCTCACCTTTAACAGTAATTCGTCGCATTCTTTTGCGGTTATCTTCGGCAATTTGGACGTATCGAGTCCGCATATCACTACCTTGTGCATATTATCCCTCCTATGTATACGGAGTAATTATGTATCTAAGGCTTATGTAATATTCCAATGCGACAATGTGCGACACTTTTTCCCTAACTTTACGTCTTTTCTACTCTCGAATATCGTTTCATAGACCAAAGATGCAACGTCGGCGTGAGCTTTGATATTCGGATATATAGATATTTTTACTGCATCTTTATTATCTCGTTGCGAAGTTTGGTCATGACTTTCTTCTCGAGTCTTGATATGTACGACTGCGATATTCCGAGCAGATCTGCTATCTCTTTCTGAGTCTTTTTCTCCGCTCCCAGAACGCCGAAACGCATCTTGATGATGTCAAGTTCTCGCTTCGTGAGCATTTCGAATGATTTTAACAGTATCTCCTTGTCGACGTCTCTCTCTACGTCGCGATATATGATATCGCTGTCCGTACCTAAGATATCGCTGAGTAATAAAACGTTGCCTTCCCAATCGACGTTGAGCGGCTCGTCGAGCGAAAGCTCGCTTTTCGTACGCACGACCTTTCTTAGATGCATCAGTATTTCGTTCTCGATACAGCGCGACGCGTAGGTCGCAAGCTTTATCTGCTTATTGACGTCAAAAGAATTCACGGCCTTTATCAAGCCTATAGTTCCGATGGAAATGAGATCTTCTATATCCACTCCAGTATTCTCGAACTTCTTCGCAATATAGACGACGAGCCTGAGATTATGCTCTATGAGTTTTTGCCGAGACTCCTCGTCTTTATTCATCAGTCCTTCTATCGCCGCCTTTTCCTCAGCGTCTCCGAGCGGCGACGGCAGAGCTTCTCCTCCGCCGATATAATCGACGGTATCGGTTTCGCTGATCCCGAAAAGTCTTAAAATGAACGCAATGATTTTCTTAAACATTTTCTCTCCTCCCTTTTTACATATCGGAATGTAACAGTATTTTATAATCTTTGAATTTTCTCTCCGACAGTATGGCTTTTACTCTCTCGACGCTCTTGACCTCTCCGTTATATTCGAGCGAAAGCCCGTCGACGTCGAATACCTTTGTCTTACGGGTCGCATTGATAGTGTTCACGTCGATATACTTCGAGCAAGCGTCGGCTTCGTCCTTCGTGAAGAGTTCCTCAAACACTTCTCTATCTATTATGATGACGGGATACGCGCCGCAATAGAGCCGATTCCCGCTGTCTACAAAACCGCGAACAGTGACCGACTTTTTATTGTGACTAATAGATACGTTATATATGTATCGCCGTTTTCTGATATACTCCTTCATGACTCTCGACGCTATTTTGACTGCGAACGTTACCGCGATGAGCCCTGCCGCAATGAGTCCGGTACGCGCCGAATTGGGATACGTAAGCGAATTATATAGCTCGTATTCGCCAAGATAAGTCAGCGCGATGATAGCGCCCCCCAATAAGAACGTGAACGCGAAGAAGTATATGAGCGTTAAAGCGTACGCCCTTATATTGTTATACCTGTAGGCGACGAGCGTCATGATGACCGCTAGCGCGATCTTCACTGCGATATCTCCCTTAAAAGATATATACGGAAGAAATACCGCGTACAAAGTACCTATCGTAGCGCTTATAGCAATACGCCAAAACGACGCTTTTCTTCCGCCTGCAATTCCCGCCCAGTAGAGGATCATAGTATCTACAAGAAAATTATTGAATACGACGTACTCTATGTAAATCTCCATAGCTCAATTATCCTATCGGAAATTCAAAAATTATTTCCGTCCGTGTCGAAAAAATACTCTGTTGAAAATTTGGATATCGCGGCTATAAAACCGCTAAAGATAATACGGCAACGCTCTAAAACGAAATCAAAAAAAGCGGCAATAGCCGCCGATAAAATAAGTATGACCGTATTTCGATTCCTATCTTAATAAATCTAAAATAAAAGCAAATCGGGATAAAATACCGCTGGTTTATTCGAATTTTACAACAAACTTCAGCTAACGGCTCCTGTCTACCCTCGTTAAGATATTTGAAAGCGGTATGATTTAGTAGTAACAGACTTGACACGTCGTAACGTTTATTAAGTTTGATAGTAGTATTATCAAATAAAATTTGATTGTCGGCAACGCCCTACCTCATATTCTTGAACCTTTCGGACATATAAGAAAGCAGTTTCCACTGACGCGACATATATTCTCTTAGCTCCTTTGTAGACGACTCGTACTCTTTTATTACTTTTTCACTTTCGCCAAAATATTTCGACACAGCCGCCCCCGCTAAATATCCGCTCTCCATCGCGGCGGATATTCCCTCTCCCATGGGATTTAGAAACCCCGCCGTCTCGCCTGCAAACAATACTCTCCCTACGCCGTGCTCTATTTTGCAGCCTTCCTTTATACGCGGCATTATCCACGTATCCTTTTTGAGCTCCTCCTCTATTATCAATCCGTGACGGCTTGTCATATAATTTATAAAATTCTTATAATACGTAGGAATTCTGTTGCGGTCAAGAGCCGCAACTCCCAGCACGAGCATACCGTCTTTCACGTTAAACCAAGCGTCGTACTCGGAAAGTTCGGGCTGAAGATAAGCGTAGAAATAGTGATGGTCAAGCTCTATGCTTCCCTTTACGTACGTCTGAAACGTCGTAACGAAATCTTTATCTCGACCTATAAGACTTCTCTTGAAAAGCCCCGTTACGCCTTCGGCGTCTATAACGTACTTCGCTTCTTCGACGAAGGTTTCCTCTCCTCTTTTTAGCGCGACTAAAACGCCGTCCTCGCACGTTTCAGAAGACACGGCGCTGACTCCGTCAAAAAGTTCTGCGCCGCTATCGACGGCTTTATTTACGAGCCAATTATCAAACGAACTTCTCCATACGTTAACGCCCTCCTGCTCGAATCTATACTCTTCCCCCGCGTCGTTTGTGAATATCATACCTCTGTTATCTTTTGGCAAGCACATGACGAAATCGGGCGTCTTTTCTCCGAAGTACCTTTCAACTTCGGTCATAGACTTTTTAATGAGTACGCCTGAGCACGATTTGTATCTCGGCAGTTTGAACCTTTCTACGATCAAAACGCGGTATCCCATATCGGCAAGAGTCTTTGCCGCGGCGCTTCCCGCCGGCCCCGATCCTATCACTATAACGTCGTACATTACTATCTTCTTCCCTTTATATAAATTATCGAATAAATATATCCGTCGCAGTTAATATCGGACAAAACGCAAAGCGTTTTGCCGTATTCGAAAGATCCGTCGTATTGAATATCGACGAATTAACTACGCGATACTTTACGTTAAGTATATCATAGCTAAAGACTCGCTTGCAAGCTCCGAAGCAACGTTGTGACCGCTAAAAAAATCAACGAGTTCTGACAAAATTTACACCTAGTTTCAAAGAATAAAGAAATGCCGTTTGGGCGATACTATAATTGCGATCGCATAAAGACTTAAGGAGGAACAAAACTCATGGCAGAAATGAGATACAGAACCGGAGAGAAGCCGGGTAAGGGTTGCTACAGTTGCACCAACTGCGGTACTGACGTGTGTTTGGGTAGAGAGGATAAAATGCCCCCGTGCCCTAAGTGTACCAACACTTCTTTCACAAAGGTTGACTAACTTACAAATCGGCTTATAGCCTAATGTGACGCTGCGGTTGATTCCGCGCAAAACGAGAACGCTCTGAGAATAACTTTCTCAAAGCGTTCTTTACGTTAATAAAAAAAGACGCGGCGTTTTGATCTAATTAGATACGATACTGCATTCCCTATTTTTTGCCGCTCTCATATATTTCGCGAGTCTGCGCCGCTATTGATTTTACATCTGAAATTTTTTTGATTTTTCTTTGATATTAAATAAGAGCTAAAACATATATTAATAAAGTTACAGCTTTCGTCAGCCGTCGAAGAATATCTATAACAGCCTTTACGCGATACGACAAACGTCATAGTCGCAATACATACCGAAAGAAAAAACTGCCGATACTCAATCATTATTTCGATAATATTTTTTAATATAGTATATTTTTATCGATTAACGGCGATACAGAATTTGAACTCGATATATAGCAACATACCGTTTTATTAAATAAAAATCAACTTTTTACAAAAACTTTACCAATACCGCTTGATTTTTTGTTAATTAATGGTATAATAATTCGTGTTAGCAATCTTAAAGGTTGACTGCTAAAATGCAAATCAATATGGAGGTATCACTATGAATATTAAACCATTATTCGATAAAATCGTAATCGAAAGCCTCGAAGCTTTGGATAAAACGCCTTCCGGCATAGTCCTCACTTCGTCCGCTCAGGAAAAGCCTCAACAGGCAAAAGTAATCGCTGTCGGTCCCGGCGGCATCATCGACGGCAAAGAAATAGTTATGCAAGTCAAAGTCGGCGATATAGTTCTCTTCAATAAGTACGCAGGCAATGACTTTAAGCTCGACGGCAAAGAGGTAACTATCTTGCGTCAGAGCGATATACTCGCTATAGTTGAGAAGTAATAGTTAAAAGGAGAAATAATTATGGCTAAGAAATTTTTATACGGAGAAGAAGCAAGACGCGCGCTCGAGACCGGCGTAAATGCGGTCGCAGACGCTGTAAGGATCACTCTCGGACCTAAAGGCAGAAACGTTGTTCTCGATAAAAAATACGGCGCTCCGCTCATTACGAACGACGGCGTTACTATAGCAAAAGAGGTGGAACTCGAAGATTCTTTCCAGAATATGGGCGCTCAGCTCGTTAAAGAAGTATCCATAAAGACCAACGACATCGCTGGAGACGGAACTACTACCGCTTGCGTCCTCGCTCAGGCGATAATCAAAGAAGGACTCAAAAACGTTGCGGCGGGAGCAAATCCGATGATCCTCAAAAAGGGAATCGCAAAGACCTGCGACGCAGTAGTTGAAGAGCTTCAGAAAAGGATGTCAAAGCCCATCGAATCAAAGAACGCTATATCTCAGGTCGCTTCGGTATCGGCAGGCGACGATGAGATCGGAAAACTCATCTCCGACGCTATGGAAAAGGTCGGAAAAGACGGCGTTATAACGGTCGACGAGTCCAAGACCATGAAGACCGAGATGACTATCGTCGAAGGCATGCAGTTCGACAGAGGTTATATCTCCGCTTATATGGTCACAAACACCGACAAGATGGAAGCCATCCTCGACGATGCGGCTATACTCATCACCGATAAGAAGATAAACAATATTCAGGAAATACTACCTATCCTCGAGCAGGTCCTAAAGAGCGGACTCAAACTGCTCGTTATAGCTGAAGATATCGAAGGAGAGGCACTCTCTACGATAATAGTCAACAAGCTCAAAGGCGTTCTCAACTGCGTAGCCGTAAAGGCTCCCGGATTCGGAGACAGAAGAAAGGCTATGCTCGAAGATATCGCTATATTGACTGGCGGTCAGGTAATAAGCTCCGACCTCGGTCTCGAACTCAAAGACACTACGCTCGCTCAACTCGGTCATGCTAAAACCGTAAAAGTCGACAAAGACAACACGACTATTGTCGGCGGCAACGGTTCTCCGAAGAATATAGAAGCAAGAGTTCAGTCTATAAAGGCTCAGATGGACGTCACCACCTCGGAGTACGACAAGGAAAAACTTCAGGAGAGACTTGCAAAACTTGCCGGCGGCGTTGCCGTCATCAACGTTGGAGCAGCTACTGAAGTTGAGATGAAAGAGAAAAAGCTCCGTATCGAAGACGCTCTTGCGGCTACCAGAGCGGCTGTCGAAGAGGGGATCATTCCCGGCGGCGGCGTTGCTCTTCTCAACACTATCGGAAAGATCAAGCTCACTGTCGAGGCTCTCGAAGGCGACGAAAAGACGGGTGGAATGTGCGTTCTCAAAGCTCTCGAAGCGCCGATCAAGCAGATCGCAACTAACGCAGGCATCGACGGCGGCGTTATAATCAACAACATCGTTACCGCTAACAGAGGTATGAGCTACGGCTATAACGCATTGACCAACGAGTACTGCGATATGATCGAAGAAGGAATACTCGATCCTACCAAGGTGACGAGATCTGCTATCCAGAACGCTTGTTCCGTTGCCGCAACTCTGCTCACTACCGAAGTTCTCGTGACGGATATTCCCGAGAAAAATATTCCTATGGCTCCGCCTAACGGTATGGATATGTATTGATAATTTTGCATTACGCAATACTTTCACAAAAATCGCGAATCAAAAAATCAAGGACTTCGATTATCGAAGTCCTTATTTTTATTAAGTATTAAAGATAATTATTATTGATATTCAAAACTAGACGTTATTGAAATTACAACGCGATAAATTTACGCGTTTTCGCTTCTATCATTGAAATCTACGCGGATATTCTATTCCTCGATATAGTATTTCCTCGCGAGCATATCGAGCTTTCTCGACGCGGCTATCTTGTCCAAAATACCTTTTACCACTATATCCAGTTCGCTTCCCTTAGAGTAGTCGGCTTTTAGCATAAAGTCCACCCTGCCCGCGTCGAGCATCTCTTTCGCTTGACTTGGCGCGTCCTGATATACTGCTATCGAATGACCGCCTTCAGACTTAGTGAGCTTCATACACGGCACGTCTGTAAGTCCGTCTCCTATATATATCATATTCGAAAACGGAATACGTCTATCCTCGTCTTTGCAAGCCTTATTGATATTTTTATCGTCTCGTATATCCAATACGCCTTTATTTATCCTGAATAGAAACTGAGTTTTCGACGTATAATTGACGGCAAGCGCAGGCCAATACGGAACGCCTTTTTCATTATAACAAAATTCGCAGGCGTATATTTCTTTGAAATGTCGGGCGATAGACGTGCCTTCTATTATCTTTTTTAGTCCTGAAGATATGATATAGTGTTCGACCTCTATTCCGAGCTTTTCGCCGTACCTGTCGATCCTGTCGAACCAAGTAGTTACGCCGTTAAAAAACTTGATTTTTGCCCCTTGTTTTAACAGCGTATCTTTTGTAAATAAACATTTACCTTGAGACTCGCTCAGCATAACGTACATATACGCCAAGATATTGTCCATCTTTTCACTGTCGGCAAGCGAATTACAACGCTTCCAAAACTCCTCGCTTGTAAGCGATATATCAGATATGTATGCGTATTCTTGCATATCCTTTTCAGACAGCGTCTTGTCGAAGTCGTACATTATCGCCGCTTTAATCGACATCTTTTTCTTCCTCCAACGTAAAGCGTTTCACCTTCATCCCGTCTCGTTCGACGATCTCCTCCCACATAGAAAGAGGTCTCACCCATATTCCCATGTCTCCGTAAAGAGCTCTGTATACCACGGTGTCTTCAAGCGTTTCCGAGTTTTTGGCAATATAGAGTAGCTCGTACCTATTCCCCTTGAAATGTCTGTATATCCCTTTTTTTATCATAGTAGACACTCCTTCACCTTCCGCTTTTGCGAATATTTTCATATTCGATGAAAGGTATGCCGTACTCTCCGCTTATATCCTTTGCATGCCCCGATATATCCTTTAACGCGCCAACTTTTACCGTTACAATCTCTTGCTCGCCGTCGCTATTCGTTTTCACCAACGACGAAGATCTATTGTCTTTGATACCGTTTTTAGGGCTCTCATACATTACCGCCGACGGATGATTGCCGTTGCACCTTAACGTATTGTATAGCTTCTTCCTATTGCGTTTTGAAAAAGCCCCCCTTATCGTACCCCCGACAACTGACGGCACTATTACGAAAACTCCTATCTTATCGCATATTTCCATAAAGTTTTCCGAATGTACCCTTTTGCTTGGACGCACTGCGTTAAACCCCATTTCTTTGGCTCTTATTATATCGGATTCTATATTGTCATACTCTTTCGCGCGCTCTTCTACTACGTCGTTCTCGATGATTTCAACGTTTTCGCCGTTAACGTAAAGCCCGTTGTCGCATACTTCGACCGTCCTCAATCCGACACTCATCGTCAGCGTATCGACAAGCTCGTCATTAGAGTATACCGCAATTTGAAGAGAATAAAGATACGGTCTCTCAACGCTCCATAGCTCGGGATCTATTACCTGTATACGGTTATCGTAACGCTTAAGACAGTTCTCCTTGATCGTGTCCTACTTTGTGCAAAGCTCTGTTATCGGTATGCCGTCCGCGTCAAAAAGCGAAGTCTTGACAATTATCCTTCTCATCTTAAAATAAGTATTCCTTACCGCAACGTTGACTCTTAAATATGCAACGTTATCCTGCACCTTTTCAGTGAACGCAAAAACGCCGCCTTCAAGCCTGCCGCATCCGATACAATTTGGGATATATATTTTGTTTACAATACGCATATTGACGCAGCGTATGATATTGCAGGTCTTGCCTTTTAGATCGCTTTTACCGTAATGCTCCGTAGGCGTTTTATCTTTTTCTCTACGCGCATCCGTCTTTATAACGATCGCGTTTTTAACGCCTATCTTTACAAGTCCGGTAATGTCTATACTAAAAGGGAAAAATCCTCCCCCGTGAATTTTCGTCAGTATTCCGTTGATATATATTTTAGCTCTGTTCTCAATGCCTTCGAAATCCAAAAAAATCTTTTTTGATTCGATATCTTCAAAAGAAAGCTTGAAAATTTTGCGGTAATAACAAGCGCCTTGCTTCTCGATCGGACAATGCGGCAACGTAACATTTTCGCCGCTTATATCGAACCGCCGCAAAGCGATTCCTTTCATATCAGCGCCGTAATACTGCCAATCGTCGTTAAAACCGATTATCTTACGCATAACTTCTCCTAACGTGCTTTCTATTATATATTAATTTTATCACATGGACGCTCAATTTACAATTGTCAATACGCCGTTATACCGAAATATTAAGTAAAATCTATGTAATATACGCATATAAAAGCATACTATTGTCTGCAACGATAACTTCTTTATCCGCACTAATTATAAGCCGCTTGCATAAATTGTTAATCGGTGCTATACTTAGCAATGAAATAAAAACGCTCGAGGTATATACAATGTTCAAAAATACTGATAACGATCTGACTACGCTGACTCGCGGCGCATTTCTTGTCGCAGGAGAAGGCGAAAACGCTAACGTAATGACGATAGGCTGGGGCTTCTTCGGCTATATGTGGAGAAAAAAGGTTTTTATAGCTCCGATACGTTCTTCTAGATTTACTCACGATATTCTCGACAAATACGGATATTTTACGGTATCGTTCCCCAAAGAAAACGATATGAAAAAAGAACTGGGATTTGCCGGCTCAAAAAGCGGAAGAGACGTCGATAAATTCGACGAGCTTTCATTAGAAAAAATACCCGCTCCGAACTCAAATACTTACTTCGTGGGCGGTTGTGAAGACTATATCGAATGTAAAATAGTAGCAAAAACCGACCTGACTCACGATATGCTCGACGGCGTATGCGATGCGTTCTACAAGGACAACGATATGCATACCCTTTACTTCGGCGAAATAATCGACTGACTTTAATAATAAATAAAAGTGAAAACGGTTATGCGAACACCTTACGCATAACCGTTTTCATTTTTGCATACCGTTACCGAAACTACTGTAATACGGCCAACTTCTCTCATCATTTTACCGAGGTCTTTTTCTCTTCAAAGTACCTTTTGCGGAGCTTGGAATACTTGCTTGCCAGATTGAATATGTAGGCTACTTTACCGTCTTCGTCAAGATTGTCATAGTACTCGTGTTCAACGAGTCTTGCGAGCGGATTGTAAACGATCTCTTCCGAATCCATTATCTCAACGACCTTCTTATAAAGTCTCTCCTCACGTTCGACTCTCTCGGTCTTCACATAAAAATCGCGTAAAACTCTATCCTTATAATAGCTTATTACTTCGCTTTTGTCCACACCGTTTTTTGAGGCGATATCCATGTCCTTTTTGCGAGACTCGATAATGTCAGACCAATAGCCCTGCTTCATTCTCTTCTTAGCATTCTTTGCTAAATCCTGTAATGACTCTGTTTTGTTGCTTTGCATAAAAATATACTCTCCTTTGACGCCTTGTTAATTATATTACATAGCAAGATAAAAAGCAAGTATTTTGTAAAATAATTTTGACGAATTTTAATATTTTTTACAATATTTTTTCGAATTATGGCGAATTTTTTCTTTATTAAAGAAGTTTGTAGCGAATTATTGTTTTTATTGTCTTAATTATAACTATTATTTTCTAATAGTATTTTTTTCATTATCTCACTATAGTAAATATAATTCATAAAATATTATCCGCAAAAAGAATCTGCGTTTATTCCATAATAGTGTTAACAATCACCAAATAAATTATTTATGTCTTATAAAAAATTAGCGAAACTTAAATTAATAAGTTCCGCTTCGTTATGTTGTTTACTTTTTATTATTGAGCTTCGACTAGTTTTGCTATCAGCTCGTCAGCATTTGCATACTTTGAAAAGGCTTGCTTGTACGCGTCTATACTACCTTTAGGTACGATTATTTCCTTACCGTCCATCCTGAGCGATTCAGTATCAGGCATTTTCGGCGGTACTGCGCTCTCGTATATAAAGCCTCCGCCTACCTCTACGTTAAATATCGGTTGTTCTGTAACGTGTTCAGGTATTACTATATGTCCTTTCTCCATTATCAGTTTATCGTATTTGTATTCTTTTATGCTGGAGTTGATTGTTAACGTAGATCCTTCAAACTGCCCTCTGTCTATAATCCACTCATATACTTCATCACATAATCCGTTAATATCTATTTCCGGTATAACTTTCTTTGTCGTACTGGTCTCATCAAAACTCATTAAAAATTTATCTTCAGTACGTATTAAATATCCATTTTCAATGATATATCTTGGACTTTTACTTTTCACTCCATCTATCGACCAAAACGCTCTGCCATCTATATTAATAATTCCTTCTGGTATAACTAATAATTTATAACCAACGCCGTAAAATGATTTTGTTTCAATATATTTTAAATTTCTAGGTAACTCAACATATTGCAAACAAACATCTGCCAAAAAAGCAGCTTCGCCTATTCTCTCCAATGAATTATTTGCAAAAACAAATTCCTCTAACTCCATGCAAAAAGCAAAAGTTCGCTCTAATATAACTTCAATTCTCGAGTTATCAACAACTCTTTTTAGTTTTTCACAATTATAATATGCACGTTCACCAAGAAATTCTAAACTTTCAGGTAAAACTATTTCGCCATCAAGCTCAAAACAGTTTTTAAAAGCCTCATAACCAATGCATTTAGTTGCTTTAGGTATTTTTAGCTCAGTTATTCCAGAACCCATAAACGCTCTGTCTCCTATAATTTCCAAGCTGTCTGGTAAGGTCATATTACTCGTAAAAACTGACAATCCATACAATTTAACCTCTATAAGAGTATCAGGTAATATGACCTCATTGCATTTCATGTTTAGGTATTGACATTTTCCAATTGTTTTCAAATCTTTTTCAATTATAAGTTTCTCAATTTTAGGTAATTTGTCTTTATCACAATAATAATAATCTTGAATAAGTACATTTTCTTTATCCAATTCTCTTGCCGGATCGCTGAAATAAATATTTTTACTTGGCATAAAATTAGTTACTTCAGTTAAATGAATAAAGCTATCGCTTTTGACGAGGATTATTTCTTCATTAGTCGTCAATATAAAATTCTCTATTAATCCCTGCTCAACAAGAAAATTATTCTGTATCTCGTATGCATAGTTTACTACTACCGTCTTAATATTTGACGGTAACGCTTTCTCTAGTTTAGAATCTTCCCTTAAATAAACCGTATCTATAACCGTATTTGCTATATTATCAACAGCCTTTATAGAACTCGAATTCTCTCCTAGAATATCTACTCTTGTTATTCCATTACTAGCAAAATAATTTACATCAATATTTCCTTCAACGTTATCAATGTTAAAGATTATAGTAGTTAAATCTAAACCTTTACTTATCTCAGGCGTAGAGGCTAAATACACTACTGTTTCATTTTCTACTGCTAATGCTGTTATCTTTTCAATGGTTCTAGGAAGATGTATTTCCTTTACTGTTTTACTTAATTCAAGACTCTTAATTTCTTTAACTTCTTTTCCTTTAATTTTTGCCGGGATATACAGTACGCTGTCATTGCTATTTTCTCTTCCTACAACATTACTGTTATTGTCAAATAAAAAATCTGTAGTTATCTCAAGATTACACTCAGTAGTCTTGTACCCTTCCTTAGATACAATAACGGTATATCTGCCAACCTCTATGGGAGCCTGCTCTGAATCATAGTCAAGTTCCTCAGAAACGTATCTATACGTAAAGTCTCCATTAATATCATTAGTCGCTATTACTGCATGATCCCGTCCATTGTATTTAACAGTATAGTCATTAAGTACAATTTTTTCATCATAATCGCAACCTACTAAAATCACTGCAAATATGGATATAATACATATTAATAATATCAGTACAATTAACTTTTTTCTTTTCATTTATCTTTCCTCGCAAAACCTTTTTTCTTTTGATTTACATTTAACCCAATTTTATTGTATCATACATTTTAGCCAATAGCAATACTTAGTCTTAAAAAATTAGCGAAACTTAAATTAATAAGTTCCGCTTAGTTATGTTTTTACTCTTTATTCTTCAGCTTCAACTAGCTTTGCTATCAGCTCGTCAGCATTTGCATACTTCGAAAAGGCTTGCTTGTACGCGTCTATACTCCCTTTAGGCACGATTATTTCCTTACCGTCCATTCTGAGCGTCTCAGCATCCGACATCTTTGGCGGTACCGCACTTTTATATATAAAGCCTCCGCCTACCTCTACGTTAAATATAGGTTGTTCTGTAATGTGTTCAGGAATCACTATATGTCCTTTCTCCATTATCGGTTTATCATATTTGTATTCTTTGATACTAGAATTGATTGTTAACGTTAATGAATCAAATATTCCTTTTCTTATAAGTTCTTCATATATTTGATCACAAATTCCATTGAGTTCTATTTCCGGCACGATGCGATCATCATATATACTCATAAGAACTTTATCTTCAGTACGTATTAAATATCCTTTTTCAAGTCTATATTTCGGACTCTTGCTAATTGAACCCTCCCATATGTTGCGAAATGCCATTCCCGATATTTCATCTATGCCTTCAGGTATCGTCACATTTACACTCTCGATACAATACAATCCAAATTCTCCTATATACTTTAAGCTGTCCGGCAACTTGATATTGCGTAAACGTGTAGCAGAAAAAGCTCTCTCTTCAATTCTCTCCAAAACGTCATTAAAAACATAGCTACTTAAAGCATAACAGCCATCAAATGTTTCTTTTTCAACTGCTTTTATTTGAGATTTATCAACTACTTTATTCAGTTTCTCACATCTAAAAAAGGCTCTTTCTCCGAGATACTCAAGACTATTAGGCAAAATCAATTCTCCGGAAATTTCATAACAATAAGCAAATGCTTCATATCCAATATACTTTAAACTAGAAGGCAATTCTAATTCCGTAATATTTGAACCATAACATCCTCTATCGCCTATATACTCTATACCATACGGTAAATCCATTCTACCGGACATTGTTACCAAACCACAAAATTCTATCCTCTTCAACGTACTTGGAAGTATAACCTCATTGCACATAAACCATGCATATTGACATACGCCTATTTCCTCTACGTCATTTTCAATAATAAGTTTTTGTATTGTAGGTAAATTATTATAATCGCAAATATATTTTTCCGAGTCAAATTGACTTGTATTCAACTCTCTAGTCCAATCGCTAAAGTAAATATTCTTACTCGGCATACAATTCGTCACTTCCGTAAGATTGATAAAGCTATCACTTTTAACTAGTAGTCTATCTTTGCCGGTTGTCAATATTAAATTTTCTATCAGTCCCTGTTGTACAAGGAAATTTTCCTGTATCTCATATGCATAGTCGACTACTACGGTCTTAATATTTGACGGTAATGCTTTCTCTAGTTTTGAATTCCCTCTTAAGTACACGGTATCTATGACTGTATCAGTTATATTATCAACAGCCTTTATAGAACTTGAATTCTCTCCTAGAATATCTACTCTTGTTATTCCATTACTAGCAAAATAATTTACATCAATATTTCCTTCAACGTTATCAATGTTAAAGATTATAGTAGTTAAATCTAAACCTTTACTTATCTCAGGCGTAGAGGCTAAATACACTACTGTTTCATTTTCTACTGCTAATGCTGTTATCTTTTCAATGGTTCTAGGAAGATGTATTTCCTTTACTGTTTTACTTAATTCAAGACTCTTAATTTCTTTAACTTCTTTTCCTTTAATTTTTGCCGGGATATACAGTACGCTGTCATTGCTATTTTCTCTTCCTACAACATTACTGTTATTGTCAAATAAAAAATCTGTAGTTATCTCAAGATTACACTCAGTAGTCTTGTACCCTTCCTTAGATACAATAACGGTATATCTGCCAACCTCTATGGGAGCCTGCTCTGAATCATAGTCAAGTTCCTCAGAAACGTATCTATACGTAAAGTCTCCATTAATATCATTAGTCGCTATTACTGCATGATCCCGTCCATTGTATTTAACAGTATAGTCATTAAGTACAATTTCTTCATCATAATCGCAACCTACTAAAATCACTGCAAATATGGATATAATACATATTAATAATATCAGTACAATTAACTTATTGTTCTTCATTTCTCTTTCCTCACATAATACTTTTTCTTTTGATTTGTATTTAACCCAATTTCATTGTATCATATATTTTAGCTAATAGCAATACTTAGTCTTAAAAAATTAGCGGAACTTAAATCAATAAGTTCCGCTTCGTTATGTTGTTTACTTTTTATTATTGAGCTTCAACTAGTTTTACTATCAGCTCGTCAGCATTTGCATACTTCGAAAAGGCTTGCTTGTACGCGTCTATACTACCTTTAGGTACGATTATTTCTTTGCCGTCCATCCTGAGCGATTCCGTATCAGGCATTTTCGGCGGTACTGCGCTCTCGTATATAAAGCCTCCGCCTACCTCTACATTAAATATCGGTTGTTCTGTAACGTGTTCAGGTATTACTATATGACCTTTCTCCATTATCGGTTTATCGTACTTGTATTCTTTTATACTCGAATTAATAGTTAATATAAAGCGCTCTATCACTCCTTTCCGTATACAATCTTCATATATTTGATTGCATAATCCGTTAATTTCAATTTCAGGCACTAAATATCCTTTATTATCTCGCTCATAAATACTCATAAGAACTCTATCTGCCGTACGTATTAAATAGCCATTTTCAAATGTATATTTCGGACTTTTACTAATCGCCCCTTGTCCTATATAGCAAAAAGGCATGTCTCCTATTTCTTCTATTCCTTCAGGTATGACCACATTTATATCTTCATTTACATACAATGCATATTTCCCTATATGCTTTAGACTATCAGGCAAATTACCATTCCTCATATGCGTACCATCAAATGCCGCGTACTCTATGCTTTCTAAAACATTATTAAAAACATAATTTGTCAACATCCAACAATTACTGAATGCTTCGCTACTAATTGTTTTAATTTTTGAATTATCAACTACTTTACTTAAGTTATCACACCAATAAAAAGCTCTCTCTCCTAAATATTCAAGACTTTCAGGTAAAACCAATTCTCCTGAAATTTCATAACAATAAGCAAATGCTTCATACCCTATATATCTTACATTGGAAGGTAATTTTAATTTCGTTATATCTAAACGATAAAATCCTCGATCGCCTATATATTCTAAACTATCAGGCAAATCAATTTTTTTAGCTCCAGTTGCCAACCCCCAAAACTCAACTTTCTTTAGCGTATCAGGAATAATAACTTCATTACAATATACCCATAAATATTGACATACACCTATTTCTTCTACATTATCTTCAATAATAAGTTTATCTATATTGGGTAAATTTTTAGAATCACACATATACTTCTCAGGAGTAGGATTAAATTCAGTCTTATGAAGTTCTCTTGTCCAATCGCTGAAATAAATATTTTTACTTGGCATAAAATTAGTTACTTCGGTTAAGTTAATAAAGCTATCGCTCTTAACAAGAATAATCTCTTCATTAGTCGTCAATATAAAATTCTCTATTAATCCTTGCTCCACAAGAAAATTATTCTGTATCTCATATGCATAGTTTACTACTACCATCTTAATATTTGACGGTAATGCTTTCTCTAGTTTAGAATCTTCCCTTAAATAGACCGTATCTATAACCGTATTTGCTATATTCTCTACAGCCTTAATAGAACTTGAATTTGCTCCTAATATATCTATCCTTGTTATTTTATTATTAGCGAAATATGCTGAAGCAATGTTACCGTCAATGTTATCAATATTAAAAAATATATTACTTAAATCTATATTGCTATTGATATTAGGTGTAGATGTTAAATATACTACTGTTTCATTTTCTACCATTAGAGATGTTATCCTCTCAAGAGTGCTTGGAAGATACATCTCTTTTACTGTTTCACTTAATTCAAGACTCTTGATTTCTTTAACTTCTTTTCCTTTTATTTTTGATGGGATATACAGTACGCTGTCAATGCTCTTTTCTACGCCTATAACGTTACCGTTATTGTCAAACAAAAAATCAGTAGTTATCTGAAGATTACAATTCGCTGTCTTGTACCCTTCTTTAGATACAGTTACTGTATACTTTCCGACTTCTATAGGAGCTTGTTCCGAGTCATAATCAAGCTCCTTAGAAATGTATCTATATATAAAATCTCCATTAATATCGTTAGTCGCTACCACTGCGTGACTTTTGCCATCATACTTAACGATAATATCCTCAATTTTGATATTCCCATTACGGTAACAACTTGCCAAACCCATCATCAATATCATTAGAATACATATCGACAAAAATAATACTATTAGCTTTCTTTTTTTCATATTTACTCCCTCGCATAATATTTTTTCTTTTGATTTACATTTAACCCAATTTTATTGTATCATACATTTTAGCCAATAGCAATACTTAGTCTTAAAAAATTAGCGAAACTTAAATCAATAAGTTCCGCTTCGTTATGTTGTTTACTTTTTATTATTGAGCTTCGACTAGTTTTGCTATCAGCTCGTCAGCATTTGCATACTTTGAAAAGGCTTGTTTGTATGCGTCTATACTACCTTTAGGTACGATTATTTCTTTACCGTCCATTCTGAGCGATTCCGTATCAGGCATTTTCGGCGGTACTGCGCTCTCGTATATAAAGCCTCCGCCTACCTCTACGTTAAATAGCGGTTGTTCTGTAACGTGTTCAGGTATTACTATATGTCCTTTCTCCATTATCGGTTTATTATATTTGTATTCTTTGATACTGGAATTAATAGTTAAAATATTATCTTCATGTTTTATTCTAGTTATGATCCATTCATATATCTCATCGCATAAACCTCTAATATCTATTTCCGGTAAAACTTTATTTGCAACAATTCCTTCATCAAAATTCATTAAAAATTTATCTTCAGTACGAATTAAATACTTGTCTTCTACAATATACTTAGAACTATTGCTTATCAATCCATCCCTCTTCAAGAATGCCCTTCCTTCAATTTCAACAATTCCTTCAGGTATTACTATTGTTTTAAAACCAGTACCCCAAAACGCTTCAGTTTCAATATACTTTAAGCTATTAGGCAATACAATATCCTGTAGTAGCCATCCATCAATTGCAAAAGCGCCTTTCCCTATTCTTTCCAACGAATCGTTAAAAACAAATTCCTTCAAATTAGTACATTCTGCAAATGCTCTTGGCATAATAGTCTTAATGCTCGAGTTGTCAACTATTTTCCATATGCTTTCGCAGCGAAAGAATGCTCCTTCGCCAAGATATTCGAGGCTCTCCGGCAGTATTACTGTTCCACTCAGTTCAAAACAATTTTTAAAAGCCTCGTATCCTATATGTTTCACGTTGGAAGGTAATATCAGCCTAGTTATTTTATTACCGATAAACGCTTTATCGCCTATATATTCCAAACTGTCAGGCAAATTGATTTTTTTTGCTCCATTTGCCAATCCCCAAAGTTCAATTTTTTTTAACATACTCGGAAGTATCACTTCATTACAATCTACCCTCAAATATTGACATACACCTATCAATTCAACATTATCCCCAACAATCAGTTTATCTATTGTTGGTAGTTTTGAAGGTTGACACAAATACTTCTCTGGAGTCGGATCAAATTCGCTTGTATGGAGTTCTCTTGTCCAGTCGCTGAAATAAATATTTTTGCTCGGCATAAAATTAGTTACTTCCGTAAGATTGATAAAGCTATCGCTTTTAACGAGTATTCTCTCTTCATCAGTCGTCAATATTAAATTCTCTATTAATCCCTGTTCTACAAGAAAATTATTCTGTATCTCGTATGCATAGTTTACTACTACCGTCTTAATATTTGACGGCAATGCTTTCTCTAGTTTAGAATCTTCCCTTAAATAGACCGTATTTATAACCGTATTTGCTATATTCTCTACAGCCTTAATAGAACTTGAATTTGCTCCTAATATATTTATATTTGTTATTTTGTTATCAGCGAAATATGCTGAGCTGATATTTTCGCCAACGTTATCGATATTAAAGAATATACTACTTAAATCTATATTTTTATTAATATCAGGTGTAGATGTTAAATATACTACTGTTTCATTTTCAACTGTTAAAGTTGTTATCTTTTCAATAGTATTAGGTAAATATATTTCCTTTACTGTTTCACTTAACACAAGATTCTTTATTTCTTTAACTTCTTTTCCTTTAATTTTGGATGGGATATAAAGTACGCGATCATTGTTCTTTTCTATACCTATAACGTTACCGTTCTCATCGAATAAAAAGTCTGTCGTTATCTCAAAATCACATGTTGCTCGCTTGTATCCTTTTTTCGAAACGGTTACGGTATATTTACCTACTTCTACAGGAGCTTGCTCAGAATCATAACCAAGCTCCTTCGAAACGTATCTGTATGTAAAATCTCCATTAATATCGTTAGTCGCTACTACCGCGTGACTCTGTCCGTCATATTTAACAGTACAGTCCTCTATTATAATATTTCCGTTTCGATAGCATCCTGCTAAACTTACTGTTAGTATGGATAAAATACATATTATTAAAAATAGTATAATTAACTTACTCATTTTCATGTTTGATCCCTCGCTTCCACTACTATTATATTATCCATCATTAGTAAAATTGAATCAAGTATATCTAATTAAATTATTAAAAAGTTTTCTGACCGTAAGGAGTTTTAACAAAACCAGCTTGATCATGACTTTGCTTTTTAAGACCTTCCCACCAAGTAACGATTTTCAGTGAACCTTTATTCACGCTTCCGCTTCCAGTTGCAATCATTGTTCCGCCTGCCCAAACGCCAACAATAGAACCGATTCTTGGAGCTAACGTTCTGCTATCTGATGCGCCAACTTTATATGATATGATTGAACCAGCAGAGCTGCAATTTGATATTTTATTATTACTTTGACCTGCAATAGAACCGGCATAAAAGATAGCTTTTTCAGAATATAAATCAATTGTTCCCTTTACATTGCATTGTTCAATAACACCATAATTTTGCCCTGCAATTCCACCTACATAATATGAACAAGACTGAATATTAGCATTAACAGTAACGCCTTTTATCGTCCCCTCGTTATAAGCTGCAATTCCGCCCATATTATATGTTTCATTTCTTTTACTACTTCCCAAATTACTAATATAAATATTAGCTACAATATCGGAAATTGTACCTCCGTTATAATCTACAATTCCGCTTATACTATAATAAAGAGAAGATTTGACCGTATATGATATATTTGAATAATTACAAATAGTACCCTTGTTAGAAGCAAATAGTCCTCCAACATCATACATCAATGAACCATTCTTTATTTCATAAGAGATAGATATACTACGCTTGTTACCGTCAAGATAACCATAGAAAATTTTATTTTCTGTTTTGGGAACTTCATCTTTTGCAAAATTCAAATCGACCGTCTGCTTAAAATATAAGTTCTTTCCAAAATCACGATTAAATAATCCTAATGAATTAAACTCTTTTTTTGACGATACTAAATACGGATCGCTTCGCGTTCCACTCCCACTGTCAAAAAAATCATAGTAATAAAAACTATATATATCCAACCCATTGCCTTTTGCGGTGTACGTTGTAAAAGAATCTTTATCAAAATCATATTCATCATGTTCTAAAACAGTAATGCTTTCTATTCTAATTGTTACCTCAACATATGGCACTTCCCAACCGCCTTTCCAAATAACTTCTTCAATAGTACTACTTAGATTAATTTGTCCATATAAGCTTTCTCTATAATTACATTTAACATTCAGTATTGATGATCTCTTAGTTAATCTACCATCGCTTACTTCAATACGATAAGTAAATCCATCAATCCTATTTCCACCGAAATATTCCAAATTCCCGTCATTATCCATCCATAGTAAACGTATATTTTTTTCAAATACAGATTTTATTGACAAAACCAAATTCCAATACTCCCCCGCTTGAAGTTTAAAAATCGTATTTCCACCCATTGGCGCAGTATCTTTAATATAGTAAATATTCCCAATCGATAAATCAGTTTTATCAGTATCTAAATTCACGATTGATGATTCTTTTCCATTAATATACGCTTTAACCGTAATCTTTTGCATTCGTGGCAATTCAATAGTTCTATTTTTTATTGACTCCCCGTTGATTCGCCAATCAATTAAATCCGCTTCAGTAACAATAAAATCAATGTTCCTATTGGCTAAATCTCCTTTATAAAATTTGATGTAAACCTCTTCTTGGTCATCGACATTAAATGCGTGCTCACATTGATTATCTTCAACGCGTGTTGATGTAATTAATGACTTTCCGTATTTATCAAAAACATCTGCAATCATACTTTTATTTTCGGCTTCTTTATAATATAGAATATACGATAAATTCTTTTTCAATACCATTCTATAATATTGAGGAATCATATTTGTTAATTGCTTTTTTATTGATGTATTTTCTTCAATTGTCTGAATTAAAGAATCAATATGTATCGATACATTAGCCTTTGTATCTATTGTATTTTGAATTATAATATATGTATAGTTATCCAAGTGTGTATAAATTTCCGACGTAGAATAAAAGTTTTCTTCCAAACCAAAGCCATTTTTGTTAGAATATTTTGCTACCAAGACAACATTATTGTTCCCAGTTGATAGATGATAATATCCGCTATCAATATCAACCTTTACAATAGTCTTTTGCGTATTATTTAATTCGATGCTCTGACTAATTGATGATACATCAATCAATAATTTTCCTTTCACGGCGTCACCGTTATTTTTTATCTTAATTTTAACTGGCGGAGCATTCGGAGTATAATCTTTAACAATGTCTACGCTGTTACCGTTGATTTCCTCACCGTCAACTTCGATTTTTACACTGTTATTAAAGTCAAAATTAAATATATATTTTCCGCTATAATACGGAACAAACGAAAAGCAATTATATCCGTTAGGGAGCAAATATATATTTTTGCTTTCTGCGAAATCGATACTTTCTTGATAAGTTTCGTTATCAACAGTCTTATTAACGGCATTCTGCGCGCCGTAAACGTTACCTTTTTTATCTACTATCTTTAACGCGCACTCGACAAAAGCTCTAGTATTCGGAAACTGTTGTCCGCTAGCTATCTCTGCATTTATTCCGAAAATAGCTCTATAATGATCTCCCTGTCCGTACCATATGCTGTTATTATTATCGGAATTATTTGTGACAGCCATAGATTTAACTGTCTTTCCGCCATAATTATTGATTTGTTCTATTTTATTTGCATACAAGCAATTAAAAGTGGCTTTTTTTGCATAACACTCGACTTTAATATCTTTAGACTGACTAACGTTAGTCCATAGTCTCGCACCATCGGCGACGTCGATAAGTCCGCCGGCAACGTCAAGAATCTCAATAAGCGTTCCCGAACCGGGCGCTATAATATTAGCTCCGAAAGCAACGACATCCAAAACCGAACCAAGCACGTGCGACGCTACGTCCAACTTATCATCGGTAGTAAGTTTACCGTCTTTTAATACACGACCCGAATATTCATTTTCAGCCATTATGAAAAAAGCGCCATTATCATTTTCATAAGAATATCCTTTATCGTTAGGATTCAGAGCCTGTTCATTAAATAACGTCATTCCGACAGAAACATCTTTCAAATAAAAAATATCTTGATAATCAAAGCTGCGTTCTCCATTGCTATATTTAGGATGTGGCCTAATCACATTCTTATTAATAGAATAAAATACATTCGCATAATCGTCTGAATCGTAATAATCATACATCCTAAAAGATGAGTTATTACTATCAAGATAAACATATCTATATTGAAAAACAGGTTCAACATTCACAGTAACGCAACCGTCGGGATTACCGTCTTGCCCCCTTCTCATAGAATATGTAATATCAAATACGAATACCAAACTATGAATATTCTTATCAATAGAATGTGGAGATTTATAGGTGTTAATAAAGAAACCGTATTCTTTACCGAAATATGTATAAACACCTATTTTTTGCATTAATTCAATTGGAACAATCTCTCCTATAGGATCGTCATAATTCCTATCTGCTAAGCTGTATGAATAATCCCTATTTAAAACATACGGTCCATTACCGGCTGTCGCATATAAACTATTATAAATACCAGGATAATCTTTGATCGAGCTGGTACTCTTACCGTTCCAAGCATATTCAAACTCATCGCTATCCGTCATCTCAACGCACTTATTCCTATATTCCGGCGGAATATTAGATAAACCCGACGCCAAAGCGACTTCGTTACTTATCTCCCCAGACGAAGCTACGGCATATTCTTCTTCGGTCTCGGCATCAACGCTAAACGCAGGCAATAAAATAATTGCCGAAAAAACCAATAAAAATACCATTAAAAAGGCAAGGATACGCCTTCTTACAAATAACTTGTCGCTCATAATAATCTCCTAGAAATCTCTCGTAAAAAAATAAATTTGTAAATCCAAAAACTATCTTGACTATATTCTAACATACTATTTTCCAAATGTCAACATGCATTTTGAAAAAATTACGACGCGTCGATTATTTTTCGGCGCGCCATAAAATATTATAAAAAATTAAATTAATATTAAATAAAAATATAATCGCTGTTAAACATTGCTCCCATCCGATATTTTCGATTCGAAATCATCGAATTTTTAAGCGTTTCTATCAGTTGATCTTGGTTATCCAACCGTATTTGTCCTCTTTTTTACCGTACTGTATTCCGGTAAGATTGTCGTACAAATACTTCGTTATATCGCCCATCTTTCCGTTATTGATATTCATATCGACGCCTTTATATGCAATGACACCGACCGGAGATACGACTGCGGCGGTACCCGTTCCGAACGCCTCTTTAAGCGCGCCGTTATTGTACGCCTCGACTATCTCGTCCATCGAAATACGTCTCTCGACTACTTTGTATCCGTGATCTCTCAATAGCTCTATCGAGCTCTTTCTGGTGATTCCCGGAAGGATCGAACCGACGAGCGCCGGAGTAACTACCTCGTCGCCAATGACGAAGAACATATTCATAGACCCGACTTCCTCAACGTATTTCATTTCTTTAGCGTCGAGCCACATGACCTGATCGTATCCTTTTTTGACTGCCATTTCGCCTGCTAAAAGACTTGCGGCATAGTTGCCCATACATTTTGCTTCGCCCGTACCGCCTATAGACGCTCTAACGAACTTATCCTCGACCATTATCTTCGTCGGCTCAAGACCGTGAGCGTAATATGCTCCGACGGGAGAGAGAATGATATAAAGTCTGTAAGTATGGCTCGCATGTACTCCGAGAACGGGATCGATACCTATCATAGTAGGTCTTATGTAGAGAGCCTTACCGTCTTCGGCAGGTATCCAATCCTTCTCTATTCTTATGAGCTCGAATAACGCCTCTTTCGCGATCTCTGCGTCGAAAGTCGGCATACAAAGTCTTTCCGCGCTTCTATTCATTCTTTTGAAGTTCTCGTCGATCCTGAATACCGTAATATTGCCGTCGGCATCTTTATACGCCTTAGCTCCTTCGAAAATGCCTTGAGCGTAATGGAGACAGGTCGTTGCGGGAGACAAATTAAAATCCTCGAAAGGAATTATCTCGGGTTCGCCCCATTTACCGTCGGCATAATCCATAACCATCATATGGTCGGTGAAATACTTGCCGAAACCCAACTTGGAAAAATCAGGTTTTACCTTTGGATTCTTAGTCAATGTGATTTTCATATCCTGTACCTCTTAATTTGTATTCGCAATATTTTATTTCTACGGTCTCTATCTCAGCTTGACCGAGAGACGTATCTATTATTTTGTCTTTGACGGAATCGTTATCTGCTCCTTTCATACGGACTATGAGAGTAACTTTCTCATCGTAAAGTATATCGTCTATCTCGGCTCCGCTATCTAAAAGCGTCGATTCGACTTTCTTATAATATGCGTAATCGCACTTTACCCGGACTATCTCGGAATACGCATTCTCGACTATATCAGCCGCGTTAAGAGCCTCCGAAACGCTCCTGGAATATGCTCCGACAAGTCCGTTAGCGCCGAGTTTCACTCCTCCGAAATATCTCGTTACGACGACTAAAGTCATATATATGCGTCGCTTTTTCAATACTTCGAGCATAGGTATCCCCGCAGTTCCCTGCGGTTCGCCGTCGTCGGAAAAACGCTGCTCCGTAGCTATCTTATTGGATATAAACGCGTAGCAATTATGCGTCGCGTCGCTATATTTTTTCGAAATGATTTTGACCTTTTCGATAGCGTCGTTTTGATCCGCTATGGGAACGAGCGTAGTTATAAATCTCGACTTATTGATAACGATCTCGCTTTGGCTTTCGCTTCTTGCCGAGTAATAGGTCTCGTTCATTATTTGATAACGACCTTAACGTGCACTTTTTTGCCTTTATGGAGAACTATGCCCTCTTTGAGTTCGCTATCCGATATCGTTAGCTCGTAAGACGTCACTTTATTTTCGCCGACTTTTACAGCTCCGCCGTCGATAAGTCTGCGCGCTTCGCTCTTAGACTTCGCTACGCCCGCCTCGACAATAATGTCTATTATGCCGTTGATTCCGCCCGATATCTCCTTAGTGGGGATATCGTCGCAGTCTCCCGAAAACGCCGAGAGAGCCTGCTTCAAAGCCGTCGTAGCGTCCTCTTCGCCGTGAACTATCTTAGTGAGTTCAAAAGCAAGTCTTTCCTTCGCCTTATTGATACGTTCGTCGCGGTAAGCGCAAAGCTCCGCTATCTCGTCAAGCGGCAGGTACGTCAAAAGTTTGAGACACTTCTCAACGTCGCTGTCGTCGACGTTCCTCCAATACTGGAAAAATTCGTACGGCGTCGTCTTATTCCTGTCGAGCCATACCGCGCCCTTTTGCGTTTTACCCATTTTCTTACCTTCAGACGTTGTCAAAAGCGTAAACGTCATAGCGTAAGCGGGACTTCCCTCTTTGCGTCTTATGAGATCAGCGCCGGCAAGTATATTAGACCACTGATCGTCGCCGCCGCACTCGAGCTTGCAGCCGTATTTCTTGAAAAGATACAAAAAGTCGTAACTTTGCATGAGCATATAGTTGAACTCGAGGAAAGACAGTCCTCTCTCCATTCTCGACTTGAAACACTCCGCGGTAAGCATCCTGTTGACGGAAAAATGCGCTCCGATATCCCTTATGAACTTGATATAATTGAGCGAATCGAGCCAATCGGCATTATTCACCATAATAGCCGCGTTATCGCCCTCAAACGAGAAAAACTTCGACATCTGAGTCTTGAAACATTCGCAGTTGTGAACTATGGTCTCGTTAGTCATCATCTGACGCATATCCGTTCTGCCGGACGGATCGCCTATTTTCGCAGTGCCTCCGCCTATCAATACTATAGGCTTATGCCCCGCTTTCTGCATATGGCTCATCGCCATAAGCGCAAGAAAGTGTCCGACGTGCAAACTGTCCGCCGTCGGATCGAATCCTATATAGAAAGGAACGGATTCTTTGCCGAGTAATTCGTACAAATCGTCTTCGAATACGGTCTGCTTGATGAATCCCCTCTCTCTCAAAATATCCATTACGTTTCTCTTTTCCATAATATCTCCTATCGATCGCCGTATTGATAAATAGCGGCGTTATTTACTTATTGTTATTGATGATGTCCTTAAAGAATTCTCCCATTCTCTTTATGCCGTCGTCTATCTGCTCGAGCGTAGCGTTCGAATAGTTGAGACGGATAGTGTTCCTTCCGCTTCCGTCGGCGTAGAAACTTACTCCCGATACGTACGCGACTTTATATTTGCATATTTCGGGGAATAGCGTCTCGCAGTCTATACCGAGCGACTTATCGAATTCGCCGAATATGAAAAGACCGCCTTGAGGATCGGTATACTTGAACTCCTTAGGCATATATTTTTTGATAGCCTCTATCATCGCGTTCTTCTTTTCTCTGTATACGGGTATCATGACTTTGAGTCTCTCGTCTACATAGCCGCGCTTTATATATTCGTTCAATATCGCCTGCGAAAGAGAAGAAGTATGAACGTCGACAGCCTGCTTTCCTATCGTAAGTTTTCTGATAACTTCCTTAGGTCCTACGGCGATGCCGGTCCTAAGTCCCGGCGCGACGGTCTTTGAAAACGACGTAGAATAAACGACGTTATCTCCTACTTCGAAACTCTTGAGAGAAGGCACCCTCTCTCCTTCGAATCTGAGCTCCGAATACGGATCGTCCTCAAGTACCATTACGTTATATTTATACGTGATCTCAGCTATAGCCTTACGCTTTTCAACGCTGTACGTTCTGCCCGTAGGATTTGAAAACGTCGGAACTACGTAAAGCATTTTAGGCGCGTATTTTTTTATCTTTTCCTCGAGGTCTGTAAGGTCGAGACCGTCTTCTCCCGATTTGACTCCGACGGCGTTTGCCTCGTAAGTCTTGAGTATATGAAGCGACGCAAGATAAGTCGGATCCTCGACGAGCACAGTGTCGCCCTTATTGACGAACGCCTTGCACATAAGGTCTATCGTCTGCTGTCCGCCGGATACGATGAGCACGTTATCTATATCGATACCGTCGATGCCGTATCTCTTTACGTAATCGCAAGCCGTCTTCCTAAATGGCATATATCCTTCCGTACCGCCGTACTGAAGAACGTCGGCAGCCTCTTTCCCGTTCATTATATCCGTAGTTATTTCTTTGACTATTTCGGTCGGAAGAAGTTCTTTGGTCGGGAAACCTCCCGCAAACGAAATAAAATCCGGTTGTTGCAGGAGCTTAAAAATCTCCCTTATCGCATTTCCTTTAAGATCCTTTATTCTGTCGCTTAGCCTGTATTCCATGATCTATACCTCGTACCTTTTTATTCCGAATTTTTATACTCGTATTTAAGAGCCGATAAATTTACAGCGTCTGCCGTAAAAGAGCGTATACGACGCAAAAAAAGCGTCTTTTTATCCGCTTTATAATTTATTTCATATATTATATCATTACATTTAGCAAATTACAACTGATTGAAGAATAATTCGGACGCCCTTAAGCATTATTTTATCCGCTTTGAAGCCGCTCTTTATCGTAATTGATAATTTTATGACAAATTGTCAAAAACGTTTTTCTTTCTCGAACTTATGTGATATAATGCTAATAACTAATTTGATTATCTTTTTATTAAGGAGGATTTCTTAATGCAATATTCACATGAAGTGCAGAATATGTGTCAGATTGCTAAAGGACCTAACCACGGTCCTGCGCCTATCCCCGTAGAGGGCAAGTGGGTTCAGGCTAAGGAAGTTACCGATATAAGCGGTCTTACTCACGGCGTAGGCTGGTGCGCTCCGCAGCAGGGCGCCTGCAAACTCACTCTCAACGTCAAGAACGGTATCATCGAAGAGGCTCTCGTCGAGACTCTCGGCTGTTCTGGCATGACGCACTCCGCAGCTATGGCTGCCGAGATACTCCCCGGCAAGACCATTCTCGAAGCTCTCAATACCGATCTCGTATGCGACGCTATCAATACGGCTATGAGAGAACTATTCCTTCAGATTGTCTACGGAAGAACGCAATCCGCTTTCTCTGAGGACGGACTCCCCGTCGGCGCAGGTCTCGAAGACCTCGGCAAAGGTCTCCGTTCGCAAGTCGGCACTATGTTCTCGACCAAGGCTAAGGGCGTGAGATACCTCGAGATGGCAGAAGGCTACGTTACCCGTATCGGTCTCGATGAGAATAACGAAGTGATCGGTTACGAGTTCGTCAACCTCGGCAAGATGATGGAAGCTATCACTAACGGCATGTCCGCTAACGACGCTCTTGTCAAGTTCACGAACAGCTACGGCAGATTCAACGACGCCGTCAAGAAGATCAACCCTCGTAAAGAGTAATTCGGGAGGAACAGCGATATGAGTATTACATTTGAAAGTTATAACAGAAGAATAGACAAGATCAACGCTACTCTTAAAGAGTATGGCATAAAGGATCTCGAAGAGGCTAGAAACATCTGTCTCGAAAAAGGCGTAGACTGCGATAAGATAGTAAAAGGCGTACAGCCTATCGCTTTCGAAAACGCGGTATGGGCGTACACCGTAGGTTGCGCTATCGCGATCAAAAAGGGTTGCACGAGCGCCGCTAAGGCCGCTGAAGCTATCGGTATCGGTCTTCAGTCGTTCTGTATCCCCGGTTCCGTCGCAGAACAGCGTAACGTCGGTCTCGGTCACGGAAACCTCGCCGCAAGACTTCTTTCGGAAGAAACCGAGTGCTTCGCATTCCTTGCAGGTCACGAGTCGTTCGCGGCAGCGGAAGGCGCTATCGGTATCGCGCGCTCGGCTAACAAAGTAAGAAAGACTCCTCTCAGAGTTATCCTCAACGGTCTCGGAAAGGACGCCGCTTTCATCATCAGCCGTATCAACGGATTCACTTACGTTCAGACTAAGTACAACTTCTTCACCGGCGGTATCGACATCGTGAAAGAGACGGCTTATTCTAACGGCGAGAGATCGGCGGTAAGAGTTTACGGTTGCGACGACGTCAACGAAGGCGTGGCAGTTATGAGACTCGAGAAAGTCGACGCTTCCATTACCGGAAACTCGACCAATCCTACCCGTTTCCAGCACCCTGTCGCAGGTATCTACAAAAAGTGGTGTAACGAAAACGGTAAGAACTACTTCTCCGTAGCATCCGGCGGCGGTACGGGTCGTACCCTTCACCCCGATAATATGGCGGCAGGTCCCGCTTCTTACGGTATGACCGATACAATGGGAAGAATGCACTCCGACGCTCAGTTCGCAGGCTCTTCTTCCGTTCCCGCTCACGTTGAGATGATGGGACTTATCGGTATGGGTAACAACCCGATGGTCGGAGCTTCCGTTCAGTGCGCAGTTGCAGTCGAAGAAGGAATGAAGAAGTAATTTAGCGTTACTTTTCGTCTCAATTTTAATAAAAACAACAAAAAATACGTTTGATAAGACATTTATCAAACGTATTTTTCTATTTTTCGTGTTAGAAATGTATACGTTGTATACCTTTTATCGCCATATCGGTATATTCATAACTCGATTTAACTCCCTATTCAATTTTTCTATAATGCTCTAATTATCGCGTTAAGCTCATTACTAGCTTTTCAAAACGATAACGGCCGTACACCACCAGTACTTTTGTCCTTAAGACAAGTTTTATGTGTATTTCCTTATATTCAAAGCCAATTAATGCTATAATTTATTTGGAAATGCCCGCGGAAATCCTTCCGCCGTTCATATAAAAATATACGTCGAAAACCGCTCTAAACTTTGCGTAAATGCATATATGCTGTGTTCTTGTATAAAAATAATAAAAACCGACTAATTTTGACGTGTTTCGACAAAATACGTCATATATAATACTACTGTAATATTTCCGTTTTTGTAATGAGGAGAGCACAGATTATGGAAAAAATTATGAGGCAAGCAATAATGCGTAAGAGCGATACCGACAAAGAATATATCGCCCTTATCAAAACTTACGAATATTTGAAAACAAACGATTACGTAGAACGCTGCAATCTGGCGACGATATTCAAAAAGTTATATATGATGCCGGACCGTCACAGTTTCAATCCTTTAAGGGTAAGCATAGATTTCGGCGTTAGCGAAAGAAGTCTTTTAAGATACAGAAAGAAATTCATCGCTATATTCACGTATTATTATAGCAAACTTTCCGAGAACGAAAAAGAAAATACGCCGACGGCATAAAACTCCCAAATACAAATACTGCACGTTTGTCCATCTTATGTTTTATATACGTGACGCGAGATAAAGCATAACATAATAAAGAATAACTATTCTAAGTAAAAAATGCTTCCCCGCTTGGAGAAGTATTTTTTAACCTTACATTTTTTATTAAAACGACGCCGAAAATTCGATATTATAAAATACCAACTTTATATCATAACGCCGCGTATCAACGTATTGAATTATAGTTACTTCGTCAGTTTACTTGCCGCCGCGTCGTCGATTATGACTACTACGTTCGGATGCGTCTGGAGTATACTTGCAGGACACTCTTCGCTGACCTCGCCCTCGAGCATCGCTTTAATAGCGTCCGCCTTATTCTCCCCGTTCGCAATGAGCAAAATACTCTTTGCATTCATTACGTTTTTTATACCCATAGTGATAGCGTGAGTCGGAACTTCGTCGATACCGCCATCAAAGAAACGCGCATTGTCCATACGGGTCTTTTCCTTCAACTTAACGATATTCGTCGTGGAATCGAACGGCGTGCCCGGCTCATTGAATCCTATATGCCCGTTAGCTCCTATGCCGAGAAGCTGTACGTCCTGACGCATATCATTAAGGAGCGCGGTATATCTCTCGCATTCTTTATCCATATCTTCCGCCTTACCGTTGGGAAGATTGACGTTGCTCTCATTGATATCAATATGATCAAAGAGATTATCATGCATAAAATATACGTAACTCTGGTCGCTCTCCGCTCCGAGTCCGACGTACTCGTCAAGATTCACCGTCTTGATATCCTTATAGGACGTACCGTTGTTCTTATGATCCTCTATCATCTTTTTATAAAGACCTATAGGAGTAGAACCGGTAGCAAGACCCAAAATAGCGTCCTTTTTGTTCTCCACTATTTCCTTCATATATCTGAACGCTTCCGCGCTCACCTCTTCGTAATTTCTCTTGATGATAACCGTAATATTCGCTTCTGCCATAAATCGCTCCTTTACACCTCTATACCATACTAATAGTATACGTAGAATATTATATATTCATTATTGTATATAATTATACTTCTTCATAGTTAAAATGTCAATAACGATAGATAAAATATAAATAAAACTTTTAATAAAGAAAATTTTTTTATGCATAATTTCGACATAATAACTTTTTCAAAAAATATAAAAAATATGCGAACATATGTTTACATATTACTGCAAACGTGTTATAATAAATATAAACATATGTTCATACAGTCGAGGTAAATAAAATGACAGACGATATTAAAAAACGGCTCGGAATACTTGCAGACGGAGCAAAATACGACGTGTCCTGCTCGTCATCCGGAGCAAAAAGAGGAAAAATCAACGGTACTACCGGAACTACGCATTTCAGCGGTATATGCCATACCTTCACTCCCGACGGAAGGTGCGTTTCGTTGCTAAAAATATTGATGTCAAACAAGTGCTGTTACGACTGCGCGTACTGTATCAACAGAGCCTCGTCTAACGTCGAGAGAGCTTCTCTATCCCCTGGCGAAATAGCTAAGATAACCATTGAATTCTATAAACGCAACTACATAGAAGGACTTTTTTTATCATCGGCTATCGAAGGCAGTCCCGATTCTACGATGGAAAAACTCGTAGATACCGTACGGCTTTTGAGAGAAGTATACCTCTTTAACGGATATATTCATCTAAAAGCTATAGCGGGCGCCAGCTCTTATCTCATTGAAAAGGCATCGTCTTACGTCGACAGGATGAGCGCGAATATCGAACTGCCGACGGAGCAAAGCCTAAAACTACTCGCTCCTAAAAAAAATAAAACGTCGATCCTCGATTCGATGAGAGTCATGCGTAATAATTATCTCGAAACTCTCGAAAACAGAAAGGCTAATCTTCTGCCGGCGGGTCAAACAACTCAGCTCATCGTAGGCGCAACGCCCGAAAGCGACAGTCATATACTGCTCTTAAGCGAAGGACTTTATAAAAAATTTGCAATGAAAAGAGTTTACTTCTCCGCATACGTGCCCGTCGGAAAGAGCGTTCTACTACCCACCGCTCCACCTGACATGCGTCGGGAAAACCGTCTATATCAAGCTGATTGGCTGCTTAGATACTACAATTTTTCGGCGAAGGAAATACTTTCTGAGGGCAACCTTCCGTACGATATGGATCCTAAAACCAACTGGGCGCTCAATAATATAGAAAAGTTCCCCGTCGACATAAACACGGCAAGCTACGAAATGCTCATGCGCGTACCCGGAATAGGCGTCAGATCGGCATGGAAGATTGTGAACGCGAGAAAACATACGCTACTGCGTTTCGACGATATGGTAAGAATGAGACTCGTTCTCAAGAAAGCTATCAATTTCATCACGTGTAACGGCAGATATTACGGCTCGTCGCTCGACCCGAGAAGACTGCGTAACATGCTTTCGTCCGACTACGCCGAACAGCTCAGCTTTTGGAGCCCAATATATAACGGAGGAACTAATTTTGATAATATACAAGTATGACGGTACGATAGAAGGCTACTATACTGCTGTAGATACCGCTCTAAAATCAAAAGAACAATACGTTACGTTCACTATAGATACGAATGTTCAGCTAGCGTTAGATACCGAGATAATCGACGTGGAAACCAACTTCGAGACGTTCCGCAATATGGATAAATATCTGACGAAACTCATCGGAAGCAGCAATATCTATGAAATAATATACGCGTTCGCCTCGGCAGATCCCGATAAGGACAGTATAATCTTCAACTACATCTCTCTTGCTATCCGTTACGGCAAAAAAGTCTTAGAAATGCTCTCGCATCCCCACGTCGTAAAGATGTACGGCATAGTCAGAAAAGTCAAAGGCGAATCTCATCGTATGCTGGGATTCATACGCTTTGCAAAAACCGCCGACGAGCGTTATTACGCCGCATATTCCCCCGATAATAACGTAACTTCTATCATAATGCCCCACTTTGTCTCCCGATACTCGACAATGCAGTTCGTCATACACGACACGAAACGAGGCGTGCTCGGCATCTACGACGGTAATCGCTATATCGTTATCAAAGACGAAAGAAAAGCGACGGTATGTTACGCCGACGACGAATACGAAATACAGGCTCTTTGGAAAAAGTTTTACGAATCCGTGAACATCGCCGAAAGAGCAAACAAGCGTCAGCAAAACGGATATTTGCCAAAAAAATACCGCGATTATTTAACAGAATTCAACTAAAGTCTATATCTATAATATAGTTTAATGGAAAAATGTATCAGTAAATTCAACAAATAACAGTGAAGTATATATCTATAATATAGTTCATCTTGCATATATCTCGAAAGATGTAAATCTTAAAGCGTTAAGTCCTTTTTGAAGTTTCTTCACATATTTTCGACTTTTCCATAGCTAATAAAATTTATAAAAAATAGCCTACGGCAATCAAGCCGTAAGCTATTTTCATAATTCAATAATCAAAGTTTTATAAAATTCATTTGTTACATTATGAATTTCTTCTGCTTTGCCTGAGCTTTGTCAAGTTCGGCCTTCTTATCCTCGAATCCCGGTCTTCCGAGAAGAGCGTAAGTTGCCTTTTTGCCCTCTTCCACTCCCGGCTGATTGAAAGTATCTATCCTAAGCAACGCGCCGGTATAAGACGTCTTTAGCATAAAGAACATGAGAAGTTCGCCGAAAGTGAAAGCATTAAGCTCGGGGAGCATTATCGTATGATTCATCTTTCTCGCCTTTGTGATAGCGAACTCGGTAGCAATTCTCTCAGCCTGGATCAGTTCGTTCATGGTGTGTCCGCAGAGGAAATTGACGTCTTTGAAATTCTCGCAACCGTCGGAGATCTTGACTTCCGTCCTGTATTTATCAACGCCGATGAAGGTAATTACCTTATCGAAAGGACCTTCCGCATAGAGCTGTACCTGCGAGTGCTGATCTGTAACTCCGAGCGCTTTAACGGGAGTCTGACCTACGTTGCAAGGCTTTCCGTCGAGATCGAGGTTCTTGCCAAGGCTCTCGCCCCAAAGCTGCGCGTACCAATCGGAGATATACTTGAGTCCGTCGGCATACGGCATCATAACGGATATATTCTTGCCCTTCTTGATAGCAAGATACTGAAGAACGCCTGCCATGAGCGGCATATTCTTCTTGATATTATCGGATTCCGAAATATCGAGCATATACTGAGCGCCCTGCAGCATTCCTTCGATGTCGATACCTACGACAGCCGCCGGAAGAAGCCCTACGGGACAAAGTTCGCTGAATCTGCCGCCGACTCCGTTGGGAATATAGAAAGTCTTATAACCTTCTTCCTTTGCGATCTTTATAAGATTGCCCGCGTCTTTGCTTGTGGTCGCGATGATGCGCTTATTCGCTTCTTCTTTCCCGAGTTTTTCATCGAGCATGGACTTGATGATAAGATACTGACTCATGGTCTCGGAAGTCGAACCGCTCTTCGTTATAACGTTGAACATCGTCTTTTCAGGTTCGATAACGTCGAAAAGCGATCTCATTCTCTCGGGATCTACGTTATCCTCGACATAGAACTTCGGACCTCTTCTCTTTCTCTTCGGAAGATCGTTATAATGCAGGTGACAAAGAGCCTGGAACGCCGCTATCGGACCGAGCGCAGAACCGCCTATTCCGAGAACTACAAAGTATTCGTAATTCTTTCTAATCTCTTTAGCCGTTGCGATAATATCTCTAACTACGTCTTTCTGCGTAGAGGGGAGCGTCGCCCAACCCATCATTCCGATACCTTTGCCAGCCTCCACAACCGTGTACGCCTTAGCGATTTCGCTCTCGATGTTTCTGAAATCTTTCTCCGACAAACCCTCTTTGCCTATAGAAGACGACATCATATTATTGTAATCGAGTCTTAACTTCAACTCTCTTTTGTTATAACGCATAGTTACCTCCTGTAATTCGCTTTTTTATCTATCTAAGCTACAAAAAACAAACAAATCGCAGTATTTTCGTAGCCGATGTTGATTCTTTTTACTCACGGCGTCATCGTGCAAACGGCCGAGACCGTTTCATTTAGCCTAAAAATCCAATTTGACGCCTGCTTTATCGGCGCGCTCGAGAACGTATTCGTATGAATCCTTGAGTTCCGAAAGTTCCTTGTAATTCTTAGTATATACCTCGACAAGACACGCTCCGTTAAAACCAGCGTCGCGAAGTCGCTTGAAAAGCGTAACGAAATCGAATACTCCTCTTCCAGGTATCGCAAGCTCTCCGTCGTCAAGATAGTCGCATAAATGCACGGTCCTTAGCCTGTCTCCCATAACGTTCAAGAACTCCGTATAATCTATTCCCGACTGCTTCGCTTGCTTTATATCGAGACAGGTCTTAAGACTCGGACAGCGATCTTTCAGATTCTCAAAAAATTCAGGATGTGAAAAATGCGCCCAATGAACGTTCTCGTAACAAAGCTCTATTCCGTATTCTTTACATATATTAATAAGATTATTAACTCTTTCCGAAAGAAAATCATAATCGTATCTATATTTAGTACGCTTGAGCAAAGCCGCGCCGTGAAAAGTATAATATTTCGCGCCTATAACGTTGCCTGCGCTGAGCACGTTCCTCGCTATCGCTTCGGCGTCCTTTCTCGTACGCGGATTAAGATTAAAAATATCGGGTTCGAACTGAGTCGTCAAAGCGTGTATCGAATGGATCTTTATATCCCCTCTTTTTTCGTTGACTATATTCGCAAAATCATCGGTATACTCGCTATGAGTGGCAAAAAATACTTCCGCCACCTTAGCGCCTATCTCGCGCATAGGCTCGAAAGTCTCTTCCGTAAAATACCTTCCGAATAATGATGCCGTCGAAATTCCTATCTCCATACTCGCCTCTGAGAGTCGCTCGGACTCTAACCTATATTTTATATAATGATAAAAAATAAATCAAGTATAATTCGCCCTATTTTTCACGAATATACACTAAAACCCGCCTTTTCGGATAAAAAACGCATTGCCGTCACACAATGCGTTTTACTACAAACATAATACGGTAAAAAACGTTACCGCGTGTCATTTCACTTCATACAAAATGCTTCTTCATCAAAAGAAATATCAAGACTTCTTGTTCAGTTTAGTCTTATTCCCCCGCGGGTCTACAATATAAGTATTCTCAAGCTGCGCTCGCATATTTCCCGTTACGGATTCCCTATATTCGCGGCGTAATACTTCGCGTTCAGCCGTTTCGTCGGCGGTCAATTCGCGTTCTTTCGCAAGTCTTGCAAGTTCGTTTATTCTAGCTATTTTTTCAGGTATCATTGTTTCGTTATCACCTCGGCTATCTTCTCAAGACAGTTATCAAGATAAGCAAGATCGCCGTGTCCCGTATTATCGAACGAAACGACTCTCTCGTTATCAAGCGGTAGACCGCAACTTGCGCTGAAACTCGGTACGGTTCCGTCTCCGAGTTTTGACGTCGTAACGCCGACCATCTCGTCGCCTTCGTAATTGATGGAAAGCTCCGTATCCATTCCGAGACCTACGAAATACGTAGTATCGACCAGCTTCGACGCGTGGACCCTTTCGCCGTTCACTACGACAAACTGTTCGTTTTGCCAACCGACTATCTTACTAAAATAGTTATTGCTCTCGCAAAACCCTCTTTCGCTCAAAAATGCTATAACTTCGTTATAATCCTTGATGCTATCTCCGTCGACTGTTATTATTCCCAAATTGCTAAGCTCCTCTTCGCGTCCGTCGTAAGCTCCCGTCATCTCGGCATAAGGCATTAGCTGATATATCGTAGGAAGATTTCTCGCAAACGATATGAAGCCGTTATAGAACTCGTCGAAACTTCCTTCACCGCCAATACCGTCTATCATCTTCCTTACAGTGCCGAGCAAACTATCTATGCCGTCCATCTCAAGAAGCGAAAGCGGATTTTCGGGAACCCTTATAGCCTTGAGAGAACCGTAATACGGAGTGCCTAGACTGATGAATTTATTAACAACCGCTCTGTTCTCCTCGCTCCTTCCTATAAAGGTCGACGCCAATATACCGCCCATACTGTGAGCTACGATATTTACCTTATCATATCCCTTTTCCTTAATGAAGTTCTCGAGACGTATTGCCGCCGACATATTGTCGAGTCTCCAGTCGTACTCAAAGAGAACGATATCGTAATTTTTTCCAAGATTTTTCTGAAAATATTTATACATCTTCTCGTAATACTCGAGCGTACCGTACGTAGACGAAAGCGGATAGGTCGGCTCTCCTCTCTTATTTATCGACTGAGTAACGATGTTATAATTACTGGTTCCGTCGGGCTTCACGGTCATCTTTTCCAGCCATTTCAACGCGCCTTTTTCACCTCTTATATCAAGAAGCGCCTTTACCGAACTTTCGTTAAGTATGCTTCCTATTTGCGAAACGCTCAGCTCGTGCATGTTATAACCTTTAATCGGCGCCCATAGCGGTTCTCCCGTATTGCCGTCGATAAGGTTGCTTCCCATTATTCCCGGAAGAATAATTATCGCCTCTTTCTTCTCACTGCAAGCCGTAGGTATCGCAAGCATAGCTACAAGAAGAGACAGTACTAAAACCATGATCAAAAGTTTACTCGATTTTTTCATTTCATACTCCTATCAAATTCATTCAAATAAGTCAAATATCATTCTATCGTTACAAATCATCTACAGCATTTAGATAACGAAGCTATCTTGTCAAACAACGATATTCACGTTGTTATTTATATCTATCGAATACGTTTCGATAAATGCGATGATCCCTCGCGCCATATCAGAACGCAATATAAAACCCCGCAAATATAGCTGTCTTTTATATTTTCATTATATCAAACTCATTTGTCAAATTCAACCGTTAAATGGAAAAATTTGAAATTCAACTATCGTTAACTTTTTATCAATATTTGCATACAAGTAGTGTATTTATGCTACTTAACGGCAATATTAAAGTTAAAAATAAATAATTTGGCGATATATTAAAATAATATCAAAAAAATACTTGCAAAATGAACAAATTAGTTGTATAATCAATTCACAATTAATTGCTGATGTGGCTCAGTCGGTAGAGCGATTCACTCGTAATGAATAGGTCGGGGGTTCGAATCCCCCCATTAGCTCCATAAAAGACACACGATTAGAATTCTTTTCGTGTGTTTTTTCTTTTTTCGTATGAGCAAATTTCGATATGTTTTCTAGGTCGATACGATCTTCGGTCGCAACAATCGGGCGACCT